>ODAJ012187655.1_pt1 | contig 409743 bp, 390 predicted proteins | sample 1539241 | NCBI WGS metagenome assembly ODAJ01 (sample SAMN02144231, study PRJEB22623) | gut metagenome | biome: sheep rumen | host: Ovis aries | place: New Zealand | reverse complement strand
TCGCGGCTTTGCCACCCTTGACGTGAAGTCAGGTTCTTAGCCTGAATAACAGTACATTCTGAGAACACAGGAGTCTTTAGTCAATAAGGTTAATACATTCGCTTAAGCGACAATCTCTGGAACATTATAACAAGAAGATCTCTGGTCAGTAGAGGCTCCTGTTTCTCAGAATCTCTGAATCATCTGTCCGCGCGTCGAGCTTGCCTCGACATATAGCGCGGTAGATCGACGAAGAAGCGACGATAGCGTCGTCAGACGCGTCGCTTAGATAGGCGAGAGAAAGACGGGTGCATCTCGAAGAGATGCCGTCAGAAAGTCTCAAGATCCTCTCTGCGCTACAGAATCTGCAACTTTTGCTCATTTCTGCGAATCAGAATCCCCATTTCTTGATAGTAGCTTTACTACCGTTAAGCCAAGAGTCCTATATTCCGACAAGGAAAGCAACTCTGAACTATAACATACGACAGTTACTCAACACATAACAATGAGCTTTCGATCCAAAGTTCGAGGCTGAGAATCTCCTTTAGAACAGGCCTTAGATTCTCAGCCTTTCTTAGGGCCATCCATAGCCTTCTCAATCATCAATTCTCCATCTTTCTTAAAGGATTCGCCTATCTCCATCATTTAACACTCATTAACACTCAGATAGGGATAGCCCAGGGTTCCGCTAATCGCATTTCATGCTTTAAGTTGGTATCTATCAATCTGGGCTTCAAGAATGCGCCCAGATCTCCTCTTTCTCAATCTTCACTTTCTAAGTCCACCAGGCCATTTGCAGCTCTAGCACTTCTCTCTGTCTCTGCTCAATGAGTTCCGGCTTCTCTTTCTTGATCTTCTCTTTCAGCTCTTCAACCATTGGAGCAGTGATGTCATCAGTGTGTATGTACCCTTTCTCAGGCTGCACAATGTCCATGACTATAATCTCTTCTCGCAAGCTGTCAAGTGTCACTGCTTTGTGCCATAGTTGCACATGCTCTGCTACCCACCATCTAGGAATGAGTGTTGCATTTGGATCTTTAGCCTTGAGCTTCAAGATCAGCTTCTGCATGTCCTTGTTCTTCCTGTGTGCTTTCCTGTTTGCACTGTGCTTGTGCTTGAGGAACAGTCTTGCATTCGCTATCTTCTTGAAGCACAAGCTGAATCGCTGCTTCCATCTATGAATCAAGTTGTTGAGATCAAGGTTCTTGAAGCTGCCTTTGACTCCATACCAGCTAGCAGTGATGTCATTAGGATCACACTTGTGAGGATTGTCATAGAGCTTGAATCTCTCTTCACACTTCTTTCTGTTAGCTTTCTTGAGCCTTGAGTTGTGTGAGTTGATAGTTGCTCCTAAGCAAGTGAAGCGCTCATTGGTTGGATCAAGGACTCTCCAATTAGGCTTGATGACCTGCTTGTTCAGCTTGCTCCAGTATTGCAAGTCATGGACTAGCTCATGGAGAATGCTAGAGTGCTTGCTGACTGCGAACTTGTCATCACAGAATCTGTAGTAGTTCACTAGCTTGCCATACTTCAGCCTGACTGCCCAATCAATCCATGCATGGTATACATGGCCTAAGATGTTGCTAGTGCAAAGGCCAATTGCAATTCCAGTGTCTCCTTCAACTCTACAGATTGTTGTCCACAAGAGCCATAGGCACCACTCATCTTTGATGAATGCTTCTGCATACTGGTACAGCAAGCAGTGATCAATGCTAGGATAGAACTGCTTAGTGTCACAGTACATCACTTTGAGAGTGTGGTTGCAGTTGTGGATCCTGTTGATGATCTTCTCTCTCACTTTGTGCTGGCCTTTGTCTTTGATAGAGCCATACACATCAGGAAGCACAATCTTCTTCTTGCCTAAGAAGACATACTCAAGGCAGTCATTGAGAATCAAGTCGACAATCTGATCAACAGGATCACTAGCATAGATGTACCTGTCTTTCTTGCCTTTGATCTCGAACTTGTAGAAGTCACCAGGTATCCATGTGCGCTCATTGAGCATGTCATAGATCTTCATGATGTTCTTCTCCTTGTTGCGCATGAACTTGTGCCAGTGTCTCCTGATCCTAGGACTCCACTTAGACTTCTTGCCTTCTCTAGTGAGATACTTGACTTTTGCCTTGATGTTCTCAACAGTGAGGAACTTCTTCTTGAGACACCCTATCTTAGTAGCATGGCTCCTTGGAAAGAAGCCAATTGGAATGTAGGTCTTGAGATCTACACGCCTGCTTGCTGGGATAGGATCATAGTAGTGTCTCATCTCACTGTCTTTGTCACTAAATGTAGAAGTGTGTCATCTTGCTATCAGTGGTGCATTGCAGCAAAGGACTCAGCGAAGTGATTGCGAAGCGTTTAGGTCCGAGTGTCTGACAAGGTGATAGCGAGCATGCCTTGTACTTGCCGACATGAATATGCTCTCCCAATGCACTCAGATTGTCAAGCTTCTTGTGATACCGTCTTGTCTGGCGGCCGGAACGATCTCGGCTTGACCCACTGTGCAATGCAAACATGTGCAATGCAATGGATCGAATAGTCAGTGCACCCTGCTTATAGGGCGGCAACTTGATACACTGACCTCTCAAAAGCTCATGTCGACAAGTGTTATCATCGATCTCGACCGGCTTGCTAGAAGCCTATTGTTCTAAGCTTTGTCGCTTGTCTCTTAGCACTCACACTGCTGAAGGTGAAGAAGTGCTTGATGTGTCTGGTAATCTGTGCTCTGAATAGAGTGATGACTTGTGATTCGCAGTAGCGAGTATCGAGTCTCGGATCCTTCTGGATCTCGCAATCACTTGGCAAAGCCGCGACGATCCCAGTCAGCATCGTCAGCCGTTTCGTCGAAATCGCGACAGAACAGGCCGTCATCCGAGCCATCGTCGGAGTCGCCGCCGACGCAGCGGAGTCGAGATCTTCCCGCGCAAAGCGATTTAAGTGAGCCTTGCAACACTGATGTTGTTGTCTTGCTGTCCTGTTGCTCAAGTGTGTCAAAGAACGAAGTAGTGCTCATGTCTCGCTAAGTCACAGCAATTGCTTCTCTGAGTCTGTGCAAAGCAAATGCTATCATTGAAGAGCAGAGACAGCACTTCTACTCATTATCTATCCTCGTCTTTGTCATCAACGATAAATGGACAACTAACACAATCATACATAGAAGTGAACGCACAATGATCAACTCTGGTCAGTTCAAGGAGGAAGAAGTGACTCCAGGATCTTACACATCGCTCTCTACTCCAAGAGAGCGTCCTTTGAAGCTGCACTATCAAGGTGAGAGAATGTCAATCAAAGACTTGCTGTTCAGAGTCGTCCTAATCGAACAGTTTGAGACTCTTCCTTCTCACTATGATCCTTCAAAAGAGACCGCTGTCATCCAGCTAGTGTGGAAGAACCCAATCACTAAGAAGATGCAAAGGAATGTCATCTTCACTGAGTCTTATGATGTTGTGAACACTCTGACAAGAAGCCTTGGACTCATAGAGAACAAGCACATCTTCACGAAGTTCACTAAGCCAAAGACCTCAAGGAAGATCTCAATGTCTCCTGTCACTAATGTCAACATGGATCAGTTCATCACAGAGTACAACGAGTTCATAAAGTGCTCTGTTGAAGATAGAAAGCAATTAGAGAGTAAGCAATCTGCAGAGAGACTCAGGATTGAGCAAGAGTGTGCGGATGCAGACTCATCAAGCCTTCCTTTCTAGTCATTTCAGGCATCACTTCTGCACTTGATAAATAGGCAAACTCTAACAAGAGACAACGCAACAATTGACAACATATGATTGAGATCTATCATTCAGAAGCATCATTCAGAGAGAATGACTTTGAGTATGTATGGAGTGGACAGAGCGAGCGCTGCTGGAGAGTCCGCTTCAATCATCAAGTAGAGCAAAGGACTCGCGAAGCTATGGAAGAAGGAGGTAAGCCTACTACAGAGACTGTGTACACATGTGACTACATGGACTACTATGCTCCTTTCTCATATGTTCCTTCATCAGCTCTTGAGCTCATCAAAGACATAGTGACAGCTAACATCCATGAGTATGACAACTCAGACAATGTCAATGGATTCATACTGAATGGAAACAACGTATGGCTTAACAAAGACACACGTGTAGGCTTGATGAACTCAACTACAATCCAGAAAGCTGCTGGTGCTATCAAAGCTGATCTCTGGTTTGGCAACATGAACCTCTCTATAGAATGTGACACAATCATTGCTCTCTTGTCACAGCTTGAGCTCTATGCTCTTGAGTGCTACAACAAGACAGCTGAGCATCTCAAGAATGTGTCACTTCTCACATCAGTTGATGAAGTTGCTGCTTATGACTTCAGAGCTGGATATCCTAGCAAGCTTGAAATTGCAGTCTAAAGCTATCAATTCAATGAACTTATAGCAACATGGCAACTACCACACTCATTGTACTTTCTGCCATATCGCTACTCACAATGCTCACATATGTCATATCAACGGCATATGTGAGCATTCGCAAGAATGGGCATCTTCCATCTTCAGTTTCATCAACTTACTATCTTCTTTGCCAGAAGCACAAGTGGATCTTCGGTGCAGTCCTTATAGCATGTGCTTTGCTTGTGTGTCCTGCAATCCTGCAAGTGACTCCTGATCCATTCACATTCACGGCTTTCATCTCTGCTGTAGGCCTGATAATGATTGGAACTGCTCCTAACTTCAATGACAAGTTCGAGTTTAAGATTCATGCTACAGGAGCTTTCATACTCTGGGCATTCGGCCACTTATGGGCATCTCTCATGATTGGCACCTATGGATTCTTGCAGCTTTGGATTGCATTCTTTGCATGTGTGCTGTATGGAATGCTAGTGAAGAAGATGACATGGGATGACATGAGAGTCATGTTCTATGGAGAGCTCATCACTATCTGCACTATATATGGAACTCTGTTCTACAAACTCATCATCATTCTGTAAGCTTGAATGCTTTTCCATCTGATATCTCAATGAATCTAAGTGACTTTCTCTTAGCTTTCAGATAGTCGAAGCCTTTAGTTCCTTTCCATCTCTCATACATTTCATCAAACTCACCTTTTGTGCAGTTTCTCATGAATGTAACTGAGACAACAATGTCATCCGGCATAAGGTTGATATTGTCCTTGTTGATGTCTATGACATTCATTATCACATACTCACACAATGACATCACATCTAGCCACTTTCCATGCTCTCTGATGTATGCATTCCACATTGTGAACATGCTTTTACGATGTTACCACTACGCTTGATCTGGTCGCGGACATCAATTGAGATTGTTACAAAGAAGTGTCTCATGGAATGATGAACAAGTTGTGTGAATAGAAAGATGGCATGAAGTTCTCAAACAATGAGTCAAACAGAGCTTTTCTGTATTGCATCATAGACTTGTCACTTTCGGTGATGCTTACAGGAACACTGAAGTTGCTGAAGATCTTCTTCACAGACTTGATTGCATTCTTCATGTTAGACATTCCATCAGATGTCAAGTATGTCACAATGACTCTAGTTGCATGTCCTCTCAGATCTTCTAGCACTTTCCTCAAAGCATCATACTTTGAGCTATTGACACTCAATGCTTGCTTGTTAGTGAATCTTATTCCTCTCAAGTCCGGAATCTGTGTGACTGACTCAACCTTCTTGTCACCTGAGACTGTCAAGTTGAGTATCTTGCAAAGATCAAACCTTATGAGTTCAATCTGATTGTAGTAGTCTTTGAACTTCATGATCTCTAGAGCCACATCTAAGAGATTGTAAGTAGGCATCCTATACAGATGAGAGAATATGAAGTCAGGATCTCTTGTGAACCTTATCCATGACTCTAAAGCATCTATCTTGTCCATGTCTTTGTCAGACAGGTCTTTTGAGAAGATGTCTTCAACTCTTCTTGCAGCTTTGTTGACTCCATCTCTCTTGATCATCTTGCCTAGATATGTGTGAAGATATGCACCAATCTCTTGAGGCATCATCATTCTCTTGATGCAGTTAGCATATTGTTCATCTTCTCTCTCAACTTTCAAGAATGCTTCATCAAGATCATTGAGAAGATCTGTGCAGTACATCTCTTTCAAAGCATCTGACACTTTAGTTGTGTATCCAAAGTGAGGCTCTGACAAGATGTGAGACAAGAACATGTCATTAGCATGGTGAATCTCATGTTCTAGTGCTGCATATAGACGCTCTTGATAGTGAAGAAGGTCTCGCTCATAAAGATAGACTGTGATCACAGGATGCTCTCTTGGCTGTGAAGTGTCAAGATCAGCAACCTTCTCTAAGAATGAAGGTGCAGAGTCAAGATCAGATTGAAGCATGCTAAGTAAGTCATCTTCAAAGCTTTTGCTCATCCTAAGTTCTACTATGAACTTCATGTCTTTGATCTTCTTATGGATGAAGTCTCGAGGAAGCTCATCTCCTTTTCTGATGATCTCTTTAGTCAGTACCTTTCCACTCACTTTAGGCTGATTCTTGGTCTGCTCAGTGACAAACATCACAATCTCTTTCACAAGATCATCAATGAAAGGAATAGGTTCACCTAAGCTTTCAGGTGCTCTGTTCTGAACATATCTGATCCCTTCTACTTCAAAGAGATCAACATTGCGCTTGTTCCGGTATTTGAAGTTAGGTTGCATTCTTGTCTATTCACTTTACCACAATGGAGCTTGAATGCCAATTCCTTCTACATACTTCTCAAGGCCTCCGAGTGTGTTGTAGATCTCTGCATTCTGTCTCTTGTCTTTCACAAGTACTTGACTGAACTCACTTCCTTTTATCAGATCATTCATTTTGAGGCCATGCAAGCTAAGTGGCTTCTGCTCAAGCAATGCCCACTTGATCTTCTCTTTGTACTCAGCAATGTCTTTAGGGAACATCTTGCTACTAAGCTGGACTAGCTTCTTCTGTCTCTCTAGTCTTGCAAGGACATCAATATCAGTGATCTTCTGCTTAGTCACTTTCTCCATCACATCCTGCAATCCTTCCTTCTTCTTGTCAAGATCATCAATGTCAACAATAGCCAAGTTAGACAGTATCCCTGTGTAGTACCTGTTTGTGATTCTGACTTTCTTGCCATTCTTGTACCATTCCCAGAATGAAGGAACACAGTCTCCATCATCTCCACAGAAGATCTTGCATAGAAGGATTCCTGCAGGATCAGTCTGCTCAAATGCAACATTCTTGTTAGCTTCAAGGATGCTCTTGATGTAGTTCTTGTTGAGATCAATGCCCATGTTGAAGATGTCATTCATCTCAGCAGGCTTGTTGTACCAGTTCCAACCTTCATAGTCACAGTATAGATGGCGCTTTCCTCCAGGACCTCTTCCTACTTCATTGAAGACAAAGCAGTATCGCTCTTTCTCTTTGTCAAAGTCAATGAGTTGCCTGATGTCTGCATCTGCACTCACTAAGATCAAGTTGCAATCATCGAATGCTTCATCATCAAACACAAGTTCTTTGACTAGAGCCATCAAGTCATCTGCTTCTGCATGTGGAGTCTCAGCAAACAAGAATCCAAGACTCTTCAGATGCTCTTTGAAAGACTCGAGTGCAGCAAATATGTTGTCCCAGTTGTATGTTGTCCCTTTGTCTCTGTTAGACTTGTAGTCTGCATAGATGTCTTTTCGCCATGAATGCTTCGAGTCTGTTGCAAAGATCACTTTGTTAGGACCAAACATCCTGAGTATGAAAGCAATGTCTTGAGCCATCTTTGCAATGAAGTTGTTGATCTCTTCTTGTGAGTCATAAGACACACTCTTGCCAAATCCATTGGCCATGTAGAGCGATCTGAAGAACAGGTTGCTCCAGTCTAAGCACAAGACAACGTTACGGAATGTTGATATCATGATATGTATGCATGTGCGCACAATGCGCTATTTCTCTATACAATGTATCCACAAAATGACCAAAGGTTTAGGCTCAACTAATTCGAAAGCCTCTTTGCAATTTGTTGGACTTTTGTTGAATCAGAACTCGAAAAGGTCGATATAAGCTCTGTAGCGCAGAGCCAAGTCGAAGACTTGTATAGAATCTGATCTGTTCAGGAGATAAGGATCTTTCATAGAATCATATCACAGAATCACAAGAAGACAAATTGAGTAGGTTTTCGAATTTGAGAGTTCCTTCTGAGCCAAACCTGAGCCGAGTTCCTTCTGAGATTCTTATCACACTTTCATTAAAGATGGTTAACATTCATTAAAGGTTGTTCATTTCTTTCTCCATGTCGCAGAAAGTTGGTACATTTGCAACATCAATTCAAATCTATTTCAAAATGAGCAAGACATATCACAGAAACAGAAACATGGAATTCCTCAAGAACCTTGAGCCGATTGAGGAGAATGCTATCTCATGGCCATCATGTTCTTTTGATGGGACATTCATAAGGCTTTCTCTCACAAGGCATCCTAAAGGAACTAGAGGAAAAGGTCTCAACAAAGCAGGAGACTTCAAGTCATGCAATGTCAAGCATGGATGGAGGCACATATCAGGCTTTGGAGAGATGCATGATCAGAGCAGCAGATGTCACAAGATCAAAGCCTCTGGAACTGGCATCAGGAGACAACTCTACAAGATGCAAGCAAATGAAGCAATAAACAGAGCTCTCATTGAGCAATAAGACTTAAGAATATGGACTACGACAAGCATATAGATCATCTGATTGACATAGTGAATGAAGTTCCTATGCACAAAGTGACAATCCTCACTGGAGGCAATGGCAGAGGAAAGTCATTCATAAGGAAGATGATGAGATATAGAGTTGAGCATGAGTTCGACTTGCCTCAAGGTTCTCATTGTCTTCGAAGCACATCAATGCAGTCTCGCACTGAGTCAAGGCCTGACATGGGTGCACTTTCTGGAATGCTGCATGATCTTCCATGGAATCCAACTTCTACATCTACATACCACAACATCAAGATGGTGATGAAAGATGGGAATGCTGGAGATCTCAAAGGAACATACATTGTGCTTGATGAGATTGAGCTTGGGATGAGCGTTGAGTCAATCTTAGGAATTGTCAAGTTCATCAATGAGAAGTATGAAGAGATCAAAGACAAGGTCTATGGAATGATGGTCATCACACACTCTGATGTCGTTGTCAAGAACCTCAAGCATGACTGCTTCATTAACATTGAAGGAATGACAGAAGATGAGTGGATCAACAGAGAGATTGTGCCAACAGACTTTGAGAAGCTCAGAGATGAGTCTATTGGTCTCATGCATGCAATCGAAGACAGAAACAAGGAGTGAAGAAGATGGAATCAAGCAAAGAGTTCAAGAAAGGTGACAGAGTTGTCTGGTTCAATGCACCATCAGAGTGCAAGAATGCTCATGGAACTGTGCTGTGTGTCCATGAAGATGGATTTGTCACATTCATGGCAGATGACTACATGAAGAACCCTGAGTTCTGGCACAACAATTGCACGACACTGCCTTCTTGCTTAGTCCTTGAAGAAGTGTATGAAGCAAACAAGGAGTTCTATGACAATGGCTGCCAAATCAAGCTACAGACCGCCAGGATAGTGCCAGAGCGCTCAGTGTCTGTCTTCTCAGTAGTATATGCTATCCAGAGATTCGGATGCACCAGCTTCGATTTTGAGAACATTGAAGTTGAGATTGATGAGACTGAGAAGTGGATTGACTATGAGAAGATCTCAAGTATTGTGTTTCCTCTCATCAAAGAGAAAGAGATTGCAAGAGCTAGAGAAGAGATGAGCAAGAATGTTCCATATATGAGACAGCAGATTGAGCGAATGTTCGTCTCAGTTGAGGCATACGAGAAGTTCTGCTGTGACTACATGATACTGAACACTACAGTCAAAGTGATGTCTTGGCAGTTAGTCGGCAAGAGAATCATTAGTGCAAAGCAGTGATAGAAGACAATAAGATTGAAGACTAATCAGATATGGAGACAACATGTAGTAGATCAGCTAGGCAAAGAGCTGTGAAAGCAATGGCATCAGGTACATTCCCTGAGACTAGCCAGAATGAAGCACTGACAGATGTGCCTGACATGATACTTCACTTTCCTGAAGATGGATTCGTTGCCTCGGAAGGACTGAAGAAGAACAAAGAGGCCTTCAACTTGCTGAGAGAGGCATTTGCAGGAAAGTCGATTCCTATACATCTCAACAAGATGAAGAAGTATGGCAATCACCGAGACTCTGATGAGAAGAACATGAACAAGAATGTGAAGTTCGCTGATGAGACTCCTGACTTGCATGAGAATCCAACATTCAAGAATGCTGACCTTGATCCTGATCTTCACAAGAAGGAGATTCCGATGATGAAAGTCAAGACTCAGCCTCTTGAGATGATTGAAGAACCAAAGAGCTTCATCACTGCAGCTGATGTCAAGCCTCTTCTCTTCTGCTTAGACTTTGACAACACGTGTGCATTTGAGTACTTCCCTGAAGTTGGACCAGATGTGCCATATGCTGAGCAAGTCTTGAAGAGAATGCAAGAAGCTGGTCACAAGATCATATTGTGGACTGCTAGGACAGGACAGCAGCTAGCAGATGCAGTCCATTGGTTCAATGAGAAGAAGATTGTGCTCTATGGTATCAATGACAATCCTTCTCCTGATCCATGCCTAGCTGAGAAGTATGGCATTCCAAGGAAGATCGTTCCTGACTGGTTCATTGATGACAGGAATCTTGGATGCCCTCTCAAGACATTTGTCACTGAGCATGATCCAGAGACAGGTAAGCATGTTGAGCATGAGGCCGTTGACTGGATAAAGCTTGAAGAGATCATGATTCAGAGAAAGATCTTGCCTTATGAAAGTAGATCCAAAGAGCAGTGAGAAGACAGTGCACTATTGGTTTGTCTCTTATGCAGAGGTGAGCGCTGATAGGATAGAGAACATCAAAGTGTGCAAGCTGAAGACATCAACAGAGTGGATGCCTCATGCAAAGCTCACTCAAGAACTAAGCTATAGGTCTGAAGTGACCTCAGAGTTCGACACCGATGCAAGGATCTTCAACTTCTTTGAGATCACTAGAGAGCAATATGACAACATAGGGTACAACAGCATAATTGACATGACATAAAGAGACAAGCAGAATGGATCCATCAACAGTATCATTTTGGGCAATCATATACAAGAAGACTCACAAAGACAATGTGACATATGAGTCTTGCAGAGCTAAGCAAGTAGGATCAACAGTCCTTAATGTAGACCAACTTGAGACAAAGCTATCTAATGAGAGTGTTGACTATGATCTCAGAGTCAAGGCTGAGGTCTTAGACTTTGACAAGATCGACATCTATCAGTGGAATCTGATGACAAAGAAGGAGACAATAACACTAGACTAGAGACTATGAACTTAGACAACAAAGAGAAGTCATATTGGTTTGTGCACTATGCATACTCAACAGGAGGCAAGCCTAATGAGTCATACAACTGTGTAGTCAGAGCTAAAGGTCCATTCTTGCTAGTGAAGAGTCTTGAGCATGAGATCAAAGAGAATCATACAAAAGCTGAGTCTGAAGCAAGGCCTTGTGTGACAAACATGATTGAGATCTCACATGCATTTGCACAAGCACTTGTTGATGACAAGATCACATACATCAATATGTATGAAGAACCTGAGAAAGAAGAGAAGCCATGAACATAGATCAGCAATCACGAGACTTTCAGCCTAAAGACTCATACAAGTCATTCTGGTTCTTCACTGTTGAGTGGTTTGACTCATTCTGGAACAGAAGAATGGCAGCGAATGGATTCATGAAGACCACTAAAGTGTTCTTTCCTGTCTATGGCTTGCAATCTCATCTCACTGAGCTTTGGAATAGGAACAACAGCAATCACTCAAGTAGAGAGATTGTTGTCACAGGGTATCAGCCGATCTCTAGAGAAGAGTACGACTCACAAGAGAAGCTCTGTGCAAACAAGTATGACTCTTATGTAGAGAAACCAATGTTCATTGCAACTATATGAAGATTGATCCTCAGAGAGATCCTTCTCTTCACTACTTCTATGTAGCAACAGCAAGTGCATCATATAGCTCATATGATCACAATCTGATCAACTTCCGTGAGTACATAGTGAAGTGCAAGACACCTTTCATGCCTATCTTGCATTTCAAAGAGTGGTATAGAGATAGCACCTCTTCTGTATTGCAAGTCATTATGAATCAAAGAGAACTGTCAAGTGAAGAAGTCCAGTATCTATTTGCTTCTTGGAACAATGATCAGTTCTTCTCACAAATTCCAATTGTAGATCTCACCAAAATCGAAAGCTAAGACCTCACATGGCACAGACCAAGCATCACTCATATTGGTTCGCATGCTTCACTCACTATCCGAATGAGAGCATTCCAAACAACTCATGGCCAGCCAATTGCATCATTGACCAAGAAGGAAAGTTCCTTGATGTGTATGAGGCTGAGCAGACATTCAACAGAGTGTTCATGAAAGAGAAAGGCTACAAGCGTGAAGCATGCTGTATGACTACATTCACCAAGCTCTCCAAAGCACACTTTGAGTACATCAAGAATCACTTAGGACCTCGAGGCCAAGGAGAGATTCATCTTCTTGAAGTTGGCACATACAAATGAACTCATCAGTATCTCAATGATAGTAGTCATAGCTGCAGTCGCTAAGAACAGAGCAATTGGATACAAGAACAAGCTCATATATAGCTTGCCTGATGATCTCAAGAGATTCAAGCAGCTCACATCAGGACACACTGTCATAATGGGCAGCAACACATTCAGATCATTGCCAAATGCTCCATTGCCTAACAGAAGCAACATCGTCCTTTCTCACAACAAAGATGCATTCAATGGATGTGATGTAGACGTCTATGCCTCTCTTGAAGAAGCACTCTCAAGCTGCATCTCAGATGAGACAGTGTTCATCATAGGTGGTGCATCAGTCTACCAGCAAGCACTTGATGTAGCAGACATGCTTCTTCTCACTGAAATTGATGATACGCCAACTGATGCTGATGCATTCTTTCCTGACTACTCAGATTGGAAAGAGATCTCAAGAGAAAGCCACAAACCTGATTCTCGACATGCATATCCTTATGCTTTTGTTGAGTATGCTAAACCATGGATTGACCATCTTAAATGTTAGAAGGAGGTATAGTCTTATGATAGAGTGCAAAGGACAAATCATGTACATCAATGGTGTCTTGGTGAATGCACCTGATGAATGGAACACGAAAGCAAACATGTTTGCCGATGAGTTGCTTGACTCATCAAGAATGAGAAGTGATGAGCAAAGGACATTCACTAGAGATGAGCTTAAGAAGATCATCTCATTTGCATACTTGAAAGGTATTGAGTGGCACAGAGACCTTTGCAATGAAGAGATTCCATCAAACAATAGACGTTGGTAGTCACCATGGGTACAGTCTTGCCTAAGAGGATATACTTGCCTATTGCATCAGTTCCTTCAGTTGACAACCAGAAGACTGCTGCGCAACAGATCATAGAGAAAGTGATAGCCAGGAGAAAGGACCCTAACAAGAAGAAATGGTATCAGAGATCATCACCAGATTGTGGTCCTTTGTAGTTCATTTTCTGACAAATGCATGACAAAATGCAACTTTTTCGCAAAAAGATCACCATTTTCTTGGCTTTTCGCAAAGGCTCGTGATATATACCATAACAGCAACGCCTATTAGTAGGCTAAACAACTAACTAAAGAAACGTAACATGCAGACCAATTACACATACAATGCTATTGTGAATGCCGGATCTATTCGACCTGCTAGTTACGGTTATGTCGGTACATCAGTAGCAGGATCAGGTATTGAAGATCCAAGGAGAGATGACCGAGAGTATAGAGCGTAAGACACTTGTCTAACACAAAGTTGCTTAGTCTACTGAATCAGTTCAAACATCTTACGATACAAACTCTAATCTCAACAACACATACAAGTGAACATTGAGTATATGAGTAATGTGACTTAGCAACACCAAGTGTTAAAGAAGTGTTAAAGTGACGAAAAGATTGCATTATGTCACAGAAAATGTGTACTTTTGCAACACAATTCGATATAAGCATTCACCAAGAGAGGTGAGCTGAGAAACGACATATTGATACAAAGCAATGCAGAGTCCTTGGTGGACTATGAGGTCTTGCAGAACGGAATGCTCCTGACTTCAGAAAGAGGTGTTCGAATCGCCTTCTGCATTGAGCAAGAGATTGAGTGACCTGATCGATAAGCAGGCTAACTGCAAGTGTAGATCTAAGACTCAGAGATTCCTAGATGAGCCTCAATTGTCTTGTACATGCCAAGGTAACGGCACCGGTCCGTAAAACCGATCTGCATCAACAAATCGTCGTAGTGGGCTCGCAGTAAGTAGGTTCGAATCCTACCCTTGGCACATTGAGACATCAAATAGTAGAGAACATGATGAGACCATTGTGAAATGCATGCACATCTCTTCTACATGAGTTCTTTGACTTATTGACACAACAAACATAGCTTTTAGCGATGCGAGGTAGGTTGGAGCATAACCAACGAGCATCTCGGATTGCAGATCCGAAGTCATAGCGATCATTCAGTGTATTAGGATCCTCTCGTCGATTAGAAGCTTACTTATAGAATGTTGATGTGGCCAAGTAGGTTAAGGCACCTCGCTGATACCGAGGAAATCGGGAGTTCAAATCTCTCCATCAACACACAACGGATCTGTTTAGGTGACAGATGAATATGGTCCATTGGTCTAGTGGTTATGATGCCTGACTGTCTATCAGGATGCAGGAGTTCGATTCTCCTATGGACCGCCATATTTGGTCTACTGGTAGAAAGGTGTCTTATGCGTGACTGTCGATCACGAGATCAGGGTTCGAGTCCCTGGTAGACCGCTTTCGTCGAACAAGGGTTTACAGTAGACGATCTTCAAACCAGAAACCCTGAACCTAATCAGAGCCATGGCTTTTACCATGAGGAAGCTCTAAGGTGACAGACCAATCGGTAATTCGAGAGGAGTGCTGTTAGGAAGATCTTGGAAAAGAAACAAACACAACTCAACATAAGCCTATGTATGAATACACTTACACAGGATTTGAGAATCGTGTTGCATGTGAGCATCTTCAGAATGGAGAGACTTGCAAGATCATAGGAATAGGCAACAGCATGACACCAGTGCTCAAGTCGAGACAACCTGTGATTTGCATTCCAGTGACTGATGATGTAGAGATCAAGAAGAAGGACATTGTGCTTTCAAAAGTCAATGGACACTACTACTTGCATTTTGTGCATGCAGTTCGCAACAACAGTGAATACCTTATTGGAAACAACCATGGTCACATGAACGGTTGGGTGAGCAGAAGCAAGGTATTTGGCAAAGTTGTTGAGATTCTCGACAAGTGATGGATGAAGAATCCATTTGTGTTTGAACAAGCAGGGATTGGTGTAGTTAGAGGCGCATATCGGACCTCCACTCCGAAGGCATGCACGGGTGCGATACCCGTATCCCTGACACAAGTATAGAATAGAATGCCTGTGTAGCTCAATTGGTAGAGCAGCTCACCTGTAATGAGCAGGTTGTCGGATCGTGCCCGGCCATAGGCTCTTAGTTAGTATATCTGGATAGTATGATACGGAGCGTAGCTCAGTAGATAGAGCACGGCATTTGGGATGCTGAGGTCGCACGTTTGAGTCGTGTCGCTCCGACGGTTACTCTAGAAGCACTATTCTTCAAGTCTCACATGCACTTGCATTGCATGTGAATAGAATTGAGATGTGCAATTGGTAGTTCTCTTGCACAGCCAAAAGCTCTTGTGAAGCTGACAGTGTCTATTCTGTCTTATGCATGGTTGGCAATCATGCTGCATTCAATTGCAAGTTCTAGTAGCAAGAATCTCAAGACTCTGAAGAATGCTTATCGTACATGTCTATGTGAACAGAGGCTACTTCTGAGATCAAGCTCCATGCTTGATTATCGGTATGTGACAATGCCGGTCCTGCTCCATGTGAATAGACTACGCCTTCATTCTTAACATGTACATACATAGGATCATAGTTCAATTGGTAGAATACCACCCTGTCACGGTGCGAGGTTTGCGGGTTCGAGTCCCGTTGGTCCTGCTTTCTCAACAATTATGCAAGACATGATAAATACGTCGAAACTTACAACACACATATCAAAGAACATGAAGAAGATGATTGCGTCTGTTTTGCTGGCACTAGTGATGTGCTTTGCATTCAGTCTCACTTCTTGCAATGGTTGTTGCTCTTCTACTGTTGATGAGCTCAAAGACACAATTGCATTAGTTGACACAAACAAGGTGATCAATGTTGAGAAGACTATAGCTACAGATCGTGAGTACATGTATCTCAACTTTGCAAAAGACTATAGATGGTTTGAGACTTGCATCCTTCTGAAAGACTACATGGATGAAGAGTGTGACGGAGCAGTTGCTAGTGTCACTTCGATCTTCCAGGTTGTCACTGAGGTTGGATCAGGCTTTGACACTAAAGTTGTGATGTCAAATCATGACTTTGAAGGAAGCAAGATTGATGTCAAAGATGGATTCTGGATGGAGGATTGTGTACTCAACAATGAAGTCATCAAGGTCTCTTATCAGGAAGCTTTTGAGAAGATGATGGCTACTAACATGCCTAAGCCTCACTCAAGACATTGCGTCCTTCGCAAAGAAGTTGGTCCTAAAGATGCTAATCCTCAGTACATCTTTGGCAACACAAGATCTCAGATCTATGTAGATGCTACTACAGGAAAGGTCTCAGACAAGAATCCTGTGTTTGAAGGAACGAACTTCGGCACTCCTCTTGGCGAATGGCCTTAATCTGATGCTTTGATCAGACAATCCAAACACTGAAGCTAGATGAACATGAGTTTGTCTAGCTTCTTTCATAGATGCAAGTATAGCACAACGGTTAGTGCGTCTGCCTGCCAGACAGAGGATGGGAGTTCGATTCTCCTTACTTGCTCTTGTTGATTTGCTAGCAAGCATACTTACTTCTATCATCTTCGATTGAAGGGATGGCAGAGAGGTTGATTGCATAGAGTGTTGAAAGCTCTAGGTGCCGAAAGGCATCCACGGGTTCGAATCCCGTTCCCTTTGTGTTCTTAGTTGCTTAGTTCCAAATCAATGAATGGACCTATAGCTCAATTGGATCAGAGCTCCTGAATACGGATCAGAAGGTTGTGGGTTCGAGTCCTACTAGGTTCACTGTAACAACATCAAAGACACATGATACTGAAAGAGATTGACGCGCTCATCCACGAGGCCATGAGTGCTAAAGACAACAAGCGCCTCGATGCTCTTCGCCTCATCAAGTCGGAGCTCATGAAGCGAAGCCAAGACAAGGAGTTCCATAACCCTTCTAAGCCTAAGGACTTCACTGAGAAAGATGAGATTGCAGTTCTCAAGAAGATGAAGTCTTCAATGACAGAGTCTATTGCTATGTACGAGAAAGCAGGAAGAAGTGATCTTGTTGAAGTTGAGAAGCTAAGACTTGCAGTTGTTGAGTCTTTCCTTCCTGAAGAGACCTCACCAGAGATTGTTGCAGAAGAGACCAAGAAAGTGATTGCTGAGATTGAGGCTTCAAAAGGAGATGGATACAAAGTGTCTATGCGAGACATGAAAGATGTCATGAGCAAAGTCAAGGCTAAGTATCCTGATGCTGATGGAAAGACAATCAGTGACATTGTCAGATCAAATGCATGAATATCTATATCCCGGGAGCAGTGAGGCACGCTGCATGTCCACCCGGGTCCACATACAGAGAAGAGTGTAGTTGATGCATGAGACACATTCTTCTTTGGGTTTGGTCCCATAGCTCAGCAGATAGTAGCAACTGCCTTCTAAGCAGTAGGTCGTAGGTGCAATTCCTACTGGGATCACAACTTAATGAATGAGGCTCAGTAAAGCGTAGTGGATGACCGCCTCAGTTTCCTAAACTGATGACTAGCGATAGTCTCGTGGGTTCGAGTCCCTCCTGAGTCACGGATGTTAAAGAAGTGTTAAAGGCCACAAATTGTTTCTTTATCTCAAAGCTTTTGTGTACATTTGCACTATCAATCCTTCTTACTACTAAGAGCTTCAGAGAGATGAGCTTGCAAGAAGAAACGTAACGACTGTATCTGAGACAATCTTGAAAGATGACATCAGGTAGCTTTCGAACATCAACGCCAATTTCTGAATGTGAGAGATCGCTCGACTGACACTCTTAGTTAGAAGAGATACATAGATTGATACATACAACATACAAGGTAAGAGATTGTCTTTCAGGATAACACTATCAAGAAGACATCTGATTGTGAAAAGAGTGTTAAAAGTGGCTAAAGCTGCTAAACTCTGGATGCAATTCATGATATAAGCTATGATGATTACACAACATCAGTGTAAGACTCATCAAATGATACGCGAAGGTGATGCCTGAGTATCAAGTGCTCATTGACATGTTGACACAACAAACATACGACTTTGTAGATGAGTGCTCAAAGATCTGGTATGAGTGAATTGGGCGCTCCTCTACATTTTGAATATGGTCGGATGGCCAAACTGGTTTAAGGCTCCTGTTTCTCAAGCAGGCGATTATGGGTTCGAATCCCATTCCGATCACAATCTCTTGCTATTACTGTGCTTACTTCTAATACAGCATTTTGGGAACGCAGTTACAGACTGTACCTTTCAAGAGATTCTCAACATCGCGGAGGTGGAGCAATGGTAGCTCGCAAGGCCCATAACCTTGAGACGTGGTTCGAGTCCAACGTCCGCAACCTTATCAACTATGCAATGTAGTTAAACGGAAAGCTCCATGAGAGATGAGTAAAGGCATTGACAGCTGTGTGCACAATGGCTATCAGTTGCTCTGATATCAAATCTCATAGAAAGGCTGCTCTTAGAGACCAATCAAGCCGCGGATAAAGAGAGGAGTCAAGTTGAGGCAGTCTGGAGCGATAATACCGGTCACAGAAACCGGAGATTGCAGGTTCGATTCCTGTCATTGTGACATTTGAGAAGGCTATCAATTTGCATACTTCTGCTTATTCCAGGTTCGAGTCCTGGCGGCCGAGCACTCACATTTGACTATTCGGCCGTGGCGGAATTGGTAGACGCGCTATCATATCAAGATTGTCAAAGCTGCTGATGCCTTTCCTTCTCAAAGACAAACATCTCATTGCTATGTAGACACTTACTTCTGGAAGTTGGTTATCATTGGTTCGAGTCCAATATTGCGCATCACAGCGCGATTGTTCAGAGTGTCTTTGCTTTCAATGAGAACTCAAAAGACCACATTCTTCGGTAGCTCAGTGGGAGAGCAAATGTCTGTTAAACATTAGGTCGTAGGTTCGATCCCTACCCGGAGAGCCAAATCCCATCATTACAAGTAAGCTGACTGCGCAAGCAGAGGCATTGGATATGGCTGCGTAGCATCGCGGAGATCCTAGTTATGGCCACTTTATACTTACACTTCAATGGTGTATTCTGAACATCATTGTGATACTAGGTAATACTGGTCCTGTAGTTTACTAGTTAGAACATCAGGTTTTCAACCTGAGGAACATGGAGCGTAACCATGCTGGATCACATTGGTCATAGCATCAACCATTGCTTCACCGCAAGAATGATTGCTTAAGGCTAAGTGCTAGCCGAATGTGTGCAATCCTCGCACTTTTACCATTGGGCATTTGCTCAGTGACACCTCCTTTCTGTTGCACATGTGAATAGCACTAAATGGATAGATGGCAGAGTGATCGAATGCACCGGTCTTGAAAACCGGCGGTCGTGATGAGCGGCCCGGGGGTTTGAATCCCTCTCTATCCGCTCCCATAATTGAAACTGGAGATATGGGTGAGTGGTTGAAACCAACGCACTGCTAACGCGTCAGTCGCTAACAACGGCTCGGAGGTCCGAATCCTCCTATCTCCGCCCTCCTATCTAAGGTCTAGTTGATGCAGATACTTCTACTTCTCATTGCACTGATAATGCTCACACAATCTCTGCATCTGGTTCACCTTTCATTTTCACACAGGGTAGTCGTTCAGTGGTTTAGGACCCTTGCCTTACAAGCAAGTGATCGCAAGTTCGAGTCTTGCCTATCCTACAATTCTGCCTATGCATAATGGTTACTTCTCAAAAGAACAGACTTGTAATCCGTCGCCTTAACCTATGCAACTAGCAGAAACAACAATTGAAAGTCTATGTGATTGCATACTTCTATTTCAACGGGCACTATGGGTCGCAGGTTCGAATCCTGCCCTCCTGACTTGTTCAGAATGTCTAATCAGGAGGTAGTTCAGCTGGTAGAACAATAGTTATGAATTGTATCACTTCTTTACTTTCAACCATATTCAGAGATGATTGAGAGATCAGCTTCTCTGAGCGAGTGAAGGCTATGCTTAAGGCTACTTCTGAGTATACAAAGATCAATGACTGACGGTTAGCAATCAGGTTGATCCTGAATCACCGCTTGTAAAGTGTCCAAAGCAATGCACCTTCACTGAATGAAAGAGATGACTATACAGGAAGCTAGCCAGGTAAGACGTCGCCTGTGAGGTGCAAATCCTCATTCCTGTACAAATCAGTGTCTATGGATCGCGATACTTCTCGCTTATTTGTCTGTAACACAAAAGATGTTGGTTCGAATCCAGCCGCTCCCACTAAGCAAAGAAACACATGGGAGTGTCGTCTAATGGTAGGATAGTAGCACTCAGATTCAATTACACACTGATTGAAGTTCGCATAGCTCAGTGGAAGAGTGCTTGCGTGACATGCAAGAGGTCGTTGGTTCAAGTCCAACTGTGAACACTAAACATAAGTAACGGGGTTGTAGCTCAGATGACTAGAGCACCTGATTTGCACTCAGGAGGTCGTGGGTTTGAGTCCCATCTTCTCCACGGTATTGATAATCAATCAGTTATGAAGATTGGTTAAATGAACAGTTCAATATCACTTGTATTTGGGCCATTTCTGGATTTTGACGGATGTGGATGCGAAACAAGACAGGTAGGTTGGCTATCACCTTATAAGTGGCAAAACAATAGATGCTAAGAAGATCACAACTTCTCGTGCAGCCATGAGAATGGCCGCTTAATCTGTTCGATAGATCAGATTGACATGCACCTGGGCACTGGTACTGTCCAAGGGACATAAGCAGCTCTTTGCTGCAAGTATCAAGCCGTTGTCTATCGGCACAATCCTGTTTTCCTCGTTTTCTCAAAATGAGGTGGTGGAACTGATGACTATCCAGTCATCCCCTTTGGTGAAGAAGAACACCTTGGAGTAATCCTAATCAAATTGAGAAGCCTGTACAATCTTGTGAGTTGAATCATTCGGACCGGAGTTCGACTCTCCGATGGTCCACTGCCACTAAGCATATTAGTGGCTCATGCAACAAACAACAAACACTAACAAACAAAGACTATGAGACAGAAATGGTAGATGTCTGCACCTAGGCAACCCGGCCTTTGGAACTTCGTCAAGCATTTGCTTGGAGTCACAACAAACACCAACAATCAAACGAACACACCAAAGACTATGGAAACCAATAACATCAAGCAGACGGTTGCAGCAAGCAACTACAAAGAAGAGCTCAAAGCTCTAGCACAAAAGCAGCACGACGATCGTGCATTCTACAGAAACCCTGAGAACAATGGCTATCAGAGATCGTGTAAGCAAAGTGAGTGCTTCTATCGCACAAGCAAGCTTAGAGAAATGCATACAATTTGGTATGCGATTAAGCACAGGATCAAAGATGAAGACATTCCTGACTACTTTGTCAAGAACGGGTATGAAGGAACTTGGATCATTGATCGCTTCATCAAAGCAAGGGAAGGACATGAAGAGGCTATACGTCTTGACAAGCAACAAGCTTGATCCTATCTATGCATCTGTGCAAGGAGGTCATGCAGTTGCTCAATGGTGTCTAGAGCATCCAGACAATGACTGGAAGAACAGCTACTTGATCTACCTTAAGGCTGATGTTGATCACTGGAAGAGAAAGCTGCAGTTTCTTGGTGCAGACTTCAGTGAGTTCAATGAGCCTGATCTGAACAACATAACAACGGCTATCGCAATGCGCTGTGATGATGGTGCAATCTTTCGACGCCTGAAGACGCTGCGAGCCGCCTAATCACTTAGAGCAGGATGAGTTGATTACTATGAACCTGGTATTAGAATCGCTATCCTGCTTCTTCTATCTGTCCTATATGCGAAGTGAACGAGCAACTCGTCCCTAAAACGAGTATAAGCAGGTTCGAGTCCTGCATAGGGCACAGCTCATCAACCATGTTGTTGAAGGAGTAACGAAGTCGTATCGAAAGGTGCGACTTTTGCTGTCTAATGAGAATCAGATTAAGCATTCTCTGATAGAAGCAATATAGTTTGAACATCATAACACATCATTTAGCATTATGGCAAACAACGAAAGCATCAAGATGAACACCTTACTTGCGAAGGTCGATCATGAAGGATCATCTTTCAACAAGATGGTTGCTGACTATGGACGATTCTTCAAGTCAAACCAAGGAATGTTCAAGGGTCTGAAGAAGACTCATGAGCCTTATGAAGGCTACAATGTTGATCCAGCTTATGTAGCTAACCAGGGTGTTGCTACTACAGTGAAGGAGAAGCTGGATTGGTTCCAGGAGCGTGAAGTTCCTTATCTGAAGTCTCTGTTCTCTGTTGAGGCTACAAACTCAGCAGGTGCAAACACTGTTCCTTTGATTGTTGATGGAGTGAACTTCGGCAATCTGACAGCTCTTGAGCTCATGCGCTTGAAGTCATTCTTGACAAACAAGGAGCTTGACAACGTATATGCAAACATTCCGGTCCGTGAGGATAGCAAGGTCTGGAATGAGACCACAAATGCAGAGTATGCAGGTCGAGAGGTCTATGAGACTGCTCTTCAGACCGGTCACACCAAGACCACTGAGATTGAAGAGGTCATCCTGAAGGATCCTAACATTGATCCTGAGCACCTTCCTGCAAACTATCGCTCTACAGTTGTCCAAAAGAAGAAGACAGTTGACACAGGTGACTACACACTGCAGTACTTCACTGGTGAGTGGACACAGCGTGCAAAGGCAGAGCTCTTGCGCCGCAAGAGCAATCTTCTCGGTGCTGTCATTGAGGCACTGAAGAAGGTGAATGAGATCGAGGCATCTGCTACGAATCTCGATGTTGATGCACTTGTCAACTACATACACTACGGAAAGTAAGCGATTGCTTTCTGTAGAACAATGATGGCATACCTTAGCGAAGGTCTTGGCAGTTCGTTCTGCATGCCATCACAATGACTACAAGCTTTAGCATGATCAAGCTCCCTGTTAGGAGCATTTAGCTTCAACCAAATCCTAGATGTTTCAGCATTAGCATTGAGTCATAGCTTTAGCAACAGTCATCAACGTGAAAGATCAGGCACTAGGTGTCATACAATAGTGTGACAAGAAAGCCGTCATTCCTCGGTTCGAATCCGGGCCCGTCCTCAATCATGCAACAACTCAAAACGGACGGGTGGTGAAGTGGTTAAACACAATGGCCTATAGCTTAAGCATGAGGTGCTTGAACATCTGACACAAATCCATGAGGTCCAGCATTAAGGATATGCAGTTGGTAGCCTCTGGGAGAGTAGTTCAACAATGAGAGAACACGACTACCATGTCGAGGTTTGTAGGTGCAAGTCCTTCCTCTTCCGCAAGTTGGCAGATTGGTGAAATGGTATACACAAATGCATATCCGCATTGCTCCAGTCTTCATTCTAGGTACACAAGGCGTCATGAGCTTCTTGGTTCGAGTCCAAGATCTGCCACTTTTCTCATTTCACTTACAAGGCGTAGGTTGCGAAGCCTGGATCAAGGTGACGCAAGGGTACACACTAAGAAGTGTTGAGTAGCGACTCATAAGAAGTCTATGCGAATGTGTGAAATACGTGCAAGAGACGGAAGCACAGACGTACTCATAGATGGGTTGATCTAATGGTGTGTGAAGCTCATGGCAAGGTTCCAACTTGCAGGTAGAAAGAAGTCCTGCCATGGATACAGCAAGATTCCTGACAAAAGCAAACCATGTGAAGATGAGAAACCATACAAGAGTCGAGACAATCCGGAAACGTCTCGGAGAATGCATTCATAGGAAGAGCGTCGCCATTCTCAGGTCTCTGTCACCTGACTACTGGCACGAGGATGCACACGTACCCCGGCAAGCGCTTAGGTCGATAGATGGAACTTGGCCACCTTCATGCTTTCGATAGTGCGTACCAGTTGCTGCCAGTACAACGTGAAAACTGGGTCCCAAGCGGTCAGGATGGAGTGTTTGACTGCCTCAACAAAGATGAAGGATTGGAAAACAGCTAATAGGAACTTCGATACAATCACTAAAGACTAATCAACCATACTTATGTACATAGCAGCAAATCCTGATGGACAAATCAAGATCTTCAAAGAGAAGCCTCATCGTATCACAGAGCCTATTATGATAGAAGACAAAGATCAGACTTTTGAAGATCACTACGGAAAAGAGTATCATCCTTTCAAAGAGAGTGGAGACTTTAGGAAGATATGGTACACAGACTACTATGGCTTGAATCATGGATATGGCTTCACAATCAACAGAGAGATCTTCAATGAAGAGATACAGATGCTCACATGGAATGATGAGCCTATTGAGATTGGACCATCATGGCTAAGTCAAGAGAACAATGAGAAGTTCGAGCAACAAGAGATACATGCACCACTAAGATAGGTGTATTCGGACCTGTAGCTCAAGAGGTCGGAGCAGTTGACTCATAATCAAAAGGGTGTGGGTTCAAATCCTACCAGGTCCACTACAAGTTTGTTGTGTCAATGAGTATCAGTCAACGTTCAGTCAACATTTGACACGAAAGGCAGGAACATCAATTCCTGCCTTGTTTAGTGTGTAGAGAGTTGTGATCACAATGTTTATGACTGCTTCACAACTTCATATACTTGATATGTCTTTCCGTCAATCTCTTCATCTTCACGCTGGACACTCACGTATCCTTCTGCAAGATAAGATGTGCTAGGACCTTCAGCTGCATTGTTTCCTGGATCGAAGTCATAGAACTTTCCACCTTTCACAATGATGTTTGCAGTTCCTGCTTTGTAGTTTGCATCATAGCAGTTCAGCAAGAACCTGCTGTCATCGCCTGTGCATCTGAATGTTCCGCCATTGATGTAGATTGTTCCTTTCTCAGAGTAGATCACTTCAGAGTGGTTAGTGTTCACAAAATCTCCGCCATTGATGATCAGCACATTCTTTGCATTAGAAGTCCACATCACTGAGAATCCTTCTGCAAGGTTCTTGACTGTTCCTGGTCCGTCAATCACCATTCTCTCAGAACCTCTCAAGAGGAATGAACCTGATTGTCTTGCTGTAGTGATTGTGTGTCCATTCAGATAGATGACTCTGTTCACTGATGATATCACACCATTAGCAAAGCTGGAAGTGTTAGCAACATCACAATCAAGCTTAATGACTCCATTCTTTGACAGAGCGCTCTTTGCTTTAGCAGGATCATCATATGTAGGAATAGGATTCTCGATGAATCCTTGATATGTGGTCAAGTCTTTCTGTGTTGAAGTGAGCTCTTTCTGTATTGCAGTCTTCTCTGCTTCAATCTCAGCTTTCTCTGACTCAAGTGTTGCCTTCTCACTTTCTAGAGTTGCTTTCTCATCTGTCAGTGTAGAGATCTGTGCATTTGCAGTGTCTAGTGATGCATTTGCCGTTGCAAGGTTTGTCTCTAGAGTTGCTTTCTCGGTCACAAGCTCAGCTTTCTCACTATTCAGTGTGCTGATTTGCTCATTTGCTGAAGATATAGTTGCATTAGCAGTTGCAAGGCTTGTCTCTAGTGTAGTCTTCTGAGTCTCTAGTGATGACACTTCAGATCTTAGTGATGAGATCTGCACTTTCATAGCTTGATTCTCAGCTGCCATCTCCTCATCTGACTGTTGCTTGTCATCAAATGGAAGATCTGCTTGGCGTATCTTCTTGTCTACTCCTTGAATGTCTCTGACACCTGACGAGATTCCGAAATTGCGCATTCTTAAGATTCCTATGTAAGGTTTGTCCTATTTATCGGTACCATGATATGACTTGTGAGAGGTGTACTAAATGTATATGAAGTGTATAGGTTTGCAGAAAGGTTCCGGATAAATGGCAAAACATACAGACTACATATGATGAAGAAGCTACTTTTAGTATTGTGTATGATTCTCTCACTCGCATTTGCAAGCTGTAGCAAAGACTTCGAGACTTATACACAAGAAGAGATTACAGAGCTGAAGTATGAGAGTGCATTTCAAAACCATTTCGGTGCTATAGCTGAATCTCATGATTGGGGTTTTGGCTCATCTGTTGCAACTACTCGCTCTGCTAATGTGAATGGCAATCTCTGGTATCAGAATTGGCAGAGACCTGTCAATGTCACTGAGGCTGAGAGACAGAAGGTCATTGAAGAGTTCAGCAAGAAGCGTGTGAACGCTGTCAATGAGATTGAGAAAGAGTGGGACAACTACTGGGTACAGCAGGTTTACCAGAGCAAGCAGCACTACAATGATGGATTTGGCAATGACATTGGTGAAGTGTGCAGCCATATGAACAAGATCATTGCCTACAATGAGAAAGGCACTACTACAACAATCTATCCTGACTGGAATCAGTGGCAGCCAACTCGGGTGACTGAGCACTATGAGCATGTCAACAACTTCAACAATGGCACTAACACTACTGAGTACACAGATGATGTGACAGGCCAGAAGTACTATGGAACAACCTTGATGGTTGACATGGGATCTACTCCGGAAGGAACACCTAAGTTCGGCTATCACAACACAACAGACAGCAAAGATCACTTTGAGTACATCATCCTTGAGATTGATGGCGCATACTATGTAGGATTTGACTTCTGTGCATCTCATCCTGAAGGCCAGGAAGCTAACAAGAACATGGACGTTGAGCGTGACTGGGTCTTCAATGACTGGATCGTGAAGATCTCTCCTGCAAAGTTGGCAATCACTTATGACAAGCGCATCATCTGTGAAGATCTTGGTGCAATCGGTGACTGGGACTTCAATGACGTTGTGTTTGATGCAGTGTTCAAAGATGGAAAGACATACATCAAGCTTCTTGCAGCAGGAGGCACACTTGAGCTTAGAATAGCAGGAAAAGAAGTGCACGAGCTCTTTGGTGTCTCAACTACTACAATGGTGAACACTAACAATGGAACTGTGACCAAAGATCCTGTTGAGTTCAGTGTAGATGACACATATGGATATGACTATGCTAAGATACCTGTAGTAGTCAAGAGAAAAGACTCTGCTGGATCTTTCACAGCATATGAGCTCAAGTACTCTATCGGCAAAGCCCCACAGAAGATCGCAGTAGGCACTGACTATGAATGGTGTGATGAGAAGCAGAGCATTGATGACAAGTACAAAAGATTCAAAGACTATGTAGGTGATCCAAACTTAGGATACTCATGGTATAGACAATAAGCTTCAAGCTTTGTCAAAGTGTTAAAGATGTGTTAAAGGTGGCCTATCATTTCCATAGGTCACCTTTTTGTGTTACATTTGCACTGTCATTCAAAAGAGATACAAACATGATAATGTCAACATTTCACATGGCAGTGAAGCCGCAAAGCAAGAAGATGCTGACTAGAAGGTACCAGTCTGAGCATGAGAAGCTTGTCTCTGAGTCAGGCATTGAGTGTGGAACTTGCAAGCTCTTAGGTCATGGATGCCGAGGAATCCAGACTAACGGAGGCTGCAACAAGAAAGAACCGTCATGAGCAACAAGAAAGCTATCCAGAAAGCCGCCCAGGACAGCATGGAGGCCAAAGTGATGGACATAGTGATAGACACTGATAAAGCCATCTCTAAGCGCTTAGATCTCCTCTGTGACCTCACTCATGTAGACAGAGATCACATTGAGCAACACCTTCGGCAGAAGTACCACATCACACTCTCTGACTTTCCTTCTTTCAGTCCTAGATTCATCCATTGATGGAGAGTGGTGAATCACATGGATAGATAGACTATACAACATAAGATCAAATCAGATTATGGGATTGTTCAGTAAAGAGAAAGCTCCTGCATCAATATACACTCTCGAAGAAGTAGACAACTTGTGCAACAGGAGATCATCAGACATAGCGCACTGGCTTCACAAGCCTTCTCAAGAAGAGCTAGATGCAGTCATCAAAGTGAATGCAGACTATGTGAGAGTGCCTGAGAAGATCATCACAGAGCTTGCTGAGACAGGCAATGTAACATACCAGAATCCAAAAGCAAAGAATGATGTCACTGACATGGATGAGACTGCATTTGACAGGACATGGACAATAAGAGTCTCTATCGATGGAAAGAATGGATCAAAGACATATACAGAGATAGCAAATAGTGAGAAAATGTGACAAAGATGCAAAAAGATCGTAAAAAGTTGATCAATTCTTTGGCTTTTCGCAGAATCTCATGATATATACTACAACAATCATTCAATAACAAGCACAAAGCAATGAAGACAATGAAACTACAACAGCTCAAACAGCAACTCTGTTTATGCAAGCGATTTTGGTTGCATATGCAGCTTACAAGTTGTGAGTAGTTTCTAGGAACATTGGAAAGCTTGGTTTCAGGAACTCTCACACTACAGAGAACAGTCCTGAAGACAAGCAGTTGTTGAATCACTTACCAACACACTTTCTTCAAACAACACAAACACATCATATGTGCATGGACTGTTCAAGAGAGAATGGTCCATGTGTCGTCTTGGTGACGAGTGAAGTGAGACAGACGATCTTTGACTTATTGATACACAACTTTATATGATGCGTCCGTGGCAGAGTGATCTATGCACCTGACTCTTAATCAGGACTGGAAACAGTGACGTGAGTTTGAATCTCACCGGGCGTACAAATGGATCCTTAGTTCATCGGTTAGTACTGGAAACAGGCAAGAACACCGTTCTTTTAAAGCGGGTGTGGTGGGTTCGACTCCCACAGGATCCACCAAATACACAGGTAAGCAAGCGGTCAAAGCAGATGGTCTCCAAAACCATTCCGAAAGGTTCGTGGGTTCGAATCCTACCCTGTGTGCTACAATGCTACATAGCTCAATTGGCAGAGCGCAGCACTCATAATGCTGAGGTTTCCAGATCATACCTGGATGTAGCAACGGACTGATGGTGTAGGTGGTTGTTGCTCGCTGGTCTGAAAAACCAGAGGCCCTTGTTCAACTCAAGGTCAGTCCACTATGAAATGCCCGCATACCCGAATTGGTACAGGGAGCGGTTTGAGAGACCGTCTGTTTACAGATCCGAGTTCGAATCTCGGTGCGGGTACAAACATTCAAGGATGGATATAGACACAAGATGCTTCTGTACGCTAATTAGGTATCGCGGTCTGACTTAGGATCAGATGGGTGGCAACACTATGAGGTTTCGAATACCTCCAGGAGCACGGCTTAGTAGAGAACTTAGGTATATCGGCGTGACTTAAACTCATGTGTCTTTGTCGGTTCGAATCCGGCCTAAGCCACTAAATCATTTGGCCTACTAGAGAATCTCGGTATATCGCTGATGATCAGAACATCAGGTCCATTCCTGGTTCGAATCCAGGGTAGGTCACACACTAGTTGTCAGAGTGATCATGGCTAGGTGTCTGAATGGTAAGGTTCCGATCTGCAAAATCGTGATATGTGAGTTCGATTCTCATCCTAGCCTCTAAATTGGCTCCATAGGCGAATTGGTCTAGCCGGGCGGCTCAAACCCGTCGCTTAATTGCGTCCTGGTTCGAATCCAGGTGGAGTCACTGTGATATAATCAATATGGAAGAAATGAAACTGGGCATAGAGATTGACTATGACACTATAAAGCAGGTTGTCATGAATCGCAAGGACTTGTCATGGATCTCTGACACAAAGAAGCAGACTGGTGCTAGATCATTCAGCGTTAGAGAATGGCGCAAGAATGCTCATCATGCAATTTGGAGAGATGAGAAGAGAGTGTACATGATAGATCACTCTGAAGTGAAGAAGAGAACTTCATTCAGGACATCTTCTGGCAAATGGGTCAGTGAGCCTGTCAATGTCTATGGCACAGTCACTGAGACTTACTTGAAGAATCACAGTGTTCAGATATGGCCTAGAGTTCCTCATGAGCCATGGCTATTCTGATGATCAACATGGTGGATGTAGCTCAATTGGTAGAGCGCCAGATTGTGGCTCTGGAGGCAATGGGATCGTAACCCATCATTCACCCTAAGATTGGGGTATAGCATAACGGTAATGCATCAGATTTTGGCTCTGAGAATCCTGGTCCGACTCCAGGTATCCTAACAATCATTCATTGGAGCATAGCACAATTGACAGTGCGCAAGATTCTGGCTCTTGAGGTTGTGGGTTTGAATCCCGCTGCTCCAACTATGTCTGCCTAGTGGAGACGCTTACTTCTGATATCATCTTGGTTCGAATCCAAGCTGAGGCATTTTGCCTTTGTAGCCGAATTGGTACAGGCGCGAGACTGCAAATCTTGTGAATAGATAGCTATCTTGTTTGCAGACAATCACTTAAGTTGTGTATCAATAGTCAATGGACACCATTTGGTGTCCATTTGCTGTATGAATAGATATGATATACAAACACTTGACACTTCATGAGATCATTTGGATTGCAACCTAATCACAAGATTGTGCATTTGAGAGAGCCTAGATCGCAAGCAGTTCCAATTTGCACATTGAGAGGAAATACAGGCTACTATGAGATCTATGCAAAGCCTTTGTTTGAAAGTCAGTCTATTAGTATGAGATTCGACAAAGTGATAGAGGCCTTGTCTCCGGGAATTGTGAATCTCATTGCTTCTTTAGATGATGACGTCTCATTTCAGCTAGACTTTGTGAAGAATGCAATAGATCAATTGTACTGGACTGGATTCTATTATGATAGAATAGAGAAGACTTCAAAGCTTGGAGATGATGGATATGATCCTAGCAACCTTACTCAAAAGACAAAGCCTATTCTATATCGTTATTCAATAAGTCAAGATCGGAATGCTCACTTCTCTACAGCATTTGAAAAAGATGTAATCATAGTAGACATTCATTTCAAAGGCTTGCTAACAGAATACAGGAAGATTGTACAAATGAAGACAAAAGAACAGATAGGAAATGTAGAAGACTATTTCGGTGCTTTTGTATCGGCGCAGCTGAAGCATGAGTTCCTTCATGCAACTGAGACTAATGTGAAGAACATGGATGTGATCTATTCAAAGAGATGCAATAGATTCATGCTAGAATTCGACAAAGACAATCACAGGAATGTCAGAGATCTAGTGTATCTCTTTTCTCCTGCTGAGATGAGAGCAAGATTGAATGCTACCTATCAATTTGTCTTGAAGATGCCAGATACTGAGATTGACAAGATCTTAGGTCCATTTGAGAAAGGACCAAACTTCAGGAAACTGAGAAGTGGCACGATTGAGAACAAGATGGATGAGTTCTGTGATCCTGTTTCTAGATACATAAGCATGCGAATAGAGCTAGGCAAGATTGTTGATGCTATAGACAATTCTAGATTGACAGATGACATTGTATGGATGATTCAGCAGAATCAAGTCTACAAATTGTTTGGAAAGAGTTATCATCTTCCTGAAGGAGACCACAGATCGTTGAAGGATCTTTCAAACATGGATCAAGGATTATATCTTCAGTGTTTGTATGAGATCAAAGAAAGAGTTGAGAAAGAGTTGACTGCATATCATGAGAAGCTTTGCAGAGCGATATTCAAAGCTCTTGTTGACAAAGAGTACTTCATCACTGATTGGAACACAAGAAGAGCAAAAGAAGTCTTTGAAGGAGACATGGCACTATATAGATTCCCATTTTACTAACTAAAAGTGTTAAAGAACGTTAAAGGTTGACACAAAGAGATCCAAGTGTCAACCTTTTTGTGTACATTTGCACTACCAAACAACAATTAGAGCATATGAGAAGACTATTGAATCAAATCAAAAGCAAAGAAGCTATTGTAGCTTCAATAAGAATGGAAGAGGCTGAGATCACTAAGAAGCTTGTCAAGAAGCTCCTCACTCATAAGTATTGGTTCCATTTCTTAGTGGCGAAAGGACTTCGGTTTGACATTGATGAGGCTATAGAAGATGATCTCAAAGGCTCTTCACTATCTATCATCTTCGATGGATTTGGCCAGGATGCAAGTTGCTATGTTGAGATTGTAGGCAATGAGAACTACACTACTTCAATCTTTGATCCAAGTGACTTTGACAAGATTGATGAGATTGGAGAGAAAGAGTACAATGAGCTTGGCATACTCAATAGATGTCCTGCTGGATTCAGAAGAACCTGGTTCAAGAGCAGGTATGAGAAGAAGATCAAGTCATTGTATGATCACATGCGCGAGAACTATGACAATGATGCATTCTTTGACATGTGTTAAAGAAGTGTTAAAGTAGGCAAAAGCTTACATAGTGTCACAGAAAGTTAGTACATTTGCAACATCAAATCAAGTAACAACAATTAAGCATTACAACTATGGCAACAAAGAACAGACCAGTAGCAAAAGACGGATATCAGTTCCAGGTTCTCACTGAGAAAGATGTCAAGAAGCTCACTCGAGAGTGGAATGCTCAAGGCGGATGGAAAGAGCGCAAAGAGACTATCAATGCTCTTGAAGAAGAGATCAAGCTCACTGAAGAGCGAGTCAAGCAATATCACTTCTCCGAGAATGAGACTCGATACAAGCTCGACAATGTGCGCATCCAGAAGATGATACTCGCTGACTATCAGCACATTGAGAAGAAGTGATCTTCAAACTCCAAGGACTATGTGTACAAGGAAAGGAGTCATTGCAAATGTTGGCAGACTCAAAAAGTTCGTTGAGAGCCTTGGTGCTGAGCTAAGGAAAGAGTGTGACACAGGCTCAACTTACTATACATATGAAAGCAAGAAGATTAGAATCTCAGATCATGTAGGATCGTGTGTAGACTGTGTCTCGGTGATACCTGTCCAGAGAACTCAAGAGATCATCATTGTCTATGATGGCATCCCAAGGATTCTCAAGACGATGAAAGAAGCTAAAGCCTATCTTGAGAGCTATCTCTTCATGTGTGAGAACAAGTCAATGAAAGACAAGAATCGCACTAAGAAGCAGAAGAAGCTTGAGAAGAAGAATGCAGAGCTCTCAAGAGCAGTCATTGAGAAGGACAATCAGATAAAGAAGCTTGAAGCATCAATTAGCGCATTAGAAGTGAAAGGATCATTTGATGAAGAAGACCTTACACCTAAGCAGAAGAAAGCTCTTGCAAACATGATGAAGTTGTTCATCACTACGAATGCAGAGAACGCTAAGAATGCATCAAAGTGATTCACAAAGTTGTTGATTGTTGAACAAGAATGGATCAGATTGTCTTAGACTTTCTGATCCATTTGTGATATGAGATACAAAGAACTATAGTGTCAATAGCAATGATAGAGAACAAGAAGTATGACTATCTGATAGTTGGAGCAGGACTATTCGGAAGTGTGTTTGCATGGATCATGAAAGAGAATGGCAAGAAGTGCCTTGTGATTGAGAAGAGAGATCACATAGGTGGCAATTGCTACACAAAAGAAGTGATGAATGGAGATGTGCACATGCATGTGTATGGTCCTCACATCTTCCATACTCAGAGGAAGTGGATTTGGAACTTTGTCAATGAGATGGCTACAATGGATCAGTTTGTCAATGCACCAATTGCAAACTACAAAGGTCAATTGTTCAATCTGCCTTTCAACATGAACACATTCAACAAGATGTGGCCTGCTATTGTCACTCCGTCACAAGCTAGAGCGATGATTGAGTCTCAGAAGAGTGAGTTCTCAGGTGAGCCTAAGAACCTTGAAGAGCAGGCAATCAAGCTTGTTGGAAGAGACATCTATGAGAAGCTGATCAAAGGATACACTGAGAAGCAATGGGGCAGAAAGTGCACAGAGCTTGATCCTAGCATCATCAAGAGGATTCCTGTCAGATACACATATGACAACAACTACTTCAGTGATCCATATCAAGGAATGCCAAGGAATGGATATACTGAGATGTTTGAGAGGCTGCTTGAAGGAACAGATGTCCTTCTCAAGACTGACTTCTTTGACAATGTTGAGTATTGGAAAAGCCAAGCAAAGAAGATCGTGTACACTGGTCCTATTGATCAGCTCTTCGGATTTGTCCATGGTCATCTTCAATGGAGAACACTTAAGTTTGAGACTAAGATAGAAGATACAAATGAGACTCAAGGATGTGCAGTGATGAACTACACAGACTCTGAAGTTCCTTACACAAGAGTCACAGAGCATGCATACTTCACAGGAATCAAAGGAAAAGCAGAAGAAGCAATCCAATCAAATGGTCTCACATACAAGACCTATGAGTATAGCAAGGAATATGAGAATGGAGATGAGCCTTACTATCCTGTAGACAATGATGAGACTAGAGAGATGATGGTTCACTACAAGGCTGAGCTACAGAGACCAGGGAATGAGAACATACTCTTAGGCGGAAGGCTAGGAACATACAAGTACTACAACATGGATCAAGTGATCATGAGTGCATTTGAGACAGCTGAGTCTGAGTCTGGAATAGACATGAAGATCAAATGGGAATAGAAAGGAGCAGAGAATGGGAGAAGATGATATAGCAGGAATGTTTGGAGGCACTTACAGTATAAGTGATAGGGCTGCATGGAAACAGTTCCTTGATCAGATGATATCGTCAGGGCAAGGCCTTGGCTTATACGATGATGGAATTGTCAATGATGTGAGAAGTCTGTTGCCTGAAGAGCAGGATGGACTACCAAAAGGATACACTACATTCTGCAATGATGATGGCACAGCAGGAATCAAGTTTGATCCTGAGGTCTTAGAAGAGACCGTCGACAAAGCAACTGACTCTGAAGATGACACTTGCGCTCCAGATCTTGAAGACCTTTCTATCAAGATACCTGATGGATACGAGATAGTCCAGATTGGAGGAAAAGTGACATTCAGGAAGATCCTTGTTCCTGATGACGGAGAGTTCATCACTATAAGAAGAGGCAGTAAGACCGTTGTGATTGTCTACATGTCAGAAGGCTCTCACTATCCTTCATCAATGAGATCATACATCTCAATCTCTCTAGACAAAGATGATAGAGCGGTTCATTGTTGCTTGAAAGGACCTGAGGTGTATGTCTCTGACAGGAATTCTGTCTCAATAGAGAAAAGCACAGAGAAAGAGCGAGAACTCCTAGAGTACTATGCTAGAGTAAGATATGGAGTGAAGTTCGATCATGAGACTAAGCAAATCATAGATTTGAGATGGTTCCCAAAGCAAGGTGACATATTCTGGTTTGTCAAGCATGATGGAAATGAGCCTTTCCTTGGGCAATATGTTGTAGACAGCATATCATTTGTCAGTGGATCAGGTGAGTCTTTCCTTGAGAATGGCAACTACAAGTACTACATCATGTCAGGCAACTATTTCAGGTACAAAGGAGAAGCTGAGAGAGTTGCAAACATATTGAACTCATCATTGCTTGAAGTGAAGAGCAGAATGAGGACCATTGCAAGTGAGCCTGACATTCCAAAGAAGATGATGCTGTCAATTGACTCAGAAGTTGATGTCACAAAAGACAAAGAGTTTGATGACAGGACATCAGAGAAAGCAACTAAAGTACAGAGGCCATGTCTAAGATGAATCTATATAGAGAGATCTGTCCAAGAGACTTAGTGTATGTGACAGACTATGACGGAAAGAAGAAAGTAGGAAAAGTGAAGTCTGTTGAAGAGTTCAAGATGAATGTCTTGACACCAGATGGCAAATGCTTTGACTATGCAATGGATAGGATTGAGCCTATCAGCATCGATCCTTCTTTCTTAGTATCGCAAGGATTCACGAATGACATATCAGAAGGTGATCTTGCTACATTTGTCCAGTTTGGATTGCTTAAAGGAGGAGACTTGCCAAATGAGGTGCATACAAAGACATTCAACGGTGTGCACTCTTCATTCAGTGTGACACTTAGCATAAGGTGTCCAAAGACTTGGAATGACAAGAATCTCATGATCTCAACATTGCCTCTTGCTCATGTAGACTACTTCCATGAGATTCAGCATGAGTGGTACAAGATGGCAAAAGTCAATCCTTCAGGATGGAAGTCACTTGAGATGCCTATAGAGTGGCCTATTTCATGAAAGTGTGAATCAAAGTGAATAGAATTGAGTGAGATGTGTTAAACTGTGTTAACATGTCTTACTTTTTCGTCTCATTGTTTCAAAGTGTCACAGAAAGTTGGTACATTTGCACCATCAAATCAGATAATGAACAATATGGATAAGAAAGAAAGCAAGATAGCAAAAGACAAGCTTGGCAATGTGATAGGCCTTGGAGATGAAGTCATTGTGTCATGCACTACTGATCCAAGTGATGAAGAAGAGCATCTTGAGATAGGATATGTCCATGTGATTGACTGGTCATGGACTATGGAGAAAGGAATGAAAGCCGCAACGAAGAAGTACCCAAACAAAGCAGTTCTCCATCTTCTGGTAGGAAAGAGAAATGAGTGCTTAGTGAGGATCTTCTCTGATCGAGTCATTTTGCACAAGCACAGAGATACAGAAAAAGATGTTGAAGATGCTATCGACAGAGAGTTGTCTGCTATTGCAGGAACTCCATCTATCGCTAGAGAGTTGTTCTCAAAGACACTGATTGAGAAGTTGCACTATGTTGCAGACTACTATAATGCTTCGACGTCAAAGACAGGACACTTAGAGTGTGAAGGACTCAGATCTGACACTAGATCCTGGTCTGACTATCAGCTTGAGATCTTAGATGACATCATCAAGATGACTGAGACTCCAATCAAGTTTGTTGACGATAGTATGAATGAAGAAGTTGAGTGATGGACAACATATCAAGATACTCAGACAGGAAGACTGCTAACACAAACATTGTCTGTGCTGCACAGAGAGCCGAGAACCTAGCAATCCTTGGCTCTAAGAAAGTCCTTGAGCTTTGTGTTGGTCCTTCTTTGAAGAGACTCCAGAGACAATATGCTAAGTATGGAATATCATGTGCAGGAAATGACATAGACTCTAGATGGAGAGACTACTATCCAGATGGAGAATGGTACATAGGTGATGCACTAAGCCTTGATGCAGATCTCACAAAGTTCGACACTGTTGTCTTTGCTCCACCTTTGAGCAATGGATGCTCAGGAAAGAGAGAAGACAGTCTCAGGCTTGACTTTGTCACTCCTGGATACATACAGTTCCTTGAGAGATACAAGGACTTCAAAGGCATCAAAGTCCTGGTGCTTCCAGGGAGGACGCTTTCTCTCAAAGATGATAAGAAACTACTATACCGGCTATTGGAGCGCATAGGGTCATCCTATGACGTTGTGCCGTTGCGAAACAAGGTTACCAAGTATGTTGACATCTACATAGAGCCAATCAAATAGAGACAGACAATCATATGAGCGACTACAGAAAGATCACATTAGTGACAAGGAATGCAATTTGCAAAGATCTGACATCAGATGAGTTTGTGAAGATGATGTTCTCAGACTTCATTGAAGCAGAAGAGAAGTACAATGAGGCTTACATACCTGAGTTTGTAGAGCGTGCTGTCAAGAGCTGCATGTCATCTCTTGAGTATGCAGAGAAGAGAGCTCGAACTTATGCAGAGAAGAAGTGGAAGACTCAGAAGAAGCAAGATGAGTATGTGAAAGCACAAGTTGAGGAAGCAAAGAAGAAGATCAGTTGGCATCCTTACTTTCACTCACTGTCATTCTTTGACTTTGATGTTGAGCCTTGGAGGAATGGCCTTTCTGGATCTTGCTGCATCTCATACAAAGAGCTGACACCTAGGACACTTGAGAGATGCTTTGAAGCTGTGCGAGACAACAAGTACTTCAAGAAAGCTCTCGGATGGAAACTCACTTATGGTGCCAGTGAGACTAGTGTCCGATCTTGCTTCAGGCCACAGATTGAGTTGATTCTCAATGATGAAGATCAAGCAGCATTTGATGCTGATGCTAAAGCTCTTGCAGATGACATAGCTAGATTCTATGCGAATTGCAGCTATCCAGGAGACTGATTCTGAGCGATAGATAGATTGATAACAAATGAATAGATTGAATCACTATGGCACATAGTAAGGAATGGCAACCATACTTTCAAGGATATCGTCCTGATCTACTCCAAGATCTGATAGAGCGCAGGAAGAAGTATCGTCCTACAGGAAAAGAGAAAGAGGCTTATGACTATCAGATGAGAATGCAGCGCCAAGAGGAGCTGAAAGAAGAGAAGGACATGTGGAACAAAGTCTACATATGCAGAAGAAACGGCAAAGATGTAGCTCTCTCCGAGGAAGGATTCTGCAGGTTCTTAGGCAAAGACCTGAACAAAGTCTGGCAGTATCTCCAAGACAAAGGATACAAGTTCCTCAAGTTCCAAGACTACCAGAGAGTCAGAATCAACGTTGATGTCAAGTTTGGCAACAGCTGTGTTCAAGTCACATATGGAGAACTTCACACTAGAGAAGATGCAGTGAACGCAGTAAAGAAGAGTGGTGCATTTGACTACATCAAGCAGTATCTCAATGACTCATTCCGAGGCTGGAAGATCAAGACAAGAGGAAACAGCACTTATCTTGAAGTAGACTTCTTGTTTGACTCAGTGACTAAGAAGAAGAACAGAGAGAGTATAGAGAGATTCAATGATATGATGACTAGAGAAGCTGGTCCTGGATATAGCCGAGATCCTTACTTCAGAGGAGACTAAATACAATATCTGATTGTATGAACTTTGTTAGGAGAACTGGCAGAAAGCTTGTAGATCCTTCGTATCTTGAAAGACTTCCATCTAGAGTTGCTTTTGAAGCATCTTCTACAATTGACGAGTCTTATGAGATTCATAGATTCGATACTATTCATTCAGTAGCTGATCTTCTTGAAAGCAATCACCAGATCAAGCATATCGATAGTTGTCTAGATGCAATAGCTTCTAAGATTGTAGAGGCTATCAAGAATGGAGTGTCTATAGGTGAGAGAATTGATTCAGGATTCCGTCTTGATGTGTACAATTCAAAATGCATATCTCTCAATGATACAAACATTGGCATTCCATTGAAGATCATTTTCACTAGCCAAGATGAAGACATCAAAATGTATACTTCTGAGTATGACCCGGGAGATGCTGAGATTGGAGTGAATCTTCAATATTGGCAATCTAGAGTGAAAGATGGAAAAGAGAAAGCAATCAAAGAGGTTTCCACATCTCTTTCACATGAGATAGTTCATGTTTGCCAGATATACAAATCGAGATATAGCAAGCCAAAGACTTATGAGAATGAGAAAGCCCCTAGGCAGGTAGTAGAGATGCTATACTTGATTGAAGATGCTGAGATCAACTCAAGAATCAATGAGTTAGGATCTTTCCTAAGGAAGATGTCGAATCAAGAGATTCAATGGATATTGAAGAAGCCTTGTGGACAAGACTTTGAAGGATGGCCTAAAGAGGTCTCACCAACAGCAATGAAAGTGATTAGGATTCTTGAGCATTGTGATCACATTTTGCAATTGTCGTCAATTGAGAGATTCATAGACGCCGTATTGTCAAAAAGGTATGATGAGAACATAGCTTACAAGTGCTATCTTGTAGGATACTATGCAAATAGAGATCACTTGACATCTTCTAAGATCAAGATTGGTAGTGAGAGCAAAAGCCTATTCAAAAAGAGAATCTCAGGTGTAGAGCTTTCACATATGTCAGGATTGACTAAGAAGATCATCAATCCTATTGTAGAAATGCTAAGAGATGTTGTCAAGAGAGCAAGATTGCAAGCATCGTCAGTGATATATGAGAGACTAGCGGAATTGAAGATGATCTGACATCTATCGTTAAAGAACGTTAAAGGTTGACACAAAGAGATCCAAGTGTCAACATTTTTGTGTACATTTGTATCACAAATTGATAAGAACTATATGTTGAATGGAATCAAATCGAATATCGGAAAGCTGAAGAAGTATGTTGAGAGCCTTGGAGGTGTCCTTCTCTCTGAGTCACAACATGGATCAATATACTACAACTTAGACGGCTTCAAGATCAGGATCTCTGATCACTTGCCTATACAGTCAGTAGATGACGAGCTCATGATTGTCTGTGTTGAAGGATCTACATCATACATTGTGAGTCTTGACAAAAGACCTATGATTGTAGAGACGATGAAAGAGGTGAAGTTCTTGTTGAAATGCTTCTCTTATGTGCAGAAAGCAAAGGTGTTCAGAGAAGACTCTAAAGAGAAGAAGAGGAACAAAGAGCTCTATGAGCAGATCAAGTTCCTTCAAGACAAGAACAAGTCTCTCATAGAGCAATTAGGAACAGCAAGAGCTAAGACTTCATCAAATGCTTCAAAAGGACCTAAGCAAGTCGTCTTCGTTAGATCAACTAAGCTTAGTGATGGAGAAGGAATCTATGATCTCAACAAAGACTTCACAGACAAGCAGAAGCTTCAAATCAAAGCTTTCATTGAAGGAGTCTCAGTTGGTGAAGTGAAGAATCGAGAAGAGAAGAGACAGAAGCTCATCAACACATTTGCTGATGCATGTACAATTTGATATGATATAGAATATGGCTAACGAGGAGAAGTACTCACTCATTGGAGTAGATGGCAATGCATATGCAATAATGGCATATGTCATCAAAGCACTTCATAAAGAAGGTGTCTCAGCTCTCATAGGACCTTACAAAGAAGCTGCTATGAGAAGTGACTATGACAACTTAGTTGCAAAGAGCATTCACTATCTAGAGAAAGCTAATGAAGTTGCTAAGACAAATGAGGGATTGTTTGATACAAATGATATCCTTGTAGAAGAAGGTGATGAAGTGATTGATGCAAGCAACAATCTGCTCCGTGTAGAGAAAGATGAGAATGGAGTCTTGTTTGCATCATCGGAGAGTCAAAGGTCTCCTATCAAAGGAATGACATTCACAATAGTGAAGAGATATGGAAAGTGATATCAAGAAGATCCTGAGCGATAGCTTGCAGGCAAGAGAAGAAGTGATTGATGCATCAAGAGATGCTGAGAGCGCAAAGCTAGACTTCAACAGATGGCTGAAGTCTCACAAGTACTGGAAAGAGTTCTTAGCATCATTGCAGCACTATGACAACAACATAGACATTGAGAGACTTGATGGTGTAGAGAGAAGAGTCCTTGAGCTTGCTTTTGAGTCTGACATGAATGGTGTCCATGATCACACAGTGTGCATAAAGTTCAGCACTCATGTGAATGGATTCAAAGAAGAATGGGTCACAAGGTACTTCTCAGACAAGATGCTTGACAGAGTTGATGAGATATGTCTTGAGTATCTAAAGAAGAGGATACCTGATGCAATCAAGAGGATCAATGATAAGATTGGTGATCTTGAGAAGGAGAAGTCTGTGCTAGAAGAGAAGATCAAAGAGCTAGAAGAGTTAAAGTAGTGTTAAAGCGACCAGTTTCTTTCTTGTTGTCGCAGATTATGTGTACATTTGCACTATCAAACATCAAAACATAATTGAATATGAATGCAAAAGAGATCTTGAAGCTCATCATGAGCGAAGCAAACTACGAGAATCAGATGGATCGCTTCTGGGAGAAGCTTACATTTGAAGAGCTGAAGAAGCAGTTTGGAGACTTCCATTTTGAGAATGGTGTCCTTATAGACGGACATGACTACATCTCATCACAAGAGGATCTGAAAGCCAATGAGTCTTTCATCCTGGTTCAGGAAGAGACAAGATGCAAGGTGTACTTCTATTTAGTGGAGGACTAGTCTATGGAGACAATAAAGAAGCTGCAGGTGATAGGTCCTAGTGAAGAGACATCTTGGATGTTTGAAGTAGGAGCCGAAGCAGTCTCTTCTGGAGGCTTGAAGAGACTTGGCATAGTCACTAAGATTGTCCACACTCCAAAGATTGATCACTATTTCCATGTATGGGCAGGTGAGAAGAAGATCGCAAGAGTAAGTGACAACTGTCCTCATGTCGTCGTGTTAGAGTAACTATATCACAAATCATAATATGAACAAGATTCAACAAGAACAAGCTGCTATTGAGTCCAGGCCAATCTTGAGCCTTGAGATTCAGAAGCCAATGCGCTCTATGTTCTACATTGTAGGCAAGGAGTTCTGGGCTAATCCTCGATGGAAGACAAACTACATCATCTCTAAGATCGAGTCCTATCCTAATGGATTCGCAATCTACACTCGCAATGAGTTTGATGAAGATGAGATCATCTGCTTCATCAACAACAAGTATGCGTATGTCATCTCTTACATTGATACTACCATCAACTCTAACGAGGAAGAAGAATGAAGACAGGATCTATGAAGTCAGGATGTGCATGGATATTGCTCATCCTGGCACTTTTCATTGGTGCAGTAGCATTCACTGTCAATAAGATTGATCCTGATGGAGTGAAAGAAGCTAAAGACAACTTCTTCATCTCAGCATTGTCAATCTCACCTGACACTGTGTTTGTACAAGACACTGCAAAAGTCTACACTACAGCGATTCTGGAGCAACCTGGGACCATTTCTAAACAAGACTCTGTAACTATACAGCATCATGAGTCTGTTCCATTAGAGGTCACAGAAATGGCATTATACATCAACGGTGAAGTGAACGGCACACAGATGAGAATGTGCTTAGACACAGGATGCTCAACTATTCTCATATCAGAAGCTGAAGCTAAGTTCTTAGAGCGTCAAGGAAAGATCAAAGACGGAGACTACGGCAAAGAAGTTCAAGCTACACAAGCTGATGGATCTACATCCAATGGCAGAGAAGTTGTGATACACTCAGTGAAGATAGGAACTAGAGAGATAAGAGATGTGCATTGCATGGTGTCATCATCGCAAGATGCTGCAATCCTTCTCGGTCATGAAGTGCTCTCAAAGATAGGAAAGATCACAATTGACTACACAAACAAGCAACTTATCATAGAATGACAGAGCAAGCGATAAGCTTCGCTATTGTGACACTTGCAGCAATAGGATACTATTACATGTATAGATGGGTACAAAGCAATCGAGACAACTGGCAATGAGCAAAAGCAAATCAAGCATAGACTTCAAGTTCACTGATGGAAGCAAGATCTTCTTCACTAGTGACACTCACTTCAGCCATGCTAACATCATGAAGTACTGCAATCGTCCATTCTCTACTGTGGAAGAGATGAATGAGACAATGATTGCAAATTGGAATCGAGTGGTTCCTGAAGATGGAATCGTGTTTCATCTAGGAGACTTTGCTTTCGGAGGCTTTCCTGTATGGGAATCAGTGAGATCAAGGCTGAATGGAAAGATCATCCTTGTCATTGGCAATCATGACATGAAGCAGAATCTCCAGAACACTGCCAGGCTTGAGAAGATGTTCGAGCACATGGCTTTCCAGATGAAAGTTGAGATTGAAGGCCAGAAGATCTACCTCAATCACTTTCCTTTCTTGTGCTATAGCGGCTCATGGAGAAAAGGTGAGTCTCTTGTATGGCAACTATTTGGACATGTTCACTCAGGCCGTGCCAATAGTGCAGGTCTTGACACACCTCGGCTTGTCTATCTCTTTCCGTCTCAGTATGATGTAGGAGTTGATGGAAATGGATTTGCACCAGTCTCATTCTATCAAATCAAAGAGATCATAAGCAAGCAGCTTGAAGATCATCTTCGGAAAGCAACAGAGTTTGGTAGCATTGCTAAGTCAGCAGGAATTGAAGTGACAGATTGAGATATGGGATGTGAATGTTGTAGAATAGACACTCCTGAGAGACATGAGAAGTGCATGAAGCTCAAGGCCTGGGCAGAAGCAAATCACAAGTTCGTTGAGTCTCTCTGTGGAGGAACATCATTTGGCAAAGGATCTAACTATACACCTCCTAAGAAGAGAAAGAAGAGGCGCAAATAGTCACTCCTAGGTGTAAACACAAGGCATGTGCTTTGATACAACTTTAAGCAAAGCACATGCCTATTAGAGGATTCACACACTAGCAATACATACCATACATGAAGTACTATCTATACACATACGCATACAAGTTTGGCACTGCCGGATCTTGTGCAGGAAACTATGCCTTCACATCAGATGATGCTAAAGAGCTATTCAAGAAAGGAAAGACTCCAGATGAAGATCCATTCTTCAAAGGATATGAGAGTTCAATGAGGAATGTCATTGGTGCACCAAAAGATGCTTCATTCTCAATAAGTGAGATCTATGAGATTGATGAGAAAGGATACTGCACTCTCAAAGGAAATGGAAGTATAGTCATCAATGGTGAAGTTTGACTGTGTAATCATTAACCCTCCATATGACAATCAGACTCATCTCAAGCACTTAGAGCATGCAATCAAGACGTCTAGCAGATATGTTGTAAGTGTCCAGCCTGCTGCCTGGCTATTCTCAAAGAAAGGAGAAAGGACAATTGGAGGAAAAGCAGGAGAAAGCATCATAAGGACTATCAATGAGCATGGAGCTGACATTGAGTTCATAAAAGGAGCTTCATGGTTTGATGCTGGACTGTTCAGTGAGATGTCTGTCAATGTGATAGACAAAGAAGGAAAAGGAGGAGTGAGAGTCTCTGGTCTTGGATATGATCATCCTTTACTTCTCACTGAGACATATGACATCAAGAAGTATGGAGATGATCCACTTGTTGAATCTATAAGAGAGAAGATTGAGAGATGGAGAAAGACCAATGACCTGACATCAACAATCTATGATCATCTCCTCTTTGCATCTAATGCATCTCAAGGACCTAAAGAGCAGCATGACTTGCATCCTGACAAGAATGCATGGTATGTGAGTATCCCTGGAGTGAGAGGACATGTAGATCAAGTGACAGGAGACAAAAAGAATGACTTCTATACAATAGTCTACAGAGATCAGAAAGCTGTGAGATGGTCTCCTGAGCTAAGATACTATCTGAAAGCAAAGACTAAGGAGAGAGCAGAAGGATTGATACGATACTTGAAGTCAGACTTAGTCAGATTCCTTCTGTTCCTAGTCAAGAACAATCTTAACATTCTTAGAAGTGAGCTCAAAGACATTCCTTGGATAGATGAGACAGAAGGATTCGACAATGACAAACTCAATGAAGAGATAGGATTCACAGAAGATGAGAAGAGAAAGATCAAAGCTTCAATCATTGAGCCTGACTACTATGCCTAAGATTCATGTCCTTGAGGCTGATGACATTGAGTATAGCAACTTCAAGAAGATGACTGAGATGAGAACAAGCCCTTACAAGCCATATCCTGAGATTGACTATCACAAGTGTCCTTCTAGAGTGAGGAGATCTCTCTGGGAGATTGTCAAGATATACGAGAAAGAAGATATAGTGATGTCATTCAACAGATATGTGAGAGCTGCTGCAAGTGACATCAAGACAATAGTCCAAGACTTCAAGAAGATGATGTACAAGACTAAGTACAAAGACATCTATGCAGCATCATTCTTCAAAAAGATTGACTCAGATTCAAGAGAAGACATTCCTGATCAAATCACAGGTGTCAGGTTCGAGATATACTATGCTGATTGTGGCATTGAAAGCATCAATCCTGAGCTGAGAGTGTATTTCGATCATGGCGCAGGATATCTGTCTTCATCATCAATTGACACTCCTACTATCATTGTTCCTATCACGAGAGATGAGATGGCAAGAGAGACAGGAGCGATGACAATGAAAATGGATGTTTTGTACATTGAACTATCTCATGAGCTTACACATGCTATTGACAAAGCAGTTGGACAATATCAGGATCCTGGTGATGAATACAAAGACATGCTAAGTGATTTGTATGCTATTGTGACATCTAATGAGCTTAGAGCTGTATATCACTTTGCATACTCAGAGAAGAGAGTGCTAGAGAATGAAGTCCTAGAATTGGCAGACATTGACTCAACATGCTCAATACTATACCATTTTCTAGTTCCGTCCGAGATCAATGCATATGCAACTACATTCTCTGAGATGATGAGAATGAACAGCTCGTACTTCAAAGGCAAGAGGTATCACAATGATCTAGAGCTTCTTTCTGATTTGACAAGTCTTGACACTTCTTATCGAGATGTAGTTGAGTTCTATTATAACATGGCTGAGCTGATCAAGAATCCAGCTGAGATTACCGTCCAATTACACAACATGAGAAGTCTCGAGACTTTGATTCTATTCACAAGACTCTTGTATTACTATGAGATGCCTAATCCAGTGATGCGAGTTATAGGAAGACTCAATGAATTGCTATCAATGTTTGGTTGCAAGACAATAAGAAGAGATCAGATTCCATCTCTAGAAGGATTCGACATTCCAGATGACAATACTCAAATAGAAAGTCTTGCTCATGAGAAACTAGAAAAGATCAGAGAGATATGCAAGCAGACAATTCATTATCTATATGAAGTAGTCATATTTGGACACTTTGAGATCTTGTTCAATAAGCTAAAGAACACTGCTATGTATCTTGGTGCCTATATCGAGAATGACTTAGTAGAGATACTCAAAATGCAATATGCAACTGTCTGCAAGAGCAAAGTTCCTGAAAGGTATGTGAATCCATTGAATGAGAGCGTCTTGTCATATGGATGGTATGTTGCATTCTAAATGAAAGAGTGGTAATGATGATAGAGAAAGAGAAGAATGAGAAGAGAATAGCAAGGAGACACAAGACTTGTGAAGTGTTCACTCCAAGACCTTTAGTTGAGCATATGCTAGACAAGCTTCCTGGAGAGATGTTCACTGAGAATCGAGACTTCCTTGACACAAGTGCAGGAGATGGGCACATCATACTAGTTGTCTGGCTCAGGAAGATCAAAGCTGGACATTCTCATCTTGATGCACTCAGGACTTGTTGGGCAACCGAGATGATGCAAGACAATGTCAATGAGATGAAGCAAAGTGTCATTGATGCTATTGCGAGCTATTGGAAGAAGAAGTATGACAAAGCTCGAGAAGAAGATCGAATAACAGATTGTGTAGCTATTGATGCAGTGTGGCGAAAAGAGATTGTGTGTGCAACAGAGATAATGAGACACAACTTTGTATGCACAAAGATAGAAGACTGGGACTATGAGAATTGGAGACCAAAGAGAGAAGTTGCATCAGTTGAGCAATTGTTCTAGAACAAATAGATAACATATGAACTTAAGAGAAAGATACTTAGACTATGAAAGTCGCCAAAGTAAAGCGAGATCATTGGCATTATACACACAACATTCATTAGAGATGAATCCTTTGTATACAAATCTAGCAGGAATGATACCATCTATGTATCAGATTGTAATGAATGAAACTCATGGAGTCATAGGAGATCCAAAGAAGAAGGATCCGTTTGTAGAAAGCATCATTGCAAAGATCAAATCATGGTGTTCAATAAGAGACAAAAGCAATGATAAGCATTTTGTAAGCATTCTCAATTACAAAAAGCTTTATCATAGAGAAGAGTATATGTATGATGAGAGATCTTCTTATCTCGATCCTAAGATCTTAGGTCTTAAAGTTGTTTTGACTTATAGTACATACACTGAGCAAGAAGAGATCGCTATGTACAACGATAAGGCATATAAGAATTGGCCTATACTCAACAACTATCTAACATACGTAAGAGCGTCTTGTACAAGTGATTCTGTCTCATATCAAAAAGATGACAAAGGATGTCCTAGTAATGAGTTTCCTCTTATCCATGTATATGTGAAAGAAAGAATGATGTCAAAGGAGTATCTTCATGAGATTGAAGAAGCTGTATATCATGAACTCTATCATGCAAATGACTTCATAAGAGAGATCAATCAAAGAAGACTTCCAAAAGCAGAATTGTCATCAAAGCGTCTTAAGTCTATCAACAACATTAAGATTCTTGAGCAGAACATCAACTTTGATCCTTTCAATATGATGGTCTCTGACAATACCTATAAGCAAAAGATGAACGAAGGTGAGACTCTAAGATTCGAAATCATGAATTGGCTTACATCACATGAGATATCAGCTTATCTGCACAATCTCAATGTGAAGCTTCTTAATAGTAAAGAAAGGGGTAAGATTGATCTCTCTCAAAGAGACATCAAGAAAGTCTTCAAAGAGTATACAGGTGATGAGCCTGAAGGAAAGACTATTGACACTTTAGGAAGATGGTTCCATTGGTATGAGAATCCTTCTGAATTCATTGAGAAGATCAAAGAGATGCCATGGTTTGTGTCTATAGAGACAACTATTGATCTTCTCTATTGGTATGACTATGAGAAAGTAGAAAGTGACTTCATTATGAAGATGAGAAGATTGCACATGCTTTGGTCTGGTGAGAACTGCTATGAGAATGACATACCTTCTTTCGATGATTGTGATACATCTTTTGCTAGTGATGAGACATTTGAGATGATAGATGAGATCTCTTCATTTTGTCATTCTTTCATAGAGATTGTGTTCAAGAAGAGAATCATGAAAGATCTTGAGCATGCATTCAAGAACATCAAGAAGTTGATTGGAGATCACATCAAAGAGAACAAAGGTGCACACATCAGGAAACATGAGACTATAAAGCTATTGGAAGATTGTTAATGCCTGTTAAAAGGATGTCTTTCTTATCCATATTCTGATACAATTCAAAAATGCTCAACAGATATGAAACTAGCAGAATATGGATATGTAAGGGTAGCTACATGCATACCTAGAGTGAAAGTGGCAGACATTGAATACAATGTCGATGAGCTTCTGAGACTTGCTTTCAAGGCTTCTGAACAGCATGCATCTATTGTTTGCTTTCCTGAGCTCTCAATTACAGGATACACTTGTGGAGATCTCTTCTTGCAAAGATGGTTCTATGAGAAAGCTCAGCAAGGATTGTACAGATTCATGGCAAGGATGCCTAGAGACCTTGTTGCAATTGTTGGATGTCCTTGCATTGCAGATGATGTGATGTACAATTGTGCATATGTCATTGAGAATGGTCACATCAAAGGAATTGTTCCTAAGACATACTTGCCTAACTATGGTGAGTTCTATGAGAAGAGATGGTTCTCTACACTGAAAGACATTGGTGCTAGCAACCTGAATATATGGCTAGCTGAAGATGAGTTCACAAATGTGTCTTTTGGATCAGGTCTCACATTCACAGATTCAACATCTAATGTGACCTTTGGTATAGAGATATGCGAAGATCTATGGGCACCTATTCCTCCATCATCTAACATAGCATTGAAAGGTGCAAGCATCATCTTCAACTTGTCAGCTACAAATGAGCTGATAGGAAAGCACTCTTATCTTGTTGATCTCATTAAGCAGCAAAGTGCAAGATGCAATTGTGCATATGTCTACTCAAGCTCAGGATTCGGTGAGAGCTCACAGGATCTTGCATTTGCAGGAAATGCAATTGTAGCAGAGAATGGAGCCATCATCGCTAAAAGCAACAGATTTGCACTTGATCCACAGATAGTTGTTGCTGACATTGACACTGAGAAGATCCTCAATGAGAGAGTGAAGAACAAGACATTCTCATGCAGCCTTGAAGAGAAGAATGCAACTTTTGCCACTAAGCCTAAAGATGATCCATCTGATGTCGAGATTGGCATATATAGAGGCTATGATGAAGTAGACTTGAAGAGAAAGGTCATTCCTCATCCATTCGTTCCTTCTTCTAAAGATAGCAAGATGGCTAGATGTCAAGAGATCTTAGAGATACAAAGTCATGGTCTGGCTCAGAGACTCAATCACATAGGTCCTAACTGCAAAGCTGTGATAGGCATAAGTGGAGGACTAGACAGTACTCTTGCACTGATTGTCACACTCAAGGCTTTCGAGAAGACCTCTAGGCCATTCAAAGACATAATTGGTGTGACAATGCCTTGCTTTGGAACTAGTGAAAGGACTCTCAAGAACAGTCAATTGCTTATGAAGGCTTTCAGAATCACTGATATGACCATCGATATCACTAAAGCAGTAACTCAGCATCTTACTGACATTGATCATTCAATTGACAATGAAGATGTCACATTCGAAAATGCACAAGCTCGAGAAAGGACAAAGGTCTTGATGGATATTGCCAACATGTATGGTGGAATTGTCATTGGAACTGGAGATCTTAGTGAGCTTGCATTAGGATGGTGCACATACAATGCTGATCACATGAGCATGTACAATGTGAATGTCAGCATACCTAAGACTTTAGTGAAGCATATTGTTGAGTGCTATGCAGAAGATCTTGAGACAACTTATCATGGAGCAGAATGCAAAGTCAATCTTCTTGAACAGGCTGACATTCTCAGAGACATTTGCCATACTCCTATAAGTCCTGAGCTCACAAGACCTGACAAAGATGGAAAGATCGCTCAGAAGACAGAAGACAAGATTGGAGAGTATGAGCTAATTGACTTCATCATGTACAACTTCTTGAGAAATGGATATGGTCCAGCCAAGATCTTCATGCTCATGAAGCATTGCAATGAGAATGAAGTGCTTCACTTTGACAAGAAGTATACAAGTGAGCATCTCAAGAAAGTGCTCAAGACGTTCTTCTGGAGGTTCTTCTCACAGCAGTTCAAGAGAAGTTGCTTGCCTGATGGTCCTAAAGTAGGTAGTGTGAGCTTGAGTCCTCGAGGAGACTGGAGAATGCCAAGTGATGCATGTGCTAAAGCATGGATCGATGAGATAGACGATATAGAAGTCAATGAGAAAGAAGGTGAAGATGAAAGAAGATGAGAAGACCTCTATAATCAGAGCTGATGTCCATGCTAAGAACAATCTTGACATCTATCAGAAGAATGTCAATGAGGTTGTTGAGAGGACATTGAAGAAGATCAAAGATAGGATCGAAAGAGAGACTCGAAACACATATATTGACTTCAGTGAGCAGTTCTATTGTGACAGAGAGTATCTGAAAGATGCCAAGAAAGGTGTGCAAGACAGGTTGCTTAGGCTCGGGTACCTTTGCAAGTACAATGCACCAAGGCGTCCACAAGATGGAATATACATGAGAATCTCATGGGATCCAAGATCACAGATTGACGCTAAGAAGATCGTTGATGGCAACTTGTTTGCTAAGACTCTTCTGATGATCAATAGGCTAGACTTAAGCAAAGATGACAAAGAAGCTTTGAATCTCATTGGAAGTGCTATAGCTGTCATACTAGGCGTTGCTTTGATAGCTATACTATGTTAAAGAAGTGTTAAAGTGAGCAAAAGCTTTCATCATGTCGCAGAAAGTTGGTACATTTGCAACATCAAACAACAATATGCAACATTATGACAAAGCTACTCACATTCACAAACTGGATCACAATTGTGTTCTTCGGCTATTTCACATGGATGGCAAGACACAATGAGCAAGGTATCTTCATCTTCGGCAATCTCATGCTGATGGCAATCATCTCTCAGATCTTCCTTCATTGGGATTGGCTGAAGGCTAAGTATGAACAATCAAAGAATGACAATGGCATATCACTCCAAGAGATAGAGCCTGTTGTTCCTTTAGAATACGTATAAGCTTATGAGCAAGAAACAGATAAAGAGACTCAACACTGTCTCTAAGAACCTTTTCAAGAATGAGCTTGACATCAAGTACCGGACTCGAGAGCGCAAGAACCTCGAAGAGCAACTCCAGAAGTACTTGGTCAAGCATGAAGATTGGGTCCAGTTCTTGATATCAAAAGGCTTGAGGCTTTTCAGTGAAGATGCACAAAGCAACTTCAAAGGAGATGTCCCTGAGATGATCTCTGCCGTCGAGAGTGCTAAAGTGTTTGTTCAGTTCAACATCGATAGCGACTTCTGGGTAGATGATCCTGAGATTGCAATTGGTCTTGAGTGGGATGAGCCTAGATTCAATGACACTGATTGTGAAGAAGATCAGAAGAGCACAATGACAGAATGGTTCAAGATGAGTGAGCTTCTTGAGATTGATAAGATTGGAGCTCATGAGAATGAGACCTTCGAGACTCTTGAAGACATGAAGTTCAGTGATCCTATTGCAACAACCTTCTATCGCCAGTGCTATCCAATTTGGCATAGCATGTATGGAATCAAAGATCACACAATCAACAAAGAAGAAAGCAATGAGAGTGATTAAGATTAGCTGCATAGCAGCATTGATATGGGCATTGCTAATTGCATTCACGATCTTTGCATGATAGCAAAGGCCACTAAGTGAGATAGTTCTTTTATGTCTAACTAATCAATATACCAAACAATGAAGAAAGCAATCAAGCTATTCACAATGTGCCTTCTCATGGCACTAGTGACAACAATGACATCATGTGTGCACCGTGTGTCTGTTCCGGCTGGCCAGGAGGCAGCACTAGTCTCAACGCCTTACATGGTAGGTGACGGTGGTGTTCTTGATGAAGTTCAAGGAACAGGTGCTGAATGGTACTGGGCATCAACAGATCCTGTGTACTTCACTCTGACTCCAGTCAAGCATGATGAGAAGCTCGATGACATCATCACTGATGAGAACACTCCTCTCGACTTCAACATGGTCATCATCACTCAGGTCATCAAAGGAAAGTCTAACATCTTGCTCAAGAACTATGGTGAAGCCTGGTATGACAACAACCTGAAAGAGTACTACCTGAACTTGACCCGGCATTATGTGAGCCAGTACAGTCCATTTGATCTGACATCGAATCGAGAGGTCATTGCTGAGATTGATAGGCAGGTCCTTGCTGGAATGCGATCTTATGTTGATAGCTTAAGCAAGAAAGCTGAGTTTCCTGTCGTCATATCACAGGTCATCACTGGTCGAGCAATTCCTAATGCAGAGCAGAAGAAAGAGATGGATCGAACTGCACAGCTGATCCAGGCTAAGGTCTCACAGCAACGAGAGCTTGAGGTCCAGATTGAGCGTGAGAAAGCTGAGCGGCAGAGAGCTATTGCAGACAAAGCATACATGCGAGAGATGAATCTCACTGCATCACAGTTCATCCAGTTGCGAGCATGGGACATCATCAAAGAGAAGCAAGGTGCTAACATTGATGTGCTATTCAATGCAGAAGATGAGACGAAGATGTGGAATGTCAGACGATAGCAATGTGTGAAGAGATAAGACACATCAACATACAGATGCTCAAGGAGGTGAACTTCTACCCTCTTGAGCATCGCTTTGACATCATTGAGACTGAGAAGAAGATAAGTGTGCCTTTCGGAGAGACAATCAAGAAAGGTGAGCTTGTTGTAGTATGGCACAATTCACAGAAGCTGATCTCTACAATAGATCCTTCATGGAAATGCCAATCATCAGACTTTGTCGATAATGACACTTATAGGATACCAGGAGATGGGACAATCTGGAGAAAGCCTCGAATAGTCCTTGCTTATGAGTCAAAAGACACAAGAGACATTGTCATTCCTTTTGAGACTGATGAAGAAGCACAGAAAGTCTACAAGCAGGTTCAGAAGCTCATGATGAGAAAGAGAGTGAGACTTGCTCAAAACCTCTATCTCTTTTCGCCATATAACACAAAAGCAAGCAACGACACAACTGATGGAAAAGCAAGAGAAGGATAGGTTGATCAGAGAGCTATTTGCAAAAGGAATCAAGTTCAATGAGATCGTAGACTATGCACTAGAGAACAGGCACACATGCAGTGGTGAGATTCTAGACATAGCATCTGACTACATGAATCCAAACAATGACAAGTATGACTTTGTTGAGACCATGAAAGCAGAACTTGAGATGCTTAGGAACTGTGGACATAGTCTTCCGTCAACATATGAGCTTCGTGAGATCTTTGAGGACTACTATGACGAGTCAGACTTGTCTGATGAGTTTGGAAAAGACCTTGACAATGATGAGATGCTAGAGATGCTCGAAGGAACAGATGAACTCGAAGACTATGTAGATGAGAAGATCCAAGATCATGACAATGAGAATGAAGAGAGCCTTGAAAGAGCATGGGACATGGTTCATGAGTATCGGACTAAGTATCCATTGATCATAGCAAATGAGCATCCTGACAAGCTCTATGAGTTCTTCTGCAACATGTTTGGAATAGGATACTATGACTTCAAAGCATTCAAGAAGAAGCTGGTCGAAGCCCTCAATGAGATGTTGGCTAAGAACAACTACATGAGACCTTCTGACAAGGACTTTCTCTCATTTGTCATCGCAAAGCAAGAAGCAAGCAAACCTTTGATCACACTCAATGATTAGGAAGATCGCACTATACGGAAAGTCAGGGCATGGCAAAGACTATCTCTGTGAAGCACTGATAGAAGAGCTCGGCTTAGAGACTTCATACTTAGCAGCAAGGTTTGCATTTGCTGACAAGATCAAAGAGCAGCTCTCAATCTTGCTAGGATTCAATGATGAGCAACAGATAAGGTTCTTGCATGATCCAGACTTCAAGAACAACACTTATGTAAGAATGGACTCTCTTGAGACTGTGTACATGGATCCTGAGATAGCAGATGACTACAAGAAGAGATCTGAGTTCCTTGGTGAAGAAGACACATCAATTAGGACAGCAGATGAGCTGAACAGCCATATTGAGTATGGATTCATCACTGATGCGAAGCCTAACAGGAAAGATCTCATCTCTCTCAGAGAGCTTCTTGTGTACTATGGAACATATGTCATGCAGAAGAGATTCGGCAAGAATGTTTGGATAAGCTCAGTGTTCAATGACGAGCGGTTCAGAGAAGCAGAAAGCGATCCTGATGGATATCATGTCATCATCGTTACTGATGTGAGATTCAAGAGAGAGTATGATGCTCTCAGAGAGAAAGGATTCAAGTTTGTGAAAGTGGACCTTGATCCAAAGTATGTCAAGAAAGAAGTGAAGAATGTTGCAGAGAGCTTCTACAACACATTTGAGCCTGACTACACATTTATCAACTACCATGAGCAAGATGTCTTCAATGACAGACTTAGCTCACTGGTACATTGGCTAATAGAGAATGACTAGAGACAATACAATATGACAAAGCGTATCAACATCACAGATCTCAACAAGAAAGTTGAAGCGGTAAGGAAGAAAGCAAATGTATCATACCTTGAGGCAGCCAAAGCTATCTGCAGAGGAAAGACTGTAGAAGGTGCTATCAATCACTTGAAAGAGTATGGCAAGTACAAGCCTGTCTTGACAGAAGACTTCAAGGAGATGTTAGACTAAAGAGAAACCATCAAAGAAAGCAATATGTCAAACTATCAATCATCTTCATCAGGAGGCATGAGCTTCCTTAGTGTCCTGGGCCTCATCTTCATAGTCCTGAAGCTTGTAGGCGTAATCAATTGGTCATGGTGGCTAGTCCTATTGCCATTCTATGGAGGACTTGCTATTGGTATCATCCTCATTCTCATCATGATCATCTTTGTCAGGAGATCTCCTTGGTAATGGAACACCTCATTACACATACTTTCGGATTTGCTCAATGTCTGATAAATGAATTGAAAGCATTCGTTTGTCACATATTGGGCAAATCTAGCATGAAGAAAGTAGCAATCGACTGCTACTACTATGAGACTGATTGCAAAGCAGTAGGAATCGTCTTCGACAGTTTTGAAGACAAGACACCTATAGACATCATCACTAAGCATGTGAAGTGCAATGAAGCATATGTTCCAGGACAGTTCTACAAAAGAGAGCTTCCAGGAATCATGGCTATCTTAGAGGAAGTTGATCTTAGCACCATAGACACAATTGTCATAGATGGCAATGTCATGCTTAGAGACACTAATGGAGTCAAGAAGCCTGGTCTTGGAATGAAGCTCTATGAGAAGATACACAAAGACTGGCCAAAGATCAAAGTGATAGGAGTAGCAAAGAAGCGATTTGGGACCACTGATTCTATAGCTGGTATAGTAATCAGAGGCAACTCAAAGAATCCATTGTACGTCACTACAAGTCCAAATGCCGACCTTCTGCGAGCAACTTCACAGATCCAAGGAATGCATGGCAAGTATCGCATTCCTACTCTTCTCAAGATCTTAGACAAAGAGACAAAGACTGAAGACAAGCTTGAAGATGTCAAGTCTAAGAAGCCTGAGACTAAGAAGAGATCTTGGCGCCATAAGCAAAACCACTGACAACTTCTTCGATATAAGCATCGTATGAAGAAGATCGCCAGAATAGAGAAGTTCCTACTCAATGAGTTTGATCCTTTCAACACAGACAAGATAGAGCAGTCTATCATAGGATCTTATCATCTTTCTATAGAGTTTGAGTTGCCTTGTCTTTGTATGTACTACAAGACTAGCAACTATGATCAGGTTGTTGAGATTCTCAATGAAGCTGGAAAGACAGATCCTGATCCTCATCTGCTTGTCACATATGACTACTATTGGGATGAGTCTCAGCTTGAGCTCATTGATGAACTCACAAAAAGAGGATTCTCAATCCAAGGCCTTGTCCATGTTCCACACTATCTGTCATCTATACACTATGTCACCGAGCTTCACAAGCTGATGATGATCTCTCATGACATAGGAACTTCATACATGTCTCTTGAGCAACAGAAGAGATATGACATGCTATGGAAGCTAGTCAAGTTTGTTCCTGCAATCTTGCTCACAAGCATGCCTTCTTCATCTCTGAAGACTGTAGCTGATGAGACACACTACTATTGTGTATCAAATTCCAGATTCATATGGTAAGAAAGAAGAATGAGATTGAGACAAAGTCTGAAGCTCTGTTTGGAGATGAGAGTCCTCAGCCTGTTGTTGAGAAGCCTAAGAAAGAGAAGAAGAAAGCTTTGAAGAAGCTTACATGGCTCTACATAGAAGGATTCTCAAGAGAGATGAAGTGCACCAGCTTCAAGCCTATCACAGATGAAGAGCTCAAGAAAGTTGACATTGTGATCAAAGCTATCAAGAGCTACAAATCCTCTTCTAAAGAAGACTCAAACTGGGCTCCTAGGCTTGATCTAGCTAAAGAGAAGTACCCTAAGATACCTGAGAAGCAGCTTGAGCTCTTCGAGGCTTATGTTCCTACAGGATTTGATCAGACATGGATGGAAGAGTCTGTCAGAGTTGTCACTATAGGAGGATGTGATGAGATCACTCTAGTCCAAGTAGTGAGAGGAACAGCTGAAGAGATCTTCAAGGCAAAGTGAAACGGAACACCTAGCACTGATGAGCTACGGAACTTACATATATCCATCTAAAGATGACAAGCTCTTTGATCACTCTATGTACAAAGACGAGAGTGTCCTTATAGGAGAGATTGATGAGCTTGAAGAGATTGTCACACTATCAAAGAGAAAGATCAAGATGATGGTAGCAATGAGTATCAAAGATCTTTACTTAGGGCTTCCTGAGATAGGAAACACCATGCCAAAAGCTACAGACTTGATACATGCACTATTCTCTGAAGAGATGGAAAAGATCATTGAGTCTCAGAAGGCAATCAACTTCAAAAGGCACCTCTTAAGCAATTGGGAGAGTGAAGGATGGCAAGAGCAGCACAAGAAAGACTATCCTGAAGATCAAGACTTGAGAGACTATATGTTCTTCAATCACAAGTGCTTCAGATCAATGTATGAGCTTGAAGACAAGTATGATGAAGAAAAGAAGATGATGGATGATGCAATTGGAAGAGTCGAGCTCATGGTAGCGATGGATCCATCTCTCTTCAAAGAGAAAGATGAGTTTGGAAATGAGATAGACATTGCCTTGACGATTGATCACAAAGTTGATGAAGAGATGGATTTCATCATTGAGCAGATAGGAGTCACAGAAGACATACTCATCATCAAAGATCACTTTGAAGGAAAAGAAGAAGGATAGCATATAGCATATGGATTGGTTGATTCTATTAGTCGTATTCGTTGTCTCGTATGTGCTGTATCTCATAGTAGAGTTCACAGACAAAGGGCATTGCTACAACTGTAAGTCTAAGAAAGAATGAGAATAGAGCAAGCGATAGACGAGAAGAAGTGGAAAGACACTCAAAGCAATGATCTCAAAGGAACACTTTGTGAGGTAAGGCTTACAGGCGGTGACAACAAGACTCACTCATATCCTTGCATATTCATTGGCATAAGGACAGGAGTGATGCCAAATGGATACAAGACACTTGTTGATCTTGTTGAAGTGAAGACTGGCCAGATTGTGGTGGCTGATCCTTCGAATGTGTTCTTTGACCATACATACAACAAGACATTTGGCAAGATCATTGAGCCTCTGGTGCAAGCAATCAAAGATGAGAGATTCGAGATGAAGAAGATGAAACACAAAGCTAAGAAAGCATGAACTTAGAAGAAGCATGTGCTAGATACAGGCAAGACTCTAAAGGAGACATTGAAGAGATCAAGAAGACTCTTAGTGAGATCTTGAAAGTCTCAAAGATCAATGTCAAGTCTAAGTTCCTAAAAGGATACTCAGAAGGAGTGTCTCTAATCTTAGGCAGAAGAAAAGACTCTGATCATGTTGATGTGATGAAGCTTGAGGATGGAAATGTTGACTACATCTTCTCTCCTCAAATCCTTGTGAAAGGTAAAGAGATTGAGGATTTGCTTTAGTTTAGAATTCGAAAACCATTTCATCAAATTCGAAAGCTTATTCACAAATTCAGAAACTCATTTGCAAATTCGAAAACCTTTTTACTCTAACCTCTGTTTCTTTTAGTTTGATTCAGGATTCAGAATCTTATATCGAGAAAGTCCAACTCTGATTCAGAAATGACCAACTTTTTCACAAGAATGTTTGCGAATTAGCATAAGCTATTGAGAATCATTCTGTTAATGATTGTTAAAGTTCTAGACCAAATCAAAGCATTCTGATAGAAACTCACATGAACATTGACGAATTCACCAAAAGCGTTCCTGGGCCAATCATCATGGAGAATGACGAAGGCTTCTTCGGTATGCTTCTAGGATTCACAAATGATGATCAAGTCATTACTTGTGACACGGATGGATACATTTGTTGTGATTCATTCAGTGACATGAGAGTGTCTAGTCTAGATCCTCACTTCCAGGTATTCAAAGAGATCATCAAGCTAGAAGATGAGAGAAGATCAAAAGAAGGATGGCCATAGACAAAGAATGAGATAGGGTCAGCCTGGGCGTATCAATTCTCGGTTGTTGGTATCTATTCAGCATAGAGCACAAAAGTTCACTGTGCGTCAAAACAGGACCATCTAACGTCAATATGAACTAATGTAGAACGAACAAACATACAAAGCATATGAATCGACACACAATCTTAGTTGTAGTAGACATGCAGAATGACTTTCTTGAAGGTGGCAAGCTGCCAGTTCAAGGAGCCATAAAAGCAAAAGATGCTATCATAGAGCTTCTTCAGACAAGAGTGCAAGGAGAAGATGGCAAGTGGAATCCATTCATTGAAGAGGTGATCTTCACTGCAGACTGGCATCCTGGAAACCACTGCTCATTCAAGAGCAGAAGTGAGAAAGGAACATGGCCAGTGCATTGTGTTGAGTATACAGCAGGTGCAGCGATTGCAGATCCTCTCATCGACACATGTGTGCAGCAAGGCATTCCTTATGGAGTGATATGCAAAGGACAGCACAAAGATGAAGAGAACTACACTGCTCTTCGATATGTCATGAAGAACAAGGATCTCTACAGTTTCAGCATGGCACCAGACTTCAATCCAACAGGAAACATCATTGACTTTTGGAAAGATGAAGAAGATGACGGAGAATGGGATGAGATCTTCGTCTGTGGTGTTGCAGGAGATGTCTGTGTGCTGAACACTCTCAAAGAGCTCTTGCCTGTCAATCCTATTGTCTTCACTGAAGGAACAGCTTCAATTGACAACAAAGTGCTGCGTGCATTCATTGAAGAGAAAGGCCTTGATGAGCTTGTGAAGAACACTCAGTATGTCCATGGATCACCAAGCGAAGGAAAGTGGTGCATCTCAGGCAAAGGATCTGAATGAATCTTGTCTTTCTTAACAAGCTCAGATCGCCTTGGATAGACAAGTACAATAAGCTTGTCACTGATGTATGTGAAGGAAAGATCACCTTTGATGATGGAAAGACTATTGAAGAAGGCAAGACAACTCTTCATCATATCATTCCGAGGAGCATTGCACCAGAGCTAGAGAACGAGAAGAGCAATCATGTATGGTTGCCATTCAAAGAGCATATAGACGCACATTATTACCTTTGGAAAGCAAATCCTCAATATGCACCACAACTATGGTTTGGTGCAGTATATGGCAGAAAGCACAATCTTTGGGACTTTCCTTGTGATGACAAAGATGCCGAATATGAACAATTGAAGAGAGATGTTGCTAAGTACCGGAAGAAGAGAATCAAATGACCGGTCTTGTGATACATACTACAAATAGAGACTAGAATGAACATGGATACACTGTTAGGATCATTTCTGATTGCATTTGCACTGTTTGTCATCCTTCTTGTGATAGCAGTGCTTCTTTCATGCAGTTGGCTGAAGATTGTCTTCTGGATAGGATTCATCCTGCTGAAGAAGTACAATGTGATCAAGATAAGCTATTGGTGGATGCTTCTTGGATTCCTGTTGCCATGACGAACTTGATCACTTTGCACATGGCTCGAATAAGAGACTATCGAGTCATGAGAGAAGATAAGGAAGAGGTGCTTGTCAATCCTGATGACATCTCTTCCATATATCACAGTACTAGGTGTGATCAATACAATGCCAATCATGTGCTGAGTGAGATCTACTTCCGTTCACAGCCTGATCAGCAGAGAATCCTTGTATGGGAGTCATTTGACACTATCCAGTCTTTGATAGCAAACAATTTACACTTATGATTATCGAAGTTGAATCACTCAAGCAGATCTATGATGGAAAGTATGAAGCTGGACTAAAGTGGCTGCTGAATGTAGACCACATTGTCTATGCATGGCCATTTGAGTACAACGTGAGAGGATCAAAAGTAAAGAAGCATGGAACATTCATCAAGATGACAACAACAGAGCTGATAGTGTCAAATGACTATGAAGAAGTGAGAACAATGATAAAGCCTTCGTGCATAAGTTTGTAATATGTTCATAGAGCTAGATGAGATAAAGATAGTCACAGAAGACTACAAGCAGAAGATGCAGATAAAGAAAGTGTCTGTAGACTATGAGCGAATTGTCTGCTTCGAGCCTTATGTCATTGTAGAGTCTCATGGATTCTATGGAGAAGAGACAAAGCAGAAATGCACGTTGGTCACTCTATGCACAGGAGATGCACCAAGGACTATCTATGTAGGCATGCCTTATGAAGAGTTCAAAGACATGATTGACAAGATAGAAGATCCTACTAACAACAATACACTAGATCTATAAGGTCACTGAAACAATATCACAATACATGCGAAAAGACAGAAGAAGTCCACAACCATTGAGAAAGGAAAGGATTCCTAATCTCATCAACAGGCAAATCCAGTCAGAGAAGGTAAGGATTGTCAACAAAGAAGAGTATGAAGAGTGGATCGATGAGGTCATCACTCTTGATGAGGCTCTTGCACTAGGAAGAGAGCTTGAGGTCGACTTGATCGAGATTGCAGTGAATCAGAAAGAAGGAACATCAATCTGCAAGTTGATGGCTCTTGACAAGTTCGCTTATCAAGAGAAGAAGAAAGCTAAAGAAGCTAAGAAGAATCAGAAGACATCTGAGATCAAAGAGATAAGGTTCTCAGCAGATATCGGTGAAAATGACTATCAGACAAAGCTCAGGCATGCAAGAGAGTTCCTTCAAGATGGAGATGGAGTCAAGTCTTTTGTGCAGTTCAGAGGAAGGCAGAACTTCATGCCACAAGTGAAAGAGACAGGAAAGATCCTTCTCCTGAGGTTTGCAGATGATCTCTCTGATGTAGGCAAGGTGATTGAGATGCCGAATCTGGTAGGCAACAAGATGTTCATAAGGATAGCACCAAAGAAGCAATAAGGACATGGCAAAGAAAGAAGTAGCAACTGTCACAATGTCAATAGATGTCAAAGATCATGATCATAGTGAAGAGTATGATCTTAGCATTGATGAGATCTTTGACAATATCATTGAGCAATATCAGGAAGAGTCAATAAGCTTTGTCAATGACTTCATGAAGAAGTTCCTCAAGTGGACAGGAGATCCAGGAGAATGCTCAGAGGACTTTGTCAACATCATTGTTCCTTTGATGAAAGCTGTAGTGAAAGAGCCTCCTGTAGAGATAAGCAAAGCAGAAGACCATCTTCTAAAAGGAACTCTTGACTTGCTGAAAGACATGCAGAATGAGCTCAAGTGGTGATCATCTGACACTATTGCAATACAAAGTGCCATCTTGGCACTTTTAGGGGATGTAGAAGGATCGATAAATACGACACAACAATCAATGCAACAAATAGACGATGAAGTACTTTACACTGAAAGAGCTTTGCTTTAGCTCTACAGCACAAGCAAAGAAGATTGACAATACACCAGACTCTACTGAGGCTGCACACATCATAGAGCTCATTGAGAAGCTGCTTGATCCAATTCGTGAGAAATGGGCAGCATATTGCAAAGCTAACAATCTTGGAACAGGTGCAATCAACATCAATAGTGGATTCAGGTGTCCTCAACTCAATGCTGTAGTAGGTGGAGTCAGGACCTCGGCACACCTTGTAGGATATGCAGCTGACATCAAGCCTGCAAATGGAAAGCAGCTTCTGTTTGAGAAGTGGATTGCAGCCAAGTTTGCTAAGTCAGGAGTCAAGTTTGATCAGATCATCCTTGAGAGAAGCAGATATGCAAGATGGGTCCATGTCGCAATCAGGAATCAAGCAGGTGCTCAGAGAATGAAGTGCTTCAGTCTTAATGTGTAATTGATACATAAAGAAGACTAAGGTATGAGTAGCGACTATAGAGAGATAGGAGAGCAGATCTTCAACCTTGTTGACAATGATGAAGACAAGGTAAGAGAGTTCATGTCAGACAGATCATCAGAAGATGCAGTCTCAACTTGGATATCAACCAATGTGAAAGAGAATGAGCTTTCTGACTTGATGAAGCCTGATCAGACTAAAGAAGGACTTATTGCCTGGATAGCATCCCAAGAAGGAAATGACTACTTCAGCTCAAGAGATGAGTTCTCAAAGACTATAGAAGCTAATCCTAAAGCAAATGTTGATGTTCCTGGACAGACATCTCCAATCTCTAGAGAGAAGCTTGCTACAGACATTGAAGATGAAGATGATGAGATCTATAGCAATGACAAGAAAGAGCAGCAAGAAGAGCGAGATGAGATAGACATTGCTATGCAAGCACTAGAAGATGACAGTGATGGTGTAGTGTCTATAGAGAAGACAGGAGATCCTGATGACTACTCTATTGCATTTGAGATCTTAGATGGCTCAGATGACAATGATGAAGATGAGACTCCTGAAGAGCCTCATGATCACAAGAAGAGAATCTATCTTGATCACCATGTCAACAAGATTGTTGAGAAGTTCGACAATGATGAGATCATCGATCGTGGAGTGCACAAGAAGTACTATGTGCTGAAGAAGAAGGAACTCAAGACTAGTGACAAGCTAGATGAGCTGGAAGACATCCTTGATGAGCACAGCATAAGCATGTATGACTTTCCTAACATCAGCTTGAAGATCTACCACTCTAACGAGGTTGAGCTCAATCGCATATTCTCAGACATCGGCCTCGATGTGAGATGCAGAGACATCGCTCACTATACAGACAATTGGCATTCGTGATTGTTGCGTTACTTAGATAATGTGTTAACGAGTGTTATAAGGCTGTCCTTGCGGATGGCCTTTTCTGTTTGTGTGTGATATGATCATTGTATGGAGAATCTGAACATCATATCAATAGAAGACTTCAAGAAGAGAAAGAAGCTCTTTGAGATTCGTGAGACATTGCCTGAAGAGGCTCAGTCTCTTGTTGAAGATCCATGGTCACATGCAGTGCTATTGAAGCAGGAAGAGCATTGGTGCAGTCAAGCATCAGCATTTGTTCCTACATGTGTGTACTATGTGAATGGATCATCAAGTGCAAAGAATGCATTTGATCACTATCGGATGCATCTCGACACTGCAAAGGCAAAGTATGGATATGCACCAGGAGCAGGTGAGATTCCATATCCATCAGGCATCTTTGAGCCTGGATTGCTTGTGATAAGCTTTGAGACATCACTCAAGACATCATATACAAATAGAGATGGACACATGCTCACTCCATGCACACAAGGATCTGTGATACACACTTTCATCCCGATGAAAGATGTTGATGTGTTAAAGAAGTGTTAAAGATGACAAAAGCTTTCTCCATGTCACAGATATTGTGTACTTTTGCACCATCAAATCAATTTCAATCAAATCGGAATCAATATGCCTAGACAAAGCAAAGCATGGTGGAAAGAGTATCCTGAAGAAGACAAGAAGCGCTTAGTCAGAGAGCTTGGAACATCAGAAGAGAACATAAAGAGAGCTGCATACAAAGATCCAGAGACCGGCAAGATCTTGATTGATCTGCTCAAGCTCCATTTTCCTGCACCTGAAGACTGGAAAGACTATAGAGCCTGGTCTCTAAGCAGAGACTTCGAGATTGCTATACAAGATCTCAGAGATGCAGAGACACAAGAGCAGAAGCTTCAAGCTCTATATGCCCTCTACAAGACTTACAAGCCTGACACGACGTTCAGCAAAGCTTCATACAACCAGCTGATTCATGGAGTATGGATCAATCAAGTGACAAAGACAATACTGGAACACTACGATGAGACACTTTGCTCTGATCAGGATGAAGACATGAAAGCATGCTATGCTAAGAACATCTTCACACAGATGGAAGTGTGTTTTAGAAGTGATTTGAAATGCATAAGAGAATGACAAACAACTAACAATCATACGAATATGAGCTTATTAGACAATCTGAAGAAAGGTGCAAAGGTCATCAAGGATGCCTACACCGCAGCAAAGAACGAAGTAGTAACCAGTGAGGAAGCTCAGGAGATCAAGGCTGACCTCACACAAATCAAGACAAACATGAAAGAAGCAGCAGAGAAGGCCGTTGAGACGGTAGCCGAGGCAACAGAGACAGTTCGTCCTCGCAGCAAGAAAGTAGAGAATCGCTTGAAGAAGGTCCAGGAAGCCCAGGAGGCCGAGCAGAAGATCAAGGATGAGATCGCCGCTCTGAGCGAAGGCTATGATCAGATCTTTGTGCAGCGCAGCGCTGATCCAGAGTCATCTGGTCTGGCAGAAACCAATCTGGTAGAGGTCGTTGCCAAGGTCACAGTAGTCGGCGCAGTCATCAAGGAAGGTGACAAGTACAAGCTTCGTGTAGCAGCAAGCCGTCGCAACCCGTCTGATCCATACAGCAAGCGCATGGGTGTCCTGACTGCTCTGAAGCGCCTGAAGAGTGGTGAAGAGTACAAGATTGGCCAGGAGCCTGAGCAGGCCATTGAGGTCGGTCCATTCGCATCTGATCGCCTGAAGGACTTGTTCCTGGATCTGGCAGATCGATACATCGGCAAGTATGAGTACTTCACCTACCGTGAGAAGGCCTCATTTGTCAAAGGCCTGGTCAAGACTGCAGCTAAGTAGTTCAAGCACTTAGTTGCAGACATACTATGACAATCACAAGTGGCATTCTAATCAGGATGCCACTTTTGCTATATGATGTTAAAAGAAGAACACACAAACAGCATTGAAGACTGTAACAGATCCTATTACAGGAATCAAGATCGTCTCTAATCATCTGATTCCTTTCTCAGGATACTCAGCAATCACATTCTTTGGCAGAGTCTACATGAGAAAGACTAAAGAATGGATAGAGAATTGGCTTGCAACTAGTCCTATTGCCAAGAGGACAATGAATCATGAGAGAATCCACTTCTTGCAGAAGAACTCTATGTGGACAAAGACATGGGTAGTGTACTATGCTCTCTACATTTGGTATTGGCTCAAGTTGTTCATCTGTACACTGAACAACACAATGGCTTATAAGACCAATCCAATGGAGCTTGAAGCATATGTCAATCAAGATGACTACTCATATAGCATGAGCAAGTGGCATGACTATGTCTACTCTAACAAGATCAGGAAGAAGATCTTCAAAGAGAGATATGAGCCATGGAAAGAAGACAGAAAGGACCTCTGATGAAGCACATATTTGGAGTAGAAGACTACAACAAGCAAGAGGACTTTGACAGAGCTATTGCAATGCTTGTTGATCTAGGCTCACAAGGTGATGAAGGTGAGATTGTCTACATAGAGAAAGACAATCACATGTCTATGAAAGCAAGGCCAGTTCTTGCAAGACTAGACTTCATCTTGAGAGACAGGACAGCATCCATGTTTGAGTCTTCTCTTCAGTTCAACACAAAGCTTCTTCAAGAATCAGGTATCAAGTTCACAATCGCTGCAAAGAAAGAGATGATGATAGGTGATGAGAAGTGGATTCTCAAAGGATTGCCTAGCAAGTCATCTAAGAAAGAGTAAGACATGGAACATTTGCAAATAGAGAAACAGTATGCCAATGCTCTTGGATACATCCTAGAGAATGGAATCGAGAATGAGAATAGGACAGGGACGAATGCGATCTCTGTTCCTTATGTCTCATTGTGCCAGAAGAATGATGATGGCCAATTCATGTTTCCTGAAGTGAGAGGCAAGAAAGTCTATCCATTCATGGCACTCAAAGAGCTTCTGTGGATGCTGAAAGGAAGGACAGATCTTAAATGGCTCAGAGATCACAATGTGACTTATTGGGATGAATGGGAGCTTCCTGATGGAACTATAGGAAAGTCATATGGATGGCAATATCGCAACTTCAATGGAGTTGATCAAGTTGATGCTCTCATCAAAGGATTGAGAGACAATCCACTAGACAGGAGACATATCATATCTCTTTGGAATCCTAGTGATCTTCATGAGATGGCTCTTCCTCCTTGTCAGTTCTTGTATGAGTTCATTGTGCAAGAAGTCAAGAAGAATGATCAAGAGTGGTCCAGTTCAATGAAGAGAGCATCTAGTGTCAAGCATGTGTACAAAGTGCACTTGTCTGCTACAATGAGAAGTGCAGACATGTTCCTTGGAGTTCCATACAACATGATGTTCAATGGATGGATGCTTGCACTCATTGTTGACTATCTCAATCACATGGCATCTTTTGAAGAGCAGTATGATGAGTTCTTTCCTTCAAGTGACTATCTTGCTGGAGACATCTACATGTCACTCAACAATGCTCATGTCTATGTGAATCATGTTGATCAAGTGAAGCAATACATTGCTAATGTCAGTGAAGACAATGAACGAGTTGTGACGAATGGAGTAAGGCTTGTCATTGATCATGACTACTTCAACAAGTCAGAGATGGCATTTGACTCATTCGACTCATACCTTGACTGGATCATTGATGATGTTGAGAGATCAAAGAGAAGGAACATAAGACTCATCAAGCAAGAAGACTCATACGGAAAGATAGAAGCACCTATAGCTGTCTAATCCTATATAGATGAGGTCCTAGTGAATGGCAATTGTCACTAAACTAGGACCATCTTAGACTATATAACATTCACATATGAAAGCAAATAGTGTATTCCAAGACCTGATAAGTGGCAAGAATGTCCTTTTTGTCCCTATTGTCTCAATGAGATCTCATGAGACAAATGTCTATGATCTGACATGTGATGGAAATGTGCAAAGAGTCATCACATCATTCTTAGATGTTGACAAAGACACAAGCTATATCGCATATGTCATCTGGCCAGGAAAGTCTCTCATGACGCCTGAGTCTGTCAAGAGAATTGAAGCATTCAAAGAGCAAGTCAAAGATCATGTAGTCAATGTCTTCTTAGACTCATATCCTGTTGGTGGAGCTTCTGTGCAAAGAAGCATTGAAGGTGTCCAGGCTATGATGAGTGATCTTGTAGATGTCTATCTTGGACCTTTCTGTGAAGATGGAATCGATCTTGTCATCTACGAGACGAACTATCTTGGAGCAGCATTTGAAGTCTTGAAGAAAGCATATGACTACAAGACTTGCTATTGGTGCTATGGAAGCAGGACTATTGACTTCAATCCTGACTATCTCAAGAAGTTCGAGTATGTAGATCAAGAGCTTGCAAAGAGCTGTGACTACTTCATGGTTGCATCAAAAGGCCAGTATGCATACTTCAAAGATGTTGCTCATGTTCCTGCTGAGAAGATAGTCATCAACACCAACTTCATCAATCCTGCTAGAGATTGCAACAACTGGAGCATAGATGAAGACATCATTGCTATGACTGACAAGCTGATCGAAGATGGCTACACTATCATCTATCTTCCTGTAAGGCTCTCAGATCCTGGATATCATGCAAGAGATGTCATTGAAGCATGCGACTCTGTGTCAGCTAAGTCACCTCTCAAGATTGCTCTTCTGTACAGTGATCCAAATGACTCTAATGTGTTTGATGACTATAGAGAAGAGTGTGATCCTAATTGCAAAGGTCCTCTCAAGATCATCAAAGTCTCATCTAAGAAAGACACATACTATACAATGCTCAGTCAAGTAGATTGCATTGTTCCTTATCTTGAAGATTGCACTGAGAAGTTCCATACTTCATTCTTAGAGTTCCTCTGGTTCAAGACAAAGCTCATCTACACAAGATACTGGAGTGATGAAGGAGCTTATGCTGAAGTTGATGATGGCATAGATTGGTCTTGCTTAGACAGAGACAACTGTGTAGTCCTTCGAAGCACTCCTTGGAAAGACATTGCAGACAAGATCATTGAAGTTGCAACTAGGCCAAAAGCAAGGCTCTGGATGATTGAAGGATTTGATAGGACAGGCAAAGACACAATGCTTGACATGATACACAAAGACATGGAATCTGAAGAAAGACTCTGCGAGTGTGTGTATGTGCAGCACAACTATGAAGGAGATGATCCACAGCCAGACTATCGGAAGACTGAGATCTATCTTCCATGGCTGAACAGGTACCTTAGAGCTCAAGCAAATGATCTTGTGAAGATAGCGCTGACAGGCAAAGAAGATGTCTACATGACAAGGCTCTTCATCAGTGACTTTGTGTACAGCTCTCTATTTGGACGCCCATTGACCGCAATCAAGTTCCAGCGTTATCTATCAAGGTACTTCACTTTGAATGTCATAGCTCTATCCTGGCGGTCTTATGGAGAGTATCTAGAGCGATGCAAGAAGTCAGGAGATGAAGTTGAGTACAGTGAAGAAGAATGGAAAGAGGTAGACAGCTTGTTCACATCAGCAGTTCTTAACAGGAATAGTCCTGTCAAGGTAGACAGTGCAACACTGTTTCCTTTGTATGAGAGTGACTCAAGAGAAGAAGTCTTCAAGAGAGTGAAAGAATCAATCAATAGCATGAAGCAATCTTAAGACATACAATCACATCAAGAGACCTGGAACCAATTTCAGGTCTCTTTTCAGGCTTATGAAGAATGTGTTAATGTTCGTTAAACCATGTTAATGAAAATTGATACAATCTTCACACAACGTAACATACGTAAAGCAATATGATCAATCAATTCAAAGTTGGATGCAATTTCGATCCATCTGTCATTGACAAAGCAGTTGAGCTCAATGAGAAGTACAAAGGAAAGGCAGAGATCAAAGAGTGGTTCGGAAGTGATCTTCAGAATCACATGGTGACAGCAAGGCCTCAATGGAGACTTCCTAACATTCAGCAGAAGGACTTTGAGAAGTTCATAAGAGACTCTAGAGACCATGGAATTGTGTTCAACTATACAATGAATAGCATCCAGCCTTATGGAAGCAAAGTTGAGATGCTGAAGCACAAGAAAGAGATTCAGGATTTTGCTAAGTACCTTGAAGACATTGGAGTGTATCGCATCACTTTTGCTAATCCTATGATGGGCATGTTCATCAGAGAGGTCAGCAACATAGAGCTTGAGGTAAGTTGCATTGCTCATATTGACACAGTCACTCAGTTCAAGTACTACCATGAGCATCTTGGTGTCAACAAGTTCTGCAATAGCCTGTTGAAGAACAGAGACAGAGACTTCTTAGCAAATGCAGCTAAGTACTGCAATGAGAACGGAATCATTCTTGAGTTGCTTGCTAATGAGTTCTGTGGAGTTGCAGGAAAAGGATATGCTACTCATTGTGTATATAGAGACTCTTGCTATCTCTGTCATGCTACTAATGTGACTAAAGAAGACAGTATGTCTTATGACAACTATCCTATGCATTTCTGCATGACTGCAAGAGATGATCATAGTGATGAGTCTTGGCTGAGGATGAGATGGATTCGTCCTGAAGACTTGCACTACTACAATGAGATTGGCATCAACTACTTCAAGATCAGTGGACGAACCGCTTCTACTGACTATCTTGTGAGATTGATGGAAGCATACATGTCACAGAGCTTCAATGGCAACATTCTCAATCTTTGGAAGGCTCTCCAGACGATATACTCAGGAAAGAACGAGTTTGATGAAGAGCTTCCAATCAACATTCCTAACAAAGCTCTTGATGGATTCTTAGACCATTGGTTTGACCAGAACTTTGAGTGTGCAAATGAGCTTTGTGGAACTACTTGCAACTATTGTGAGAGATTCCTTGACAAGATCAAAGATCAGGTGACAAAGCCATCCAAGAAATGATAACTAGGATTCAATTATGAACACACATGCTGTACATGCATCTCAGCTTCTAGAGAAGAGCTATCTTCCTTCGCACTTCAACTTGACATCTCAGAGTGATCCAGACTTTGCAGAAGTGCTTGAGAACTCAACAATGACTGTTGCTGAAGTAGGTTCTTTCTTGATTGTCAGAATGCTGAAGACTGGTCTTGACAATGAAGCTACTAAGCCTGTTGATAATGACATGAAGAAGTTCCATCTCGGAAGAGTAGTAGAGTATGATGTCTCACAAAGACTATTAGCATTCGAAGGAAAGACATTTGGTGATCTTACTCTCGAAATTGCTAACATGAGAGGTGGAATTGATCAGAAGACAGTCTATAGAGATGCTAAGTTCATCGCTTTTGATGAAGAGACATTTGACTATGACATCGATCATAACTATGAAGAGAAGCCTCTAGTGCTTGTCTTCAAGTTTGAAAGCAAAGATGTGATTGGCAATCTCACAAATGGAAGTCTAATTGCATATGGACAATAAGATGTCTGGAATTGATGCAATCAGAGGCAAGAAGGTTGAAAGCTTTGACTTGCCTTATGTGATTGCAGGTCCATGCTCAGCTGAGCAAGAAGGTCAGGTCCTTCATACTGCAGATGAGCTCTACAAGAGAGGATGCAAAGCCTTCAGAGCAGGAGTGTGGAAGCCAAGGACAAAGCCTGGAGGCTTTGAAGGAAAAGGTGTTGAAGCACTTGAATGGATGTTAGAAGTCAAGAAGAGACATCCTGAGATGCTTATTGCTACTGAGGTCGCATTGCCTGAGCACATTGATGCATGTCTCAAGTATGATGTTGACATTCTTTGGATAGGTGCAAGGACTGCAGCTAATCCATTTGCAGTACAAGCAATTGCTGATAGACTTAAGCATGCACTTGAGAGAAAGGAATTCATTGTGCTTGTGAAGAACCCTGTCAATCCTGATCTTGATCTCTGGATAGGTGCTATTGAGAGACTGAGACTTGCAGGTGTGACGAAGATCGCAGCTGTGCACAGAGGCTTCAGTGTCTATGACAGCAAAGTGTTCAGGAATGTCCCAATGTGGCAGATTCCTATTGATCTCAAGAAGAAGATTGATGGCATAAAGGTACTCTGTGATCCTAGCCATATCGGAGGCAAGAGAGAGCTTGTAGCTCCATTGATGCAGCAAGCACACTCACTCGGATTTGATGGATTCATGGTAGAGTGCCATGACAATCCTGATGAGGCCTGGACTGATGCAAAGCAGCAGATTCTGCCAGAAGTACTTGAGTACATAATTGACAGTTTCAAGCCTGTTGGCAAAGAAGAGAAGAGTACAGGGACTCTGAGCACTTACAGAGAGCAGATTGACTTGATTGATGATGAGATCATCATTGACTTGAAGAAGCGAATGGACTTCTGCAAGAAGATTGCACTGACAAAGCTTGAGAATGCTTTGCCAGTCTTCCAAGAGCACAGATATCAAGAAGTGATGAGGAAGTTCGTCAACAAAGCGAATAGTCTTGGACTCAATGAAGACCTTGCAAGACAGATCTTCAACAGTATCCATGAAGAGAGTGTGAGACTCCAAACAGAGACAATTGACAACTATGGCAAGTGAGATAGACAAAGACAAGCTCATGAAGATTGAGACTAAAGCATACTTGAACAGGCCTAATCTTCGTGAAGATGAAGAGAAAGAGATCAAGGCAATGATTGATGAGCTTGAGAAGAAGCTTGATCCTGAAGGAGTTGATCTCTTAGACAAGCTTCTCAAGGCTATCATATCAGCACAGCAGAAAGTGAGAGTTAATCTTGAGAACCTAGGCATGAGTCTTCTTAGTCTCTCAGCAATGTATGAGAAAGAAGAAGACTGTGTTGAGGTGATCAGGAAGAACCTTTTGCAAGTAGATGCTGAGCAAAGCCTCGACTATCTAGACTTTGCGAGAGCTCATGATCAAGCAGATCCTGAGAAGAAGGCAGAGATGCTTGTTGAGAGAGTGAGCAAGTGGCTAGATGCAAATGACAAAATGATCTTTGATGCTTTTGTGTCGTATATCACATTGAAGAAGAAAGGAGGCTTGACTGACATCAAAGATGATCTTAGAGAGACACATGGATTTGATAGCATATCAGATGACACAATCTATGGTTGTGCATGCCTTCTAGAGATATGCGGAATGCTCAAGTTCGGAGATGACTGGAACATTGTCAGAAGGGCTGGATTCGCTAAGCTAATGAGAGATCAGAAGCTGCTTAATGGAGAGACTCCTGAAACCAAAGAAGAGGAAAGCGATGGGATTTGACATAGAAGACATTCTCAACAGGATAGCAGATGCTGACAGACGAGAGAAAGTCAGGTACATGTATGAGAATCTGAGTGCAATGCTAGACAAAGAGTATCAGACAATGCTAGACTATATCATGTTATACATGAGTGACTTGCCTGATCACATCAGAATTGACATTCAGAACATTGGTCAAGGACTCTTGCAATTTGAGAAGATCTATGATGAGCCTCAAGATGCCGCAAGACTCATTGCATCAAAGCTTCTAGATGAAGAGAAGAAAGCAGACCCAGACTTTGAAGAGTGGCAAAAGCACTTGTTGAGCCTTCCTGAAGATCAGCAGAAAGAAGTGATGCTTGACAGAGTGAAGCATTGGCTTGATGACAGTGACAAGATTGGAGTAGATCACTTGAGAGACATTCTTGAAGAGCATCCAAATGACAACACTGACATCTCATTCTTGATGAAAGAGATGAAGAAGCTCCATCCTGACATCACACCAGAGAAGATCATTGGGTACTTCTGCATGCTGAACATGTGTGGAATTGCTAGTCTAGGAGACAATTGGAACAATTTGAAGTGATCAGTTTGATCGTGATCATATTGCATTTGACAGTTTAGTGGAGTGAATCTACTAAACTGTTTGTGGTTTTAGTGATAAGACTCATATATGCATTTAGACAAAGAACCTAAGTACTCATACAGCGACATTGCTGTAGTGCCTTCACCCATTTCAAAAGTGAGACACAGGTCTGAGTGCCTGACAAGGCCTTTAGAACCTATAGGAGATGAGATTGACAATTCATTGCCAATCTTTGCTGCACCTATGAGCACAATAGTTGACATTGACTCATATAGCAGGTTCAAGAAGAATGGAATCAGTCCTATCTTACCTAGGAACATTGACTTAAGCACTCGACTTGAGTATGCTAAGAATGGAGATTGGGCTGCATTCTCACTAGATGAATTCAATGATGAGTTCATCAAGAAAGAGGCTAAGCCTAATGCAGGATCTCATGTCATGAGAGTCTTAGTAGATGTAGCTAATGGCCATATGAGCATGCTCATTAAGACATGCAAAGCTGCAAAAGAGAAGTATGGCCATCAACTGAAGATTATGGCAGGCAATGTTGCTAATCCAGCAACTTATAGTGCTTATGCAGATGCAAAGATCGACTACATAAGAGTTGGAGTAGGAGGAGGCTCAGGCTGCATCACTTCAACACAGACTGCTATTCACTATCCTATGGCATCTCTTGTATATGACATTGCCAACTTTAGGCATCGCAGGAGAGATGGAATGAAGTACATGAATGATCCAAAGATTGTAGCAGATGGAGGAATACGCAACTATAGCGATGTTGTCAAAGCTCTTGCACTAGGTGCTGACTATGTCATGATAGGAGGCTTGTTTGCTACATGTGCAGAAGCTGCAGGAAAGCTGTACACAAAAGGTCGCAAGGTTGACCAGTATCTCTTTGATCGATACGAGAACATAAGGAAAGATGAGAATGGCAATTGGGTAGGAGACTACAAGCAAGAGTTCTATGACAAGGCCTTTGGCATCTTAGAGAACAAGCCTGAGAAGACCAAGGCTTTAGGCAAGATCTACAGAGAGTTCTATGGAATGGCTTCTAAGAAAGGCCAGAGAGACATGAAGATGAGCGATCTTGATCCTGAGAAGAGGAAAAGGATTGAGTCTCTTCCTATGAAGTTCCATACTGCAGAAGGAATTGCCAAAGAGATTGAGGTCACTCAGACTCTCGCAAAATGGAGTGAGAACATGAGAGACTATCTGAGAAGTGCTATGAGCTATTGCAATGCTATGACTCTTGATGAGTTCAAAGAGAATGCAAATTGCATAGTGCTAAGTGAAGGAGCTAAGAGTGCAATCAACAAGTAGATGAGCAGAAGCTACAATGATCATCATGGATCTAGCAGGAAGCCTGGATCAGGTCCTTTGCCTTGGAGATGTCCAAAGAAGTACAAGAAAGTGCCAAGGTATGACAGAAAAGGAAGACTTCTTGGAATGGTGAGATGCAAAGATGATAATGGTTTGCCACCTAAGCATTGGAAGATGAAGCCTTTCGGATTGCACTTTGCAGGTCCATATGGAGGAGAAGCATACTACAGAAGCACAGGAATATGCATTTGTGAAGGAGAGATCAACAAGAGGAGAACTAGAAGAGAAGCAAGAGAAGAGATCGCCAGAGATCTCACTGATGATGCACTTGCAACAGAGGACTTCATGAAGCAATGCTATCTGAACGGTGAGTATCCTTCTAGAGATCTAGCAAAAGCATACCAATACTACTATCGACAAGGATACTACAAAGATGAGAGCCTTCTTGAGCAGATGTGGTATTTCGATGCATAGATTGGTTAAAGATAGTTAAAGACTGACACAAAGTGATCCAAGTGTCAGTCTTTTTGTGTACATTTGCACTGTCAAAGCAACAATTAGAGCAAGATGGTAAAAGAGAATGACATACAATGGTATACACTTGACTACATAGACCAATATGTAGAAGTAGGAGACTGGATCATTGGAGGACAGAGACATGGAGGAGTCTTCATTGGTCAAGTGAAAGAGTTCATTCATGAAGGTGAGAGAGGCTATCTTCGTGTAGTAGAGCATAGTCATTGTGAGCACAAGCTCTTGATTGAAGGAGAAGGAGTCTGGTTCATGAAGATTCCGAACTTTGACATCAGGAGTGAGACAAACAGCGACACAGGCTATTGTATGAATGCATGGGTAAGGAACAAACTGCAGCCTGTGCAGACTGTATGTGATGCATTGAAGATACTCAAGAAGATGAGAGCAGAGAATGAAGATCCATCAAAGCAAGAGAAGATCATTGAGAAGCTACTTGACATGACGGATCTCTTTCAAGAGACAATAGATCAACTAACAACAATAGAATAAGATATGATCGAGAACAAAAACGAGAAGTATTGGGCTGAAGCTCCAGCTCACATGTGTGTGAAAAGTCTCCTTGAGAGCCTGCACTTAGAGTTTGAGGAGATGGTGAAGCCTGAGTTTGTGCAGCCTAGACATGATGAGAGGCTTCCATTCTTTGGACTGAAAGGTGGATATCGGTACTTTGACTTCTATGTGAAGAAATTGAATCTCTTCATCACGACTGCAGGCAAGACATATGCTGCTTGTGGAGTGCACAAATATGCTAACAGAGACAAGTTGGTTAGTCCTTATCAATATGAGAAGCGTCTAGACCAAGCATCAAAGAGTCTTGAGATCAAGGAGAGACGCTGCAAAGAGAATGGATACAACCATCTCATCTTCTATTGCTCTACATTCTTCACAGGTGTTGCTGGCGGATTTGATGAAGAGAACAAAGACTACTTGAAGCACAAAGAATCATTCATGCTGAGTCTTCTCAATCTCATTGATCTGGCCAAGATCTCGAAGCCGGTTCAGAAAGATGTTGAGATGAAGCTGCCTCACAACTACAACCCGGTCTTGAAAGAAGAAGACAGGATGTTCAACGAGATCATGAGAAGATGCAACATTGATCCTGCTTCACTAGAGTGTTAAAGTAGTGTTAAAGATTGTGATTCATTTCACTATGTCACAGAAAGTTGGTACATTTGCACTACCAAACAACAATTAGAGCAATATGGAAGAGACAAAGAACAAGACCTCTGAGCAGAATCAGGAACAGGAACAGAAGAACCAGATACAGCCTATTCCTTTGCAGCACCTTATGGCAGGATTGCTAGGTTCATGGGCTGATCCATTGCTTGAGTACCTCTTCAAGAGAGGACTTGCATATCCTGGATCACTCTCATACATTCTTGCACCGGCTTCTCTTAGCAAGAATGAAGACTTCATGAATGAAGTTGCCAAGTGCTGCCCAACAGCTTTTGTAGAAGACTTCAATGAGTTTGAAGAGAAGACGACAGTCTCATTCTCTACACAAATCATTGACATTGATAATCCTCTTGACATCAAAGTGAAGAACACAGATCTTCTGATTGATGAGAAGTTCACTGAGTTCATTGACAGAATGGTTGTTGAGATCACAGCTGCTTCTCGTATCATCAACTTCAAGTTCCATCTCTTCGATGATCCATTTGATGTAATCATCTTTTGATACTAAAGATACAACATACAATGACACAAGATAAGTTAGCATATCAGAGAGAGCTCACCAACAAGCTCAATGAGTGGTCAGATCTCTACTATAAAGAGAACAGCTCTCCTATAAGTGACGAAGAGTTTGATACAAAGATGCACGAGCTCGAAGCATTGGAGAAAGAGACTAAGGTTGTGTATCCAGACTCTCCTACACAGCGTGTTGGATCTGATCTTCGCACTGAGTTTGGCAAAGTGCGTCACTACAAGCCGATGCTCTCTATCCAGAACACTTACAATGATGATGAGCTGAGAGATTGGCTTATGAAATGGCCTGTTGAGCTCGAGTTCAGCATTGAAGTCAAGTTTGATGGTGTGAGTGCAGAGCTTCACTATCATGACGGAAAGCTGGTTGAAGCCTCTACAAGAGGTGACAAGAACATCGGTGATGACATCACTGAGAATGTGAAGACAATCAAGTCTGTGCCATTAGTTCTCAGAGAGCCTGCATACCGAAGATCAGGTGTTCCTAATGAGATTCCAGGTGATCTCTACATTCGAGGTGAAGTCCTCTTGCCTAAGTCAAGGCTGCAGGCAATCAATGAAGAGAGAGGTGAAGCAGGAGAGAAGCTGTTTGCAAACTGTCGCAATGCATGCTCAGGCTCAATCAAGCAGCTTGACTCAAGAATCACTGCTAAGCGAGGACTCATCTTCAGGCCATGGGACATCTCATTTGGATCATTCTCTCAGGTGACTAATGAGAAGCTCACTCTCGACTTAGGATTTGAGATGGAAGAAGTCGCAAAGCCTACCAGATGCAAGCGAGATGATGTCATTGATTGTGTCAATGAGTTCTACTCAAAGCTGAAAGCTACAGGTCTTGACTATGACTTTGATGGTGTTGTCATCAAAGTTGACAACAAAGATGTCCAGGATGAGATTGGAACTAAAGACAACAAGTCTATTGAATGGGGCATCGCTAGGAAATGGAACGAAGAGAAAGAGGTCATCACTACACTGAATGGTGTTGAGTTCCAAGCCGGCAGAACTGGTGAGATCACTCCAGTAGCAAAGCTTGAGCCTGTTCCATGTGATGGTGTCGTGATTAGCAATGCAACTCTGTACAATGAGCGCTATATTGCTAACTTAGGCATACAGATTGGTGATCGAGTCCGAGTAGTTCGCTCAGGAAGCGTCATACCGGTCATTCTTGGTCAGGCAGAGGACCAGAATCCATCTGAGTCAGTAACTACAAATGGAGCATCTCAGAAGACTCCCATCTCTTTCCCTGCTACTTGTCCTGAGTGTGGAGCAACACTTGAGAAAGTAGGTGAGAAGTGGATGTGTCCTAATGAGAAGTGCTACAAGAAAGTAGAAGGAAGACTCATTCAGTGGTGCTCGAAGCAATGTATGGACATTCCTGAAGTTGGACCAGGATTCATCAGAGACCTCGTTCACTCAAGCCTTGTTGAGCATCCAATGGACTTCTACTTCATTGTAGATGAGTGCACACCTGAAGAGATTGTCAATGCGCTAGGATCTGGGTATGGCACAAAGACAGTGAAGAAGCTGTTCAGTGCTATACAGGCAAGCATGGCTAAGCCTTTTGAGAACATCATCTTTGGATTCAGCATTCCTGGAGTAGGCAGGACCAATGCCAAGAACCTTGCAATCCACTACAAGACATTTGATGCGCTGTGTGAGACAAGCCTTGAAGAGCTCAAAGAAGTTGAAGGCATAGGTGACACACTTGCAGAGAACATCTACACATGGCTAAAGTGCAACAGAGAGATGTGGCTGGACTTCTTCAACAGGTTCAACTTCAATACTACATACTCAAAGCAAGAATCGGTCATGGCGGAGACGCAGCAACTCCAGGGACTCACTCTTGTGTTCACTGGAAAGTCTAAGTACTGGGAAGGTGATCAGGTAGAAGCAGTTCTTGAGATGTATGGTGCAAAGTGTGGCCATGGAGTCAACAAGAAGCTCAGCTATCTCATCACAGGAGAGAAGCCTGGTCCTTCTAAAGTTGCTCGTGCAAATGAACTAGGAATAGAGATCCTCACCGAAGATCAGTTCATCTCTAAGTTCTCAATTCCAATTCCTAGTGCAAAAGATGCGCCAGCCATGAATCCTTCTGCAGATTCTACGATACAAGACAATGAACAGAACATAGAACAGCTTTTCTGAAGATGCTTACAAAAGGAACACCATACATGCGAGGTCGCAAGAAAGCACCTGAGATTGTCATCAACACTCTCTGTGCACAAGGAGTTGAGAACTCTTTCAATCTTGCTGGCAATAATCCTCGTCTCCTATACTACTGCAACTATGACAACAATTGCATATCATCATGCTCTGTTGACTCTCCTGTAGCTGCATTCCTTGTAGCAGAAGGATGGAGCATAGACAACAACATTCCTACAAGAGGACATTCATTCACTAACAAAGAAGACAATATGACAGAAAGTAACGGTTTTGGCTCGATCATGAGTCAGTTCATGGAGAAGTACAAGTCCATGTTCATTCCTGTTGAGGATCCTAACCTCAAGATTGCACTTGACGGAAACGTCTGTGTACGTGTTGATGGAGGCAACTACAACTCTATCAATGCAGCTAATGAGATCACTACATACGATGCGAAGATGACCATCGACATGCCTATCTTCTCTATGCAGAAGACATTCAATCAGATCGTCGTCGGTGACATCGTTCGCCTGGATGCTCGCAGGTATGCAAAGGTGATCGAGAAGAAGGATGATGGCTCACTGAAGTGCATCGACTTCAAAGGTGTCACAACCACGAAGAAAGGCATCAAGGACTTCATGCTCGGCCAGGCATACGTCGATGTTGTGGTCAATCTGTTCACTGCAGGCAATGCACAGACCGGCGGATTCAACCCGATGATGATTGCCATGGCTTCTGGCAAGATGGACTTCAAGGACATCATGATGATGCAGATGTTCAGCGGAGGTGGCATGAACTTCGGCCAGATGAATCCGATGATGCTCATGATGCTCATGGGCAATGGCAAGTCTGGAAGCTCAAATGACTTCATGCAGATGATGCTCATGATGCAGATGATGAACCAAGGTCAGAATCAGGCAATGACAAATCCATTTACTGCAATGTTCGGTCAGACGCAGCAGCCTGTAGCACCTCAGCCGAACTTCTTCGAGCAGATGAAGACCTTCATGGAGCAGTTCAACCAGCAAGTAGCTGAGCCTGCAAAGAAGAGTGAGAATGCTCCTGCAGCAGAAGTTCCTGAGACTCCATCAGCAGAAGTCTGATAGATCACTCTACATGAAAGACACGAAGCTTTGAGCTGAGAGTCGTGTTGACTATCTCTCAAAGTGTGGACGACGGCAGTCACGGCACTCTACATTTTCGACTAGCCGTCGTCCTTTTAAGCAAAAGACAAAGACTAGACTAACACTATGGAAGTATACACTAAGATCAATACCATGTACAAGAGGTACCAGAAGATAGGCAAAGGTGCTGAGATTCCTGAGAAGTACAGGAAGATGCAGAACCTTATCATCCTTGGTCAATTCAGTGATCCTGAGATTGAGTACCTCTTTGACAACAAGTTTGAAGCATTCGCTAAGATCGACGGAACAAACTCTAAGATCTGCTTTTGGCCATCTACAGGAAACATACAAGTAGGAGGCAAGACTGACAAAGCATCTTCTCAGCATGGACAGTTTGAGTTCCTGCAAGCAATTGCTGACAGGATTGCTGACAAGCTGAAAGCAATGTATCCTCCAGAGAATGCTAGATTCGTTCCTGTAGCAGATGAATGGTACAAGCCTGATGGCCTATTCACTCAGATGTCTTCTGATGAGTTCAAGACTGCTATCAAGAATGGCCAGCGCAACTTTGGTGTCAAGATGGCAGAAGTGCCTGTGTACATCTATGGTGAGTACTACGGCGAAGGAATCCAGAAAGGTGGAGGATACTGCAAAGGCAACAGGTTTGATGTATTTGACATTCAGCAGCAAGGTTGGTGGATTCCTTCAGACATGAGACATGAGATCTGCAAGTCTCTTGAGCTTGATGAAGTTCCATTCCTTGGCATCATGACACTTCGAGAGATTGAAGAGAAAGTGAGAGCAGGATTCAAGACCACTGTTCGTGATCCTAATGATCCAGACACAATGGAAGAAGGAATCGTTGCTCGACCAATTGTTCCACTCAAGTCTGGAAGAGGCAACCGAATCATTGTGAAAGTCAAGTCTTGTGACTACATTGCTTATGACAATGCTCGAAAAGAGTTCACAGATGAAGAGTTTGAAGAGTTCCAGAAATGGTATGCTGACTATGAAGCATCTCTAGAGGCTCAAGCATCTTAATCACTAGAGACACACTATTCTGTTCACCTGGCAAGCATGGCTACACTATTAGTCTGCTTGCCAGTTTTGTGTGAGATAAATGACAAACAGAAACAACACGCATCTTATCATATGACAACATTGTACAAGTTTGAGACAACGACATGCAGCACCTGCAAAGTCATGAATCCTGTATTTGAGAAGTTGGCAGAAGAATACGAAGGAAAGATAGACTTCAAGAAAGTCAATGTTGAAGAGGAAGAGAATGAACACTACATAGAAGAGTATGGCATCTCAAACGTTCCGCTCTTTGCACTAGTGAGAGACAGTGAGGTCTTAGGAAAGTTCCATGGTCCTAAAGCTATTGGTCCTTTCAGAGACTGGATAGATGAGCTCATCAAGTAAGATGAGCACTTAAGCAAGAAACAACAGCAACAAACAACAATTAGGCAACATGTGCATCAAGTCAAATGGTGGTGATCCTCAAGCTCCGGTGAAGTACAAGTTCTCTGGAATGGAGCTGATCACTAACACAATATCAGGAACAACATCTCCTTCCGCTCTGGCAGGTCTTGTCCTGATTGCATTTCCTCTATTGCTTGTCCTTGTTCTTACGATTTGGTACTTCTTCCATACCGGAGATGCTACTAACATCTTTGAGCTCATGGACAAGTTCATCACACTCATCACACTTGGATCTGGTTTGCTTGGTCTTCGCAAAGTGACGAATGCATTCAGCAACAAAGCAAAGATCTCTATTGGAGGTGGATCAGACAAAGATGATTATGACGATGATATGCTGAGAAGCAAGAGAAGGAGATTCGGAGCTTCTAGTGGAGATGACACAATAGATGAAGGAGGATAAGAGATCTTCTAAACCACATGCTGCCTTATTGATATGACTTACAAAGTGAAGCTATCGAAGGCAGCATGTATCGCATTCCAGATTTTGAGACACGGTGCAAGAAGATCTATAGGATGAAAGTGAGCCCGTTTGGCTGGATTAGCAATCCTATAGAGATTGAGTATGGTACTCTATGGCTAGAGCAGCATGATCCTGAGCCTGCAGTCTGCATGAGAGTTGTCGGAACAGATCATTTCTGGGCAGTCTTCGAGACTCAGCTGTATCAGATATCACATGGAGACTATGCCTCTTACTTTACTAAGCAACTTGAAGAGTTTCGTCTTGATTTCCTGGTATGGATTAAAGATGTTGATTACTGGCAACAGCCTTGGGTTAGAGAGTACTATGAAGCATTCAAAGGACGCTTCTATGACTTCTCTGAGCAAGAGCAAAAAGACTATGAGCGAGCAAAGTCTGAGTTCACAGGAGCAACAGAAGCCATCAGGAACATTGCAAAGACAATCTCAGATAGAACAAGCAGGTAGCGACAAAGAGTGCATGATCACTCTAATAGACATACAAAAGATAGACATACCAGACTAACACATGGCAAAGCAGAAGCTATATCAGCACATTGCAGATGGTCCTAACCAAGGAAAAGTCGTCAAGATGACAGGAGTAGTTGCTGATGATGGAATGACACTTCTCCAGTTTGATGATGGAACTAAGTGCAATGTAGAGTTCATTGCTAACATGAATGATCCTAAAGCATATGCTTCAGGAAAAGTCATGGCAGAAGTGTATGACACAAAGAATGTATGGACTTTTGAGAAGAAGACTATCACTGAAGAGCATAGGATAGGATACACAAAAGAAGGAGTCGCATTTGAAGGAGTAGATCCTTATGTGAGAGGAAGATACGGCACAGAGAACAAAGCACGATCTTCAATGAAAGCAATTCCTCCTAGGCATGTTGTGACTAGTGATGAGCTCAACTCATCTGCAGAGAACCTCAAGAGACTAGGAATTGATCCTAACACTCCTGGATATGAAGCAGGAATGAGGAACATGACAATGCCTTCTCAGCAAGAGCTGATGGCAAAGCAGATGCAAGCACAGCTGACAGTTCCAACATCCGCTGATGGCAGAACTGCATATGACAATGTAGTCTATGAAGACACTCCTATCGGCAAGACAAACATGAGACTTGATCCAGTAGGCATCAAGCCGCCTTCTGCAGAAGACATGAAGGACTTTGCCAGAGGAAACGAGATATACATTCCTGATGACATAAGAGAAGACAGAGCTAAGACAGAAGAAGAGATCGCAAAGACACAAGAGAATGACAAAGTGTCTTCTCCAAAGACAAGTGATGAGCCGATAAATACGACGATTCGAGAAGAGAGAAGAGATGAGACACCAATCAACACATCTAGTCCTGTCTATAGCATAGTCTCAAAGTGCAAGAAGAAAGAAGTCAGAGCTCCACTGATGCTTGACTTGAAGCTTCCTGGCAAAGCTATCTACAGCATGATCAAAGATGAGTTTGATGAAGAAGCAGCAGATGAGTTCTTCGATATCATCATCTCTGAGATCTCAATAGAGCAAATCAAAGAGTCTCTGAAGGAAGCACTCAAGTCTTCATATGAAGCAAAGCCTTCTGAAGAGTAACAACTAGCACTACTGATGAAGTTCTATCTTACTGTAGAGAACAAAGAGAAAGTACGAACAGCTTACTACAACTTGCATGTCTATTACATCCTTGATGTCAATGAGGTGATTGACAAGTATGGACTTGACATGTCAAAGCCTTCAAACTGCTTCTTCATATCACAAGAGATTGAGAAGATCATCAAGACAAAGCACAAGTCTAAAAGTCTTGAAGGAATCATCTACATCAATCCAAACATCAATGAGAAGATCTGTGACAGTCTCTACAAGCTTCTCGTCACATTGCCAAAGATGGAAGGAATGGTCCTTCTTGATGATCCTATCTTTCCAAAGCTTGAGCACATGTATCATCTTTTTGAAGAAGTTGTGTTCTTTCCTACAGTGAGAAGAGTGAAGCTCATTGAGTGCAAGCCTCTCAAAGTGTTTGAAGACTCAAGCTGCAAAGACACGGACACGATTGAGATGCTGAAGAACTTGAGGATATCAATACCTCTTGACAGGACACAAGTGAAGCCTGTCCTTGAGTTTGGAGGCAGAAAAGTATAAGATGAGAGCCATATCATCTTGAGTTGAAGTATTGAAGTGAGCATTTCCTGTGCCGAAATGCTCACTTTTGTTGTCTTTAGTAAACAGATGCAGAATCATGTGATATAAGCATCAACAAGCGTTGAATCAAGATGAGAAAGAAGCATTCACTAGCATCTTACCAGACTGTGTTCTGTGTAGGAGATATTCATGGAGCAATTGCAGATCTCTGTGACGAGATTGTTGCAAAGAAGCTTAGCAATTCACTAGTCATTGTAGTAGGAGACATTGGAATAGGTCTAAGGCCATTCATGACAGAAGACATGGAGCTTAGCTATCTTCAAGACACTGTTGCTAAGATGAACACAGCTGTCTGCTTCATCAGAGGCAACCATGACAATCCTAGCTACTTCCATGATCTTGAGCATGCATCAAAGAGATGGTTTGACTATCTCAGGAATGTACACTTTGTAGATGACTATGATCTCATCGAGACGAAAGTTGGCAACTTCTTAGCAATCGGCGGTGCTAGAAGCATCGACAGGATTGTCAAGACTGAGCAATCAAAGCTTGATGAGAACAGTGGTTGGAACAGATGGTTCACAAATGAGATGGTTGAGCACTGTGACGATGAGACAGAAGACTGGATATGCTCACAGAAGATCAACTACATAGTGTCACACACTGCTCCTATCTATGCTAAGCCTGAGCTTGTGTTCAATCATGAGATGGAAGAGTTCACTAAGAGTGACAAGACTCTGAAGAGTGATGTGAAAGCTGAGCGTGAGTACTTAGCAGATCTTGGAGATGTCATTGGTGCTTCTAGTTGGATCAGGAAATGGATCTATGGACATTTCCATATGCATAAGTCAGAGATGATTAGTGGAACTCACTATGTCTGTCTTGACAGAATGAGAGTGAACAAGACAACTCATCAGTGTGACTTTGACTTCTTTGAAGTTCATCCTGAGAAAGAGATGAAACTAGAAGACATCAAAAGTAGTGGAGATTGAAACGAAAACCTCCATTTAAGTAGTGGTTTTGGCTAAGGGTAAAAGGGCAGCGCATAATGCTTAGTTGCCTCTGGCCCAAAAGCAAGAAGCAAGTATACCATCCACCATGCATTAGTGATATTGAGCTTCTCGTACTTAGGCATCGGCTCACTTCCAAGCTTCATCAAGTCTAAGATTGGCTCAACCATCTTCTGTATAGCAATGTAGTTGTAGTCACTTAGCATCATCCTAGCTTTGAACGCGGTAGGATCCATCAGATACTCAGGCTCGGAGATTCTCGGGAATGCACCTCTCACTACTTCTTGCAAGCCATCCATGTCGATGACATCTCCATTTGAGTCATTGAGATTCACATTAGGTATCTTGTTTGCTTCTTTTCCGGGATAGTATGCAAGGCTTCTAGGTGTCACTCCAAAGTGCAAGGCTTCAGGATTAAGCAAGAATGGAACGAGACTCTGTACAATGACGTCATATGCAATCTTGTACTTCTGGTTGAACTGATCAATGAGTGCCATGACAGCATCAATTCCTTTCTGTATTGAATCAAATGCAGATCCAAGTGCTGAGTTAGCGACATTGATTCCTTTCTGCACTTTGTCCAGAGCTGCAATCATGAGATTGTTCTTCCAAATGAGCAATCGATTGACTTGGTACCTCAAGTAGAGAATCACAATGTTGAGCTTTGTCTTGAAGTAGACCAAGTATCTGTCATCAAGAGCTCTTGCTGCAAGTGATGCAAGAAGCTGTTGCATGTCAGATAGAAGACTCAAGACTCCATTAGCAAGCTCAACTGCTTTTGCAATGTTGCCTACTATATCTTCGGTCTCTTCTCTCAGATCATCAATTCCTCCTTTGATGAGATTCAGCTTGTGTTTCAGGAAGCATGCATTAGAGCAGAATCCAGTTCCGCTAGGCTTCTCAAGCTCTTTGCCACAGTGAGTGCATTGGCCATAGCTCACTTTCTGGTGTCCATACTCATCTTTCTCTGAGACTTCAACTGAGACACCTTTGTTGTCGGCCGGATCGAGCTTCTCTGCGATCTTCTCTGCTTTCTCTGAGCTGTCCCATAAGTCAACAATGTTCCAGGTCCTACCAGCATTTGATCCAGCTTCAGCAATTGATGTCTTGAAAAGCTGATTCAGTGCATCATCAGACTCAGATCCAGGTCTCTGCCCTGCTATGAATTGGTTGTTGCTCTCTGCCATGTGTCATCATCTTCATCTTTCTCTCTAGCAGCAACGGATGCTACTCTTACTTGTGGTACTTCTCTTTGTACCTCAAGATTCCATCAACATGGACATCAATGATCCTGTTGAATCCTTCAATTGACTCAAGGAACTCAAGATCATCTTCGTTGTCCATGAACATGTTCTCAGTGAGGACTGCTGGACAGCTGGATCCTCTTATGATCTGGAACTTTGCTTCATAGTCTCTGTCGCCATCAATCTTGTCTACTCTGATAGGCTTCTGCTTCTTGTAGGCAGGATCATTGAATGACTCAATATAGTAGACATCAGAAAGGATGATCTCCTCAGCGGCATCATAGAGGCAATCTGCAAGCTTGTCAGAGTTGTTCTGGCCAGGTGTTGTCCATGCAGACCATCCTCTTCCTGTCATCCACTTTCCATCACCTGCTGCATTGACATGCACAGAGATCATGATACAGTTTGATGATCCATACTTGTTGCAGTAGCTGTTGATTCTGTTGACTCTCTTAGTGAGTGAGATGTCATTGTCTTCAGGTGTCACTTCAATCAGCTTGATGTCATCATGATCTTCAAGCTTTCCTATGATTCCTGCAACAACTTCTCTGCAGAACTGCCACTCATAGAATCTGTGGCCATCTTTGAGCTTAGGAGAGGACTTTCCAGGAGTGTCTTGTCCATGTCCATTGTCTAGTAGTACATATAGCATCTGTTTCTAGTAGATATTGTGTTCAGTTTAGAGTATAGTCCATGCTTCAAACATAGCACCGAAGTCTTCATAAGGCCATCTTATGTATCCTTTCTGTGCCCATGACTTGCCCCATGAGTTCCTCAGGATGAATCCATCTCTGTCATATCCTACACAGAGTATTGCATGTCCACCTGCATAGCTTCCTCTCCTCTGCCAGAATGCATCAGAGTCATTGTCATATACAGGAAGGCCAAGAATGCAAGGACCATTAGCAATGAGTGCTTGCTGGAGTGCAAGATCAGACTTCACCATTGCATACTCGGATATCTTGACTCCATTAAGTCCTTTGTGTCGCAAGTAATGGAGTGCTTCTTTGATCTCCATTCCTTCTCCTGAGTTTGATCTTATGCTATAGAGCTTCTTGATGTCAAATCCATTAGACTCATTTGTGCCTTCATCTTGATTGACATACCAGTCAAGGAATGATGTGACACTGTAGCATACACACATTGAGGTCTTTCCTTGATCAAGCACTGGAGGCATCATTCCAATGTAACTGTACTCAGTTGGTATCTTGTCAAGCTTACTAGCTTTGAAGACTCTCTCGGTTCCATCAAGATGACTCTTCAAGCATCCTGTTCCATACATTCTGCTCATTTCCTAATAACAGTTCTCTTTGTAGTGACAAATGTGCTGTCTCCATTGTCAACATTGACTCGAAGGACATATGTTGCATCAGAGATCACTTCATCTTCTCTGTCATCAGTCTTCAGCCATACATACTTGATTCTCTTGGCATTAGTCTCATAGTCTTTGTAGTATGAGCCTTGCCAAAGTGCAATGTCGGATGGAATCTCTTCAGCAACACACAATGAGTCAAATCCTTGGCGATTGAGTGTGTCAACTTTAGTGACCATTACATGGTTGCTGATTTGATCATCATGCAAGCCTGAGTATAGACTGTAAGTAGGCTTGCAACTGAAGAGGATTGCCATCAGCAAAAGCATTCCAAGTATCATAGCTAGTACCCATGAGCACTTGAAGTTGGTAAGATCAATCTTCAACATTTTGCTTTCAATTGCTTTCATTTGTTCATTTATCAACAATATGTTAAACCATGTTAATAGGTCATGATATGACATACATCTGAAACAACACAACTATGACTTAATGTTTCCAACTAACTATGATGCACAAGTCGACTTCATCAAGATACGAGATGTGAAGTCTCCTAACAGAGCAAATCCTAGTGACGCAGGAACAGACTTCTATGTTCCTAACTACACACCCGAGTTTGTGTCAGACCTGATCAAGAAGAATGCTAACAGAGATCTTCGATATGAGGTCAAAGATGAGTCTGATGGAACAAAGCTGTATGTTACTATCATGCCTCATGAGCAGCTCTTGATACCTAGTGGCATCAAAGTCCATATTCATGACAAAGACACATACTTGCTTGCAGACAACAAGTCTGGCATTGCAACAAACTCAAAGCTCTTTGTTGGTGCAAACACAATTGATGCAGACTACCATGGTGAGTGCCACTTGCATGTGATCAACTTCAGCAATGAGCCTACCAAAGTGTGGACAGGCATGAAGATTGTGCAGCTCAAGCAAGAGCTCAAGTATGACACAAAGTGGAATGAAGTGTCAGAAGAAGAGTATGCAGAGCTAGCATCTAAGTCTATAAGAGGTGAAGGTGGATTTGGCTCGTCTACTCTGAAATGAATGAGTCTAGCTGTCCATAATGTTGCAAGTGATTGAGTCTTCGCGGCTCAATCACTTGTGTTAATGTGTGTTAAAGAAAGCAAGTGAGGTGAATCCAAGCACAAAGCTTTGGATAGAAGCCTCTGTAACAATTCACATATGTCTAACTTCAAAATCGCAAAGCAAATGAAGAAAGCAATCTTAAGCTTAGTGCTTCTGCTGACAGTCTTTCTGTCGTCAAGCGCACAAATTGCAACTCAGAACTCGACCTTTTTCGACAACACGTACATCGGCGTGTCTGGCCAGGTAGCGACACCGCTGTCAGGCAATGATGTGTTCCCGGTTGATCCTGCAGCAACGCTGTTCATCGGTAAAGACATCACACCTGTATTCGGTCTGCGAGTCGAAGGAACTGCCTGGTTTGGATCCAACACTGACAAGATCCATGCATATCAGATTCCGGCCAGGTTCGACAATCCTTACCTTACATCAACCGACTATTCGCACAATGCAGTCCGTGGAATCAATGTAGGATTGGATGGCACCGTCAACCTGTCAAACTGGGTACTCGGCTACAAAGGAACGCCTCGACCTGTTGAGCTATCAGCTGTTGCTGGATTAGGCTGGTTCCGTACACTTCGAGCTAATGAGACAGATCTGAATGACTTGTCTGCAAAGACTGGCCTGTCAATTGCATTCAACCTTGGCAAAGACAAAGCTCACACAATCTTGGTAGAGCCTGCTGTCCTGTGGAATCTGACTAAGGACAATCACCAGATCAAGATGAACAAGCACAATGCATATCTCGCTTTGAGCATTGGATATGCATATCACTTCAAGACAAGCAACGGCACACATTCTTTCAAGACCTATGATGTAGGTGCCATGAATGATGAGATCAACCGTCTGCTTGCTGAGAACGAAAAGCTTGGAAATGACCTGAAAGCAGCTCAGAATCGACCGATGCCGAAGCCTACTCATGCACATGCTCAGACAAAGGTCGTTCCTATCGAGACAACTTACTTAGTGACATTTGCGCAGAATGATGCAACACTCACAGATGAAGCTAAAGCAACTCTGGACAACATTCCTGGATTTGCAACAGTGAACATCTTGGCAACAGCATCTCCTGAAGGCACTGCAGACTACAACAAGACTCTGTCCGAGAAGCGTGCAAATGCAGTCTCTGAGTATCTCAAGTCCAAGAACATCACAGTGAATGAGGTCACTGGTGCCGGAGTCACAGGCAACACATCTAACCGTATTGCTATCGTGACAGTCACTTCTCCTCAGAAGTAACACCACCGTTGCCTTCATTGATAACAGTTTATGCCGTATCACAGGTCTCAGGTTCATCAAGATCCTGAGACCTTTCTTGTTCACAAACAATTGAGTATGTGACCAAGAATCAAACTCAATGTGTTACTATACAACATACACTTAGAAAGACGCACAGACTGACCCTAAATAGCAATAGAACAGTCATGGGAGAATTCCTTACAATCATGTATCTTCTGATCGGTTTCTTCACACTGGTCATTGGATATCAAATCAGCTTCAAGTTCGACATTGAGAAAGCAGAGCGAGAAGGTGAGATAGAGAAAGCAAGTGTTCCTGTCTTCTTCATCATGGTATGGGCACTATGGCCACTGATGTGGACATATTGGATATGGAACAGTGTCAAAGACTACAAGAAAGCAAAGAAGAATGAGAAAGAGGCTTGATACATACAAGAGTGTAAGGATAGTCAGCGATGAAGATCCTAGCATATCACTTGTCATGTCAACTGATAAGCAAGGTGACCTCTACTTTCACATAGAAGATGAAGACGGTCCTTCAAGACAAGTGAGACTCTGCAGATCAGGAAGCAGGACTAGTCCAGGTGTCAAGAATGCATTGCTTGATGCTTTCAAGATACTCTGGCCTGCACAAGTGCTGAACCTTGAGCATGAAGGAGATGGGCAAAGGAACTACAGCATAAGTGACTTCTGGTCTAATGGTGAGCACTACAGAGGCACAATCCCTCTTATAGAGAAGCAGATTGATGAGCCAAATGATGATCTTGTCAGCATTGACTATCTCACCGGAAAGAAAGAAGTGATCATAGAAGGAATCACAAGAGGCATAGGATGATCAAAGAGTTCAACTATCTCATATATCCAAGAGTTCTATGGGTCGCAACTGATGACTCACTAGATGAGTGTGAAAAGAGGTTCCAGTGCAGGAATGGCACTGAGCTTGCAATAGAGGCTAGGAAGCATTGGCTAGGAATGACATTCCAGCAAGCAGAAGACAAAGAGACAGGAAAGTATGGAGACTTAGTGATCATCAGCAGAGAGCTTGGAGCTAGCACTCTTGTGCATGAGAGCATACATGTGCTCACCAGTGTGATGGCAGACATAGGAAATGATATATACAGCTATGTCAATGACAATGGTGCAAAGTGCATACAAGATGAGCCTAGTGCTTACTTAGGCGGATCCATAGGTGAGAAGATCTATGATGTCTACAAAGAGGCATTCAAGAAGAAGCTACAATAACTGGTCAATATCAAACAAAGAAGATGAATATGTACAAGACAATTGGAGAGCTCAAGAAAGGAGACGTGATATGGAAAGTTGATCACGATGCTAGCACTGGATACAGCTTGAAGAAAGACACAGTCTGCAAAGATCTGAGTGATATCACACCAGATCTAGCAGCAGTCTGTCTTGAGAACACAGGAGAGTCTTATGCTTTGTTCAAGAATGTGTCACATTGCATCACAAAGCATGCAAATGGTGAGAGCTTCATGTTCTTCACATCATATGAAGAAGCTTATGCATTCATAGAGAAGAAGATACAGACAGTGATTGACTATATAGATGAGGCTATACACAATCTTAGCAAAGATCTGTCAGAGAACAAGGCTAGGATCCTCTCGCTCTACTTGAACAAGACTATCAATGTCTCTGAGAAGCGAGAGATTGAGTCTATCTAGGTCTATTTGTGTTAAAGAAGTGTTAAAGGCATCAAATCATTTCTCCATGTCGCAGAAAGTTGGTACATTTGCATCAACAAACAACAACGATTATGCAAGAAGTAACAATGAATGTAAGCGAAGGTCTCGGAACTCTTCTCATGGAGATTGCAAGAGACAAGATGATACAAGGAAAGCCTAATGATGCCGTAAAGACAATATCAGAAGCACTGATTGGCATTCCTAGAGAGCTTGTCATCAACATAATAGCAAACAGAGCATTCTTAGTCTCAGGTGAAGATGGCCAAATCAACTATGTCACAGCTGATGAGAATCCTGATATCGAAGACTATGTCATGATTGACTGGAACTGGTGGATCCAGACAAAGATGAGAGACCTGATGGAGACTCACAAAGCTATCAGAGAGAAGACTAACATCATGTCTAAGTCTATGAGCTCAATCCATGACATGAAGCTCAAAGGAGTCTCAATCTACCATCGATACACAGATGCTGTTGTGGCAATGATCAATGAGGAAGAGACGATTGCTTCACAGAACAGGTTTGATGATCTCCTTGAAGACATCGCAAATGATGATGCATCTAAATCAGAGAAGATGCTTGTGACTTGCCTTGAGTGGTACAAGTGCACAAAGGCTCTTCTATCAGACTTCAAGAAGGTTGCACCAACAATGGAGTTCCTCAGAGAAGAAGGAATTGTGAATGAGATGGAGATTCCATTCTACAACTACTACTATACTCTCATCGTCTCAATACTAAAAGAAGCACTTGGTGCTGAGTTTGATCACAGGACCGCACAAAAGTGCCTTGATGAGCTCAAGAATGAGATTAGAGAAGCATTGGCAAGCGATCACTTAGCACAGAGAATCGAGAAAGAGAAAGTGCTGCCTTGCAACATCTTAGATGGATATGATGCTGGGTGGCTAAGTCCTGAAGGTGTCTTCTATGGATGGAATGGAGACACATCTGGTCTCATTCACTTGAACATGGCTGAAGAGATGGCTAAAGGATTCCTTCATGATGCTGATCCATCAATCGATCCAAGTGACTTCGACAGATGGCTAGAGCAGCATCAATGGCTGAAGATCCATCACAAAGAGGCATACGGCTACTTTGAGATTGACAAGAAGCATGGCTCAATATGTCCAACAGATGCACAGATCAAAGCTATATGCGACTATGCAGACAAGCTGTATGACGGAAAGATCTGCACAGCATCATTCGGAAAGAGAGAAGTGAGCACATACAAGCTTCGCCAGATGGATGAGTTCCAACTACAAAAGCAATTTGAACTATGATAAAGACCATCACAAAGAGATTCTTGATACATGAGACTCTAACATATAGCAATGATCAGACTCCTGATAAGCTAAAGCAAGTAGATGAGTTCGTCGAGACTTTCAGCAAGGAGAATGAGATTGTTAGCGTGTCTCAAAGCGTGTATAGCACTTCTTATGAGATTAGAGCAAAGTATAGAACTTATGGAGAGAAGATTGAGGCTCTCAATCCAAAGACACAGACATGGATGATAGTCATGATTGTATACAAGACTAAAGAGAAAGAGCATCCAAATCAGAAAGCAGTATAAGACATAGGTAAGGCACCCCTAGACTCAAGAAGTCAAAATGTGCCGTTGCATAATTGTTGTTGAGTGCATGTGTCGTGAGACATGTGCACTTTCTAGGGGTCTTTGGCATTGATAGCAAATGCATCAAGTGCATAGCACTTTTGGCATAGATGTTAACAATCTTTCACATTTGTTAACACTTTTGTATGAATCTGCTAAACCATTTAGATTGTAGTCTATAGATCTGTTAAAGAACGTTAACAAACGTTAACGTCTGATCAAACACAACACAGAACTATACATGACTACAATCAATGGAATGACAGAAGCAGGAATGGCTGAGAAAGTCATCAATGCTATCAAGAAAGAAGACTGGACATCTTTCTTCAAAGCTACCAGAGAGACTAATGAGACAATCTTGAATGAGCTCAACAAGAGGTTTGTGTCTAGAGCACTCACACACTCTTATGACACACTGTTTGTTGAGTGGTCTAGCAATAATGCAAACTGCGGTGATGCAATAGAGAAGAATGTAGGAATCATCCTTGATGACATTGCAGTGTCTTATCAGCATGAGCCGAATGGAAAGAACAGGCATCCAGACTATCTCTTCAATGGATTAGTCTATGATTGCAAAGCTACTTTGTGTGCAATCAATCAGAGGAAAGGAAGAAACAGCTTTGAGAAGAATGGAATCATCTACAACCAGCATGTGTCTAATGGAGCAATTGCAGCTAGCATATTCACACAGCCTGAGAAGCTGATTGATTGGATGAAGTCCCAGAACATCTTTGTAAGCTACACACTTGAGCCTTTGTACAAAGGCCATTTCAAGCTCTGGAATGGAAGAGATGTAGAGATCTATGAAGACACTCCTGATGGTATCTGCAGAATCCTCAAAGTTGATATCTTGCCATCATTCTGGAACCTCTATCTTGCAATTACTCCAAGGCAGCAGTTCAGTCTTAAGTCATACACAAAAGCTGAGAAAGAAGATGTTGAGAGGTATGCATTCAAGATGATGGATGAGAAGATCAATGAGATCATTGACAAAGTGCCTGCTATCATCTCAAATGTCTATGCTATAAATGAGAGGAAAGGAATTGAGAGTGTTGGCAATGTCACTCGCATATGAGTTTCTGGAATTGATAAATAGGACAAATGTATGCACAGGCAACATCTATGAAGCTTCAGAATGCTCTATTTGAAGGTGGAAATGCAATCAAGAATGCTAGTCCTATAAGAGGAGATCTAGCTCTTCCTGTTGCTAATCAGCTGATGAGCATGCTGCAGCAGAAGTACACATCTACAAGGATGGCTCCTCTTGGCTCAACTGGCAAGAAAGGAAGAGATCAGAGAAGTGGAGACATTGACATTGCAGTTGAGATGGACTTCAGCCAAGCTCAAGATGTGCAATCATTCATCCAAAGCAAGATACCAGGCATTGAGACGAACTTGATGTCAGGACTAGAGATCTTGAGCATAGGGTATCCATATAGCATAGATGGAGTCTCAGGAACAGTCCAGGCAGATCTCATGTTTGTTCCAAGTCTTGACCTCGCATCATTCTTCTACCATTCTCCTAACTATATCAAAGGTGAGTCATCTTTCAAAGGAATGGTAAGGAATGTCCTGATGATTGCAATCCTCAAGCATGTTCCTACTGGTGTGCCAAACACTTACTTTGAGAATGGACACACAAAGGATCTCTACAAGTACACTATCAAGCCTAAGCAAGGTCTTGTCCTTTTACACCAGACATACTTAGGCAAGAAAGGTGTTGAGGTCAAGAGCAAGACAACTATCAAAGAAGACACTAGAGTAGTTGAGACATCTCCTGAGAAGATAGTAGAGATCATGCTTGGCAAAGGAGCTTCAGTTCTTGATGTGAACTCATTTGAGTCTACATGGAATTGGCTAGCAAGTGACAAGTTTGCTTACAAAGACCAGAGAGATGCAATTGTCAAAGACTTCATTGATGACTTGTCTCATGAAGAGCCGAAGAACAGCGATGGCACAATGGTGTCAAAGGTGAAAGCTTACATTGACTCTCATGGATGGGACAATAGTGTTGCAGGTGCACTGAGGAGAGGAACTACATGATGAGAAATGCAATAGAGACTGCAGAGTTCTTGCTAGAAGGATTTGGACAAAGGATTGCTTCAAAAGCAAAAGCTCAGACTCTTGAAGACACAGTAGCAGAGATGGATCTTCAAGGAGCTATTGCTAGATTCATCAACAAGTGGTGCAAGTACTATCCATTCAACAAGAAGACTCAGACTCATGCAAGTGATCCTAAGTGGAATCTCCATGACTTGAGGTGCATCTTCTTCAAGTTCCTTGACATTCCTGTTGAAGATGAGTTCAGGACAATGATCAAGAAAGCCAAAGATGGATCTGCAAAGCTATGCCTAGGAATCCGTAGAACAAACAAACAGAACTACTATGGAGCTCCTACTAAAGTCATAAGCAATGTGAAGCTGACACCTCAAGAGCTTGAGCTCTTCGACAAGCACTACTTAGTAGAAGATGAGATCAGGATTGTCTATGATGAGAATGGCAATGAGACTCATCCTAAAGTCTACAAAGGATTGATGAGCATATGCACAGAGGATCTCATATATGTCTATGTGAGACTATACACTGGAGTCTTCAAAGAATCACTCAAAGCTAATGTGAAAGCAGGAATGATCAAGAAAGACTACACAGAAGCTGCACTTGTCAAAGAACTCAACGAATACACTAAGTCAACAGACTGAACAACACATATGAAGAACTCAATAGAGAAGACCCTTGAGCTGCTAAGTGAAGGATTTGGCAGAATGGTGCAGAAGAAAGCTGAAGATGCATCAAGAAGCCAAGAAGCAGTCAAAGCAATTGCAAAAGAGATGGACAAAGTCACTGATGAGGCCATCTTCAATCTCATTTCTGAGAAGTTCACTGATCCTGGAACGCATTGGCACCACTTCAAGATCATAGACTTCTTCAATGCTTGTGTTCCTGGATACAAGAGAACATTCTATCCTGCACTTCTCTTCTGCAAGACTGCACAGCCTGATAAGATTGTCCTTGAGCTTCCAACAGGATGGATCAGTGGCGGAGGTCCTGGAGGAAGAGAGACTCACATGGCAATCTCTGTGAAGAATGAAGATGGAGATGGAATGACAGTTGACAGTGCCGGAACGAAGAGATATCAATTCAACAACAGCGCTAAGAACCGCTCATCATTCATCTTGTATGACAGATTTGATGATCACACAGGCACACCTGGTTGGAAAGAGAAGCCATCTGACAATCTTGAGATGAAGTACATAGTCAAAGCTATTGTGAAGCTTGCTAACTCTCCTAAAGGCATAAAGTGCAGAGAAGCTATCATGAAGCAGCTCGGATATGATGTGTCATATGAAGACTATGTGAAGCCTAAGGACAGAGAAGGATATGTCGCACCAAAAGATCGTGAAGGATATGTAGATCCTAAGACCATCGAGGCAAAAGAAGGAAAAGGCATTCCTGTCATTGATGAAGATGGTGCAGAGAGATGGGTCCACAAGAGCAACTCACCGGTCATCAACAAGTTCTTCGAAGCTCTCAAAGAGCAATGGCCAAGGCCTACCATCATGATTCCAAGATCTATCAAAGCTATTGATGAAGTAGTGAAGCAGGAGAATGGCGAGATCAAAGTATGGCTCTCAGGAATCAAGAAGAAGCCTGTCCAGTATGCCAAGAAGCTTGATGGAATGACTATTTGCTTCACTGGCAAGTTCGATGACTTTGAAGGAGGATACTTCGGCAAAGGTGATGCTGTTGAAGAAGTGATGACATCAGTGTATGGAGCAAACTGTGTTCATGCAGTTAACAAGAAGCTGAATCTCCTCGTAACCGGAGCAAAGCCTGGACAAGCTAAGGTTGACAAAGCTAAAGAGCTAGGTATTGAGACTCTCACATTCAGGTCTTTCATGAAGAAGTATGGCATCAAAGACAGGTTTGACATGAATTCAGAAGCAGGAAAGCTGCAGTACAAGATCTTGGTGTTCGGCACAAAGACTGATGATGAGAATCAGAACATGCTTGTTGCTAGAGAGAAGAAAGCTGACTACATGAGAGACTCTAGAGGAGACATAATGAGATTCAACAGATATGGCTACTCTGTAAGCAAGTACGCAGGTGGATACTGGAACTCAAAGATCAATCCTGAGTGGAAGAATGCATCTCCTAAGAAGACTCCTGCACAATGGAAAGTCTACATAGGCAGTTACTATAGCATCTATAGAAGTTGGAGCAGTGAGCCTGTCATGGTCTTTGACAAGAAGTAAGATGCTATCTGGCTAAACAGATTGGAGTTCTCGCTATACAATCATCATAACAGAGCAAGACTCCATGCCAAGAAAGAAGACAACAGATATGAAAGTGGCTGAGAGCAAACTTAAGACTCTCAGCCCTTTTGATGTATTGAAGATGATGTTTGAGAATCATGATGCATTCATGAAGCTCTCTGAGAAAGACCTCTCAAGCAACTACTTCATTATCAATGAGCGCATGAGCATACAGTATCCTATGCAAGCTGCCGTCTTCAACCATGCAAAGATCAATCCGGCTGAAGTTGTCAAGTGCTGGGAATCATTCATAAGACAACAAGGATACACAAAGACTCCTGGATTCATCTTCATACAAGGCAAGAAGAAAGCTGCAGAGACACTGAAAGCAACAAAAGCTAAGTGGCCTGACAAGCTCATCAGAGAGTATGCAGCAAAGAAAGGCATCAGCTATAGAGATGTCTATGCTGCACTAGATCTCTTTCCTGTCCAGATGAGTGATGATCTCAAAGGATATGAGAAGATCCTCAAAGAGATTGAAGATGCAAAGAAGATGACAATCGCTGATCTCAGAGATGAGAAAGATGAGTCTGGAGAAGAGTTGATAGGCCAAGGCGCTAACATCAATGATGAGAGTCAAGCTATGTTCTAAACGTACCAATGAAATCACATGTTTGGTAGAGGCCAATCAACCGTAGAGAAGATAGAGCCGATGAAGGTCTATCCTCAGAATGAGCTAAAGTGGATTCAAGAATGGCTAAGTGACCCTGAGAAGAAGCTGAGAATCAAGCTAGTCAACATCAAGAAGCTTACACAGATAAGCATTGACAAGATCACTTATCGCATTGCTTATGAGAAGAAAGAGGTGAAAGAGATCATCTCATATCCTCACAAGTCTGCAAATGGCAAGTACATGAAAGCCTTCAAGAAAGGTCTCGGATTGTTCATTGTCAAAGACTTGAAGAAGAATGAGGAAGCATGCAAGAAGCAATATGCAATCTTGACTTTTGCAAGCAAAGAAGGCAAGAAGATGCATGCATTCATCAGATTCATCTTGCCTCATGAGGTTGATGAGAATGGAGGTCTTGAAGAGATGAAAGAGTATGGTGCTATCTCAGGTTGGACTGACAAGCCTATTGACATATCAGATGATGTCAAGTACTCAGAAGGAACATACTATATGGTGATGAAGGTGTTCAAGGCTAGCACATTCACAAATGAAGAGAGTCTTGGATACAGAGAAAGCATAAGGAAAGAGTCTGATGATCCAAACTGGATCAAAGAGATGAATGTGTTTGAGTCTCTTCCAGACATTGATGATGAAGAAGTGAAAGTAACTTCTTCTAAGAGAAGCATGTCAGATGACATTGAGCCTGAAGAGCCTCAATCTTATAGTGAAAGCCTCTTTGACTAACCGATAGCAAAAGATAGAACAACGAACAACCATGACACAGACTAGAGAAGAACTGATTGAAGAGATCTTGACTACTTTGCCTGATGCTTTCAATGACAGATCAGATGAAGAGTTCACAATAGATGACATGAAGAGTGAACTCAATGAGATGATTGATGAGATGCTAGAAGTATCAACCGATCAGCTTGTTGCCGTCAAGAAGATCATTGACTTTGAAGTGGCCAGAAGAAAGGCCATTCTCTGATAGTCACCAAAGCTAAAGCTTACAAATGAAAGGCAAGAACAATGATACACTCACTTGAAGAGATACTCAAGAAGCCTAAGTCATACCAGAGAAAGTTCCTAATGAACTGCGAGATCTCTGAGAAGATTGCAGCATACTACTTCCATGTCAAGATAGCATCTCCTGACCGACTAGTGTTCTACAGATCTAGCTATCAAGAGATTCGTGTAGAAGATGTCATCATGAACAGAATGTGGATGGATATCATGCGAGACTTCAATGAGATGCTTCTGAACGGTGCAGACTTCTTCAAGGCTCATGTAGGATGGATGCTTTCATTCTTCTACTTTCCTACTTCATGTCCTTTAGGAATATGGTATGACAGCATCGATGGAGATGATAGCTATTCATACATCATAGGAAATGTGAAGAATGCTAAGAGTGAGCAAATCCATGTTGAAGAGATAGACTTGACATCACTCTCATCTAAGATCAGGAAGCAAAGTCCTATTGTCTGTCCTGGAGTGATGCGCAGTGAAAATCAGAGAAAGGCAATCAATGATGCTATCAAAGAAGGAACTTATAGAGCAATCTCACGAATGGTTGCTATTGACCTTGTTGAGATTGGCAAGATTGCAGCTTCAGGTCTCAAGTATGAAGAGATCAGGCCAGGAATGTCATATGAGTACTTCTTGAAGAACAGCAAGATAGGCAAAGCTGAAGGATTCATCCTAAGACACGACGGAGACATCTATCAAATGTCTCTCAGAGCTGAAGATGTGAAGACTGACAAGATGAATGACAACAGATTCTGTCTTGAGTTCTTATTGCACAACTTCGCACAGTTCTTGTCAAAGAGTGAATGGCAGAACTCAATCACAAAAGACTATGTGAAGACTGTCTGCAATCTCTTCTGGAAGTACAAGACTGAGCACTTTGACATTGGGTCATTCAGCTACTATAGGATCAAAGCTAGCGATCTTGCTGCACCGAACTTTGGATACTATCCAGGAACATGCTTTGAGCTCATTCCTGACAAGAAAGTGAGAGAAGCATGCCAATCAAGTGAGATTGATGACAACATCTTGAAGATCTTGCTCAATGGACTGAAGAAGCACCACAAGTACAATTCTAACAGTGCTATCCTCTCTAAGAGTGATGTTGAACAAATCAATGAGTGCGTCACTTTCATCAAGAGTCTTACAATCAACACTATAAGCATATGAAGAAGATCCATATCCAATCAATTACAGACATCATCACAAACAGTAGCACAGAGGTCTTCATAGTCATTGACACAAATACTGTGAAGAGCATCAAAGAGATTGCAGAAGGATTTGGCATAGACACATCAAAGTATGAGTTCATTCTTGACTATGTTGAGGCTGTTGCTCAGTCATACATGAAGAAGGAAGACATTGATGCAATGTCAGAGAAGCTAGTGCAGATTGATGGAAGAATGAACTCACTCTCACTTGCTACATTCTTCAGAGGATTCGTAGGCAAGTGGTCTGCTGAGAAGTACTTAGAGAGGAAAGGATACTCAGATGAAGATCTCAAGGAGCATGTATATGATCTTTCGGATGCATATGACATTGTGAACAAAGGCTGTAGCTGGCTAGTCAATTCTACAAGCACATTTGAACCTGATGCTGTCAGGCCAAAGCTTGTAGTCAAAGCATTAGAAGGTGGAGATGAGAAGATCGCAGCTTTGATGCAGAAGATACCTACAATGTTTGAGGCAGCTGACTATTGCAATGACTAAACACAACACACTTTGCACATGAAGATACAGATTCAGAGCATTGCTGATATCATCACAAACAGTAGCACAGAGGTCTACACTGTCGTTGATAGCAACACTATAGAGACAATCAAGTCTATTGCAGACTCACTTCTTGGAAAAGGAGAAGCAGACAAGCGATTTGACTTCAAGCTTGATTGGGCATCAAGTGACAGGTTAGACTATCTAGATGAGATTGAAGATCTCTATGACTCATTTGATGACACTGAGAAAGAAGGGTTCAACTTAGCAACTCTTGCTGCGCTCCTTGACATCAACAGAGATTGCATCAAAGAAGAGTATCCTGATCAAGAGATTGATGAAGATGCTATCAAAGATGACTCATTCAGGCAGAAAGTCTATGAGATGATTGACTCATGGGCAGAAGGTCAATGGCCTCAGCCTCAGCCAGGACTGAAGATCACAGCTAAAGACCCTAAAGACTCAGGAATTGCTAGTACTCTATCATCACTTCCTTTCCAATGGGAGAATGTTGGATACTATAGTTAAGCATAAAGGCTGAAACGTTAGCACAAACCTTTACACAAACCTCGTTTTCCTCTCAGATGGTGAGCAGCAGTTGCTTTTAGAGCTAAACTGCTGCTCACTTTTAGGATACAAACATCAAATGCACTCATAGAAGCAAATGAACATATTGAACATTCAGAGCATCACTGATCTTATCACAAACAGCTCAACTGAAGTGTACGTCGTCATTGATGAAGACTGTGTGAAGAACATTAGAGAGATTGCAAACACACTCCTGGGAGAGAAAGCTAAGTGGTTCAGGATTGAGCTCAACTATCTGCAAGCCGGAGGTGCTTGGGATATCAATGACAAATGGAATGCACTTCCTGAGAAGTACAAAGAGAAGATCGACAAAGCAACATTCAGTGCACTTTGTGGAAACCGTGCAATGTATGACCTCAGCGATATCCTCGATGGTGCCAATGACGTAGCTGACAAAGATGATGAGATCACTCTCAAAGAACTACAAGAAGGCTACAAGAAAGCATCCCTGCTAGATATAGACCTTTGGCTAGAGCTCAACAAGTGGGCTGAAGAGCAAGGATTCATCACACAGGTAGAGACTAAAGAGCAGCAGCCTGGTATCATGGTCATCTGCACAAATCCTGAAATTGAGGATGCAATCAAGATTGGTGAAGCACTTGAGAAGCTGCCTACAATATGGAAGATGGAAGAGTTCCTTGACTAAATGGACAATTGACACACAATGAAGAAGCGAGTTGACATAGAGATACAGAGCATAAGTGACATCATCACAAACTCAAGCTCTGAGGTGTTCTGTCGCATCTACTCTGACAAGAAGTTCAGTGAGATCTTTGAGATCATGGAGACTGTCTTCAAGAGCAGATGGGATGAAGATGATGAGATGACTCCAATGGCGCATGACTCAGAAGACTACTCTTATGGTGCACCTGAGAATGCACCAAGACATGTCGTTGTCACAATGCCTTATGGATTTGAGAATGTAGAGACATTCTTCAAAGCAGGCATTCCAGCAATCCTCAATGAGAGGATTGGATCTTCAAACTTCAGCATTGAATGGGAACCAAAAGAATAGCATATGACAAAGCTACATATACAGAGTGTCTCTGACATCATCACAAACTCAAGCTCTGAGGTGTTTGTCATCAGAGTAGATGGCAGTCCATTGGCTGCTAAGCAAGGCATTATTGACTACCACAAGATTCATAGTGTCTGGAAGAACTTTGACGACTGGTCAGAATATGAAAAGCTTGATCCTGAAGACCAAGCCAAGTATGAGCATGGATCAGGAATGGGCGGAGAGCTAGACATTTACACATGGGAAGACATGTTTGAGATTCAGAAGTTCAAGCACTACATTGAGCAAAGGACTTATGCGATCAAAGCTGGCCAGAAAGACTTGCCATTTGATGAAGACACTTATACCATCAATGACTATGCTAAGCATTGCAAGATGAGCCTAAGCGACTCAATCCATTGCATAGTGATAGATACAGACTGGGGTCACAAGCTGACAATAGCGCGTCTCTGGGATACTCCTAGCATCCACATGCTGCTTGTCGGTGAGTCTGAAGGGTACGAGATCAATCCAGAGACAGGAGAGATCATCAAGCCGTTTGGATACTACAACAGAGAAGCCTTCAAAGAGCTTCCAAAAGAGAGAAAGCTTACATACAAGCAAGCAGAGAAGAAGTGCATTGATCCATATGGATACTATGACTTCTGGGAAGATCTGTATGTAGAAGTCCTTGATGATGAGTCAGATGATGAGTCAAAGATCAAAGTGGTGAAGGCTTCACATGAGATTGCTCACAAGTACAGAGAATGGTTCAAAGGCTATATCTTGAAAGTCAAAGAAGAGCTGAAAGCACAAGGCATCGATTGTTAAAGATGTGTTAAAGATGGCACATTCTTTCTTCATGTCACCCAAAGTTAGTACATTTGCAACATGAAAGCTATCATAAGAAACATACAAAGCATCTCAGATTTGATTACAAACTCAAGCTCTGAGTGCTTCATCTGTCACTCTGACATGAGTCCTGGTGGTCCTGAAGATGATGCATGGCAGATCACAAGAGAGAAGCTAGCTAGTGAGCCTTATCTTGCAGAAGAGATATGCGAAGCACTTGACATTCCGGAACTTCATTTCATAGATGAGACTCCTGAAGAGAGGCTACAGCTTGTAGATGAATGGTGTAAAGAGTATCCAAAGTTCGGTGAAGTCATCGATGCATGGTTTGTTGAGATCTCTAACCACAGAGATTGGTTTGAGTATGAATCATTCAGAGACAGAGCATGGAGTAATGCAATTTGCAGACTATACTAAGATTGAGATGAAAGCCATCGTTCCTATACAAAGCATCTGTGACTTGATCACAAACTCAAGCTCTGAGGTGTTCATGCTGAAGACAAAGCCTAAGCACTCTTCTAATAGGTTTGATCAGCCTTTGCAAATCACACTTGAGACGATTGTGCACCATGACAATGAGAATTGGGATCAGTTCTCATATTGGTTCTGGGAGAACATCAAAGAAGATGATCCATTAGTTGGATTTGAAGATTGGGACTATGAAGATCAAGTTGAGTACCTGAAGAAGTACCTCAATGAGAATCCAAAAGTCAAAGCTAAAGTTGACAAGTATATAGGTCTCTGGCTCTATGAGTTGCCTGATGACATCTTCACTAGCTATGAAGAGTTCAAAGAAGCATGTGATGCAATCATTGAGTCTGATGACTGCCTTGAATGGGATGGACATGCAGGAGAAGGATCAAAGATGAAGGATGATGATGGCAATCTCATATTCACACTGTAACAGACATTACAATAACATTCATTACTAACATGAAAGCAGCAATCATACCTATACAAAGCATCACAGACATCATCACTAACAGTAGCACAGAAGTGTTCTTGCTGAATCTAGAAGATGCAGAACAGTTTGAGAAAGACTATGACTATAGGAAAGGCTACTTCGATGAGTTCAAGACAATTGAAGATGTCAGGAAGTATGTTGAGAAAGATGACTGTGAAGAGCTTGATGCATTCATGGAGTACAATCCATACTGCTCATGGAATGCAGGAAATGTCATCAGTGTCATGAAAGAGAAAGCTAACAAGACTGATGATCAGATCTGGGACTTCTTCAAAGATCTGTATGTAGGCCTTGTAGGAAAAGCAATCTTAGTCTGTGACAATTGCTGGGACATGTGCAATGAGATCAGAGACTGGTGTGAGAAGAACAAGAAGCCTTACAAAGAGGCAGGTCTCTAAACAGATTAGGATCAAGATGATATAAGCAACAGATAACATGATGTTTCATTCAAAACACTTTACAATATGAAGAACTTCGCCCATTGGGGTATCAAAAGGCGCATCTTTCCTGAGAAGAACTACAATGCTCTGTGGAATGGTGCCAATTTTAAGACAATTAGGTTTGGAACTGGAGTCGCTGAGCAAATGGATCCAGGCTTCCAAGAGTTCTACGATGTTGCGATCACGACGAGATGTAATCTGTCCTGTCAATTCTGTTATGTAGCTGCAGGCAAAGGCGGTGAGCACTTCGAAAGCATCTCTGAGACATGGAAGAAATGGATGAGCCATCCAATGTACTTTGAAGAGAAAGGTGTCAGAAAAGATGATGAGATCTTGCAAGCTCTCACTCTTGGCAGAGAGATTCCGCTTGACAAGCTTCCTGTCACTTACACAAACAAGCCTTTCCAGATTGCTATCGGCAGCACAGGTGAGCCTACCATACATCCAGACTTCTGCAAGTTCCTGGAGACTGTCTATAAGACAAATGTTGTTCCTAACTACACAACAAATGGTCTTGTGCTTGCATCAGAGACAAAAGAGCGAGATGCTCTTCTTGAAGCAACCAGGAACTTCGTTGGTGGTGTAGCAGTCTCATATGGAAATGAGCTTGCAAGAGAGAGCGCTCGCAAAGCTGTGTCTGTCCTTCTTGAGAAAGGCGAGACGAATGTGAACATCCATCACTTGATCAAAGACAAGTCTTCTGTTGATGCAATGATCAAGCTGACACAAGAGTATGGAGATGACATCAAGTATCATGTCCTTCTTCCTCTCATGCAGCATGGCAGATCAACTGAAGGCATGGAGTCTGGCACATTTGAGTATCTCGAGGATCAGATTCTCAAGAACAATATCAAGAATGTTGCATTTGGTGCCAACTTTGTCAAGTATCTGACTGGTCCTGATGCAAAGATCAAGACGTGGAGCTATCCTCCTGAGTCTCTTAGCGCAAATGTCATCCTGAAGAAAGATCAGGTGTGCATCACTCCATCATCATTCAACTTAGACATCATACACACAATTGACCTATGAGCGACGCAATAAGAAGAGTTGATGAAGTCCATGCATTCAGAGTCTCTTATGCATGTCCTTCGTGTGGCATTCCTTTGCAGATGACACAAATAGCTCTGCTAAGTGATCCTCCAATGTACCATCACCACTGTCCTCAGTGTGGATATGCAACTGACACTAAGAGAGCTACAGGAGAGATCGTCTTTGCAAGAGACTACAAAGAAGCAAAAGCAATGTCATAACTATGAATAGCAATGAGAATGAGGCTAAGAAGCCTAATATCACTTTTGAGCTCAATGAGAATGAGTCTCAGGCAGCTCGAGACTTCATGAGAGATCACAAGAACTGTTGTGAAGAGAAGCTAGGAAAGACCTTCTTCAGTTCAACAGGTGGCCAATTCGCTTATCACATTGTACCTACAGGCCTTGGATTGTGTGTATCGATTGAGTGTCAAGCTTGCAATGAGAAGAAAGACATAACAGACACAAGCAATTGGTGACATGGAGAAAGCAACATCACAGATGCAAGCTCTAGAGGCAATCAAGCCTGGTGAGTTTGTCACTTACACAGAGACACAGTCTCTTGGTGCAGACAGGTATTGCTTGTTTGTTGAAGACAATGACAAGCATAGTCACAAGATCAGATTCAAGCATGTTGTCAACTTAGACAAGAAGAAGCTCTATAATGTGAACTGTGAGCCTCTTGTCCTTGAGTATGAGCAGCATCCTGAGTATGATATCAAGATAGCAGAGCATGATGAGATCAAAGCTCTGCTTGATGAAATGAGAAGAGTTGGTCACGTGCTCTAGTGATCAGCTCTTTCTTGGTCTTTGCATAGCGTTTAACGCTTGTTAACCATTCTGTTAATGAGTGTTAAACCATTTCTCACTAAGGTGATATGACATTCAAAGAAGAGATCATATCATCTTAATGAGTCAAGATCTAGAGCAAGTCATATTCCATTACATTCTACTTAACAGAGACTACACAGAGAAGTGCAGGCATGAGTTCTTCAGTGTCAGCTACATAAGAGAGCTGTTCAAGCTAGTGAAGCCTCATGTTCTCAAGTACCAAGAAGTTCCATCTGCAGATCAAGTCACAAAGCTTGTTGCACTCTCTGATGTCAATCCTGATATCAGAGACTTCCTTAACCAAGATGTGATATGGAAGCTATGGGAAGTGCAGAAGAGTGTTCCAAACTATGATGAAGAGTGGCTGAAGAACACTACAAAAGCATTCTTGTCATGGCAGACTCTCATGTATGGATTCAAGAATGCAATGACATACATCAAGACAGTGCAGTCTGATGTGTCAATTGACAACTATGAAGAGATATGTGACAGAGCCAAGAACATCTTCACAAAGCAGACAGGCATAGACTTCAACAACAACGAGAAAGGTGTTGACATCTTTGATCCTGAGGCTCACAAGACTAAGCAGCTTGTAAGATTCAAGACAGGATATGACTTCATCGACATGTGCTCAAAAGGTGGATACTGGCCAGGATCACTTTGGGCATTCATTGGTGGTCCTAAAGCAGGAAAGTCAAGATTGCTTCAGAACCTTTGTGCACAGTCAATTCGCAGAGGTGACAGCTGTGCATATCTCAGCTTTGAGCTTCAAGAAGAGATCATCACTCAGAGAATTGGTGCTAATCTGTTCAACATTCCAATTGATGACTATGACAGATATGCTAATGATGAGAACTTCATGAAGACGAAGATGAGAGAGTTCATGACAACGAATCTGGTACAGCCAGGATCTCTCAGAATCAAGTCATTCCCAACATCTGCAACATCTGTCAATGACATTGAAGCATGGCTTCTCAAAGAAGAAGAGAGAATCAGTCTCTCAATAGGAAAGCCGTTCAAGTTCAAGAATGTATATGTTGACTACATCAACATCATGAAGAACTGGCGCAATCCTAACTCTGAGAACACTTACATGAAAGTGAAGCAGATTGCCGAGGACCTTCGAGCTATGGCCATGAAGAATCACTGGTGTGTCATCACTGTGACTCAGCCGAAAGTGACTTACTTCAATGCATCTGATATGGACATGGCTGCTGCTTCTGAGTCTAGTGCTCTTGTTGCTACAGTTGACATGCTGTTTGCAATCATAAGTGATGTCATGATGCAAGCGAACCATGAGTGCTTCATCAAGATCTTAGCGAACCGTGTGAGTGGACACATGAATGAAAGGAAGAAGTTCAAGATAGATGAGACTTACATGAGACTCAGTGAAGATCCTACTTCATCAATCATCAGAGATGAAGAGATCTACCAGGACTTTGCTAAGACGGGCAAGAAAGCAATGCAAGCATACAACAACTACCAAGCAATGAAAGCTGGTGCACAGCCTCAGCAGTTGCAGCCTGCAGGAATGGTAGTGAATCACACTCCTATCCAGAATGTCCAGCCAAGTCTTGGAGTGACTGAAGGACAGATGAGAATGACTGGCCAAGGCTTGTTTGGATCATGATGAATTCGGTTATATAGAATTAGAACACACTCTAAGGAACACTACTATGGCAGGTAGAATCAACACTAGCGCAGTACTCAACAACTCATACTTCACAGGAAATGAGCAACCTCAGTTCACAAGGCCTATTGCTATTGATCCAACACTAGAGAAGCAATATGACTACCAGATGACTGAAGATCCTGTTCTTCTGCAAGAGAGAAAGGAGACAATGGAGACTCTCTATGACATCTTCAAAGAGTCTCCTTACTTTGAGAAGTACGGAGTCATTCCGGGAACACAGATACCTCAATGCTCTAAAGTAGAGAAAGGAGACATTGTGAAGCTGTTCTACTACTTCAAAGAAGAGCTTGACAAAAGAAGAGACTTATCAGCATTTGAGACAGTGATTGCAATCAATGAGTTCTTTGATCTCAACTATGAGTATGTAGTAGAGAATGTATTGAGCGTTCCTATCAAAGCTGAGATACTAGAAGACTACCATGACAATCTCGGAATGGGTGAGTACATGGAAAACGTAGATCCATTGTTCTGATGACAAGGACTGAGCAACTGCAGAGAGAACAAGAGCAAAGAGAGTTCAGAGAAGCTCTGAAGACAGAAGAAAGCTGGAGAGCATATTGCAAGAAAGAGATTGAGCGAGAACGAGCAAATGCTCCTGAATGGTACAAGAAGTGCCTAGATGAAGCAGTCAAGTACCAAGAAGAACATGATCTTAGAGTGAGATCTGCTCTCTTCATCGCTGATGTCATTGGATATAGAGGAAGAATAGCAAAGTACAAGTGGAATGACACGGTTGTCAAGCCTTGTGGCATTGTTGAAACTCCTGATGAGTACTACTTCTTGCTATGGAACTTGAGAGACAGATCTCTTAGCATTGAGCTCCAAGGTCAAGTTGAGACAATAAGCTATGATGATGCTAGAGAGAATCCTGACTTCAGCATAGCTTTCTGGATGATAGACAATGACATAGACAACTTAGCAAAGACTCTTGAAGAGCAAGCTAGATCAACATACAGAGAAGGGCTCATCTTCTTTGACTTTGAATAGAACACATGATGACAAATGGCAAAAGCAGAATCTAAGATTCCTATAAAGACACTCACTATCACAAATGAGTTTGACAACTTCTTCATGCTCGCAGACTTGCACTTTGGAATGAAGCTTGGATCTGATGAGTGGCAAGAGAACATGAGAAGCTACTTTGACGATTGGTTCATTCCTGAGATACTAGATAAGCACAATGATCAGAGTGCTCTCATAGTGCTAGGTGATGTGTTTGATGACAGAAAGAACATCAACATATCAGTGAATGACATGGTCATCGATATCTTTGAGAAGCTTGCTAGGATCCTTCCTGTCTACATCATCAATGGCAATCATGACATGTACAAGAAGAGTGACAACACAATCACTTCTCTCAGGTCTCTTGAGAACATACACAACTTGCATGTCATCAAAGAGCCTACTCTCATCACTGTAAGATCAGGAGAGCCTGAGCCTGAGACTATAGTCAAAGACTGCTATGACAATGAAGGCAACATCTGTGGAATCTCAGGCGGAGTCAATCCTAACTATCCAGGATTCAAGACTCTCTGGGAGAAGACCTTGATGATGATACCATACCAAGGTGACATGGAGCGTGAGACAAAGCTTGCAAACCAGAATGCTAAAGCAGACTATGTGTTCATGCACACTGACATCAAGAACCTTCGATATGATAATGGCAGAGACATCAACAGAGGTGTAGATCTGACTAAAGTCAAAGGAAAAGTGTACAGTGGACACATACACAAGAGACAAGAGACCAAGAAAGTCACCTACATTGGAAGTCCTTACCAACTTAGAAGAAGTGACATAGGCAACCAGAAAGGAGTCTATCAGATATGGCTGTCTCATGATAGGCCAGACCTCACTTCAAAGCTTAGTGGTGCACTGAGAGAAGGACTCAAGATACAAGTTGAAGATGAGATCTTCTATGAGAATCACTTCAGTCCTATCTTCCAGAGAGTCTTCTTGAGTGATCTCCTAGAAATGGAGTATGGCAAGGTGAAAGAGATCTTTGGGAACAACTACACTGACATCTTAGTCACACATGAAGAGCTTGACAAGCTAGACATTCCTAAGATGTATGAGATGCTAGAAGTGTGCAAGCCTAAGAGAATAGAGATCAAGATACTCAACAAAGACCAGACTTTTGAGATTGATGAAGATGATGAGTCTGAGTACAAAGAGAAGAGCATTCCTGAGATCATTGATCTCCTGATTGACAACATGGAAGTTGATGACAAGAAGAAAGAAGACTTGAAAGGTCTCTCTGCATACTATATAGACTTGTGCAAGACATCAATAGAAGAATGAGCCTGATGCATCATTGAGTGTCTAGGTTCATAGTTATCAACTAATCAGACAAAACGCTAACAGAGGTCAAGGAAATGGCCTCTGTTGCAGTCTTACTTGATTAGATGCTTGTTCATGTTCCTTGTGTCAGGATTCATGAATATCCATCTGATGTACTCAACAAGCACTTTCAGTGTTCTCTCATTGCATGGATACTCATTTTGGTTGCCTGGATCGAGATCTCTGAGCTTTGGAGGAAAGATGAATCTACCAAGGCTGTTTCTCATTGACCAGAATGCTTTGTTGTCTTTGAACTGGTTGTCAAAGACCGCAACTTCATGCATCTCAATTCCTTGTCGGTTGTAGTTCTCGAAGCAGAAGTCAACTACATTAGATGGATTTCCATATGATGTTGTAGAGAGTGCAACTTTCTGATCTACAAGATATGCATGTCCTGGCTTTGCAAGCTCACCTTTGATCTTCTTTGAGACAAGCAGATTCTCCCAATCAGAAGTGTGAGTCTCATTGATCTTCCATCCGCAATCGGAGACTTCATCAATGAGTCTCTCAAAGAACAAGTCTGCCGAGAGAGGAATCATCTCACTAGCAATCTCAGCTACACTTTGTTCTCTTGCGTTGTCTTTCACACTTTGGCTGAATGACTCTCTCAAGCTGTCAATCACTCTGATCCTATCTTTGTACTCAGGCCATGCATTCACATAAGACTCATAAGACTCCTTAGGAACATAGATTGGATATGCACTCATTGTCTTGTTAGTGAGCCTGAATGTCTCAGGATAGATCCTCGGAGGCTTCTTGCTTGTGAGAACTATCTCTCTGAGACTGTAGCACTCTTTGAAAGCATACTTGTTGATGATAGCTACATTCTTAGGAAACACAATCTTCTGTATCATCCTGCAATTCCAGAATGCATTAGGACCTATCCTTCTAAGAAGGACTGAGTCACTCATGTCTACATCAATGAGACTCTGGCAATCTGCAAATGCTTGCTCTTCTATGATAGTGAGATGAGAAGGAGTCTTGATATGCTCTATTGGACATGCTCTGAATGCTCTCCTGCAAATCACCTGGATGTTGTCAGGGATTGTCACCTCTTCAATAGTAGAGTGATCAAATGCACCTTCAGGAATAGCACTCTTCTTTGTCTCATAGTCTCTCAGTCCTTTGAAGTACTTGAACTCATTGAACTTCTTAGCTCTGCATCTCCACTCATCACTTGTCCTTGATGCATACGGAAATGGGTTTGAGAATCCTCTATGGATCATCTCATTATCTCTAGTAGGAATTGCCACTTTCAAGTCAGTCAAGTCAGCGATGTCATCAAGTGTGAATCTTCCTTCATCATTGTCTCCTACTATCTTGAAGTACTTTCTGAAGACTCTGTTAAGCTCAGGATCTTCAAACACAAATCCTCCTACTTCACCAGACTCGATAGCATCATGCAGTCTCTCTTGATTGCTCTTTGACTTGACCTGTGCTGCAAATCCTTCATCAACATGCTCTTGCTTCTTCTTGTTCCACTCAATGACTGCGCTCTTTATCTCTTGCATAGACAAGTTGGTCCTATGAGATGAGATCTTTGGATCAGAGACATTAGAGAAAGTCCTGAAGAACTCAGCATTCTTGATAGTGAAGTCAAAGAATGACTTGATCTCACTAAACACTGATGTTGTCAATGGATATGCTATAGCATTCACTTTCAGGTTCTTGAGTCTCTTTGACTCTTCAAATAGCACTCCTCTCTGCTCAATTCCTGCAAGATGGTAGTATCTCATCTCTACACATGGCATTCCAATGTCAAGGCCATCAGGAGAAGGATACAAGCAGATGCTGAATCCGGTGTGGCCAACTCTCCATAGCATGATGTATGGATCTGTTGCTATGTCACCTAGCCATTCAGCTTTTGTTGATGAGAGATCAGTCTCTTTTGGATCATTGTATCTCTTCCAGTCAAATGTGATGTATCCTACAATCTCTTTAGGAATCATGCTCTTGAGAGCTTCAGCAAACTCTGCTCTTGTAAGCTCTTTGTCAAAGCTGCTTATTGCATCATCAATTGCTTTTGCCTTGGCCTTCTTCACGCCTGTGCCAAATCCTTCATTCAAGTCATGCTCTTCTCTATCAGGATTCGATATTGCATTCTTGACCATCCTATAGAAGTTGCCGCTGATCTTGAAGATCTGCCAATTGATCTGCATCCAAGCTCTTATCCATTTCCTGTCAAGCTTAGTGAAGTCCTTTCCTTTTGCAATCTTGTAGTCTCTAATGCAGTCTTCTATGATCTTCTTGAATTGCTCAGAATCCTTTGCCATGAGTGTCTATATGACTTACAAATGAATGCCTTTGTTGGCTCTCGTCGTATTTATCGGCTACACAAACACTTATGAGACTCAAAGAGATACAGTTCCAGAATCTAGGTTCTTATGGAAACAAGATGCAGACTATCACATATGACACAAATGGAAAGCTAATCCTTCTACAAGGCCAGAGTGGTTCTGGAAAGTCGACACTCATGCAATTGCCTTCTCTTCTCTTCTATGGCAAAGTTGAGAAGATGAAACTGTCTAATGTCGCAAACAGAATCAACAAGAACGGGTATCTCAAAGGAACTATCATCTCAGATCACCATGAGTATGTGATTGAGCGAAGGTTTGCTCCAAACTCAGTGAATGTCTGGAAAGATGGAGTTGATGTGAACTCAATAGGTGTCAAAGATGCTCAAGAGTTCATTGTCAACAACATTGTGAAGATGCCTTATCAGATCTTCACTAACATTGTGAGCTTGTCTATGAACAAGTTCAAGTCATTCTTGAACATGAATCCAGAAGACAGGAGACAAATCATAGACAGAGTCTTCAATATGGAGATTGTCAATGAAGTGTTCATGCTCATCAAGAAAGACATGAGAGACCTTGGACAGAGCATCAACAATGAGAACGGCAAAGTGTTTGCACTGAACAACACTATCAACAATGCACACAAAGAGCTAGTGAAGCTCAGTGAGAAGAACAATGATCAGAACAATGAAGAGATTGCAGCTAACAACTCTATCATTACTGAGCAGACTACTGTCATCCAGACTCTCACTGAGAAGTACCAAGCACTCTCACAGCTCTATGCACAAGACAACACAAGCTATCAAGCTATTGTAGCAAACATACAGCAGTTAGATCTTGCAAAAAATCTTATTGTGCAGAAGATCAATCTCTTCAAGCAGGACAAGTGTCCTACATGCGGAAGCTCATTTGTAGGTGACCTATATGACAATGTAAGAAGAGACTTGAATGAGAAGCTAGCAAAGAGCGATGAGATGATTGCAAACAGCTCAAAAAGTAGAGATGATCTCTATGCTCACATGCAGCAGATCACACAAGCCTGCAATCAAATCAATGTAGCAATAAGTGAGTGCAACAAGAAGATCAATGCAGCTAAAGCTCGCAACTTCGCAATCAATGAGAGTCTGAAGCAGAGCAGTGAGTTCAAGTCTATCCAGAACATCATAGATGAGAACACTAAAGCTCTGAAAGAGACTCAGACCAATCTTGAGAATGACCAAGAGAAGATGAGCAATCTTGACACACTCTCTAGCTTGTACTCTGTTGAAGGTGTCAAGAAAGAAGTCATCAAGAGCTATCTTCCTCAGCTCAACAAAGAAGTGAAGCACAACCTTGAGGCTGTTGACTTTCCATATCAACTTGAGTTTGATGAGAACTTCGACAATCACTTGAGTAGCTTAGGATCTCCAATAGGAACAGACACACTGAGCGACGGCGAGCACAAGCGTGTTGATCTAGCGGTTCTTTGTGCAATCTTCAAGCTCTTGAAGAGAAAGTACCCAAGTGTCAACATATTCACTCTTGATGAAGTGCTTAGCTCACTTGATCCTCTCAATTGTGCTACAGTGCTCAGATTCTTGAAGAAGTTCGCAACAGAGCTAAAGCTGAATCTCTATGTAGTCACACATGTAGAGATGGAAGTTGAGCTCTTTGATGAGCTCATCTCGGTCTCTAAGACACAAGGATTCAGTGACATGGAGCACACTGTCAAAGATGAAAACTACACAACATAAACCATCGTATGCCTTTACAGAAACAGAGCAATAGTAATGCATCAGCATGCATAGCTGAGGCTAGCAATCCTGGAACAGGAATAGCTGAAGCAGCTCCAATGAACTCTCTTTTTAGGAAGACTGCTGCTAATGATGAGGCAAAGAAAGCTCTCAAGCAAGATGACGTCATCACGCAGACATACAACACATTGATGAATGCATCAAAGAGGACTAGGTCTACATTCTGGGACACTTTGACACATAATAAGCAGAATGACATCAAGAGAAGCATCTACAAAGACCTAGGAGCAGACTCTACTGAGACAACGTCTCTCAACTTCTTGTTCATCACACAGAGTGAAGATCCATTTGTGAAGTGTGTCTCAATAGATCCTTGGGACCTCTCACTTGACGTCCTTATCAATGAGCAAGCAGATGCAACATCAGTTGAAGGATTCATTGACTTCATCGGTCCTCTCACAAGCGCATTTGATGTTCCTACATACTTATATCTCCTTGAAGGAAAGAACATCAGGTACAAAGGATTCTATGAGATGAGAAGGAAAGAAGCTTATGAGAAGAAGCCTATATCTATCACATATCCTGGCACATGGCCTAATGGAATCCAAGAACTTCCATGGGGAGCAATTCCTTGTGGAACACCTAAGCCTATTGATGTATGGTATCAGAATGGTGAGCCTGTGAGAGAGACTAGGACTGTTCCTGCTTATCAATCCAATGATGATCTCAAGTACACTATCACGTGTCAGAATGGTGCAGTATCATGTGCACCAGGAGTCGGCAACACAAGTGTCACTCAAACTGATCTCAAGCAGTTCTCTACACCTACACAAGCTGTCAAGTTCGACTAAACAGAATGCACTCACAATGATAGAACCTATAGTGACAGATGCTATTATAGGTTCTTGTCATATAACATGAACTATATGAAGACAATCAGATTCTGTGCCATCTCAGACTTGCATGGTGTAGTGTTGCCAAAGATCAAAGAATGCGATGTCCTGTTTATAGCTGGGGACACTGTTGATCTATATGTGCAAAGACTAATGCCTGAGAGCAATTCATGGTTCCAGGACACATTTGTTCCATGGGCAATGACGTTGCCTTGCAAGAAGATCTATGTGATTGCAGGAAACCATGACTTCTGGATGTACAGGCTGCCTGAAGAAGTCCGTGCAGTGTTTGCCAAGACAAATGGCAAAGTAGAGTATCTTGAAGATGAGTATGCTAACTATGAAGGCATCACAATCTTCGGAACACCTCAGTGCCATCAGTTCTTCAATTGGGCTTTCATGCCTAGTGACGAGTACATGACAGAGATCTTTGACAAAGCTACTGAAGGACATAATGAAGACATTGACATACTCATGGCTCATGACTCTCCTTATGGATGCAGCGACGTGTTGTTCCAAAGACATACTGGTCATCACATTGGATCTCATCCTCTGAGAAGGCTTGTCATCAAGCAGGAGCCTACGATCATGGTGCATGGACATCTCCATAGCACAAACCATGAAGAAGAGATGCTAGGAAAGACAAGAGTCTATAATGTGAGCCTTCTTGATGAAGACTATGAGCCGATATACATGCCATTGTACTTCAACTTCAAGATTGATGAAGATGGCAACAAAGAGCTTGAGATGTGTTAATGTTTGTTAAAGATCTCACCAAAGTGATCTAAGTGTCACCAGAATTTGGTACATTTGCACTATCAATTCTAAATAGAAGACATTATGGCAACATTCATCAAGCTAACAAGAGTAGACTCTCGACCTAAAGTCGAGAATGGATCTTTCATCAGAGATGAGAAAGGCAACATCTTATCAGAGACCATCTCTATTGATCCAATCTTAGTCAATGTAGACAAAGTCAAGGACATCATTCCTAAAGGTGACATGACAGAGATTCGCTATGCACAGATCGGCGAGAACAATGCTAGCATCTATGTGAAAGAGGATCTTGACACAATCATCACCTCATTCTCATGAAGAGAGTATGAAAGAGAACAACAACTAGCACATGAAGAAAGTACAAATTGCTATCCAAAGTGTCACTGACCTCATCACAAACTCGAGCTCAGAAGTGTTCATCATCCATGCATCTGAGCCTTCACTCAAAGAGATTGAAGAGACAATTAGGAAAGTGTTTGAGATCTGCGGTGAAGACATTGATGAGTGTCTTACATTCGAGTATGCAGATGAAGACGGAACAGACAATGGATGGGACTATGACTGGAAGAAAGGAGATCTCATCATCCATAGTACAGATGACAACAGCATTCCTTACTATCTGATGGAGTTCATTGAGAGCTATCCAAGAAGTACTAGCAAGTATGATCATGAAATTGGATACTGGGATGTACAGAGACATCACCTTGGATAACAGAAAGGAATCGCAATGATCAAGCCTATCCTTAAGTGGCCAGGAGGCAAGAGACAGCTCATGGAGAAGATCCGTGAGCTTTTGCCATCTGACTATGAAGAGAGACTCCATATAGAACCATTCGTTGGAGGAGGTGCCGTGTTCTTAGGCTTGCAGCCTGAAAGTGCTCTCATAAGTGACTTCAATGAGAAGCTGATGACTGTGTACTATAGCCTTGCATGTCAGTATGAGGCTCTCGTCAACAAGCTTCATATGTATGGTCATAACAGCACAGTCTCAGTAGATGAGAATGGAAAGAGAACTTACAACTTCAGCACTATCCAGATGGATGAGAGAGTAGGATCTGAGAACAAAGATGAGTTCACTTTCTACATGATCAGGAAATGGTTCAATGAATGGACACACTTCACAGAAGAAGAGAGGTATAAGAAAGTCTTAGGCACACACATTCATGCAAGCGACTATGCAGACTATGCAACATCTGTCGCTGCAATGTTCATCTATCTCAACAAGAGATGCTTCAATGGATTGTATAGAGAGAACAGACATGGAATGATGAACTCTCCTTATGGACATCCTAAGCATCCCTGGGATCCTACTCCTCTTGAAGAAGACATAAGAGATGTTCATGAGTACATGTCCAGACATGTCAGCTTTGACAAAGGTGGAGACTACAAGCATCTCTCATATCTACTCGACAAGAGTCTCTGTAGAAATGATGAAGCTGCAATCTTCTTGCACGATCAGAAGCAGTTCTGGTATCTTGATCCTCCATATGCTCCTCTAGATGGAAGGCAGAACTTCAACACATATGTCGAGAATATGGACTGGGACTACCAAGAGCAGATCAACCTAAGAGACTTCTGTCTCAAGATTGACAAAGCAGGTCACAAGTTCATGCTTAGCAACAGTGATTGTACTCTCATAAGAGATCTGTACAAGGACTTCAATGTCACTACAGTTCCTGCAAGAAGAAACATAAGCCAGAAAGCTGAGACTAGAGTTCCTGTCAATGAAGTGATTGTGACAAACTACACAGATTAGAGACTATGACAAAGTACTCACCTGAGCAAATGTCAATCTATGAAGCAATGAAAGTGTGCAAGACAGATCAACTCTATGAGATCTTGCACATTTCTACTAGATTTGACAATGTCATACCAAGTATAGCAAAAAGCATCAAGAAAGCTGCTACAAACAAGAACACAAAGATTGATATAAGCATTGACACAGGATTCTCTCTAGATCCATTGTCAAGAGATTGCATCAAGTCTTCATCTGATCCTAAAGGATACAAGATATGCTTCATGTTTGCCACTAAGTCAAAAATGATTGAGTTAGGAGTAAGTGCAGATGAAGAGAAGAAAGTGAGAATGTTCTGTCGGAACTATGAAGATGATCCAAAGTCTATATGCATTGTCATTCCAAATGCATCAAGAGATGATATAGCAAAAGATGAGAGTCTAGAGTCATTGCTATCTCATGAGCTAAGACATGGAACAGATCAGTTCTTATCTAACGGAACGGTATTTAGAGGTTCTGATACAATCCTTGATCCTTGTGACAACGGCAGACCTTATTCGGAAGCAATCATTGACATGCTCTACCATTTGTCTGATGAAGAAATGAGAGGTCATGCAAATGCAGCATGCTATGAATTGAGCAAGATGCCTGATGAGAAGTTGAAAAAGATCATATCAAATACGCCTTCATCACTTCCGAGAGACAGAATGCAATCATTGTTCAATGAGGTAGATCATCTATTAGGTCTGCAAGTCATGAGACAAAGACTCAGGAAGTATGAAAGATCTCTAAGAGATGAGCCTTACTTCCCAGGTGTATCACAAGAGATTGACTTTAGCTATAGATCAAATGCTTGGTATGAATGTTTCAAGTTAGGATACTATGGCCTCAAATCAAAAGTGTTTGATAAGAATGACTTCAGTGATGATCGATTTGTAGATCCTCCATTTAGGAACATGAACTCTATAGATGCTTTCTTATACAATGATGATTGCATAAGATATGTGATTGCATCCAAAGAAGCATTTGCAAATGCTTTGTCAAAGTATGAGAAAATGATCGCAGGATACATGATAGATCTCCTTAAGAAAAGGAACATAGATTGTTAAAGATGGTTAAAGGTTGACACAAAGTGATCCAAGTGTCAACCTTTTTGTGTACATTTGCAATGTCTAATCAATACAATATCAAAGATGGCAAATGACAACTCAATATCGATCAAAGCCTCTGCTCTAGCAGCAAAGCTCCTTGATCTCATCAAAGACAATGGAGATCTTGATGTGATCATGCACATGCACAGGTCAATCGATGCTATTGACTATGTGACAACAAAGTCTTTCGGCGACATCAAGCACAAGATTGATGGCATAGACACTTCACAATGGACAGATGATGACCTCAATCGAAGAATCATTGTGATCGCAGATTGTGTAATCTAACTCAACTAATCATACATATGGCATACATTGAAGCACTAGAACACCATTCAGAGAACTACAATCCTCAGTCTCTCTACAAAGGCTTAGATGCGAATGACATTGCATTTGAGATTGCTCTCAGGAAAATGGAAGAGGAAGGTGAGATCTAAGACCTTTCATCGCAACAGCGATATGACTTATGATATCATAAGAACATGGAAGAAAGACGAATCATGAGTGCATCCTCTGCTAGAGCTCTATATGAAGAGAACTGTATAGGAATGTGCACAGCAGACAAGAAGCTTCTAGCTCAAATAGAAGATGCAATCAGAGATGCATGTGAGCACAAGAAACAGAGAGTGAAGATCGACAAGCCTTGCTCAACAGCTGTCAAAGAAGAGCTGATAGATCTAGGCTATTCATATGATATCATCTACTCATCAGAGACTATCACATCTCATAACATAAGAGATATAGGCCTTGAGATCTCATGGGATCCTGACGAGAATCTAAGTCATCACAAGTAACATCAAAGACAGAAGAACATGCCAACAATCACAACTGTGCTAGTTGCACTATTCTACATTCTCATTGGAGTCTTAGTCTTCATTGAGTACTCTAAGCGTCCTACAGGATGGATATCTGATCTTAGTGACAACATGAAAGTGCCTGTGAAGATCCTGCTAGCAATCTTCTGGCCATTGTCAGTGATAGCAGCTTTGTTGCTATTGGCAGCTCAGCTTGTTCTTATCATCTTGATTCCTATTGCAAGACTATTCAGAACAGATGATGAGTATGCAGACTATGATGAAAACGTACTCTAAGCGAAGATGAAAGCACTTTGTGTGACAATTCCTAAAAGCATCAAGTGGACTGACTACATAAGAGAGCTTGATGTAGTCAAAGACTGGAGCCAAGTCATGAACTTCAAAGTAAGCTCTATTCCTAGAGACATTGACTCTATAGAAAGATGCTATCTTTGCCATGATGGCCAAATCCTTGGCTGGATGAAGATCACTGGATATGTGAAAGACTACAAGTTCAAGTGCTCAACTACAGGAGAAGAGTGGTCAGGCAACTTCATACAGAGATCTGGTCCATTCCACTACTTAGAAGAGCCGATTCCATGCAAAGGATTCATGGGATACAAATATATAGACGTACAAGACTGACATGGAACACAACAACACACTAGATTACCTATTCACTCCATTGCGAGCTGTCATCAGGAACAACTTGTACGGATTGATCTCAGACTTTGATCGCCATGGATACATCAAAGGTGAGCATGATCTCTGGAATCATGACTTTTACATGAAATGGCGCAAAGGAACAGATGCATATCCTGCTATTGCCATTCTCAGTGATGCTATCCACTTAGACACTCCTCCAAGGATAAGAAGTCATGTGACATTCTTGATGAACACTTACAAGAATGTCAAGAAAACACACCGGATTTCACTTATCAAGCTTATGGCAGAGACTCAGATGAAAGAGCCTAATGATGAAGCAATTGTCTTCTATCTTCTTGCTAGTTATGAAGCTGACAAAGGATATGAGAAAGAAGATGAGAGTGAGAAGGATGAAGAGCTAAGGAAGCACTTGAGATCAAAGATTTGGGAGCCGGTCTCATCTGAAGTCATTGCTCTTGTTGAGCTTACATTCAGCAATCCTGAGAGATGCGAAGAGTACAAGGACTTCAGAGAGTACATGACACCAATCTTGAACGAGATTGAAGCTGACTCATACCGTCCTGGATTGAAAGCATTCCAAGACTCAGACTATCTGATGAACTATCCTGCATTTGAAGCCATCGTCGATGATGGAGTAGATCTTCTCACTCAATATGTCAAGACTCATCTCAATGACAAGCACTTCATTGACAAGATGACTAACTATGATCCATGCTTCTGGCCAGATTGGAGGCTATTCAAAGATGATGAAACATACAGAGAGATGATGAAGACTGATCCTGAGAAGAGGGACAACTACCGAAGAATGGTGTTCAAGCTTCATGACAAGAATCGGAATTGGTCAAGATCTGGAATTGGATCATTCTTCTAAGTGAGAAAAGCTCAGAAGGAACTCGGCTTGGGTGGACTTGAACTTGAGATTCTCAGAAAATGGACTCAAAAGTGACTTAGGAATTCGAAAACCTTTTTGCTCTAACCTCTGTTTCTCTTAGTTTGATTCAGGATTCAGAATCTTATATCGAGAATCTCAAATCTGATTCAGAAAATGAGCAACTTTTTGCAAAAAGGTTTGCGAATTCACTATATTGACAATGAAGAACACAAGAAAGACATCAAAGATGTGCTTCACTTGCAAGAAGATACACTCAGATCTAGAATCATGTGATGCCAATCTTCTCTTTCCTATAGAAGATCCATTCACAGAATCGTGCCAGGAATACGATAGTGTCAGCCTGGACGCTTCGTGCTTCTGAAATGATAGTCTATCAATCAAGACAATTTGAAGCGCATGGCTTTATCCTAAATCGATAACAACACAACAAGTACAAGAACATGATACTACAGGTAATTGGAATTTGCATCTACTTTGTCATCGGATATGCAATCATGACGATCCTTGACAAGACAATCCTTGAGAGATTCAACTATGATGATGTGATGCAAAGAATGGTCAAGAAAGGCCAAGGAGAGAAGTTCAAGAAGATGGTGAAGAACTACAGAGAGCATAGATGGTACAGGATTGTGATTAGGCTCTACTTCTTCTTCCTATGGCCATTGGATCTCATCTTCTCATTTGTGAAAGGTGTTTGGAACAAGATCACAAAGTGATGCTATGAGCAAAGATGAGTACTATGATGAGCGCATTGCTTATGAGGCAATGTGTGAGCGAGAAGATGAAGAAAGAGAACATGAAGAAGAGTATGATGAGTTCAGAGACAATGGATTTGCCAATGAGCAAGACTATCTGAGCTGGAAATACGGATAAGCCTTCATTGTGTTAAAGAAGTGTTAAAGGTGACTAGATCTTTCTCTATGTCACCTTTTTTGTGTTACTTTTGCACACAGAATCAAAACAGAATGAATATGACGACAATTGACACTACACCTATCATCATTGATGGAAGATACGCAAAAGATGTGAAGATCTTCACTCAGAACTGTGAAGATGAAGCCATTGCTCTCATCTATGACATCGCAAACAATCCTGTGTTTGAAGGTGCATCCATTAGGATAATGCCAGATGTGCATGCAGGCAAAGGAATCGTGATCGGATTTACATGTCCTGTGACACACGGCATGCCTGTCAATCCTTCTCACATTGGAGTTGACATTGGATGCTCTATCAGTGCCATCTTCTTCAATGGAAAAGTTGATCCTAAAGACTATGAGTTGCTCAACCACAAGCTCTTGAGAGCAATTCCTACAGGATTCAACATCAATGAGAAGACTCAGTTTGCAGTGAAAGAGTTCCTCAAGTTCCTTAGGACAGAGCTCAGGCTTGCATACCAGGCTACACACGGTGCTATCAATCAGATAACAATGAACTCAGAAAGAGACCTTGAGCATTGGGTAGAGAGTGTAGGTCAAGATCTTGGAGTGTTCTACAAGTCTATCGGTAGCATAGGTGGAGGCAACCACTTCATGGAGTATGATGAGTCTGAAGATGGCACTAAGTCTGCATTCTTGGTGCACACTGGCAGTAGGAATCTTGGTCAGAAAGTCTTCAAGAAGTGGGACAAGATTGCATCATCTTCGCAGCTTTCAAAAGCAGGAATCAAGAAGATCACTGAAGAGACTAAGAAAGCATACCTGGCAGCAGGCAAAGATCGCCAAGGCCTGAAAGCTGCTATTGATGAAGCAGTGAAAGAGTACAAAAAGACTCTGCATCCAGGATATCTGTCAGGAGAAGACCTGAGAGGATACCTCACTGACATGGTGATTTGCCAGGCATATGCAAAGTGGAATCACATGATCATATGCGAGAAAGCTGAGAGCATCATCACAAAGCTGTCTCACATCAAGGTCATAGACAAGATACACACCACTCACAACTACATAGACTTCAACACAGTTGATGGATTGCCAATGATTCGCAAAGGCTCAGTGAGAGCTAATGAAGGAGAGCGATTCATCCTTCCATTCAACATGAAAGATGGTGTTGCAATCTGTGTAGGCAAAGGAAACCGTGAGTGGAACTATAGCTCTCCTCATGGAGCTGGAAGAATCATGTCTAGAGCTGCAGCTAAGAAGAACATCAATCTTGATCACTTCAAGGCACAGATGAAGAACGCAGGCATCTACAGTACATGTGTTGATGCAACAACTCTTGACGAGGCTCCTGATGCATACAAGCCAATGGATGAGATTGTTGCTAACATCGCTCCAACTTGTGACATCTTGTTCTTCATGAAGCCAAAGATCAACATCAAGGCTAGCGGAGATTGTGAAGCTCAGTATGGACACAGATGAAGGCTAGATGTGTTAAAGAAGTGTTAAAGTGAGCAAAAGCTTTCACTGTCTCACAAAAAGTTAGTACATTTGCAACATCAAACAACAATTTGCAACAATGGATACATCATTTCAATCACAGATCATCATCACTAAGATCCTAAAGCAAGTCAAGGATCCTAAAGTGAAAGAGAAAGCAATCAAGAAGACTCTTGAGGCTCTATATGACCAAGGACGTGCAGAAGGACATGACAAGATGTGCACATTCAGCATCAATGTATTTGATCTCTTCAATGAGATGATGAAGAGAGGATGGGACTTCAACACTCACTTCAACACAGATCATCTTGACAAGAACGGCAACCTTGTCAGAGACTATGAGCGCTATCTCAATGAGTATGAGATTCATGAGTTCACAAAGACGGTTGACGGAAAGCTCACAAGGAGAGTCCATGTATGGATGAGCAAGAAGACTCTTATGTGTGTGGCAGTCGGCAACATGATTGAGCACACAGGATACATTCGCACAGTGAGTGATCTGCTTGATGAGAACTTCAGGACTACTTAGACAACAACATATATGAAGATGAAGACAAAGAAGAGGCTCCATGGAAAGAAAGATCCACTGAAGGCCGGCAAGCAAGAGCTTGTGTCAAAGATTGGACAGATCAAGACAATGAAAGATCTGGAGACCATCAAGAAGTGCCTATCCATGGAGCCTCTGATGAAAGATGACTTCGAATGGGACTTTGGATTCCTTCTTGACTGGATGATCTTCAAGATGAAGAGAATGTCTCAGTACTTTCACACTCACAACATTGTTGAAGATGAGAACGAGTATGGAAACCAGATTGACAAAGCAATTGAGCTGCTCAAGATAGCATATGAGAAAGATGATCTCTCACTTTGTAGAGACAGCGAGTGGCCAAGTGACACAAAAGTGAACAAGGCAAATGCTCGCCGATTTGTCAGCAAGCATCTTGATGACAAGACGTTCAAAGCTATCTATCTAGATGAAGATAGCAAGAGTTGGTCTAAGTCACATGTCAGGTGTGCAAAAGCTAAGGAATTGGCATTCAAGTACATAGCTAGACACATTGAGTATTGGTGGGACTAATCAAAGAGAAAGATACATGAGAAAGCTAAAGACATTCATCATTTTGATGACAATGAGCCTGGTGCTTGCGAGCTGCGGCAAAGCGTATAGGATCAAAGATAGTGAAGAGAAGCCTAGATCTGCAGTGAGGTATCAGTTTGATGGACACAAGTACATCAAGTTTGAGCAGACAGGTCTAAGGTTCGGAAACACATTCACAGGTCTTGTACATGATCCTGACTGTGAGTGCATAGACAAGAAAGTGACTGAGATCATTGACTCACTATTCATGATGCAAGACTAAACAGAGTGACAAGATCTTGATATAAGCAACAACCAATAAGCAATAGTTATATGAATACAACAAAAGTTGAAGAAGCAATTGTTCTTCCTTCTCAAGCTGATCCTGTACCTGATTCTAGTGCACAGATCAGAGTGACTAATGTGAAAGTAAAAGACCTTTCACCGGTGCAAAAACAGCATTATAGCGAAATTGCACAGCGCCTTGATGTTCATGATGTCAATACAATTTCAAACTATGGATCTGAGATTGCAAATGTCATGTCACAGAACTCTAATGCATTGCTTGAAGCAGTTCGTGCAACAAATGGCAATGAAGTCACAGCATTGACCACTGAGCTTTTAGCACAGCTCAACATGATTGATGTAGACGAACTTGGTGACACTTCTAAGTGGAAAAAGTTCCTTAGATCTGTTCCTATCTTGAAGAAGTTCGTCACTTCTATTGAACAGATCATGAACAAGTATGACTCTATTGCCGAAACCGTTGAGAACATCTCAAAGAAGATTGATGCTACAGGCATCAATGCAAAGAAAGACAACACTGCGCTTCAAGAGATCTTTGACAACAACGTCGAATACATCAAGCAGATCGGTGAACTCATCATTGCTGCTCAGCTTAAGTTGGATGAAGTTACGGATATGTTAGCAGAAATGCATGCACATCCTGATAACTATGAAGTGTATGAGATCAATGATGTTCAGAACTATCAGCATAGTCTTGAAAAGAAGATCAGCGACATGCAGGCTATTCAGTACACTATGAAGATGAATCTCCTTCAGGTCAGATCTACTCAGAACTCTAACATTGCTATTGCTGATAAAGCAAACACCTTCGTGTCTACTGTGCTTCCTGTCTGGAAGAATCAGCTTTCTATCAGCATCATGATGAACAATCAGAAGCAGAACGTTGAAGCTCAGAAGCTGATGACAGACACCACTAACAAGATCCTCAAGAAGAACGCAGAATTGATGAAACTCAATTCGATTGCTGTTGCTAAAGAGTCTGAGCGAGGCATCATTGATCTGGCTACTCTCCAGGAGACGACTAACAAGATGATTGAAACTGTTAAAGAAGTAGATCGTATCCATGAGGAAGGTGTCAAGCAGCGTCGTCAACTCGAGAATGATCTTCATAAGCTTGAGGAGACCCTGAACGAGAGTGTGACAAGAACTCTCGGCAATCTCACCGAGAAAGAGTACCTCAAAGGTGAAGCTAAGACATTCAAAGAGCTGAAAGGTGTATCACAAGAAGGTTCTGTTGCATAAGCAGAACCTTCTCATACTCTACAACATAGAACTTAGACAACAATCAAATCACAATGCCAATAGAGCTTATACCAATAGACTTCTACGCTTACGATCCTGAGCTGGACTTCAACAAGCGATACAACTATGTCAACAAGAAGAAGCAGAAGCTGACAAGAGGAGCCATCTACTCTCTCAGAGGAAATGAGTGTGATGGATTCAAGATGCCAGAGCGTCTCTATCAAGTTGTCAACACAGTTGCGAAGTTCGGTGAGGTCTCTATTGACTCTGTGATCATGAAGCAGATTGGAGGTCCTCCTTCATACCAGACATTCACTCTTACGAAGAATGAGTGCAATAGGCTGCACATCAAGTATGAAGAAGGTCTGCAGATATGGCCTAAGAACTTGAAGTGGAAGCGGAAAGATCTGAGACTGAAGTCTGGCAAAGTTGTGACTTTTGATCCATCGGACATGTCTACTTATGCATTGTCGAGGATTGATGGCACTATCAGATACATCATCGTGAAGGTTCTCGGATACCAGCTTCAAGGAAACCATGTTGTTGATCTTGCTTCAGGAGATCGCCAAGGACTGAATCACTTCTTGTCAAGAGTCCACTTCAAGTCTAAAGGATGGATCTATCAGCCTGAAGGAAGGTTCAAGACAAGTTCTGAGTACAAGCCAGGTGAAGAGGTTCCTTTCAGGCTACTCATTGACAACTTCAAAGGTCTTGTAGAAGATCCTGACTTTGGAAACTGTCTCTTCTTTGAGCTCTGTCTCAAGAAAGCTACCAAAGGATTCACAACAGAAGATGGATCTATTGGAGTAGCTAGCAACATCTTGAAGAAGAGGACAATCAATGATCTCTTCACATTTGAGATAGGAGAGAAGAGACACAAGCAGAAAGAGAAGCCTGTACAAGGAGGTGCAGATGAGAAAGTCCCTTTTTCTCAAAGCAGCGGAGTAGTAGGAATGACAATAGAAGCTTAGGAGTAGGAGAAGGAACAATCATGTTCTCTACTAGTGAAGGAAAGCTGTACTTGAAAGCCAATGGAAAGATAGAAGAGCTATTCCAAATCTCATCTCTAATAGACACACATGATATCCTCTGCAAGTCACCTGAGCAATATGCACTAGCTTATTAGACACACAACAATCAAATAGCAATATGATACAATCAATTCTAGACACAGATTTGTACAAGTTCAGCACATCATATGCATATATGAAGCTGTATCCTGAAGCAGAAGGAACATTCTCGTTCACTGACAGGAACAAGACAGTGTATGATGATGCGTTCGTTGAGGCACTTGATATGGAGATCGCTAAGCTCTGCATGCTTCGCTTGAGTGATCCTGAGTTTGAGTATGCTTCAAGAGCAATTCCTTACATCCATCTCAACTATTGGGAATGGCTGAAGCAATTCCACTTTGAGTTCCACAAGATCAAGGTCTTTCTTGATGAAGAGCGTCACTTGCACATAGAAGTGACAGATCGCATGTACAAAGTGACCCTCTATGAAGTTCCTATACTTGCTATTGTAGCAGAGCTTAGCAACAAGAAGCACATCAATGACTTCAGCAAGACTATCGAGAAGCTTGATGCTAAGATTGCAATTGCAAATGAAGAAGGATTCAAGTTCAGTGAGTTTGGAACAAGGCGTAGGTACAGCTCTACTTTGCAAGAGCATGTCATTGCTCGTCTGAAAGAGAAGTGTCCTGGATGTGTAGGTACATCTAATGTCTACTATGCCATGAAGTTCAACATGAAGCCTATTGGCACATTCCCTCATGAGTGGGTCATGTTCCATGCTGCTACAGGTGGATACAAGAAAGCTAACTACAACATGCTTGAAGCATGGAGTGACGTCTACAATGGCAATCTTGGTACAGCTCTTATTGACACTCTCACAACTGAAGTGTTCTTGCGCGACTTCAGCTTGAAGCATGCAAAGCTCTTTGATGGAGTTCGCCAAGACTCAGGAGATGAGTACAAGATTGGCAACATGATCATTGATGCTTACAAGAAGAGAGGAATTGATCCAACTACAAAGTCTCTCATCTTCAGCAATGCACTTGACTTCGACAAGTATCGTGACATCAATCGCTACTTCAGAGGAAGAATCAGATGCTCTGCAGGAATTGGAACGAACTTGACCAATGATCCTGCAATAGAGAACTACAAGCCTGCTAACATTGTCATGAAGCTCAGCAAATGCAGGATGACTCCTCGCGAGGCATGGCAAGATTGCATAAAGCTCAGTGATGATCTCGGCAAGCACATGGGTCCTGAGAAAGAAGTAGAGATTGCTATGCATGAGCTTGGCATCAGCAATTAAGACCATTGTTTATTGGCCATGCATTAGCTAGAAGAACTGACCAGACAAACATAGTTAATGCATGTTAAAGGAGTCATTGTGAAATGGCTCCTTTAAGAGGATTCTGATAGAACCTAACATGAACATGAAAGCTATTGTTGAGAAGATGAATGAAGACAGATTCACTACTAGTGAGATTGAGAGCATTCAAGTAAGAGAGCTTTGCATGCCTCCACTAGAAGAGAGATCTGAGATTGCAAAGAGATTCTCGCAGTATGTTCCGATGGTAGGAATTGTCTTTGGCTCATTCAATCCTCCTCATCTAGGCCATGTGAACCTTATTGAAGCTGCAAAGAAGATTTGTGACTTTGTATGTATTGTTCCTGCTGCACACAATCCAATGAAAGAGAAAGCTCCTGTCTCTATGCTTGACAGATACATGATGCTGAAGAACATATACGGAGAGACTTCAAGGAGTGGTGCATGGATAGACTCAAGGACTTGGATCTCTTTCCATGAGATGTACATGAGTGAGTGTGAGAAAGGACCTGTGTACACTGATGAGTCTCTTAAGTTCCTGACAAAGAAGCTTCTTCCTTCAGCTTCAAAGATCTGTGTTGTGATAGTGACAACAGATGAGACATTCAGAGAGATACACAATTGGCACAATGGAGAGGAGATACTCAAGACTTGGCCAATGATCATCTTCAGCTTCTCTGACAAATCAGGATTCAAAGTGAAAGAAGTGTTTGATCCTGCAGAGAGAATGGCTCCTATAGGAACTTCATTCAGAGTCTTTGCAGAGATTCCATACATGAACATGCACTCTACACAGATTAGAGAAATGATAAGCAAAGGCGAAGATCCTCTTGGATTTGCTCCAGGGGTGTTTGCATATGCAAAAGAGAAAGGACTATACAAATGACTGATTTGACAACAATGAAGAAGATGGTGGCAAAAGAGATCTGCAGGCTCAACTCATTGTGCCAGAAGCATGATCCTTTCAGAAAAGGATTCGAAGGAGAGATGAAAGATGAGGCAAAGAGACTATTCAGAGGAGCTTTAGCTAAGCTCATGTTTGACTATGCAATCAAGCATAGCAACACTCTGGAGCCGTATGTTGGATTCTCTTCAGTTGCATCAATAGTCTTCAGCAACAGGAAGAAAGCTGCTACCAGGCTGACCCTTTTCTATGATGTGTGGAGAGTCTTCTTACAACATGACAACACTGAGAATGAAGACACAAGAGAAGACTCCAAAGATGGATCTTCATGCTCAGGATCTCCAATCAACTACTTGCATGTAGTGAACTATCATGACTATGATGAGAACGGAATATGGGTAGAGATTGAAGCACTTGATCCAAAGTCACAGTACTTAGTCTATAGATCATTCTTGGACACTGTTGCAGAGCAGCTAGGTCCAGACACATATTGCTACAGCTATCAAGGACAAGAAACAGAAACGACACTTGAATCATGAGAATAGGAATTGATCCACTGAAAGGTGCTATCATAGGAGACATTGCAGGCTCAATCTATGAGTGGAACAGCATCAAGAAGAAAGAGTTTGGGCCATTGTTCAAAGTGAACAGCCACTTTACAGATGACACAGTGATGACAATAGCTGTTGCAAAATGGCTGAGAACCGATGGAATGAGAAGTCCAGAGAGACTTGTTGACATCATGAAAGAGATAGGCAGGAAGTATGATGTTGGATATGGTCCTAGATTCAAAGCATGGCTTCACAGTGACACTGACAGATCTCCATACAACAGCTTTGGAAATGGAAGTGCCATGAGAGTGAGTCCTGTTGCATGTGTTGCTAACAACATCAGTGAAGTCATCAAGCTTGCTAAGATCACTGCTATGGTGACACATAATCATCCTGAAGGTCTCAAAGGTGCAAATGCTACTGCATGTGCAATTTGGCAAATGCATGACACTGGATGGTTAGAGAACAGGAAGCAAGATCAGATGTATGGATATGACATGAGCCGTTCGGTATCTCAGATCAGATCATCATACAAGTTCGAAGTAAGCTGCCAGAAGAGTGTTCCTGAGGCAATCACTTGTGCACTTGAGGCAAAGGACTTTGAAGATGCAATAAGGAATGCAATCAGTCTAGGTGGAGATGCTGATACACAAGCATGCATTGCAGGCTCAATTGCGGCATCAATGTTTGGTGTTCCTGATGAAATCTGGCAAGAAGCATATGAGAAGCTTGATTCAGAGTTGCAAAAAGAAGTCAAGCTTTTCGGAGACTATCTCATTACACTCTGATAAGACATACAAACAAATAGCAATACAATGGCATATAGAAAGAAGAATGAGATTCCAAAGAACAAGCCTTGGACTGTATGGTTTGATCAAGATCCTATTGAGCTCAAAGCTGGTGCAAGGATCTCAACTGCTCCTGTAAACAGTGAGATAGAGACAAGTGATGTTGATGTCAAGTACAGGCAGCAGACAAGCGAGAGCTTCACTACTGAAGAAGACCTCTTGCTCGTAAAGAAGTCTCTTGGCAAGAGAACATTGTTTGACGGACGATATGTTGCAGTGTCTAGCTGGACATTTGCAAAGTTCAAAAAAGATGGATGGTGCATTCTTGCTAACAAGAGAGGTCCTGGAGCACCTGACTACAAAGGATGCTGGAACTCAGTCTGCGGATTCCTTGAAGCGAACGAATCTGGTGAAGAAGGATGTGCAAGAGAAGTCCTTGAAGAGACAGGCATCAAAGTTGATCCATCAAGATACAGATTCGTTGGTGTGCAGACTGAGCCTGAGCTTTGCAACAATGGCAATGTCTCACTCAGATATGTTGCATTCTTAGATCCTGAGTTTGATGATCTTGCTACTGCTACTCCAGGTGCACTTGAAGGTGGAGAGGCTGATGAAGTTGAGAACATCAAGTGGATTCCTCTGAAAGAGATTGACAACTACGAATGGGCATTCGATCACAAAGATCTCATCATTCCAATGTTCAAGAAGATGAGCCTCAAAGACTGGTTCAATACAAACTGCTTCTTCTTGAGGCTATTCAAGAGAATCAAGATGAAGCTTTGCTGATACAATAGACAATTCATATTCACAACAACTAAAGCATTTACGACTATGGGAAGTGGCAGCTATGACTACATCAGTTCACATGCAAGGACAGTGAACACTTATGCTCATCAGAGCAGAGAACAGATCTTCACATCGAGAAGGATGAATGAAGAGCTTGACATCAAAGGCAGGATCCGTGAGAGTTGCGACTCTGATGAGCATCCTGAGTCTTTTCCTATCATCATCGCATTTGATGTGACAGGTTCAATGGGACATGTTCCTCATCGTCTCATCTCTGAGGACTTTCCTGATATCATGAAGAAGATCATGGATGCAGGTGTTCCTAATCCACAGATCTGCTTCATGGCTATCGGAGACCACTACACTGACAGAGCTCCAATTCAAGTTGGCCAGTTTGAGTCTTCTGATGAGCTCCTCGAGAAGTGGCTCAAGATGATCTACCTCGAAGGTGCAGGTGGTGGCAATGGAGGTGAGTCTTATCTTCTTGCATGGGCTGTTGCATCTCGCCAGACGAAGATCGACTCATTCAACAAGAGAGGTGTGAAAGGAGTCTTGATCACAATAGGTGACGATAGGACACACAAGAATGTAGAGAGCAACAGGAATGCAGCACTGCTCGGAGGAGAAGGCTCATTCACTGCTTCTGAGGTCCTTGATGAGGCTCGCAAGAAGTATGATGTCTTCCACATCAATGTCTGTGACTATCTCGGAAACATGGCACAAGTTCGTGATCATTGGGCAGAGCTTCTCGGTCCTAATGCAATCGACACTGAGACTGAAGATGGTGCAGACATCAAGAACATCATTCCGAAGATCGTCATCAAGTGCTACAACAAGCATTGTGGAAAGTTCGGCGATGCATACCCTGCAAGTGAGCACAATGATCCTGTTGAGATTCCTACAGAGATTGACTGTGAGACCCCTGATGCATTGCAGATGATGGCTTTTGCCGCAATGATGCAAAGCAAGAATGCCTGATTGTCAGTTGCATCAAGATAGATACAGAAAAGTGAGTCTTCACAAAGGCTCACTTTTTGTTGTTTGTGGCCAGGTTATATAGCATTAAACGAACTCCATTACTTATGAATCTATCACTCTTTACTCCATGTACAAAGATTGATCAACCAAATCCTTTCGAGGAACGATTTCCTATATCAGACTTCGAAAATGAGTATTTGTTGAAAGCTAATCTATCAGAGAGTCGTCATGCACACATGAGATTCAACTATGTAGTGACTAAGATGACAGACATATTGTTAGGTATAGTTGAGGATTGTCTCTCATTGATTGACCAAGGACACAAAAGATACATTGAAGTCCTTGCTAAGAAGATGGGTCTTGACAAGAATGGTGTTCCTGTGAAGAACTATGAGTTCATCAACATTTCATATGATAAGGTCCAGAATCGCCTTGTGAAGAGAAAAGGATCTATAAAGAGTGTGTCTGATACTAATATGCCAATTGTATTAGTATACTATACAGACGAAATGCTTAGATACAAAGATGGCACAAAGAAAGAGACTGAAGTTGTTCATGCACCTCAGTCTGTTGCATGGATCAACAATATAGACAGAAAGATGAAACTCATCAGAGTGAATGTCAATCTGTCTCAGCTTGTTCACAAATGCCTTCAAGGAGTGTATCCTTCTCCTAGATCAAGGATTGCATCAATTCGCTCATTCATTGAATCAACATTGAATCATGAGTTCCATCATGTAAGAGAGATACATGCAGGAAAAGAAGATCCTACACTAAAAGACTCATTCTTAGAGAATGATCTAGTCTCCATCTGTTCAGATGCAGATCCATATCTTCAATATACAATCAATCTGTTCCTTGAGAGTGAAAGACGAGCAAGATTGAGTGCAACATATCATTTCATAAAGAACCTCAGTGAATATGAGCTTGACAACTTGTCCAATCTCAGGAGAGGATTCAGAAAGATCGATACCTCTACAATAGAAACGATATTGGAAAAGATGGGTCAAAGATGCCCTTATGTCGATGAACATGGCAATGTGCAATATGATGCATCACATGATCCATCTATGTATGCAGCTATGGTAAAAGGATACAATCATCTCTATAAGATGTGCAGAGATGAGAAACTCAATCAAGGTATCGTCACATTCTTGCAAGTGAATGCAAGATACAAAGTGTTTGGTAGATATGGCATCAATAAGAATGATGATAGATCTATCAAGAAGATCGAAGCAGATGGAGACAAAGAACTATATCTGAATGCAGCCGAAGGATTCATGGCAGATTTGAAGATCCTTCTTGAAGACTATCACCTTAAGCTTCTTAAAGTGATATACCATGCTCTTACTGAAAAGAGTGAGTATCTTGATGAGAGACTGAAGTTTGGAGGCCACACAGATTACCTCCTTGAGACAAAGATACTGACAGGCTATCTCTATGCAGATCTAGAGAAGAGAAAGATGCTAGGAACTCCAATGATAGAGATAGAAGAATAGACATCATTGTGTTAAAGAAAGTGTTAAAGGTGACCAGATCTTTCTCTGTGTCACCTTTTTGTGTTACTTTTGCACACAGAATCATCAAGCATATGAAGAAAGAAGTCAAGATAGTCTTAGGTTCTCTATTCGGAGATGAAGGCAAAGGAAGCACAGTTCAATGGCTCTGCAAGAAAGCAATTGATGAGAAGAAGCATCCATTGGTGATCAGATTCTCAGGTGGTCCACAAGCAGGACATGAAGCATCGCTCAATGGAATCACTCACTCTTTCAGCTCATTTGGATCAGGAACTCTCTTAGGAGTGCCAACGGCATACATGAGTGATGTCACAGACTCATGGATTGACTATCAAGGAATGATGATTGATCCAATTGCTTGGAAAGCTGAGTATGAAGATCTCCAGTCAAAAGGAGTCACTCCTCCTTTGTATCATCTCATCTACAACTATCCAAGGATCATCACTCCATTTGATGTGATTGAGAATCGAAAGTCAGGAACTGAAGCATTGCATGGCACATGTGGCAAAGGCATCTTCAGGACATTCAACAGATACAAGACAATGTACAGGTCAGCAGATGAGCAAAAGAAGATCGATCTGCTATGGAGTGATCCTAAGAAGTATGCAAGAGATGTCGCCAGAAGGTGCTACGGTCAGTCTATTGACGCCAAAGCAAAAGAGTTGATAGATATGTTTGCTGATGCATATGAGTTCTTCATGGCTCATTCTTACAACAGGTTCATCGAAGGCTCATTCTTGAATCCGAATCTCGAACAGTATGATGTTCTCATCTTCGAAGGAAGCCAAGGACTGCTTCTAGACATGCAGTCAGGATTCATGCCTAACTGCACACCATCAAACACAGGATTGAGAACACTTGCATCGTCTTGTCAAGACTTGTTGAGAGATGCAGAAGTCTATCTTACAATGAGAACATACCTGACAAGACATGGCAATGGATACACACCGAACATAGACATGTCACTCACTGAGCACCTTCTTGAAGGATCTCTCAAGAATGAGGCAAATGTCTTCAATGAGTGGCAAGGCGAGTTCAAAGTAGGTTTGTTTGACTGCAGGCTCCTGAACAGAGCTTTTGACAGGCATCTTCTTGATCAGTATGTCTATCACTATGGCACAAAGTTCAATCTTGTAGTCACTCACTGTGATGATTTGAAGCTCAGCAATGAGTTCATAGAATGGTCATACATCGACAAGAATGGAAAGCTCTCGACAATCACTCCACTAGAAGATCAATTTGATGTTGAAGACATCACAAAGAGATGGATTAGAGCTCTTCTGTACAATGTTGATCTAGGGGTACGCAAAGTGTACTATTCAGATGGAGTCTCTCCTTCCAATTTCCATGAGTATCACTCTTGTTAACTAGTGTTAACTACTTAAACAGAAATGATCATATCACATATAAGCTATATCAATTCAACAACAATATGAGCAACGAATTCAACAACGAAGAGACAGTTCCAACGATTGATACAAAGTCAACTGCAGATGAGCAGATTGTAGACACATCAATCAATGTGAAGTCAGTGTTCCAGAAGACAAAAGATGGAATCAAGTCATTCTTTCACATGAACAGCGACATCTCAAAGGACTTGAAGACAGCCAATGAGTCTTTCCTTCTTGCATCTATCGGCAAGATTGCAACAGACGAAGAGCGATCTAAAGAGTTCATCAAGTCGATGGCAGAACTCATTGAGTCTAAGAGCAAGTTCTGTGAGTACAGCTGCACAAGAGAGATTCCTGAAGATCTCACTGACTACATTCCTGAGATCCTCAAAGTGTTCAAAGAGAAAGGCTACATTGCAGTCAACCTGAACGAGAAGCTCTCAGAGATCAAGCGCAACTATCTCTTCCTTTGCTGGGACAAGTTCAACACTAAGAAGGATTAAGCATATGGTAGGATTATCAATTGCATTCATATTAGGTGCAGGAGTAGGATTCGTATTTGCAATAGTTGCTCTTGCAATAGTTGCTCAGAATCGCACAAGTGAAGAAGATGAGAAAAGAGGTCTTGATGCTCTAAACAGTTGATCAAGTTCTCGATACAACAAACACAGTATTCACAATCTAATCATCAAGTAATGAGCGAATCAAAGATACTCAAGAATGGCATCGTTCTCACAGAGGTCAGTCTTGACAGAAACCAGAAACAAGAGTTTGCTGATGTTCTCATAGTTCCTGGAGACATCACTTGCATCAAGGAGACAGTCTCAGAGAAAGCTCCTTCTATCAAGGCAAGTGTCTTTCTCAAGAACTTCAAGAACATTTGTGTAGGATTCTGCTATGAAGGTCCAATCCTTGTCAAGGAGACAATCCAAGAGATTGATGACATTATCACAGAGTTCAAGACTCAGAAGAAGAAGACAACATAGAACACGATACACAAAGAAGCTTGATCTATGGCAGCCGGCTTGATCACCGCGTCTGCACTCGCTTGAATTGAATGAGTATCGAGTAGTGAGTAGCCAAAGCGTACTAGAGGTAGGTAGGGTACGGGACTTGTTGAGCTGAGGCAAAAGTGAAAGTGAAAAGGAGAGGAGAGGTAGTGATAGTGGATTTGCTAGCACTCTGACGAGAGAAGATGTTCATGAACGATAGTGATGTCCAGTCATACCCCTTGTTCTTGAGGAATGTCCCTGCTGCAGTAACTTGACTGTTGTGATTGAAAGAAAGGTATGCGTTAGAAAGCGACGCTAGTACAGAAACCTGCCAAGAGGTCCTTATACTTGGTTCTGAAAGTAGACGTAATCAGTTCCTATTCGACTAGCTAGTAATGGAGTAGATGAAACATACCATCACATCGAAACTCCTCCTTTCAGAAATGCACGGAAGATATGAATTGTAGTGTCAGTTATAGCATTTAGACACAATATCCTAGTGCATGGAGGAAGTGAAAGTCTAGGTCTCCGAAATCCGAATTCCGAAAACCGAGCAAGTATAGCTCAGAGGTTCTGACTCTGATGAATGTGAAATGGAGACTTTCTGCAAAGATCGTCTCCATTTTTGAATGACAACAAACAGACAGCATATGGCAAGCATTGAGAATCAATACACACAGAAAGCTGAGTACTCTTCTGCATCAGTCCATGCAATCAAGTGGACAGGTGAGAACATAGAAGAGATCATTGAGTTCACTAGGACATGTGGTTCATCTCATGTGCCTGAAGTGTACTCACAAGGAGAGGATCTGCTTGTTGAGAGCAAGATGCAGATCGTAGTAGAAGATGAAGAGATGCTAGTGTATGACAATCGGCTAGGATTCTTCTACTCACTAGATGAGACTAAGTTCAATGAGTTGTTCATGACAAGATCAAAAGCAGATGAGATCAAAGCTCAGCAAGCTGCTAATCAGGCTGCTAACATGAATCAGATGAGCAGCAAGCAAGCTAATGCCTCAACTCCTCTTCATAGAATCATCAACAATGCCATTGAGAGCGTTGCCAAAGTAGATAGTGTCATCAATGAGTCTTACAAAGATCTGAACATGAAGATAGAGACTTGTACTGGTGATGACTATGCAATCAGGATTGATGATCCAAGATTCAGCTATGTGCACATTCTCAATCACAATCGATTTGGTGACGACTTTGACTTTGTCTCGTCTAAAGGCAAATCCAGTGTTACTTATAGCTCTAGGTATGGCGATGACTATGAGCTTTCTGTAGAAGGTCTCTCAACATCTCTTGTCTCAAGCTCAAAGAGTGATTTGTTTGAGAAGTGTGTTGATTCAATGAAAGAAGTGAAGAACAAGATCAATGATGCTATAGATGTCTTTGAGTCAAAGCTTATAGAGACAAAAGCTCAGTGTTAACAATCGTTAAAGATCTCAAGATTGCTAAACCATTGGTGAGATCTGCTATAAGAGATATGCAATGAGTGCCTATCAGTGCTGTTACTTCTGACGGTTTACTCGAAATGAACATGACACACACTGACATTGCACTCATCACTATAACAAACAACAAACCAACAAACAAGATCACGTCATGAAGACAATGAACTTTGACACAATTGCTTTGAGCAAAGGATTCATTATGGTTCCTAATTCCCAGGGTGTCCTTGAGGCTGTCGAGAAGATTGACTACGCTAAGGTAGCAGAGAAGCTGATGACACCAGGCCAAGCTGATGTTGCAATGGCTACATTGATCCAATCTGAGCTGATGCACTATGGCAAGATGCTTGACAAGGCTGCATTCCTTGCACTTGTCGCTATGCCTATTGATCGCCAGAAGGAGATTGCAGCTGCTGTCACATCCTACTTCACTGAGCTTTTCGGAGACGGTCAGTATCACACACTCTTCGGAGACTTCCCTAACACTGTGCTGCAGATGAGTGAGATAGAGATGCTCATTCACACAATCCTGCACTACATCAGTGATGGCAAGTACATTCCTGATCCTATGACTCCTGGAGACTCAGAGAATCGTCGTGCAGAGATCACTGAGTGTGTCAAAGACAAGTATGACATGATCACTGTAGGTGATGCATTCACCATGGCATCTAAAGTCGGTGTCTTCCTGAAGAGTGAGCAGAGCCTGACTCAGTATGACAAGGACGTCCTTTCATACTTCTGTGACAACTGGAAGAGCCTTGGCTTGACATCTGCACAGGTTGTAGCTGCATTCCCTGATGAGATTCCATTCAAGGAGACACTCTGCATTGTTGCATCTAAGCTTGGATTCTATCCTCTGAAGACTGCAACAGATGTGCTTCGAACAGCCGTCTTCATGTCAGGTGGTGACATTGCATTGCCTGCAATTCCAAAGACTATTTCTGAAGGATGGTCATATCGCAAGGCTACAAAGGCCGACAAGAAAGCTCTTGGATTCAACTTCAAGCACTTCTCTCGTCCTGAGCGTCGAGTGATTCTCAACCTTCTTGAGATTGCTCTCAGTGACACAGCTGCTAGCAAGAACAGATTCAAGGCTGGTCTTGAAGACATGAAGAAGTGGGAAGGACGCTGGATTCGTCTCGGTGAGATCCTGCATCCTGGCACAATGGCCGACAAGTATCCTCTTGCAGCCAAAGCCTTCGACACTCTGCGCAACAACTCGAAGAGTATCAAGACTTGGAACTCATTTGTTGAGGAAGCAAAGACTCACAAGGAGTTCGACAAGCTGATCAACCTGTACAAGCAGCGCCCTGGTGAGTTTGCAAGAGCTCTCGACTATGTGCTTCGCACTTATCCTCAGAAGACTACTGAGATAGTCAATGCTTTTGGAGCAAGTGCCACAAGCATCTCTATCAAGCTTGTCTATGAGCTCATCAACCACTTCTATGGACGAGACAAGGCAGTCACAGGCCGTCAGGTCATGGTGAAAGGTGCTCGCAAGCCTACTATCTTGAAGGATCTCACACCTCTCAAGACCAGTGCAGTGCATGAAGTTGTCAACATGCTCATTGAGCAGCTTGTATACAGATTCGCACAGAAAGACTCTCTCGAAGGACAGACATGGTATGTCGACAAAGCTCTTGAAGACATTCCTCTGCCTGAGAACATGCGCTCAATCAATGCAGGTGTGATACAGATGGCTCGCGGCACAAAGATGCCTCTGCCTGAGAATGCAGACATCATCCGTTGCTACTGCCACTGGGTAGACACAGGAGGTCGAGAAGACTTGGATCTCTCTGCACAGCTCTATGATGAGAACTTCGTCCAGAAAGGTAATGTCTACTTCGGTAGCTGCTATCGCCTCAGTGGAGGCCAGCTTACAAACGGAGGTGGATACTACAGCTCATCAAAAGCAGGAGATGACACTGTGTGCCAGTTCTCTGGTGATGTGCGAAATCGTCGAGGCAACTGTGCTGAGTACATCGATATCTCAGTCTCTCGTGCAGCACAGGCAGGCATCAGGTATCTGGTGACTCAGGTCAATGACTACAATGGTCACCGATTCTCATGTGACTGCTACGGTGGCATCATGGCTCGCAGTGAATGGGGTACTCCTGGAGAGACCGCATGGGCACCATCTACTGTCATGAATGGCGTCAAGATCGAGAGCAAATGCCAGCGAATCGTCTTGATGGTCGTAGATGTGATTGATCGAAAGGTCATCTTTGTCGACCAGGATCTTGACGGAATTCCTGTACCATCAGGCCGAGGTGGAGATGTCTTCAAGACAGTGCTTGAGAGATACTGCGGCAAGAACATCAAGTTCATGAACGCTCTCAAGATCATCAGCATCAACCTGGCTGCAAGGAAAGCTGATATCAAGGTTGACGAAGATTCAAAGAAGCTTGTAACTGCTAAGGCACAGCATGAGGCTGCTCTTGAGGCTCTGAAGAAGCGTCTCAGCGACAAGAAGATAGAGCTTGCAGACCTTGAAGCAGGTTCTCTCGGCCAGGTCTCAATACCTGATCTCAAAGAAGAGATTGCGGCCATCGAGAATGAAGTTGCCGAGGCTGAGAAAGTGCACTTCGTCCTCTACGAAGATGTAGTGAAAGACTACTCTAACGTATTAGACTGGATGTTCTAACCAGAGGGAACATCATATCCGAATGGCAGAGACTGAGAAGCTTCTGCCATTCTTTGTCTCTATTCTAAACCTTCTAGCAACATTCCTATATAAGGACAAAATCGACATCACATGGTACTAATTAGAATCGCACTGATCGTGCTCATCATCGTATTTGTTGTGATATCAACAATATGGTTTGTGTTTACAATCTCAGAAAAGTCTGCTAAGATTGCTAATGATCTTGCACAGAAAGAGTTTGACAGACAAAGCTCAAAAGCAAAAGTTGAGAAGAATGCACAGAAAGAGTTCATTTTCAATGTGCACTTAAAGAAGAAGAGTGATCCTATTGTAGTTCCTATTGTTGCATCTTCTATACCTGAAGCTAACAGGAAGATTGCAGACAAGTACCCTAATGCCGCCAGAACGATTCTGGTGGACATCCAGTAACCATTCACACCGACAACTAAAGATCTATCAATGAACAACATCAAATTCCACACCGGTCAACTCTCTAGAGAAAGGATTGATGAGAACTTCAACCAGTTCAATCCAATTGATCACAATTGGTCTCCAACAATAGAACCTAGGAACCCATGATAGAGCGAATCAAGAAAGCCTCAATCTGGCGAATCATCAAGATGAAAGCCGCTTCTTTATGGTGGCACATCAAAAGGAATGGATTCATTGAGATCTCACTAGACTATCAGAGTCCATTCAAGACGGTCAGAGAGATCAAGAAAGGATTCATTGCGCCAAAGCTAGTCTTTGCACGTGGCATTGTAGACTCAGAAGAGTTTGGATACTATCAGCCTCATGCATGCATTCTTGACTTTGAGACTAAAGATGCAGAATGGAAAGACAAGTGGAGAACTCCGAGGTTTGAAGGAGAGCGTTTCTCTGCATATGGACCTAGTCCTCGTGTGCAATTGATCTTGTTCAGGAGATGGATCTTCTTGTGGTATTGGACAGTGCCTGATGTTGAGCTTCCTGAAGGAGAGAAGCTTGATGAGGCTCTCTACTATGAGATGGCAATCTGGTGGATGTACTACAAAGACAAAGACATGAAGAAAGCAAGGTCTTCATGGGGTTGGACAGACATGGACAACAAGACTACATGGAGAGACTACTATGTAAGACCTGAGATAAGAGAATAGAATCAGAAGACGGATGGTCAAGAATCAACTTGGCCAATGCTTAATTGTTGTTGAGTGCATGTGTCGTGAGACATGTGCACTTTCTTAGGACTTATTGATCTGAATCATGCAATTTGACGCAAATCAAGAAATGGACCACTTTGCCAGTTTCGCTTATTGAATAAGTGTACTTTTGACACTCATTTTCGATACATACTATTGAAAGATGACTGATACAAACGGTCGTCAATCAACAAATTGACAAGAACACAAACGTAAAACAGAATGAACATTATGAAGACAATGAAGAGACTATGGCACATGGTGATGGACAACAATTGGGCAATGTGTCCAACAGGAATGATTCCTATGTCCACTCACTAATCAGCATTCAACTATCTACAAACTCAACAAATTGACAGAACTATGAGTAAACTGAAAAGGTTCATGAAGAAAGCAGCAAGGACATACTTGAGTGTGTTCGAGCTTATGTATGGAGACGCAATTCGCAGAGGATACTTCAACGGAGTGATGTATCATGCTTAAACCAAACATCTAAGTGCATATGAAGACAATCAAGAGAATAGGAAAGAAGGTATTGAATGCATACAAAGAGATGACTATTGCAACATATGGTCGCTATGCAGAGTTCTACTGCCCTTCTCTATAAGAAAGTGATTGCATCAATATGATGTAGGTGATTGGAGCTCTAATGGCTCCATTTGTTGTTTGTATGGTTCTGCCATGAACTCAAAATCAGATAAATGAAATGACTAATGGAATCAACTCAAAATGCTCTAATCAAAGAGCAACCTGACATTATGGAGACACTCTACGCAGATCCTGGTTTCTGCTGGGCAAACAGAGATGAGACCGAGATCTATTACTATACAGTCAATGTCACAAAAGACATGGGCCCATACTACTACCACCAAATCACACTTGAGAGAGCCGCAGAGATTGTTGCAGAGTATCAGAGAAAGTACGGCATCATAAAAGACGACTAAGATGAAGCTAAGCGAGCTATATGAAGGATTTGGCAGTGCTATCAAGTCAAGAGCTGCCGACAAAGAAGCTCTAGGAGACACTATTGCTTCTACATTTGACAAGATGTCAAGAAAGGACTTCATTCTTGGCCTCATCAAGGGTTTGTCAGACAATGGATGGAAGTACTATCCTGAGACTTTGTATGCTTTCCCTAACACAAACAGTGTTGTGCCAATGTACAACTATGACAAGAACATTGACACAAGAGATGGTTCACTGAGACTCATTGGATTCTGTGAAGATGATGAGGTCTCTCGATACATTGACATTGAGTTCGTGCTAGATGAGAAATGCTTCACTATCTACAAGATGACTGGTGCAACTAGGACTGTTGATGGAGACTTGTTTGACAGTGGATTGCATGGCCAATGTTTGAGTGATGGAAAAGTTGATCGAAGAATGTGCGATGAGTATGTAGACATCTGCTATTCATATTGCATAGTCAACTTGAGAAAGTGCTTAGAGCTTGCAACCTACTTCTACAAGATCAAAGATCACTATCAGAAGATCAAGTCTTGGAAGTCATTCACTAGCGTAAGGATGACATCTCTTTGCAAAGCTCTGTTTCCTTCGGATTGGATCATTGAATATGATGACAAAGATGAATGGAAGAAAGCAAGAGGGCTCTATGAGAGCTTTGGTCAAGGAGTGAAAGCTAAGAAAGCAACTCCAAGAGATGCAGTCAAAGAGATGAACCTTGATGTTCCTTTAATAGGAGCATTATCAGGAATCAAAGAGATACTTGATGAGAATGGATATCATGAAGTCAGTGCATTGTCTGGAGACTTGAAGCTTCCTCTTGACTATTCATGTAATCATAACAAGCGCCATGTTGTTGTGTGTCTGTTCAATAGAGGCTTGATGAAAGGTTTGAGGACATTCAAGATCTCAATCTGGATCTATAGACTAGGAAATGATCCCAATGCTTCTGTCATGACTATTGAGCAGCATCTTGATGATGCAGGACATACAAGTCGATATCCTTTGACTCTTCCTCATGCTACAAAGCTATCTTCAGAAGACGGTCTTCTTGTGACAACCAAAGCACTTGATGACTTAAGCACTTTCTTCGAGAAGATGAAAGAAAGCATTGATGTCATTGACTCAACTTTGGCCAAGTACAACATAGATGGACCTAGGAGAGGCATTCCTAGATGGAAGACTGAAGAGATGATTGACTCTATTGTAGGAAATGGCTACCTTCTAGAATAGCATCTTAGATACGATGATAAATAGGACGAATCAAACTAGAAGATAACAGACTAAGAGATGGCAGAGACAAAGTACCCTTTGATGAGTGAGCAAGATCAGAATGCACTCATTGATTCTCAGAACAGAAGATCTACAAGGATTACAATGCTTGTCAATCCTACTCAGGCTTTCGTCTCTAAGGTGCCTAATGGAATTGACACTCCTGATCCATCGGCTAAGCAGAAGTCTGATCAGTTTGATGACAGAGTGAAGAGCGGCAACAACTTCGACACATATTCTAGATCTTAATACACAAGCGGTCTGACTGGACCCACTCATGGATCGAGAGCTCATGTCTTGCGAAAGATGTGAGCTTTTTGTTTGCTATATGCTAAACCATCTCTATCTTCTTCTATATGACTATCAAACACACCTAAACTGTAAGTGAACAAACTCGTTCTATCAAAGACTGGAGACATTGCCAACTTCATAGAATGGCTAGAGAGGTTCAAAGGTGACATCTCTAAGGACTCTCTCATCATTGAGATTGACACTGATATGCAGAAGCTCATATCAAAGACATTCTCTGATGACAAAGGACTTGTGAGATACTCTGAGATCTCATTCAAAGATGCAGGATTTGAGATCACTAAGAAAGCTGATGATCTGAAGAACCGCATCTTGCTTGGCATCTTCCTCATCTTGCCTAAGTTCATCTATGTTGTCAAGTCGTTCGAGACAGCAGAGCAGTTCACAATGACTATTGAGTATGACATGATGCAAGTTGCTGGTGCAAACCAGTGGTGTGCAACAGCTGTCACTTTCAAGTCTAAGTCATTGAAGATGAAGATCCCTGGAAGCTCTGTGAATGCACTTGAGATGACTCCACTCTCAGATGATGTATTCAACACTAAGGTTTGGAATGCTCCTGATCCAATCAAGATCACTGTGAGTCCTGAGACTCTGAAGAACATGGTCAGCTTTAGTGACATCTTTGCTAAGACTAACAAGATGACCAACTACATGGAGTTCTACACCAAGTCTGAAGATGGTGTGAAGAACATGTATGTCAGAGATCCTGATCAAGACTCATATGACTACAATCTTGGTCCTATCGAAGATCAGACAATCCAGAATGACATCATCATTCCAATCTATCGTGAGCGCTTCCTGCTGACAGTGAACAAGGCATTTGATGAGACTACTATCATCATCTCTTCTACTAATGCCAATCGTGTTCTCATTGAGCTTAAAGGAGGCAACACTAAGACTATCATAGCAAAGGTGAATCGCTAAGTGCAACAATTTGTGCAAAGTGAGAATCCTTTGCTTACTCTCATGATATGACATTCACTGTGTCATATGCTACTTGACTACAGAACAACATGTTTCACCCTTAAACCAGTATGTAATGCCTGGAAGAAGACAAAGACGTGACGGATACGTCGGTAAACATCCGGAATGGGCACGCAAGACTAAAGAGAGATTGGAGTCTATGCGTGAGAAGGACGAAAAGAAGATCAAGGTGTCCGAACCTATCATCAAGACCAATCTCATCACTCGCTACCAGTATCTTGGCGCACTGAAGAAAGCTGAGCAGCTTCGCAACAAGCCTTTTGACTGGTCTCCTTTTGAAGACGGATGGAATGGATCCGGCTTGAGAATCAACACTTCTATCAAGGTCAAAGATCCAAAGGAGAAGGTCTATTGTCATGAGCCTTATGCTCAGAGTGTGTACTACCGCTACATCAAGGGCCACTCAACATTTGAGTATGGAGTGAAAGACTTCATCGAAGGTGGCATCGTCAAGATCCAGAATGTGCAGCTCCTTGGAGGTGATGAGCTTCTCATCTCGACAACCACTGGCAATGCTGCAATTGTCAACCTTGCCAAAGAGAATCGCTTCTTTGCAATGCTCGGCACAACTAAAGCCGACTACAAAGAGCACATCCTTGGTACTCCAGAAGGTCGCGATGCATTCATCAAGCAAGGATTCCTCGCACGAATTGAGCGAGGCGGCCAAGCTTCTCTCTATGATGGCTTGCTCTACAAGAACCAGCAAGAGTTCCTTGATCAGATCGAGAAAGGACCTAAGGCCAATATGGTCTATGATGCCGTCATCACTGCATCAAATCGTGGTGGATACATCTGCCAAGTTCAAGGCCTTCGCTGCTTCATGCCTGGATCACAGGCTTCTTCTAACAAGATTGAGGACTTCGATGCCATTGTAGGCCAGACCATCAAGGTCATGATCATGAAGTACATCGAAGGAACTGGATTCCTTGTCTCACACAAGATGTACCTGGATCGCATCGCTCCTGTCAAGATTGCTGAGCTCCGTGAGTATTGGAAGGCCAATCCTGAGTACGTATACGAAGGCCGAATCACCGGTAACAAGAGATTCGGTGTGTTCGTTGAGCTCTCTGAGTTCTACACAGGTCTTCTGCACTCTACTTACGCATCTCCTCAGGTCTATGCTCGCCTTAACAATGATGAGACCTTCACTGTAGGCGACAAGATTGGTGTTGTCATCTATGACATCACACAGGACAACCGAATCGTCTTCTCTGACATTCTTGATCCTGTCGCACGAAAAGAGATCGTTGCAGAGCGTGAGAAGGTTCTCGAAGCTGAGAAAGCCGAGCGTGAAGCTGCTAAAGAGAAAGAGCGCCTGGATGCTCAGAAGAAGATGAAGTCTAATGCTGAGTCTTCATTCGGCAACCGTGCAATCAGTCTTGATGAGCTCAAGTCAAACCTCAAGAAGTAAGCAAACATGCCAATTCCAGACTTAACAAAAGGAGGACAGCAGGCAGGTCCTGCTATTCCTCCAGGCTTTGACAATCCATTGTCAATGAACCGAAAGCCTGTCAATCCGCTGAAGTACCCATGTGAGATTTGTCCTTCTTGTGGAGGAAAGCTCTGGACTGCAGCATTTGCCATCAAGAACATTCCTGCTGTTGATCTTGGTGAGATCTCGAACAAAGATGTCCATGTTCCATTCGAACAAGTTCCTGTCTTTGTCTGTGCTAAGTGTGGAGAGATTGCTCCATTCATAAAGAATGACGAGAAGGCCATGGAGATGATCAACAAGATCCTCGCTGATCCTGAGCCTGAGAACCAAGAACCTGAGCCTAAGGAGGAGGCAGAATCATGATTAGCATTTCACTTGAGACTGGCATTGTGTTCATCATCTTCGCTGTCTTAGCAATTGTGGTCACTTGCATCAATGATCACATCAAAGACAAGAAAGCTGCTAAAGCTGATGTGGATCAAGAAGGTGACGAGAAAGAGCCTGAGACTGTTGATCAGTCAATTGCACCAGATGCAACACCTGTGATTTGGGATCCTGTGCACCAGACTTTCATTGACACTGCTGAAGAGATCACTGAGCCTGAGCCTGACCACGACCATGAAGACATAGCAGATGCTATCCCAGAGGTCGATTCTGGTCAGCCAGAGCTTCCTACAGAGATCATCAATGAAGATCATCACATTGTCTTAGATGAGGTCCCAGCCTCATCAGAAGAGATGTTCGAAGCTCACATGCAGATCAAAGTAGGAGACACTAAGACTGCAGCATGGCCAGACATGACTATGGTGAGTGAGCCTACTAAAGCGGAGGCAGTAGAGAGTCCTGAAGCTCCTGAAAAGAAGCAAAGTGACATTGATCCTATTGAGTCCGATGCACTCTAAACCTAACAAGAAGACCAAGACATGCAAGGAGAACTTAGCTATTGGGATGTGCAGATAGAGATTGTCACAGTCAATGACAAAGGCAAAGAGCGCAAGAAGCGTGAGCACCATCTCATCTGGGCATCTGACTGCACTGGAGCAGAGAAGAAGGCCAAAGACTATATGGATGGCACACCTGAAGAGTGGACTGTGAAGTCTATCAAGAAGAGTGACATCATTGATGTTTACGGCAAGGAATAGAGATTGAATCTAGAGAAAGAGATGAGAGCATTGATCACTGGTTGATTGATGCTCTTTCTTAGGGGATGTGTGCAATAGATAAATGGATCAAGATAAGTCGCTGACAAATAGGCTTTCGAATTAGAATGTATGGCATACATGAACAGTCTATCAGAACAGGAGAAGAAAGAAAGAAGAAAGAAGAGTACCATATACAGCACTGAGAAGATTGAAGAGATCTTGAAGTCAATGAATAGTGGATATGAGCCTGACATGACTCCATTCTACATGAATGATGTAGAACTCAGAGACGCAAATGTACTTTTCCAGATGACTGAGACTGAGAAAGAAGAATGGATCAAATGCTCAGCAGATCCATTGTACTTTATCAGTAAGTATGTGAAGTTCCAAACAGACCATGGACATACTCTAATTGATATCAGAGACTATCAGAAGGACTTCATACACATGGTGAGTGATGAGATCTGGGATGATGATCTTGGTGAGTTCGTTCCTAAGTATAGATGGTGCATTGGTCTTATGTCAAGACAGTTAGGCAAGACAACAACCGTAAGTGCAGCTTTCCTCCACTACATGCTTTTTCATAACGATAGGAATCTCTTCATTTCTGCTAACAAAGGCCAAACAACCGAAGAGATTGTATCTAAGATCACAAACATGCTTAAAGGACTTCCGTACTTTCTGCGTCCTGGAATCATCAAGATCAACATGCATTCCATGAAGTTCGACAATGGATGCTATCTTTTTGGTGCTCCTGCATCCTCTTCTCCTGCCACGGGATTCACTGTACATTTGCTCTACATCGACGAGGCGGCTCTCATACCTTCTAACATCGTTGATAACTACTGGAAGTCTGTGTTTCCTACTCTATCATCTTCTAGAGTATCAAAGATCATTCTTACATCAACACCTAGAGGACGTCAGAATCTATTCTATCGCTTGTACTCAAATGCTGGAGACTTCTTGTTAGGACATCCTGGACAGAACGGATTCGTAAGATACAAAGCCGAATGGTGGAAACACCCTGATCATGATGAAGCATGGGCTGAGAGAGAAAGAGCCTCATTTGGTGAAGAAGAGTTCGCACAAGAGTATGAGCTTCAATGGGATGTTGCTGCATCTAAGCTAATTAGAGGCACAGACTATCAGTTCATGGACAGAATCAAGAAGAAGTTCATAAAGATTGATGTTCCTTCAATACCAAAAGAGATATGTGAGAGCTTCTGGTGGCATCCTGACTTTGATCCTACTTCTATTGAGAACCTTCATTCTAAGTTCTTACTCTCTATAGACACAGCAGAAGGAAAAGAGGTTGCTATAGAAGGAAAGAACAAGAGTGACTACAATGTGATTCAGGTATTCAAGATTGAGCTTATGAATCCTGGGCAAATCAGAAGGTTCGCAATTGACAGGAAGATCAGTCTCATGGATTGCATCAGATTCAGGCAAGTTGGAGTCTACTTTGATCATGAGCATGATGAAGAGAGGATGGCCAAAGCTGCCAAGTATCTTGTGTACAACACTCTAAGGTGTGGCTCAAGAGGAATTGACAATGTCAGGGTCTTAGTCGAGATGAACTTCAACGGGAAGAACTGGCTGAATCTCTTCATGGACAGTGACAATTGGTATGATGAAATAGTATTGAAGACTTATCACACTAAGCCTGTTCCTGGTGTCTATCAGAAGAAGAAGCATGGATTCAAGACAACAGGTGGAGGTGAAGGAATAGGAAAGACATACTTCTGTGAATCAGGTGCAGAGATGATCACTAAGAGACAAATCATCATCTCACATGACAACAAGATACCTGATGAGTGTACGATAGCTCAGCTTAATGCATTCAACAAGATCAAGAAGACTAAGAATAGTGAGAAGTACACTTATGCAGGAGAAGGTCTTCATGATGACTTAGCATACACAGTTCTCAATTGCAGTCGTGCTGTAGAGATTGAAGAGTTCAGAGACTGGATTGACACATGGTTCAACACACAGATGGTAAGGTCTCCTAGATGGTTCAGGATTGCTGAGCTGATGAGGATTGCTGCCATGAAAGACGAGAACACAATGACAGACTCAGACTTTGCTAAGATCTACACAGGAGGAGGTGCTACACCAGTGAACAATTTCACCATACAGAACAGAAGCGGCATGAGACTTGCAAATGGACAAATAGGCAACACTGTTCTTGGACAGCCTAGGACTTTCGGACAGCTCTTGTCTAGGAATCGAGCTCCTAATCCATACTTGAACAAGCCGAGAATGGCAAATCCATACAACCAGACTGCTAAGAAGAAGCTTTGGTAGAGAAAGATGAAGTGAGCTTGTGCATCAGTTTGTGCAAGCTCACAGAGGGTATCCTCATCCGATAAATAGGCAAACTCAATCAGAAGACACTCAGACAATATGGCAGACGCAACTAGATCAGCATATGCAAAAGTCCAATTGCTTGACAATCTGAACAATGCTATCACTCCTTTAGTAGACATTGACTCAATATACAAGCACAATGATCTTGACAACAAGTCTAGCATAGGAACGCTTCCTTATGCAACGGTCACAAACCAGATGACGCAAGGACAAATCGAGAACATTGACTTCAGTACACAGAATCTCATCCTTGACTTGACACTTGACACAAACCACAACATTGTGCTGACATCTGCCAACTTGGATGCTGTGTTGAGTGCATGGTATGAGAAGAGCTACCTTGGCAAGCAAAGCAAGAACCTGTTTGTTGTTGGATTGTCTAGCACGAAAGACAACAGTGTCATTGTTGAGATCAAGCAGATTGTCAACCAGATTGCTTCTGCTACATCAGTGTCAAAGACTGCATACACTCATGCTGGAGTATCTGGATTTGCTGTCTATGAGACTACTGACTACAACTCAACGAACTTCCAGAGCTTTGAAGACAGAGGCTTGCAGAAGAGAGTCAAGCTGTGTCCTTCGAATGCATACATTTGGGTTGCTAAAGTCAAGAGTGACATGAGTAATGTTGAAGCAAGGCTATATGGATTCAGTGGCGAAGACAGTCCTCAGGAGATTGACTTGCAGAATGCAGACAGTGCAGGAATCTGGTTCTCTGTAGGAAAGTTCGGTGTAGACACTACAATGAACTCTAACAATGTCATTGATGATGGAGTGCCTTATTCAGTGTTTGTGACAACTTAACAAGTGAGTGACAATGGAGCAGAAAAGAGTAAAGATGCAGATCTTGCAGAGAGGATACATTGTCACTAAAGATGGTGCAGGTCCTCTAGATGCAAGCGAAGTTGTTGATGACATTGCATCATTCAGCCAAGAGAAGCTGTCTAAGATTGGGCAATGGTTCACTGGCAAGCTTGTCTATGACACAAGGACACACAAGCACAAGTACTTGAGCAAAGCTGGATCATGGACAGATCTAGTCTCAACAACAGAAGACTAAGAGAAAGGAACACTCAACACAAAGAATGGCTAATCTGACATACTATACAAGTCTAACAGAGCAGAAGCAAAGAGGATACATAGTTGCTAATGAGTACGGAGGTCCTCTTGACATTGGATCATGGGTAGAGCTCAAAGCGAACTTGCAGTACTTGCCTAACCAATATGAAGGCAAGTATGCATTTGTGTTTGAAGAGAATGAGTTCTATGTCTGCACAAATGGGAGTGCCAAGACATGGGAGCCTCTCTGCAAAGATGACATTGTCAAGAATGGCAACCAGTTTGAGGTCCTTGTAGATGGCCAAAGCGACTACTCTGTAAGGACAACTCCTGGAAAGACAGACAGTCTCACAATTCCTTCTCTCTCTTTAAGTGTCTATGCACCTATCAATGTAGGAGGAAGAACGTTCAAGTACAAGATTGATCAGAACTCTATTGAGTGGAAGTACCAGATTGACAATCCTGGTGCTGCATATGTCAGTTGGTCTAATGGAGGAAGCATTGACTTAAGGAACAGAGGTGTCCTTGATAGGCCTTACAAAGGAAGGATCTGGTTCACTGCTACTCTTGCTGGAACTTCAGAGCGCAACAAAGTCATTGCAAGAAAGAAGATAGACTACATTGCAGATGGAGTCTTGAATCAGTTCGAGTTTGACTCTACTACATACCAGAATGAGCTTTTCTGGATGACAAGCAACAGCACACAGCTCCAGAGAGGAATCATCATCACAAGTGATGGAGATGACTCAGCAAATGGAGGAAGTGGTCCTGTTGATGTCACAAGCATTGTCTCAAGTCTTGCTGACTTGTCTAATAGCCAATTCAGCAACTTGTATCCAGGAAAGCTAGTGTACTCAAATGGCAATGACTCTGAAGAAGAAGGATACTACTACTATGCATTGACAGGTCCTAGCATATTGTCAGGCAGAGTGACAGACTCTTCAGGTGCTTTGAAGAAGCTAGATAGGATCATTGAGCTCAAAGACCGATATGCACAGAGAGGAAAGCTTGCATGGACAAAGCTCACAAAGCACAAGTATCACAATGATGCTAGTGTGTATGTCACTGTGAGTGGACCTACATCAGTAAGCATATCACTTGATCCTAATGAGAGATTCACAAAGTGTGTATACACAGCTACTGCATATGTTGAGATCAATGGTGTGAAGATTGATGTCAGCAGCAAAGTGAAGAGCTGGCAATGGAGCATTGATGAGAGTCAAGTTCCGTCAGGAGACATCTCAAGGATCTCTCCTAATGGCCAAAGCTACATTGATGGAGGCCTGAATGGAAGAACACTTACTGTCAACTGGACTAATGATGAAGACACTCCAAACACATTCAAAGTGAGCTGTGTTGCTAAGATAGATGATGACAGTGACACTCCTTCAGAGTTCTCTCTTTCGAATGGAGTAAGTGTCAGAGTGAATGCAAGAGCAAGAATCACTGTAGACAACTTCACGTTTGTGATGGATCCTCTTGCAGCCAGATTCAACATCTCTTCTGCACAAGATGAAGTCAATGATGACACTAAGTTCAAGTCTTACAATCTTGTATGGAATCTATACAAGTATGGAGTGTTTGCTCCTGTGAAGACTGTGAGAGATGCTCTTGGCACAAGCAGTGCTGTGAGATCATTCTTGCATAGCATTCCTCACACTAGTGCAATCTTTGGCAAGTACATCTTGAAGCTTGAGATTGACAAGAATGGATCATACTCAACAATCAGTGAAAGCAATTGGTTCATTCTTGATCAAAGCATCTCATCAGGCAACATAACTCCTGGGTCAATCTATGTCAATGACTTAGGACATCACATACACATTGAAGCAGAATGGACAGGAAAGAACCTGATACCAAGTGTCAATGCTATCAATGATAGAAGTGCATCTACTACAAACTATGGCTCTGGCAAAAGTGACTGGTCTTCAATCTCATTTGAGTATGACGGTGGACCTTTTGCTACAACTACAGAGAAGAGGTTTGAGCTGACATACTATGAGTGGAATGAGTCTCAGAATAAGATCCTTGAGAAGAAGACTGAAGCACTTGTGACTACTATCACAAGACCTGAGATCTCTGACTTCTCATACTCATACTCATATGACTGTATCAATAGCGGAAAGCTGATACAGACATCAACAATCATGCTCATTGACTCTGATATCACTCCTAGTTCTGCTGTCAAGACAGAAGGATTCCTGCAGAACAATGAAGGCATTGGATCAAGCAATCCTAGTGTCCTATTGAATGGAACAGGAAATGTCAGCTTCCAATACTATACAGATCTGAAAGAAGATGGCTTGACTGACACTGCTTCTAAGAACAACAGGATAAGCACTAGTATCAAGTCTTTCAAGATGATAAGGCTTGAGGCAAGGATTGTTCCTAACTCGGGAGATGTCCTTGACAACTACTTGCCCGATCGTGACTATGGATTCCATGTTGAAGTGACAGAGACTGACCTGTCTACTAACAGGCAATCAACTCCTTCAATTGACAGCATATCATGGAGCTATCCTACACACTCAATGTTCCATGTGACTGAGACTTCATATGGAGGCACAAGTGATGCAGGTCTCAATGTGAGCTATGATGCAGACTACACAGAGCTCAGTGCTTACTTAGAGGCTACTGTCACTCTGTACGGAGGATGGCAGATTCCATGTGAGATCTCACTCAACTTGCAGAATCCTGTGAAGAATGTTGTCTTGAGTCATACTATACAGAAGAGCATAGGCAACAAGCAATATCGCCAGATTGAGAGTGACTGGACCTTGTTCAGTGCAACTGTGTCTCTAGCAAATGGTGTCACATGGGCTGATGTCACTGCAACAGGAAATGCACTAGTGTCATTCTACACATCAACCGGCATAAAGAAGAACATACAGCTTGTGAGTGGAAGCTACAAAGGCAGCAACAGCTCAAGTGCAGCTAACACATTCACTTTCAGATTCCTGAATGCTAGTGATGAGCCTGAAGTTGACACAACATACTACCTCTTGTTCAACACATGCAAGTCTAACAATGACACTGTAGTCGTCAAGAAGATTGATGATGACAGCCAGATTCTCATCAACAACAGCACAGATGAGTTCAACATTGATGAAGCTGCCGGAGTTGAGTACTCTTTCAACATCAGCATCAATGGTGATAACTATGACTTAGACTACTTGTCTGTCAGTGATGGAGTAGGAACATCAGACAAGCGCAACTACAGCACTTACATGGCTTGCACCGGTGTGTACAACAGCAAGTCTGAGGCTAACTACCAGATTGTCACTAAGACTATCTCATACAGGACTTGGAGCACAACTAAGACAAAGCAAGTCAAGATACACGTCTTCGACAATGATGACATTGATTGCTCATATGGATCACAGGTTTGGGTCAATGGAAGCTATCATGATCTGAAAGATGACAGAGGAAACTGGAGATGGGTATATGGTGGATCAATCAAAGGATTGATATCTGTGTTCAGTCCGTCTAATCCTAGTGATGAACCATTCAATGGAGTGAGACATGAGTACTATCAGAATGACTATGGATCTGCTGTAGGTGCACAAGCATACTTCAGTTCCAAAGGCATATCATCTTCATACCAAAGCCAGAACTACATCAGACAGACTCATGATGTGTATGTAGAGCAATATAGAATTGCCATCAATGCTACAACAGGAACATCAGGCTATGTGACTCTCAAAGCAGGATTTGATGGAAACGCTCCTACTAATGCAACATTCACATGGGAATGGAGCTTCAGGACTGACCAAGTCCAGCTTGTTGGAGGAAGCACATCTTCTGACACAATCATCCTTAAGAGCTTGATTCCTGGAACGACATATCCTGAAGTGCATTGCAATGTGACATTCTGGACATGGCTAAGCTATGATGCATATGTCAATCTTGATGGAGCTCAAGAGTATCCATTTGGCAGTAGGACATATGACATACAAGTGGCTGCTAGCTCAAACAACCATGTCATTCAAGACACATCATACAGGATTTGGGATCTCATTGACTCTATCAGAGTGACTGACACTACAGACACTCCTCTTGAGATAGGAATGCTTACAGGAGTCAACATTGTCGCTAATGGAATCACATTCCAGCCATTGTCAGGAATCAGTGCTACAACTGATCCTAGTCGAGGATTCTGGACTGCATCAAGCACAAATCCAAGAATCAGAGTCACTCTCAATCCTAACAACTTCGGAACTGATCATGCTGGACCATCTGTCTATGAAGATGTCACTTTGACATTCTATCCTTCACTGTTTGATCTCTCTGTCAATGACTATGAAGGTGTTCGAGATGAGACTCTTCTGACTGAGAATGCAGACTACACATTCAATCAAGTGTCTCTCACTGTCAATGCTATCAATGCTAAGTATGCTATCCTGAACGGCCTTTGGACTTCATGGTACTACAGACAGATTGGAAATGGATCATGGGGTAGCTCAAGCACACTCTTGACTAAAGAAGAGCTCTTGCAATTCATCAATAGCAACATCAAGAAGGACTACACACTGACAAAGAACAACTATGTAGTGTCAAAGAGCTGCATTGCAATGTCTGGAACATCAGACACAATCTTCCATCTAGGAATAGGTGACATTGATCAAGATGAAGAAGGCAACCTGGACGGAGGCTCAACTTATTGGACTTGTGACTATACATTCAAGAACAGTCTCGGAACTATAAGCTCTATTGCATTCTCTGATGCATGGGTGATTGTAGGAAGGACACTCACTTTGTCAGAAAGAGCTGTCACATTCTCTTTCACTGGAACAAACATGTCAAGTGATATTGTGACTTTCACACCTGTTCCTTCTGATGCATCTTACAACATCGTGTACAATCACACAGGTTCAGCTGCTTCAGGAACATACTATCTTGTCAATGATGTGTACACTGAAGATGGAGGCTACATCGGAGGTACTATCAAAGCTAATGGCAAGAGTGAGAGTGCAGGTGGCCACATAAGGCTCATTGGTCTAAAAGGTCTCAATCTTGAATGGCTCTACTTCAACAGTGACAGATCTACTTCAGAGCAGAGACTGACACTCTGGTCACAGTATACTAATCACTTGCCTGCTGCATATCCTGGCATCTCATTCTCTAAAGATGAGAATCCTATCACTCATGCATACTTGAATGGTGAGTCTTCTACAACAAATGACACTAGCACAAAGCTAGTCTACTTAGTTGATGACTTTGAGTTTGGTAAAGAGAACACCGAAGAAGTGTACATAGGAGAATCTACTGATAATGGATCATCTGGTAGTGTGTACTCTAAGCTCTCTTACAAGGTTCTGAATGCTCAAGTGGCATGTAATGTCATTGGAAAGACTGCTTCATATACAAGTGCTCCTTCTGTCTGGAATGCTACTTCAAACACTGCTCTTGAGACTCCAAAGTGGTGTGTGCATGTATGGTTCAGAGCTGCTATCAGCGCTTTGATCTCATCAGGTCCTGGAGGATGGTCTCATGACTCTACTCTCAATGGCATTCTTGACAGTCTTGCATATGACTCAACAAGATCTAAGTACATTGCTTATGGACAGTCCATCAAAGCATTCAAAGTGAAGAATGGCATCGATACTGAGGTAGGAGTCTTTGCAGAGAGCACAGTCTCTGCACAAGGAAAGAGAATGACAGTGTTTGGCCTTGAGCCTGGTGGAGGTGAGTTCTACATCAAGATCTACAACAAAGAGAAGAAGGTATGGCTCACATCTCCTATAGTGTCTTATGGTGCAATTGCTCAATGTCATATGGAATGGTCACATAACACATACATCATAGACACAACAGGTGACATGTTCACAAGCAATGGATATGGAAAGCTTGAGTACTACTCAGGGACATCTGGCTCTCATGGCAACCAGACTCTCAGGTGTGTCCTCAAATCTGACATGCCATATGTGAGTGATTCTTGGGTCAATGATGTTGTGAATGATGCTACAGCTAGAGTATACTTCTACATTGACAATAGCAACAACACTGCTAATGCTTCATTCTATGAGCTTTCTCCTGACTACTACTCAAGCTCAAGTGCTGATGGAGTCATCTCATCTGCTACTGGTGTTGAGAAAGTGATGCCTGAGCTATACCTTGTGCCATCTAAGCCGGGTTCTGTGACTATCACTTGCATAGTGAAAGATGTCGCTAACACTTGGTCAGTCAATTGCGCTAACACTGCAACATACTGGTTCAAGAAGAAAGCAAAGATCACTGCACGCTTGTACTATGTTGAAGGAAGAGGTGAGTCTATAGGAATCTACTTCACAAGATCTATAGATGGACACACATCACCTTCTAATGCATACTTTGAGTTTGATTACAAGATCACATACACACTGAATGGAGCAACTCTTACATGGGAGTCTAACAAGACCTATGACAATGGTACGAAAGGCAATCCTTGCAAGTTCACTCCTGGATCTAACACATACTCATCTGGATTCATCATCAATCCTAACTATGCTCATTCAAACTACTATTCACCAAGGACATTCGTGCTGCAATCACTGGAGATCATCTCAACACCTAAGATAAGGCACTCCGCAACAGGAATTGACTTGAGTGACGATGATTGCCTTGATGAGTATGCATATGGGCACTTGACAAATGGCACAAAGTCTAGCAGTTCATCATTCATTGAGATTGTTCAGCCTACTGCGACAACGGCTCTCTAGTAAACATCATTGAGATACATACTCTATGAAGCTTAATCATGTGAAGTCATTTAGACTGAAGCAGCGTCATGCACATGACATGCAGACTAACCTTGGCTACAAGTACTGGGAGAAAGGCATCTTAGCCAGAGTGCTCTCATTTGAGTTGTTCTCAAATCCTGTCCAAGATGCAAACTACAGGCAGATTGAGCGTCTGATCACATACTTAGTGAACATCACAAAGCAGATTAGGACTCAATACTCAATTGCACATGACAAAGACACAATCTTGATCAACTAAAGATCAGTTCTTCTCATACTATAAAAGAGCTCTAGACAAATGACGCCTAGAGCTCTTTTGCTTTGCTTCCTTATAAGCTTATCATCTTCTTCCTCCAAATCGTCCAGGCTGACCCATTCTCATTCCTGCACCGTTGTTTGGCCTTTCTTGTCTAGGACTTATTGAAGGTGATCTGTGATCTGGTCTTCCTATGTGTCCATTTGGCCTAATTGCAGGTCTTGGATTATGTCTCCAAGTTCTGTCAATGTGAGGACGAGGCCTTGGATTGTACCTGAAGTCTCTGTGATCAGGCCTTCCAATGTGAGGTCTCATTCCATGTGCAAATGGCTTTGGATAAGGTCTCATGTAATGGTGTCCATTGTACCAGAATGGATAGTAGTAGAGATTGTTGTACTGATAGTATATGATTGCACCTTCATAGTAGTATGGAGTGCCAAACCTGACAACTACACTATAGTCAACTACTTCAGTAGCAACAGGATCACACGTTGCTGCATATGTTGTCTCACATGATGTCAAGCTCAAGCTAAGCATAATCATCATCACTATTGTCAGTATCGCTTTCTTCATGATGCTAGAATGTGTTCTTGTTTGTGATTATGTATCAGAAAAGAAGGTCAGATTCTCAGGTAAAAGGTCTATTCCTTGATATCCAAATGTCTATTCCTTAGTAGACATTTGTCTATTTGCTAAAGGAAAAGGTCTATTGTGTCTCAGATCTTCACCTCATGATCAAAAGGTCGATAAATGGACAAATGCTATCACAAGCACTAGATCAATGAACGTAGCTAATCTCACATTCTTCAATCAGAAAGGACACCAGATACTCACACAAGACTCCCATCTCATCACATTTGCTGTGATTGGATCGAACTACAGGAAGCATAGGATGTATGGATGGCAAGAAGATGCATATGGATTCATCGACACAGACAAAGATGGAAAAGTGATCTCTTGCTCTATCACAAAAGGTGGATCTACGTTCGGATTTGAGCCTGCTGAAGTGAAAGCTAACATTGAGAATGCAGGAGAGCTTGATGCACATGGCCATGTAATCACTTCATTTGAAGATGTACTGAAGTACTCAATTGATGAAGTCAAGATCAAGATTGATGGAAGAGCTGATGCAATCTCAATTGTCACAGGTGACATACATGAGATCTTTGATATAGAGATTGGCAGCAGACAAGAGCATGTCAGAACAGGAAGCAATGACGACTTTGTCACTGTATACTACATAAAGAGCATGAAAGTGAGAGAAGGACAAGAGTCTTTCTTGCTTGACAGAGATGTCAAAGTCTATCCTTCTACTCAGTTCTTAGGTCATCTCATGCTTGAAGATGTTGCAACTGAGCTTGCTAGCTGCGAGATGATCTACATATTCGAGAAAGGATATGATGAGAACGGCAAAGAGATCTACAGAAGGCCTAGGAGCAACACACAGAACTTGCGTCTTGAGTTCTATAGAGAGAGTGACATCAAAGTGATCAAGTCTGCTGAAGAGTGGAACAATGAAGACTTGATTGGAAAGGAGATTCCGATTGATGACCTTGACCAAAGCAAAGTGTACTGGAGCCAATACAAGGCATTTGATCTTGTAAGTGAGTACAATGATGAGACAGTAAGTGACAGAGACCCTCTCATGATGTCTATAGGTGCAAAGCCTAGTGAAGAAGGATGCTATCAAGACATCTTGAATGTGATTGTCATTGACAATGTGAATCAAGAGAAGAGAGAAGAGATCAAGTTCACTACAATTGGATACATCGCTTGCAAGTGTGAAGCTATCGGAGAAGATGAGAGATACAGGACTCTCTTCACCAACTTTGGAATTCCTGATCCAAAAGAGTATCCAACTCTGTTCAAAGATGTAGACTACTTAGAAGAAGGAACTGACTGGAAGTACATCAACAAGAAGTCCAAAGAGCTTTTCCTTGGATACCAAGACATATTCCCATATGTAGGCACTTACAAAGCACTGATCAATGCGGTGAAGTTCCTTGGATATGAAGACATCTACTTCAAAGAGTGGTACCAGTTCTTTGACGGTGAAGTTGAGAACAGAGTGGCTACTCAGCCTCTTGAAATCAAAGAGAAGAAGTACAAGATCAATGGTGAAGAACTTGATGAGACTGTCTTAGGTGCAGGCTCACAAGAGCATGTGACAATCAAGTATCTCACTAGGAGGATTGGAACTGACCTCAACAAGATGAATGTCAGTCTTGACGAGTTCTTGAAGTGGAAGAAGCTCAGTCAAATCACAATGGTCTACAAGATCAATGAGCGCCAAAGTGACTATGACACTGTAGACTACTTCACAAACAGTGACACCTATGTCAAGACATTCACTACGACAAACGAGACTACATTTGAGGTACCTGGAACAGCTAACACATACCACTACTATAACAATGCTGTCTTAGCTAAGCTTGTTGCACTCAAAGAATGGCTAGAGAAGTACATCATAGGTGTGAATTGCAGAATAGTTGACATCACCGGCGAAGGTGTGTACTTCTCGAGATTCAAAGAGAGAGGCTATGGCATAGGATACACAACATTCGATTGGCAGAAAGAAGAGACACTCTCGCCAAGGATCTTGATGAGTGACAGTAGCACAGAGCTTATTGAGAGCTCAGCTTTGCTATGCTGTACAGTGAAAGAGCTTCAAGAGAGAAGGAGATTCATTGACTGCAAAGATGCTCAGATTGCAGATCTTGTCATCAATGTCTATGACTTGGAGACAGGAGAGCGAAGTGTTAGAGACTCTAATGGAACAATCAGAGTGAGAAGGAGAGATGCAAGCGGCAACCTAGCATTTGACACAATCACATACCAGAGCAAAGATGAGTTTGGAGATCTTGAATGGTATGTCGATGCATCAGGAAACACTCAGCCTCTGATGAAGACTAGGACTGAGCCTTCATATGAGCAGATTGAGATCACTGCTATAGAAGACACAAGCTACTTGTGCACAATTGGCAACACTTATGACAATGCTCTTCCTTACTTAGACATTGCATACGAGCTTAGGAATGATGCATCATGTGGAACACTAAAGAAAGACATGACAGTGCCTCTCTTAGTGAAAGATGGAGAAATGTATGTCTATGGCCTCAATGAGAACACATCAGAGTTTGTGAATCCTCCTATCATCAGAGTTGCAAGAGGAAAGCTGAGGAAGACCTATGGAAGATGGAACAGCAATGTTGAGTACACTATAGGATCTGAGTTTGACTTGAAGAGACAGCACTACAGGTACAAGATCAAGAGTGTTGCTGATGATGCAAGTGTGTCATACAGCGACTATGTGACTCTTGTGCCTAGAGAAGGTGCATCTTGCAAGTTCACCAAAGACAACAAGTACAATGTCCCGATGCTGATAATCGAGAACTATGACACTCATGATCACTTCTTCAGGAATCATCAGATCGCTCAGCAAATTGCACTCATCAATGGCCTTAGAGCAACAGACTTGCTTGATGCAAGTGTCCTCTGGTTTGGAAGAGATGATGTGTCATGGAACTCTAAGATTGAAGAGATCAACACATCGTATGACAACAGAGCAATTGACTTGACTAAGACATATCAGCTTCACAACAAGTTCATCATCGAGATCAATGATGGATTCATCTGCAAGATGGAAGACAGTGAAGGTGACAATGAGTGTGAAGCAAGGCTTGTGTTTGAAGAGTTCTACAATGATGGCACAGAGACTAACGAGCAAGATGTCCATGTAAGGTACACATACAAGACTCCAAGGAAGCAGATCATATCATTTGACATAGATCACTACATTGATGATCTCCACTCATTTGTTCCTAAAGAGAAGAGTGACGATTTAGACTTCACAATCATTGACTCACTTGAAGCAAATGAGAGGACAGAAGCACTCAATGACCTCAACTTGTACACAAGGAAGATCAATGAAGAGATTGCATACACTGAGACTCTTAGAGAATGGCAGCCTGACTTCATTGTAGATGAGAAGATCGAGACATACAACAGCCTCCTGGCAATGGCTCAGAAGTTCTATGACATGAAGATCAAGGACATCAGCTTGAACTATGCTCAGCAAAGAGAAGATCTCACTCTCCTCAATGATGTGCACAACAATCTCATTGATGAAGAGAATCTTCTTGACAAGTATGAGCTCATGCTGAAGAACTACACATTCTGGGACAGAGTCAAGATCAAAGTGAATCACATCGGTGACTACACAATCACTGCTAAAGGATGGGATGGATATAACACCATCTTCACTAACAAAGCTCTCTTTGACAACATAGTCTATGGAAAGGTGCCAACTGTGTACATTGAGAATCCTCTGCAGACAGGATCAACTTCATCTCAGGCATTTGAGTCTCTTGATGACAAGCCTCTCTTCTGGCCTAACTACAGGAGATTCATCACAGATGCATCAGGATTCACACAGTTCAAGTACCAGAACTACTCATACATCTACGACACTCCTAAGAGAGATGGATTCATCAAGATTGACAATGTCACCGAGAGAGTGACTAGCCTTTTGAAGAATGAAGAGACTAAGAGTGTCTATCTGACTCTTCTTGATGAGAATCCAGGATCTCAGAATGTCTTCTACCAAGATGCAAGTGTCAACCTCTACTTTGTTGACTCAAACAGCCATGAGGCAATCTTGACTACAGACAGAGACGGCAACATCATTGCAGGAAATGCAGTTGGTCCATTCAAAGTAGATAGATTCAATCCTACTCCTATCAAAGACATTGATGAAGCTGATCAGAGTTGGATGCAGATCTCTTATGAGCCTAACAACACTGAGTTCCAGTCTCTCACAGATGACATCTATGCAATGTACCAGAGAGGTGACTGTGAGTGCTACATAGGCAACATCACTGCTATTGAGCTCACCAAAGAGAACATTGCTAATGACTACAAGACCAAGACTTGCACAATCACATTCAAAGATCATCGCAACTTTGACAACCTTCTCTTCATGAAAGACCAGTGTGTGAAGATCATCTTCAAGCAGCTCACTTATGAAGGACAGACATCTAATGCTACAGACTCATCTACTACTGTAGACATGATCTCTAAGACATATGTGAGTGGCACTTCATACAGAGTGATTGAGGCTTCTTATGATGCTGAGAACTTCACTCAGATCTACAAGATTGATGGACTTGTGAATGTGGATCTCCTTGAGCCTAAGTACTACAAGAATGGTGTCTACAACCATCTGTCTGACACTCCTAGCAAGAACATCATTGGTGTTCCTTTCAAAGTTGAGTGCACAATCACTGCAGCATACTCAGCATTCACAAGCTACATCTTGAGAGTGACTGACAGCAAAGAGAAAGATGACATTGGCACAATTGACTACAAAGACTGGATCTATGAAGAAGATCACATTGACAGGACTTTCAGCATCTTGTCTCACTACTTCAATCCAAGGCTTGCATTCATAGACTGGCACACATCATCAGACACATACTATGAGCATGAAGGTCCTGCAACATGGGACTATGTTGATGATGAGATCATTGCAACTAGCAGAGATGAGAATCATACATTCAACAATGATGGATACATGAGTATCTGGGATGTGACTATCAACCAAGGCTTGCATGTCAGTGACAACACTCTGCTCTACCAAGTCATCAATCCTAATGCAAGTGTCAAGCTCACTAATCCTGGAGAGTACCACTTCAGATTAGGTGCAATTGACATATACGGCAACTATCTGAAGAATGATCTTGAAGGCTTTGTGAAGACATATCCGCAAGATTGAGGCAGAGGCCATTTAGGATGAGCCTGTGCGCTTCCTTTGCCGTGAGTTGGTAACTATACAGTATTCAGCTGGCCGCGGCCCTGGCTCTCCTTTATATGAGATGAGCCCAAGCTCAACAAGTGTGAAGTGATCTGCCTTCTTCTTCCTGAACTTCTCAGAGAAAGTGTGAGGATGGAATGTGAGATACGTGTTCCATTCAATGTATGAATCAAGATCATCAAGCTCTTTCTCTGAGAATGTCTCATACTTGCTTATGAGATTCCATCCTGCTTCTGTCAAAGGATAGTTAGTGCCAAGCTTCTTGTTGAGCTCAATGATTCTGTTGACATATCCTGGATGATCAACATGACCATATGTCTTCATCCAATGCTGTTGCTCTTCTTGTGACAAGAATGGTGCATAGAGACCTGATGAGTCACAGTGTATCTTCTTGCCATTGTAGTACAAGCCATCTGCTCTCTGCTCACACTCAAACTCCATTGTAGGCTTTCCTCGCTTTGCTTTGATGAAGTACGGAAACGAGACCTTAGTCTTCTTTCCTGGCTTCACAGGCTCAAACTTGCTTGACTTCTCATCAGGCATTGATGCATACTTTGCCATCTCTGCCTGCACGGCTTCTTTCTGTTCTGCTTTTGCCTTCTTCTTGATGGCACTCTTCACTGTAGGATGCTCATAGACTTTCTTGAGATCCCATGAGAACTTGTCAAGGAATGCTTCACATCTCTTGATTGAAAGACCTGTCTCCTTGACCATCTTGAGCCTAAGCTTCATCTTGTCTTCTGTAGTCAAGACTTGCTTTTCAGTTGCTTTTGCCTTCTTTGCCATAGTTGCATAATGTTGATTGACAGTGCAAATGTACACAATTCTGATGACAACTAGCAATCTGTTAACCAACTTTAACCATCTTTCACAATTGTTGACATAAGTCATATCAAGAATCAACACTATTGTCTAATGACAATGATAGGCACTACTTTCACAAGCAATGCCTATCGAACATCTTAACACATGAATCGGCGCAGAAAGCCGAAGAAAGCAGTGGACAGATTAGCGAGGCTGTCCACTATTGATCGTATTGTCAAACGTGCTTGCGAGATAAGAGATGTAGTTAGGCTCACTAGCCGATGCACCATTAGGATCAAGTGGCCATGTGCCATTCCTATCATTGAGCTTGCTAGCATTTGACACAGTAGGATTGAGGAAGTATGCTGCATGGAACAGTCTCTTCTGCCAATCACTTCTTGTAGACTTGCTGTAAGTGAAGTTCTTGTACATCCAGATGTCTGGGAATGTCTCAAGATTCTGATCAAAGTAGAAGAGGTTGTTAGCCTGAAGCAATGTAGACCTAGACTTGTCGAACAAATCACTAGGAACACTTCTCACTGAGTATGCACCAATGTTGCCATTCTCACCTTTGCCTTTGAATGCAGGGTTGATGTCAACTGCATTGACAATACTGAGAGCATCATTGCTAGGAGTGAAGTTGAAGTTCACAGGTGAGAGGAATGCAGAGTTAGCATAGAGCATCTTTGTCTGCGCATCGAACAATCCTTTCTGTACCTGAGGACCATAAGCCTGATCATCACTCTTGTATCCATACCAGAGAGTTCCTGCGAATATGTAGTCAATGTACTGAAGCTCGGCATTCTTGCTGAACACGCTTGAGTCGATGTGCACACCTCTAGGAACACTATTGTTAGACCAGAGGAGATATGTATTAGCAAGACTTGAAAGTCCATTGAATGTGCTTGGCTCCCAGAGCTCACCTTGGACATAAGATCCACTCACTTCTCCAGGATATGTATATGGAGAGATCTGAGGGTTCTTCCAGAACATTCCTTCAATTGAAGTGATGTTGCTGAGTCCTTCAAACATGATAGGAGACACACGTCCTGGGAATCCAGTGTACATGTTTCCTTCGGTGTAGTAGATGAACTCATCATTGACTGAGATCAAGCTTGCTGCAACAGGATCACTCTTCAGGTAGAATGTCTCTTTAGCATTCTCTTCAGAGCTGAACATTGAAGAAGCATCTCGATTGATCTCAGACTTGTAAGTAGTCACATTCCTCTTAGCTGTCTGATATCCACCATTTGCAAAGACATATGTAAGCTTAGTAGAACCTGCATTTGCAACATACTGGAACATGTCGCTAGGACAGAAGAAATGCTGATCAGCTTTGATTCCTGCAATGAAGTCAATCTCATTGTTAGTGAGAGACTTAGAACCATATGTAGTGTCTCCGGTTGAGTCTCTCTCAACGAAGATGCCTACAGGTATCTGAGACTCTTGATCAACCTCATTGTGAGTGACATAAGAGAAGACCTTCTGTGTAGGATTGCTCCACTCACTAGGAATTGCAAGGGTTGCATACAAAGCTCTGTCATTCTCTTGAGAGCTTGCTTGATAGTCAACTCCTTCAACGAAGTCTGTTCCAACAAGGGCATCTTTAGTGTCTGCTATCAATGAGATTGGCTCTTCAAACTTGATTCCGTCGTGCAAGTACTTGTTATAAGTGAGCTTAGTCCTATGGCTATTGAAGATGACTTCACGCGGATCATACCATGGATTTGGCATCATCACTGGAACACCTTTGAGCTGCTTCTTAGTCCTGTCACCTCCATTGTTGAATCCAGCTTCATAAGCTTCTGTCAGCATTGATGTGATCTCAGAGTCTGAGTATACTCCATCTAGGCTGTAAGTCCTCTTGACATAGTTGAGACTGTCATTAGAAGTGATGTCAAAGTTCAGCTGTCCAGTGACGTACTTCTCTACACCAGTCTCATATGCATATCTGTATGCTTTGTCAAAGTTGCTCTGATCAATGTAGTATCCAGTCTCAATTGTGAGCCTTGTGTCTTTGTCAGGATTAGGCAAGAACACTGCTGTGCTATAGAGAGGATCCGGAATCAATACATTCTTGTTAGCATATGATGTGCCAACCTTCATGTAAGAGTCTTTCACATAAGCATTCAGCTTGAACTTCTCACTGTTAGCATACTTAGCAGCCTCATTCTGTGAAGAAGCTACTATTCCTGGAGCAATGTTGTAGTTCTCATTGTATCTCAGGTAAAGGAATCCAGCTGCATCATTCTTGTAGAAGAGATGATCAATGTCAGTGATGTTCCTTCTGTTTGTAGTGACTTGAACAGTTGATCCATTCAGAGTGTAAGAAGGAAGTGTCTCATCAATGTGATCGAACTTCTGCCACCATGATGGAACTATTCTCCTGTACTTCTGCATTCCAAGATGCTTAGTCCTGTCATATACTTCAAACACCGCCATGTTGCCTGAAGTCACTTCTGGAGTGCTAAGAGATGCATCCGCAATCTTGATGACAAATGCTTCACTCTCAATGACACCGTTATCAGGAACATAGACTCCTGATGAGTTGAACTGCTGCAATCCAGATGTAGTAGTTCCTGGAGTCACAAGACCTTGATCAACTGCATTCTTGGCCGCATAGACGCTTGAAATGCTTGAGATTGATAGATATGAAGCTCCTATCTTTGCGTTGCTCCTGCTTAGTCCTATGAAGCCGTAGCTGAGTTCTGCAGCACTACTTGCGATCCAAGCAGGTGAGAGAGTCTTAGTCTCTACGATATCACCAGTGTAGAGGAACCTATAAGGAATGTGACCTTTCATGTAGTGGTTAGATGCAAATGCATAAGCAAGAGATGTCAAGCTAGAGTCACTTGCAAATGACTCAGATGTGAGCTCCCATCCAACAGGTATCTTGTAGGTGTTTCCTCCACTCACATTGTTGAAGAATGGAGTGATGATTCCTCTGAATGCATGGCTGAAGTCAGAGAGACTAGTTGTGTCACTCAGCATCTTGATAGAAGGTGCATGAGAGACCGTGCCATCTATGCCAATGACAGGTGCATAAGGCTTAGACTCATAGAAGTCAGGCAATGAGACTGAGAATGAGCTTGAGTCTGCATACTTCAGAGACTGAGTGTCTGTGAGAGCAGCATTCAAGATCGTGCTTGTCAACACATTCTGGTTGCCTCTCATGTCTACATAGTAGCGAAGATCCATTCCAGCAAACAAGCCTCTTGCAATCTCAAGCTTAGAGCAGTTCTTGAGTGCACCATATGGGAACATTGCTTTGTCATACTGAGTGATGACATTACTTGGGTACTTAGCATATGTCTTGATGATGTTAGTGCCTCCGAACATACTGACTATTGTGTCAGGTTCAATCTCACCATTAGACTCACCTACAGGATCTAAACACTTAAGAGTACTTGCAATCCTCTGGAACATGTCATCAGTGAACACGAAGAATGAGTTGCCTCCAGTTGACGTGAATCTGAATGAGCTCTTGATAGTGTGGATCCTTGATGAGAATGCAGAAGGCATCTCAGACATCACAGAAGGCTGGCCACCGAACAAGTCAATGATCACAGAGCCTACAGGAAGAATGTCATTGAATGAGTTCTGTATCTCTTCAAGCTTTGTGTTGCTTCTCAGCAATGGACAATATGAAGCAAATCTGTCACTGGTCTGGACAGGTGCAGTTGAGCCACCAGCTTTGACTGAGAGATGCAATCCATTGAATGAGTTGTCAAACTTGACTACATTCTTGAAGTACTTCACCAGGTTAGCCATTGAGAAGTAGGTCTCTCCAGCATTGACTGAGCCTGCAACAGCGCTGTTGATACACATGACATTGTTCATCATGTCTGCAGCAACTTCAAGGCCAATGAATCCATCTTGCCAATATGTAGCAAGATCCCAATATGTAGGAAGAGATGCAGGAGTCCAGTATGCATAGTCATCATACATGCTGATGCTCCATCCAATGTTGCTGAAGTCCTTACAGTTGATTGCAAGTGGAGTCAGAGTACCAATCATGTCAGCAAATTGCTCTGCTGTAGTTGCACCTGCATTGAACGAGTTGATATCAGGAGAATACAGTACACCTGTCATGTTAGCATCTCCTGTGAACATCTCAGCGATTGTCTCAAGTGACCACAGATCTCTGAATGTGAACCTTGAGAGTGAAAGATCCTTCTCTGCATCAAATGATGTGTAGATCTTCTGGCAAGTGCTGAATGCATTCTTAGCAACAGTGATCTTCTTAGCAGCAGATGCATTGTACTGATTCATCACAAGAAGGATGTAATACAAGTCATTAGCAGAGATGCCAGTGTTCCTGAAGACATTCTCAATAGAAGTCGCACCTTCTTTCATGACAAGTCTTGTGATTGGACGGATGCCTTGCACAAGCTGATCATCTGCAAGACCTGCATCATCATGCATCAAGCTGATGAATGCATTGACAGTCTCATCACTGTATCTTGCTCTCACTGCAGCTTCATATGCTTCTTTAACAGCAAGTGAAGACATGTTCTGATCACTTGGAACATCATTCCACTCACAAAGCCTGAAGCTTGTGATGTTCTTGTAGAATGTTCCTGCATCAACCTCGATCTTACCGAAGATCCTCTTCAGGTTTGGCATTCTAGAGATGCTCAGATTCTTGATGATGTTGTCATCATTGTACTTGAAGGCAATGTTCTCAACTGCTGAGCAGTTGTTCATGTCAAATGAATCAATCTTGCCGAACACAGCCAAGTTCATGATCAAGTTGCTGTATCCAGTTGCTTTCTCATTGTATCTGTGAGTAGTGATCACAGGATATGCAACAACATCACCTTCAGCATGTGCATACTCAACATCATGAGTGACAAATGCACCATCTCCATTTCCAAGAGCAAAGCATGGGAATGACACTCCTGTGAGTGAGATTCTCATTGAGTGATCATCCTGGTAGATAGGATAGAGATCTGCAACATCATACTTAGGCAAGATAGGAACATTAGATGTTTGTATGTTAGCAAGAGTCAAGTCAGACAGATCTCTTGCACCAGACAAGTCAAGGATGATTCCAGTGTTTGCCAAGTTGGATATTGACACACTCCTCATTCCAGAGCAATCACCTTTGATAGAGAGGACACTCAATGTTGATGTATACACAGTCTGGTCTCCATCAATCTGTGTGTTTCCTCTACCATCATATGAGAATGATGTCATGCCTGGACAGTCAGTGATCTGGATTGATGTCAGAGACTTGTTCTGTGCAAATGTGATTCCTTCAAGCTGTGGACAGTTTGTGATTGTAAGCTTCTGCAATGCTGTGCAACCACTCAAGTCAAGTATGCCTTTCAAGTTGCTGAGGTTGATCAGTGAGAGCTCACTAATCTGAGTCCTTGCAACATACAGAGTCTCAATGTTGCCTCCATTAGGCAATGACAGAGTGTTCACATCACTATCTCTTATGTCAAGCCATTGCAACTTTGTCAGAGTAGGAATGCTCAAGTTGAATGTACCCATAGTAGTTGATCTCTTGGTAGCATTCAAGTTCAGCTTCCTAAGCTCAGTGTATCCTGACAAGTTGAAGTCATCATTTGTAGAGATAGCAAGAGATGTAGTTCCACTCAAGTCAAGCTCAAGGAGATTCCAGTCACCTTTAGAGTCAAGAGATCTGAGATTGAATTGCTTGATGCCATCCCAGTATGACATTGCACTGATTGAGTTTGAAGTGAACTCAACGTTAGAGTCAATAGCTTTGTATGAGACTTTAGTCTTCACATTAGGTCTCAAGAAGAAGCGGTACTTGGTTGTTGTCAAGTTGATGACAAGTGCAGTAGCAATGTTAGACTCAAGAGTCTGCTCGAATCTAGCAGAAGATGTACCATTGCTTCGCAATGAGATGATCTCTTTGTAAGGAGAGATAGACTCACCATATGCATTAGTCTCATTCAATCCAAATGCATTGTTCACTAGAGTCTGGTTGAAGACCTCAGGACTTGTGTACCATGCATACTCTTTGCCGAACTGAGCAACTTCCTTTGAAGTAGGAGTGCTTGTCAGTGAGTACATGCAGCCTAAGTTGAGAACAGAGTCAAGGAATGCAACACGATTCCTAAGCCAGTTCCTGATGAAGTCTGTGCGTCTTCCGTTGCAGAACTTCATGTCAGGATATGATGGAGCTTCATCAGCCTTAGTAGCATATGGAGTCATGTACTTCTCTTGATAGTCTAAGTTGAAGACAATCTCACCAACATTCTCATTGTGAGCCAAGAAGTAGTCATCAATGAATGAGTTGTAGTCTTTCAATGATGCACGAAGCTGACCCCATTGACCAGCAGGAGAAAGCTGTCCTCTGCTTATGTTCTGACCAGTAGTCAGTGACATGAATGTAGGCATGAATCTGATGACATGCCAGAGGTGAGACTCTCTCAAGTCATACTGTGCGTTCTTTGGAAGAGGAATTGATCCAATCTCGAATGCACCTATAAGCTCTCCACCTTCCTTGTCGTACCAGTTGTAGTACTGCTTTCCTTGTGAGTCAGTGATGATATGCTCTTCATCTACCCATGGATACTGCTCTTGGAACACTCTCAGAGAAGTGTTTCCGTCTTGATCTTCAAGGTTGACCCAGAAGTCAGGATATGATGTTGGATCAATAAGCTCACGACCTTCATTGTCAAGTCCAAGGGCAGTATCCATGTCATAGAATGCAGGGAAGATAGTTCCATGACCATTCTCAAGATTCCAGCTTCTGAGCGTGAAGTTCTTACCGAGAGAATCAACCATGCCGAACATCATAGTGACAACCCAGTATCTAGCAAAGCTGAGATAGTGCAACCAGACATCCCACTCATCACTATTTGTCCTAGAAGGAGTAGAGTACCAGTTGACACCTTCATTGTCAAGATAGACTCTGTGCTGAGATGTTGTGTCAGTCCAGTCTTGTCCATCAAGAGACAATGCACCTTCAATCCTCTCAAGACCTTCTTCCCACTTCATCCTAGTCTCAATGAGGTGAGTGTACTGTCCAGAAGGAATGTTGTTCACAGCTCTGTATGTCTGAGTGAGTGTGTATGTTCCATCTGCATTCTTCTCAACATCTGATGCAAGGAAGAATGTAGAGTCATCTTCACTCTCACGATATGCAGGCATGATGCTCACATTGTCATCAACAATTCCATAGTAGTATGTAGGCTTGTCATCGACATTATGGTATGCAATAGCAGAGATGATGTCTTTGAGTCTTGAGTATCCTACTTCAGGTGTAGTCTTGTTAGAAGCATAGTATCTCAAGTCCCAAGTGTTCTGAATGAGCTGTCTGTTCGGCTGAGCAAATGATGCAGCAGGATCATTGATGTTGCACTCAAATGACCATACATTGCCTTCAGGTTCTTTAGCTCTGTACCTGTTGACAAATGCTGCAGTTGTAACAGTGTCAGGATCTGTCCATGAGTCTGGATCAGAATCACTTCCATTCGACACTCCCATCAACTCATATCCTTCAAACTGCCTGAATCCAAGGTTGAAGTGAGATCCACGGCCAAGGTTGAATGAATAGATGCCAAGGAATGTCCTCTTGGAGATGTATGTTGTTGATCCTGATGTCTCATCTTTCACAGGGACATTCCAGTCAATGAAGACAAGAACAGGGAATCCTTCAAGTGTGGTCTTGACCTTGCTTCTATACTTGTTAGTAGGATCTGTCTGTGCTGGATTTGCAGGCATGAATCCTGACTCATTGATCCATGTACCAATAGCAGCATTGTTAGCATGTGCTGAGTCCATGACATCTGCCTTCAATGTCCATCTGTTCTCAGGCAGGTACTTCTGAGGATTTGGAGTGAAGAGAACCTTGTTGTTGTTCTGTGCAGCCAAGTCACCTGAGCCACCTTCGGTGACTGATATCTGGCCATTGTCTACATATCCTGCACAAAGCTCAATGTTCTTTGAGCGGTTAGCCTGTGTAGATGTACCCTGTGGATCCCATCCTACAACCAATCCACTTGGGCTAGTCACAGGATCAGTACCTGTTGTGTCAAAGTACTGCATAGTTCCAAGGAATGCCGAGTCACCATTGAAGGCATTAGCTATGTTCTCGTCATCGAATCTCTTGTTGTTCTGTGTAAGCTCTACCTGTCCTTCTCGATAGATCTGATAGAAGAGCTCATAGTTCTTAGTGTTAGTCTGAGTGAGAAGCAAGATAGGAAGCTCACGCTTAGACACCGTCCTTGTAGTTGTAGTTCCATCTTGATTCTTGACAGTTTCTTCAACTTCCTGCAACTCTTTGAATTGCTCAAACAGCTTGTTTGCATTAGCAACTTCATGAGTCTCAAAGTCCCATATCTTTGACACCCATTTCTCTGTCATGAAGTTCTTGCGAAGTATGCGAGAGATGTAGTCTGCATCATTGACATAGACATCATCAACAAGGGTCCTGTTCAGAAGAGAGCTTGTGATAAGCCAGTTCTTGTTGATCTCATTGTTGCTAAGCCATGAATGGTAGATGCGCAAGCCATAGAAGTTGACATCAGCATGATTGTCATACACAATCTCACCATTCTTCTCATAAGTCTTGCAACCAAGTGTGATACCATTTTGCAAGCTTGAGAATCCAAGTGCAATCCTTGATGTTGAGCTTGCTGTTGTGTATGGCATCTCAATGCTGTCAAGTCCTGAGCATATGCCATTCTGGTACAGCATGATGATTGCAGTCTGAGGAGTGCTTCCATTCTTAGGAACAATCTTGCAGACAAAGTCAAGCTGTGTGAGAGCATTCTGTGTCATCTGCTTAGAGATTGAAGCAGTGTACACAGCATCTTCATGCTCAGGATCAACATGCTGTATCTTGAACTCGATCTTCTCAAGGTCAACATTGATACCAAGGCTCATGTTGCCATCAGATGAGTAGTCTGCCATTGAGAAGATAGTTCCTTCATTGTTAGGATGCCAGTCAGCCTGAAACACAAGCTCAATAGCAAATCCATTGGTCATCTGCTGCCAATCGATTGTTGATCCACCAAAGAACTTGGCAAATGACTCCTTCTTGATATGGCCATAGCTTCCTCCAGCTGTACGGAATGCAAGATACTGAGTTCCATTAGCTGAAGTCAAGTTGCTTCTCAGGAATCCACTCGTGTTGCCGTTAGCTTGGTAAAGATCCATTGGCATGCTGAAGTTCCTTCCTCCAAGACCAACATTAGTAGTGTTGATGTACTGTCCACCTTTGACATTCAGTGCTCTGTAGTTCTGTAGTGCAGAGACATATCCAGACAGAGTGTCAAGATTGAAGTACATGTCTTTAGTCTGGTTGATGATCTGATCAGTTCCTTCACCAACGACAGTCTCAATACCAGTCACATAGTTAGGAATCGACACAGCAGACTGGAGTATCTCAGTCTTGAGCTGAAGCATAGGAACAAGCTGATCAGGAGTCTGAGGTATCATGTTGTGGGCCTCATCTCCATCAAAGCTGAAGACATAGAAGTCTGCTCTGATGCGAGCGAACTTCTGGCTGAATGTCTCACTTGAGTTTGCTTTGTCATATGCAAACCTGATCTTCTCACTGAGCTTGCTATAAGGAATGTTGATGTCAGACTGAGTTGAGCCAGATCTGTTCATGCTGATCTTACGACCAAGGCTTGTGTTAGTGTCTTGCCATGCCTGGAGCTTAGCAGCATAATCTTCATCACTGGCAAATGGGAATCCATCAAGTGTACCATAGTTGATAGGATCTTCTTCACCAGGCTGATCAATGAGCTCCCATGTCTCATTTCCATTTCCATCAATTCCTGTGCATCCATAGAAGTAGATGACATAGAAGACAGATGGGAACAAGCTCTGAGAAGCTGTGAGATATGTGTTCAGTGACAAGTTGTTACCGTCACTGAAGTATGCATCAGTAGAGTAGTCATTAGAAGAAGCTACCCACTTCTCATCTCTGTATATGATGTAGAGGCTGTCAGTAGATATGAGTCTTGGCTGATAAGTCTGCATGCTAGTTGCCATCACTACTCCATCAATCATCATCTCTGCAGTCACTTTGATTGTGTAGCTGTTGCCAATCACCATGAACTCAGAGAAGTCAGGAAGTGTAGGAGCTTGCAAGACTAGAGGATTTGAGCTGCTGAGACCAGAGACTGTGTCCTCAAATGAGAGAGCAGTTCCATTGTTGAACATGTTAGTCTCAATCTTGTAGTGCACAGTTGATGGAGTAGATGGCTTGAGAGTGATGCGCATGTTGTATCCATCTGCATCAACAGTCTTTGTGCCATTTCCAATAGGATTGAAGTTGCCGTTCTGGTACACTTCAGCATCAATCTCAACAGTAGCAAATCGCAATGTAGTAGTCACAGGCAAGAATGACTCACCTGCAGAGCTTCTCATCTGTGCAGTGATGTTAGTTGTACCTGTGATGCCTGTTATGTTGACACTAGCCATTGTTGTGCTCTTGTTGAGTTGCACATTAGATGCATACACCTGGTTAGTGACATTGTTGAACACAGTGACTGCATATGAGACACCTTGCTCAGCATTCTGAAGGAACAAGTTGATCTGATATGTAGAGCTGCTCACTGATATAGAAGATCCTGAGATGACCTTCGTCTTGTTAGCATCCATGATTGAGAGTGTAGGCACTCCTGTCTCAGATCCTCCACCTCCACCGGATCCACCTTTGCCTCCTACTCCATTCTTCACAATCCACTTGATGTTACCATAGAGCTCATTGATTCTCTTGTTCATGTATCCAAGAGTAGATGTCAGTGATGCAGGTGCACTCAAAAGAGAAGGGCTTGTGACAATGATGTTGTCTGTAGATGTTGATGCAACTACTCTACCTTTCCATAGAGGATTACCAGATGCATCATATATGATGTTGCCACTAGCGTCTTTCTGCTTGTTCCAACTCTGTATCATGTGTCAGTGTCTTACAATGCGATTTGTTTGCCCTATTTATCAGTCAGATGGACATATAGCAAACATGGACCATCATCAAAGACGGTCCATGTGAATGCATATTGTATGTACTAGTGCTAGTTCCTAGGCTCAACATCACTGAGTTCCATAGCCATGTTCTCAGTGTACTCAATTGTGGTACCAAGAGCTTCTTTGATGTTGATTGAGTCAGTAAGCTGAGTTGTTGCATTTGCACTAGACAGCTTTCCAAAGATGTTGTCTTGCATCTCGCCGGCTGCAATTGCCATTGGATCACTGAACTCAGTCTGTGGGAAGAATGCTGCACTAGATGGAGTGTTAGCAAAGTTGGACTTGTTCACTTGATAGTGGAACACTTTGATGTTGCCAGGCTTAGTTGCATCACTTGTGCTAGGATTGAACTCATAGACTACGAAGTGAGGCAGCTTCTGGAGATCATGCACTGCAGAGTCACTTCCTGAGTTAGAGTTGTCCTTTGCAGGATAGTAGTACTGCAGCCAAGGAACACACTTAGTCGGCTTCTCTTTGTTAGAGATGACCTTATTGCCAGATGCTTGACTCATCACATAGACAGGAGCAACTGCTATTCCATTTCCAATCGTCTTAGCAACACCATTGTAGCGATATCTAGTTGGAATGCCGATGCCTGCTGCAACTGCTTGATCTGCAGTAGCTTCTTTCATTGCATATGCAACTGCATTGTATATGCTATCAGGCACTCTGTCATTCATCACAAAGATTGGATGGCGTGAGTCAACTGTCCTGGTCTCTGCAGCAGACTCAAGCTGAGCTGCAGTAAGTTCCCATGAGAACTTGGCATCTCCATCGACAGTGTAAGTCACATTCTCTAGAAGTGGCCATGTCTGTGAGTGAGTGTGCTTGTGTCCACCAATAACAAGTCTCACATGGTTGTTCTGGAACAACTCACTGAACATGTACTTGTGTCCTGCCCACTCATTGCAATTGAGCTTAGATCCACCTGTTCTCTCCTTTGTAGTAGCATCATCCTTGCTAGCAAACTCATCAGTCAAGATGGTGTATGGCATCTCATGCATGTAGCAGATGCACCATGGATAAGTAGCTGTGCTTTCAGGAACAAGAGAATGCTTGTACCACTTGTTCAGGTCTTTCTGCAACCAGTCTTTGATCACTCCATATGTCTTAGTGAAGTCATTCTCAGCAGCATGGTATATGTTCACACCTGCAGAGATTGTGATCTCTGAGCATATTGCAGTGAAGTGGCAATTGTTGTAGTTGAAAGAGTAGCAAGAAGGCAAGATAGACTCAATTCCTGTGATTGTACCAGATCCATTCTTGATGAAGTTGGCAGGAAGGTTGCTAGGATCGAGCTCATAGCAGTAGAAGTAGTTGAACTGCAATGGACTGATCTTTCCAAGAGTCATTGATGCAGTCTTAGCATCTTTACCATCTCCAAGCATGTAGTCTTTGAGCGGAGACAAGTCATTGTTTCCAACAACATTCATCTGCTCGACACCTGCAGACTCATTTGAGTACACTGTAGTTCCATTGACAAGCTTCTTCTCAAATGGCAAGCCAAGTGCAAGAGATCCAGCTCCATTGTAGTAGTCTATCCACTCAGACACACGGTTTCCATTCTGAGTCATGTCGCCAGTGTTGATAGTGAACTGAGGATTGAACTGAGCACGAATGACATCAGCAGTCCTTCTCCATGTCTCATACTCTTGCCATCTGAATCCTTGCTGATCAGTGTGCTGCACAAAGTACCATTGCTTGTCAGTCACAGCAGAGCGAACTTGGAATCCATAGATGTCAGAGCAATGCTCAACATCAGGACCAATGCAAGTTCCATACTTGTCATATATGCCTTGACCTACACAGTACTCATACTCTGTTCCTTTAGTGAACTTAGTAGCAGAACTTGATGTAGTCTTCAGATCTTTGTCAGTGTAGTACTTAAGAGATGCTTCAAGACCTTTGACTATGCACTTGTGAGTTGTCACAAAATCATGGCCTGATGTCTCCCAGTAGATTCTGTCATAAGCAGGAATGTGCACTGTTGTTCCAGGAACTGTCCTAAGTTCTGAGTCTTGTCCATCGCCGGCTTTGTAAGACTCTTTGATGTTCCACTCAGTAGTACCTTTCTTTCTCCAGAACACAAACTCGTCTGCAATTCCAGGACTAATCCAGTTGAAGCATCTTGTAGTTGTTGGATCAATGCCGAACGACACTGTCACACAGTATGGATGATTCTCTCTGAAAGAAGTCCTAGTAGTGTAGATGTCCTTGTGTTCATATGATGCTCTTGGACGGAAGCTCTCTTCATTACCAAGATAGTGCTTAGTCACATCAACAAAGTCCATGAACTTAGAGTTGTTCTTCTTGTCAAGTGATGCAGCATTAGCTTGCTGAGACCTGTCCATCATGAATGCTTTCACATAGATTCTGTTGTCACCTACATTTGCAAGAGGCTTAGACTCAGAGTATGTGTTGTTAGTTCCCCATCCTATGAAGTCGAGGTATGTAGCAGGAACTGTGTATGGAGTTGTACCTGTGTTGATACCTGCTGTAGGAGTCAATGTGTATGTAGCATAGATTCCTGAAGCCGCATTCGTAGTTGCATTAGCAACTGCAGACTCAGGATACACACTTGCATCGAATGAGAGATAGAGTGCTCCTTGTGTGTTGTTCATTGCTAAGAGCTTTCCATTCTCGTACCATTCCATGTCACAAGTGCTCACATTGATTCTTGTGCTTGGAGCATTAGTAGGAGCAACTTGTGCACCTCTGATCAAGAATGTGCTTCCTGGCTCAATGTGTCCTTTCAAGTCTAGCTTGTGCCAAACTGGTTCTGTTCCTGTCAAGTCTACATACTGCAAGTTGACGTTGCTAAGATCAATAGCAACTTCAGGATCACAGTTTGCAAGCTCAATGAAGTTGTGGCTAACAGGAAGTGTAGTGTCATGATCAGGATCACTCACAGAAGCTGCTCTGTCATTAGCATAGATCTCATTGATGACAAGTGCACCGAATGTAGTAGTGCCCATTGAAGGAAGTGTAGTCACTACAAGTGAAGAGCCTGAAGTTGCATACTTAGTTCCTTTGACTTCCATGATCTTCATCTCACCACCTGCAAGAGACACACTGTACTTTCTTGCTTGGCCTGTAGATGGATCAGTGTTGATGTCTGTCAATACAATCTCATTGACACTTCCATCAGTGAATGCTCTCAATATGTCTGCCATAATCTGTTCATCTGTTTCTGTTGGATCATCCGGATTGACAGAAGGATCAGTTGGATCAATGTATCCACCTGTGCCACCAAGAGCAACCATCTTGTTAAGGTCCGGATTGTAGTAGTATAGAGTGCTGTTCTCAACGCAAATCACTGGCTCATAGGGAACCAGATACTCTTTCTTAGCAACCATCTCAGCATACGTCTTAGCGAACTTGAAATGGAAATGCTTCAAGAGAAGAACACTTGCATCCTGATCAAACTCATCATCATTTGGATTGATGCCATCATCAGGAAGTGTCTCATATGGATATGTGCTTACATCTAAGATCTGGTTGTTGTATATGACTTCACCAGAGCTTGGATCGATGTATGAGTGAGACTCTGGATCAAACTCAATCTTGTCTACATAGCTAGAGTCAGTCCAGTCAACTGCAATGAGCGGATGAGGATCACTTGGATTCTTAGCTATCCACTCAGTATGGTTAGACTCTGCATCACTGATGTCTCCACCTCCAAGATCATTCATCGTGTTCTTGAGTCTAATCACCTCGTTCTCAAGGCGATTCACCGCCTTGATGAGGCTAAGCATGATGCCATTAGGAGTGAAGTCTAGCTCAATATCAGGATTGACATAGAGGAAGTCATCTGGAAGGCCAGACTGCTCATATGCATCACCTTCAGTGAACGGATTGTGCCAGTAGATCTCTTTCTCACCTCCACCTCCTGTTCCACTGACCTCAAGCTCGTTCCATGACACAATGTTGTCAACTATTGATGCTTGGAACAGCCTTGATCTTCCATCTCCGTAGTTGACTACACCAAGATTGCCATCTTTGACAAAGCCTGGATTAGTAGGAAGCTCGGCTTCACTGTTAGCAGCATACTTCACAGATCCATGAATCCATGAAGTGTCGAGAATCGCTTGCGGAATGTACTTGTTGACATCAAGTACGTCTTGTATGATAAGTGCCATCCTTTAGCTGATAACTACTTTGATTTGTGAGCCTTTAGTCTCAATAGGGAATGCTGATCTATAGAGCTTGTATGTCTGTGAGTCATGAGTCTCTTCATTTATCACATCCATTGTGTATGGTCCAAGAGCTTGTGATGTGTATGTAGGAGCACTCTGTGTAGCAGGCCTTGCTGTGTAGATGTATCCATTCTGCGTCACATTCATCTCTATTGAGCCGTTCTCAACGACTTTAGCAGTGATGAGAGAGCTTCTGCTGTCTCCACACAGATAGTGGACTGTCTGCAAGTCATCAATTGAGCTCAAAGCTGACACGAATCTGCCTTGCGAGTCAACAGGAATGATGAATGCATACCTATAGTTAATCTCAGGGAAGTTGTATGTCTTAGACACTGACTTCTGTGTCACTTGGTTTGTGAATGTCTCAATGCTCTTGTCATAGTTCTGCTCAAGGTTGATTCTAGACCAGTCATAGTCATTGATTGCATACTTGAGGACAACTGTGAATGTTGTGTCAGATGTCATTGTATGGACTTGATTCAGGTCATAGACATTGCACATCAGTGAAGGATCATCAGTGACAACAGTCTTCAATGGAGAGTCAACAGTTGTGTTGCCAAGATAGATGTCAGCTCTCTCAAGTGTGACTAAGTCACTGCTTATAGTCAAGTTGTCTATCTTGAATGACTTCACTCTGACAGTTGTTCCTCTCTTGATTCTCTGTGCAACTTTGTTCCCATTCTCATCAAGCAGTGAGAAACTGAATGAGACAAGATCTTGAGTCTTGTCAGCTAATAGAGCAAACAGCTTCCTGAAGATGTAGTGAGACTTAGTCAGCATTCCAAGAAGCTCCTGATTCTTGTTGCTCACCTCTTCTGTCACTTTCTGATTGACTAGTGAAGTGATTGTGTCAATGATAGAGTCTTCAGAGATGACAAGTCTCTTCAATATGATCTGACGCTGTCCTAAGACTGTCCTGCGCTCACCTACTACTGAGTACTGAGACTTGTTGTCAAACTGTGATATCTCAGTCAACATGCCGTTGCTGTCTAAGAGAAGGAACTTCGTCTTAGTGAGTGCATGCTCATTCACATAGAGATCATACCCATTCTTTGGGCTCTCTTCTTTGACAAATGCTACAAAGTCACTGCCACTATGCTTGCTAAGCCAATCTCTATACTCATCCAAGCTGTCAAACCTGAAGATGTTGACAACAGTGTTTGGTGTATATGAAGTTGTGTTTGATGCCATTCTTTGTAGCCGGACTGTATGCTTTGCCCTATTTATCAGCACACTAACACTTCCATGACCACCTTGATAAATACGGAAACTCATTAGGCGCATACCAAGAATGAGCATCAAAGACACATCAGAGACACTCAAAGATCTAGTCAGCTCTGTGACTTCATCTCCATCTGTAGCTACCAAGTCTCCTGTAGATGACATGCCAGATGAGCTTGAGCCAGAGCCTTTGTTTGACATCAACTATGCTAAGTGCAAGAAAGAGTACTTGCGCAAAGCTAGGAACACAATCAAGAAGATTGTGAGACTTGTCATCACTGATCCTGAGATGATTGACAAGAGCTTCATTGCCGACAAGATTGAGACTGATGCTGAGCAGCTTGGATTCATGTACTACCAGAGAGCTTTGTGTGAGTACACCCAACAGGCTAACCTAGAAGCAATAAGACTAGGAAACGTTGGCCCAAGACTCATTGAAGTGTTCACAGGTCTCTCTAAGCAGATGACTGATCTCTCAAAGCAAATCAATGACTTTGAGAACAGCATACTGGAGAGGTACCAGAAGATCAAGTTTGACTTTGTTGATGACAACTACAATCCTGCTAGAGCTTTGCCAGGAAATGACAGTGAGCAAGACAAGAGTCTTGCAAGCCAGAACATCTTCATAGGTGGCAGATCAATCAACAAGAGCATTGCTGAAGAGAAGAAGAAGCTCATTGAAGCAAGAATGAAAGCTGAAGAGACTCAATACGAAGAAGTCACAGAAGAGGAGTAAAAGATGGAGACAAAGAGGAAAGCACACATCAGAGAGATCTACTGCAGGATGCCAGGCGACCCTGGATACAAGCATCTAGAGAAAGACATTGAAGTTCCTAATGACATTCAGAACATCCTTCAAAGGTGCAGAGTCTGCTTAGGAACAAGACCTGGACAAGTGCTAGGAGATCCATACTTTGGAATTGACCTTGAAGACTACTTGTTCAACATGAGTGTCGATCAAGACGAGATAGAGAAAGATGTGAGAGACTTGATTTGCAACTATGCAGGTGCAGGATTTGAAGATGAGCACCACTTAGATGCAAAAGTGTACTATGGACACATCGAAGGTGACACAAGTGACTATCTGCTTGTTGACATATACATAGATGAGATCAAGTACTTAGGTATCATTGTAAGCTGATAAGGCTATATTGAGATAGAGACAGCCTGGGACACTTTCATGAGGTGAGTTGGTAACTATGAACCAAACTCCTTGAAAGTGTCCCAGGCTTGTTGTATGTCATCAAGATGGAGACTAAAGCTTAGCCTTGATCATCTCCATCATTGCTTTCATCTGCTCTTTGAGCTCATCTATCTCAGATTGCTGCTTCTTGATGATCTCATCTTGCTCTTTGATCTTCTTGAACATTGCAGCAGAGACCTTAGAGAGAGCTACATTGTAGTTGACATGCTTAAGCTCTGTCTCTTCATCATAGTCAACTGCTTCAGGTATGAGCTCTTCAATCTCCTGTGCTATGAATCCAAATGATGCTTTGCCAGTCTCTTTCCACTCGAATGATCTGAAGAAGCCATTGTCTGTGTCAAAGAGCTTGTCTACAAAGAGCTTGTCTACATCTTTGATCTCTCTCTTCTTAGAAGCATCTGATGTATAGTAGACACCATCACTTTGCACATAGAAGTTCGTGTTCCTGTATGTGGATGTGAATGTGCTAGATGATGTAGATATCAGTCCAATAGGATAGAGCTTACTATTAGAAGGAATAGTAGACGAGACAGAGACAGATGAGATGTATCCTCTTCCTGTCACATAAGACTGAGTAGCAAGAGTGCCATCTTCTGCTGGAAGAGTCAATACATGTGCACCAGTGTCATTGATCTGCAATCTAGTGTTGTAGTCATTTGTATTACTAGAGTTGTGGAAGTCAAGATACTTGCCTACTTCCATGACACCGTCTGATCCAACCTTAGGTATCTTACCCCATGGATTCTGGCTTGATACTACCTCAGATGTCTTGACATATCCAGATGGATCAATAGAAACATAGCTGTTCACATTCGCAGATGTAAGAATAGTGTTACCATTCCATGTGAGATATCCTCCACTTAGAGCTACTGTATAACTAGAGCCAGATATGATCTTTACACCTTTTGAACCGTTTAACACAAGCATGTCATCTGTATCAGAATCCTCTCCTATCCATACATAAGAACCATCTCCGAACTTGATGTTATTGTTTGTTCTTGGAGTAGATGTAGTAGGACCGATATGCAATCCACCTTCTGCATATAGTGTTCCACTTGATACATACACATTCTCATTTGAGTATCCTTGATGACCTGTTGAACTTCGTTCTATTGTTCCAACAAGATAGAACTTGCCTGTACTATCACTTGAGCTTACCTGATAGTCAGTGTTAGAAACAGAACTTGAGATAGTCAAGTTGTTGCCACTTCCACTTATTGAGATACCAGAACCAGGAACAAAGTTGATAGTGTTAGAAGAACTGTTAGGAGTGTATGTCTTCCATGAGTTACCATTTACAGTATATGACTGTGAGTATATGTTTTGATGACTACTGATACCACTAGAAGAGATAGTGATGTTAGTGCCATTTCCTGTGATAGTTGTGTTACCAGCTCCAACAAGTCTCACATAAGATCTCACACTGCTATTCTCTACATACTTCAAGTATGGATTTGTCACATCGCTTGTTGTATTAGAAGTGCTAGAAGTGTCTCCTTCTCTCAAGTATCCATAGAAGTGACTATCACTATCAGATCCTGAGATTGTGATTGTGTTATTAGAAGGATCTGCAGTCACACTGATGTTTCCTGCACCAAGGATGTTGAGTGACCTTGAGCTTCCTCCAGGAGAAAAGATAGCAGCATTAGTACCATTTCCTTTGATTGTGAGGCTATAGAGAGTCTGATGTGAAGTGAGAACCTTAGATCCACCACTATACAGGTATCCTCCAGATGCATAGCATGAAGAATTGCTGTATGTCTGGACACCATTAGCATTTTGTGACTTAGCACCTACAAGATAGATCTTGTCACTAGTGTTGCCACTACCTGCAGTGTTCAGAGTGTCCGTATCATCAAATGATACTCCATCAGCGGAGGTCAACACCTTGGCACCGCCAGAGTACAGACAGTCATCTGTTCCAATGTAGACACTAGAGTTCGAGTAAGTCTGTGGATTTGCTGCTTGTGACTCAGCTGCAACAAGGAACATCTTTGTAGATGCCTTGTTAGTTGATCCAGCAGTGTTCTTCGTGTCTGATCCAGTGCTGAATGCAGCAGATGGAAGCTTTCTCCAAGACGGCGTGCCGCCGTTTGTTGAAGTGAGCACCCACTCAGTTGACTGAGTAGCAATCGTTGATGCTGCTGATGTGCCGATAGCAGGAACATATCCAGCAACAGTTGAAGACACTGCATTCCATGTGTTCGCATCGTCACGCCATGCTGGATTGCCGTTAGCATCGGTCTTCCAGACTTTGTTAGCTTGGCCAGAGCCAGAAGCAACATATCCTGCTGCAGTTGATGAGTTGGCTATCCAAGTGTTAGTGTCAGTTGATGAGATTGTGATCTGGTTTGTTCCTCTTGTGAGAGTGACATTAGATCCAGCAACAAAGTTGAATGTCTGGTTTGCAGTTCCTGCAGGATTGACAGTTGTCACTGTTGTTCCTCCAGCTTGAAGAGCTAGTGTCCTAATAGTCTGGTGATCGGTCAACACCTTGGCACCGCCAGAGTACAGGTAACCTGCATCAACGTATGCTTTAGCGTTTGAGTATGATCTGGCTGATCCGGCATTTGTAGTCTGTGAAGTTGGACCTACAATGAAGAACTTGCTTGTTGTGTTGTCTGCACCTACAGTGTTCTTTGTATCATTGTCATTTGCAAGAGGTCTGTCATAATACCACACCTTACCACTTATGATCACCGCCTCGTGCCATCCTGTAGTAGTAGGATCAGTCTTTGTATTGCTAGAGCTATTGACATATCCGAGTGTTGTGCCATCTGCGGTAGCAGGAGTGAACGTGTAAGTGTTGTTGAAAGTGATCTTGTTGTTAGATGCATCAACAGCAACACCCATGTTAGTTCCAGGAGCCAGAGTCAGAGTCTTTGCAGCGCTGTGAGGAGTGTACTCAAGAGCTGTAGTAGATCCACCTTTGACAGTCAACTTGAATGTAGATGTCAGACCTGAGTCATCTGCCCAATACGGAAGTCCTGTACTAGTGTTGAACTTCAAGACCTTTCCATTTGCACTAGGATTAGCTAAGAATGAAGTTGTATCTGCTGCACTCTGGTAGACAATGTTGCCTTTTGCACCACCTGCAAGCTTAGATGCAGTAGTAGCACTTGTAGCAGATGCAACAGAGAACTTGCTTGGATCATACTTGTAGTATGCATTGTTAGTAGATCCACCCCATACAAATGAAGGAGTAGTAGTCTGGACTGAAGTGCCTGTCTTCCAGTACTCATTGAGCATATAAGCACTTCCTTCCTTGCCATCAAGGAGATCTGCATCAAGAGTACTTCCGGCTCCATCATTAGCCTCATTCCAGATCTTGACACCATTAACTATCAAGCTGTTCTCATTAGGAACGCTGAAGTTCAGGACACCTGATGCATTAGCGGCAACTCTCGCTTTGGATGTTCCTGATCCAAAGACAATCTGGTTGCCACTCATTGCAATATCACCATTCATTGTTCCTCCATGTATTGAAAGGAATGATGTAGTGTCTGCATCATCTCTCCAACCAGGCTGTCCAGCTGCATCAGTCTTCCAGACCTTGTTTGCAGCACCATTAGAAGCAACTACATATCCATCGTTGTCCTTAGTGTTCTGCTGCCAGTGATCTTCAATCTCAGGAACATAGAAGTAGCCTTTTCCTCTAGAGATAGGCATCTCATTCCATCCAGCTGCAGGAACATGAGTCATAGTGTTCTTGCTAGATATCATTGCACCTGCCTGGCTTGTAGTAGATGCATTTGCAAGAGGAAGCACTCCAGAAAGAATTGTGCCAGTTGTCAAGTCTGCAGCTGAGTGAGTGTGCTTCAAGTTGAGTGCAACATCTAGCTTTGTTCCTTGAGTGAACTTGACAACACCTGCTTCACTTAGTGAGATGCTCACATCATATGCACTTGCATCAGTCTTCTTAAGATATGAGTCAAGAGTGTCAGTAGTCACAACAAGCTTGCTGTTGCTATAGAGATTGCTACTAGCATCAATGTAGACTTTGCTGTTAGTGTTAGTGACTGCACCACTTGGGTCTTGAGTCTGTGCACCAACAATGAACAACTTCTTGTTAGTGATTGCAGATGATCCAGCAGTGTTTCTTGTGTCTGTAGCCTTGATAGTGAGACTCTTTTCAGTAGACTTGCCGGTAAAAGTGATGTTCTCACCTGCAATGAAGTACACACTTGCATCTGCTGAGTCAGCATCAAATGTTGCAAATCTGCTTGCGCCGCTCACTGATGTGCCTGCATACAGATACAAGTTCTTAGCATTAGGAACAACATCAGTGATTGCTTTCCATGAAGGCACCTTGTTTGTTGTGTCAAATGTCAAGACTGTTGATGCTGCAGCAGGATTGTCTAAGAATGAAGTTGTGTTTGCTGCACTCTGGTAGACTATGTTGCCTTTTGCACCACCACTGAGCTTGCTAGCTGAAGTAGCACTTCCAGCACTTGTTGCATATCCTATTGTTACAGTCTTAGTTGTTCCTGCAACTTTGATTCCAAGCTTGTTGTTGTAGAAGCTAGCATCAGAGAGCAAAGCTGATGGAGCAATTCCTCCAACTTTGTCAGAGTCACCTGCATGACTTGCATCTTGTGCAGATGTTGCTGAAGTTGCATATCCAACAGTGACCTTCTTAGTAGTTCCTCCTACTTTGATGCACACTTGATTGTTGTAGAAGCTAGCATCCTCAAGAAGGCTCATCAATGAGACTCCTTCAAGATGGCTTGCATCACCTGATGTGCTTGCATATCCAACAATGAGTCTCTTTGTTGCACCACCTACCTTGATTCCTATCTGATCAGCATAGTTGCTTACGTCTTCAAGCAAGTTGTGAGCATGATATCCATCAAGTGTGTCTGCATCATTTGGTCTCCAACCAGGCTGGCCTGTTGAATCAGTCTTCCAGACTTGATTTGGATGTCCATTTCCTTTAGGAACATATCCATCGTTGTCCTTAGTGTTCTGCTGCCATGTGTCTTGTGTCTCTGGCACATAGAACCAAGGCTGTCCATTGCTTTGTATTGGAGCTTTGTTCCATCCTGCAGTTGGAGTAGTTGTTGGTGTAGAAGTCACTCTAACAGAGCTCATCACTGCTCCAAGCTGAGATGAAGAAGTTGCATTTGCAATAGGCATCGCACTCCTAGGGAATGTGTGTCCACTAACATCTGCAATGTCATCTGCATTGTGAGTGTGCCTCAAGTTCAGAGCAACATCAAGACCTGATCCTTGTGTGAACTTGATCACTCCTGCTTCTGACAATGATATGCTTACATCATATATGCTTGCATCAGCTTTCTTGAGATACTCAGTCAAGCTTTGATGCTCAGTCAATACAGCTTTGCCTCCTACATAGACATTGCCATCTCGGCCTATGAATACAGTGCTTCTTGAGTATGTCGTTGGATGAGAAGTCTGGCCAACAGCACCAATGATATACAAGCTAGCATCGGTCTTGTTAGTTGCACCTGCGGTGTTCTTAGTGTCTGTTCCTTCACTATTATAGAACCAGACATATCCATTGTCAATAGGAGCCTTGTTCCATCCTGTCCCAGACGGAGCAGCTATATGATCACTAGAGTCAGCAATCACATATCCACTCACATCTTTGCCTGCAAGCCTTGGTGTGAATGTATACTCATTAGCAATAGTGATCAAGTGCTTTGATGCATCAGCAGTGACCTTGATTCCTGTTCCTGCTACAATTCCAAATGATGCATCTGCTTTATCCGAGTCGAACTTTGTGACAAGTGTGCTGCCTCCATACACAGAGAAGTCCTTTGTTGATGTGAGTCCTTCTAAGTCATCAGCCCACTTGAGAGTCTTTGTCTGGCCATCAAACTTGAGGACACTGTCGCTGTTAGGTGCACTCAAGAACAATGTCTCATTTGCTTTGTTCTGATAAGGAATTGAGTATGATGCACCACCGGCAAGGTTAGTGGCTTTCTTAGCTGTGATTGCATCATCTGCTGCTATTGCATGAGAGGAGTCTCCTGCTTTGTCAGCATACCCAATTGCAACACTCTTTGTAGTGCCACCTATCTTGATTCCTACTTTAGCATTGTAGAAGCTTGCATCTTCAAACAGCTGAGCAGGTGTGTAGCTCTTGCTTAAAGTTCCAATCTTCTCTGCAAGTGTTGCTGATCCTGCAGAGCCAGCTTTCTCAGCATATCCAACACTCACTTTCTTAGTGACACCACCGACTTTCAGACTCAGCTTAGTGATTCCACTCTCAGTAACATTGCTTGCATCTTCGAAGATCTCATTCAAGTGCTTGCCATCAAGCTTGTCTGCATTCACTGCCTCGGCAGCATTGCTTGCATCAGCAGCTCCTGTTGCATATCCTACAGTAAGACTCTTTGTGACTCCACCAATCTTCAAGCCTACTTTCTTGTTGTAGAAGCTCGCATCTTCAAACACTTCATTCAGGTGCTTGCCATCAAGCTTGTCTGCATTCGTTGCTTCAGATGATGAGCCTGCAGATGTAGCATATCCAATGGTGACCTTCTTAGCTGTACCTCCACCAACTCGGATTCCTAGCTTGTTGTCATAGAAGCTTGCATCAGTTAGAAGGTCTTTAGCCTGGATTCCATCAACTTTGTCTGCATCGGATGCATATGATGATGTGCTAGAGTCTGTAGCATATGCAACTGTCACTCTCTTAGTGACACCGCCTACCTTGATTCCTAGCTGCTTGTTGTAGTTGCTTGCATCTTCAAACACTTCATTCAAGTGCTTGCCATCAAGCTTGTCTGCATTCACTGCCTCAGCAGCATTGCTTGCATCACCTGCATTCACAGCATACTGAGCAACACTAGACTCAACGGCATAGTCAATCTTAGCGTTCTTAGATGTGCCTCCAACTTTGACAGTGATAGATCCATCAAGGACACTCACATCTTCTAGCAGATTTGCAGCATGATATCCATCAAGTGTGTCAGAGTTGTCAGTTCTCCATCCTGGGTTGCCTAAGCTGTCAGTCTTCCAAACCTGATTTGGATGGCCATCTCCTTTTGCAACAACACCATCATTTGCTTTGCTGTTGAGAATCCACTCTATCTCATTCTCAGGAACATAGTACCAAGGCTGGCCATTCACAATAGGAACTACATTCCATCCTGAAGCAGGCTTTCCTGTGTTGTTCCTAGAAGAGCTAGTCACTGCACCAGGCTGTGATGATGTACCTGAGTTAGCTAATGGCAAGATCTCTCTCAAGAGAGTTCCTGTTGTGATAGCTGCTGCATCATGAGTGTGCCTAAGATCAAGTGTCACATCAAGTCCAGACCCTTGCTTCATGTGTATCAGACCTGGACTTCCTGACACACTCTCTACAACAAGTGCATAGTTTGTGCTTATGTCAGAGGACTTTGCATACTGAGTGATGTCTTCAATCTCATTTCCTTGAGCGTCAAATCCTCCGAAATAGGTATCATGTGTAAAGATCTGGTGAGTCTTCTTCAGAAACACAACCTCACCTTTTGATGTATCTGAACTAGCTGTTGTGCGATTAGGATTGAATCGGAACAGAACTTGATTAGCCATTGATGCTTCCTGAGTCGATTTTGTTGTCGTATTTATCGACTCAGGAAGCATCCTATGTGATCTTAGAAAGTACTAAGAGTATGAAATAGAGCTTAGTTGTAGACAGGGAACTCAAGTCTTGCAGCGTTCTCTTCTACTTGCTCTTTGAGATCATCTGTCTCACTCTTGAGATCATTGTGTGTCGCAATAGTGACATAGTTCTCAAGGCGTGCATTGAGAGTAGCTTCAGAAATGCCAGAACTAGATCCTGATGCACTTCCAGCTCCATCGAATACTGTAATCACTCTTGTTGCCATATCTCAAACATTGTTCAATTATGCGTTATCTTCAATCCAGCAGATTGAGTCTTGAACAGTCTCAACAATAGATCTCATTGAAGATGATGTACTGAACAGTCTCTCCGAATTGATTCCTGAGATAGTCAAGTCTCCCAACTGAGCTTTTGTGACACTGACAATTCCGTTAGTCTCAGACACTTCTGTTGCTACATTACCTGAACCGGTAGTAACAGAGTCCATTCCATCAATACTCTTCTTGACTGACACCAGCTCTCTGTCAAGTGCATGTACTGCACCATGGATAGAGCCTGTTCCTCCAATGAGAGTGTTGGAAGCATTAGCTGCCGAGTTGATGCTACTATCATTAGGCAGAGAGCCGTTGCTTGCAAGACCAGTTGCTGCAATGATGTTCTGGATAGTAGCAGATGATGCAAGAGCTGACATGTCTCGCATGATCTTGCCAATAGCAACAGAAACGGTGTCATTAGCAGTGATTGCGCCTGAATTTGCTGCAGCTACAGTATAGTTGCCAAGAGAGACATCAGTACCTGTAAGAACAGGGTTTATCTTGATGGCCTTGCCATTGATAGTGTAGTTCTCAATATCATTGATCTTTGTCTCAAGACCATTCAGGTAGATACCATTAGCACCTACAGCGATGTAGCCTCCTGAGTTAGCAGAGTCAACTTTCACAGAGACTACATTGTTTGTGATGTCAATGCCGCCTCCAGCAGTGTAGACGTCAGCAAGAGAAGTCACATCAACAAACACATGGAAGTCTTCTGTTCCACCTCCTGACCTCTGTCTTGTGAATGTGAAGTCAAGATAGTTACCTGATGTGTAAGTATTGGTGCCATCAGTGACAGGATTTTGTTCAGTAGGAGAAACAAGCTCTACATTCTTGATCAGGTTAGCTGCATAGAGGTCTGAGATTGAGATACTAGAAATCGGTTCATTATTACCTCCGGCTGGAGTCTTACCATAGAGCTTGATAGACTGATTCTCAAGAGCGAGACTCAATTTAGCACAAAGACCTGCTGCAGTCTGCTGCAAGACCTTGTCATCGCTGTCTATCTTCAATGCTACATCATATCCTTTTGTAGAAGCATTGTATGTAGCAGTGATCGCATTCGAGCCGAAGACTCTGAACAGATTGATTGTTGTAGGATTGCTGTTGTTCTTAGTGAGAGTAAGGACAGCCGATCCATTTGCACTAGGCTCTGTGTAAGATGCTGAAGTAAATGAGTTCGCTAACTTAGTCTGATCTTCAGTAGACAAACCATATGCATTACCATCAAGGTAGATCACCTTTGCATCTGATGCAAAGTACACTCCATTGGTAAAAGTGCTAGGTGAAGCAAGATACTTGGCTTGTGTACCTTTGTAGAACTTCACCTGCTTATTCGTTGATTGAAAAGCCATATCAATATGTAGTGTTAAAGTGTTTCACTTTGTGTGATGATAAGTTGTCGTATTTATCGACTACTCAAACCAGAGAATGCTATCATTAATCGTTCCAAACGCGTTGCCTACAGAGGTGCTAGAGTCGATCACTCCACTTTCATTAGACATCTTTCCTATAGGCAGCTCACCTACATCTTTCTTCTCGACAGAGACCACTCCTTCTACTTGAGTCACTCTGACAATCACTTGTCCGGTGTTCTCGTCGCTGAGATTCGCTCCTGCTAAGAATGAACCTAGCACACTGTCAAGCCTTTGTATCTCTTCAGAGACACTTCCTAGACCATTTATGAAGCTCGAGTCTGTCCTTGGAACATACTTTCCATCTGTGCCAATGACTGCACCAATTGCAGACTCAACTTCTCTAAGCTCATTCTTGATCTTCAGCAAGTCTCCAAGGTCTCCATCAAAGTCCTGAAGCTTGTTCTGCAGCTTGATGAATGCTTGACTAAGTGTGTCTCCTTGCACAATGTTGCCAGATCCATAGTTAGATCCATCTTGAATGTCATAGACATATCCATCTATGGCACCTCTGATAGAGTCTCTATAGTCAACTTGGATGTTGCCAGTGTGCAGAGTAGGACTAAGGCTTACACTGATGTCATTGATAGTGTAGTCATCAATAGTTGCCTTCTGCTTCTCAAGCTCTCCACTAAAGTATGTGCTCTGGTCATCAATAGCTTTGTCAATTCCATGAATTGCCAAGCTTCCGTCATTGACTGTCAGGTACTTGTTAGTCTCTGCGTTAGAAGCTAGTGAGACGTTGATCTTTCCTTCTTCATCAATGACAATGCCTTTGCCTGACCTGTATGCACTAAGCTCATTCAGGTTGACATAGACATCATTCCTCTCAATTGCGACAAGTTCTCCATCTTCATAGTTGCCTACTACGAATGTGAGCTTCAAGTACTTTCCTGGTGCAAGGCCTTGTTCATTGACAGATCCAATTGCAACATACTCAGCACTCTCTAGCATTCCATCTTTTATGAAGTCTGCTGCAGAGATTGAGTTTCCTATCTTGTTGCCTTGATCATCCTCAATGCTTATAGACTTGTTGGCATACTTGAGATTGAGTCCAAGCTTGAGTCCATTCTCTCCTATCTTCAGTGAGTTCCTGTAGTCAGGATCAATGTTCAAGCCTATCTTGAATGTCCTCTGATCATTTCCTGCATATGTTGAAGTCACTGCAATTCCTGGATTGCCTTCAACTTTAGGAAGCCACAAGACTGTGCTAGCTTTGTTAGGATCCTTTGGAGAGAATGTGAGTGATCCTGCAGAGCTATCATACTGGACAGATGTGATAGCATAGTCTAGAGCTGGAACATCAGTGACTCCATATGCAGATCCATCCAGCCAAATCACCCCTGTATCTTGTGCAAAGTAGATGCCATTGTCATACTTATGGTTTCCACTCTCAATTGCGTCAAGGTACTTCTGCTCTTTTCCTCTATAGAATGCTACTTGTGCCATTCACAATCTCTTTTCAGTTTAGTCTTCATCATGCCATTCTACGTCTATTCCTCCACCACCTGATCCACCTCCTTGCTCAAGAATCAGCTTCTTGAGACCATACAGTGTCAAGTACTCAGATGAATCACTCTCTCTTCCTCTCAAGTCTTCAATCTGAGATGAAGTCGCAAAGTATGAAGCAGGCTGTCCTTCTAGCCTTCCTGCATTCCAGACTCCTTCGATCCTTCCTCCTTCAGGACCTCCATAGACAACCATGTCTCTTCCTGATGCATCTTTCAGAGTCAGCGAAGGAAGTGTTAGTTCACCTCCTTGATACTTAGGAATCTTGACAACATGCGTAGATGAATCAATAGTGATCACATTAGTGTTGTCTTCATGGAATGCAATTCCAGTGATGTAGTCAGTGCCACAATCAAAAGGCTGACCATTCATGTACAAGACATGGATGTCAGTGAGCAATATGATGTTGTAGAGAAGGTCTCCTCCATCTTCTCCAGGAATCAAGACAGGAAACTCACGGTCACGATTGATCTTCAAGTGTGTGTTTCCTTGAGGATCCATGCCATCAGCTCCATAAGTGGTGTCTATGTTCTCATTGTCATATAGCCATTCATAGAACTTGTCGACTTCTGCTGCAAACTCTGCTGCAGTTGTCTGTATGAAGTCAATTCTCTTGTTCGTGATTGCCATGTCCTTTCTCTTAATCTGTTCCTACTTCTTTGCCGTCCAAGCCTTTCCACTTCAAGATGTCACTCAAGAATGCATTCACCTCATTCTGTGTTGCTTCAATCCTTCTCAAGTCTATGTCATCAATTCCTCCTGATCCTGAACCAGACACGGCTACTTTGTCAAGAGGACCATATAGCTTTGTCCAATCTTCATCAAACAGAGTGTTGAGTTGATCTATAGGCAATGTAGATGGAAGAGTACTCATTCAGATTAGCTTGCATGACATTTGTCGTATTTATCAGCCTTTGATAGCACTCTCGAGCTTCTGGATTGTCTCTTGATCATCAATGTTGCTTACCAATTTCAGCCAGATATCATAGCCTAAGACGACCGCATCTTTGAATGTCATGTCACTAGACTTGACTCTGCAATATGCAAATCCTGGCCTAAATGAGTCTTCAGATGGCATCTTGCTGAACTGAGGCTCAATGCATGCATACCAGACCTCTCCTTTGCCTTCTTTCTCAATCTCTGCAAGTGAGTCACTGAATCCATCTGAGAAGCCTCCTCTCTGTACTCCATCTCCAAGCATGCTTCCTCTCTTGACTCTCACTGTCCAGTCAAAGCTCTTAGTCAGATCTTGCATGAGAGTGTCTAGTAAAGCTCCATTGCTGAACATTAGCTTTCCGCTCACTTTCTGACGCAGGAACTTCTGTATCTTCTCATCTCTAAGTCTCTTCAGCTTCTCTCTGATTCGCTTCCCATCTGTCCCAAAATCGACCATGCTCAGCTCTGGAGCACTAATAGCATCAGAGTCACTCTTCACCACTTGACCAAATGACTCTACAAGGCCTTCAACTTCTTTCTGGTACCTGATCTCAATGTAGTCATCTAAGACTTGGCCACCAAACTGATCTTCTGGAAGTGCAACTACATACTCATACCACTTCATCAGCAATCGCTTGCATGCATTCCAGTTTCCTTCTCTACGCTCATCATAGACTTCAAAGAGCAGTCCATCTTCAATGATGACACCTTTTGTCTTTCCGTAGCTGGGGAACATGAAGACTATTCTCCAGTCATGCTTAGTGAACTCGTTTCCAGCTTCTTTCTCTGCTTTGTACTCGGCTTTGATCTCATCTATCTTGTCATAGAAAGCCTTTGTCTCTTCAGTCTCGATGTGCCTCATTGTCTGATCACACACATGGAATCCTCTTCTCTTCTCACCGTCTTCAGTATAGGTGTCCAAGATCATGTCATGGACTCTGACATTTCCTATCTCAGTAGTGTAGGTGTTCCTTCTTGACTCTAGCCAAAACAGCAGATTCTTGAGATTGTGTATTGCACCCCATTCTTTTCCTCTCTTGCAATATGCATCATAGAGAGCTTTGAGCTTTGACCATTTAGTGAACACATCTACTGCTCCATCTCTCACAGATTGCCCATTCTTCACACTTCCTACAAAGCTCTCACTTATCCACAATGAGAAGTCCTTGCTTGCTATCGCTTTCAAGCCTGAGTACACCTTCTCTCTTGTTCCTGGCCATCTCTCATTGACCCAATCAAGATCACATATATACTCGATTGTGTCTGCAAACAGCTTCACTGCTTCATCTTCATCGAGCTTTCCTACAAACACAGATGTTCCTCCTGCTTTGCTAGTCTTCTTCTTGATGACTAGACCTCCTTCTGCGTCTTTGAAGTCTTCGATGACAATGAATGAGTCAGGATTCACTCCGTACTTCATTGAGTTGGCACTCCTGAAATAGTATGCCACTAAGTTGAATGACTTAGCTTTGTTCACTTCACTCACAAGTCTCTGGCTGTACTTCCAGTCTTTCATAGTGATGTCAAACACTTCTTTCTTGCCAAGTGTCTTTGCTTCAATAGTGAGTGAGTTCAGCATAGACAACTTCTTCCTAGCAAGCATGTTCAATAGCTGCTGCAATCCTTTCAGATATGGATTCTCAGTCATGTCGAAGTTCATCTTGCTATGCTCCATTGTTGCATGAAGAGCCTTTCTTACTACTTCATGCAATCCAAACATCTCTCCTGCAGCATCACTGACATCATCTTTCTTCTCTTTGATCTTTGCTCCAAATCCTTCTTGAAGCTCAAATCCTCTGCAGTCATTGAATCGATACTTCCACTCTGCAGTCTTGCACCACTTAGGAAACACATTCGCCATAAATGCCTCTAGCTTTGACGTTCCAAGCCATGTCTTTGAGAACTGCTTGTAGATGCTCTCTTGATTGTCCCACATGAACTTCACAATCTCTTTGATGTCTCGAAGGAATCCATTTGTGCTCAAGTATGCAAAGTTGTACATGAAGTGCTCGATAGGATCAGTTCCTCTGATGAGGCTGTTGCTAAGAGCAGGTCCATCATAGAAGACCTCATATGTAGGTCCTTTCTCTTCTGTCCACACTCCAAGATTCCAATTGACTCCCATTATGATGCCCCACTTAGTCGCATTGCTCTTCACTACATGCTTCCTCACTTGAAGCTCAAGCCATTGATTCTTTCTCTTCTCAACAACTTCACCAAAATGTCTGCTCCATCGATCTTTGTTCTTTGCTTTGTAAGACTTGTATGACTTAGGCATCTCAAAGACTATTGTGTCACTCTTCTCTATCTTCTCATCAATGCTAGATCCATATGTCACTCTTGCACCTTTCTGGAATCCTACTCTCATTGGATGGAGCTCTCCTTTAGCACTCTCATCAAGATCGATGTATCCAAGTGACTTTGCATATTCATACAGCTCTCTGAAGGCTTCTTTCCATTCTACTTCTTGCTTCACTCCAGACAAATCATCAATGGCAGCTCTCTTGTCTAAGTCTGTACTTGCACTCTTCACTCTAGCTCCAAATCCTTCATTGACTGCACCATCTCCAAAGACTATGTTGCACAAAGGCTCAACTCTATAGCCAGTCTCAATCCAAGTCTTGAATCTCGGCTGAATCTCTTCACTCCTCTTTGAGAGCTCAAGTGCAATGTCTACAATCTTGCTGATGTTAGATCTGCAAGGAGTCAAGTCACTATTGATCTTTACAGGTCCGGCCAAAGTCTGCATAGTCCTAACAGGCTCATGCTTCAGTCCTTTGATTGTGAATGATCCATCACAGTGTGTCAGTCCTTCTCCTTCTGTGTATATGTCCAAATTGTACGAGATGTTCTTGTTGAGATTGGTGACATCAAAGCAAAGCAGCAAGACTCTGTTCAGCTTCTTGTTATTGATGAAACTAGTCACAACAAAGCCTAATGAGACAATCTTAACATCAGGTTCTCCTTTTGGTGAAGTCTCCACTATTCCATTCATCGGCTTTGTGAAAGACCTGTCAGTGATGATAGAGTCTCGTTTAAGAGAGTCAATAGAATGGACATTGAAGCTCATTCCTTGCTCAGAAAGCTCATGTGCAAGCTCTCTCAAGAATGTCTGAAGATCAATCTTAGTGTCAAATGCTTCCACTGCATTGCCAAAGCCTTCTTGCTTCTTTGCCTTCTGTCCAAATCCTTCGGTAAGATTGCTATTTGCCATATGTCTTCATGTATGTTCTGTCCATTTATCAACAAAATGATGCACCATGGAAAAGATCACCATTTTGTTCAATTTGAAATGTGTTAGCATTCAATCACTTATGAAGAAAGTGCACTTTTTGTTGCAAAAAGTTGGTCAAAAGTTGAATCAGAATGGTCAAAGGTCGATATAAGATTCTGAATCTTGAATCAAACTTAGAGAACTTATTTGAATGTATAAGATCTAGATTTGAATCAAAACAAGAGCAAAATGGTTTTCGAATTTGAGAGTTCATTCTGAGCCAAACCTGAGCCGAATTCCTTCTGAGCTTTTCAAAAAGTCATATCATCCACTTTCTTAGAAAGCTCAGAATCCTTTTGATCTTTTTGAGATACAAGCTTCATGCCAAGACTATCAAAAGAGAAAACAGAACTTAGAGACGAGATCCTCAGAAAGCTGTTTGAAGTGAGGAATCGCTATTATGAAATAGAAGACTACACACTGAAGCTCAAGACATTCTTGGACAGGTTTGTCTTTGGATTCACAGACAAGAAGCTTAAGCTAGTGTGTGTCTCGGAACATAGATTCAAAGTGGAGAATGAGTCTATCAACTTTTATGATGGAAATGTCCTTCACTTCGGAACAACTGACAATCAATCCCTATATGCCCTATATGCGATTGATGAGTTCTCATTCTTGAGGCAACTCAATGGGATATCATCTTACTATGCTATGAGCCTTGAGCAGGAGCCTCTTGAAGCAGAAGATGACTTCATCAGATGCAATGTTGCTCCTAGAGAAAGCCTTTACACAGCTATCAAGTCTTGTGAGTCTCACTCACATTCACTAGAAGAGAGACAGACAATCAAGTCTGAGTCTCTAGACGGGATCTTCTCTGAAGCTAGTCACTTGCTTACGTTCATGAGCATGTCTAGAAGCAACATGAGACACATGAGAATGAACATCTCATCTTTGCTTGACAAGCTTTGGAGCATGAGCAGCTACTTCTCTATTGTTGAAGATCTCTTTAAGCCTAGAGTTGTCACTATCACAGCAGAATCACTTGTGCTTGATGTCAGAGAAAGAGAAGACAACTCGATTCACAACATTGTGATTCCTTATGATGGTGACCTTAGGATAGACAATGCCTTTGAGAAGCTTGTGAACAAGACAAATGGTGATATCACACTAGAGAGTCTGCTTGAGTTTGAAGTGAAGCCAATGAATGACACAGAAGGAGGCAACAATGAGAAGTGAAGAGATCTCTTTTCCTACTTTAGATCTGTGTGAAGACTATCTTGGCATCAATTTGACAACCGGTGTCAAGATACCTAAGTACAGATACAGCTCAGGATACAGGATTGTAGGCTTAGATGACTTCTTTGTGAAGAAGAACCTATCACTATTGAAAGCAAGAGGAAAGCTGTCAGGATACACAAAAGATGGACAGTTTGTCACACCAATAACAGAATTTGACCTTCCGTTGATGATTCATCCAAAGAAGAACAAGCATCCTGGACACATTGTTTTCATCATTGGCAAGCAGGCTCTTAGGAATCAGAAGTTCTGCAAGCAATTCATGAGCGAGACAGACTTTGACAAGAATGTGATTGTTGGAGGAACATTCGCTCAAGACATATCATGGCCTTTCAAGAGACGAATCTATGATGACATCATTGACTACATCTTAGAGAAAGGATATCAAGTCTATCTCACTAACCATGTCAAAGCCTGGCAAAGTGTCCCTTTGTATGATGGCAAGACTACAGAGACATGCTCAGAGAATCATGAGGTCAGATGGCTATTTGATGACCTTCTTGACTTAGAGGTTGGATATATGAGAGGAATAGGAAAGAGCATAGATCTGGTATTGTCAATGTCAAGTAACACGATTGTCATAAGGCGCCTTGCTGAGATAGGCAAAGCTGAGATAGCCGAAGTTGCATACATTCCTCATCCATCTGGTGCTAACAACAGAGCTTGGAAAGCAATTGAAGTAGGCTGCTCAAATGCAGAGAAGCTACAATACATCAAAGGCATAGTTGACACTAGGCTAGGAATCAGATGATACCTCCAGAGATACATAAGCTATATCGCACAAACATTGAGATCATGCTAGAATCTGACAAGACTGAAGAGAGACTCAGCAGACATGAAGCCACAGCAGAAGACTTCACTCCAGACTCTGTTGTTGAAGACATGCTTAGCAGGATTCCTGACACAGTCTTCAGTGATGTCAAGAAGACTGTGTGTGATCCTTGTGCAGGAATTGGCAACCTCTTAGCAACAATCCTCACTAAGAGACTTCAATCACATTGCAAGAACTGGTCAGATGTCTATTGGGCTGTTGCATCTCTATTTGGTGTAGAGCTTATGCAAGACAATGTAGACACACTGAAGAAGAGACTCAATGACATCATAGACAATCAAGACCTTTGGAAAAGTGACTCATTTGACTCATCTTTCACAGATCATGAAGGAAATGTCACAAAAGGCAAAGACATTGAGTATGCATACGTAGCTTGGAGAGAAGGTGTAAGAGAAGTGATTGACCACAACATTGTCTGCTCAAATGCAGATGATTGGAACTTCATCCATTGGTGCCCTGAGAAAGAGCTTGTTCCTGCTGTTGAAGCACTATTCTGAACACAACATCTTGACACATACAACAAGGCCTCTGTCTAGAAGTTCAACAGACTCAGACAGAGGTCATTTAGGGTCAGCCTGGACGCTTGTAGAATGTTGTGTTGGTATCTACTAAGCTTTAGACTTTTGAGTGTCCTGGGCTTCATTCTACTTCTTTCTCTTCTTTCTTCCTACATTTGCATATGATCCATTCTTTGCTCTGCCATTCTTGCCACTTTCTGAATATGACAGAGACTTGCAAGAAGTGCTTCCGCATGTATTGAAGAATCCTCTAGAGAGTGAGTTGAACTTGCATGCTTTGCCGCAATATGGACAAGCAGGAGCATGCTTGGCTCTAGCATAGAACATCCATACTGCCTCCGGCAAAGTGATGCCAGGATCATATTGCTTCATGAGGTCCTCTCGCATCTCATCATGATTGTTGAGGAAGCGTATAAGACCTGACTTGTTCCTTTCTTCGTATTCCTTCAGGACTTCTCTAGTGGCCTTCTTCATATAGACCATATATCGAAGAAATGCAAGATGGTTTACGAATTAGAGCATGAATCTTGGATCTCTCGGCTTGTAGCTATAGTCAAAGCTGAACATTTGCTCATCTACATTCTCCAAGATCTCCTCTTTCTTGTCTTCTTTTGGAGCCTCTGCTTTTGACAGAAGCTTGAAGAAAGAGCCTTTGACTTCAAACTCAGCAAAGAATGTTACCGCTTTAGAAGAGATGTTCTCGTATGTGAAGACTCCTTGACTCATTGGATCTTGATAGAATGATGGCATAGTAGATGTCTTTGGCACCTTCTTCAAGTCAATCTCAAGAACCGTGACTTTCACTGATGAGTCTTTTGTTCTTGATGAATAGAGATTAGCAGCAGATGATCCAAGTGATGCAAACTTGTTGACACTTTTTGGAACTAAGAATGCATATATCCTTTCATAATGGCTTGCAATCTTATTGTTAGCTCTTGGTATCAATCCTATGTTTCTGATCTTGTCATATGCTGTAGACAATGTGACATGATACATCTTTCCGTCATACTTGTCAAAGATCATCTTAGTGACATCTCTAGTATTGATCTTGGAGTCTTTGACAAAAGAAGGAATCTTAGTCTCTAATGTGATAAGGCCGAACTTGTCAACTGTTCCAAACTCATGCTTAGATGCAGTAGCAATCTTCCATCCTATTCTACTCTCTTCATCTTTAAGACATTTGATGAACTCATCAAAGTCATTTCTATAGCAGAGTATCTCAATGATGCTATTCTTGTATCGATCTTCTTTAGCTCTGATATTGTTCTGGAGTATAGAAGGAAGCTCATTTCCTTCAATCTCTGGTATAGAGATCCAGAACTTTGGAGCGCCATCGATTAACTTTCCAGTTTTGATGCCTTGTGCTTTTGGATCTTTCATCTTTCTATAAGCATCTAAGAACTCTTTTCCTTCTGCATCATACTTAGTGAGAAGATACTTCATTGTCCATTGCTTAGGAGTAGATCCTAGCATCTCATACAACCATTCTTTGAACTCTTTGTCTGAACTCTTTCTAGAATGATAGATATAGTCTTCATGGATAGCAGTCTCTCTTGAGAATGTAGGATCTTCTATTTGAATCACTTTCCCTGATACAGGTCTTCTCAAAGCTTCTGTGATCCTTCTTCTCTTTGGTTGAGTCTTATTGAACATCTCTTCTAGGTCTAGACTCTCTGTCACTAATCTAGACTCAAAAGATGATTGCATTTCTAGCATCCATCCAATTTGTGCATCAGACTCATTCAATAGTAGATCTATTCTATACTTCTTCTTGAAAGGATTGACATTCAAGCTTTCATTCATCTTCTCTTTTGCAAATGTCACTTTAGTTCTCTTAGTTTGTACACCAATCTCTTTCAAGTGATTCTTGAGAATAGCAGGAGCATTCACAATCTCTTCAAGCTTTGCACATCCTTTGAACCATGCATCAAATGAGCTGTCATCATCTGTCATGTCTTTGAGCGCACCATCTTCAAATGTCACTTTCTTGAGAGATCTGCAATTGATGAATGCTTCCCATTCTATGCTAGACACACAGCTAGGAATCACAATCTCTTGGAGAGATCTGCAATTAGCAAATGCTCTGCCATCTATTGCATATGTTGCATAAGTTCCATTCCTGTGAGGCAATGTGATCTTCTCAAGCTTTGTGCATCCTTCAAATGCTTCTTCTGGAATGTACTCAATTCCAGTGAAGTACTTGAACTCATCAAACAAGACGATCTTCTCTCCGGAGAACCAATACAAGTCTCTGCCATTGATCTTGCTTAAGTATGCTGGAGAGACATCTTTCATTCTCTTTGGACAGAATCTCCTCAAGATGATCTGCTTAGTAGCCTCATCCTCAAACTGTATTGCATTCTCTTCTATCTCTTTCTTCTCAGCTTCTTTCTTTGCATTTCTCTTAGCTTTCTGATCTTCAAGCTGCTTGTTGTGATTCTCAAGCCATTTGCTTGTCTTTGCTCCTAGTGCTTTCTCTATGAGAGGAATGATGACTTTCTTCTGATATGTGCTGTATCCTTTTACAATCTCAGCACACACTTCTCTTCCTTCTTCACTTGTTAGTCTCTTGCAAATTGCTTCAATGTCTTGTAATGCGCCTGTTGTCAGCAGATAGCCATTCTTCTCTTCATTCAATATGGAGTTAGGCATCTCTACGAATCTAGCAGGCAAGCCTATCACATCAGGAGAAGATCCTTTCATGACAATAAGCTTTGCGTATATGTAGAACGAAGGCTCTTTGAGCTCAATTCGCCTACCGCTGTCATCAGTAGGAAAATGGACTTCGACACTGAACATGTCGCCTCCTAGAGATCTCCAAGAAGTCCTCTTAGAAGGTCCATATGCATCAAAGAGATCTATGTTGTAGACCATCTTACGCATATTAGGATAGTACTTCTGAGCTATCTCACAGCATCTTTCTGTGAACTCTTCTTCTGTCAAAGTTCCAAACTTGCTAGCAGCAGACTTGAGCTCATCTTCTCTTGATGTCTCTACATTCTTCTTGATCTTAGATCCAAATCCTTCGTATAGTTCTCTCAAATTCATAGACTAGTGACTACAAACCCTCTAAGAGGTCATTCATTTGCCCATTTATCAGACTATTGAATGACCTCTCAGAGTATGAAGGCTCTACTTATGCAAAGTAGAAGAGGATTGTGTACGTGTTCTTGTCAATGGAGACTACTGTCGTCCTAGCAAATCCGTAGTCAAGCACAACAGACTGTGCAGCAGACTTGACTGCATCTTCATAGTCATCAGGATCGATCTTCTTATCTGAAGGAATGAGTCCAATCCTAATCTCCAAACTGATTCCAGCTCCAATAGAGTTGACATCATTTGTGAGACTAGAGTAGCACTCACTTTCGATCTTGTTGACAATCAATGCTTTTGCATGCTCGACGAACTTAGCTCGCTTCTCTGCACGCTCCTTTGCCTGTGCAGCTTTCTTGTTTGCTTCAGCCACTTTAGCAATCTTGTCTTTGATTGCATCAGCTTTTGATCCAGCTCTTCCATTGAATTCACAGCCTGTGCGTCCTTTGTCACATGCTTGGCCATCACATCCAGGACAAGGATCCTCAAGCTCTTTGTCATCACCTGTAAGCAGTGTGTCTAGCCATCCTTGCCAGTCGAACTTCTTCTTGCCGACAAACTCACCAGCATCATCTTTGAGCTCTTCGAGAGTCTCATTGAGCTTCTCTCTCATGTTGTTGATGATTGGCCATCCTCTCTCACCAATGTAGTTCTGCAATGTCTCAGCAATGTCGCTGACGCTCTTCTCAGATCCAGTCTGTGACAAGAAGTCATTGATTGCATTCTGGAATCTCTGAGCTGCATCACTCAAGCGAGCTCTTGTAGCTTCAGAAGCCTTCTGCTCAGCCTTAGGCTCTGCTGTGTAGTCATGCTCAACAGTGTGTACACGATTTGCGTCGTCCTCATCTTTGTTGTATGTGGCTTCTCCTTTCACTTTTGTCTTTCCATCACTAGATGATGCATTGATTGTGAATGATGAGAATCCATACTGCTCTGCAATGGACTTAGCTGCATTGCGCAGTGCATCAGAAATGTTGATCTCTTTCATATGCGTCTTATATGGTTCTTCTGTTTCTGTACTCTTATACTGCAAAAAGTGTGCCAAGTTTAGCTTTTCGGCAAACAAAATGCACTCTAGACATCTAAAATGTCCATTGGGTCACTACTGAAGTACTGTGACCATGTCCTTGGGATACTCCTGTGATTCTCATAGCACCAAGTCACAAAGTCATTGATATCCCACTTCTTTCTCTCTGGCAGTCCATACTCATCTTTGAGTCTTTGCCACAAGAAGACACTGTTTCCTCGCTTCAGCTTCTCAATTGCATCTGCATTTCCTGTCTTGTCACTGTCATAGACATAGTGCAATGGGAGACCCAGTGTGACTTTCTTTGCAGCACCCATTGTAGCTATACAGTTAGGAAGCAACAATGCATCCAGCGGACCCTCAGTGACCAATATCGGCTTCTTTGTGTTGATATTGTAGATGTTGAAGATCATGCTTAGCTCTACAAGTCTCTGAGGAACGCTCTTTCCATCTTTCAGCAGATTCTCATGGATCATTTGCAGAGAGACTGTAGTGTACTTTCTGCCATTCTTGATGTTCTTGTCTTCAAGAGGTCTCATCTGGAAAGAGATGACTCTGTCTCCATTCACAAGATTGAGAGCTAAGATTGAGTCTGAGCCAGGATCATACAAGAAGTTGTTCCATGAGAACTGGCTTCTCTTGCACAGATAGTAGAATCCTCTGTTTGGAGCATCTCTTGAGATCTTCTGCAATCCGAACTTAGCACACATCTCATCTATAGTGAGACCATACTGTTCAATCTCTGTAGTTCCAAACACTGCATTCTTGAACTCATCTCCAGTCTTTGCAACAGAGAACTCATGCTGAGATCCTTTGTGACTGACCAGATAGTCTGTTGCTTCGTATGAGAGGTCTGAGTTGAACTTCTTGAAGAAGTCAAGGATAGACATGTACTTTCCACAATTGAAGCACTTGAATGTGTTCATCCATGGTCCTTCTTTGAACAAGAACTGTCCTCGTCTCTTGTAGTCAGAAACAGCAGAGTCTCCACAGAATGGACATGCGAACTGCCATCTCTGGTGCATCCTCTTTATCCTTTGCTTTCCAGGATTGCCAGGAAACTCATGAGTCAGTATGTTCTGGAGCTTCTCAAAAGCTATTGCTTCAAACTCTTCTTGACTCATTTGCTTCTTGTGAGGATCAATCTGAATGCTAGAGTCGAATATGCTGTTTCCGAAAGCCATATGCATATTGTATCACAAAAGCTCTCTTTGGTTTCCGATAAATAGCAAAACGTAACGCGTACGCAAATCAATGGCAGAAATGACAGTTCAAGAGACCATCAATGAGCAGTTGAAGAGAGGTGCAGAAGTTCAGAATCCTGGCACTAACTACATTGAGGAGTTCTCTAACTATGACGTTGAACCTGGAGTTGCTCAGGCCAAAGGACTCCAGACATCCGTTACTGTAGGTGACCATGTTCCACAGACAGATGCTTCTAAGGAAGATCGCCATATCACTAACGGACAAGGCTTTGGACAAGCTGGAAAAGAGAATGCTGACTATCCTACAAGAATGGTAGCTGTAGCTGACAACTTCAAGACTTCTAAAGGCATCACCAACACTCCATTCCCTGCAACAGGTGCAGAATATGCAGAGATTGTGAAAGCAAATGGAGTGATTGTTGCTGAAGACACTGAAGAGCCTTCCGGAGAGACACAGAATCCTGTTCTTGATACATCAGCTGGTGACACATCTACAGGTGACACATCAGTTGGTGGTGACACATCTACAGGTGACTAATGCACTCAACAACAATTGAGCAAATCCTACAAATGCGTGAAGATTGATACTTCACGCATTTGCTGTATGTATTGTTCTGCTCTCTTACATGAATGTGTCTCCAATGATTGAAGCAACATCACCGATTCCTGGTACCTGAGTGCCACCTCCAGGAGCTGTCTGTACAGGAGAGTTGTTCAAGATAGAGTTGATAGATCCCATGTCAATTCCTGTCACATTTCCTATCTGAGCAGGAGCAGGCTGAACTCCTAGTGAAGCTGCATCTCCACCTACATTAAGTCCTGGAATAGGAGCAGCAGGAGCAGGCTGAGTTGGAGTGACTGGATTCACCGGATTGACAGGCTGCTGGATTGCTTGAGATACACCAGAAGGCATTCCTCCAAATGTAGGATTCACGGGAGCAACAGGCTGGCCACCAAGAATGTCATTTGTCAAGCTAGGAGTGATTGGCTGAGGCTGAGCTTGCATAGGAGCTTGCTGGTTGACAGTCATAGCACTTACAGCAGCTGCAGCTTGAGGTGCTTGCATAGGAACACCATTCAAGATGTTAGCATGGATATTGATGATCTCATCGACATACTGCTTAGTCTGTGCATCCCATGGACGATAGTCATAGTCACTCATCTTAGGAGCTTTTGTTGACAAGTACTCAAAGATGATCTTTCGGCCTTCTTCTGTTGATGCCATCTCACGAGATGCCTGGACAAACTGAGTTGAGTTAGGAATCTGAGGATTAGGAACTTCAACTAGCATGCAGTTTGCAGGATACTGTACATCAACAAAGAGAGACTGGTCAAAGTTGTTGAATCCTGATGCTTGCACTGCAATCACTTTGAACAAGCGACCATTGAAGAGATCAAATGGCTGGCGACCGGCTTGACCTTGCATCACAGGCTCCATCTCCTGGCGGATCTTCTCATAGATCTTCTGGCCATACTTCCAGATGAGGATCTTGCCATTCAGAGCAGGCTCAGATGCACTCTGGATGACCTGCACAAGTGAGTAGAAGTTCTGATGGCGCTTGAAGTCATCTGCAACTTGAATAGCTTGAGGATTGCCACTGTTCTTCAGTGTGAAGTACATGTTAGACAATGGATCAGGCTCACCGACTGTAGAAGGAGAATCCACGGTTCTGCCTTGGTTAGTGAGAGGGTTCTTCAGAAAGACTGTGTACTTTGAAGTGATAGACTTCTCGCTTGGATTCTCAGGATTAGGCAAGAAGCGAATCAGTGCTTCATAGCGATTGTTCTGTCCTTTGCGATAGTGTGGCCTAAACTCATTCTGATTGCCTTGATTCTGATCTGTCTGATTTGCGTTGACTCTGAGTCCTCCATCTCCAAAAAGTGAACTGTAAAGGTCTGTCATGTTGTTTGTATATGTGTAGTTTGTGTTTGTCGTGTTGTTGATTCTGTTGAATATGTGAATGTAGTATAGAAGAATGTGAAAGTGGTTTAACGTATGTTAACACTTTTGATCAAAAGTTGACAAATGTAGTCTGTATAGTCTAGTCTTATTATATGTATGCGTATATGCCATTTATCGTCTATCTCTCAGCATATGCTTTGATGATGAATGTCTTTCCATTCATTGCATCTGACATGTCTTGATTGTTAGGAATGAACATAAGCTTCTTTCCTATAGGCTCAATGATCTTGAAGGTCTTTCCATTCTGTCCTGCAACATCTACCTCGTCAATCTTGAACTCGGATGCTCCATTGTCTACTGTGTACCTTCCTCTAGGAATGTCCATCTTTCCTTTTATGTCATACACTACGCTTATAGCTTCAAATGCATCTCTAGAGAAGTTGATGTCAGTTGATGGTGCAAGTGCAACTTTGCAAGTCTTGTGATCACTTGAGATCTCAGTCACTTCAAACAAAGGTAGTGTCTCATCAGCAATGTTCCTTCTTGTAGGTATCTCGCGGCTGACAAAAGTCATGTTTCCGTCTGATGACACTGTTGCGAACTGTGACTCAAACTTGAAAGGATTGTCATTCTTGATCTCTTCATCATCTATGAAGTCATCTGGAACTTGTCTGTCAATGTCAGATGTGTCAATCTCTCTGTTTGAGATAGGCTTGAGTCTTCCAAGCATTGCATTCACTGCTTCAAGATCTGTCTGAGGAACACCTCCTGGTCTTCCAAGCAATGCACACTCTATAGCAATAGGAATCACTGTGCACACAACAGCTTTGAAGTATGCCATCTCAGGAGAAGACACAATGTCTTGGCAGTGCACAGGAACTCTTGAGTCAAGCTTAGGCTTTGCTACATTGTCCCATAGAGAGCTCAAGCTTCTGTTCTGGTTAGGATCACCTTTGCTTGAGAGCATGTTTCCTACAATCTTGCCCATTGCATCAGGTGCATTAGATGTTCGGTCTTGAGACTTCTTAGCAACCTGATCAATGATGCTATGGACTTGCTCAGACAGGCCTTGCAAGAACTGTGTCATGCTCTTCTCAGCTCTCTGATAGCATGCGAAGCTAGGTCCATTTGAGTCGATGATAGTTCCAATGTTAGTGATGCACCAGTGAGACAGAGTAAGCATCACTCTGCTAGACTGTGTATTAGGATCAACTTGTGCAGAGTCTTCAAAGATCCTCATTAGATTGTCTTCATACCAGGAAGGCATCTCAATGCTTTCTTGCTGGACATTGCTTGCAAAGTGTGTATATGCATTAGGCATTGCTCCAGGCTGGTTAGGAGTGTTAGCTGCAGCATATGCACTTACCTTAGAGACTTTCTGCTGGAAAGATGAGACTCCATTCCTGAATGTGCCTGCTGCATTTCCATTCACAATGTATGACAATGCATTTGCTGCAGCTGTTGTAAGTGAGCTTGCATAAGACTGCCTGTCTTGAGGAGTCTGCAATCCTTTGAACTGCTTTGCATAGTTCGCACTAGACTTGATCTCTTGCCAGATGTTCACAGTCTTGTGCTTGAGACCAAACCATGAGCTCACTGAGTATGATGACAGCAAGCTCCAGTCAATCCTTGATGTGTCTATAGCATTCAGTGCTTCTTGTGCAGGTTGCAATAGATCACTTCCTGATGTGTTTCCTATGTTAGCAGTGCTTGCATCATCTCCATCTAATCCAGGAACATATGACATGTCAATGTCCATTCCTTCATCATCAGATGGATCTGGATCAGGTCTCTTCTTTCCAAAGAATGGGATTCCAAACTCAAGGAGCTTCTCACTCTCATTGAGCTCATCTTTGACATCAATAGTCAAGTCATTGTACTCATGCAAGCCAGGAACAATGCTCATGTCAAATGACTCATTCTTAGCAGACTCAACTTCTTGCTCTTGAGGCTCACTTGTCTTTGGATTGACCTGCAATCCTGCCATCACTAAGAGCCTCTGGCTAGCTTCAAGAATGTCTCTTCTAGCTTGCTGTCTCAGAAGGAACAAGCTAGTCTTGTTCTTGCGTTGCTTCTTGTATCCACTGTCAGCTAGCACAACAAGCTTCTTGATCCAAGCTCTCACTCTAGCAATTGCAAGCTGCTTCTTTCCTTCTTTCAGAAGCTTGATGACTCCTGCTAAGAGAAGCCCAAGGCCTCCTGCTGCAAGAAGTGCTATCCACTTCAACGGCTTGAAGATCTTGCCGAGTATGCCTCCATGGCCTCCTAGACGCACACCTTTCAGCCATTCATATGGACTGACACCCCACCATCCACCTTCTTGGTACATGCCTTCTGTAAGATAGTCAGGATTCTCTTTCTTCCATTGGTCATCTATCTTCTTAGCGAATCTATCAAACTCAGCCTCATCCATGTCTTCAAACATGTTCTTCTGCCATAGCCTGTTCCATTCTGCAACTTTGACCGGATTGATCATCTCTTCTTCAGTGAGAGGCTTTATAGACTCGATGAAAAGTGCGCTGTCTGTATTCTGCATTGAATGCCCTTGTGTGCATTTGTCGTATTTATCGGTCATGGTGTCTCATCGTGAGAACTCCGATAAATGGCCAAAGTAATCAATGCACTAGAATGAGCAAGTTTGACTTTGATCGATATCGCAGGAAGCTCAATGAAGATGGAGAGGCTGCACCAGTGTCATCAGGAACAGGCTGCTGCCCTGGAGGAGCATATCCTGCAAGCACCGGACCTTCAGGATCTGTAGGTGGTGTGTATGCTCCTTATCAGACACTGTACAACACGGTAGGAATTGGCAATCCTATTCCTGCAGGCAGACCAGGAGGATCTGTAGGATCAGGAGACAGGTTTGACAACACATTCAAGATGGCTACAAAGAGATCCGGAAAAGTGACAAAGAAGTAAGAAGTCACTTCTTCAGTTGTCTTCTCCACTTAGAAGGTATCAAAGGCATGATGATGCAATTCCATCGCTTCTCTGTGAGAGTGTTCCATTCTTCAATCAAGTCATGGATCTTCTCTGACTGAGCTTTGACATCTCTCATCATGCAGACAAGATCATCAATGCCTGAGCCTGTCATCTTCACTAAGTTAGAGACTGTCTTCATGAAGTCAGGAGATGCTTTCTGAATCCAGTTCTCTCTTGATGAGCTTGGAGCAATGCCAATGATAGCAGAGTTAGCTTTCGTTCCAGCAATGACATCAACTCTGACAGAAGGTCCATCTTCATGATCTTTGCCTAAGAAAGTGAACTCTATCCTAAGCCTGTGAGGAGCAATTGTTCCACATGGATAAGTGATGATCTTGTGAAAAGTATACAGATTGGTGTTCATCCTTATGAAAGAGCAAGGAATGATGTGCTTGTTGTTTGGAATCTCTTTCCATCCGACTTTCTCTAGTCCTGCACACATCAACTCAAATGCAGATCTAGGATCAAGTGATGAGACTTCTTCAGCAGCTTTTTTAAGCTCACTGTCATGAGATGTGCTCACTTTCTGCTTGATAGCAGATCCAAATCCTTCTACTAACTCTCTGAAGTTCATATCATACAATTCGATTACATTCCATTTATCAACTATGGTAAGCATAGAGAAAGGATACAAGTCAAGAAACAAGCCAAATCTCAATGAGAATGCAAAGTGGAAGCAAGGATACTTCCGTGCAGCTCACCCTGAGAAGTGCTTGAGTAGAGAGAACATCTACAGATCGAGCTGGGAGTACTCTTTCATGAGATGGTGTGACACTAACCAGAAGGTCGTCAGATGGGCTAGTGAGCCTATTCCTGTCAACTACATGAATCCAATCGCAAACATTGAGTATTGCAGGAAGAATGGCATCAATCCTAAAGATCCTAAGAACTGGAAGCCTGCTAGATACTGGACAGACTTCTGGATAGAGATGGAAGGCAGCGATGGCAAGCTAAGCAAGATCTTCATAGAGATCAAGCCATTCTCTCAGACACAGCCTCCTAAGCCTTTGCCTTCAAATGCATCACTTAAAGAACACAAAGCATACAACAGAGATGCAGAGACGTTCTTAGTGAATAGCGCCAAATGGGCCGCTGCTAAGCGCTATTTTGAGTCAAAAGGAGCTAAGTTCATGGTATTCACTGAACACACACTTGAGCGTCTAGGCTGTCTCTAAAGGATAGATATGATAGCAAATCAGATCAATTGATGAATTGACATGTCAAAGCAGATCCTTTCTCAAAGCACTGTCTATCTCTCAATTCCTGGAAGAAGCGAAATCGCACAAGACTATGATGTAATGCACTCCGGGCAGATTGAGAATGAGACTAAGCTCGCTACTAACTTAGATGCAGTTGAGCTTAGAGCGATGGCGTTGTATGACATAGATACTAGATATGAGCAGCGTCTCATAAGAGATGATGACTTCTTCCTTGCACAAGGATGGCACACTAGGACTGATGTTCTCAGACATTGCAACCTTGTCGTTCCTAGCTCAGGAGATCCATACATAGACTTAGAAGGAAATGAGCAAGATGCTGCATTCCAAGATGTCGGAATTGGATGCAACATAGGAATAAGAGTCTCAGGCAGATATGTAGCAAAAGCTCCTGCTACTAGAGGATTATGGGCAGATTCTGATGGATCATACTCAAGCAATTTGCGTGGATCATTCACTGACTACTTCTTGTGCACTAAAGGTAGCACTATTGCATACCTTAAAGACACTACATCATCAGGAACTACAACATCTAACAAGATCTATTGCACTTCACTTACAACATATCAGTATGGAGATCCTTTGTATTGGGACTATCAGTTCATCAATGAGAACCATCTATTCATAGCAATGCATCCTGTAGATGGATATGCATACCAGCCTCCTTCAGAGAATGTCAACATGACAACAGATGGATTCTGGCTTTTCACTCTTGATCACTTCAATGGAGATGCATTGCCTCAAGGTGGATCAGCTTCTGGACCAAACTAAAGGTCTTAATCCTTTTCATGAATCACTGATACAACACAACATACACATTTCACATTCCATTTAGTCACTTTCACAATGTGATAAATAGCAAAACGAAGGCATCATAGTCACCAATACTTATGAAGTCGTTTAATGAAGTACTAGAGAACAGCAAGAATGCCCTTCTCGAGCAGAGGAAGGAACAGATACAAAGGGACAAAGTTGCAATTGTTGAGGCACTGAAAGTTGACTATGGAATCCCTGCTGAGAGAAAGATCAACTCATATCCAAAGAATGTACAAGAGATGGTACTCAACCAGCTCTTGGAGTTCTGGTCTCCAAAGACAGGAATCAATCATGCAGGAAGGAAGTACTTAGCAGAAGGTGCATTTGCAATTGACAAGAAGTCTACTCCTGAGAACATCAAGCTGTACGCACAGAAGTCTGTCAAAGCTAACATTGAGTTCTTCACTGAGGCTTTCAAAGAGTCTAGAGGTCGTGAAGCTACATACCAGCTCTTTGAGAACATCAAGCAGAAGACTGCAAAGAAAGTGAATCTTGACTCGTTGTTTGAGTGTGTGTATGAGATTGTACAAGAACACATCAAGATGATGAATTCATAAAGGTCTTAGAACACTTTCAACTCAACATATTGTCCACAAGAGCTTGGATCTATCAAATGATCCAAGCTCTTGTTCTGTTTCATGCTCATTACTATCACTCTTCATATGTGAGTGTTCCATTGAGTTGTGTGAGAGATCCGTCAAAGTGCACAACAAGCTTCTTGAATGTAGTGTCATACTGTGATGTGTTAGGCTGAGCAACATACACAGGTGCATTTGTTGTGTTGTTCGTTGTGTTGTTATTGTTAGTGACTTGCTGAGGAGCATTCTGTGAAGGAGTTGTCTGCTGAGTGCCTTGCTGATTGTTGTTGACATAGACTTGCAATGCACCTTCAACAGCTTGCTTTGTCATGTTTGCAAACTCTTCTGCGACCTTGTTCAAGTTAGTCAGATCTTGCTTGCTGAGAGCTGTGAGACCTTCATTGATAGTCTTGATCTTGTCACCGATGTTGCTAAGGTGTGTTGTGAGAGTCTTGAGTTGCTCATTCCTTCTAGTCTCATTCCTCTGAAGCCTCTCTTCAATCTTCTCAATGACACTTGTCGTTGTGTCTCTGAACCTCAGGATCTTCTCATTTGACTTGAGGATTTGCTTGTCAAGGTTGCCAAGATCTCTTATGACATCACTGACATTGTTGTACAGATTCCTTCTGTCAGCAGTCAGATCAGTGCTCATGAACTTCTTCAAGTTGGAGAAGAAGAGAGTCTGCTGATCGCCTTGTGCAACAAAGTCATAGTCCATGAACTTGCTGAATCTCTTCATCATCTTGATGCCAATAGAGACATTCTGATCCATGATATCAAGCTTCAGAGTCACATCTTTTGTTGCATACTTGTTCAAGTTGATGTCATTCTCTCCGCACAAGTTGTTCAAGAATCCAATGATTGCACTAGATATGTGATTAGAGATAGACTCAGACTGAGTGTATATGTCACTGTCTTTGTATTGAGCAAGGATCTTCTGGAACTTCTTGATAGGACCCCATATTCCATTGACACTCCTTAGCATGTCTTCCATCTTCTCAGCTTGCTCAACAATGTTGCTGTTAGAGAAGTTGGTGACCATTGTCTGGATGAATGTGACAAATGATGTAGACATGACACTAGCTACTGCTCCATAGTCTACCATGAGAGGCTTTCCATCGGCTCCTTTAGCAAAGATAGGATTGCCTTTCTCATCATAGCTGTCAATGACATACATTCTCTTTGGATCAGTGAACTTTTCAAGCACTTTAGACCACTGAGAGAATGTCTTCATCAAGTCTGCAAGTCCACCTTCAGTGAGATCTTCAATGACATCTTCTGCATCACTTGATATTGGTGCGAGCTTGTCTTTGAGAATCGAGACAAATGCAGTGAATCCTTCTGCTAAGACAGAGGCAGCTTTCTTGTATGCATCATTTGGTATCTTAGTATAGTGAGGCACAGTCTTCATGTCTTTGCCTTCACCATACACATCATATCTGTCAATGTATGTTCCTGATGCTAGCTTGAAGATTGAGTCTGCAAATGCACCGATTCCTTGCATGATTGGTGCAATAGAATTGCCAATTGCTTCAAGGCCATCTTCTGCATCTCCTGACATTGCATCTGCTTGATATATGAGCTCTTTGAGGAAAGACTTGAAGTTGTTACCTAGAGTGATAGCAGCTTCTTTGTACATGTCATTAGTTGCCTTCTTGTAGACAGGCATCTGCTTGTCTCCAACAAGCTCATAGTGATCAATGTATGTGCCAGTTGCCATCTTGAAGATTGAGTCTGCAAATGCACTCATTCCATCCATCACAGGCTTGATAGCATTAGCGATGGCTTCCATTGAGTCATCAGACCAATATCCAAGATCATTAGCAGCATCAATGAGTGTCTTCAAGAATGATCCGAAGTTGTTTGCAAGAACCTGGGCTGCTTTCTCATAGTCTGCCATCTCTGCTCTTTCAAAGACAGGCTTGATCTTTGCATTCTCTCCTTCTCCTACAACTTCATACTCAGATATGTATGTTCCTGTTCCTAGCTTGAGAATCGCATCTGCAAATGCACTCACTCCATCCATCACAGGCTTCATGCAATCTGAGAGAGTGTCTATAGCTAGTGCAGCTCTCCATCCTATCTTGTCAAATGCATCTGCAAGAGAACTGATGAATGTGCCAAATGATTCAGCGACAGCAACACCGGCATTCTTGAACTCATCAGGAGTGATTCTGCCATAGACAGGCTTGATCTTTCCTCCAACTTCTTCCCAATCCTCGATGTATTGTCCTGTAGCAACCTTGATGACAGTGTCAGTGAACATTCCTACAGCTTCCATGATAGGCTTCATGCTATTGCCTATCAGCTTGATAGCAAGAATGCTCCATACTCCCATCTTGTCAAATCCATCTGCAACCTCTTTCAAGAATGTGCTGAATCCTGATGATATTGCTTTAGCAGACTTCTCAAATACATCAGGTGGAAGAGACCTATACTTAGGCTTGCCATTGTCATCATATCCTTCAAGCACTTTCATCTCAGCAACTTCTTTGACAATTCCTATGAACATACTGAGAGTGAGAAGCAATGGCCACATCATCATGCTTAGCCATGACATGATAGGCATGATGAGCAGCAACCCAAAGTTAGTGAGTGTAGCAAGACCTTTCAGGAATGATCCGAATGCACCTCCGATTCGTCCACCTATTGCTCCAAGGTCTCCATACTTCTTCTCAGCTTCACCGAATAGCATGCAAAGACCTACAAATGCACCAAGGACGAGTGTCATTCCACCCATCAGTGCAAGAATGACACCCATCGCAGGTATGAGGGCTGCTTGTGGACCAGATGTGAGTGCGTATCCTATGAGACCTAGAGCTACAATAGCAACCAGCAATCCTCCAAAGATCAGTGCAATCCTCCCAAAGTCATCGAGGGTGATCTCTCTAGATGCTTTAGCAACCATGAGAGTTGCAGCAAGTATGCCTACAAGACCTGCTAAGCAAGCCATCAAGATGGCTACTTGGACTGCTTGTCCTTTCGCTAAGTTCGCTACTAAGGCTAAGATTGCAAGGATACCGGTGAGGGCTCCAAGGATAAGACCTGTCTTGCCAAGGTCTTCCATGTCAATCTGTCTTGTGTACTTAGCAACTTTGACGATGATGAGAAGCATTGCAGCAAGACCTACCATGCATGCAGTCAAGATTGCTAGATCTTTCAGCATTGTAGGATTAGACTCTGTCATAGCTTTAGTAACCCATGACAATGTAACAATGATTCCTATCAATCCTAATAGCACAACTCCTACTTTTGCAAAGCTCTCCCATTCTACACTGTTTGCTACTTTAGCTGCAACAACAGCAAACATCAGTGATAGTGTAAGGCCAAGGACACATAGTATAAGTGTTGCTAAGCTCTTTTCTGCTTCTTTGCCAATAGCATTCATGAACACTGTCATTATGCCTATCATGACAAGTATGCCAAGCAAGATGGTGAACATGTATCCCCATTGAGCATATGTAGTAGTCTTGTCAAGCACAATCGCAGTGATTGCACCTAGCAATATGATAGCATTCAACCCAATGACAATAAGAAGAAGCTTCTCGGCATTCTTGATACCTACATCAGCTTGACCTCCTAAAGCAGACAAGCCATACACAATACCTGCCATCACACCAACTACAACGACAAGCAACAGAAGTGTCTGCAAGATTCCACTCCAACCTCCGAATGCCTGAAGCATCACTTCAGTGATCATCAAGCTGAGAAGCATCACTGACATAGCAAACATTAGCTTTGTCAGTGCATTCATTCCTTCTTTAGCTTGTGCAATCATAGGACTCATTGCAGCAACATAAGTGACAATGCCTAGGATTCCTGCCATCATCAGGCCTATTGTCAGGACTACAACAAGTGCTTTGACAGGATCATGATCAAACGCTTTGGCAAGTATGAGACTGATGACTGTGAATATGCCTATAGTGATCGCTAAGCTTCCCATGAAGTCATTCAAAGTGTTCATTCCATCTTTGATGTTGTCCTTCTGCAACTTGTTGATCACTTTCACCATTCCTCCTACCATCCAGTGCATCATCTTGATCATCACTGCCATTGTGAGAAGGATACCAATAGGATCAGTCATCACAATGAGGAGTCCTGTGAGAGCAAGAAGCATGATTGACTTAGTCAGCTCATGGATTGTGCCATTGATTCCTTGTATAGTCTCAGCAGCTCCTTTCAGGTCTTTCTTGTCTATGGCAGTAAGCTCTTCAATGAAAGCATTGTAGAAGCCTCCAATCTTCTTTGCAACTTTCTTTGACAAGAAGAATGATGCTGTCCAGACTCTCCTTGCAAATCCTGGCTTAGTCACAAGCTCAATCATCTTGACAAGCTGATCTGCATTCTTGAGATTGTCTCCGGCTTTCACATTCTCAAAGATCTCACTTATCCTTGTGAAGAATGCTGCAAGCTTCTGTGCTTTCTTCTCTGTAAGGTTCTTGCCTGCTGCATCTACTCTCTTGATGAAGTCATCAGTTGAGACATATTCCATGAATGAGAGCAGAGAATGCAATCCTGCACTCTTGTCACTCTCAAGTCCTTTTCCATACTTTCCAACTTCTGCTAGACTTGCAAAGAAGCTGCTTATCTTCTCTCCTTTCTCTGCAAGTTGATCTGGAATCTCAATCTGCTTGAGTTGCTCAAAGAATGCTTTGACATCAGTGTTCTCAAAGAAGCTGAGCAACTCACTATCAGGAGCTTCCCATTCGTTCATCATCTTGAAGAGCTTAGAGATTGTGTCAACTCTTGATGTGACATCTTCAGTGACAATCTCATTGATGCTCTCTTTTAGTGTCTCAAAGAAGCTGACAATCGTATCTAGCTTCTTCTTGACATCTCCTGTTGAGATCTCATCGGTACTTTGTATGCTCTGCTTCAATGTCTCAAAGAATGAGCCAATGTCTGTGTAAGTCTGCTTGAATCCAACTTTCTTCTTGTCAAATTGCTCAAGAATCTCATTCAATGCATCAAGACCACTTGCAAGGGCGTTCAGGTTGTCAGCACCAGTCTTTCCTGAAAGAACAGCCTGCAAGACTTGATCACCTTGTCCAGTGATTGAGATCTTGACTTCGCCTCCTTTAGATGTCTTGTCTCCTTTCTTCTTGATTGTATCTTTGACTCTATCAATCTTTCGCTGCATCTCTTCTTGTCTCTGGAAGATCTGTCCTAGCGATATGTTGATGTTGTTGAGAAGTTGTACTGTATTATCCATCAGGTGCTGACCCTGTAATGCATTTGTCGTATTTATCGAACCATCATTGATATGCTAGATCTGTCCATTGTGTTAATGTATGTTAACAATCAAATCATCACTGCACAATCACTATATGATTATCAAACGCTAGATACCTAGACTTCATAGGAATATGCTTACAGACTCTCAGATACAATCAAACAAGATTGAGTTCCTCAATGAGTTGTCAAATGTGAAGCGAGAAGGAATTGATAGCTTGATAGAATGGCTCAGCTCACCTGATCCTAATGTCTGTGACTTCTTCATAGCACCTTCATCTGCAAGCTTCCATGGCAACTTCAAAGGAGGCCTCTGTCTACACTCACTAAATGTGTACAAGTGCCTCGTCTCACTAAGAGAACAGTACTACAAGATCATGGAGCTCAAAGGAAAGAGTGATCTCACAGTGAAGATACCTGACGACTCATGCCGAGTCACTGCACTGCTTCATGATCTTTGCAAAGTCAACTTCTACAAAGAAGCAGACAAGTGGTACAAAGACGATAACAACATGTGGCAAAAGTACTCAGGCTACTCAATTGAAGACAAGTTCCCGTTCGGACATGGAGAGAAGAGCGTGTTCATGATCCAGAGATTCATGAACGTGAATGGTGCCGAAGCTCTTGCTATAAGATGGCACATGGGAACATCTGAGATTGCTACACAACTTGACAATGACTACAAGTTTGCATTTAGCAAAGCGTGGGACATATGTCCACTTGCATATCTGCTCCATCAAGCAGACTCAATGGCATCATTCCTGCTTGAAGACAAAGTTGAAGCACCAAACAAACGTTAGCGCTTAGCGCACTATTGACTATACATGAAGACAAGACACACCTGCTTAGTGAATCCTCAGACAGACTACAGTGACATACAAGTTGAGTTTGAGTCATTCTTCCTTAATGGAAAGGACTTCTGGAGAGTCTCTAAGTTTGACACGACAAATCCTCTTGATGAGAGTCCTAAAGGATTCACAGGTCTGAAGAATGAGAGACTAGTGATCTTTGTTGACATTTATGAAGAGCATGTACTTGAGAAGCTATATGCGCTCCTCACTTTCCTTGACGAGAACATTGACAATGGACTATTGAGACTCACCGGAGAGTTCATGAAAAGAAGCCCTGAGGTCTCAATCGTATTCAACAGGACCATTGGCAAGTATGATGAATCCTGCTATGGTGACTATGATGAGATCTCAACATACAAGGTCTTCAAGAAGATCACCGAATGCAACAGGTTTGTCAAGAAAGTGCTTTGCTATGGAGACTATGATCCATGCACTCGATTTGACAAAGATCTCTACTATGAAGATGATGACAGCAGAACATATGAGACTACTCTCGAAGTAGTGAAGATGGATGTCCTGCCTGACATCGCTAACAAGATCATTGAGTATGCAGAAGAGAATCCTGACGAGAAGCTCACTGTATATGCTACTACTGACATCACTAACAGAGATTCAGTTCTTGCAGATCAGCTATTTGGTCTCTTGAGTGAGAAGATTGATGCTACTCACTTTGCAGCTAACACCAAAGACACTGACACTGTCATCTATCTGTGTGATCGCATGAGTGATGTGTATGATGATAGCAAGTTCTGGCAGACTATTGAGAAAGTCACATCTGACAAGATCTTCAAGAAAGTCATTGTCATTGCTCTATCTTATGACGCTCCTTACGAAGTGTTCACAGATCATGGAAAAGCTACTGAGATCTGGAACAACATTCCTGAGACTCTCAACTATGTGAAGACTGTATACATTCCTGACATTGTATCATCAGACTACATTACAGATCAGTACAGTCACACACTTCCGTTTGACATTGAGCTATTCCGAACTAGAATTGGAGACTTACTATGATCTTACTGACAATTGCCGGCATCTTCTTATTCATCCTTATGTTCAAGTTGATCATTGAGTTCATCTCGTTCATATTTGAGGCGATTGGGACCATCTTCTCAATCTTCTGACATAGATACCAACAGATCCTAAAAAGAGGTCACCTGCGCAATGCAAATGGCCTCTATCTTGATTCTGTGAGCATTCAGATATTGCTTATACAGCTTTGTTCTGGATGTTCACAGAATTGTGCTCATATGATGTTCCTACCAAGCTGATGTTCACTGGTCCAAGGGTCTCAGCACTTTGCTCAGTTCCATACTCAACACCATCTTCATTTGTGAATCCTCCTCTGAACAATGGGTACAAGTCTCTCACAACAACTTCATTACCACTTGCATTAGCAATTGTTCTCTCTAAGACAACATCGCCATACTCATCGATTCCATTGAACTCATTTCCATACAGAGCTTTGTTGTTAGGATCTGCATCAAAGTAGACACTCACACTGTCAATTCCGTTCAAGTCTTCAATGAGAGCAACGATGTCTGAGATAGGAATTCGATCCCTTCTTGTGCAGTTGATGAAGTATGTGCTGAGCCTCTCAATGATTGCATTGTAGAGCTCACTATACTCATATCCTTGCCAGGACCTTATAGCAATGTTGATAGCAAACCTCGGGAACAATGGATTCATTATCCTGTTCTCAACTGATATGATGCACTGTCCACTTTGCTCTATCAAGTTGAGAATGTTGTACTTCTCATCATTAGTCAAGTTGAATGCGGTAGACTCATCACAAGTGAAGTAGTTAGCAGAGCTTGTGATTCTGTTAGCAATCTTAGGAATCAAGAAGAGATACACAGTGTTGTCATCAAGCCTTGCATTCTTCAAGACCATTCCTGTTCTCTTCAGCTTAGTGGCAGCCTTCTTCAAGTCTCCAAGAAGCTGCTCAGCCATGTCACTGTCACCTCCATAGTTGTTGAGAGCATCTCTATACAAGCTCTTGATGTATGTGTAGTTGTACTGAGCTTTCTGGTATTGGCTCTCAGCTTGTGCATCATTGATTGTGTTGAATCCTTGTATCACATCAACAATGCTGAACATGTTCATCTTCTTGAGATAGTACTTGTAGTTAGTAGCATTTGCAAGGACCATGCTCCTATTTGTGTATGGAGCAATCTCTTGTGTCAATACAATGTCTTCATAGTTGCTTCCTAAGATGATGTCTGTCAAGCACTTGATACTGAAGAGCCCTAGCAAAGGAACTTGTGTTCCATCACTCAAGTATCCAGGTGCATTGAACTCCCAGTAGTTGCCGCTGTTCACAAAGTCCTTGCTCATGTTTCCATTGGCACCGCCTGTCACAATGTACTCACATATGATGCTTGCACCTGCAGGAGGAATCATTCCCATGTCACCATTTCCAAAGTACACATCAAGGCCACCTGTCTGTCCTGTCTTCACAACAACAGCTTTCTGGTTGTAAGACATGTCAGTCAATCCAGCAACTATGTCCCATCTTTCACCATTCACATATACAACTATGTAATGCTGCTCAATAGTGTTGTAGTTTCTCTCTGCAAAGTTGAATGACTGAAGCTCTGTTCCATCACTTGTTGCAATCTGATACTTGACATTGCCTTGTATCATAGTGCAATTGATGTAGTTGCCATTCTTCATCAAGATCTTCGCATTGTCTGCGCTGAACATGATGACATATGACAATCCATTGAAAGTGTTAGTGACAGAAAGCTTGTTAGGAATGTACACAGTGAGTCCTTCATAGTCTCCTGCATCAGCATTTGTAGGATTGTAGTACAGCTTCACTGCAGCTCTTGCGCTGAGAGCTCTGCTAGGATCATGGCCTGTGAGCCTTGCGAGGCCTCTGATCTGATCAGGTCTCCATGCAGTCCTGATGTTAAGGCCGGTGATTGCATCTTCTATGTAGTAGATGATCATTCGCCCTAAGTGAAGCATGACACTCAAGAGCTGTGAGAATGGAGAAGATGAGTTGAATGCATTGTCATTCTCTGCATATGTCTTCTTCACCTCTGAGAGGGCATCTTCCCAGAGCTCTTCATATCTGATTCTGTTAAGGCTGAAGATCTTTATGTTGAAGCTTCTTCTAAGGAAATCGGCAACGTCCATTAAGCTAGTTCCTAATGAGTTTGCGTATTTATCGGATTAGGACATTGCCTATGACTTTACACAAACACAGCTTCAACAATCTCAAACTCTTCTGACTCATCAACTTTTGGAAAGTCGAGTGCTTCAAAGTCACAGTATCCACTTGCTGACACATATTCATCAATCTCGTAATAGTCGACTCCTGCATCTTCGATGTCTTGTTCTCTAATCTCAAATGAGTCAACAAGTTCACTATTGAAGAAGACCTCTACACATACTCGATTGAATCCATGAACCTCAAATCTGTCGCTTGGATATCCATTCTCTGCATATCTAGGAATAACATCAACATACAGTGTTCCATAGCATTCATATCCTCCTTTGACATTGAAGTCATTCAGGTCACACTTTGCAACTTTCCATCTATCATCTTCACTTGCCCAGAAGTCGAAGTCTAGCACAGAATCCCATAGGATTTGTCTCAAGGCTTTCACATACTCTGCTTTGAAGTCAATCTTGAATGCATCAACTTTGTGATTCTCACTTTCTGCTCTTGCATCACTCTTGATTGAGCTTCCAAACCCTTCTATCAATTCCTTCAGATTCATCTTAGTATCTAGTTCCTATTTCAAGACAAAGAATGGAAGCACATAGCCAGAGTTGATTGTGTCAAATGCACATCTCAACTCAAACATCCTATTTGATTTGAACTCTCTTGTGCCAAATCCATTGAATGTCCATATAGATCCAGGATCTTCAAATGTGCAAGTGTAGTATGCATCAGTAGGCTCGCTCATTCCTAAGCTATCATATGCATAGTAGATCTCATTCCAATACTTGCCAATGAACATGAAGTCTGACACACTAGGAATGAAGAACTCAACATGCTCATTGCAGGCACTCTTCACTTTCTCATATGCAATCTCAATAGGAAGGATTGCATGCTCAATCTTCTTGCACACTTTGTCAGTTGTTGCACCAGACTCACAATTGACCTGGTGATCATAACTCGGCTTCTTGTCAAGTGTGAAAGCCAGCTTCTTGTCTTTAGCATAGTTCATTGAATTAGGCCTTAGAGACCATGTTCTCCATATAGCCATTGTGTTTGCTATTCCTATGCTCTTTCCTTCTTTCCTTACAAGCAATCCTATTGCAGTCCTGTGCAAGCTTTGCCTCTTGTCATTGTTCCTAGGTGCTTCACAGAAGTCCCATAGAGTGTCATATCCTTCTTCACCTTCTTTAGGAACTCTTATCAAGCTATAGTCTCTGTCAACAATGAAGATGCCTTCAGTAAGCTCATTGATAGCTTCATCTTTCTTGTCCTCGGCTTTCACTTTCTGGCCAAATCCTTCTACGACTACATTCTTTGGATCAATCTTCTGTCTTCTCTTCTTAGGCTTTGTCTTGATCTCTTTGCCATATGATTGCCAAACATCACTGAGCTTCATTCTGCATCTTTCATCTGTTTGCTCATTTATCCATCAGTGCCATTGCATCTAAACCTAGAGAGCTTTCACCTATACAACATTCACACAGAAACAGAACATCAGATCATCTAATGATCGTCAACAAAGAGCAGATACCTTACATAGATCAGAATGGAGAAGAGACAAAGAGACTAGTTGTCTCATATGTAGCAAAAGATGGATCAATCAAGTTCCTTGACTATCCAATTCCTAAGTCTGAGATGTTCAACTGGTACTATGCAGGAAGAGGTGCAAATGCAGATCCATCTTGGCTTTCTTATGATCACAAGCCTGTCAAGAAGGTCCCTGTTGAGATGATCAATGAGTATAGGATGAATGAGCTCTTGTGCTCATTTGGTGCACAAGCTGATCCAATCTATGAGTTCAATCTTCCTGAGATGTGGTTCTGTGACATAGAGACAAACGTTGAAGATGAGTTCCCTGAAGCAGACACTGCACTACAGCCAGTGAACACCATAGCTCTCACTAAGTTCCCAAGGACAATTGTATGGGGCAGGAAAGACTTGACCGAAGATGAGAAGAAGATGATCCAGCACAAGATCTCAACACATGAGAACAAGAAAGTGCGAGGATACAAGTTTGAGTTCAGGTTCTTCCCTAATGAAGCTGACATGCTGTATGACTTCTTCAAGTTCATTGCACCTATCCCATGTATCACAGGATGGAACTTCCTAGGATATGACTGGCTCTATCTCTACAACAGATCAGTCAACAAGCTTGGAATGGACATCAACTTTGTGAGTCCTACTAACAAGTTCTACAACTTCAGCATCAACAACCTCAAGTTCGGAAAGAAGTCTGTGATGCTTCCATACCACAAGATTGTGTTTGACTACTTGATGGTCTACCAGAAATGGGACAAGTCTATCAAAGTCAAAGAGAACAACACACTAGACTTCGTTGCTGACAAGACACTTGGATACAAGAAGATACAGCATCAGCTAGGATTCAAGGACTTCTACGAGCAAGAGTATGCAGACTATGTGTTCTATAATGCAGTAGACACAATCCTAGTTGAGCAGATACACGAGAAGATCAGAGTTGCAAATGTCTGGCTAGCACTCACTGCAGAGCTGAAGACCGAGCTCATGATGAGCTTCAGCACAATCAAGCCTACTGAAGTTGTGCTTACGAACTTCTGCTATGAAGAGCATAAAGTAGTTCCTGTCAAGAAGCGAGAAGAAGGAGGCAAAGAAGACTATGAAGGTGCATTCGTCTGGCCGACGCAACCAGGTGTCTACAAGATGATAGGCGGCCTCGACTTCGCGAGTCTGTATCCAACTACTATCCGCCAGTTTAACATAAGTCCTGAGACATATAAGTTCACAGATCGCACCGGTTCATACATTCCTAAGCCTAATGAGATCAAGACTACTTCAGGTGCTGTGTATGACAACTCATTCAAAGGTCTCATACCTCGTGTGCTTACTAAGTACTTCAATGCAAGAAAGGAATCAAAGATGCACAAGAAGCTTTGTGCAGCAGAGCATGAAGCTCTCAAAGAGATCTTAGATCGCAGAAAAGCATCTCTTTCTTAAACAGATGTGTCATTTCATGATATGACTTACATAATCAAGCTCATATCAAGGAAATGACAGATCAAGACATATTACAACACTACTTCAATGAAGACGGATCTTTCGCCGTCTCTAAGAAAGCGATTCACAAGAAAGATGTGTACTACTACTATCTTGTGAATCGCTTTGATGATACAGCAGATTGCATGGAGGCTCTGTACATGATACAACATGGTCTGACAGAGCATCCTAAATGCAAAGTGTGTGGAAAGCCTACTATCATGAGGAAGTACGAGAAAGGGTTCCAAGTCTATTGCGGAAAGTCATGTGCGTCAAAAGACATGGATCCTTCTGTCTCATCTTCTGTCCATCAGTACACACATGATGAGATCACTAAAGATGTCATCAAGACTCTTCTTGATCCTGATGGTTCAATCTCTTCAGGAAAGACATCAGATCGCTATCTCAAGAATCATGGCTTGTACAATGCACTATCTACATACTACAATGACTCTCAGTCTATGATAGAGACTATATGGCGCATTCTCAATGATGTCCATGTGCGACCTGTATGCAAGATGTGTGGAAAGCCTGTCAACTTTGGATATGGATTTGCAAACTATTGCTCTCGTACATGTGCATCAAATGATCCTGAAGTGAAAGCCAAGAATGCGGCATCGGTCTCATCATCAATGAAGAAGGCTTATGAAGAGAGAGGAGATGAGATCAAAGCTAAGCGTGCATCTTCTCTAAAAGAGTCTCATCCAGATGCTAAAGGATCTTCACCTTTCAGTTCTATAGTTATACAGAACAAAGCTAAGATCTCAATGTATGAGAGATATGGCGTTTCAAATCCTTTTGTATTGAAGGAGAATCATGTCAAGTCAATAGAATCTAATAGAAGAAGGTCTATTGAGTTCAGAAGAGAACAAGGATATGACATTGAGTATCTGCAGAATGGTAACATCTTAGTACACAATGGATGTGTAGTGCATGGAGACATTGAAGTAGATCCTAAGATGTTCAATCATCGCACTTGTCAGGAAAGAAGAAGTAGCACTGTCCTTTGTCCTATCTGTAATCCTATGTACAACTATGAAACAGGTATAGAAACCATCATCAAGGACTTTCTCAATGAGCTTGGCATAGAGTTCAAGATGCATTGTCACAAGATCCTTCCACCACGTGAAGTAGACTTCTGGATACCTTCTGCAAACCTGGCAATTGAGTGCAATGGTCTCTACTGGCACTCTCTTGATCCTGAGTACAATAGGTTGGTACATGAGTGGAAGTATGAGAAAGCTTGTGAGAATGGAATCACTCTCTTGCAGCTTTGGGAAGATGACATCATACACAACACAGATGTTGTGAAAGGATACATCAAAGCCAAGCTCGGTCTCAATGAGAAGATCTATGCAAGGAAGTGTGTCATCAGAGAAGTACCAACTAGAGAATGCAATGAGTTCATTGAAGCTAACCATCTGCAAGGAAAGATCAATGCTTCTCACAGATATGGATTGTACTATAACAATGAGCTTGTGCAAGTGATGACATTTGGCAAGATGAGAAAGCCATTAGGGCAGAGATCTTCCAGTGAAGGTGAGTTTGAGCTCTACAGACTATGCTCAAAGATAGGCTACTCAGTCATTGGTGGATCTTCAAAGATGCTTAAGAAGTTCATAGAAGATGTCCATCCAAAGAGGATTGTGTCATATTGTCATTGTGACATAAGTAACGGCAATGTCTACAGCAAGCTAGGATTCACTAGAGTTGGAGAGAAGACACACACATACACATACTGGAAGCAAGGTGAAGACAAGAGAGCCAATCGATTCACTCTGAGAAAGGACAAAGTAGATGATGGAAGTGGAAGGACAGCAAACCAAATAGTTGCAGACCAAGGATATAGGAAATGCTATGGATCAGGCACTCTGAAGTATGTAATGACACTTTGAGAAAGATTGAGAGCATGGTCGCGAAATCCATGTTCTTGATTACTATATCAAGGCAATCTCAAGTGTAGCCCAGCGTCATCCTAAATGTCCTTCTGCTTCATTCTTCATGATGTATCTCTTGTTGCCTGAGTCATAGCATCTTAGCCATCCTCGCTCTTTCAAGATCTCATCTGCAGTTCTTCCGCTTCCGTCATCAATCTCACTTTTCCTTAGCTTGAATCTGTTGATCCTTTCTCCTTTCTCTCTTGGATTCCAGAAAGAGTATCCTGGACCAGTGTCTCCATCAAGCTCAAATCCTATCTTCTCATACACATTGCCATTGCTTATGTCCTTCTTGCAGTATGAGATGATCTTCTTCCACTCATAGTGACTCTTGAAGTAGCTCAAGAGCTTAGATGCACCTCCTATCACTGTATAGTCTCTTAGAGAGCATAGTCTGTAGAGTTCAAACTCTCCATCTTGACTAGTCTTTGATCCTAAAGGCTTTCTCATCTTGCCAAATGTCATCACTTGAACTAGTGTGCCTTCATTGAACAGACCAAGCCTTATCGAGCCGTGGACATTTCCTTGCAAATGGTTTGCATCAATGAACTCTCTAGATTCTCTAGAAGAGATCTCTCTCACTTCACATTTCCTTGCATAGACCTTGTGTCTGTTCTTTCCTAGAGTGCTTCTCAAGAAAGCTTCAACTAGATCAGTCTTTGAGTGGATCTCATCTTCCCATAGAGATATGAGCCTTATTCCTTTCTGCTCACAAAGCTTCCTCTTGAGAATGTCATTGTCTCTCGCATCTTTGCCTGAATGCCAATACAAGCCGTTGCATTCAATAGCGATGTTGTAGTCTGACAAGAAGATGTCAATCTCTTTTCCTTTTCCGGTGATAGGACTCTTGATGAAATCATGCCTATGCAACTCATAAGTGACATCCATTCTATCAAGCATCTCTTCTATGATAGTCTCGATGCTAGTGTTTGGATTCCTTGCTGGATTGCAAATTGGACAAGGATTGATAGTTCCAATCTTGTTAGGTCCAAGTCTCTGTAATGCAAACACTGTGCTATCACTGAACTCTACATCTCCATGCACAGGACAGAGATTGTGTATCACTAAGTTGCCAGCTTCATTGAAGTGAGACTCAAATCCTTTCTCTCGTAGTGTACTGATAGTCTTGAGCTTTCCTGCGTGCTCAAGGCAACATGTTGATGAGAATCCATGCTTGAATCCGACAAAGCTTACTGGTGCACCACAATACTGGCATGTAGGTCTCACATCAATATGGTTGATGATTCTATATAAAGCTTCATCTTCTTGATATGTGTCTGGATATCTGCTCAATAGATAGCTTGTATATCCATTCCTTCTTCTCCAGTCCTTTCTCCTTGTCTTCAGCTCATACTTTCCTTGATCATTCTTCTTGCAGATCTTTGAGATGACTAGATCATCATCAATCTTCTCATCTTTGTTGCTCCATTGTGTGATACATCCTCCTTTTGAGCATGTGCTAGAGTATCCTTTGTAGATTCCTTTGAACTCACATTTGTCTTCACAATATGGACACCTTGGCACTTCATTGATCTTGTTGACTATTCGATAGATTGTCTCGGCATAGGCGCTAGAGCTTTCATTGTCACTATACCTTGAAAGCAAGTAGTCTCTGAGACCATTCTCTGCCACATACTTCTCTCTGCATCTGTTCTCTATGATTTGTCCATCAACAGTAAGGAGCTCGATAGCTTCAGCATCACTTGTTACACAATGATGTCTTTCTCTTATGTGCTTTCTTGAGCAAGATACTGAGCAATATGGTGCAAATCCTAGTTCTTTCTTGCTTGGATCTTTCCTAGAATTGACTTGTCCAAACTTGACAGGCTTGCCGCAATGCATACAAGTAGGCCTATCTTCAATTCCATGATAGATCCTGAAGATAGTCTCAGATATAGACTCGCTGTCTTTGAATCTGTTGACAATGAAGTCATATAGGCCATGCCTCTCAAGAACAGACTTGTCAGTAGCATGTGGTATAAGCTTGTACTTGTCTTTGCACACACAAAGCTCAATCACTCTTTGATCTAAGCTCTTGTCAATTTGTTCCATCATGTTAGGATTTGCTTTCTATAGTATGTATCATGCAAAGATGGTTCAGTTTTGCAAGTCTTCATCTTATCAGAAGACTATAGCCATGTTTGTGTAAACCTGCTAACGACTCATCGATAGATACTATATGACAGACAAAGAAGCTATAAGCATATTGAGAAGCCATCTTGAGAGATCAGGAAAGCTGATTGAGAGCACAATCAAGAAGAGTGAGCCTGAGCTCATTGAGTATCTTGACAAGAGATTCAATGATGCAAACTCTTCAACAAAGCTCATTGAGTATCTCTATCGTCTTGAGAACGGCATTGAGAATCTGCCAGTCTGTCCTGTATGCGGCAATGAGGTGAAGTTCACAAGATACTGCAAAGGATACTCTCAGTTCTGTAGTGACAAGTGCAGAAGAAGCGAAGAAGGCCTATCAATTGTCGGAAAGCAGATCTCATCATCTATAAGCACACAGACAAAAGAGGAGAAAGAAGCTATCAATGAGAAGAGAAAGGCTACTAATCTAGAGAAGTACGGATTTGCTTCAACAGGACAAGTGGAGATCTTCAAAGAGAAAGCAAAGAAGACCAACTTAGAGAGATATGGAGTAGAGTGCACATTCAATAGTGATGTTGTCAAAGACAAACGAAGAGAGACTATCCTTTCTAGGTATGGAGTTGCTCACCATATGCAGTCTCTTGATGTCAAAGAGAAGACCAAGAAGACCAACTTAGAGAGATATGGATCTGAGGCTTATTGGAACTCAGATGACTTCTATGCTAAGTCGGCTGAGACTAAGAAAGCTAAGAAGATAGCTAGATGGAAAGAGAGGTCAGGATATGATGTAGACTATTTGCCTAATGGCAACCTCATTGTGAAGAATGCATGCAAAGTGCATGGAGATGTTGAAGTTCCAATAGGAATGATGTTCAACAGAGTAGCTCAGCACTCTGTGATATGCCCAATATGCAATCCTATAGACAAAGGACCTCAGTCTTCGATGGAGATTGAGATCAGAGACCTTCTTGATCACTACAAGATTGCCTACAAGATGCATGACAGATCTATACTGCAAGGAAACAGAGAGCTTGACATTGTGATTCCATCTATCAATCTTGCAATTGAGTGCAATGGTGTCTATTGGCACTCTGATCAAGTGAAGCATAGGATGTACCATCAGGAGAAAGCAATTGAGTGTGAGCAGAAAGGATGGCAACTTATCCAGCTTTGGGAAGATGACTATGCACTCAGAAAAGAGATCATCTTTGATCTCATCAAAGCTAAGATCGGCATTGTCACCGAGAGAGTGTTTGCAAGAAAGTGTGAAGTCTGTGAAGTCAGCAATGATGATGCAAGAGCATTCCTCAGTGCTAACCATCTACAAGGCCCAGTCAACTCTTCTTTCAGGTATGGTTTGATATGAAGGAATGCTAGTAGCTTTGATGACATTTGGCAAACTGAGAAGATCACTAGGTTCAAAGAGCGAAGAAGGCTCATATGAGCTCTATAGGTATTGCACACTCAGAGGATATGAAATCATAGGAGGAGCTGGAAAGCTACTAGAGCACTTCAAAAGACACAATGAGTGGAAACAGATACTGACTTATGCTAAGTATGACATAAGCCAAGGCAACCTATATGAGAAGATAGGATTCAAGTTCACTGGTTTGACTGATCCAAACTACTTCTGGGTCAACAAGAAGACAATGATAAGAGAGAACAGATTCAAGTATAGGAAAAGTGCTATCTGTAGTGAAGAAGACAAGTCAAAGAGTGAGCAAGAGATCATGTATGAGAAAGGATACTTCAAGTGCTATGACTCAGGCAACAAGAGGTACATCATGAAGAATGAAGCAGAAGGCCATTTAGGATGACCCTGGTGCATTTTCTGCATCATCCTGATATAGACAACAAGAGCATGGATTTTGATGTCCATGCTCTTGTTTGTATCTGGTTTGTAGCATTAAGCTTTCTGTACCATTGACTTGCGTCTGAGAGTGAATCTCTGTACAATCTTCTCCATGCCGTGGTTCATGAACAAGATGATATCAACTACTCCGTAGTCGTTCTCAATGATCTCATCAGTGTTGTTAGTCTCATCACAGATGATTTGATATTGCTGAACAGCACCTGATGTCTGAGCTGCACTCAAGATTGGATCAAGCTTCTGGACAATGTCAGCACGAACCTGAGCAGTGTTGTACAAGAAGACATAGTTCTGAAGAACAGCATCGCAAGCAATCTCAAGCGTGTTCAGGTTCTCACGAATATGGAGCTTATTGAAGTCACTCTTAACTCTCTGATAAGCAGTCTGGTTACCGTATATCATGATGTTGTTGTTCCTAGTGATGATAGCGTTGATACCGAATGGCTCAAGTGCATCACGGTCCTGTGTGTCACAAGCATACTCAAGACCCATAAGATCAGGATTGCTGAGAACACCATTGTTGTTAGCACATATCATCCACTGGTCACTACCAAGGAACTTGCGTACCAATACGTTTGCAACATCAGCTGCAGGAGGAACAAGACACTCACGACCGTTGACTGTGTACTTCAAGTATGGGAAGAACACACCAGTGAATGTAGCACCGTTGTCTGCATCAGGCAAGCTGAAGATCTTCTCAGAGTAGATCTGATCATTACCTCCAAGAGGAATGTACTTAGTGTCGAATGCAGGCTTGATGTCAACACCATTGACGAATGTGTCGCAGAAGTAAGGATTGCGGCTACGCTCGAAGTCTCTCTTAGAAGGAGCATTCAGCACAGCGAGACACTTTCCTCTCTTCTTAGCCATCTGAGACAGATAGACCTTTCCACCCATCATTGCATCAAGACCGTATCCCATTGAGTCGATGATGTATCTGAAGTCGATCATCTGAGGGTTAGTGAGACCTCTTGAGATACCTGGATCCATGAGCATTGAGTAGATCTTCTCAACACCTGCTTCTGCATTGAGTACTCCATACTCATCATATCCTGGCATGTGTCTCTTTCCAACCTTCAGGCCTTTCAAAGGAATGAAGCGATATGCATGAGAGACGATGTCGTCTGAAAGCTGATGCTGGAGCATGACATAAGTGTCACCTTTGTTGATCTTGAAGATTGTGTCTTCAGCAGGAATCTCAACATCGATGTACTCTACCTTAGGAATTGCATTTCCTTCGCTGTCATACTTGATTGTTCCATCTTCCCATGTCTCATAGACAATCTCTCCGTTCTCATCGCGGACGATGACCTCGCGAGTCTCATACTGAGTTCCTTCACCAGACGCATCATTAGGAATGATCTCCACCTTGATGTCTGCAAAGTCACTAAGATCAGTTGGAGTAGTCACAAGTATCTCATTGCCTTCAGTGAGTCCTGAGATCTTCTTGATCAGTCTCTTGTAGAGTCTGAAGTTGACTGCAGTTCCAATATTGATGATGTTAGTCTTGCCAAACTCAAGGGCATAGTCCTTAGTGCCGATCTGGAACTTCAAGTACGGAGTGTAAGTCTCAGTTGTGTTAGGATCAGTGATGATAGGATTGCCATTCTCATCCTGCTCAACGTCACGCTCACCTTCGTTCTCATTTGCTGCATATCTCAATGGAGAGACACGAATTGCAAGCCTTGTGTCTGTGATGACATCATTGTACTGCATGAAGTCAATAGTGTACTCACCAGGAACTCCAAGCTCCAAATTGCCTTCATCATTGAGAGTCACAGAAGCAGTCTTGCTCTTAGCAATGAAGCTAATCACAGCTTTTCCTGCCTCATTATATGCAGTCACAGTGTCAGCACTCTCTTGGACATAAGTCTCATCAACTACATCGTTGATCTTCTCAGTCATGATCTTGACAGGCTCAATTGTTGTATACAGGTAGAATCCAACCTTGCCGAACTTAGAGTCGTAGATTGCATTTCCTGTGTACTTGATAGTCTTGCCATTGTATGTGAACTGAGCATCATTGACCTTGATAGTGCCATCGTCAGTCAAGTCATTGACATACTTCACTGTGATAGGTACCCATATCTTCTTGGTCACTCTTGTAAGACCAGGGATGAGAGTCACATCAGTGTCATCATTGTTCACCAAGTCATCAACACTCAGCTTGTCAGCTTGCTCTTTGTTAGCAATGATGAACATGTTCTTGATGTCACTTGCTACTGCACCAGTCTCATAGAACATAGATGCATAGCGAACAGGCTCAGTGAGCTCAGCGATGTTGTCACTATCATATGTGTATGACAAGAAGTTGATACCATATCTAGTAGCTTTCTTGTAGATAGGAACAGTCAAGTCACCAAACTCGTCTTCTTCCATGTGGTCAAGAACAGAAGTGTCATGTGCTTCATATCCATTCTGGAAGTTGTGGCCAACCATGTCAATCAAGTAGTTCTTGCGATTGGTAAGGCTCTCATCAGGATTGAGCTCTCCGTCACCGTCTGCATCCAAGAACCAGCCTCTCTCACGATCAGTCTCTTCATCACCATCATAGTCAAATGCTAAGATAGTTGCTGCATCCTTGTTGAATGAAGCAAGAAGACCTGTCACAGTAGTGTTGTTGTTGATCTTGTCAACGATGTTCTCAGGATTGCCAACCTTGTCTTGGAAGTTAGGAATGATTGATCCAATCCATGATCCAACCAAGCTCACACCTTCAGAAGAGATGAATGAGTTGATCTTCTCCTTGATGATACCTTTCTCATTGAAGAACTCACTCCAGAGAGTGTCAACAGAAAGCTCCTTGTAGTTGCTCCAGTTTCCGCGAACTGCTACAACCTGGATGAAGTAGTCCTTGATGTAGTCATTAGGACGAATGAATCCATAAGGGATCTTCTGCTGTCCACCATACCACTCCTTAGCAGTAATGTCATATCCAGTCAAGTTCTCAGGCTTGAAGATAAGCAGAGAGAGCTCTTCTGTACCAACATTTGCAACATTGAAGAAGTTAGTGTGCTCAAATGTAGTAGTGTCTTCAGTATGTCCAAGACCAAGAGCTGCAGTAGCAGTCAAGTTCTCATCAGATGGCTCCCAGAAGCGAGAACGATCATAAAGAGAAGCATATGCTGCATTTCCAATGAAAGGAATGCACTGGTTTGACTTAGTCTCACCATAGATTGAAGCATCCATAATGCTGTAGTCAGGCTGTCCATACTTCTTCTGAGAGAAAGTAGACACAGCTGGGTTAGGAACACCAGCATCAAGTGACAGAGCTGCATAGTTGACCTGATCAGGACCCTGGACGCTCTTGTCAACCTTCAAGAGGTTAAGTGCGAATATAGGGGTTCTCTGAAGCAGAGTCTGTGCAAATCTGTTGAAGTATGATCCTTTGTGCTCAAGCTTGTCATTGACTCCACCGTAGATCTGCAAAAGCTGGTCTTGTGTTGTCAAGAACACCGGCTTGTTGAACGGACCTTTGTTTGAGAATCCAACAAGCAGACGCAATGCGTTAGTCTCTACATTGTATGATACAGTCTCATCATATTCGAAAGTATACACACCTGCAGACTTGATACGCTGCATGTCTAAAGTGATAGCTGCCATAGTATACGATCTGTCTGTTGTCGTTTTGCTATTTATCAAAGGCCTTGCTGGCAAAACCTCAATATTGTACAGAGCTATCTAAAGACCGATACTAATCCATTATCAATAGGTCATACACTCATCAATACTCGAATAAGTTCTTCAACCTTTCTTCAATACTGAGATCAGGCTTGAAGAACTCATAATCTGATGAATAGCTATTCTTCCACATCACTTTCCAACATGCATCTACGAATTCATCACTGAATCGCTTTATGTGACCATAATGCAATAGAAGATTGTGCATAGCACACTTTCTACAATAGCATCCACAATTATGAGCAAAAAGCTTTACATTGAACTTCTTCTCAGCTTTCTCATGGAACATCTTGTTGAATCTGCCTGCTTGTACACAACTATAGAACTCATCAAGAAGATTGTATGAACTTAGCTTCATCAGCCTTTCAAGCTTTGATGATCTATCAACTTTCAGGAATCTAAGCTCACAAACTTGACTCAATCCTTTCAAGAAAGACTGTGTCAATTCTCTAGCATCTGTCAAATTGATTCCTAACACAGCATCATCTATAGACAGTCCAAAGTCGTCTCCTAAGCTCAGCAGCCCAATCTCATTTTGCAAAGCATAGTCTGCCATGATTGAAAGAATCAACTGATTCTTGATAGGATTCTCTGGCCAGTGCTGCCTCCACTCATTCTCTTTCTTAGAGTTCTTTGAGATAGAACCTTCAAGAAGATGCACTTTGCTATTGAACCTAGTACCAAGAATGTCAAAGATCCTATCAACAGCTTTAGTGCTTTGTCCATTCTCATAGGTATTGATGTTCTTTAGGAAGAATAGAGTGACATCATATCCTTTCTCTAAAAGACATATTGTTTGATATACACTATCTAATCCTGAACTAAAGCCGATGATCACTTTTCTATTGTCTAGATTCTTGCCTATCTTTGTGTCGAATTCATTGACAATGAGATCTGTACATTGCCTATGCTTTGCTATGACAGTCTTTGCAAGATCTTCTAAGAATGAAGGAATCTCTATCACCTCACTGAACTTCTCTTTGTTGAATTGTTTGTATAGTTCAAATGAGTCTCTAGAAAAGACAATAGAGTCTTCACTAAAAGGAAGATCAAGCTTTCCTGCTTCATTTTGTATCAAGCATCTCATTGAGTATATGGTCTCTATCACTTTTCTCTATGACAACTACAAGCTCACTGTTTGCACCGAAATGACTTGTGTTCTCAATCTTCTCTTTTACATATCCAGTGAATTTGGAGATCTTCTCGTCAGTGACAAATACATATCTTCTGCAATCATAGTTCTTCAAGCAGATCTCTATCCATTCATCACATGTGTATCCTTTACTAGGAACACCTGGCCATCTTTCAATGTTCTCATAAGGACTACATGTGAACAAGCATTGATATGTTCCATGTGAGATCTCTGAGTCTTTCACACTCAACACAACTTTTCTGACTTCGTATCCTTTCTCTTTCATGTACTCTGATACAAAGTCATAGACAGATTTGCTTTCATCAACAGATGATACACAAAGATCTTGTCCTATATACTCCTTGCCAGTAGCTATTGTACCTAGCATTCTTCCAGAGTATCCACTAAAAGGATCAAAGATCTCATCAAACTCATCAAGATACTTGAGAATCAGATACTTTGCTAGACCTGGCTTGAAATAGCTTACCTCAGGATACTTCCTTGATGTTGACAATCCTATTCCATATATGAACTCAGGAACATATCCTTGTACTAGCCATCTCAAGTTGTGCCACTTCTTCTCTTTGTACCAATCAGAGCATCTGAGACGATTGTGATAGAATGACCTGAATGCTTTCTTGTCAGATTTGATCTTCTTCCATCCATCGATTGGACTAAGACAATTACCTCTTGATGCATATATGATGCTCTTATGGAACTTCTTTATGATGTTCCATGTATTCTTAGTCTTGACTTCTTTCTGAAGAAGTGAATCAATTTCCTTCTTACATGTCTCTATGTCAATCTCTTTCTCTCTTGTACTAGGAAACTCAATAGCCTGGATTCTCTCAAACTCATCATCAATGTAAAGATCTATGATCTTCTCACAGAACTCCTTTGTGCAATTTCCAACATAGGGCTTTCCTGGCAGATTCTCATCAATGTCTGCTAAGAGCTCTATATAGAGAGGCTTGAATTGAAGAGGCAGATCAATCTCATCTACAGAAGGCTTAGGTATTAAGTCAAACTTGCTCATGAATGCTACATCTCACTTTTGTGACTATCTATATATGTATTGATGAGAGCCAAGTTCTCTCTATCATCCGAATTCCAAAGCTCAATATACTTTAGATGATTAGAAGATGCACACATTCTCTTTCTAGGATCTAAGTCTGTCCATACATACAAGATAGTGTCATATTGGCTCTTCTTTTGATACCTAGTAGCTTCTTTTGCTTTCTCTTTTAGTCTTGCTACTTCTCTTTGATCTTCTTCACTATGATCATTATATGGATGAAAGTGATGAAATTGACTTCCATTGTATTCTATGAAAAGATCTTCGCTAGGTATGTAGAAGTCTGCTTTGAATGGATATCTGTCATCCGAATACTGGACTTTTACATCTTTCCATATAGAAAGCAAAACAGAATAGAAGTGTCTCTCATACTTTGAGATCTTTGAATATCCATTTGCTTTCATGGATGCATTTCTCTTTGATACTATGGATCTTCTATAATCTTCATTTTCGAAAAGCCTTTTGAATGATTCTGATTGAGTGAATCCGTCTACTCCATATCTCTCATTCATAGATGCTTTCACTTTCTCTTTATGTCTCTGGTCATTCTTGAGACACCAAGAACAACAATGTGATCTATATCCATTCTCTGTAGCTCCTTTCTTATCAAGAGCTTTGCTACCAACGAAAAGAACAGGTGATCCACACAATTTGCAAACAGGACGTTTCTCAATCTTATTAGCAATGCGCCATATCACTTCTTTGTAAGAGAACATACCTTCAGGAATGTCATTGAATCTATTCTCTAAGTATCTCTTCAATTCAAGATGCTTTCCAATCTCTTTGATTAGATTCGATCTTACTCTCCTTTTTGAGTCATATATGTTCTTGATGATACTATTGTCAGTATTGTCAAACCAGGATATGTCCATATAGATTGTATCATAAAGTCTTAACTATGATTAGACAACAAAAGCCTAGATGCAAAATGCAAATAGGCTTTCGAATATCGATAATGATTTGAGTGTCAATACTACAGCTGAATCTCGTCGTAGAGGTCACAGCGGAAGGTCATGCCTGAGATTGAAAGCAGATCACCTGAACTATAGTCAAGACCTGGATCACCAATGCCTTTAGTTGGGAATATGTTGTAGCAAATCCACTGCCAGAATGGAGTACCTGCTCTATCATGCATAGTGATTACCATCTGATCACCAACATAGTCTTTCTTCAGACCTGTCCTACCTGTGAGAGGATCATAGATGAGATCAGTCCACTTTCTGAGAGTCTTGATGACATAGTTAGAAGGCTTACCGTCTTCTCCATCATATGACAAGTTGCAAGTGAAGTCAAGTGCAATATCTATGTATGTATTGCCAGGCTGGCCACTTGCAAATGAGCGTTGTGCATATTTGTACTTCTGTTCTACAGCAGCAGGAACTTTGTTCGTATCGAGACCTCCTACCTTCTGCACATGCTCAAGGAACATGTTCTTGTTTGCGTCGTCTACTCCAAGACCTTCAGGAAGAGTGATACCGACAGTAAACATGTTCTTGTATATCGGTTCCTGAAGAGCCATTGATACACGGCTATTACGGAAGTGGCTTAATCCATACAATCCAGGTGATGTTATGTTCTGTACCATAATGTAGTTGCATAACTGTTTTGCTATTTATCAGACACCTTAGCGTCGATTTTGCAACTTTCAGCATGGTACAAAGATCTCAGTTGTCAATCAGAACAACTCATCACTATAGCACAAGTTGACTGTCAAAGGCTCATATCCTAAGATCTGCACAAGCTTGTTCAGTGGAGCTAAGATTGTCTTCTCAAATTGCATGTCATAGTTCACAGGTGGAGCAAACTCGATAGGGAAGTTGTTAGGCAAGAAGGCGAACACCTCTCTTGAATCTGTCGTGTAATAGAACTTGGCACGATCACCTGTCTTGATTCTACTGTACTTCCTTAGCCACTTCTTGTGAGTCATCAGATAGTGGTTGTACTGAGCTGCACCTCTGACATGAATGATGATGCCAGACTCCATGACAAGCTCATTTCCATCATCTCTCACATACTTGTTGTAGTCTCCTATGCTCTGTGCTTTGCAAATGTCATCAATTGGCTGCACTTGCATCTCTTGCTTGTACTTCCTGAGTCTCTCTATGAGATCCATGTATCCTGGCTTGTTGTTGTTGATGTAGCAGCCGAGCACATACTTGATGAAGTCCTTCTGGCAGTTTCGTGCATATGGAGGAGTAGATCCTTGTATGACTTCAAGGCCTTTGTACACAATCTCATCTAGATCAGGCAAGAATCCTGCACCTTCGTCCCATACTTCCTCCATCGCATAGTGCTTCTTAGCATATAGGATTGCAGTGCGACATAGCTTCTCTAGCTCAAGGTTCTCAAGGTTCTCATCACACTGGAATCGAGCTGCATACTCTTCATAGCATCTGTTCATGTAAGGCTGAAGATCTAGTCTCCAAAGCTCAAGGATGAACTTTGCTTCATCTTTCACAGGAATGTTGAGCCAATTCGTGAGACGACCGAACTCTATATACACAGAGTTATGGACAAGTATGTCATTTGCAAAGAATGTATGAGTGTCATCTACTTCAATATCATATACATACTCATCATTGAAGTCTTCAACCTGCTCAATAGATTCTATGTCTTCTATTATGTATTCTTGTGTGTTGATGTATGTTACAATCTTGTCTTTCTTTGGATCAACTTCACAAGCTTTTACAGATAGAAGCTCTCCATCTCTCATTACCATCAAAGAGTGATCTCCTGTCACTTCTATCATCTTTCCTGAGCTTGTCGTCAATTTCCATTTAGGTTTAGAGACCTTATGTCTCATGATGTATTTGACATCTCTATCAACTATCTTCTTTGAAAGACTATCATATGTCTTTGTTGTTGTATTCTCTACAGGAACAACCTCAGATCCATTCGATGTGCGTAATACAATATGATCATTCTCCTCTTTCAGATATGAGAATGCATTTTCAATTGACATTTTCCTTCCATTGAGCTCTATAATGCTATTGCCGGCGCAAGAGTCCGTGTCACCTGCACAACAGAGGCTATAGTCTCCTTCGATATGACTGTACTCAGGAAGATGCTTAGGAAGCTTGCCATTGTTTGAGATTCTTCCTTTGCTTATGTCAAACTGTGATGCTCTCTCATGATCAATGCCTAGCTTTGCATGAAGCTCTGCATTCTGCTGGAATATGCCATTGAAGTATCTGTTTATGCTGTTCTCACTGAAGTGATTGAGATCTTGTCCTTGGAGAGTGATACTTCTTGCAACTTCAAGATTGTATCCAAAGAACCACTTTGATGCAATTGCTCCATATACAGAGTTGATGAATGCTTTCTCCGAGTCTTGCTTAGCATCATAGTAGTCAACAAGATCTTGAAGTCTCTTCACTTCATTTTCAAGCTCTTCGATTGAGCAGTTCTCTGGATCTACTTTTGCATACTTGTATTCTGGCATTGATATGTTGGCATGTCTTTGAATGTCATATCATGAAGAAGGCATACTGTTTAAGTATCAGCAGAAGGTATCAACTCAAACAAATAGTTTCCTGTTCCATATACTTTCTTGTGTCCTAGTTCATGCATGATCTCATCTTCAGTCTTAGATGGATCCATTCCTTTACTAATGAGCTTCTTCTTTGTAAATGAAAGTCGGTTCTTTCTTATACCATCAACTTCCCATGTATAGTCATATCCTGTATGCTTCACTTTTGTGAATCCAACATTCTCATAGCCATTTGATATAGAAGAACACCAATCACAATCTGCATAGCTGATGATTGTTGTATTGAATACGTTCATTGCATACTTGATGAGCTTTGAGAATCCTCCAATTACATTCAATCCTTTCTTCGTGCACAACCTATACAGCTCTATACTCTCATTGTTGCCACTAATCACTTTCCTCGATCTGCCAAATGTTGCAATCTCTACCAACTCACCATCATGATACAATCCGAAGTTGAATGATGATGCTACATATCCTTGAAGATGATTCTCAGACAAGAATGCTTTTGCATCTTTGCCACTCACTTCTCTTATCTGGCACTTTCTAGCAAAAAGTCTCTTTGACATTCCTAGCTTTGAGACTAATCTAGACTTGATGATGTCCTTCTTTATTGAATCATTCCAGTCATCTTCCCAGATTTGAATCAAGTTCCAGCCTTGAGATTCAACTCTCTTCTTCTTTTCATAGTGAGAACCTTTGTCTTTGAAAAGTTCGGAATGATAATAGATTCCGTTTGCTTCAATAGCTATCTTCTTGTCAGGTATCATGATATCACACTCAACTCCGAGCTTTTGCCTATTGTACCATATGTCTCCTTCATATATAGAAGAGATGAAGTCTCCGATAGATCTCTCAAAGTTGCTTCTATAAGTCATGTTCTTATAGTCACACTTTCTACAGAACCTTCGGTCATTTCGGTAATTGTACATGATTCCATATCTGGATATCTCTTGTATCAATCCGCATTTTCTGCATTTCACATAATATGACTGACAATCAACTTTGACAAGTTCAAAATCCATTTCATCTAATCTGCTTATCACTTCAGCAAGTCTCGTCTCTCTTGCTTTCAATCCTCTCTCTTTACCATGTACAGATGCTGCATTAGATAATGATCCATACTTTTGAATCATTCCATTTTCAAGCATCTTTCTTACAGAACCGTCATACTTTTCGTCTATCACTTTTTGCAGATTGGCTTTAGCTTTCTCAGTCTGGACTCCACATACAATTCCATTGTGCTTCTTAGCAAACTCTTCTTTAGCCTTAGTAATGAATTCAGGATTCTGCATATTGTGCTCATATCCTGTCCTCTCTTTGTATGTAGCTCTCATCTTTGCCTGGATAGCATCCCAATCTCTTTCAGCTTTAGCTCCTTTAGACATTCCTGCTTTCCTGCATTGATCAGAGCCACATGTAGCTTGCAATCCTTTGTCAACTTTGTAGAACTTGCGTCTATGCTCATTGCAATAAGGACACATCTGCACTTCATGCAAGCCTTCTTTGTAGTACCAGACCCTCTCTGACAAAGATGCATCTTCTGGCAAGAATGATGTTGCATCTATAAGTTCAGACACAAGCTGCTTGTCATATCTCAGCTTGATTGAGAGACCTTTGTATCTGTCTCTGAAAGCTTCAAACACTTCATCCAAGTAAGTTGCCATAGGATTCTCTTCTCTTAAGTTTGTATATTGTATATATCCTAAATGTATGAAGAGGATTCATTCAATACAAAAAGAAAGCTCACAAACGCAAGCTTTCTTCAACTATATCTTGATCTCCAAACCATCTTCAAGTTACCTGTGCCATATAGCTTGTAGAACCCATGCTCATGCATGATATCATCTTCACTTCCTTTGCTGTCAGGCCACATCTTCTTGAGATGCTGTTTCATGAACTGATACCTTGAGTGCTTCTTGCCATCTTTGCACCACCAATAGTCTAGAGTCCATCCTTTCTCTTCAAATCCTATCCTTCTGTACATCAGGCCATTGCTATAGTCACAATTAGCATAGCTTACAACTGTACTTGGATTGACATCTTCAACAAATGCTTTGAAGAGTCTTTCTGCACCACCAATCACTATAGTTCCTGGCTTGCATGCATATCTTATCAGCTCGAAGGCATCTTCATTGAAACGGCTCTTGCCAAATGTCATCATTGCAACAATCTCATCTTCATGCTCCAGTGCATATTGGAACTTTGACAAACACTTTCCTTGGTAGTGAGCACTTTCAAAGAAGAGTGATGCAGCTCTAAGATCAATCTTCTCAAGCTTGCATTTCCTTGCGAACACTCTGCTACATATTCCAAGCTTTGACTTGATGATGTCTGTGAGTATCATTCTCTTCGATTCATCATTCCAGTCATCTTCCCATACAGTGACTAGCTGGATTCCTTTCTCTTTGCATAGTCTCCATTTCTCAGAGTTCGCTTCTTTACTCTTGTTCATCTCAGAGTGGTACCAGATCCCATTGAACTAAATTGCTACATTCTTAGAAGGTATCCAAATGTCTAGCTCTTGGCCAATCACAGACCGATTGTTAGCTTCAAACTCAATGCCTAAAGAAGCTATAAGCTCTCTGATCTGAAGCTCTCCAGCTGATTGCCAGTGATTGCAATTGACATGCTCTTGACAGTATGGTAGCCATTCAGATCCACTAGGTGCCCACTTCACTTCTCTTGTGCAGCCTGCATGCCTACAAGTCGGAATCTCTTTCCACTTGTTCTGGAACATCACACATTGCTGCATGAGTGACAAGCCTTCTATATGGCTTGACCAATCAATGATCATCTTGTACTCTCTAGGATGGTACTTGATGAACCATTCTCTGTTGAATCCATGTGAGTTAGATGCTCTGAACTCTCTGAAGTGATCTTGGAATGTCTCTAGCTCACTATTAGAATACTCAATCTTGCCAATTGCTTCTTCTCTGCACTTCTCACATAAGCATATTCCTTTAGCAAGCATCTTGTCAAGAACTCCTTCGCTAGCTAATAAGACATCACCATGCTTACAGTATCCTTTGACAAGTCTTCTTGTCTTTCCATCTATAGAGATTGCTTCAACATCAAGGCCGGGATACTTGCTCTTCAGCCTTTGCTTCACATTGTCTGCCTTAGCATCTTTCTGCTTCTCTGACCACTGAGTGTCAATCGACTGAAGCTTTGATGCACATTCTCTAGAGCATGTGTGCTGGAATCCTTTTGTGAAGCTTCTAAGTGGTAATGGATTGTTGCATACAGGACACAATGGATGGCTCTCAATGCTATGTAGAATTATGTATAGTCTCTCTTTGAACCAAGGTCCCTTAATCTCATCATATGCTTCAGGAAATGCTTTTGCAAAGACCTTCTCATATGTCTTTCCTTTGAGCACTTTGCCATCTTTCATGCAAAAGTCTCTTATTGATCCTTTAGTTAATGAATCCATTGCATTACTAGATATCATATCATAGAAAGACAAAGAAAGCTCATACCTGATGTATGAGCTTTCTTAATATGAAGAGTTCTAATCACATTCTTAGAACATGCCGGCGAAATCGACATGGAAAGTGATGTACTGTGTCTCAGGGAAGAATCCGAGATCGATAAGGGCATACCTTGATTTTATCACTATCTTCGGTGCTGCGGTTCCTTCAGCGATCATCTTGACCGACTCAGCCATGACATATGGGCAGAAGAGAACTCCAGGTTCCTCCTTACCACCTTTACGTCCGACAAGTACACGAGTGTCGTTACCTGCCATCAGAGGATCAACATAGACTGTGATACCTGCAACAGTTCCAACAGGATACAGGCTGTTTCCAGTCTGAGCGACGTTGTTCTGGATAGGTGCCCACAGATTCTGTGCATTGCTCTGGAGTGCAGTAGCAACTGTGATGTTAGTCACAGCGAATGTAGCTGCACCATAGCGACCTCTCTGAAGGATCCAGTTAGATGCAGTGAGGAAGTTCATCTGCAGTCTCTGGAGCAGAGTAGCTTGGTTCTCGAAGATAGCCTTGCTGTTCAGATACAGAGGACGATAAGGCATAGAGACATTAGTCCACTTGTGGTATGTGCCATCAGGACCAACCTGTGTAGCATCTCCCTGAGGAATTGCATAAGCAGGAGTCATGCCGTTTCCATAGATACCAGCGGTGCGAGAGTCTTCGGCGAAAGTGATGTTGAGGTTAGCAACATTTCCTTCAACTTCAGCGAGCTTGACATGGTTCTTCCAACCAAGTGCAAACAGACGGCTGAGGATGTGGCGGTTGATTGTGCTAGAGAGCTCATTGACAGCAGCGTTCTCGATCATCTTGAGGACGTCGATACCCCACTGCTTCTGGAGATCAGTAACCTGCTCCTGAGTAACAGCAACACCAACCATGATAGTACCTACAGTGCAGTTCTTAGTGAAGACCTGCAAGCTGAGCTGACGAGCATAAGAGAGCTCACCAGTACCACGGCTCATAGGCTCATAGAGAACAGTACCGTTCTGATAAGTACCATACCAAGGATCGCGATCGTTCACACCACTACCGGTGAAGCCTTGGATCTGGTCTTCAAGGAGTGAGACGAGACGAGGCTGAGCAAGTGAGATGCTCTTGCCACCGAATGTGAACTTGACATCGTTCTGGAAGATAGTTGCAAGATCAGCCTTACCGCTGACAATCTTGAACATAGGATCACCATCGATACGTGACCAGCCGATGAACTCAGCTTCAAGGTCACCAGTGATTACCTTAGAACCAGGAACGAGCTGTGCTTCGCGAAGAGCTGCCTTAGTAGCAACTACTGACTCACCTTCACCGAGGACAAAAGATGCCTTGAATGCGTGAGGCAGACCATAGAGCTCATTAGGAGTGTCAGATGCACCGAAGTGATCAACATTCTGTGAAGCCATGTCATAGCCTGGAGTTGCACCATAAGGCTGCTTTGTACCACTGTAGATGTAGTCAAGGTAAGGCAGAGTGAAAGTAGGTGTGTTAACCTGCTGATGGTTGATGAGGTCGAAGCCAATAGTCTTAGCAGCAACCTTCAGAGACAAACCAACGAGTGCAGGCCACTTGTCACCAGAACCCATCTGAGTGCCATCTGCGAAGTCAGCACCAGTCATTGCTGGTCTACCTGCTGGAACAGCATTGCCAATACCTACAGTGTTCAGTACTGTCTGATAAGGAGCATATACACCACCTACAGTGCCAGGAGTGCTGTTGAAGTTAGCGCCACCAGGAACACCAGTGTTAGTGCCTGCTGCAGGAACTTCTGCTTCGTTCAATGCATTGTACATGCCGTAGCGATTCTGGATGAAGTTGTTTGCTGCAAGGTTCTCATTGAGGATACCTCTTGTTGCGTTTGCCAACTGAATCATCTCTTGCACACGCTTTGGATCGGTGATACCAGTAGACTCAGTGATGTAGTTAGTCCACTTCTTGTTGCGAGCTGCCTCAAGCTTTGCCTGATTCACCTGTGCTTTTGTTTGGTTTCCCATTTGTTTGTGAGAATAGTGAGTTTTGTATACACATTGAGAAGATCACCTGACAGCAATATTGAGTGATTGTATGTCTTCTTGTTTCTTAGAGACTAATCAATGGCCTGGATGTGACTTTAGTTTGGTGTCTGCCAGAGAGCAGTCTGTGTTCTTCTTGCTGTGTTAGCGTTTGGCTATTTATCACAAACCTATTTGAGAAAACGCGAAAATGCTAGAAATGTGCTATAGTGCACACAATGATTCATGAAATGCAGACCTATAAATACGGAAACAGAATAACGGCAGTGTCTACAATGAACCTTCTTGAGGCATACAACACTTTTGGAAAAGAGCTATTGAGCAAAGTGAATGAAGGATTTGGCCAGAAAGCAAAGGAGAGAACTTCATCACAAAAGGAGAAAGCTATCACAGAGATCTCAAAAGGTGTGTTCTTAGTCTTTGAAAATGGTGAAGAATGGAACATCACTGACATGTCAAGAGATGAAGTTGAAGACAATCTTGACAGGACAAAAGACTTGTTCAACAAGCTATATGATGGAGAGAAAGACCTGTGGAAGCATGTCTTAGGTGTTGTTGTCAGAAACGAAGGCATTAGTCTTGGAATATGCACTAAAGAGATCAAAGACATCACACCGAGGACAATCTATGGATCTCCTAATGACCTTGACTCAAGCAAGAGAGTAAACGGAGACTGGCATGAATATGCTAAGCAAGGAAGTGGACTGACACTACAGAAGAAGACTGACAAAGAGCTAGGAAGTGCATCTCTGACTACATTGCAAGCAGCTTTCAGGAAAGCTGAGAAGATGTCAGGTGAGTTTGGAGGCAGATTCACATTCTTTGTTCCTAGCATTGATGATTGGCTCTTCATTGAGAACCACATAAGTAGACAAGCCGAAAGACTTGTAAGAGCTTTCAACTACTCAATCTACAATGGCAATTGCATGACTTGCAACATTGTGAATCCTAATGCATCATTCATGTATAGAGGACTAGAAGACTCTGCAAAAGGAGCCAAGTTTGATCTAAGAGAGACAAGTGACAACTTCAACCAAAGTCCTGAGTTTGTGCCTTTCTTCACTTACAACAATGTAGTAAAAGAGAGCTTCAGCCAGAAGATCAAAGCTAGCTCAGTAGATCCAAGCTCAATAGACACTGCTATAAGCAGGTTCGCAGTCTTCAATAGTGTGAAGCTCAATGAATGGTTCAATGAGTACTACAATGGATCATTCACACTAGATGACATAAAGAGAGACATTGATAAGATCTGCAATCATCCTGAGAGTCCATTCAAGACATGTGAAGAGTTTGATGAAGATGCATTGCTCAAGTCTCTAGGATTCGTTCCTGGCAGAATGTTCAGAAGCAATCCTAACCTGAAGAGCATCTCAATTCCTTATGGAGTCACTTTGATACAGCAATCTGCTTTTGAGAACTGCAAGAGTCTTGAAAGTGTCAAGATTCCAGAAAGTGTGAATGACATAAGAAGTGAAGCATTCTCTCATTGCACATCTCTCAAGGAAGTGAATCTGCCAAATAGTCTAAAGGAAGTTGGCAGAATGGTGTTCAGCTACTGCGAGAGCTTAGAAAGCATCATCATTCCTGACTCAGTGACAACAATAAGTGGATATACATTCAGAGGTTGTGTCAACTTGAAGAAGATCAAGATGAGCAAGAATCTGAAGACCTTAGGAACATCTGCATTTGAAAGATGTCCTAAGCTAAGATCAGTCACTTTGCCTGATACACTAGAAGAGATAAACGATGAAGCATTCTATGGTTGCCTTAGCCTGAAGACAATGGTGATTCCTCCTAATGTAAGATACATAGGCGAGAGCACATTCAGAGGTTGCAAGAAGCTTGAGACCGTCTACATCAAAGGCAAGACTTCAACATCCAACTTTGTCTTCGTAGATTGCTCACCTAAGCTTACTGTCTATGTAATGGATGAGCGATATAAGACATTCTCAAGCAACATGAGCTTTGATGCTAAGATTGGCAGACAAGGAAAGATGATTGTGAAGAAGCTATCAGATCTTGAAGTGAATGAAGGATTTGCTTCTAAAGTCAAAGATGATGCAAGAGACATAGAACAATCAAAGATAGATGCGGCAGATCAGATGATGCAAATGTCTATGTCTAATGCAAAGACAAGACTGCTTGAGCAGTCATCTGACTGGAACTTCATCGAAGATATGGAATGGAGATCTGCAGCAGGAGACATGACCGTCATAGAAGGAAGAAGTGCTAAGCTGTCAATTGATAAAGGAGTCTTCTTCACATTTGTAGTTTGGGGTGCTAAAGCTGACTCTCCTAGAGAAGATGATCCTAATCAGCCAGACTTCATTGGAACTAACAAGCTTGTCATCAGTGTTGCACTAGAAGAGAGTACGATTACTGGAGATGACAACAGATGGTTTGAAGCAAGCTTAGTGTTCAGGAACAACTTGAATGCAAGATCATTCCCTCTCAACATTGGAATTCCTGGTGACATACAGATGTGTGATGAAGTGATTGGACCTTGGCAAGGATGCAAGAGATGGCACTCAATATCAAGAGGCAGAATTGATGCTCTTGCTACTACAATAAGGAAGATCAAAGATGCCATTCCAGAGATTGACAAGAGATTCACTGAAGTGTTCCAGCAGAAAGGATGGCACAGGTGCAAAGTGTTTGATGACTTTGCTAGAGTGTCAGGAGATCACCATGGCAAAGCTATAAGACATGAGTACATTGACATATTGAAAGATGTGCTCGGAGATGACATTGTATCAGAGAGCCTGACTGAAGGATTCTCACAGAGAGTCAAGAAAGAGTACAACAGAGAAGATGCCCTGAATGACAGCTACAAGATTGTCATCAATTGCATAGACTCCGAGAAAGAGTACCAGAAGCGAATTGCAGTAGATAGCAATTGGCAAGAGTCTGACAAGAGATCTGAATTCCTTCACGCCTTGAAGAAGAAAGGCAAGTTCGTTGAGTATCCTTACATTCCATCATTCTTGCATGAGATTGTGAAAGTAGGAACAGATGGACTTGGAGTGAGAGTAGGAATTGATGGATCTGATACTGGAGGCATCTTTCGTAGAATCGAAGACTTCAACAGATGTGTAGCAATCCTGAAAGGAACTAAGAAAGCTCCATTGTACATATATACATCACAAGGAGATGAGAAGCAAAGCGGAACATCTCCTAGCTGCAAGTTCGCTTATAGCAAAGGTGCATTTGATCCTGCTAGGAAAAAGTCTGAGAGATACATAAGAGGCAGATTCACAGATGACAAGATACACTTTGACTTCATAGCTGTCTACAATGAGAACGGAGGAACACACTTCATGCATGAAAATGACGTGTTCATATATGACAGAGAAGAGTGCAAGTTCGAGTAGACTGTCACAGAACTCAGCATAAACGAAAATGGAGTCCGCTATGGACTCCATTTGCTATGTGATTAGTATCTTATCAGCTTACATGAAAGGATTGCTCTGCTCTACACCAGAAGGCTCAGCACTACTGTTGCCACTATCCAAAGCACTTCCAGCGTCAATGCTCTGAGAAGCGTCTTCTTGAGAGCCTTCTCCATCAGATCCTTGCTCATCTTCAACTTGAGATCCGTCTTCTTCAAACTTGAAGTCATCATCAGATCCATCATCTTCTGTCTTGCTGTCCTTTCCTTTTCCTGTGTCAACTTTGTCTGCATCAGGTGCATACTTGTCAAGGAACTGTGTCTCAAGAGAGTCTAGCAAAGATGCTTTTGCATCTTCAGTTCCTTCATCATATGCTTTCTGCATAAGTCTCTTTGATTCCTCTTGGTTGAACAAGGCATTTGCCATCCTAGTGAACTTCTCATCAGGTGCAACACTCTCATTGATGATGTTGAGTGCTTGTTCTCTTGTCAGTTTCTGCTGCATATCTAGATTAGCTTGTTGCTTTTAGTGTCCTCTGTCCCATGACTCAATAGCCTGAAGCAATGGATCATCATACTCCTCAACATCTTCATTGACCTCCATGCTCTTGTTGAAAGCATTCACTTCAGTCTCATTGTTGATGTTGTTCTTTGCTTTGTCTCTGAGTCCGACCATTCTCCAGAAGTCATTTGCAGATGCCTTGTCATTGATGTCAAAGAACTTGGCCATCTCATCAATCTTCTGCTTAGTGTCAATGTCTTGTCTGAGATAGAGCTCAACATCGACAGGATGAGCGAACTTCAAGTATCCTTCACTAAGGTTCTTCTCATCAATGATTGGCCTATCCCATATCTCATTGATCTTAGCTGGATCAAACACTTGTGCTTCCCATACATAGTTCTTGCACATCTCACGCTGGTTAGGATTCAGGCTTGAGAATCTGTCGAAGTTCTCAGGAGAGAGGCTCACAGTGAATGGGAAGTCTGCAATGATAGACTCTCGCATATCACTAGCTTTCTTGATGTCTTCAACGACACCACCATAGAAAGACTTGATCACATCAATCTCTTCCTTCAACTGATTCTTCTTAGCAGCGAGCTTGTCTTCATCGCATGTGCAAGGTGAGTTACCACATTTTGGACACTTGTCATCAGTCTCAGAGATGTCTTTCTTCTCATCATACTCTGTTGCATCATCTTCTGCTTTCTCACCTTTCTTAGGCTTCTTAGCAGAACCACAAGACTCGAGCATTCCTCCTTTCTCTCTGAGCTTGTCTACAAAGAGACCATAAGCACCTTTTGCCATCAAAGCTGGATACTCTCTAGCAAACCACTCTTCTGCATCTTCATATGTCCAGCTCTTGTACTCTTCTCCATATACATCATATGGATCAACTTCATTCATGAATCTGTCTACTATTGCATCCATTGCAAATGAGGTCTCTTGATGCTCAAGGACGACACCTCTGTTTCTCAGTGTGTCAATGAAGACAGAAGAGTGAGCTTTCATGTTTGGATAGTTCTCTGCAAACCAGAACTTAGCTTCATCAAGACTATATGTCTTAGTCTCTTCATCCATCGGTATGTTCTCTGACAGATACTTGTCAGCTGCAACTTCCATGATTCGTGCTTCATTCACTTGCTGCGATTCATTAGTGTTAGTCATTGTTGGAGATGCTTGTGTTTGTGCAGTAGACGCACTGTCTTGTGTTGATACAGGAGACTCAAACTCAGGCTGTATGTCTTTGACCTGATCTTGTCCTTCTTCCATGTAGTGTCCATCAACACTAATGATGTCATCTAGAGTGACAGATGACTTCTTAGTGTCATCGGTGTTTCCTTCTCCTGCAGATGATGTGTCAATTCCAAGCTCTTTCGCTTTCTCTGCAGTGACAGTGACTTTGATCTCTTCAGTAAGAGGCTTAGACAATGCATCAATATCGACATTCTCTGCAATAGTCTCTGTGATGTTAGGAACTTCTTGAGTCTCAATGAGCTGGAATGACTCATCTTCAATTCCGTACTCCAGTGCTTTGTTGTCAGACTTAGGAGTTGAAGCAGCTTCATTCAAGAATGTAGTAAGCTGAGATCTCATTGACTCAGAGACCTGATCTAACCTACACCCTTTGAAGCCCGGAGTTGCGACGATGTCGTAAGTAAAGATCTGCTGAATTGACACATGCTTATCTGCACCTACTGTTCCAGCGGCTCTTGATGACACAAACAGTGGATATCCAGCATCAACCATTGCTTTTGCAATCTTGCCTTTAGGTGTGTCAAGAAGCTCAAGTCTACCCATGACAGCTTGATCTTTCGGAGAATACCAGAGGTCCTTAATCAAATGGCTACTTTCCTGGACATAGATCTCAAACCTACCTTCAGGATGGTCTAGCTCACCAAGGATGCCTCCATCTTCTCTGATCTTGTCACGAAGATATGAGAGGTGCTTCAACACCTCTTCTTTGTCATATATGCGTCCGTTCCTATTCTCTTGTCCATCACATGGAGTAAAAGGTCCTTCAAAGATGTACTTCTTAGACTCATCTTTGGATTCATTGAGTTTCCTCAAAGGAGCTTTACTCTTGTTCTTTACAACTATCTTAGATGCCATTGTCAATGCTGTTGCAATCGTTTGCCTATTTATCAAGCTTAGTCATGTCACCTGCTACTTCATCAGATTCATTGATCTCATCTGACTCTTGAATCTCTCAATCACTCTCTCACTATAGAACTCTAGGTTCTCAACTTTCTCCCATATGTCAAAGTTGTTGAGTATGTACAATGGGAATCCTTTTGAGCTCTCATCTCTAAGTGCTACTCTCAATGAAGACATGAAAGGATCAGTTAGCCACTCAGGAGATGAAGTCGAAACTCCATTCTTTGCTGATCCTACTCTGAAGTCAGAGAATCCATTGTCTTTCCTGATCTCTGAATTGTACTTGCAAGAGAATGATGTGAATCCAAACAGACTGTGCTTGCTATCTTTGTTCTCTAGCTCTTTGACACATATCCAGAACTCATACCTTTTGTCCCATGTGCTCAGTTCTCTCCTCTTTGCATAGACACACATTTTTGCGTCTGCAATGCAATTTGGCAAGCGACTAGGCTCAACAATCCTGACTTCTGTATCAAATCCTAACATGTCAAGATCTGCACGCATTGACTCTATAGCATCTCTTGTGAGTCTGCTTATGTTCATCCAATCTACCTTGCAAAATGCTTCCAGGCTCTTCCTATCTACACCAGGCTCAGCATCTTTGATCTTCTGGCCAAAGCTCTCATTCAAGCACTCTTTTGGAAATGCCATTGATGCAAGTCCCTTGAGCACTTCTTTAGGCTTAGCATCCCTAATCCAAGACTTGTCAGGTGCAGCAACAATGTCAAAGATCTTCTCGATGCCTTTCAGAGTTGCTAGACAAGGCATGACCATGTCAGGTGCTCCAGCATCCTTCTTCAAGTCCACAGAGACATAGTCTGCTAGATTCTCATATTTCAATCCTTTTGACCAACATCCGAATCTTATGCCTTTGCCAGGCATTGATGTGATGCTAGCTTCAAACCTGGTGACGATGTTCTTAAGCTCATGCTCTAGAGTGATGACCATGTCATTCCTGTCACACATTGCCGGAAGCATGTAGTCTCCATTCTGTATGTAGTCCCATAGCTTTTCAGTGAACTCTTTCTCTGTCATCTCAGTCATTGATGAGACAACATCACTGATATCACTATTCTCTGACTTCACTTTCTGTCCGAATCCTTCTGATACAAGATTGAACTCAGGATCTTCAAGGATGAACTTAGACAAGTTCCAGATGTTGTTGTCAAACTCATTCTCGATCCATAAGCCAAACAGCTCTCTTGATGCAGTGATCTCTCGCTTCATTGATGCCAATCCTCTGATGACTCTCTCAATGATCTTCATTGTTCCTACACAAGGAATGAGATGCTTCTTAGATCTATCAGCTTTGTATGCATCATCAACTTGTTGTCCTATAGAGACCATGTTGATGCCTACATACAGATTGATAGCAATGCTCTTATCATCTTTCGCAGGGAATGGATCATCAATAGCAAGGTATGCTTCATGATCATCTCTCAGCATTACATACACAGACCAAGGATTAGTAGTTGTTGCATATGTCCATCCTTCTCTAGAAAGGTAAGTGCCACTCTTGAATCCACAATCTTCAAGGACACTTACAATCCTTTTCTTCATCTCTTCTAGAGAAAGCTTAGTGATAGATGTCACTTTATCTTCAGCATTAGCAGTCTTGACACTCTGTCCAAATCCTTCATCAAGGATGTTGTCTTCATTCTCTTCACGGCTTTCATCAACCTCACCTTGATCATACTCATCTTCCAACATGTTGATCACTTCATACATAGTAGGACTATAGTATGAGCACAGCATCTCTCGGTTAGAGCATCTCGCTTCAGCATTGTTGTATATCATGAAGTTGACATTGTCTCTCACTCCATTGTAGTTGACAAATTGATATCCAACATTCATGAGTGTTGTCACAAGAGTCTCAATTGTCTCAAGCACAGTTGATGAGAATGAGTATCCATACTCATGATAGCCTGTATCTTCATAGACTTGATCCTTCACTAAGTCACCTTTCAGATCAAAGCATTGGAAGCCTCGATTGCCATTTCCTATGCACATGACAACATATCCTTTCCTGTTGATCTCAATTGATATGCAAAGGTTGAGCAAGTGCACATTTGTAGCATAGTCTTGAATCCACCATTCTATTGTGATCTCTCTTGATGTCTCATTTTCCATTGCTTCATCTACGGGCTCATCTAACGGGCCATACTCGAGGTTGAGGTTCCTAAGGAAAGTGCATATCCTCTCTTTTGCTTTCTCATAAGACATCAATCCTAGTCCTGAGTCTGCTACCTGCTTCTCTTTTGTCTGAGACTGGTGAGCAGTCTTTATTGATGATCCAAATCCTTCGTATAGTTCAGCAAGATTCATTCTAGACGGCTATTGTTGCATTCATCTCATTTATCTAGAAGAGATACCAATTGCTGATAAATACGGAAACTAAAAAGGACCTGAGACATGGCAGAGCAATACACTAAGAAAGACCTTAGAGCGAAGATCGACAAACAAGCTAGAAAGCAAGTACTCGAAAGCTACAAGAAGATGGATGAAGCTACAAGAGCATCAATCCTTGATGACATGAGAGATGATGTAGCAAATGAAGTTGTGAAAGTCCTTAACCGATTCGGTGTAAGTGACTTGCAAGAACTGAGAATCACTTTTGAGAATGTCATTCACAAGCTTCTTCCAAACACTGACCTGAAGATCATGTTCACTGCATATGAGCAATAAGCATCATAACAACAAAGACAACAAATGACCTAACTCAATGCTAGGTCATTTGTTGTCTCTATGAAGAAGGATTCCTCCTTACTCAGTCTCTTTCGTTTTAGTCTCTGCTTGATTCTCATCAAACACCTGATTTGGATCTTCTTCTCCAAAATGCTCAAAGTCACTCAGGTCCTGAGCAATCATGTTCATCTTGAATCCATTGCATGCAAGTGCCCATCTTGTCTGGAGCAGTCCAATCTTCTTCTTGATGAGATCAATGGTGTGCATGTGATCTGCTAGCTTGTTGAGGATCTTGTTGTAGACCTCCTGGTTTGCTAGCATCCATCTTGCATACTCAATGCCTTTGCCATAAGGCTGCATCATCACCTGATAAGTGTAAGTGAGAGCACCAAAGTCGAACTCAAGCTTTGGATTCTCTTCTTCTTTGATCTGCTTGATGGCATCTGTGATCACTTCATCAAACTTGAGCAATCCTACCCAGAACTGTCCAGGTGCACCGGCTTGAGTCTTGTTATAGTCTTTGAGCCATTGTGCAGTGCGAAGAGCCTCATCTCCGGTCTCGACTTCATACTTCATAGTGAGGTATGCGCTCTGATACTCTTCAAACTCTTTCTTAGTCATTGCAACATACTCATCATCTGCTCGCTCAGACAACAGCTCTGCAATTCCTTTGTTCTTTGAGTTGAAGTCTTGAATCAGAATGTCTCGCTGATCATCATCAAGATCCTTCATGTCTTTCTGCTGTGATGCAATCTCATCCATGAGCTCATCTGCTCTCTGTTGAGAAGTCTTCATCTCTTCAGCACCTTTTACATCGTTTGCCATGTGTTATCGTGTTCATTGTATTGTTTGCTTTCACAGAAGGCTTCGCTTTCATGATTGCTGCATACTTGGCAGCATCACAGTCACAATTCAGATAGATATCCTTAGTTCGATCAAATGATGATCTCAGCTTAGGATTTGTCTCCGCATTGAGTATCACCTCATCTGTATAGTACAAAAGCTCTTTTCCTCTGAACTTAGGAAGCTTGCTCTTCAAGTAGATGTTGCGATAAGTAGCCATCTGACTATATGTTGTATAGGGTATCAAATAGAGGGTTTAGCTCTCTTCATAGATGCTCTCGAACTTTCCTGCAATAAGTGTGCTTATTCCATTCTCTGTCTGTGCGATGACAGCGAACTTCTTGTCTCCTGAGAGTGCTCTTCTTGCTAAGTCTGCAGTAAACTTGTACTCGAGCTCTCCTCTAGTCTCACTCATGTTCAGTGAGTACGTAGGCTTCAAGTAGACATACTCACCGTCTTTGTCAGCGAACCTCATCAGATATGTGGCATTCGTCTCGCTGAGCTGCATAGCAGTCTTCATTGCTTCATCGGTGAACAGCCTGAACTTGTATGTATGATCAGTTTCAAAGATCTTGAGTGTGTATGTTCCTTGTGCATGTGGATTGCCTTCAGAGTCTTGTATGACAACATCACTAGCATCAAAGAACTTGGTGACATACTTAGTCGTGCTTCTGCCAGTAGTCGCAGCATTGATCATTGGCTGAGTTGTCTCAATCTTGTTGAACAGCTTCCATGAATAGAGATTGTCAACTGAGATCCTCACACTCTTTAGTCCATACTTAGCTTCAGCATCATTGACTTGCATTGTTGCTACACGGACCACTTCTTCACCATTGAGCCTATTGATGAGCCTTGCTGTGTATGTGATATCAATGTAGTCACAGTAGTATCCACTAATAGAGTTGATGACAGGCCTATAGTAGAACTTGTAGAGATCATCAACATTCATGATTCTGTCATCATCATTCTCGAAGTTCTCAGTCATGCTGAACATCTGTGATCTCTCTAAGTCATTGTCACTCTGTGCATTCATCTGTATCAATGGCTTGTACACATAGTTGAGCTCAAGCTGATTGACAATGATCCACTTCCTTGCACCTTCTCCATAGATCTGCTCAAATGTGTCAATGTCACCTTCATTCTCATCAAGGAATCCTTTTGCAACCATTGGTATAGAGCCATTCTCAATGGAGTTCATGATCCTCACAGTGACAGGAGCATCAGAAGTCACAGCACCCCATATTGGATAGTACCTGATGCAATTGTACTTCTCATCTTCATAGATCTTAGCATTGAAGTTGTCTGAGTTAGAGTTTAGGACAACTGTTGCAGTGACTACTTCAGACAGTCCAAATGTTCCTTGGTTGTACAGATGCAAGTTCTCATCTGTGCTGCTGACATACTCATGCATGTCCATTGAAGAAGATGCATTGAACAAGTCATCTTCAATCTTGGTATACTCAAAGATAGTGTCAGATCCTACTTCAAATCCTACTGCTGATGCAAGTGCTCCTCCTGAGTTTGCTAAGTAGTATGCAGACGGGATCTTGAACTCAATGTACCTATCATAGAACTTTGAGCTCATGTACATTGGATGAGGATTGAACTTGACACTCTGGACAATGTTGCCTTTGTGGAATGTGAAGTTCTGAAGCACAATCTCATTCTCAGTACTGAGATTCACAGCTTTGGACTCTTGTCTTGCTTTCACTGAGAGCATGAATCCAAGGCAATCTCCGAATATGTATCCTGTCAAGATGTGCAGCCTTACAGTGTCATATGGTATCTGGAATGTACCAAATGGCATGACTTGCTTCTTGATTCTCCTTTGTGTGTAGAGCTGATTGACAATGTCGCTCTCACTGACAACTCCTCCAATTGTCTTCTGGATACCTGGAGTCAAGTATCCGGTATAGAAGTACTCATCTCCTATCTGGTTAGGAAATGCATTGTACTGGAAGCCATTCATGAATGAGTCTGCTACATTCTTAGAAGTAGGATTCTCAAACAGCATGAGCCTTCCTGTCAAGTCCTTAAGGACACTCAGCCTCACATTGCTTCTTGCATTCTCATCTGACTCAAGTGCATTAGTGTCATATGTATACTCTAGCAGAAGCTTGTCATTGAGCTGTAAGTACTTGCTTATCTTAGACATTGATTACCAAGAGATTAGATTGTAGTGTATAGAGATTCCAGCGCTAGGTCCTAGTGAGATCTTTGTGCCATCAGATCCACTTGTCACAGTTGCTCCATATCCTACATAAGGTCCAATGCTCCATCTCTTTGTTGGAAACTGAGCTTTGATTGCTGGATTCTTAGTAGGATCGATGATTGCACCTTGTATGTCAGTGACATTGACATATGGATTGTTTGATCTTGCGATCACAGACAGAGTCTTCTCATCATTCTTGTTAGACACTACATCAAGTATGAGATCGGTTCCGATGCTAAGGCGATTAAGTGTAGTCTTAGCAGATGTGAGAAGTGAGTCAGTTGTTGTAGTTCCATTGAATCTGATGAAGTTCTCAGATGAGAATGTCTCATCATATGCCCAATTGATAGCATAGTGGTTTGGATACTTGATGATCTCCGTAGGAACTTCAACAGAGTCAATCCTTGTCTCAGTGACAGTCTTTGTGACTATAAGAGGCTTCTGGTTCTTGATCTTCTGGTACTCAGAAGCAATCGAGTCATTTGCTTTCTTGAGCTCAGCAGCTTCTCTGAAAGCAATGATCTTTGCTTTGTACTCATCTCCGGCTTTGTTCTTGAAGTATGTGAGAGAGTCTGCATAGACTCTATAGTTGCTTTCAACTCTTGAGCAAGTTGACACGCTCAGCGACATCACAAGAACAAAGATCACAACAATCAGCCATTGCACTAGAGTGACTTTCTTCAATCGATTTACAATACCCATTCTATACCCTTTGTAAGGTTTGCGTATTTATCACACAGAGTGTCCATATCCGATAAATACGCAAACCCTAAGGAGGCATCCATAGAATGAGTTGCAAAAGCATACGAATAGACAAGAGATTCATTGAAGAGAATGACAACATTGAATGGCTTCAGAGCTTGTTTGACAAGTCATTTGACGGTGTCCAGAGACCCGATGTCAGAGACCTAGTCAGAAAAGAAGATGAGTATGAATTCTGGGCACTCTATGATGAAGATCTAGGCTATGTAGGAGCTACAAACTGGGTAAAAGTGATGCCTCATGTCACATTTGGTCTCTGGATTGCTACTGTTCCTGAAGTGAGAGGCAAAGGATATGGAAGAGAGCTTGTCAAGCTTACAAGAGATGTGATGAAAGCTAACAAGCAAGTCTTCATTGCTCTAATTGAAGATCCTGATGATGAAGATTGTGACAATAGAGAGTATCGCCGGAAGAGAGAAGAGTTCTATGTAGAGAATGGATATTACATCAGTGACTTCAAGTATGACTTATATGGAGTGAACATGAAGCTCATATCACTCAACGGAACAGTTGAGAAAGATGTTGCAGATCAGGCTTATGAGAAAGCTAAGAAGTACATCAACCATGAGTCTGAGCTGAATGAGAGCTTTGGCAACAGACTGAAGAGAGATGCTATAGAGAAAGACAAAGAGACTGAGATTGCAAAGACTACAAGAAGGACTTTCAAGCTACAAGAGTTCTGCAGACACATTGAAGAGACTCTTGTGTCAAGCGGCTTCAAGAAGCTTGAGGCTACAACTTCAGATGCAATAAGAAAGCACATCCCTAAGTCTTTTGCAATATCGAACGAAGCCTATACAGAAGAAGACTTTGGAGGTGTGTTCTTCACCATACTTGTCAACATGTCATTCATGATAAAGATAGATGTATGGTCAAAGTACAGATTTGCAGACCATAGAGACAACATCATGTCTAGATGGGCAACTATCACTTTTGCTAGTCCTGACTCATCAGGTTCTTCATCAATGCACTTGATGTACAAGACAAAAGAGGCTAAAGCAAAGCTGGAAAGGATCTTTGATGGATGTGAAGAGGGAGGATATTCACACAATCCAGAGTCTCAGCACCAGTTTGTGCTAGACTCAGTTCTCTTGAATGCATTCTCTAGAATCATTGAAGCTTCATCAAAGAACAGTGACGATGTCTCTTACTCAAAGATGCAACTTCCATTCAACCTTACCAGAATCCAGCTAAGGACAAAGGTAGGCAACGATGAGATGCACAAGTGCCTTGATAATGCACTGAGACTAAGCGAAGGATTTGGAGCTAGAGTGAAAGGACATGATCTTGCTTCATCAACAATGAATGATCTTGCTCACATGTCACAAGGATTTGCACATGCTGTGAAGCAAGCTGGTATGAAAGCAGGATGGAAGTACGAAGGATATGAAGAGGACTCAATAAGCAAGAGGACTATGAATCCAGGCTCATTCAAGCTGATATCATGGAGAGACTGTGACTTCTATTCACTAGACTTCTGCATAGGTGCTTATGAAGAGAACTTCATTGATGACTATATCGACAGCAATGCAAGAGCTTATCTCTCAGTAGAGATCAATCCTGACTTAGATAGCAAAGCACGCTCATTCATGATAGGTATCAAGTACTTTGTTCCTGACGGAGGCCTACCAAGATCAACACAAAGACTAGGCTCTGAGTTTGATGAAGATCTGAAGTCATTGCCCGGAGCAACAAGGACTGAGTGGCCAGAGACTCTAGGATACAAGCATGGAGTTCGCTATGAGCTTGACCTTGACTATGATCTGATTCCTGCTATCACTAACATATTGTCTTACTTCAGAGAGACATTCATAGGAACAGATGAGATGGATGCACAAGATGGATTGAGATGCAGAGGTGCAAGAGCATTCTGGAACGAGCACTTCGACCGAATTGCTAAGAGATTGGTATCTACTACTAACGAAGGATTTGGTGCCAAGGTGGCTAAGCAGGCGGCCAATGCCGACGTTTCTGACGCAGTTGCTGAGATGACTTCTTATGATTGGCCTTGCAGTGTTGGACACCATGTCAAAGTGAAGAGAAGCAATGACTCATTCAAGAATGCTTGGATGAATCTGATGATCACAAGAACAAAGCGCTATGGTGAGAAAGTGATGGTCACTGGATACACTCCTGGAGAAGTCCTGAATGTAGACGACTATGTGTGCAAGTATGAAGATGAGAAAGGCAACATTGTCTATCAAGCTGCTATCACATACAAAGATGTAGAAGATGAGAGCTCACTAATCATGCACAACTACATGCAATCTACTCCAAAGAATGGAAGAATGCACTACTATGAGTTGTATCCTTACAAAGACAATGTCGGATTCTGCAAGATCACAGACACACTGATTGAGATTCCTGGAAAAGGAGAGAAGATAGGTCCAAGTGCAGGATTCAAGTGTATCATCTCTGCCACAATGAAAGGATCTGGATACATCCAGAGGTTCATATTTGCTAACTACAACGGAAAAGGTCCAAAGACTATCACATGTGACAAGACTAATCTGAGAATCACTCTCAAGTATGAGAATCCTAATATGACTGAGTCTATCACCGAGTCGTTCAGTCAGAATGTCAAAGAGAAAGCAATCGAGAACAGAGAGACTGAGAAAGCTAAAGCCATCAAGAAGATGTCATTCAGTCCTGAGAGCATCATGGAATGGTCATGTTCCAACTTCCTCTCGAATGACGGAAAGCACTCAGATTGGAGTTCTGTTCTGCAATGGCTCTGCAATGGAAAAGTGTCTAACTACAGAAAGATACCTACCGCAGATCTAGATGAATATGACGAAGATGACATCAATGTATATGAGCCTGTGCTTTCATATGGTATCACATATGTAGGACATGAGAAAGATCCATACTACACAGACTCGACATCACAGAAAAGCTTGTCACTCATATTGACATACTACAATGACAACTCATTGACACACCAGCACAGAATGGTTCTCTCTATATTGCCGTTAGATGACAACATGGTAGGAGAATGGCATATGGGAGCATTTAGCAATCTCAAGACAAGATCAAAGACACACAAAGCTCTTTGCAAGCTGCTATATGATGCTTGCATGAAAGAGAAATGGCTCAAGAAAAGAGTCATTAAGCATCTCATAATGTCTCAAGAACAGAGTCATTAAGCATCCCTAGTAGAGTCTAGATATTGCTTTTGCGATTCTTGATAAATAGGACAAACAAAACCGCTACAGACTGACTTGTCAGTTTGCAACAAATCAGAACAAGACAGATAATGATGACTACTTCTAACGGAACAAAATGCTACAAGTCAGTATCTTGCATAATCAGTATGGCAATTGTAGTGTTCATATTTGTAGCTATACTATACGATTTGGTTTGGTCAAAGCCTCACATTCGAGAAGAGATCTCACAAATCAACCATGAGCTAGTAATCATCAATGATCACATAGAGAAGATAGATTCTCAACAGGTATTCACATCTAAGCAATTCATTGAGACCATCACAGAAATGAATCAAAAAGACAAGTAGACACTTTCATTACTTTCAGGCAATCATCTCTTTCTCTATATAGCAGCAATGGATGGCATTTGCAAATTGCATTTGTCATCCATTGTCATATTGTGTGAAGAGTAGTTCTTGACTAAGGACCTCTTGACACTGCTGTAGTGTCAAAGAGCTGTATGATCTGATTCTCGAAGATCTCATTGATCTTGTTCCTATAGATGCTCTCTTGCTCATACTCCTCTTTCTCGAACCTATCAAGCGCAGCTTGATGCTCAGGAGGAGTGATCTTCTCGAGGAATCTAGCAAGAGAGTGAGTGTGATTCCTGTATGAAGCCTCATGAGCTAAGAAGACCTTTCTTATCTCAGTCAAGCTTCTCATGAGCTCAGTAGTGCCACTGTTCACATTCTCCATTCTCTGAACCTTCGCCGATACGACTTTCACTTGATCTTGGAGCAATTCCATCTGAGCTTTCTCTTTGTGATAGACAACCTGCTTCTGAATGAATCCAAAGTACAGGAAAGCCCCTATAAGAGTGACAAGTGTCAAGTTCTTGAGCCATGCAGGCATTGACTTGAAAGACTCTATGAAAGTCTCAAGCAGCTTGCTGTTTACTTGTCCCTTTTGCTCTGGTGACATTGGTTTGCTTAATTGCTGTACTCGTTTTCCTCAAAACGAGATGCATGACACATCTCTCATTCTATTTATCGCAACATGGACAGATCTTAAAGACCTGTCCATGCATGTATGTGATAGCACTTTGATCAAAGATCACTTGTCATTCTCTTTGACTAGTGTGATGTCTTGCTGCTCAAACAATCCGACTCTTCCATTTTGAAGACTGACTTCCATCAAGAGCTTTCCATGCTTCCTGTTCCATTCTGCTTCACTGCACTCTCCTTCTGCAATGAGAACATCTCCAAACATGACTTTGCACTTTGTGTCTGCTTCATCAAGTAGCTTGAGAGTGTCAGGATCGAACTTCATAGGAGCTTCCATGTTATCGACTTTGTCAATGACTTCCAGATGGCTCTTTGCACAATCAACTGTCATTCCGTCTACTAAGACTGTGAATGTTCCATCTTGATTCTTGGCAATCACATCTGCTTTCTTGCCATCGAACATGACTTTGTCATGAGGCTGTATCTCAAGGCTCTCATTGAGTGTGCCTTTTCTCCAAACTCTAATCTGTCTCATATCTTACATCATGCCTCCTCCCATGCCATTGTCTTGAGGTGCAGGTGGATTCACAGGAACTCCTGCTTTCTTTGCTTTCCTCTTTATGATCTTCTTGTTGCGCCTCTGCTGATCAGTTCCATTCTTCTGCTCATATGCTTCAAAGCTGTCATCTCTCTTGTCAGTGAGTTGGCGAAGATCATCTACTACACCTTTCCTGACAACTTTAGCATTCTTCTTGCCGTTGACATTCTTGTCAACATCGACAATCACTTTAGCTTCATCAACAGGAACTGCAACTTCTTCAGTATCGTCGTCGCCAGGCTCTTCAATCTCATAGTCTAATGAGTCACCTGTCTCAGTCTCTATTGTGTCCATGACGAGCTCTGCAATGTCCTCTGTCTCATCCGTACCAGATGATTGCAGGTTCTCATCACCTGAATCAATCCACTCACTGAATGTGTCAATGTCAACAGAGTTCTCTTCAAAGTCAGATGTCAGGCCAACGAAGACCTCTCCTTCATCAACAGTGAAGAATGTATAGTCATTGTCACCTATCTTAGCAGAGACAGAGTTGAGCTTCAATCCATCAAGATCATAGTCTTTGATGTCTCCAATCTCGATGTCTGCTCCATCCATCTCAGCATATGACTTCAAGACATCATCTACCAAGCCGATTGCGTCATCCTGGTTGCCTGAAGTGACAAAGTTGTCTTCACTTCCATCTTGATCGACAGCATCAGGATCTTCTTCTTTGACTTTGTCTCCAAAAGACTCATTCATGAGATCAATCTCAGTGTCAGAGACTGATCCCATGAACTTGCTTATGTTGATTGAAGTCATGTCTATTGTCTTGTTCATGTCTTCAATGTGTTACTTTATGCTTGAGGAAGAGATGCAGGATCAATTCCATGAGGCTGGATGCCATCGTCTATTGTGATGACTGTTGTCTCATCTGATCCAGAGTCGAAAGGCTCAGGCTCATATGTTCCATCATCAAATGGACTTGGCATGTCATCAATCTCATCTTTGACTTGATCAACTAGTGCAGATGCTTCAGGAGACTTAGGCTCTTCTCCATTGTCATTTGCATGCAATGGAAGATCCTCTGTGTGTTCCTCTTCTTCAACTTTCTCATAGTCAGGAGATGACTTGATAGCTGAGACAATTGCATTGTACATCTCAAGCGACATGCCAGCAGTGTTCAAGATGACACCTCTCTCACCTTTGATGTCCTTTATGATGAAGTCAATAGACTCAGTCTTAGAAGTGCTGTTTCCTTGATCGTCTACCCAAGGCACTACAACAATCACCTTTCCTGAACCATGATGATCACCTGTATGCAAGTTGATGTCAAAGTCTACCTTGACAATCTTGAAGTTCTTGAAGTTGAGATCTGCATCATCAGCTACCTGCTCAGTCTCTTCAGTCTTCTCTTCAAGACCAGGCTGAGACTCAACATCAGGTTTCTCAGTTCCTCCAGGCTCAGGCAACAGCTTCTCAGTCTCTTCTCCGAATGGATCATCTTCTGTATCGATTGTTCCATCATCTTCGAAGTCATCAAGGTTGTCATCATCAGGTATCTCAGTCTCAGCAGCAAAGCTTGGATCAGGCTCAGCTCCAAGAGAGTACTTGTCTTCATTTGCACTTGCTTCTATTGAAGAGTCAATGTCAGAGCCTCCGTCATCAAATGGATCAACTTCAAAGTCCTCAACACTTCCTTCAAGAGGAATGCTCATGTTATCACCGTCAGATGAGAAAAGATCTTCATCAGCTTCACTAGACTCATTCATGCCATCAGAAGAGTCAAACTCAGAGCCGTCACTTCCATCAAGGTCTTCTCCAAAGTCTGATGAGTCTCCTTCTACATAGTCTGCATCCATGTTGAAGTCTTCTGGCGCTTCAGGAAGCTCAGGCTTTGGATCAACCTCAGGAGGCTCAGGAAGCTCATCATCAGGAAGCTCATCAATTGCTTCAAGAGCTTCGAGCAACATATCTCTAGTGTTCTTGCTGCTTTCGGTGATGTAGTCTCCATCTTCGCCATACTTGATCTTAGCTGCCTTCACTTGGAACTTCTTGTACTCAGCAATGCTTTCCTTAAGCTCATTAGTGACATCCTTGAGGCTTCTCTCAATTCGCTCTTTTCCTTCACCAATTGCCCATGTCAAGCTCTCAAGAAGCTCAGTCTTGATGTTCTTCAGATTCTCAATCTTCGCAACATACTGCTCTTTGATCTCTTTAAGCTCTTTCATGATTCTCTCTTCCTTAGGTATGAGATCCTCAAAGAGCTGAGACACCTTGATTCCGAAGTGGTTGTTGATGATGCTCTTAAGCTGCAAAGGCTTCACATTGCGATAGAATGTGTGATCTTCATTGATGTTGTCATGTGCAGCAATGAAGATGTTGTCTTTCACTCTGAACAAGTCAAGTGTCTTTGCATTACTCTCATTCATTGCAATCCTCTTCACAAAGTCAAGCTCTGCAATGTTGTCAAAGTTCTCGAGCAAGAATGCAGCAGTAAGGTATGTGATGTCATGGAAGTTCTGGTACTTCTCATGCATAGCTGGCAGATCTTTGAGGGTTTCTGCTGTCTCAGAGTATCCATTGACTATAGCATGATTCTCATTGATCTCAATTGTGTCCATTCCATCAATGAGAGTGATTGTGTTCTCACCTTCATTGATGATCACACATGGATCATTGATAAGTTGGCACAGATGCATGAATGATTCACTCAGCATTGGAATGCTCTCTTTGCTAAGCTTAGAGATCATATTGCCTTTCTTGACATAGAACTGATTCTCTACAGCAAATACACACTGGTTCTCATTGATGTACTGGACAGGAGAGTACACAGTCTCAAGATGAGCATGCTGCTTGATGAACTGATCATGAGCTTCTTTCATGATCATGCTCTCCTTAGAGTTGTTTGAGTTGACAACACTCATGATCTCTATCACATAAGGACAGCTCTCATACAAGTGCAAGTGATTGAGAAGGACATTTCTTGTGTTAGGATTAGGATTCTGCTCATATTGGACAACAACATCTTCAATGATAGGAACTAAGTATGAGTAGTTGTAGTCATTAGACATCATCTCCAGAATCTTGACAAGCTTGATGTTAGTCTCCTTGCCATTGATTCTTTCATTCATGGCTTTCAATACATCTTCAACCTCATTGATGTAAGAGAATCCATCTTCCATTCTCTTCATGAATGTCTCATACAGCATCTCTTCTCTGCAACCTGCATTCAGTGCAGACTGATACTCACTGAGAACTGAGCAAAGGACCTGATTCTCAGGATCAGCTTTGTAGATTGTGTTGATGGCTTCAGCAAGCTTGATCTGGTTGTCTACATCTTTGTAAGATGGAGCGGCATTCTCATTTGCTTTAGACTCATTGATGATATCATTGATATACTCATTGACATTCTCAAGAATTGCATCTGTGTCTACAATCTCAATAGGAATGAGTTGGCCATTCTCTCCTCTCACGAACTTCTTAGGACCAAACTGCTCAACATCACTCTCATTGATGATCTGATGCTCATTTATGTCTTCAACTGTCTCTACTTGATCATATCCAGTGTTCTTGAGGTAGTTGTAGATGTCTGCTGCATTCTTGTCTGCACCAACAAACATCTCAAGCAATGACATCAAGTTAGCTTTGTTGTTGAGAGTCTTAGAACCAAGATATGCAAACAAAGAGTCTCTGACTGATTCCTTGAATGCTTCATTTGATATAGTCTCATACAGAGTAACAAGATCAATGCTTTCTGCATTCTCGTTGATGTTCTTGCTGAGATCTTCAACACTTTCTTTGATTCCTGGAAGAACTGCTACATATTGCTTAGCTCCTTCAAGCAGCTGTCTAGCAACTAGCTCTTCTCTCACTCCATGATCAAGAGCTTCGCTGAAAGGCCTGATGAAAGACATGATATCAGGATTTGAGCTTGACTCTGTAAGAAGAGTATTGATGAGCTTCTTCAAGTGAAGATTGCTCTTGTAGCCGGCTGTCTTAGGAGTCAATCCCTCATTGATGACACTCTTTATGCCATTGAGGACCGTTTGTCTCTTGATTGCCATATTGTTGATGATGTTTGTGCCAGCGGCACTTTCATTTGTCGTATTTATCGATTTGTGGAACCCTTTTGCCAAAATCGGAAAACCTACACAATTGTCACATTTGGTATCTTGCAGAAGATCTTCTCATTGTTGCCATCTTGTATGTAGATGTCAATAGTCCTAGGAGTGAAGTCATTCTTGTACTTAGCATCTTCGAAGTCTCCTTCATCGAATGCAATCTTGCTAGAGTCATCCTTGACAACCTTCACTTCATTGTTCAACACAGGGAGCATGAATCCGATCTCTTCATATCTGCCATCTCTAGTCTCATAGTTGATGACACCTTGTATCTTAGCTTCAATGTCATGGCCTTCCCTCTCTTGATCTTCACTAGAGTCAACAATGAAGTAGCCAGGATCAATGACGAAGAAGCTGTCTTTGGTGATCATCTTCGTAGATGGGTCAGGAACTACTTTGATCTCAGGATTCTTGTATGTTGTCACTTTAGCACTATTGAACAGGACTACATCAATGCCTTTGAAGTCAGTGAAGTCATCAGGCACATTCCATGTGTACTCAAGATGATTGTCTATCACTGCAATCGTAGTGCTTTTCTTGTTCACTCTTCCGAAATGCTCATACTTAGTGTTGAGAGGATCACCTTCTTCATATCTGATGATGATAGAGTTCATGTCACCTCTCTCTTTCCTGAAGTCCCATCTCAGCTTCATAGCAGCTCCACTAGGGAACAATGACATGTCTTTGTAGTCATCAATCAGATAGATGATGTTGTTGAGATCTAGTGAGTCTTTCTCATCACTGACATTGTATCCTTTCGTCCTATATACATATGTGATAGGCTCATTGTTCTCATCCCATCTTCCTTTCTCTGCTTTTCCTAGATGATCTTCATATGTCACTGCAACTTCTTTAGCAAATGCCTTAATCCTATTTGTTGCAAGCCTCTCTGTAGTTGGATCAAACACAGGCTGATAGGTCTCAATGGCTATCTCAAACTTGATAGTCTGGTAGTTCTTGTCATGATCAGTTCCCATTGTGTACCCACTTATCTTGTCTCCTAAGTATGAGTCAGGGAATCCTGCACGACAAGGAATCTTCATTCCTCTATATGTTGTGTAGTAAGTCTTGTTCTTGTAGAAGAACTCTTTGCATCCTTGGTCAATCTTGAGCATCTCAATGAATGAGTTGCACCTTATCTCTGCAGAGACAGTGACTGACAATGGCAATGAGTACAAGTTAGAGACCCATGTCTTCAGCTTTCCATCTCTTGGATCTATCTTCTGGTACTCTCCAAGGACAGCTCTGTTTGTGATGTTCTCCGCTTCAACTTGAGTCTGGTTGAGAGCAATGCGACCATGAGGCATCACATCAAAGTTGCCATTGATCTTCTTGAATCCACATGCATCTCCAAATGTGATGAAGTTGTCTTGTATGAACTTCTCTGAAAGTGCTCCTCCAAACTCATAGAAGAAAGGAACTGTGATAGTCTCAACATCATTTGCTTCATCATTCCATACTTGATCATATGAAAGACGCTTGTTCAGAAGAGCTAATAGTCCTCCTATGACACTTCTGACGAAGACATCATCCACATTCCTTCTCTCATATAGCTTCCTTTCATTAAGTTGAGTTGGCATTCAAGACACTTGTGAGTTTGGCCATTTATCCACTAAGAGATGCATCTTGCGATAAATGAACAACACTAAATGCATGTTCTTGGAAAGAAGAGAATGAAGCAACCAGACTATCGTATCGACGTAGTGCTTCCTTTTGTCGAGAGCCGAGATCTCAACTGGCAAATCACATACAAGAAGACTAGTGAGAGACTTGGCAGACCTGTAATCATGAACAGCCAACGATTCAGATCATGGGACAACTTGCGCTACTTGTTCAGAGGAATTGAGACATTCATGCCATTTGTCTCAAAAGTCCATTTCATTGTGTGTGCACCAAGCCAGATTCCACAATGGATGAATCGTGACAATGTCAACATTGTATACCACAAAGACATCATTCCTAAGAGATTCAGGCCAACTTTCAACAGTTGCACCATTGAGATGTTCTTGCGCAACATTCCTGATCTTGCAGAGCACTTCATCTACTTCAATGATGACTTGTTTCCTATCAGTGAGATGACTCCTGATGACTTCTTCATAGGTGGATATCCGAAGCTGCACTACAGGAAAGTCTACTACTCAGACACACAGAACATGTTCAGGCACCAATGCAAAGCAGGTCTTGACATGATTGGTGCAGACTTCAAAGTGTTCTGTGCCAACTTCATATACAAGAACACACATAGTGTAGTACCAATGTGGAAGTCAACAATGGACAAAGTCTATGAGATGCACAAAGATGAGATAGAGCAAAGCATAAGCCAGTTCAGAGAGCCTTACAATGTGAATCAGTACATCTACAGCTACTACCAATACATGAGTGGACAGTTTGTTGATGGAACATTCTCTAACATCTATACATCTTTCCAAGACTACAACATTGATCAGATCTGCAGCATCATCAGGAATCAAGTGTATGGCATACTGTGCATCAATGACAGTTGTGCAGGTTCATACTTTGGATACTACAAGAGAAGACTCATAGATGCATTCGAAGAGATTCTGCCATACAAATCAAAGTTCGAATTGTAATGAAAGAGATTGACATGTCATATGTTCCAAGCCTGAGTGAAGGATTTGGACAGAGTATCAAGAATGATGTATCAGATGATGCACTAGACAGCATAGCTGATCAAGTCTTTGCATTCAAGAGTATGTCAGGATTCTTAGACGCACTCAAGAAGCATGCTAAGTCAAAAGGATACAGATTCAGAGAATGTGAAGACCTTCCATCATGGGGCATAAGAGATGGAGACATTGTCTTCTATGACAACAAGAAGACTACATTCAGTGGAGTGTTCATGAAGATCAATGAGCTTCTGAGTGTAAGCATTGCAACAATGGATGATAGATGGCCAGCTCTTGAGTTCAATCTTCTCACAGAAGAAGGTGGAGGAGGAAGGAGATACTTGAGAGACGGAACAGAAGGAGATGGCAAGATGAGACTTGCAGTCTACTTCAAAGACTACTCTCCTCTCATGTTCACTAGGATTCTACATGTGATGAGCAACATAAGTGAGATGGATCCACAAGACCTTGAGTCTGCACTAGCAGGTGGAAGAACCATCGTCGCAGAGATCTTCACCGGGGATCCTGATCCTAAGCAGAGGCTCAATGAAGGATTTGGCCAGAATGTAAAGAAAGAGACTTCATCTCTTGACAGTGTGATCAAAGACATGAATGTTCCTGAAGGACCTCTAGATCACGAAGAGATTGTCAAGTACCTTTCACGATTCATCAAGGCTATATATGGAATCGAGCCTGAATGGGTACGAGTCAGGAAAGAAGTGATTGGGATTGGTCCTATTGCAGGTGCATTTGTTCCAGGACCTTTTGGAATAGGAAATGTTGAAGTCTTTGTCTTAGACAACGGAGTGTCACTTCACTACCTGAAAGCTAACTCTAGCCTCAATGAGCGAGAATGGAATGGATGGGTCATCCATCCTCATGATCTTCTCCTAGTCACTAATGAGAAAGGCGCAGTCTATGGAACACTTATGACTCAAGACACATTCTTGAAGATCATAGAGTGTCTGTATACACTGCACAATGCAAAGACTGATCTCGGTGAGGTTGTCAAAGATGCCGCGAAAGCAATTGAAGAAGACAACCAGAACAGATGGATAATGGCCAGCTCAAGACTATGGATGAGTGATGAAGAACTAAGATGGCTCATCTATGAGAAAGAGACTCCTTCTGCTATCACAAGAGATGATGTTGAGAGACTAGCAACTACATACGACAAAAGCATTGAAGCTCTAAAGATGAAGAATGCAATAGATGAAAGCTTGAAACACATTCCTAAGACAATAAGCACAAGTGAGCTGTTTGAAGGAGTCCAAGTGCCCGAAGGCACATCAAGGAAAGATCTGATGAATGCTAGAAAGCTCTATGACTATCTCATAGAGTCAAGCAAGAATGCAGAGTTCAAGAATGAATCTCTTGATGATCAGATTGACGAAGGATTGCTATCAGGTCTATTAGGAGGAACAATTGGTGCAGCTGTTGGTCCTGCTGTCATGAAAGCAGTGTGCAGAATCCTTGGCATCAGTGAAGGTGGAACTCTCGGAAAGCTGCTTACATCAAGCTTAGTTTGCGCCGCTGTTGGAGCAGAAATTGGCTACTAACATGTCTATCAACTGAACACACAAAGCTCTAATACATGGAACTACACGACCTCTGGCTAAGCCTTTTTGATGCAATCTACTGCATTCACTACATTCCTTACAAGAGTAGGCTCCAAGGAATCACTGATGAACTTGATCGTGTAGGGATTCTGAATCTTGAGACATTCAGGTTCAAGAATGACTATGACACTCCATTCTTTGACTTGCTATGCAAAGGTGCAATCAAAGAAGGCAAGCTCGGACATGAAGGCAAGTTTGCAAAAGCTGCACTCTCGCACTATGACTGCATCAAACAAAGCTATGAGCTAGGACACGAGAGGATCCTCATCATTGAAAATGATGTAAGGTTCTTGAAGAGCCTGTCTGCTATACAGGCGATCATGAGTGAGTATCCTAGAGACTACGACATAGTCTTGCTTGACAACTTCATTCTCAACTCAGAACCTGAGTATGCAGATCTAAGGAATCGCTACATTGAGAAGAACAAGATCAATGAGTTCTTTTGTGAGTACAAGCATCTCTGGAGTGCAGCTTGCTACGGATTGTCAAGGAAAGGAATGAAGCACATCATTGAGTCTCAAGAGAGAAGCTTGAGGACTCCTGACATGTACACACAGTTCTTCAACTTTGCTGATGAGCCAGAAGGAGGCTTGAAGAGAGCATTTGCGAAGAAGAATGTGTGCATCCAAGGCATGTGCTATGATCAGACTATCACTCCTAATGATCTTGTCAGAGAAAGGTATGAGCTTCAAGGAACTGATCTTGATGAGTACAACATAGACGAGACAAATGAAAGCGTCAAGCTGACACCATATAGAGACTTGAGCATTCCTTATGATGAAGCATTGCTAGAGTCTAAAGGAAAGAGAGTGATGCTGAAGAAGTTCATGGAAGACAACTTCAAGAAGAGAGGAGACTATCTCTATCCATTGAAAGGCAACAAGAATGTGTGCTTCCATGCAGAGTTTGACAAAGGATTGCTGAAGTTCATGGCTCAGCATGAGATCACAGAGTTCTATCCACAGAAAGGCGGAAGCAATGTTCCTAGCATTGGATTCTCAGAAGAAGAACAGAAATGGTACGGATGGTCACATAGAGCAATCTATGGATTCGGAATTGGATCTGAAGTCAAGAAAGGACATGCTGGATATGAAGCTAGAGGTGCATGGAAAGCAAAGACCCTTGATGATGCTAAAGAGATGGCTATGAACTTTGCAGACTCAGTAAGCTAGCTGATAGATACACAAAGAAACACATGATAGACAATGGAAGTCTCACAAGAAGATCTGAAGAACCTGAAGCAAGTGATGTCTGCTTCACAGAAGCTTGAGCTTCTCAACATATACCAAAGGAAGAAGAGGATTGCCGAGAAGAAGAAAGCAAGAGGAATCACAGAGAGTGTGCACCACATTCATGAGAGTGAATGCCAATGTCAATGTCAAGGATTCAATGCATTCATTGAGAACTTAGAAGAGACTGACAAAGTCTCATTCCATCAAGTCTTTGACAGGTTTGCACATCTTGAAGGATTGAATCCGAGCATTGCTGGACAAGTGACAGACTTGTTCACTGAGTTCTTGAAGAAAGCTGAGTCTCTGATCTTGGATCAAGCTCACTAGACGTACTCATACTCTTTCTTCATCTTTCCTGATGCTGCATCAAGATACCAGATGTTGAAGAAGTTGTATCTGACACCAAGAGTGAATGTATTGTATGATCCTAGCCTTGCTGCATAGCTCAACGGAAGCTCACTTATAGACTCAGGAGTGATTTGCTCTTCCTCATAAGTGATAATAGCATGGCCTTGATCATCTAGCAAGTCAATCATGATAGGACTCCAATAGAGTCCTTTTGTGTGAATCATCTTATAGTACAGGTCCATCTGCTGTCTCATTATGAAGTATGAAGTGTAGCTCTCAGTAAGCTTCATAGTGATAGTCAGATTCTTGTCCATTAGCATGTCAGTTTGCTTTCCTGCTCTCTTCACTAGCTTGTAGTTCTGCATTTGCTGCTCAACAACTTGCATGCTAAGTGCAGGAAAGTCTATGCTTTGTATCTGAGCATTCATGTAGTCCTCCAAGTTCACATAAGGCAGAGTCTGACGTCTTATGATTGGAAGCCATCTGTCAACGACTTCAGGATAGAAGTAGTTAGGACTGAAGTAGATGACAAACATCTGGCTCAAGTTAGAAAGGACCATTTGATGCTTATAGGATGAGTTTGGCCATTTATCCTAAAGAAGGCACGGTCTTCACAGATCATGCCTTCAAACCATTAACATTAACTCAAAACCTATGGATTTGTAAACGAACGATTCAAACATGAATCAATTCAACAAACCTATCTCTTTAGCCTTCTTTCTCAAGAGAGCTTCAAGAGCCTCATGAGTGTTCTCTACATTTCCTTCAAGAACCTCATCTTTTATGTAGTCTTTCAAGATACCAACTTCTCGGCATGATCCAAGACCGAACATCTTCATGATCTCATTGCCATCAATGCATGGTTGGAACAGTCTCTTGAAGTCTCGCTCTTTGAGATCAATGATCTTCTCTTTGACAAGCTCATAGTTGCGAAGGATTCGCTCTTTCTTGGCCATGTTCTTAGTAGTCAAGTCACACTCACACAAGAGAAGAAGATCATCAATATCGTCTCCAGCGTCCGCTAGGAGCCTTCTTACAGCCGAGTCTGTTACCTCTTCATTAGCAATGACTTGCGGCCTCATATGAAGTTCTATAAGCTTCTGGACGTACTTCATGTGCTCATCCATAGGGAACTTCTGTCTCCTGAACATGTCAGGTATCATCTTTGAGCCTACATACTCATGATTGTGGAAAGTCCATCCTTTGCCTTCCTCATATGCTTTAGTAGGTCCTTTGCCGATGTCATGCAAGAGTGCTGCAAGCCTTAGCCATGGATTGTGAGTCCTCTGTGACACATTGTAGAAGACCTTGAGTGAGTGATCAAAGTTGTCCTTGTGTCCTTTCTCATTTCCAAGCTTCAGTGCTGTCACTTCAGGAAAGATAGCCTCAAGTAGACCAGACTCATCAAGAAGCTCAAGACCATAAGTTGGATTAGGGCTCTCCATGATCTTCATGAACTCTACCTCAATCCTCTCTTTTGATATGATCTTCAGACGCTCCAAGTTCTTCTTGATAGCTTTCATTGTCATAGGAGAGACATCAAAAGCAAGCTGAGATGCGAATCTCACTGCACGCAGCATGCGAAGAGGATCATCAGAGAAAGTGATGTCAGGATTCGTAGGACACTGGATAGACTTCAGTTGCAGATGCTTGATACCATTGAATGGATCGACAAGCTCTCCGAATCTGTCTTTGTTCAAGCAGATAGCCATCGCATTGATAGTGAAGTCTCTTCTTAGCTGATCATCTCTCAGAGTTCCTTCTTCTACAATAGGCTTCCTACTTCCTCTGTTATAAGACTCTTTCCTGGCACCAACAAACTCAACTTCTTGTCCATTAGACTCAACTCTTGCAGTGCCGAAGTTCCGAAAGACTGCAACTTCAGGCTTTCCAGGAAGTGCCTCAGCAAAAGCAGATGCCATCTGGATTCCACTTCCTACTACGACTACATCTATGTCATGAGAAGGTCTCTCAAGGATGAGGTCTCTCACAAGGCCTCCTACTACATAGCATTCATAGCCTTTCTGATCTGCAACCTCTCCTATCACAGGAAAGAGATCACTGACTTGCATCAGCTTAGACTTGAGTTCATCTTTGGACAAGTTGTTGAGCATATTGATTGATTGTTTGTATGTTGAGTGATTGATACTGTTTAAGAGAGCTTCTCAAGATCAGCCTTGAGCTCTTTGTTGATCATCCGGACGGCAGAGATGATCTCTTCATACTCTTTTGCAAAACCATCTGCCACCTCCTTAGAGAGCATAGAAAGCAGTGAGAACTCGCGGATATACGTTGCTTTCTCTTTGAGTTCTGCAATCTTGGCATCATTTGCTTCGATGACACCTGATATGAGACGGTAGCCGAGAGAGCGAGGCTTTACAATCTTCTTTGCTTCTGCGATCCTCTTGGCAGAGATGCGAGGATCAGCTTTTGCTGCAGTAGGACCAGCAGTTGCACGGACATGAGATTCCCAGGCCTTGATAGCTTCTCTGCGCCACTCATCTGCCAATGGACTATTGAGGACATCAAATGTCAGGCGATCAGAACCTGCAGCCTTCAAGAATGCTTCGAGAATGTATCCGGCACGAGGAGCCATCTCAGGATGCTTGGTCAGATCCATGTAGTTTGGCCATACCTTGCGAACTCGCTTTGTCAGATTGTACAGTGACATGTACTCAGACTTGTTGAATGCTTTGTTGTCTTTGTTCATAATGTTTGATGTTTGAATGATTTGATAGTGCAAAAGTACAACAAAAAGGCGACACAGAGAAAGATCTGGTCGCCTTTAACACTTCTTTAACATATCTAGAGTCTCTATACACTCAAATGCTGTCTATACGGTTCTTCACCGGGTACAGGATCTGTGTTGAGTGTCTTTACAATCACAATCTCATAGTGTGTCAATGGAACTGAGATCTCGACTTCGGTTCTTGCTCCAGTCTTTGGATTCTTGATGATCTTAGTGACAGTCTTTCCACTTGGAACAATCTTGCCTTCTTGATCTCTGTCTAGGACTTCAACTTCTCTGAAGTTCTCAACTGTCCATGTTCCATTGCCATCTTCATCAATGTTGATAGGCTCTGCTATGATCCTTGTTGAGTTGTCTACTTCGATTGCAATCTCTGCAGCTGAGTCTACTTTCTTGCCTTCACTTGCTTTTCCTTCAACAATCTCAGAAGGTATCCTATACCACAAGTTGCCTTGCTGATCAACAAATGAAGTGACTCCATTCTTCTTAGCTTCAACAATGACTGACACAAGAACACTCTTCTCGATAAGATAGAGCTTTGTCATGTCTTTCATCTCATAGCTCTTGTCCATGTATCCATCAGCAAATGCTATCCATCTAGCTTCTACACTGTATTGCCATGGCTTAGCATAGAGATCATCATGCCTTATTGAGTAGAACTTGTCATTGCCCTTGATCCTCACTTTCATGTCAGCATACTCATATCTTCCATGATAGTAGAAAGTGAAACATGCTCTCTGGTAGAATCCTAGCACATCAGACCATGCTCCAGATATGTAGTAGTCATAAGGAAACTCATAGTGCACAGGAGAGATGTTGAGTTCAGTTCCTCTCAAGTGATCAAGTATCACAAGGACTAGGCGAGCATTCATCTCAGCCTGAGTTGAAGTAATCATATAGCGATTGTCAATGTTCTCAATTAGGTCATCGTATTTATCAAGTGTGCAAACACATAGGCACTCTCTAGAATGTCAGTGCATACTTGTCATAGTCAATGCATCCTCTTGATATTGACTCATCTGTGATCTCTTTCTCTGTAGCAACAAATATCTTCATCCACTTGTCTTCGAAAGCTAAGACATCAAGCTCTCCTGCTTTCATGAGATCTGCATCTTCTTTGCATCTTGACAAGAAGATGTCTATCCTGCTATGCTCGAGTTCTGCTATGACTTGCTTAAGGACATCTCTAGTAAGCTTGAGCTCATCTTCAATCAGGTTGCAGACTTCCTCATCTTCGCTGTCACAGATCTCATCAATGCTATAGCAATCAGCAATGAATGCAACTCTAGGCAAGTTGGTGAGTATGCTCCTAAGCATCTCTTTTGCTTTCTGGATGTCACTCTTTGAGAGTTGATCTGGATCTCTAGCAGGCTTTGCTGCAATCTCTCTTGGCTCTCCTATTGAGCCTAAAAGACTGAACTCACTTCCAGCATACTGACTGACAATGTTGTTCTTCAAGCCTCGTATCTTGATCAATCCTTGCATTGCAAATGCTCTTGCAATCTCTGCAAATCCTGCTTCATCTAGCAAGCTGTTGAGAATGAACTCAACCTCTTTGTGCTCACTAGTGGCCTTCTTGAGCATCTCATTGTACTTCTCAATGCTAGGTATCTCCTGGAATGCTCCATTCTCAAACTTGTAGATAGGACAACACTCTCTCACAATGCTCCACTCCTCTTTGCTTATGCTAGCGTCATGATCTTGTGTTGCAAATGTCCTAATCTGCTCATCATTCAATAGCAAGCACCTACTGAAGTTGTAGTCAAAGATGAACATGTGCTCTTTGTGATACACAAATCGCTTTGGATAGTGCTCATACTTCTTTGCTTTGCCGTCATTCTTGAACACACTCAAACCTCTTCCATTGCCTTGCCAGTACAAAGTTGTGCTCATAGTGTTGTTCAGCCACACTACATAGTTCCAACTCTCTTCAGTGACACCTTCAATGTTCATGTAGCATGTGCAAAGAACAGTCTTCTTACCATCTCTGTTGCATCTCCTGATCTCATTCTGTGCACTTCTAAAGTCAGAGATCATCTTGAACTCTTCATCACCTACATTTGAACCTGTAGTAGGAATGAAGACATACTCATCTTGAATGTCATTTGCAATCTTGGCAAGCTCTTTCACTTTCTTGCTGTTCATTGGCAAGATTGCAAGGCCATTCATGAGCTCAACACTCCTATACTTAGTGTTCTTCAAGATGTTGTGAATGCACATCTTTGACTCTTTGTCAAGCCAAATAGCTCTGATCAGATCTTCAACTTGTGAGACAGTTCCATTAGAGACAACTCCACTGATATCTGTGATCTTGCTTAGCACTTCAGCATCTTCACTTCTTCTAATTGCTTCATCTCTGAAATCGCTGAACTCTGCACAGAATGTGACAGGAGAGATTGCATCAGCAAAGTCAGAGTTGCCATTCTTCTTCAGCTCCTGCCTCTGATACTCAGTGAATATGAACTTGTTCTTGTACTTCGAAAGCAATCCTAGTGTAGGTGTGCCGCTCAATGCAACATTCAATATCGGAGCATTTGCATGACTTCTTATCATATCAAGAATCATCTCATACCTTTCTGTTGCACCTCCATAGTGAAGCTCATCTCCAAACACAGCACCAAAGCTCAGATCTTTGATCCATCCTGCTTTCTCTGAGTCATTGTCCATGAGAGTCTGACAACTTGCAATGATTACAACAGCTTTGCCTTCACTCATAGCTTTTGAGTATGATTCAGTGAATGCATCAAGGCTTGAGGTCTCTTTCAAGTTGATGACTACAAGGTCTTCAAAGTCTACATACTCATTGGCATCACTCTCAATTGATCCAAACATGAAGACCTTATAAGATGTGTACAAGAAAGTGTTGTATTTCTTGCTGTCATAATTGAACAGCTCTTTAGCAAGACTCAACAGTGTGATGTTCTTTCCGAATCTCATCACTGCAGCAATCAAGTATGAGATCTCCTCATCTGGATTTGATCTCACTAAGTCCATGACTTCATCGATGACTTTCTGCTGAGTCTCTCTCAAGAACAGCTTAGACTTGTCAACTGAGCCTGATGTCACTAAGTTCACTGCATCTTGCACAACCTCAACAGTCACATTCTTGAACCATTCTTTTCCAGGAGGACATGAGTTGTAGTCTCTCTCGATGACAGAGTCTGAGCATTGATAGCCCCATGACTTCAGAACATTCTGGACACAAGTGTCTGTCATGTAAGGCAAGTTGAATGTAGCCAAATCAACTGTTGAATCCCATGATCCTGTAGCCAGCTGCTTTGACCTTTTCCTAGAATCATGCCTTGTGTATCCTACTTTGACCCACCATTCATGGCCAGGCTTCATGTAGTCATTCTCAAGTTGTCTCTTGTTGATCTTGAGATAGATTCTGCTCTTAGAGTTGTCAGTCTTGTACATCTTGTTGCAATTTGAATGTGATTTGATAGTGCAAATGTAACACAAAAAGTTGAGCCTAAGAAAGATTGGCTCATTCTTTAACACAGTTTAACCAATGAACGGCTCATATAAAGGAAGCTTCATACAAATGTCATACAGTTTAGCACAGTCCTATCTCATGTAGCCTGTCATAAGCAACAGTTGCTGCCAATCTTGTAGCATATTCGACCAAATTGATCAGGCTATTGAGTGATGAGATGACATACTTGTCTCGATTCTCACTCTTGACAAACTCATCTCTAGACAAGACACTCATCTCGATAGTCTTGATTCTGAACACTCCTTGCTTCTTGCAATAGTATCCTAGCTTATACAGGAAGAAGTCAGAGTCTATCTTAGAGAGATCATCATCTTTCTTGAGTCTGTTCTCATAGTAGCTAAGAATCACTTTCTTGACTCGACCTAATTGCAATATGTCATCAAAGTGATTGACGACTTCTATCACTTTCTGTCTAGGCTCAATGCATTTCTCAGTATCAATGATCGTCTCAAGCCTGTCTTTGCTAGTGTTCATCAACTGAGAATAGAATTGATTCACTCTTGCTCTTATCTCGCTGCCATTTAGATAGTACACAATGATTGATATCTCATCTTGCTGACTTCTGTCAAGATTGTATTGATCAATCTCTTCAAACTCTATACATTTGATAGAAGCACCTTGAACATTTCCATCAGATTTGTACATCTCTCTTATATGCAAGAACTCATGAACAAGAGAATTGTAGACATCCAATTTCATCTTTTCAAAAGATGATCTTCTCAGGTATCTCTCAGAAATGATCAGTGTGATCTGAGTCTTCTTGTGTTCATTCTCTGGACAGTCTTCAAGAGATCCTTTCCTTGGAGGATTGATAGCAAACATCTTGCAATTCAGTATCTCAAATGTATCAAGACCAAAGATGTTACTAAGAGTTGAAGATGACACTATAGCAAATGTGACAGGCAAATTCAGATTCATCTCTTTACACTTGAAACACTGATCTAGTGCAGTAGAATAGCAATATCCAGTCCATGTAATCTGATCATAGCATGATGTATCATCTCCTAACATAAAAGCCTTCACTCTATCTAGTATAGCATCGATGACATCATCAAAGTTCTCACTAATATGAAGCCTTTCGTATAGCTCATATCTAGAGCATTCATACAAAGGCTTCTCATAGTGATAAGGCTCATATGTGACAATAGAACCTCTAAAGTGATTCAATCCTTCTATCTCATATAGCATACTATACCCATTTGTTTGTTCTATTGTCTCACCTCAGCGATGCTAGGCCCACACATGTACCTCTTGAACCATTCGCTGTCTCTCCTGAACTTCTTGCATGTGCTCTCTATCAAGCTCCACTCACTGTCAGTGATGCCGAACCATTCTCTGAGCTCATCATCAGTCCACTTCTTAGTCCAGTCTAGCCATGGAAGCCATCTCTTGCTGCCGTTGTTGAGATCATACGTTGTGGAGATGCAGATGAAGTGAGCTAAGTTGCTGTTGTATATGAAGTGCTTCCAGTTCTCTAAGATGCGTGCATTGAACTCGAAGTCAGGGTACTCAGAGACCATGAGGCAGTCAACGACATTTTGCTTTCTCAATGAAATAGGTAACTGGTTCATTACATATCCTTCTGCTGCAATCTTCACATAAGAATCAAAGTACTCACAATCATGCTCTTCGTCTCTTACATAGTTCTTATCTCTTGTAGGACAATTTGAACCTAATGTAGTCAATTGGAAGTTAGCATACCGAACGTACGCAGCGCCTTCTGGGCTCCCATCTCGGTCTTTGTCATATACTATGTCTTCCATGTGCTTTGGAGCTCTCTGCCTGACTTTCTCTAGTATCTGGCTGACCATCTTGCGTGGTCCTATCAGGTTGCAGTCATCCAGTGTGTCAACATAGCTGGTCTCACCACAGCAAGTGAACTCAATCTTCTGTCCTTCTGGCCTGACTGCCTTGCTCAGTGTAGTGATAGCCAGTGGTGTCGCATTGCCAATGTTGAACTCATGGTTCAAGTTCTCTATCTTGACACTGATTGCATGCTTGTCTAGCTTCTTCCGCAGCTCTGCATACATCGGTGCCTTTCCATTGTCACGAAGGTTGATGAGCCATGTTGCAGGCTCTATGACCACCTGGTGACCATCATCAGCTAAGAGGTCCATGCCACCTTCTAGGAACTTCAGATGGTATGAGCCTTTGTACGGTGGATTCTGCACTAAGAAGTCAAACTTGGGCATACTGTCAATGAGTCTTTCAATTTGATCAATGTATCTATCAACATCAGATGTATTACCTGATGAATCCTTCTCACACTCTATATACACTATATGAGGCAAAGCTCCGTACTTTGCTTGATAGATTCTAGATGCTACTCGAAGGTCTCTCTTGCTCCAGTCAAAAAGCCACACTTCATTGAGAGCTGATGTAGTAGCTTCAAACTCACTCTTTCCATGATCTCTGAAGTACTCAATTCTCTTCTTGATGAAAGAGTGTGCTGAGTTTCCGTATGTTGCACAAGGATCACAGAATCTCAGTATCGGTTGTGTACTTGTCTTGTCTATCATATTCAGTTGTATCTTGATTGTAATGCAAATGTACAACAAATAGACAAAAGTTGGATCACTTTCAAGTGATCTTTAACACAGTTTAACCAAAGAACAAAAGCTCATTCTCATCAAGCCACTTCACACTCTCGCTTTCTTCTATCTTTTCTTCTTTGAGAAGAGGTCTAGCAAATGAAGCAAAGACCTTCTTCAGATTCACTATCATGTGATCAATATCATGTATCACTATCTTTCTTATGACTGTGCAAAGGATCTTCTGGCAGACAAGACAGATATCATTCATCACTTTCATCACTTGCTCTTCAACAGGATTGAGGACTGCAAGTCTCATATATGGAATCTCAGTGAAGTCAGGTACTTCTTCATCATAGTCTCCTCTTCCTCCTACAAGATGATACAGAATGTTCAACTTGTCAAGAAGAAGAAGCTTTCCTTTGATCGATGAATATGAATGTATCGTCTCTAGTGTGATTGAAAGCAAAGGCAAGAATGGAATGTCATTGCAAATGAACTCATAGATGCTATTTGGATCTTCATGCCATGAGACATACTTCTTAAGCTGCTTTCCTATCTCGCTTCTCTCATTGAATATGTCAGATACATTTCTTGCATTCATGTTGACAACACCTGAATTGTTCAGCATCTCATCTCTGAAAGAATGCAAGTATGCAAGAATCTCATGGCTATTGAAGAAGCATGCTAAGTCATTCCTAAACTCATTTACTCTAGATATGTCAACATCTCTCATCTGCCTCTCAAAGTACCAAGCATTCAAGTCTATCAAGACTCCTGAATTGATCCTTCTTGCATTCTCTTTCCTGTCTTCATATGAAGAAGCAAAGTTGCAAATTGAGTCATTTCCTTCTAGAAAGTCATTGTAGTGCCTAAGTTCATGATCAATGACACTCTCATATCTGATATAGTATCCAGGAACTTTCAAGCATGGTTTCTCAATGAATAGTCTGAGTATCTTCCTCTTGATGTCGAACTCTCCTTTCATGCTTTGGAACTCAGCTCTAAGATCTTGATCTCCTATATACTCAGCAAAAGTAGGTGCATATATAGCATCAACGATGAATGATGTTCCTTTTGGAAGAACCTCACCTCTCTCGTCTTGCTCTTCAAATGACCATACCTGTGCAGAAGTATCCTTGTATTGAGTCATCTTAGCCTCATCAGGTGATGCTATCTTCTTTGCAAGATCTTTGATGAAGGATGGAATCTGATCTATCGGTGTTGCATTCTTGTAGTATATGCCATTTGCCTCTGACAATAGCCTCTTACCTTCATTCTTGTAAGTCATTCTGCTTGAGTTCATCATCTCTAATACATTAGTCACTCTTCTATTGCAATACATAGTTCTTAGAATGTGTTAAGCTTTGTGAATGGAACCTTCCTGTCAAACACAGGGAACTTGTGCTCTTTGTAGATCTTGTTCCTCTCAAGATGGTGCTTCCACATATAGTTGTGCTTCAGCCATGCAGGATCACCATTGTTTCCGAATCTCAAGTCATCGACTATGTCAAAGATCACAACTTTGTCTTTGCCTTTGTACATTCTCATTCCTCGGCCTATCATCTGCCTCACAATGAACATGCTCTTCACACTCTGTGCTAGAATGATAGTCCACAAGTTAGCTACGTCAATTCCTTCACTGAAGCATCCTATGCTTCCTACAATCACAGTCTGGCCTGTTGTGTCTTCTTCCATCTTCTTCTTGTAGAAGTCTCTTGCATCTGTACTTGTGTCTCCATCTGCATAGTATACGTTCTTGTCACAGTTCTCTTTCAGGTAGTCAAAGATCTTCTTTCCATATCCTCCTTTTATGTCATTGAACAATATGAGTGTGTTGTGCTTAGTCTTGATTGCTAGCTCTGCTATGTACTTTAGCCTATTGTAGTTGCTGTTCACATAAGTCTGCTCTTGCTTCAGTAGCCTTGATCCTGAGTTCATGTCTTCTCGATCTTTCAGCTTCCTGCTCTGGTATAGTGCTTCTTTCTCTTCATTAGATGCATAGTCTAAGATCTCATTGACGATGTAGATAGGTGTTGCGAAGTTCTCTTTGTTGATAAGTTGAAATGCAGTGAGTATGTATACAAGTGGTCCTATGAATGTCTCTATAGTGTATCTCTCAAATGTGTCTTCTTTCGGAAATGTGCCAGTGACTCCAAAACAATACCTGACACCGATGCACTTGCTTATGATCTTCTTGATTGAAGTTGCAATGCTATGGTGAGCCTCATCCACAAGGACCATGTCAAAGTCCTTGAAGAAATCATCAGGCCTATTGTTCAAGCTCTGATAAGTAGCAAAGAGAATGTCACATCCTGGAATGAGATCTCTCTCTTTCTTAGTGAGACCTCCTATCAACTTAGCACTCTTCCATGAGTGATCTCCTTTCACCCACTCTTCATAGATGTCGAACTTCTCATGTGACTGGTTAGCCAAGTTAGTGTTAGGAACAATGTACAAGCACTTCTTCACATGCTGCACATCTCTTAAGAACTTGAACAATATGTATGCCATCATTGTCTTGCCTCCTGATGTAGTCACTTCAACACATGCTTTCTTGAACTTGATCAGCTTGAACACTCCTTCTAGCTGATATCCCATCGGCTCAATCTTGTCTCCTGAACTTGAGACTGCATTCTCAAACAATGTGTCACAATAGTACTTGAAAGTGTCAAACTGGAGGCGAGAGTCTTGGATGACATCATTGACTCTGCTATCAAAGTTGAGTGAGAATCCATGCTTCTGGCACACTTTCAAGAGCTCAGTCCAAAGGCCTATAGGAAGCATTCCATACTTGTTGAAGAACTCATGCTTCTTGACAGCCCATGGCATCTTCTTCTTGACAGCCCATGTGACATCAGACGGCTCCTTAGAGAACGTGAGCCTCAGCTGGTCTAGCTCTAGCTTTGTCAAGTCTCGAAGGATTAAGAACTTATTGTCTTCAGTCACTGATACATTCATGATTCTCTAATCTGTGATAGACCCTGTTATGTCTTTGATAGTGTTTTGCTTATAGATTGTATCATGAAACGTTAACACTGTTTAACTGACATTAACAAGGATTGACAATAAGTGACTTAGAAATGGTCAAGAAATGGCTATTTAGACTTTGTACAAATAACAAAATGAAAAGTGTTGGCTTTCAACAACTTAGGCAAATAGTGTACAAAAAGTTGCATTTTGTAAGAATCAGAAGGTCCCAGGGTCGATATAAGATTCTGAATCCAGAATTCCAAATAGAGAACTTAGATCTAAGTATATAGAATCAAAAGAAGATTGAAGATGAAGAAAGATCACCACAAAATGGTTTTCGAATTCCACTTGAGCCTTTCCGAGTCCACCCTGAGCCAAGTTCCTTCTGAATTCTGAGAATCCAAAGTCACCTGAGCCGAATTCCTTCAGTTCTTTCTCAGAAGTCATATCATTGAATCCAAATCCAGATTCACACTTTGCCTTTCATCTTTCTTGTTGATAAATGGACAAACGCTTAGATCAGGTATAGCCTTTGCACAATACATGGAGAAAGAGAGAGTGCTCATAGGCTTTGACTTCTCGGTGAACAAGCCTGCATGTTGTATTGTCTTCAGGAATGAGATACACTTCATGTTCTGGCCTCTGAGCTTGTCAAAGAACGAAGAGAAAGCATACAATGAGACAGACATCTATGTCTTCAATCGCAATCTGTCTTCAATATCGAAGAAGAGCAACTTGACCGCAAGTCAGATGGTTCGTGAGCATACTGAGAGAAGCAGGAATCTGGCTGGATTCATAGTTGAAGATCTTGACAGGATGTTCTATAGATGGTACAAAGTCAACATTGGAGAAGTTGACATGTATGTAGCAACAGAAGGATTGTCATTTGGATCATCAGGAAACTCAGCTCTTGATCTTGCAACTTACAAAGGTGTCTTTCTTGCAAGCCTCATTGATGAGTGGCCGGATGTTGTTCTTGAGACTTATGCTCCAATCTCTATAAAGAGTGTCGCAGGATGCTCAAAGAAAGCGGTATCAGGTGAGAAAGAGCCAATGATTGAAGCATTCTTGAGAGAGGATAAGAACAGGTGCTTGTTCAGAGACATGCTTAGAGATGGAAAGCTTAGAGCAAAGACAAACTACATACATGGAGTTGATGACATTGTTGACTCTTATTGGACAGTGAAGACTCTCTACAAGAAGAGCGGAATGAATGGCATTGACATCTTAGAGTAATGGGCAGGATTCCTAAGCACAAGCCAGCAGCTACAAGCTTCACTAAAGAAGCAAATATGGGTGTGAAAGCATTAGCTAAAGAAGCTAAGCTGCAGGCCCAGATGATCATTGAAGATGCAAAGATGCAAGCTCTCAATGCTATTCCTGCAGGGATTGAGACTCTAAAAGGAACTCTCAATGCACTAGCAGACTCAGCTTTGCAGATGATCGATGATGAGATCCAGAAGCAGACTGGCTATACAAGGCAAGAGCTAGGATACATCACTCTTGAAGGCAAGAAGTGGTGGAAGAAGATGAAGACTGCTAAGAAAGATGCAGACAAAGAGAAAGCAAAGAAGAAGTTCAAAGAGTGGCTGAAAGAGCAAAGCCATGAAGTCTACAATGCATTCTTCGCTGTTGAGATCAAAGAGATGATTGGTCAGCTCAAGATTGTTGCATCTCAGCTTTTTGATGCTGGCACTAAGATGGTCAAAGAAGTGATGGACTTGATCAATGACATCTTAGAGTTCTTCAAGAGTGGCAAGAAGTATGAGAAGAGAGCTGAGAGAGGTGAGTTTGACACTGCATATGTTGGTGAAGATGATGCTCTCAATGAGATGAGCAAGACTAAGAAGACAGAAGAAGGATGGATTGTTGAAGACTTCAGTGAGAAGCAAATCACTGATCTTGGACAGAACCTTCTTGACATCCTCAATGCTCTCATGCCAGTTCTTGCAATCTTGCTTGTGCTTTTTGACAACTATCTCACAAACAAGAAGATGCTCCAGGATGGATGTGATGCTAAGACTGACAAGATGCTCTCACAGAATAGTGATCAAGTAGGATTGTCAGGAAAAGCTCCATTCACTAATGAAGATGACTACGTGCCTCGGTTCAGTGAGCCAAAAGATCCAGGATGGGGACTCTCTAAGGACGACAGAGCGACTTTTGAAGCTGAGAGCGATAGTATAGCACCTGCTGTTCCAACAAGGCCATGGCGGACCCCAGAAGAGCAATTTCCGGCAGATGGAGGTGCAATGGACATGTGGAGTCCTCAGAGTGACTACATGTGGTTCAGTGATGAGAGTCCTATCGACAGTGAGCTCTTGAGAGTGAGACTTGCACTTGATGAAGCAATCAAAGACTGCAAGCTGAATCCTGAGTTTCCATTGCAAAGCAAGAGCACTCCTACTAATGGAGGAAAAGTGATCAACTTAAAGCACTCAGGAAACACAGAGCTAGAGATGGAAGAAGCAATACTTAGGCTGAATGGAGGAGCTAGACTATAAGAATGGCAGAGACTGATATCAACAAGCTCAAAGGAAGTGACGATGGATTGCTTAGAGGCTTAGCATTTGTCGAGAATGCAGGAATCTCTGATGCTAGCATGAGGAACTTGATAGATCTTGAGTGCTTGATGCTTTGCAACATTCCTCTCATATATGGTCCAGGATATGACAACATTGACAACATTGTCATTGACTCTTCTATGTATGATCCTATTGAGACTCAAGAGAAGCTAGATGAGATACTTGACAGAGTCGTAGGAGAGTACAAGAAGAAGGAGAATCCAAAAGGAACAGATGGAGACACACAAGAGAACTGGGCAGATCAGCAAGAAGCGCAAGAGAATGTCTTTCCTGATGACATTGTCAAGCCAGATCCTGGCAGGATAGCGATTGTTGAGTTTGGATGTGACACAAACCAGTATCCATATGAGCCTTATACATGGGAATGCAGTCCAGGAGACTCTGTGAATGAAGAGAAGATCTTAGCTTTCTGCAAGCAAGACTACATGATGAAGCCTGTTGTGAGCATCTTCAAGAAAGGAGTAGTGAGGAAAGATCCTGAAGATGGAGACTTTGGAAGGCTCTTCAAGACAATATGCAGCAGGCACATCATCATTGATGGATATGAGCTAGGTGATCAGAATGCACAAGGAAATGTAGACATCCAAGCTCTGCTAGATGATCCTCACTTCTTAGCAAAGTTCGATGCACAGCTGAATGATGCATATGAGAGCATGCAGATTCTCACTGAGTACAGGCCATATCTGTGCTACTTAGACTTGATTGCAAACAAGACAAAGCCTTATGTTGATAGCTTACTCTATGTAAGGACTGAGCCTGAAGATGTGTTCAGCAAGTTCATCAATGAGCAGGTGAAGCCTATCCAAGAAGCATTCAAAGCTGACATACTTAAGCTTGACAGTGAAGAGGCTATAAGAGGAACATCAGGCAATCCAACAAAGCAGAGAGATCTTGGACAGCAGATCATCAGCAGGAGAGCTAAGTACTTTGATGACATGATGAAAGTGTGTGATGACTTCTGTCAGAATGCACCTTCAGTTGATGGCCAGCCAGGAGGCGCAGAAGCAAGATCAATGTCAAAGATGATGGACTTCAAGCTCACTGTTGTCAACATGCCAGACTTGAGTGACTCGAGCATCAGTGCAGAAGAAGCACAAAAGCTAGTCTCGTATGAAGAGATTGATCCTGTGAGTGAAGGAAAGATGTCATTCCAAGACTACTTGAGCAATGTCAAGAAGACTATTCCTGAGACATCAAGGTCTGATGGAGATGGGCAGACAATGTTCACAAGGCTCAGGAATGCTATTGACAAGTGCATAGGAATGCATGACTCAGCAGGTGAAGGAGCTAGCCAAAGCACTCTGAAAGAAGAGATTGAAGTGCTCAGTGACTTGATGAAAGAGTGTGTAGGCTCTTACAAGAACCATGCGATCTTTGATCTCAATCCTGAGAATGATGCGATGCTTGAGAGCTTGCTTAGCGCATTTCCTGACAGAGCTGTGTGGCCAAATCCAGTCGATATTGAGTTTGATCACATCACATACCAGAGATATACATTTCCTAACATTGATGCGAGGAGAGACGAAGCAAGAGACAAAGCTGTAGATCACGACAATAGGAATCAAGACTATGATGACAGGACATACTGGTCTCCTGATAGGAATGACATAGACTATGTTCCTAGTGACTTCAACCTAGACATAGGAGACATAGACAGGAATCCTGTAGTCTCTGATGCTAGTGCTAGTCCACCTGATGATGCTAAAGAGATCTTTGATGAGCCATATCAGCCTCAGTCTGACTATCCTATGAGAGAGAGCGATCCTGCTAAGAACCTTGCAGAAGACAAAGCCGTCACTCCTGATGACTTTGACTATTGGACTAGATACTTGTCAATCGCTACAATGGTCAATCTGCCTTTCTTGGCTACAGGCCTTGTCATATCAGGTGTGCCAGTCTTGCTGCCTTGTGTGTACATTCCATTGAAGGTGCTCAATGTGAAGAAAGTGAGCCTTTTGATTGTCATAGGCCTTGCAATAAGAGGAGTCTCAATCAATGCTCTTGTCATCTATGTGAACATGAGCCAAGACTTCAACTCTGCAATGATAGCTGCGACAATGGCTCTTGCATCAGTTAAGGATTTGTTCACGGCTAAGCTTCAGCCAATGAACATGGTAGCACCTAACCTTGCCGCTGTCCTTAGCATGAGCTTGAAGAGCAACAACACTGCTCTGATGAAAGAGAACAAGAAGATCATGGCTGAGATTGATGCACTAAGAGCGTTGCAGTTGCCTTCTAAGACCGAGATCATCAAGCAAGTCAAAGGTGCACTTGACATTGATCCAAGGAATCAAGTTGTAAGGCTTGCAGATGATGCATCAACTCTTGTGAAGCCTATCTTCAATGCAACATATGACTTGAACATAAACACAGTGTTTGATGACTACGCATGAACTATCTAGGATTGATAAAGGATGACTCAATTGAGTCTAGGTACACTAAGCTTGCCTATGAGACTATAGTGAAAGATCTCTTAGAAGACAACAAGCATGGAATTGCTAGAGCTAGAGATCTAGAGTTCTGGGAAGGTGAAGAAGTCTACAAGCGCTATGGACTGTTTGTTCCAGGGAACTTCTATGTGTTCAGGTATGCTGGTCCTGAAGTTGAGCAGAATGGACTGAAGTGGCATGATCGAGTCCCAATCATGCTTGCACTAGGAGTAGGCAAAGACAAAGACTCAGGAAAGAAGTATGTGTATGGAGTGAACTTCAACTTGCTTACAGTGCCTATGAGAGCTGCTCTCTTACAAGAGCTTGATACAATAGGAAGATCATTCTTTGAAGATCAGCTTTTCAGAGACTTAGCAAAAGGAAAGGTCTCATTCTCTCAGCAGCTAGTCAAAGCACTTCAGCCTGATGAAGGTCTCAAGTTCCTTAGTGTCGTGACTAGGAAGTACAAGATCTCACAGAAGTCATGGGCATTCAGGAAGTACTATGTAGACAAGATCACAAGGTGCAGGCTGATAGACACATGGCAATGGAAGTACTTGCCATTCTTAGACTATAGCCAAGGAGTGAGAGGTGCACAGCTTGCCAAGATACAGAAAGACAACATCAACAAGTGACATAATGCAACAAGAGGATTAGCTTTGCCTGCTAATCCTCTTTTGTAGCTCAATACCAAACAACACACCTTCAGTGAAGACTTGCTCTAAGATCCTTCTTCCATTTCCACCTGTTGCAGAATTGGATCCTTGCAGAGTAAGTCCGGTGTTGTCCCAATACCAATTGCTTCTCTTTCGAGCTTCTGGACCAATCTCTTTGTAGAGATCTACTCTAGTCTCATCTAAGATGAATTCATCTAGATTCATTTAGCTATTCTGTTTTGGAGTTCCTCAATGTTGATGTCTTCATTGATGTGCTGCCCAAAGTTCTCATTGAGGAGCTTTCCATCTAAGTCTAGAGAAGCATCAGGGTTCTGGCTTTCGCCTAGATCTCTGTATTCTTGTGCGTCTGTACCCATTGTCTTATACTATGTTAGTCTTTGTCTTATATCAGCAGATGTGTGATCTGTTTAGAATGCATCGTTCATCTTTGCTACTCTTGAGAAGTCATCTACACTAGATATAGTGTGCCTGTCTCTAGAAGCTTGCATTCTCTGGAACAATGCAACATTCTCTTGTCCTATCAGCATAGGACAGTCTTTCAGATACACATTGTTTCCGTATCTGCCAGGCTCTTGCACAGCTTGGCCGTGTGAGTTCCTGATTTGTTGATCTCTAGGATCTGTGAATCCTGCCATTGTGTTCAATTGTCCTTAGTTTACATCATTGGAGCACTGCTTCCCATGTCCATGCCGCCTGTATCAGGAGTTGCACCCATATCCATTGGAGCACCAGCTTCAGGTGTCATTCCCATGTCCATGCCGCCTGCTCCCATGTCTCCTCCAGGAGCTCCCATTCCCATGTCCATGCCTCCTAATCCTGAATCCATTCCAGGAGTTGCTCCAGGAGCTTGTGCTGCACCTGCAGCTTCTTTAGCTTCGACTTGCATGTCAATAGCATCTTTAGCTTCACGAAGCTTGTAGTTCTCATTCTCTTTGAGGTCTGCATCGGAGAGGCCAAGGAACTTCTTCACAAGGAACTCCATTGCAAAGTAAGGCTGACCATCGGCTCTCTTCATCTGAGCCATGCTCATCACTGTCTGTGCACCTGCATTGACAAGATTGCGTTCTTTCTCCATCTCAAAGATGTTCTCATAGTTGAACTTGAGACCTATGAGACTCTTCAGATTCTCAGCTTTCGCAAAAGCTGGGTACTTCAAGCAGAACTGCAGCCACATAGGCTTCAAGAGAAGCTCTTTGAAGACGATCTGTATCCTCTTGATGAATCTTGCAAATGCATACTCTTCTCTTGTGATTGAACCTTCACCTGAAATAGGTGTCTGAGTTCCTCCTGATGTAGGATCTAGCATGAATCTGTTAGCAGGAATCTTGGTCTCAAGGATGAATCGCCTCCACCAATACTTGAGCTGCTCAACACTGTTCATGTCATATCCTTCTACTCCAATCTCATCAATCTCTGTCTGCGCACCATCTTTGCTAGGGAAGATGTATGTGCTAGAGAAGCTGAACTTAGGCTGTCCATTCACAGTGACCTCTCCTGACATGTCATCAATCTGAGTGTCTTCATTGTAGTATGCTTTGAGCTCATCAAGTCTTGCTTGTGCTCTGTCAGGAGTAGATGTTCCGATAGGAACTACTATCTTGATTCTCTTTTGGGCATTCTGGATGTTCCATATGATGCGGCTGTTCTCAAGCTGCCTAAGCATGTTGAATGTCCTAGTCAGATTCTCAAGATATGAAGTCCTTCCTTCAAAGTTGCCTTTGAGCCATGATATGTAGACAATGTGAGAGTCAGGAATGATTCGCTCTTTCTCAGCATCATCTTTGAACTGGTACCAGACTTTCAAGTCTTCACCTGTCACCTCATCTTTGACGATGTCTGGCTGCAGAGTGCAAGGATCAATCTCTTTGAAAGCAATGATGTCTTTAGCTTGAGGAACAGGATCATTCAAGGTCTCTCCGTAGTCATAGATGATCTCAAATGCTAAGAATCCATCTACCAGGAACTTCTTCATATAAGACCAAGCATCATTAGAGTCTGTCCAGCCGTACATCTGGTAGACTCTATCAAAAGATGCTTGCAACTCTTCCAGGATGACTCCTGCCTCTTTAGTCTTCTTCATCTTAGACTTCAAGTTGTTGAAGTCTGTGCCAATGAAGTAGTTCTTTTCATCATAGACAATGGCTTCATCAGCAATTGTCTCAATCACTGAGTTGATCTCTCCATTTGAGCTGAAGTCTCTGAGGTATCTTCTTCTATTGATGTAGTCTTTGTCGAAGAATGCTACAGAGTCATTGTTGAGTCTTGTGATATCAGCAGCTTTCGCAAAAGTAGTGTCATAGAAGTCCCTTGACACATAAGTGTTCAGCCTGTTGACATTTGAGTCCTTTCCAGACTCTGTTGTACCAATAGCGATAGAAGATGCAATCAAAGCATCATTCCAGTTGACTCCAATTGAAGACAACTTGAATGTGTTTGATGACACTCTCTTGTTTGACCAATTGTTAGGAGAGAAAGCTCTCAGTATGTATCTAGATCCTCTTTCTAGTGCATTTGCCATTGTACGGGATATGGCGTGTCGTTTCTGTGTCGTATTTATCGGTTCATAGACCTTCATGGCAAATTCAGAGGTGTTGCATGCTAACGATAAATGGACAAACTCAAAGGGTGACATGCACACATTCTTCAAGAATCTCTACTATATAGCGTCTGGATACATCAACCTCTCACTCTCTTTCATCAAGAGAAAGAAGTACCAGCAAGCTAAGAGATTCTGGATATGCAAGAAGTGTCCTCACAAGAAGAGATGGACTTGTGGACTTTGCGGATGTGTCATTGCAGCAAAAGTCTGGGCAGAGTACCCTATTAGTGAGATAGACGGAAAGTCAATAGGAGGATGTCCTGACATTCCTGCTAGATGGTAACATTGAATCAAGATGAGCAAGCTGACAGAATCATTTGGCCAGAAGATCAAGAAAGAGAATGGAATCTCAATGGATGATGCAATCAAGAAGGTCTCAGGAGAGACTCCAGAAAGCATCATCAACAGTCTCTATGAGTATGCTGTGTCAAAAGGGTACATGACATATGAGAATCCATGGACACATAGCACTGAGTTGAATACACATCATGAATGGCTTGACCACAAAGCATATGATGGAAAGTATGCTAAGCTTCCACTCATCTTTGTTTGGAATGGAAAGCCGAGGTATGACTATGGAGATGGAAGAGAAGGAACGTCAATTCACTTTGATGTTGTCACCCACAAGAAAGACACAGCAGAATTTGACACAGAAGTCACTAATAGGTTCTTTGAAGCACAGCTCAATATCATCACTAAGAAAGGAACATCAAAGATCATCAAGGCATTCATTTCTATAAGATATGAGCTCAATCACAGCTTAGATGGATCATTCTTCCATATATGGTTCAATGGATATGATCCAAAAGAGATTGCTAAAGAAGAAGGCAAAGAGTTTGTGAAGTACGTATTGTCTAAGCCAGAGAACTTCAACTTCAAGAAAGCTGGTGAGATTGAGAGAGTTGGAAGATGGGCAATAGACATTCTGAAAGCAAGAGCAGATGATCTCATGGAGATTGAGAAGATGATCTCTGACAAGTTGATTGACACTGACCAGAGCGGAGACAAGAGATACCTAGGCAACAATGATGTGTGCAAGACATACATGAAGTACCTGGATCCTAAGGCGAACATGTCTCTGCTAGAGTCTTTTGGCTCAAGAGTCAAGAACAATGCAGATCACCAATCTCATGAAGAGCAGATAGAAAGCGCAATAGATGAGATGCAGAAGCTCAGTGTAGATGTATTTGTCTCAAAGCTAGGAAAAGCATGCAACAAGTATGATTGCTCAGTAGTCTCATACCTCTCAATAGGAAAGATTGAGATTAGAGATGGAATAGGCCTTCTCAAGAATGGATCAATTGAGCTCACAATCTCTAAAGACTCAACATTCATCACTACATTCTCGACTTTGAAAGAGTCTGAGACAATGGGAAGCATTAGGAATTGGGCATATGTTGACTTAGATCTATTAGCATTCCATGACAAGTTGATTCTCAAGAGAAAGAGTGACATGTGCTTATCATCAATAAGGAAGCTTGAGTCTCTGATATACTGGGCTGAGTTGGCTGACGACAAAGTCTTTGCATCAATGCTCAACTCTTTGGCAGTAGGATCATCATATGCACCTATAGAAGGAGTCTATAGGACAAGAGAAGAGAAGAAGCTGATTAGCATTGCTAACAAGAAGTCTAGAGAGAAGATGCTGAAAGAGTCATTCGGCACTCGCATACAAGATCTTACTAAGTCTCATCGAGGAAGACTTACTTATGACAGTGTCATTGAGATGACTTCACTTGAGAAAGAGATAGCAATGTATGGATATGCTCTGATGCCTAAAGGAACAACGTATGTTGATGTCAACAGACTCTTGCGCAAGATCTTCCCTTGTCCTGAAGAAGCTCTCGGATTCGACAAAGAGATTTGCACATTCACAAAGAAGCAATGGCTTGCAAGCATAATGCCTAGAGTGGTGTGGACTTCAAGTGACAAGTCTCTGAGATTCATGGCATATGATCCTGAGGCTAAGAAGAAGAGATGTGTTGTCCTGATAGACATGAGAGATCCAAGATGGCACTCAATGATTCTTGATGGATACAAGCATCTTGATGACTTTGCTAAAGATGGAAAAGATGAGTTCCTTGATGCAACTTCATGGCTCAATCCACAGAAAGACAGCATCTACTATGCTATCGTCTGCAAGATCATTGACATGGGCCTGAGAGATCCACTCCTGTTCAACTATGGAATCAAAGACTATGCTGTCAAGAGCATCTACAATGTCTATGATGCACTGAAGACATACAATCTCCTTGAAGGATTTGGTGTGAAAGTCAAAGATGCATCAAAGAATGCTCTTGGAGACAAAGTGTCAACATTTGCTAGGGCAGGTGCAGAGAGCATGCTCATGAATGCGCTGAAGAGATGGGGATGTTCGAAGTCTACTGCTTCTATAAACTGGGTATTGTGGAAGCTCGTAAAGTACAAATGGTTTGCTATCATTGCAGAGACATATGTTGATGAAGACAAAGAATGCTACTATGAGACTCTTGAAGTAGAATGGAACTATGAGAGTGATGCACACTCTAAGAAAGTGCCTGAGAAGATCGCAAAAGCTCTTGAGACATGTCACTTTGATTGTCCATTTGGAGAAGAGCCTGAGTCTCCTAAGAGGATTGTGCAGCTAATCATGATGTTCATTGATGCTTATGGATGGGAAGAGCTTGCTTCATCATTCTACAAGCTATGCTCAATGGACACTGTACAAGATGCTAACAAAGCATTCAATGCTCCATCGAAGATCTCTGAGTCATTTGGATCGAAAGTCAAAGATGATGCTAAAGAAGGATCTTCTGATGGAGTAGACACATTCTTAGATAGAAGGCTCTTGCATCATATCAAGTTTGTCATTGAAGCATGGAAGAAGGTTGATCCTTCTAAGTCGTATGAGGCTCTAGTTGAGGAATACATCGGCTGGATGTATCCAGGAAAATGGTTCAGATTCAAGTCTTCAGGAGACAATGACTTGACACTTGATGAGAGTGTTGACTTCATCTTCAACTATCTCAAAGCTAAAGGAATCGGTGAGCATGAGATCAAGATGATCCATGAGCTTTACAATGATGAGCTAGACTGATAGCATGAGATTCATCTCTTCTTTTCGCCTGGTCTCATGGCCTGGAAGATAGATCCTTGTTCTCTTCACTTCTTTGATAGCTTTGCTCACTTGTCCTTTCTTCAAGTATGAATAGAACTGAGTAGTCCTTACTCCTGTAGGTCCACAGTTGAAGATCAAGCTTCCTAAGCCGTCGATGAAGTCTTGTGAGAATCGATCTGTGTCAACACCATTCTTGTCAAGCTCTGTGAACATGCTCTCTATAGCAGGAATCACCATCTCATCAAGGTCTTTCTGGAAGATCATCTCAGCTTCTGCTCTTGTGATTGTGTATCCTAGCCACTTTCTCCTGAGCCATAGAGGATCATCACTATTGATCTTGTGGCCATAGCCAATTGTGTTGCTAGTCTCTCCTTTGATTCTATAGCTCATAAGTGACAAGTTCTCATGCTTCTTGATGAATCGCTGTCCTTTCTTAGAGATCTTGATCCTCTTTGCAGATCTCTTGTGCTTCTTAGTACTGACACTCTTTTGCTCAACAAGAGGCTTGTTAGGCATTGCTTCTCTAGGAGATCTGGGGACATTCTGCAAGTCCTGGTTGATAGTTATAAGCATCATGTCTGTTGCTGTCCCAGGCTGACCTATGCTATCCGCTACCTGAGCATTCTTCACATCTTCTCCATTTGCATCTACATGAGATGTCCATACTATCAAGAACATCATGAACCAGAACATAGAAATAGCTCTGAATGTCTCTCTTCTTTGCTTCTTTGCTTTCTTGTAGTCAATCTTTATCATATTCAAGTTGTTTTGATTCGGTGTTGCAAATGTACTAACTTTCTGTGACACTTAGATCACTTCTTGCCTATCTTTAACATACTTTAACCTGTCACAAAACTCAGTGATACATAGACTATACAACTTTATAGCGAACATCTTTCACATGAAGAACATAAAGAAGCTAGGCTATGCAATCATAGCATTTGAAGGAACTGAGCTCCTTGCATCACAGATCTCTGAGATTAGAGACCTTGTTGACTATGTTGTGTGTGGTGTACAGAAGACATCTTACACAGGAGAGCCGATTGATCCTAATGACATGCTTGAGATTGAGACACTCAAGAAAGAAGGTCTCATTGACAAGATACTAGAAGTCGAGCTAGACACAACGCTCTTTCCTAGGAAGCAAGAGACAATCAAGAGGAATCTCCTTGTTGATGACATGGCTGCAAATGGATGCACACACGGAATTGTAGTTGACAGTGATGAGTTCTACACTCATGACTCATTCATGCGAGCTAAAGCATTCATTGATGAGAAAGACATAGAGATGTCATATTGTCGCTATCTCAACTACTTCCATGACTACAAGACCTATCTTGTCTATCCTTTCAAAGAAGGCAACTATGTTCCATTCATTGCAAAGACATGCTACAAGTTCGACTATCAGTGCAGAGACTTCCTGAAGCCTAGTGATCCTACAAGACGATTCGTAAGGCCTAAGGAAGCAAAGAAGGATCCATCCACAGGAATGCCTCTCTACACAAGAGTGAAGACAGGCGATCCTGCTGAGCCTGAGATCTTAGTTCCTATTGTTGATCACTATCTTGTAGACTACTATGAGTTTCCTTGGTCTGTCTTGAAGATGCACCATTTCTCATGGATAAGAGCTGACATCAGGAAGAAGCTCAACACATGGTCATCAAACTCATACTTTGCTAACAGAGATGCAATCATAGACAAAGCAGTTGACAGATTCAAGAGGTTCTCACCAAGCAACAAAGATGAGTCTGCAACACTGCTGTTCAACACTCCTGGTAACAAAGTCGACATTGAGATCCTTCCTAAGCAGTATGTCAATCCTAAGTATGACTACAAGACAAGGACTCACAATCTTCCTATTCCAAGGAAGATCATCTTCTTATCGATGACTTGTAGCAGGCCAGGATATGACATTGAAGATCAATGCTTGAAAGAGACATGGGCTAAGCCTCTTGTCAATGGAGATGTGCAAGGATGTGAGTTCATAAGCTACAAAGCTGATCCATCTATCACTGAGCCTTTCTATGATGAAGAGAAGCACCTTCTTGTTGTTCCTGGCAAAGATGATCTCATGCACACATACTCTAAGTCTATCAAAGCATTTGAATGGCTTGCTGCAAACAGAGACTTTGACTACATTGTAAGGACTAACACAACAACATGGATCAATGTTGATCTCACGAAAGCATTCATTGAGAGCTTAAGAGATGACAGTATTGTCTATGCAGGAAGCTTAGGATGCTGCTTCTGGTCAAGGATGTACATATATGGCCAAGGCAACTTCTTGATCATGAGCAATGGTCACATAAGAAAGCTTATTGCTAACCAGAAGACTGACCTTGAAGAGAAGACAGGAAACAGTGATGATGTCTTGTTTGGCACATCTCTGAATGACTACTACTTCAAAGCAAATGGTCTCAATCCTACAAAGTATGTCAAAGGAATTGGACAGTCATTCTTCTATGGAGACACTGCAAGATGGAAGCAAGGTGAGATGAGAGACATTCTGAGTGTAGTAGTCAAGTGTGAAGGAGGAGTGTTCCATGAGAAAGATGAGAAGACTGTAGAGACTGAGTGCTCTAAGATGAGAGCAATAGATGATGGATATCATGACGCAGTTGCCAATGGAATGCAGTTCAAGTTGCCTTCTAAGATGAACAAAGACAAAGTCACAGTCATAGAAGATAGAGGTGCATGGATTTGGCGCAATGAGCAGAAGACTAAGTACTCAGGAATCAATGGTGATGTAGAGATGAGGAAGAAACTTGGAGTCAAGTATGAAGACTGCCTCGAGATCATGAAGAAGTACGGTCATTGATTGAAACAGGAACATTGGTTTGCGATAGAACATTAAACATCAGCATATCAAATCACAAATGGCTAAGAAAGTCACAGAATCAGGAGCTATAGACATTTTCAAGACACTTCAGAAAGTAGACAACAGTGTTGAGATATTGAGCGAAAGTGCATTCAGTAACATAAAAGAATGGATACCTACAGGCAACTACATATTGAATGCATGCATTTCAGGAGACCTTTTCAAAGGCATCCCTACAGGAAGAGTGACAACAATATGTGGATCTTCTCAGACAGGAAAGTCATATCTTTCATGTTCAATTTGTAGAGAGGCTCAAAAGCTTGGATATACACCTGTATACTTAGATTCAGAAGGAGGTATAGATAAAGACTTTGTTTCGAGGTTAGGATGTGATCCGAACAACTTCATCATCAAGCAGGTGAATACCATAAAAGAAGTCTCTGGATTTGTTGCTAATATGTGCAAAGAGTTCCAAGAGCAAATTGACGCAGGCAAAGAACCTCCAAAAGTGATCTTGGTTCTTGATTCTCTTGGAAACTTGACATCTGACAAAGAAAGAAGCGATACTCTTACAGGAAACAATGTAGCAGACTTTACAAAAGCTAAAGACACTAAAGCATTGTTCAGAGTCAATGCATTGCCTATTAGTAAGCTGCAGATTCCTTGGATAGTTGTGAATCATGTCTATGCTAACATTGGATCATTCACAGGAGGCACAACAATGGCGAATGGATCAGGAATTCAATATGTAGGCAGTGTCACTCTCAACCTTGCATCAATAGCAAAGCTTGATGACAAAGACAATAACAAAGTTGCCGAGAAACAGATCGGAGTATCTAATGTCAAGAAGAATGGTGTTCTTGTAACAGCATGGCCTGACAAATCTAGATTCTGCATTCCGCACAAAGTGAAACTGCAAATACCTTACTTTAAGAAACCCTCTCCTTTCATTGGGCTTGAAGAGTATCTGAATTGGGAGAATGCAGGTATACTTCAAGGCAAATGCTTGACAAGTGATGAGTATCAGAAACTCAAGCCAAATGAACAACTTGAATGCATTCCTTTTGACTTTCAAGGAGAGACAAGATATGCTTGGCCGAAGAAGACTATGGTGAAAGGAGTCGGTATAGTTTGCAAGCATCTTGGAAGGCAGCTTACTATTCAAGAGTTCTATAGCGATGTATGCTTCACAGATGAGTTCTTACATACAATCAATGACAACATTATCAAGCCTTTGTTCAAGTTGCCTGACCAATCATCTTTTGATGATCTTAAAGAGATTGAAGCAGACATGATAGAAGATGACGAATAGATCCAGATATCCGGTATATGAGCATCCTTCTATGGATTCAAGAGCACATTCATTTTACAGAGAGTATCTAATGAATGAATGTGCTCTTAATGAATTGAATGAAGAGTGTCATTTCGTCAGTCAATTTGATAATGTATCTACAATCTTAGCCGATAAGGTATTTGGTATACTTAATAGAGGAATCTCAAAGAAGTTGATTGATGTTCCTATCTATACTGGATATGCTTATTCAGTTCTTTCAAAAGAATGTCATCGAAATGCTGAGAAGAGGCTCGGAGATGTACCAATCAATGTATTGTTGTGTACTTTAGGATCTCCATATATCAATGATGCAATGACAAAGATGACATTGCTCAACTATGATCAGAATGACATATCTATAGTTGTTAATCTTGAGTATTGGTCAAATGTGTTCATTTCTAGACCAAAACGATTCAGAAGTCTTTTTGCAGAGTCATTCATGCATGAACTCACTCATGCTACAGAGATGTATCATAGAATGAATGATGGAAAGATAGACAATGCATATCGAGGTGATATCACAAAAGATGCAAAGAGCTTAGGATACATCATGAACATGTCAGAGATCTTTGCTACATTGAATGAAGCTTCTAAGAGAGTGAAGTCAATGAATGATGAAGAACTCAAGAAAGTCTTAGAGAGAGGAAAGGCACTTAAAGTAGGATCATCAAGTGATACTCTGGGTGCATGCTATATCCTTATCAAATACTGTGAAGACATACTCTTTCTCAAGATCTTCAAGGACCTCATATTGAAGTTCAAGAAAGCAATAGATGAAGATGACACTAAAGAATGCTATTCTCTATATGTGATTGGATGTCATCTTGTTGCAGAGAACAATCTACATCACCATTCAATTAGGCTATTGAAAGATCAAGTCTCTGAAGAAGAGTTTGGCAAAAGTCCATCAAAAGACAAATGTCTAAGATGCATAATCAAAGAGTGTGAGCAACGATATGAATTCAAGAAGAAGAGAGCAATCACAATGTTCTATTACATTCTTAGAAAGAGGAACTTGATATAAGCATACGATACAATGCCAGAATCAGACAACAAAGAACTCCAAGTGCAATCACAAGACTTGTCATCAAAGCCTGAGTCTGAGTTTACCCAGTGTGAGAGACTAGAGAAGTCATTCATGAAGACTCAAGAGCAGTGGTCTGCTACAATTCATGATCTGAACTCTAAGATGAAAGACCTTGGCACATTGCAGAGCTTGCAGAATGAGATCTATGCAAAGCATCAAGACTTGACTGACTACTACTATACAGTTCTCAACACTCTTGGCAGAGTCTCTAGGCAGAAGCAAAAGAAGTATGCAGAGTGGTACAACTTCTACAAGACTCAGTCTCAAGTCAGATACTCTTCTGATGCAGCCATAAACACTCAGATTGAAGCTCAGCTATATGACATCAATGAGATCATTGGGTTGCTCTCAAACCATGTGAATTGGGCAAAAGACACTCTGTCTAACTTGAACAGCATGTCATATGGAATCAACAACAGGATTGAGATATACAAGATGATCAATGGTGTGAAGATCTGAAAGACACTTTACATAGACAGCTTTGTCGCTTCGATTGGCCAGAGAAAGATCTGCATTTTGGCGTTGTGCAGATGTCTGCTCTGGCCATTCTCAGCTTCATATATGCACTTGATAAATAGCCAAACGTGACAAGAGGTCACCAATGATAGGCACACTTCGCAACATATCCTTATACTCATTGATCGCCGACTTGCCTGTTGTCTTGAAGTACAACAACCAGGTCATACAGAATCAGTTTGATCACATCTATGATAGTTCTTCAAACAGGCTCATAAGATCACTATATGCTCCTCAAGGAAGAGTTCAAGCTCACTGGGGACAGTTCGTGAATTTGAACTGCAAGATGCTTGTCATTGAAGAAGGTGTGATCGCTGCTTCAGGAGAGAGCTTGTTTGATGCTCTCATGAGCAGGAATGTCCACAACAATCTTGAGAAGAGATTCAGCTGGGACATCAGCACATACGTCACTGACTTGCAAGATCAGAAGTATGAGAAGACTCTTGCTCATGATGCAAGCATGATTTGGTTCAGAGGAAGTCAGCTTGCAGCGGTCACTGATGAGAAGCAGCCTATCACAGTGTTTGAAGAGCTTCACTTGATCGAAGGCCACTTGATGCTTCTTGAAGAGAAGCTGACAATCACCGAGAAAGATGACTCATCTACTGCAGAAGAAGACGCAACTAAAGCAGATGATGATCTTGACTACAACAGCAGTGATGTCATAGCAGACTCTACATATGATGTGAGCATTGGAGACTCTAGCATATCATATGATGATGTTGATCCAGGATCAGGCGGAAGTGCATCTCTTACAAGTGATCAAGCATATGTAAGTGCATATGCAATGAGTGCAAGCCAGTTTGAGACTAAGGTGTATGATGATGGGTTGTACACAAGATCTAGAGAAGATGTTGAAGATGCAGTAGACATTCCTGCTGATGTGTATGACATATTCAATTTGAAGAAGAAGTTCACATATGTGAAGCCTTTGCAAGGATATGTGAAAGTCAAGAATGATGGCAAGACATGGAGCTTGCGAGCAAAGAGAGTTGCTGACATAGTCAATGTGATGCTAGAAGTAGCAGGATCAACAGAGTACTTCTACATCAGGCTTAACGACACAGAGAAAGTGCAGATTACTCCTGCAAAAGCAAGAGTGACAAAGCTCAAGCTGATATGTGTAGGAATGAACAGTGCAGGCAGGCCAGAATGGGACATCTATGACTATAGCGGCACAATCACAATCAAAGAGATCTAAGAGAAAGAGAACGACACTAGAGAGACATGGCAAGACAGATGACACCTCTATTGAGGCCTTTGAGAAATGACAGTGGAACTGTATATGTGTTCCCGAGTGCTAATGAAGACATTGGCCTCAACTTGAATGATCGAGACAATCGTGTTGCATTGTCATACTATGCTTTGCTGAACTTGCCGAAGACTGACACTAGTACACTAGATGCAGGTGATGTGAACTACTTCAACTTCACTAACATTCCTAGTGTTGCTAACATCATGAACAGCACTGACACACAGAGCCTTAGCATTCCTGACAAGATTGCATGTGCACTGCAGAACTACATGATGAACATGGAGACAGTGATTGCTAACCAGAGTGACTATGACTATAGTGCTAGCAAGACTGTCAGTGAGAGGGTCTTCTGGAAGTTCCTGAAAGAGACTGGTGCAATCAGATGGAGAAGAGCAGGTGTCAATGTTGGAGATGGCAATGTCTATGAAGAGCTTCCTGACACTAGTGCAGGATATCAGAGAGTTGTCAAGTGTGTAGGCCAGATAAGTGCAGGAAACAGTATCAGTGATGAGTTTGGAATGTTCAACGAGACTTATGTGAATGTTCCTAGCAGCTATGGAAGTGTTCCTCAGTACTTCAAAGTAGTAGAAGACAACAACTACCAGCTTGGCCATGTGTACACACAAGAGAATGGAGACTATCTTAGTGGACGTGACAGCACTACTAGCAAAGATGGATTCACTCAGAATGTGCCATGCTATGACTATGTGAATGTCAGAGGCAACCAGCAAGGATGGAGATATGCTGTAGAGAATGACAGCAGCCTTCCTTGGTATCAAGTCATAGACTCCGAGAATGAGCTTACAAATGGCACATCTAGCACAAGCTTCTATCTCACAGAAGAAGAGCCTGGAGAGAATGAGCCAATGGACTACAACATGAATCTCAAAGTGAGAGATGACTATGTTGAGACTAGGAGAAAGTTCAAGAGAAGCAGACTTGATGGTGTAGAGCTCATCAGTGACATCACAGAGCTTCAGCAGATCTATGAAGCACTTGATCCTGATAGAGTAGGTCTTGCATTTGATTTTGACTCAATCAACACTGATGCTAGCATTGCACAGAACTTTGAGTTCAATAGCATATTGCTTTACTACTCAGTTTATGACAAGATGACCGGTGATGAGCTTGCTACTAACCTGTTTGGTCTTGTCTTCTTGAATGGTCCTCAGATTGAGAGCATGAGCTACAACACCGGAGATGTTCTCAACTTTGGCATTCCTACATACATCAAGAAGAAGAGTAGTGGAAGTGGCACTAACAAGTCATTTGGTACAGGATTCAGCTTCAAGCTCAACATCAAGACTCTTAGTGTCTATGACAACACTGATGCACTAATCAGAGACAACACTACGACTAGGAGCTTGTATGCAGATGACTTTGGTGAAGTGCTCTACTCGCTCAACAAGAGTGTCAATCTCATAGGCAAGAACAATGAGATTGCACAGACAATACAGCGAGACTACCAAGAGATCGTCACTCAGTATCAAGACATCCAATACAAGATTGGAGAACTCAACAAGAAGATCAACCAGCTCTTCCTGAAGAAGTTCAGTGACATTGATGCAAGCAATGTGCATAGCCGTGACATACAGTGTGAGAACCTAGATGTGAGTGGACACATCTCTCTGAGAGGCACATGGGATATTGAGCGCATGGATGCATCAAAGTTTACCGCCGATGAAGCTACTATCACATCACTCGATGCGTCCACCATCTCATCAGGAAGCGTTGTGGCTGAGTATATAAGCACTCCTTCAAAGCTCGATGCAAGCAGTCTCTACACTATGATCGGTGCGGCTGACAACATGTACATTAACTATAGCTTGTATCAGAATGTAGATATCCAGAGTGCTAACAGGACTCAGCTCACTAAGAACACTTCTGTTGATGACATCATAAGCTTCACAAGGATAGACTATGCTAACATAGTTGAGAATGGTGATGTCCATCAAGAGTACATTATTGCACCTGAGACATTCGTCAAGAATGCAGGTCAAGGATCCCCATATGCTCTTATGCCATATGCATATGATCACAACATAAGAGCAATATCATACTTGAAGTACATACCAGTGATCATCAAGTTCCTCAAAGACCACTTTGACAAGACAAACGACTTAGATGTGGTATAAATGGACAACAATCAGACTGAAAGACAATGAGCAACATCAATAGCTTTGCAGAGAACATGAATCGAGTCGTTGAGTTGGCTAACAACCAGCTCTCGATTCTCAATGGAGTCCAAGAGAGTGTCTCTACCGATTCTGATGCAGTAAGCATTCCAATCACTGATGTGGAAGATGGGACAGAGTCTCATGTGAGTATCCCTTCATGGAACGCTCTCACAAAGAAAGTTGAAGCTGTGCAGAACTCAATTGCATCTCTGATGAGAGGACATGGCATAGTCTCAGTTGGAGATGGCACTGCTAGAGAAGTGAAGATGACTTCAATAGCAAGCACTCCTCCAAAGATTGAGAATCTGGCTAATCCGACTACATTCAACATTGATGCTAACTGGTGGTTTGAGAACTTCATGTTCCCTTGTGCTCAAGTCACTATAGACATGCTTGGCAAGATTGATGACAAGTCTGATAGAGTTCTTGTCAATCGTGTCATTCTTGACAACAGTGATGAGATGGTGAGGCTCTTCTATATCAACAACATCCTTGGATCAGGAATGAGCTATGAGAACCTTCTTGCTCTTCTCAACACACAAAGCATTCCATACACTGAAGACAATGAGATCTTGGATCTTCCTCTTGCAAGGACAACATACTACGGAAGGTTCGAGATCTTAGACAGCATATTCATCAACAACAAAGAGTGGTTTCAAGTAGACACTCTTGAGTACAAGATGAGTGACATCTCTAATGAGAACTTCATCAATAGCACAATCAAGCTTCAAGTAGGAGACTTCGTCAGTGCAGACAATTGCTTGTACAAGATCCTTGGAATTGATGAAGCAAACATGAGAATCAGGCTCACTTGCACTATTGGATATCAGTTCCCATCTACAGGAGAGACTCTAGAGTTCTACAACAATCCATGGCAAAGCAAGAAAGTTGATGTCAAGTTTGGCAACAATGAGATCAACATAGTCTACTTCAAAGGCATCAATGATGACTTCAACATCATTGCTAATGAATGGAGTGACCCAATCATGTTTGTGTCTAATGATCTTGTTCTTGAAGGATCATCTGACACTACATTCGATGACTATTACAGGCAAAGGATAGTAGACTGGGGTGCACAGCTAATAGGTGAAGCAAGAGAAAGGAAGATCAGTGCATGGCAAGGAAGCAAGCCTAATGCTCCTGTCATCAATGCAAATGACTTTGCCGTTGTGCAGATCAACACACAGGTGAATGCTAGCCTTGATACAGAGCAAGTGATTAGCATGAAAGCTGACATTGAGTCCACTAAAAGTCGTCTTGTCTCTCTGAAAGGAACTATAGATGCTCAGCAGACTACTTTGCAGACAATCACTGAGAAAGAGAGATATAACAAGCTGAAAGATCAGATCACAGAGAACACTGATGAGTACAAGCAGCTTGAGATCAAGTATCGCACTAGCTTGAACACTATACAGAGCCTTCTTAGAGAGAACAATGCTGTCAATGTCAATCCTAAGTATCACATACGTGGATTCTTCGGCATTCCTGAGCCAGTTGACAATCAAGAGGTCATTGGCTTTGAGATCTTGTATAGGTACATCAAGGAAGACACAACAGGAACTGAGCTCAAGACTTTCACTTACAGAGACATGGCAGGTGCAGAGCACACTGGAGTCTACACTGACTGGAATCTGATGAGAACTGACACTCTTGAGAAGTCATACATTGCAGAGAAAGGAAGGTTTGAGTGGCAAAGCAAGAGCATAAGCCTTGGAGATCAGATCAACATCAATCAGGTTGACATTCCTATCACGAAAGGTGAGAAGGTTGAGTTCAAGATAAGATCAATAAGTGAAGCTGGATACCCATATTGCCCACTCAAGTCTGATTGGAGCAATGCAGTCATCATTGACTTCCCTAGCAACTTGATGACATCTAGTGATGTTGACAACATCATTACAGACATCAATGATGAGAACATTCTCTTGCAGATTGAGAATGAGCTTCGTGCTAGAGGTCTCTTAGATCACTTGAGCGACAGCAAAGCTAACATCAACTCTGTCAATGGCACATACTTCAAGCACAAAGCTGAGAACATCAGCTATGAGTTCCATGATCCTGATACAGGTGAGATAAGGACAATCAGTGTGCAGGAAGCACTTGACTCTCTGTTTGCATTTGTCCACAACTTCTTGAAGTACACAGACAATGTTGATCTCAACACATACATCATAAACCAGATTGAAGGAGATGGCAGTGACGATGGATCTGAAGACAATCCTGATCCTGTCACTCATCCATTCAGTGTGAGTGCATCAATAAGGCCTAACTCTGTTGAAGAAGGAGAGGAAGCTACTTACACTATATCATGGTCATATGATGCATACACAAGTGTCAATGACATCACAAAGATCTCAATAAGAGGTGGACAAGTGAACATGGAAGTACAAGATACTACAGCTAGATCTGCTACATTCACAGCAACTCTGTCTAATACGACATCATTCACAGTGTATGCAGAGAAAGGCACAGAGAGTGACTCATCAACAGTGACTGTGACAGTCATCAAGCATGATGATCCTCAGCCTCCTACTCCATCTGATGATGCCACAAGATACTACGGCTTGTCAACTAAAGAGAGCTTGACCTCATCTGATGTGACATCACTTGGCAATGTGTCTAAAGGAACATCAACAGTTGAGTGGACAGCGAACTTCGGATCTACTGAGCAGTACTTCTACTTTGCATTCCCTGCATCTCAAGGAAGCTACATAGTGAAGCAAGTAGGATTAGGAACACTTGACTCTTGTGTTGAAAGCTCTGTTGATGTGTCTGGAGTCACTTACAAGGTGTACAGATCTCCATGGCCATACATGAATACAAGCAGTGATCTGCAATTCATCAAATCATAATCATCTTGAAAGGCAATGTCATTCATCAAGAACTATAGTGTAGACAAGACGAACTTCTTGACAAGAATCAAGACTATCGTCTTCTATGATGACTATACTGATCTCATCAAGGCTATGAAAGGAGTCTTCAAGCTCAAGAATGAGTCTTGATGAGGTTCTCCATTGGATACCAGGAATGGATAAATACGACAAATTCGAGTGAAGCACTATAATGGCACTTAGGGTACTTGACACTATAGCACCTGCTAATGAGACTAGATATGCTTCTCATATGGCAAAGTTCGGTCTTGGCGGATACCGAGAAGTCCAGACGATTGCTGAGAGAGATGCAATTGGAGAAGTGTTCCTTGAAGACGGATGTGTTTGCTATGTGAGATCTGGCAATGCAGAATACCGTTGGAATGGAACGACTAAGCAATGGGAGGAAATCACAATAGGATTGCCTGATGGACTTCTTGAGAGGATCTATGAGATACTTGAGAAGCTTGAAGACAAGTTCTCTATAACAGGCCTCTCAGTCAATGGACAAGGCTCAAAAGCATGGTATGAGAAAGGTGTGAGTGTCACTGTCAACCTGACATGGGACTATGTCAATCAAGGTGAGATCACATCAGTGTATGTGAACAGTACTCAGATATCCAATGACTCTAAGACTTGGAGAACATCAGGAGTGACACAGAATCAGACATATACAGTGAAAGCTACTAGCAGGACAGATCTCAGTGAGCAGACAGCTACTGCTACTGCATCTGTTGGATTTGCATACAAATGGTTTGTAGGAAAGAGCAAGTCTGGAAGCTTGACTAACATCTCTCAGTTTGAAGACACTAGAGAGGGATACATCACAGGTTCATCATTCACATTCTCTATTCCTACCGAGCTTGACTATGTGTACATTGCATTCCCGAGCTCTTATAGCATATCATCCGCAGCTGCTAAGAGTGGAGGCATATTCAATGACTTTGTTGATCCTATCACTTTCACATACACATTGCCTGACAACACATCGGTGACTTACAAGCTGATAAGGTTGAATCCAAAGCAAAGTGACTCAGCAGGTACTTCATTCACAATCTATCTTTCATAAACAACAAGAACACAATCTAGAGAAGCATGGCAGACACAGAGAGACTCAATGGTCTGATAGTTGAAGGAACAATCATACCTGGCGACTATGACACAGGCAACCCTACTCACATTGCCAACTATGGAAAGGGTGGATATAAGATTGTAAGCTCTCTTGATGAGCTCTACAACACTTCTGGTGTTCTTACTCCTGCACGACTCATTGTAGGAACTAAAGCATATGTAGTGAATGAGAAAGCAGAGTACAGATGGAATGGAACAGGATGGGACAAGTGTACAATTGACGTTGGCTCAATTCCTGACAGTGTGCCTTTGGTAGACAGCATCAGAGAGTGGTATTGCATTGTAGACACTCCTGTCACATTCACACTTCCTGCAGATGCAGACTATGTAGATGCTAACACAGGAAAGCCTAAGTACAGGATTGACACAGGAAGCTCATGGGACTACAGTCCTAATGGCATGTTCGCAGGTGACTATGTCTGGAGTGACAATGCTCCTATGTCCTGGACCAAGAATCAGTACTTGTGGGTCATCAAGCTTATCACATTCAAGAACGGAGGATTCCACTGGGCTGATCCTCAGTGCATATTCAAAGTTGAGCCTTTTGAAGGAACTACATGGTTTGCATACAAGTATCAAGATGAAGATCCTGAGCTTCCTGATGAAGATGACATGAATCTTCCTCCTGAAGGATGGAGCTCTTATCTTGACAATGAAGAGACATCTACGACTGTATGGATGATCACTGCAAAAGGATTCATTGATCCTAGTACAGGTCTCATTGACAGATTCGTACAGCCATGGAGTGGTCCATTGAAGCTGAATGGTAGAGATGGAAAGCCTGGTGAAGATGGAAACAATGTTGAGTACATATATGCAACATCTAAGCTGGAGACTGATGTTCCTATCAAGCCTACTTATGCTGCTAATGGTGCATATCAGGTAGATGACTATCCTACTAATCCTGGTGATCCTAGCACATTCACATTTCCTGGAAGCCATTTGCAAGGTCAATGGTTTGATCATCCGCAAGGTATTACAGCAGACACCAAGTTCGAGTGGATATCAATGCGTGAGAAAGGAATCTCTGAAGACAGCAAATGGAGCGAGTTCACTGATCCTGTTCTCTGGAGCAAGTATGGAACTGACGGTAAGGACGGAGATGGAATCGAATACATCTATCTGTTGAGTGACAGACAAGAGACTAAGACCACACCATCTGTGACAAGGAATGATGTTGATGAGAGTGTCAACTACATCAACTACTCAATCACTCACAACTGGGGTAGCTTCAGGTGGACAGATGATCCTACTGGTGTAAGCAGTGAGCACAAGTTTGAATATGTCTCACAGAGAAGAAGAACAAATGGTGTATGGGGTACATTCAGCACACCTGCTCTCTGGGCAAAGTATGCTGATGACTGGAGCGACGAGATAGATGTCAATGGAACTACGTATCAGTTCTTAGCTGTCAAGAAAGAAGCTACTGTTAGTGTTGATGACAAGCTCACAGTCAACATCGAAGCTAAGTGCGCTAAGATCACTGATGACAGAGTGTCATTCGTCTTTGTCAATGCAGATCAAGTAGCTGTACAGTGTGTTCTCTACAACAGGAAAGGTGAGAAGATAGGAAATGTCCAAGTGACTAGCTCTACACTAGAGCCTACAGTCACAGTCTCTTACACCCAAGATGCATATTCTAATCAGCCTAAAGCTGAGCAAGTCAGAGAAGTTGAGCTTAGGATGTTCCTTGGTGGACATGAAGGAGATGAGACATACTTCCTTTGCAGCATGAGTGTTCCTGTGACAATGGATGCAGGTGCTATCTTGCAAGTCACAGATCAGATCCGTGCGAGAGTTCAAGACTTGTCTGGCAACTACAATGACTTGAGTATCAGTGTTGGACAGCTCAGTGGAAAGATTGAGAACCTTGATCTTGATGCACTGAATGAGTTCTCAATGAGTGCAACAGGATGGTCACAGACTCTCCATGACATATCAGGAAATGTGTATGATGTAAGCTTGAGAGCTGGAAGACTTGAGTCTTCATTCACTGATGCTAGTGGAAGAATCAACAGACTTGAAGCTAGTGCAGGAGGATGGAATACTAAGCTCACTGATCTTGAGGCATCTGTAAGCAGTGTTGTGTCACAGAGTGCAGACTCAATCTGGGCGATGGTAGAGTCTTCTCTTGGCAATAGTGGAATACTCATTGACAGGAATGCCGTGACAATCACAGGCACATTGCAAAGCTCTGCTACTGACACATACAACAATCATATATGGAGCTTGTGGCCTGATGGAAGAGGATGGCTAGCTGATGGTGCAATACAATGGAATGCATCAGGTGACATCACACTTGGCCAGAAGTTCACTGAAGCTATTGAAGACAAGATCCGTGATGCTGTCAATGACATCAACGAGAGCTCTACTGGAGCATCTGTCACTACATATACATGGATTGTCTACTCTAGCATGAACAATCCTACATCTGCTTCTTCCATCACTACAAGTCCTACATCATCAACAGCTTACATGGCTATCTTGCCTAACAGGACTTCACAGAGTGTAGACACTACTCCAAGCTTGTACACTAACAAGTGGGTGAAGATCAAAGGTGAAGATGGTGAAGATGGACAAGATGGTAAGGACGGAAAAGATGGATCAAATGGCCAAAACGGTAATGATGGTGACAACGGAAATGATGGAAGAAGCATCACTTCTATTGTTGAGTACTACAAGATAAGCGCTTCACAGACAGGTGTCACTCAGCAAGGTGCAAATCCTGCTGCAAGCACTGGATGGACAACTCAGCTTCAGATACCTACACCTACAAACAAGTACCTATGGAACTATGAAGTGATCAACTTCAACACAGGTCTTCCAATAGTCACTAATGCAAGAGTCATAGGTGTGTATGGTGACAAAGGACTTGATGGATCAAATGGTCGAGATGGACAAGACGGAGATGATGGAAAGTTCATCATCAATGTAGTTAACTACTACAAAGCTACTACATCTAAGACATCTGCTCCTTCAAGATCTGAGTCAGGATGGACAACCACTATTCCTTCTACATTCAATAGCACTTACAAGTACCTATGGAACTATGAGAAAGATGAGTGGAGTGACGGATCAGTTACTTATGTAGATCCTCACTTGATTGGTGCATATGGAGACCGAGGAGATGACGGTGATGATGGAGTTGATGGAAGCGCAGGAAAAGATGCTGAGTTTGACTACTTAGCTGATGGAGGAAGCTACTGTAAAGTACTTGCTAATGGCAATCTCTCTGTCTGCATTGACTTCTATCTCTATCATGTCAAAGGAACAAGCGCATCTCTTGTGAATAGCTATAGGACACTGAAATGGACATTTGACTCAGAGAGCAACTGGCACTCAACATCAAGCTCTGCAGGTCACTTCAGTGCAACATACTCATCATACACATACAATGGTGTAGGAAAGCCTAAAGGAATCAAAGTGGAAGTACAATAAGAAGACATGATGGATCTTCAAGCATATGTTCCTGTTGACTTTGAGCCAGGTGCCATCTTTGAGATCAAAGATGACATTGAAGCTAGGGTCCAGAACATAAGTGGAGACACTACAGAAGTAAGACAGACATATAGCAGCATCACTAGCAAAGTGGCTGATCTCCAAGGAAGATGCAGTGTAGTCGAGCTCAACTCTCAAGGTCTTGATGTCACCGGAAGTGTCACTGCTGAAGCATTGCAGACTGCAACATCAGGTCCTAGAATTGTCTTCACAGGAACTCAGTTCCTGGTATATGGAAATGGTAGCCATCCTAACATTGTCTTCGGAATGAAAGATGGATACATGCAATTCCTGTACTATGATCACAATGGCAATCTTCTATATAGTGTAGGTCCAAACAAACTAGTCAACAACTAAGAATGGCAGCAAATCTACAAGCATATGTACAGACTACATTTGATGCAGGTGCAGTGTTTGACATCAAGCAAGGACTTGAGTCAAGCATCACATCTAGAGTCCAGAGCATCAACGGTGAGATCTCTCAGATAAAGCAGACAGCTAACTCTATTGTGTCTTCTGTCTCTGATGTAAGTGGCAGAATCTCAAGTGTAGAGCAGAACATTGAAGGTGTCATTGTCAATGGCAAGCTCACTGCGACTACCTTGCAAACTGCAAAGAGTGGCCAAAGGATCGAGGCATCAGGAACAGAGATGAAGATCTATGGAAATGGCAGCTATCCTAACATTGTGTTTGGTATTGTCAATGGATATGCTACTCTGAGATACTATGACAACGATGGTGTACTGCTGTATGACTTAGGTCCAGATGGATTCAGTAAGAGTGCATCTCAAGATGAGAAGTTCACTGGCATGTATGACTACTATGCACTTGAGCCTAACAATGGAGCTGACTACATAGACGGTACTAACATCAAGAGCTTGTACTACATTTGGAAAGGAACTCTCACTAGCAATTGGACTAGCAAGCTTGGATACTCATATAGCTCATACATTGTATACAAGTATGAAGCTAAGATCAATGGCGGCCAGTTCCAGGCTGGTAACTACTGTGCTTCAGCATCCGATGCTCAGAGATACAACAATAAGGTCTTTGGATATGGATACTCTGCTAAGCTTACAAACTCAATGCTGTTCTCTGGTTTGATATGTCCAAAGAACTATGGAGTTCGTGTAACTGGAACATACTATGATGATGTCTATGACTGGTATGAGAATCCTAGTGACAACTTCGATGAAGGAGCGTTCGACAACTATGAGTTTGAGTTCGTTCCTTATGGTTCAGGCTCAACGAATAGGTACTATCTAGACAGAGATGAAAACAATGTCTATCTTACATATACTAAGAATGAACTCAATAATTGGGAGAATCTGCTTGTAGTTGAAGACTATGACGGACAGCTTGTTGATCCTATCATGTATATAGATGTAATATACTATGAAAATGGAGAATGGAAGTCTAATCCAACATTCTTCATCAATCAGTCTAAGCTGGTATATGCTGCACTTGGCAACTTGTCTGCTGACAGACCACGACACGTCAGCTCAAATGTGTACGGATAAAGAGAACATCTCTCAATGATATAGAATGCCTGAGACCTCAAATCTCAGGCATTGCTGTCTCTAGCGATAAATGGACAACTACAAATCCATCATAGGCACATTCTAATGGCAGCAAACTACACATTGCAAGCAGTTTCTATAATCAATTCAGTGACAAAAGAGTGCTTCATCAATCCTGCAAAGCTCTTTGGAAAGAAGTCTAGCGAGAAGCTTACATACACTCTAGAGATTGTCTCACTCAATGGATCAACTGATCAAGGAGTCATTGTTCCTGGATTGACTATCAATGCAAAGCAGGCTTATGTAGGCACTCCTTATGAGATTGTAGACTGTGCCTCAGACGATGCATACTTCTTCATATATGCTAAAGAGCTTCATGATCAAGAGATTGACTACAAGATCTATCATGGCAGATCAAGCTCATCATCTCATGGAAAGATAGTAGTGTCAAAGAAGTCTGTTGTGCCAGGCTCTGAGTTCTTCAACAGGAATGCTATTGCTATCACAGATACAAACTGCTCCTTCCAGCTCATAAGGACAAATCCAAAGCTGACTGGCAACATCAAGATTGTAGTGACAGAAGAGCAGCGTCTCTATCTCGACACATTCAAAGTGAATGACACTCTTGCTAAGTTCGAGTATAGGCACTTCTCAGTCTCTTCTGATTCAAACTACAACACTGATGTGAGGAATTGCTTCAGGAAGCTGTCTTCTGATGATCTCTATGGTGTGCCAAGCTACTGTCTTCGTGCTCATGATCCGTACACTGAGTATGAAGATCAGTATGAGACTATCTACTCATATGGTGCAGAGACTAATGATGATGAGCTCTACAATGAGAACTTCAAGATACTGGCACCTCTTTGGATCAACCGATTGCTTCCTGACTTCTTTGTCATCTTCAGAGTTCCTGGAACATACAACCAAGCTTCATATCTTGGTGTCCAGAATGACAAGGAGATCTTTGACAACTTCTTGAGGACTGCTGAGATTGTGAAATGCTTTGATATGAGAAGATCATCTCCTCTCGGCAAGTATGTACAGAACTATTGGTCTAAGATTGAGCAGTATCCTGGATCAATCATGCTTCAGTTCAAAGAGCAAGAGAATGAAGATCCTTATGACAATGGCATCAACTCATGGATAGGCATCTCTGTAGACTCAGGTCTTGTCGTCAAGAAAGATGAAGTGAGCTACTTTGCAAATGAAGTCATTCAGACTAGATCTCAAGAGCGATTCAATCAGTTCATCACAGATGGATTTGAGAGGAACAGGCTTCTCTGTCCTCATCTTCTCAACATTGAGTTCATGTTCAATGATCCTGATGTCAACAACTATGAGATGCATCGCTACTTTGGCTTGTATCTGAAAGAGAATGACTTCATCAAGTATGACTATGTTGAGCAAGCAATAGACAAGAGGACTCACAACATCACTATTGCAAAGTATGACTCTAACCATGAGCTAGTCAATGACAATGTCATATCTTCTGCAGAGAACAGCATATTGAAGAAGGATGAGTATGCTAACAGACTCTTCTTCGGAATTGGTCCATCTTCTGTTGCTAGACTTAAAGAGCCTTCTGACTTGAATCGATTCTTGCAGAAAGAGATTGTCAACATTCCTTATCGCAACATTCTGAGTTGCAAAGCTGAGACTATAGAGAATGGATCATGGAAGAACTTCATGAGCATGAAGTTCAAGAAACAGATAAGATACGGAGAGCACTTCAGGATTTGTGTGCCTGAGATCAACCAAGAAGGAATCAGCACTCCTATCGTGTTTGAGATCATTGCTTCTAATGATCCAAGACTAGCAGGCGAGAGAAGTGCAATCTCTCCATTCATCTCAATCACAAACAGCGCAAACGGTCTCTCTGACTACATATACTACAGAGAGATTCCAGGCTTGAAGCAAACTGACTTTGACGGAAAAGAAGAGAATGTTGTCCAAAGCTACTACTACAGAGCTCTGAATGGAGAGACATTTGAGCACTTCTCTGTCATCAATGCTGTCAGGTATGAGAACTCATATGGAGTCCGCAACTTTGTGAAAGGAGTTGATCAAGAGTACATTGCTTCTCAAGAAGAGTATGTCGATGAGAATGAAGAGGCTCAGACATACATTGTCACTAGGTATCCGTACTTGTTCAGACTCTCATTCTACACTCAAGACATTGACAACCAGGACGTTGCTGCAAGCCTTCCTGAGCAGCTGGAGCGCTTGAAAGCATGTGTCTTAGAGTTCTATAAGCACTTCAACATTGACGTCACTGTGGGCAATTCTACAGATGACTCAATCTCTATACTCACTAAGTACAATGGAGCTTGGTTCCAGCACATCACTGCTGATATCCTTGACAATGACATGGTAGAGATTGCTAAGGACAAGGTTGACTTCAATCCAGATGTCTTCAAAGATGCATCTAGTGCCGAAGAGCTTGTGAGCAATGTGAGAATCATTGACTACTGGCATGACAAGATCATTGATGAGAACCTTGCAAATGATGAGACAATCTCTTACTTTGGCAATGATAGCTTGAATGTCAAAGCGTATGCACTCAGCAATGACTCTAACAGATACAAAGGTCAGTCTGTCCTGTTTGCTCCTATGAACTTCGAGCTTCTTGGATGGAGAAAGAGCTCTATTGTAAGGATGTGTGACTTTGAAGATCACATGTACGAGATCTCATCTGATGACACCAATGCTCTCACAAGGAACACTCTTGTAAGGACAGAGACTGATGATCACATAAGGCTCAATGACTATGAGCTAGAGTCTATTGAAGTGATAGTACATGACAATCTTGTTGATGCATCAGTTGATCTATACTCCGATAGTGCTAATGCTGAGAAGTACAGGAATGCACTTGATGTGATTGGAAGAGCTTTGCCTTACATGTATGACAGGAACAATGAAGCTCTCTCTAACAAGCAAGTTGGAGGAAAGACTCTGTTTGACGAGCTCAGGAGTATAGGAATTGATTGTGGATCTGAAGTGAGAGAAGCTAATGTTCTTGCTGCAGAGAGCTTGAGAATCAAGATCCTTGCGTTCAGTGACAGACTCAAGAACATAGACAACAATGCATACTACACAACACTCAACACAGTCACAATTGGCAATGCAGTGTCTGCTGTGCAGTCTCCTTTCAATCTTGACAAGTGTCTTGTGAAAGCTCCAGAGAAGATCAAGATAAGCAATGGACTCATAGACCTCTATTCTCCTAGTCCTGTATCTGTTGCACTGATGAGCATTCTTCCTGTGAAGGATCTTGACACTACTATCAATGACAAGTCATCTTCTAAGATCACAAACACAATGAAGATGGAGATTCCGAAAGGAACTAAGATATGGATTGACAAGGACAATGTTGACTATGCACTTAGAAGCAACTCTCTCTATACTCTCGAATCCGGCAGGATAGAAGGAATCAGGATGAGCCCAGGGACTTCTTTCATTATCATTGACAAGACACTATACTTCGCTTCAAAGAGTGGCGCCATCAAGTCTTATGAGATCATCTCTGACTATCTTGTGACATATGACTATGTAGGAAACACAAAGACTGTCATCTCTACACAGACTGACAAGATCAAGATTGACTACACTCTCATGAGGCCACAGATCATTGAGGAGTACTACTACCAAGACAGCTCTAAGTGCAACCAGCTCAAGTATCCTCTAGTCACACCTACTGTTTGCAACTGGAAAGGAACAGGAATCTACTTTGATGCAGACTCTGTCCTGAAAGTGTCTGACTTGCTTTCTCCTGACTACAAGAAGATCAGCAAAGGATACATGATTAGCAGACTTCCTTCAGTTGGTGTGAAGAATGAGAGCAAGTACATCTCTAAGTCTCTTGAGTCATTCATCCAGAGAGACTCTTCTGTAGTGACATTCAGAGAGTTCATCACTAACACATCAATGACAGACTCTATCAACATGTTCCTTGCTGAGAATCAGAGACCTGTCTACACAATTGGATACTACAACAAGTATGTGAACACACTTGACTTCATTGTGTATGGAATCAAGTTCAGCATCACATTCAATGACAACCAGTTCATCAAAGAGGTCCAGCTCCAGAACTACAACAAGTATGAGATCTTCATCATCAATGACTACACTGGTGCAAAGAATGAGATGATCATAAACACTCTTGAGAACACTATCTTGATTGTGAATCACAACTTCAATTTCAAGAGGTTCGAAGAGAACACCACAACATTCATTGCAGAAGACAACAAGTTCACATACAACAAGTCATACTCATGGATCAAGACTGACAAGACTCTTGACTTAGCTGCTGCTGAAGCAGACAAGAACTCAGTCTACATTCCAATTGATGAGAACTCTACAATCGAGACCGACATCCAAGGAAGCCATTACTACCAATTGAATGAGTTTGACAAGGATGACTATCCATACATCACAGGTAAAGACTCTCTGTACATGTTTAAGAATCAAGGAAATGTCAGAGACATGAAGCTCTATGAGGACTTTCTTGTCTTAGATGGATCTCTCTTTGTGATGAAGTCAAGTGACTCATCAATGTCTTCAGTTCCATTTGAGCTATACATTGATCAGGTCTCAGGAAAGCAATCATACATCATCAATCCTTTGCATGAAGACTCGGAAGGAAATGAGATCACTTCATATGCATATGACACAGAGCTTAGTGATGCTGAGAAGTATGACAAGATGATTGATGACTACACAAGCACATTCAGAGAGGACAATCTTGTCATATACTTGAAGAAGATGAATGGTGAAGAGATCTTGTGCAGAAGATATGAGACATCTCCTAGCTACACTCCTATCAAGATCCTGGTAGAGCTGCCTAAGATCGTCAAGTACAACATTGACTTCTACAATCCAAACTTCAGAGACATGCTGTCATTCAATCTGAATGAAGAAGATGAGATCATCAGAGAGACTAAGATGAACTACATCCTTAGCAACACTTCATTCAGAGACATCTCAAAGATCAAGAACTACTATGGCTACAAAGTGTTCTCTGATCTCAAAGTTGACAACAACTTGATAGGTTCTAAAGATGGAGACTTGAAGTCATCAGGACACACTAACATGTTCATTGTTCCTGAGTACAGTCTTGTGAGCTCAAACTGGGACTATGGATTCTATAGGTTGTACAGCTCTAAAGACGACTCATACAAAGAGCTTGATGGATTCATACCTGGTGTAGAAGACAAGAGCTTCTTTGGCAGCAGATGCATAAAGCTCAGAGACATAGAGATTGAGATTGAGAAATGGAATGACACTGAGATCAAGATTGAGACTCATGCAGTCAACTTGTTCTCAACAAATGAGTCTAAGACATCTAGTGACAATGCTGTCATCACAATCAACATCACACAGATGTTCTACAACCACTTCATCAACTTAGCGAAAGGAAAGTTCAGAGACAACTGGAACTCATTCACTGATGTTGAGAATGCAATCAACAACTATGTCAAGAAGTCAATGGTTCGCTATTTCCGCATAAATAGCACGAATGCATTCAAGTTGTACTCTAAGCCTAGCACAGGAACAATCTTGCTAAAAGACAGACCTTCAGACTTTGAGTCATACAATGAGGTGAAGAACTTCACAAGCTCATACTCAACAGTGAATGATGAGATCATCATGAAAGTGAGCTTGACAGACTTGAACAAGACATACTATGCAACATACAGCTTGAGATCTAACAGACAATCATGGACAAAGTGAACGAGAAACTGCTCAATAGCAGATATGCACCAGGCATCGCTACATATGGAATAGATGGAAAGACCGGTCCAGTAGGATCAAATGGAACTTCTATCTACTTCACATCATATGACATGTCTGACAGTGGCCAATACCAAGACGCACTCATCAAGATCAACCAAGGAAGGATTGTGTCAGACAATACCTCTCTGCCTAACACAAGGCCTTATGGAATTGGAGATCTCTTCTTTGATTGTGTAGGAAGCATCTGGCAACTTGTAGAGGACAACACAGGCAACTTCAGTCTCAACTATCTTGCATCAATTGCTGACTTGCTTGACAGTGACTACTTTGATCACTCAAACAACAGAGTGTTCTTGAACTGTGACTCATCAACTGTCAAAGGAATTGATCTTCTGAAAGGTGACATCACTGAAGATCAAGGAACATCAGACTTCACTCTCAGAGTCATCAACAAAGCAGAGAGCTCTTCTTCAGGCAATTACAACTTAGTTAGCATGATTGCTAAGCCTATCAATGATGCAGAGAAGTACTTGAACATTGTCTATGATCAGAATCTTGCTTCATTCAAGTTCATCTCTAACACGAACATCATGGTAGACTGCCCATCTTTCAGTGTAAGCCCTGAGTCAACAGGAGAAAGCAGGATATCCGACTTCTATAGAATAGATCCTATGAAAGACCCTATTGGTCTTCTGCACAAAGTCTACTCAGAATCTACATGGTCTCTTGTCACTGACACAAAGACTGATGGAACTGAAGTCACATACATCCAAGTGACAATTCCTAAAGAGAAGTTCATCTCTTCAGATCTCATAGATGTCATTCCTGATGCTATAAGAGTGAAGACATATGTGTCTAACAACTGGAAAGCTGAGTACTTGTTTGAGACTGCTAATGCTAAAGAGATTGTGAGTGATGATGAGACTTACAAGATCAAAGTTGGAGAGAATGCTGCTAGCGCAGAGACTGATGCAAAGGTAAGTCTTATCAAAGGAATTGAGATCTACATCAAGAAAGCTTAAGAGACGAAGAGATGAAGCTTAAGGATCAACTTGAGAGTCAATACCAAGGATTGCCAGGACTCGGAGTGAATGGCAAAGAAGGTGAAGAAGGAAGGAAAGGAAGATCGATATACATAGGCCATGTCAAAGACTTCTTTGACAATAGGCAGCTCACGGAAGAGGAGCTTGTGTACATCAGAGTGAAGCTTCAAGAAGAGTATCCTGACACATACTTCTTAGACAGCTCATTCTTCTATAGGGACTTGCAAGAAGACATCGATCAGATGACTACATTCTCTATAAAGAATGCTATGCAGATTGATGCATCCATCTTCATCAGAGAGTATCAGAGGAACACTGCCGGAAAGTATGTTCCTAAGAAAGGATATGGAAGGCCATTGTCTCTGAATGTCTTCAACTTGAAGCTTGATCCTGACTATCTTGCACTGAGAGAGCGAAACCAAGGAAAGACTAACTACAACAAGAAGTACACAGAAGATGTCATCATTCCTACTAACTTGAGCAACACATACCAGGAAGGAGACATTCTCTATATCCTTGATGATGAGACTGACAACATCATCATGTACATCATAGTGTCTCCTGACATGCTAGGATGCACATTTGACTACTTCCTTAAGAAGGAGTTCACAAAGTGTTCATCTCTGATCTCAGCATTCACACTCAGGAATGACAGAGTGAGAGTGATGAAAGACCTTGTGCTTGCTGATGTGTCAATCAACAAAGCTCTCATTGAAGGAAATGATGAGAGAGTAAAGTCTAGGAGATACATCTCTAACTTCATCTCTAAGAATGCTCTCAAAGACTATCCTTTCTCAATCATGAGAAATGAAGAGAAAGGCTTAGATGCATTCAGTCTCATGGCAGACACTAACACTTTCAGCACAAGCATTAGAGAGAATGGATCTATAGAATGGACAGATGGCTCAACCAAGTGCATCGATGCTGTCCTTGTGTCACCTACATCTATACAAGCTCCTAACTTGTATCTCAAGAATGTATGGTCTAATGTCAACATTCCTGAGTACAACACTGATGACATCATCTTCATTGACTCTCTCCATGTCTCTACTCCAAGAAGCTCTGAAGTGAAAGTAGTTGATGAGAGTGACATTCAAGTCACCATAAGCTATGATAGGTTCTTCAACACTATCAGCAACACTTTCAGATATGGCATAGAGGTCTATGACATTGACTCTAAGAAGGTCTTAGACAAGATGGTAGACAACCCTGATCTGCTGCAAATCAACTTCAGCTCAAAGATCAAGGAGTTCCCTGATGGAAAGTCTATATACAAGATCATCTCTTTTGTTGAGGGTGAAGGAATTGCAAGGTACTACTCATATCCTTCACAAATTGATATCAACTATAGCAGAAGCCAGAAGAAGATCCTAAGCCATACATACTCTGAAGCAGATGTCTCGGACATACTGACAGACTCAGACGGATTCACTTTCTCATGCGATGAAGTGAAGTGTGAAGAGACTAAAGGAATTGAGCTTATCATCAGCACTGAGAAGTACAACATCACTGAGATCTATGTGAACAACAGGAAGGTTGTGTCAACTAACCAGCCTAGTATCTCTTCTTGGTGCAAGCTCACTCAGTCATCTGTCACATCTAAAGAAGCTGTGCTTGTGTTCGATGTGTCTTCGAACTTTGCAACAGTTGAAGGAAGGCAAGAAGATGTGCCATCTCTATATGAGTACTTGAGAAAGATCGGATCTGACACTGATGAAGGAGGATTTGGTGTTGAGATAGGAGAGCACATTGTAGAGACACAAGAGAGAACATTCTCAATCATTGTGTTTGGAACAGATCCAAATGGAGTGCAAGGAAACAGTGTCAATGCGACTTATTCATTCACTCAGCCAGGATTCAAGAATCCTTTGCAGGACATTCCTATCACACTGACACACTTGACTAGAAGCAACAATCTTGAAGACAGCAACAGGAGTGATGCAGGAGTCCTTTGCAACCAGTTGCAGATCTTCACTGAGGTTGGCATATCTGGATTTGACAATGAGAACTGGGGCACATATCTCAAAGATCCTACTCTAGAGATCTATGTAGAGCTTGACTCTGACATTGCAGAAGTCTATGAGAACAAGACCTACTTCAATGAGACAAACATCAACAACTTCCATGCATACTCAAAAGAGAGTTTGAGAGAGTTCAAGAACAATGCTGTCAGGATGGACTTCTCATGGATTCCTAATGACACTGAGATCTCATTTGACTCATCTCTCTCAAAGATGAGTGAGATAGTGAGAAGACACAAACTTGAGTGGACAGCATCTATTCCTGATAGAGCTATCCAGCTTGAGGCTCATGATGGATGGATTCGCCTTGACTCTAGCATATTCACTTCTATTGACAACATGTCAAATCCTTTTGAAGGAGAGACGCCACTTGACATCAACTACTCTATCGTCAAGTCTCTGAGAAATGGAGAGAACTGCATTGATGGAATCACATTTGACATGGCAACTAACAGCAAGAAGATCAAGATAAGGACCCTTGCTGAGATTGCTAATCCTATACCATGTGAGATGAACTTCAGATGGAAAGTCTGGAAGATTGCTGTGAGAGGACACCTCAAAGATGAGTACACAAAAAGTGAAGATGAGCTTGTGTTCACAAAGAGGATTGGATTCATATCAAAGAAGACATCATCGAGCAATCTGAGACTCATTGTGAATCCTGTCTCTATGACAGCTGCACCTATTTCAGAGGAATCCTCTATCAGTCCTATCCTTGGTGCTATCAAGAAGACTGGATCAGAAGACAATGTGAAGATCAAAGTTGGCATTGAAGACCTTCCATGGAAGCTCAAGAGTGAGTATGCACAGAAAGGATATGAAGACATCTACTCAAGATACAAGGTCTATGGAATGAATCCTACTTCCATGAACAGGAGCATTCCTGACATTGCTTCATACTATCCTAAGAAGAAGTACCTCCAAGACAATGTGCAGAGCTTGTACATAAGTCCTAGGTCACTCAAGAAAGAGATCAACGAGAATGTCCTTGATGACTTAGACTCTTCTTTCATCTCTCTCACAAAGAGACTGTCAGGAATGGCATCATCATTCCAGAACTTCTTCAACATCTACTTGATTGACTTGTCTGAGAAGACTAACATTGGCAATGAGAAAGATCTTCTTTGCTCATGGTGGAATGTGTCTGTCATGAATCCTGAGAAGCGTGACAATGACTTCAACTTCTACTACAATGACAAGCTGTATGATGCAGACAAGTACAACCAATGGAATCATGTGTCTCCTTTGCTTAGTGAAGAGAGTGCAGACATTCGATTGGTAGACTCATCAATGCACTTGTCAAGAAGGACATGGAACTTTGAGTATGAAGTCAATGATGCATATGTTGACTCAATTGTGTCAGGCGGCCTTATCACAAAGTCTGGAAATGGATATGTGTTTGCAAAAGATGTTGAAGGAATAGATCAAGGACAGTATGCGTCAGATGGATTGCTTGGAGTCAAAGAGACATATGAAGCATTTGATGTCTCTCTTCTCAATGTGCCTCACATCCAGACAATGGCATCTCCGACTAGCGTGAAGCTCAAGTCGAACGACAATGAGCTCTTCAGGAGCTTCCTGTTTGACATGTCATGGATCTATCCGAACTTTGTGACATACAATGACAATGTCAACCTATATCCATACTACATGGTGAACTCATATGTTGCATACCAAGACTCTAGAATGATGAAGATGTTCATTGATGCATTTGATGCTGACAACAATCTTGACATGAAGTCATTCATCAAAGGAGAGATTGATGGATATGACACTAAGTCTCTGTTTGCTGGAGAAGAGAGAGTCACATGGACAGACTCAATATCATCTGTGACATATACATGGAATGAGAGAGAAGAGTCTTTCAATGACTACATTGAGCACAAGATTGAAGATCACATATTCACTTACTCAGACACTGGAGGCATCTCAATAGAGAACTCGACATCTAAGATCAACATGCTTGTTCCTTACAATGTCTTGTACAACCTGTATCCAAGAGTCCTTGCAAACACAGATGCAAACTGTATCAACATCTTGATGCTTCAAGAGCCTACAATCTCAGATGAGACCTCATATGCACTGAAGAAGCACTATTTCAGCATCGGTGATGGATACTACAAGAAAGAGAATCCAGGTGACACTGATGGAGACATCCTTGAGATTCTGCCACCATGGAACTACGACTATTCTGAATAAGCAACAAGAGGAAGCATCAAGCTTCCTCTTTCTGTTTCTCATCTTCAAGCGAAGAAGTCAATGATCTTCTCAAGCATCAGAGCTTTCTTCTTGATGCAGAAGTCAATGATCTTCTCAATCAGTGCTTCATCATAGTCGAATGAAGGCTTCCATATCTTGTAGAAGTAGTCTTTCTTGCCAGGGAACTGAACAACGTCACAGAAGATCTCAACATTGTCAAATCCATACACATGCCTGAGAATGTATGCATACATGTACAGCTGTATAGTGAACAGATTCATGTCACAGTCATCTAAGTGTGAGCATGGACCTAAGAGCTTCTTCCAGTGATTCTTGTCTTCAATGTCTTCGTTGTTCTTCCAGTCAACAATGAGGATCTTCTTGTCTTTTGAGAAGATTGCATCGAATCGTCCGCTGATCATCCATGTCTTTCCATCCTTCACTATTGGCATTCCTACACTAAGCTCTCTGCACTCAAATGTGAGACCTTGTGCTTTCATAGCTTCAAGAGCTTTGTCTATTCCTTGGAACTTCCTAGCCATGATCTCATCAGACTCATGATCAAGCTTGAAGATGGCTTTCTCTTTCTCAGACTTGCCTTCAAGTATCAGTCCGCAGTAAGAGTCTACACAGTTTCCTCTTGCTTTGCTGATCTCTCCTCTCCTAGACCACTCTTCGATGATTTGCTCAACAGACATCTGGTAGTACTCAGAGTTCTCATTGTTGAAGTGCTTGTCATGAGTCTTCTGAGCAACTGCTTGCTTGTCAAACTCTTGCTTGACTAGGTCTTTGATCTCGGATATGCTCAGCTTCACATATCCTTCTCTCTTTCCTTTCATAAAGATCTCTTTGCTCTTCTCTTCTATTCGTTCTTTGATACTCATCTTGTCTGTCAACTGTACATTTTCGAGTCTGTCCATATCTTAGAGATTGCTTCAGCTCTCTTGTCTTTGTCAAGATCTTTGTCAATCTTCTGGATCTGCTTGAACACTTTGTAGTACATCTCGTGTGTGTATCCAGTGAAGTAGATAGACACAATTCCTCTTATCTTGTCTAAGAATGTGATCTGATGAGGCTTGCTCAAGAACATGCAGTTTGAGGTCTCATCTCTTCTCACATCATAGCATGGACAATCATCTGCTGTGAAGTCTGGAACATATCTGCCTACATAGTAAGATTGCCAGAAGCTGTCCAGAAGGTCGCCAGAGTCCCCAGGTTCGACCGAAAGCTCTTCTTTGTATTTCTCATCATCTGCGATGCAAATCGCTACCCTGCTCAGTTTATAGAGCTTTGAGAGATCCGGCTTCTTGTCTTCTTTCTTCTCATCAAGTGTCTCTCCACTCTCGAGCTTTGCTATAGCATCTAGAGCTCCTGCTACAAATCCTGATATCAGAGCATAGAAGTCATCATTTGATATGACACTTCCGTCATTTCCTGCAAGCTCACCTTCGGATATGAAGATGATCGGATTAGAGCAGACTACTTCTCCAACATATGCGGTGATGATAGGATTGTAGTTCCATATCTCCTGTGATCCTTTCTCGTAGTAGATCCTGACATTCTCTCCTACTTTGCCTAGGAACTCAAACCCATGCTTTGCATCCATTATGGCATAGTCATATGGCCTTCCTTTGAACACTTCATCAAAGAATGCATCATCAAAGACCTGACTTGTTGACTTGTCAACTGACGCTTTGAACAATGCTCCTTGACTAGAGCAGAAGAGAACATTCTTAGCTTGCCTCATGTATGTCATATAGGCAAAGTTGATCTCAGTTTAGCAAATCAGGTCAAGTGTTTCTTGATACATATTCCAATAAGCATATCCTATCTTGATAATGAAATTGCGTCCTGTCCAGACAAAAGTCTGTCCAAACTGTGGCATATCAGAAAGCGACTTTGACATATTCAGAGCACCTTCAATGCCTCAACTGAAAGCTCAGTACAAGAGCATGAAGACATCAACAATCATTCTTGAGAAGAGGAGAACTCGAAACACTACACAAATCACATCTCTGTTCTGAATGACACTCAACAAGGACAAAGCTAAGTTCTCACAAGTCATAGGCTACAAAGACTCAGACTCAATGCATCTCCTCTTTGAGATCTTGCAGTTCCTAGAATTGCAGAAGAATGAGACTCTTGAGTTCAACATGCCTGAGATCAACCTTCACACAAAGACAAGGATTGATGGAAAAGCACAGCCTCTCATAGACAAGCTTACTGAAGATGGATACATTGAGAAGATGAAGCATGGAAAGATGAGAGTGATCAAGAATCCATGGCAATGAGAGAACAATGCTTTAGAGACAACAAATGCACAGCATATCGCTGTGCATTCTTAGTATAGTGAAAGATGTAGATCTCTTAGTATCCTTTACTCCAGATGTCAGTGTTTGCTAATGCTTCTTCTCTGCCTTTAGGATCATCTTTGATGTTAGGGTTGCCGGCATTCTGTCTCATTCTCTTCTCAGATCCTTCTCCATATCTTGCCATGTAGCCCATTAGCAAATGTGCAATAGGATCACTAAGCTTGTGGAATGTATCTTCTTTGTCTGGACACTGCTTTGCAATTGCTGCTATCTTCTGTACGATGTCGTATGCATACTTGTTGATGAGCTTGTAGTCTAGACCATATTCTTGAATGATCCTCTTGAAGTACTCGCTTATCTCTTCTGGTGAAGTGTTAGTGTCAAAGCTGTCAATTGTGTCATCTTTGCCGAATGTAGACTCTTTCAAGAGTGCAATGTTCCTCTTGTACTTAGCTATCTTAGTCTCAAGAAGCTCTGAAGTGAATCTGTCAAACTGATCCTTAGTGTATCTAGTAGTCTTGCTTGCCATTACTGTGTCAAAGTTGCAGTTTCTCTATTTATCAAGTACAATCACTCAATGAAGACACTGATGTCCATGATGTCAATCTTCTTGAGCTTCTTCTCAGGCCATTCTATAGCAAAGATGAAATGGTCAGGATCAATCTCTTTCAGAGGCTTTCCTTTGTATGTCACATCATCACTATAGAGCTTGAACTTGACTGTCTTCCTTTCAGGCTCAAGAAGCTCACACTCGGTCTTGAAGTACTTCTGAAGATCTGTGTCTTGAGACAATCTGTACTCAAAAGATGTGTCTTCACTTGATCCTGACTCTTCTTCATCAGGATCAAAGCATCCTTCTGTCATTTGCTGATACAGCTCATCGTCATCATCAAGGAATTGGTTGTTGAGAGGTGAGTTCATCATATGCTAGTGTCAGTGTTCTTGAGTTTGCCCATTTATCAAGAACACGGATGGCTAAATCTGACACTTAGCGAGAAGACTACTTCTTGTTGCTGCCTTTCCTGATCTTGATCTTGCCTACTTTGTCAATGTAGATGTCACCTTTGTCGATCTTCTTGATCAAGATAGCTTTGAGCCTCTTCTTCTCTTTGCCTGACATGATGTGCTTGTGCTCATCGAAGTAGGCTTGCTGCTCATTTGCAAACACATAGTCAAAGAGACTTGCTTTCAGCTTTGCTTGCTGAGTCTTCTTGTACTCTTTGACTTCTTGCTCCATGAGAGCTCTCTGTTCTTCTGTCTGGATTGATGGTATCTGGCTCTTTCCATCTACAGAAGATGTCAAGTCTTCAAACTGAGCGAACTTAGTAGTGTCACTAGTGTTTCCTGTGCTCGTAATAGAAGGCATCTGAGAAAGGCCATATGATTCAAGTGTGCTCTTCACATCATCACTCATGCCTGTGAAAAGATGCTCAAACTGGTTTGCTGGCATCATGTAGTCTTGTTGTGTATGTTTGTATGTTCTATAGAGAATGTATGTTGCTGTCCAACGATGTGACTATGCTTGCTGGAAAGTCTTGCTTTCCAAGACGCTTCCATCCTTTTGCAAATCCATTTGAACAGACACTACTGAAGAATGCAAAAGGATTGTTGCCTTTCTCTGGATCGAATCGATCCCAATAGAGTATGCAATCCATTATAGCAAACTGTATGCAGTCTTTCTTGTCTTCAGGATCGTTGTAGTGAAGTCGATTGCTTATGTTCTGTGCAATCAGTATGATCATTCCAAGAGCTTTGTCTGTTAGCTTTCCTTGAGCTTTGCTTTTGAGCATCTCTTCATACAACCTAGCATTCTGGACATAGTTCCTGCCATCTTTAGTGGCTTTCACACCTTCTAGATTTGTGATCTCTTCATACATTTCTCTGATTAAAGGGTTCAACATTTAGTGGATAACTATGATCTTCTATCATTGTCCCCTCATTCTGATTCACACTTTGCGCATTTTCTCAACCAAATCACTCAGAAGATGTGCTTTCAATCTCTTTGATTTGGTTGAGAAGATCTAAGCTCTTCTTTGAGAGCCTCTGAGGCATCTCATACTCAATCTCAACATAGTGTGTTCCGAAGCTGTTACGATTCATGAAGCGATCAAAGTCACTCCTTGGTGAGGTCTTCAAGCCTCGGCCTATTGATATCCTCTTTCCTGGCTCAGACATCTTCTCTACATTGAAGACATAAGGAACTCCATCAGGCATGTCTACAGATGCTTTGCAACCTGTGAGAGCATCAATCCAATTGACTTTGACTTTCTCTATGATGTCACATCCTTCAATCTTGTATCTCTCATGATCATAGTTGTAGAATGGGAACACAATGAATCTGCCTGCTGTTCCTTGAGGATCTCTAGCATCATGTCCTCTTCCTAGCATCACTATTGGCTCATTCTCGGGCCATCCAGGCTCAACATGTATGCCAATGATCTCATCTTGATCTACAAATCCTGTCTGGTTGCAGGTCTTGCAAGCATGCTCAAACTTGTATCCTAAGCCATTACAGTGAGAGCAAGGCTTTGTGATCTGAGAGATGCCACCTGCCCAAGTCTTAGTCTCTACTTCAACTCCTGAGCCTCCGCAGTATGGACAGTTCATCTTGCCATGGCCACCTGCTCCATTGCAGTCAGGACATCTCTTCTTGAGTCTCACTTTGACTTTCCTGTCTGCACCATTGATGATCTCATTCATGTCAAGAGGAAGCTTGATCTGTATGTCAGCTCCTTTGAGGTCGGCAGGGTTCTTCTTAGGAGATCTGGGACCGCCTCTGAACTTAGCTGATGTTCTCTCACTGAACATGTCTTCGAAGCTACCAGGGCCAAATGGAGAGTTAGGGCCAAATGGATTGAATCCATTGAACATGTCTTCAAGATTCATGTCGAAGCCTCCATTGTCATATCTAGATCTCTTCTTCTCGTCACCAAGAGTCTCATATGCTTCATTGATCTCAGCCATCTTAGACTCAGCAGCCTTCTTCTCTTCGTCAGACTTGTTCCCTTGGCGATCAGGATGGTACTTGATAGAAAGCTTCCTGTATGCTTTCTTGATCTCATCTTGTGTAGCAGACTTGTCTACACCTAGTATGCTATAGTAGTCTTTCATTTAGTCTTAGTGAGTGTATTCTATTGTATCTATAAATGACAATTCTGTTTAGAAAGAGAATGCTTGCCATTTCACAATGACAAGCATCCAAAACCATTTCCACTTGGTGTATAGTGAGACCTTTAGTCAAGGTCGCTATTGTCAATCTGGCAGGTTGCATACTTCTTGTCCTCAGGAAGGTCAATCCATGTGCTGTAGAGGATGGGTCGGCAGTCATTCCTGGTGCAGCCAGTCTCGTAGCGGTATGCATACTTCATCAGCATGATCTCTTTGTCATTGTTGGTGATAGGACCATGGTGAGGATAGAACTTGACAGGGTACTGGCCAAACTTCGAGCGCATTGCAATGAGTCTCTCTCCATCGATGTCTTCGCGGTTCTTGACCTGTCTCTCGGTGAGACCTTTGCCGTACTTCTTCAGGTATCTCTTAGCAACCATGTCTTTCTCACTCATAGTAGTCAGCTTGATGAGATCTTTGAAGATGGCCAGGTTGAATCGAGCTTTCTTGAGTTCGGCATGGTTCGCAATGATTGTGTCCTTCATTGAAGCCGATGAGTTGAGACCCATCTTCTCGAGCTGTGCACAGACCTTAGATGCGGTTCTCCAGAGCTTCTGGCAATTGGCCTGGCAGACGAAAGCTATCATGTCTGCGAAGAATGTCTTCATGCTCTTCTCTGACTCAAGGTTGTATGTCTTCTTTGTGCTTCTCATGAAGAGCTTGATAGAGTCATTCATGAGAACTGTCTGCAAACTGTGATTGTTCAGTAATGCAATTGTCTGAGTGTTGTTGTTTGTTGTTGCCATAATTGTTGTTGCTTAATTGTTGAACTTGTTGTTTGTTGTTTGTTTGATGTTGCAAATGTACTAACTTTCTGCGACATAGAGAAACAATTTGATGAAAAAGTGACGCTTGTTAACACACTTTAACACGTACCTATTGTCCGATATTGTTCAATAAGAGTCTTATTGAATTGATATTCAACAACTTATATGATTTGAGCTGATTCTTGAGATTGTCCAATCAAAGGTCAACGAATCTTACATAAAGCCCTAATTCATGATAAATGGACAAACACGTGCATAGGCCTGTGCACATACATTATTGAATAGACATGCGCATTGACTCTAACTTAAAGAAAGGAAGATCTATACTAGAGAGCTTGAAGACAAAGAGGTCAGGAAAAGTGATCAATGAAGATCAAGTGACTGACATGAGCTATGTTCCTGAGCCACAAGGACAGAATGTCCCTCAAGCAAAGCAGAGTCTAGACAAAGATGAGAAAGATGCTCTCATGAAGCAGTATCCTGAGTACTGGAACTTCGAGAAGATGTGGCACCCTGAATACAAGAAGCTATGGCAGAATGCAAGCAGCTACTCAGAGAAGCAGCAAGTAGAGATCATCAATGACATCATCGGTCAAGCTGCAACTGCGCTAGGCCTCAATTGGGATTGGATCAAAGATGACACATACTTGTTTGGATTCTATCTCATCAATGGCAGTGAGAAGAACATGATCATCAAAGTCCCTTATGACTTCAGCTTTCCTAGCTTGAGGACAAAGTTGCTCAACTGGTTCAAGAAGACCAAAGAAGTGAATCCTGGAAAGAAGAAAGCTATCAAAGTGAGTGAGAGCTTCGGCCAAGCTGTGAAAGGCAACACTGGAAGCATTGAGAATGCAGCTGGAGAGTTTGATGCTGAAGTGAGTCCTATTGAGTTTGGCAGAATCATAAGAGAAGGACTTGTTGATCTCCACTACAAAGAGCTTAGCAGAGAGGAGTTCTTCAAGGACAACTCTTTTGTTCCGTGGTCATGGGTAGGCGTCGACTGGAATAGCATTGACCAGAACAATGAATTTGTCATATCTCTTGGCGATGGGCCTGTTCCTCTCCAAGTCACTATCACAGGCAAGAATCGGAATGGAAGATGTGAAGCATTCTTGATGTTCAGTTACCTGAAAGAAGACTACAATCTTCTAAGGCTTGGATCAATCTTCCATCTAGGAAAGAGTGACAGGAGAATGACAACATCATATGCATATAACATTGTTGAACTCTTGGCTAACATCAGGAAGCACTGGAACAAAGTCTCTACCGAGATCATCAGAGGCTATGTGCCTTACAACAATGAAGAGGCATTGACTAAGAGTATCATAGCTTTTTGTGTCGGCGATGTTCCTTATCTGAATGAAGGATTTGGACAATCAGTGAAGAGTAAAGATCAATCTGTCAGTGACATAGTTGGAGAGCTTAGTGAGAAGACAATCAATGAGTTCATCGACAAGATCAAAGACTATGCAATAGAGATTGGATGGACACCATTCGACTTCTATGACTTGAAGCACAGCTACTTCGATGAAGAAGGCCAATGGGGCTTTCCTGACGATCTTAGAGACATGCAATTCTGCTTGTACTCAAGAGAAAGTGATGACTTTGGCAACAAAGGTCTCATAGTGCTCCTTAGCTTTGATCTTGACTGCATCAACACTTGGCACTCAATACTCATTCAGCTTAAGTATGTAGATCCAGATACACAAGACACTTATGATGGAGACATCATATCAAGAGGCCATACTTTCACAACAGAAGCGCTGACGGTCATAAGCAACATACTTGAGAGAGCTACACATCTCAGAGAGAGTGGAACATTCAGATGCTTCAATCATCTTGATCCTGATGAAGCTCTGAAAGTTGACAAATCGATTGCAAAGCAACTTTGCATCAACATTCCAGATAACTGGCTTATCACTGAAGGATTTGGAGCAGGAGTGAAGAGCACAAGTGTAGACAAGCCTCATGAGATAGCAAAAGCATTTGACAGAAAGATGGATTCAAGAGAGTTCTCACTTGATCTCAAGGAGATAGCAATGGACAATGGATACACACCAGTGTCTGTTGAATGGGATGACTATGGCCATCCAAGAGACTTGATGCCTGAGACATTTGTAGAGACAAAGAAGAACTCAATATCATGGGCATCATACTTCGGATTGTACTCTAATGAGAGCTTCTACCTTTGCCTGAAAGTGACATATGGAGGAGTAGATGATGACAGCATGTTTGTAGGATATGATCTTCTTGTGTCTACTAATGCTGACAAGACAACAACTAGCAACGCAACGTTCTATACATCTACACTCTTTGACAACAGATCTTTCAACATGTCAACATCATCACTTGACATGCTCTCAAGAGTCTTGCAGAAAGCAAAAAGCAGCATAGACAAGATCGAGGAGATATGCAAAGACAAGATGATTGGTCAATTTGCATCTTTTGTGAATCCTGACACTCCTCTCTACAAAGTTGGAAAGCTCATCGAAGAAGCGCACTTGAACGAAGGATTTGGAGTAGGTGTCAAGAATGCACCATTGACAAAAGGTGATGTGATTAGAGAGATCTCATACTTAGACTGGTTCACATTCACCGAGAAGCTCATGAACAAGATTGCATATAGCAACTTGCCATTTGCTTTCACTCAGTCTCCTATATTCGAGATAGGAAGAGTGTATGTTCCTCTAGATGAAGAATCTGAGCCAGAAGAAATGAAGTTCATGATATTCAGCAAAGAGGATTACCTAGAGTCTACCGAAGAGTACCTTGAGGACGGTCAGAAAGACATCAAGATCTCACTCATGCTGCAGAAAGGACCTGAGGCATCTATGTTTGCTCTCTCTGTTCAAATTGAAGATGAAGATGACACTTGCAAGAGTAAGACACTCCATTTTGGCCAGAAGAACTACATGACACATGTCTCTATAGAGAGACTAATGAGCTTCTTTGAGATCTTGTCAAAGATGAATCCAGGAATGGACATAGCATCAAAGTTCGCGAAGATCACTGATGCCACAGATGAGTCTGCAAAGAATGCAAGAGACATTCTCCAAGGATACATTGATGATCTCAGACTCAATGAAGGATTTGGGCAGAAGATCAAGAAAGAGAGAGGAGACATGACAGATGAGGAATGGAGAGATCATCTCAACAAGATGAGAGCTAAGGACTTTGACTACACTAGCAGAGAGTTCATCCACAGATACTGCAAGAAGACTCATGTGTTGAAGTCTAAAGGAGGATTCATGATAGGAGAAGTGCCATGCTATGACTATGACAAGTATCTGCACATACTTTCAGACTTCTTGAGGAAGAATGATGTTGAAGTTGACGGAGAGCTTCACATGCAATTGTATCCTGAAGACGAGACAATATGCATAGAAGACAACTCTAGCCTGTACGCAAGAATCAGAGATCTAGGAGAGATGTACACAGAGATGTTCAAGTACAATGCTATAGACACTATAGGTCTGTTCATGAGAATGGCATCTCTGATATACAATAGGAGACTAGACAACGGTGATCTCAAGTCTGAGTTCTTGACATCTCTTCAAAAGCACCAGGAGCTCAATGAAGGATTTGCTACAAGTGTCAAGAGAGATGCTGCATCACCTGATGTGAATGGCACACTAGGAGACTTCTCAGGAAAGAAGATGGTATGGGATGAATGGAGATCCAATCTCATTGAAGCACTGGAGAAGAACGGAATTGAGAGAGATGACACAGGAAAGACTGCAGGAACATTCATGGTGAGTGGAACAGCAGGAATCTCTTACATTCTTGACTTGCCTCTTGATGATAATGGATTGATGCAGAGATTCAGTCTGTGCATAGCCGGAGACTATGAGCATGAGTATGAAGGATTCTATCTCATGTTTAGCATTCTCAACATTGGCGGTGGATATGTCTTTCCTAGGAGCATGAACATCACTCCTGCCTCATTCAAGCGTTGGTACAACTCTTACTTTGGATCAATGAAAGATGCAGGCCACAAGACTTATGAAGTCACTCCTGCTGCATACAACTGCATCTTAGAGCTCATACTTGATCTTCACAAGAACTTGGACATTGTGAAGAAAGTTGTTGAAGCTAACAAAGATCAGATGAACAAGCAAGGATCAATGGGTATCAAGAAGATTGTGAGCAACATCATGCTTTCAATCCAATAGGATGAGCCTGTTGAACTCAAATCGCTTTTGTTGGTAGACTATCATCTATACAAGCAACAAGTCAGCCATAGGCTTCTAAACGGCCGATAGCTGACTTGTTTGTGTGTTAAGATGTGTTGTATGCTACTTCACCTCTTCGAAGTCTGCATCTTGGACTTGATCAGTTGATGAAGATGTATCTTGAGCAGGTTGCTCAGCTTGTGCCTGGGCTTGCTGTCCAGTTTGATAAAGTCTGGTAGCAATAGGTGCAAATGCATCCTGGACATCTTTCATGAGCTTCTCAGCTTCATTTGCATTCCTTGTCTTGATTGCTTCATTCAGAGCATCAAGCTTAGGCTGCACCGTATTCTTCTCAGCTTCAGTGATCTTATCACCTGCTTCTTTGAGTGTGTTCTCAATTCCATATGCAAATGACTCACATTGATTGAGCTTCTGGATTTCAGCCTCCTTCTTCTCATCTTCAGACTTGTGAGCTTCAGCTTCAGCTTTGATTCTCTCAATCTCATCTTTGCTCAAGCCACTCTGACCGGTGATAGTGATGTGCTGCTCCTTGCCTGTAGCCTTGTCTTTAGCAGAGACGTTCAAGATGCCATTAGCATCAACATCAAAGCTTACTACAATCTGAGGCACTCCTCGCGGTGCAGGCATGATGCCGTCAAGCATGAACTGTCCAAGAGACTTGTTGTCTGCTGCCATAGGACGCTCACCTTGCAGGACATTTATCATCACCATTGACTGATTGTTCTCTGCTGTGCTGAAAGTCTCTTCTTTGTGAGTAGGAATAGTAGTGTTTGCTTCTACCATCTTTGTCATCACTCCACCCATTGTCTCAATGCCAATGCTCAGAGGTGTGACATCAAGAAGAAGGATATCAGAACCAGGACCATCAGTGTTTCCTGCCAGGATGTTAGCTTGGATAGCAGCACCTTGTGCAACTGCAAGGTCTAAGTCTGCACTCTTGATGAGCTTGCATTCGAACTCCTCTTCAAGTCTCTTCTGCACATAAGGAATACGGCATGATCCACCTACAAGCACAATGCCATTCAGATCAGTCTTGTCAATCTTGGCAAGCTCAACAGCTTTCTTTGCACAGCCAATCAAGCGATCAACAAAAGGCTTGATGATTTGCTCGAACTTAGCCTTAGTCAGATTGAACACTAGGTGCAGAGGACCATTCTGGTTAGCGGTGATGTAAGGCAAGTTGATCTCAGAGTTTGCAGTGCTAGAAAGCTCAATCTTTGCTTTCTCTACAGCTTCAATGATTCGAGTCATTGCTTGTGGATCATTGTTGAGATCAATTCCATTCTCTTTCTTGAACTCATCTGTCACATACTTGGCAACTGCATTGTCAAGGTCTGCACCACCAAGCCACATGTCACCATTAGATGCCAGAATCTCTACAACATCAGAGTCAATGTCTGCAACTGAGTCATCAAGAGTTGATCCACCGAAGTCTACTACAAGGTACTTGCCACCTTTGCTTCTGTCAATCTTAGATGCAAGCACTGCAGCTGTAGGCTCGGCAATGACACGAAGGACATTCAAGCCGGCAAGCTCACCAGCGGTCTTAGTAGCACGCTTTGCTGCATCAGAGAAGAATGCAGGAACAGTGATGACTGCATCTTTGATCTCTTCACCTGTGTAGTCTTCAGCCATCTTCTTCAGCTTTGCAAGAATGAAAGATGAGATCTCTTCAGGAGAGTACTTCTTTCCTTCAATCTCAATGCGAGGATATCCACCTTCATTGACTACATTGTACTGCACATGCTTGATAGCTTCTCCACACTCATCAAATGTGCGACCCATGAATCGCTTGATGAGATTGATTGTCTCCTTAGACTTGACAATCTGCTGGCGCTTTGCACTAGCACCTACTTTGCGCTCATCTCCTGATATGCTTACTACAGATGGCAAAGTGCGAGATCCATCTTCAGTTACAATCACTGTTGGTTCACCTGACTCAATGATGCACACTTCACTCAGGGTACTTCCAAGATCCAATCCTATTGCTTTACTCATAATATGTGTTAGAATGTTGTTAGTGTTGTTTGTATTGAGGATCTTCTCAGATGATTCTGATTGACCTTCAGTACATATACTGCAAAAAGTGTGCCAAAGTCATCACTTTTGAGCAAAAAGATCACTTTGTTAACACACTTTAACACAAATGGACTCATACACATTCAATGCATGAGTCCATCTCTATAGTTGTGATAGCATCAAGCTATTGCTTAGTCACCATCTTCTTTCTCTTCAATCATCTCTCTGACAAGATCAAGGAACTCATCAAGAATGCTCTGATTCTCAACAACTCTCTCATAGTTGTCTTCAAGCCAGTCTAAGATCTCATCTTCATCATAGATGTCAGGATCCATGTCATCCATGTACTCATCTGCAACTTGCTGGAGATCTTCAAGCTCATCTGTGTCATCTTCACTGCTGTCTGGCTCAATCTCTGACTGTGCATCTAAGTCAATGCCATCATCGTCAATCTCTTCGCCTTTTGCAATCTCATCATCTTCTGTCATCCTACTGGATGATGCTTTGCCGACAATCTCATCAAATGAAGATGGATCTCTAGAGATGATAGGATAGTTCTGCTTCACCCATGCTGAGAACTCTTCAAGATCAAACTCTCCATCATGGTCATTCAGGTACTCTTGTACAATTGTGTCTTTCAGCTTAGGAGAGAGACCTTCACTCAAGAAGTCATGTGTGTTGAAGTCTGTGTCAAAGCTCTCATTAGCTTCAGATGATCCTTCATCTCTGTTCTTTGATGATCCTAGAGGATTTGTAGTTCCTGCAGGACTCTCAGCGGGCTTTCCTAGAGTGAACACTGTGCTTGACACTGAGCTAGGATTGTCCATTCCTTTGAGCTTAGGAACACCTGGCTCAAATGGCTCTGCCTTTGTCAGCTCAACATGCTGATCACGCTCTTTAGGCTTGTCAACTTTGAGATCATACTCAGAAGCATACTTGACATCTTTTCCATCAATGAAGTCCTTGAGATCACCAAAGATGGAGTCATGCATTGCTTTCTCAGAGTTCTCTATTGTTGTGTCACCTTTAGGAGTGCTAGGAGACTCTTTTCCGTAGTCTTGTCCGTACTTGACATCAGTGTTAGGCTCACCTTCTTTTGAGCCGTTCAGGAACTTGTCATTTCCTGCAGTCTTGATGTCTTCTCCTTCTTTCAGCATCATCTTCTTAGCAGCAGCACGAGCTTTAGCATAAGGATCAATGAACCTCAGATCAGGCTTAGCACTTGCATTGACTGCACCTACTTGACCTTGTGCAGGCTGACCAGTAGGTTGCTGTGCATTAGGCTGTCCTTGAGGCTGAGGTGTAGGCTGCTGAGTCGCATTTTGCATCTTAGCTCCAACATACTTAGCAAACTCACCAATGTATGCTACAAGGTTAGTGAGAGTAGGCTGAGTAGTGAATGTCTTCCATATAGCAAGACTTGCTTGTGCACTAGGATCTTTAGTGTATCCAGCAGCATTAGTCTGGATTGTTGCACCAAGCTGCTTCACAACATCTAATGGGATGCTGATTGCACCTGGAGCTTGTCCTTGAACTTGCTGTTGTGGCTGTGCAGGCTGAGGTTGTACTTGTGCTGCAGGCTGCTGAGCAACTTGCTGTGTTGTGTCTTGCTGCACAGGCTGAGCAACTGCATCTTCATTCACTTCGGTGATTCCATGAGATGATGCATATGCATTGAATGCTTCTTGTGATATTGGCTCGAATAAGCTCTTGAATGGCATAGTCTTTCTAATTGTTACTCTTTGTGATCAAGATGATTGCCATCTCCTTACTTCATGCTAATAGCAGCAAGGCGCTCGTCAAGCACATCATTCTTGTTAGCTTTGTACCATGCAATTGAGTACTTGAGTGCGCTGATGCTCTCATTCACTCTCTTGTCTTTCTCAGATGTGAGCTTAGTGTAGCTTCTCAAGCCAGGAATCTCAACATGAGCAGCTTCAAGGATGCCATTGATCTTCTTGATCATCTTGCCAAGTGCATAGTAGTCACCAATGTTCTTCTCAATGTCATGAGCAGCTTTAGCATTCTCAAGAGACTCAAAGATTGCTTTCACTGAAGCCTTGTCTCTCTCGGAGATGTTGCTGTCGCTCAGACTCTCTGTGATTGACACCATCTTGTCTATAGATGCAACATAGCTCTCATTGATAGCTCTGAATCCTGCTGCATACATTCTGGAAGCTTTCTTCTCTCTAACATAGTGTGAGAGACGAGGCATGTCAATTCCTGAAGTTGTAGCTTGCTCATTGATAGATGATCCAAGCTCTGACTTAGACTCCTGGAGAAGCATCATGCAGTTTGACACACCTTTGATGATGTTCTTGCTTGCAGGATCAACTTGTCCTCCAGCTCCTTGTATCTTGCCATTGATTGAGTCCACGGCGAACTTGATAGCTTGTGCAATGTCTTGCAGTCCAATCTTTGCAGACATCACGAACTTCTTGAGTTGCTGGACATCTATGTTGTTGAGTGCACCTTTCTTGATAGCATTGCACACTGACTTCACTTTGTTAGGGTCAGCTTTCCTATTCTCAATCTTCTGATCTGCAGGCTCATTGGTTGCCTGAGGCTGTGTAGGCTGCTGAGGAGCTTGATTCTGAGAAGGCTGAGGCTGTGCAGGCTCACTCTCGATCAAGTATGCCATCTGATCATCTGTCAAGCTCTCTGCTAAGTATGTCAGTTGTCTTTTGTTGAACTTCTTGAATGCCATGACAAATAGTCCTTTGTTTGCGTTTGCCTATTTATCAGCAAAGAGGCTCACCTCGGAAGATGAACCTCTCTAAGCTTTCTCTTTACTGCATTGATGTAGTTTGGATCACTGGCATATCTGATTCTCTTCAAGAAGTGCCAATAGTCTTCTCCATCTCTGCACTTGTACTGGATTCTAGTCTTGTATGCATGCACGCATTCTTCATATGATGAGAAGTGAGCATACATCTTCTTCTTAGAATCATAGATTCCGAACAGGTTATTCCATCTCTTGCAAAGGTTAGACTTGTAGTCTCCTGTCTCTTGCCTTGCTTGAGCAATGACAATGTCTGGATGATGGACACCTTCTCTCACAAGCATCTCATATAGTATAGAGTCTGCTTGATTCAAAGGAATGTTGCAGAATTGAATCTGCACTTTTTGCTTTTGTGTGATATGACTCAATGTGTGTGAGCCATCATCAATGAGCTCAATCTTAGCTCTAGGATTAGAATAGAATGTTGACTTTAGATTAGCATTAGAAGATGTGAAGAACACCAAAAGTGAAAGAATGATTGTCAACTTCAAAGTAAGGTTCCTAACATGTCTTGTTGTCGTTCTGTAAACTTGTCTCATAGTGTCTGATATTACATTTAGTAAGACTAAGACGTCATTGCTCAAGTGCATCAATGTCTATAGCCTAATTGCAAAAGCTTAGCTTTAAGGTTCTCAAGAACAAAATGAGCAACTCTCAAAGTTGAGCTCGCATATATGAATCATTTATCGAGAAATGGATGAAAAGGCCAATCTTGAGAATCTTGAGGGTCTTGAAAGGCTCAGAAGGAACTCGGCTCAGGAGATCTTGAAATGTTCAAATTCGAAAACCATTTTGTGGTGATCTTTCTTCATCTTCAATCTTCATTTTGATTCTATATACTTAGATCTAAGTTCTCTAAGTTTGATTCAGGATTCAGAATCTTATATCGAGAATCTCAAATCTGATTCAACTTTTGACCAACTTTTTGCAACAAAAAGTGCACTTTCTTCATAAGTGATTGAATGCCAATACATTTCCAAATGGCACTTTTTCATACATTCCTGATGAGCAAATTGTGCCCGATAAATACGAAAACCGTAAGAAAGGTTCATTTAGGGATATGCCAAACATTCCACTTTTCGGCCAGATAGGACAAAGATCAGGCTACACAACATACAAGACATCTTCAAGCGTGACTCAGTTCAAGTATGAATGCTCTAATGTGTCGCTTGAAGGACAGAACTCTCTTGCATTTGATGATGGAGAGCTTAAGCTTCTTGACTCTCAAGGCAATGTAATCACATCACTAGATCTCTCAGAGGCAAATGGATTTCCTATCACAACATGGAACACCGGCTCTCTGACAATCAATGCTCATGAGGCAAAGCTCATAGACGGAATCGAATTTGGCAAGCTTCTTAAAGAGTCATGGTTTCAGATTCCTGACATGTACTTTGAGCATGGCCTTGCAGAAGATGATCAATGGAATGACTATGTCAATGTGTCATTCATATTGAGATGCAACATAGGCCTTGACTTGAGAGAGTTCATTGTGAAGACGTCTATCAAGAAAGGAGAGAGCAACTTGCCTCTTGTTGACAGAGTGAATCAGCTTCTTGAGAAGATAGGAATTGGAGACAGTCTGAAAGCATCTATAGAAGAGTCAATCGATGCAGATGGATCTATCCATCACTACCTGGTCTTCAGATCATATGTAGAAGGATATGACTTCATTGTTGCAGACTTGAGATTCAGTAACATAGAGATTGTTCTTACAAGCTTGATGACTTCAATAAGCTCTTCTGCTTCTCAACCTGCAGGCTCTACAGAGAATGAGAACAATGTAGTCTTTGGAGATGGAAAGACTCTAGCATCTACTGTTCCTCAGAATGATGCAGAAGGAAATGAGCCTCCTACCGCATTAGGCCATTATGACAGAGATTGGAGAACTCTGTACTTGCAAGAGACTGCTAATCACTTCTATCAGGTTGAGATGGGAGGAGATCCAGTCGATCTGGGACAGTATGACAACACTGGAGTGATAGACAATGACTCATCAGAAGATGATGTCCCAGACTCATCACAAGATAGTGCTCCAGATTCATCTGCAAGCGTTCCTGAAGACTCATCTACAGATGATAGCTCTGTGATCACTAAGATACCTGCAACATATGTGATTGTTGAAGAGAACAAGTTCTTGAGTGTTCCTGCATTCAAGTATTGGAATGGTGCTGCAAGATGTTGGTTCTTTACTGCATCTATGCCAGATGACTCTAGCAATGCTTCATCTCTTCTATTGAACCATGTCTCTGACACTATCACAAGCTATGATCCGTTTGCAGTATGGCTGAGTGAGACTGATGAGTATGAAGATTGGGGCAGAGAAGTGAATGAGAAGACTGTTGATCCTTCTAGAGATGTCATCTTGTTTGCGAAGAGAGAAGTTGATGTCTATGCAGGAGAGAGGAATGAAGCTGAGAGGATGAAGATGAGAGCATGGCTCAGATTCAACAGTGAGAAGCCGGAGTTTGTCTTCAGAGATGATGACTTAGGAATAGTAGAAGAAGTCATCATTGAGAACACACCTGTGAGACCTTGTATAGATCTTCATATACACAATCCTCACATAGGAATGTACAGATATCTGGACTATGTCACTGAGAATGGCATGTGGACTCCTTTCGGAAGCTTCTATGGAGTGATTGCAAATCCTGACACTGATGACAAAGATGTCAAGAATCTGGCAAACAGTGTCTTCATCTACAATCCTAATGGATTTGCTGTAAAAGTGAACTATTTCATTGCAAGCTAACATGAAGAGCGGCAGAGTCAGAGTGAAAAGAGTTGCATCAGGAGATCATGAGATGATGTCAAAGATCGCCTCTTACTATGGATTTGGCATCACAGAGAGTGATGGAGCATGGATATTCGAGAATGAGTATGCACAGCTGAAGCTCAAGAAGTCTGATGATTGCCTTCTGGATGCAGATCGAGCAAGAGATGGAATAGAGAGGCTCCTTGAGTATGGCAATGGGTATGTAGACTCAGGATCAGGATACTTTGGAGGACCTAATGGAGAGCCATATTGTGAGTACAAGATCATGGATCTCAATGACAGAGGACTCCAACAGAAGACCGACAAAGGTGCAGAGATTGGAAACAGACACAAGAGACAGAGATTCCTGCATGTAGGAGACTTCATAAAAGGAAAGTCTAAGAAGACAGGAGAGACATACCATGGCTACATAGTCAGGTTTGTCAGAGACTCATACAATGATATCATCACTGTCTATGTGATGGCACTTGGAATAGGCAGGTTTGTTGCATTAGATCCTACTACAGTCAATCTTGCTAGTCCTTTGCCTGTGTATCACCATCGTCCATGGATGCTTGACTCAGGTAACATCATCACGCAAGGATTGATTAACTATGTCGGAGGCAAGTCTAGTTGATTCACGTCAAGAAATGGACGAGAATGTGCCTTTGTGTCACCTCTTGTAAAGATCTTTGTCTTGGTGCAAGATAGATACATCAAATGATGACACAACCGGAAAATGAATGAGAGCATTGTTGCAGTTTGCATATGCATTGTCTCTTTCATCATTTCTGTGATGATTCTTGCTAGAGAGAATCAGAGCTCAGATTCTTCGATATGATGTCATTGCAAACATAACAAAGAGACGAAATGAAGAAGCTCGTACTTGCATTTGCACTCATGGTTGCTATGTCTTTTGCATCTTGCGGAGGCAACACCAGCAGCTCTGTAGCAGCAAATGACAGCATTGACACTACTGAAGTAGTCACTGACACTATTGACAGCATTGTTGCTGACACTCTGTCTGCAGATTCTACAGTAGCTGAGTAAGATGCTGGATCTTCGAGACCATCTTTCGACTTAGGTGGCCTCTTTCTTTAGAGAACAGATTGAAGAGATAAGAAGCTCAGGAACACAAGCAGTGATCTTGAGCTTTTAGAGGGTGTTTCTTGATTTGATAAATAGGCAAACTCAAAGTGGAGACAAGAATGACAAGAGATGAGCTAGTAGGATTCATTAGGAATGACATCACAGTAGGAGGTGCACTTGACATCAACATCAGCGATGATGAGATCAACCGTGTCATTGACTCTGAGTTGAAGACTATATATGAGCTCTACAGAGACTCTCTCCAGAGGAAGTACACAATTGTTCCTCTGACATTGTTCTACACACCAGAGTTCAGAGCAAACAGGACAATACAGTTCCCTAAGTGTGTGAAGTCTGTTGTCAAGGTCAATGAGATGAAGACAAAGACGATGAACTGGGGAATCAATGATCCTGACATCAGCTTCAACAGAGCTTTCCAAGCAGACCTATGGATGAGTCCTATGAGCGGAGACACAATCGCATTCAGGACTATACAGTGGAGTGTCTGGTCCCAGATGAAGAACTTCATCCTCACTGACATACAGCATCACTGGAATAGGAACACACACCAGCTTCTCTTCACTGGTCATGATCCAAGGATGAATGTGTACATTGAGCTCTATGAAGAGATTCCACTTGAGCAGCTCAGTGAAGATCCATGGGTAAGGAAATGGATTTGTGCTAAAGTGAAGAAGCAGGTTGCAAGACTTATAGGACTAATCTCTTATCAAGTTATTGGAGGTGCTACAATCAATGCAAATATGTTCACTGATGAAGCAGAGAAGGATATTGAGGAGTGTACTAAGTACTGGGACGGAATCAATCAGCCTGATTGGTTCATAGCATTTCCATAATTGAATAGTAGCAGAACATCATGAATCTCTTAGAAGCATACATGCATCTCAAGTCTTCTGTCAGTGAAGACTATCAACCCAAGATAAGTGAGTTCCCTGAAGACTTGAGTGTCAACAAGCCTTCTGATACGTTCAGTCTGATCAAGTCTGAAGATCCAAAGAAGAACTGGATTGTACACAACTTCAAGTCTAAGTTCAGGTTTGCTGTCAAGAAAGGAGGCAAAGACAAGACTGTCACTGTTGATGACTTCGTAGGTACAAGAGAAGAGTATGATGAGTTCTACAGAGGAAAGATCTACACAACAGGGTACAGATCAGGATATGAGGTCTACTATGTTAATGTGAATGGATTCAGGACAAAAGAGATGTCCTGGGATACTCAGAGGTACGGAAAGTGTGAAGCCAGAGCTAAGTGGAAGAAAGGATGCAATGTGATATGGTTCAGGTACAACAAGAAGCGAGACATTTGGGTTGTTGAGTTTGGATCAATAGGAAAGAACATCACTTTAGGCATATACAAAGGCAAGCACTTCATCAAAGAGAGTAGCTTTCTCTAAACAGAATTGCCATTAGGTGATATGACTAACAGAACATTTCATATCATATCTAATGGCAGATACAACATCAACTCTTTTCACTGAGATACTTAGGCCAAAGACTCTAGATCAAGCAATCTTGCCTGATCGTATACGTGTGCAGTTGCAGAATGAGATCAACTCTCCTCAAGGCCTCATCTCTAACATTCTTGTCTATGGAATCCAAGGAAGCGGAAAGACGACTATATCAAGGATCTTAGCATCAGGACATGACACAAAAGTCATCAATTGCTCTGAGACAGGAATAGAAGCAGTGAGGACTGATATCCAGATGTTCGCTTCTCAGTATAGTATTGACGGAGACAACTCAAAGGTCAAAGTCGTGCTTCTTGAAGAGTGTGATGGATTCACACCGGAAGCTTGGAAAGCAATGAGAGCAACGGTTGAGAAGTACGCGAACTCAGTGAGATTCATTGCAAACTGCAACTACATAGAGAAGGTTCCTGATCCTATCAAGTCAAGGTTCTTGTGCATACAGATGGAGCCACAAGGTCCTGAAGAGAAAGAGCAAGTCTTCAATGGATACTACAAGAGAGTAGCAGATCTTCTTGGAAAGCTGCAGATTGCTTTTGAGCCTGAGAACTTGAAGTCATTCATTGAGATGTACTTCCCTGACTTCAGGAGCATTCTCAACAATGTCCAGAGCTTGTACATAAGAGGTGTCAGAGAGCTTTCTCCATCAACACTAGCTAGCTCATTTGACTATCAGAAGATCTTTGATCTCATTGTGAATGGAAGCAATCCATGGGATACTTACAAGTTGATTAGAGATGAGTACAGTGAGAATCCTGATGGAGCAATGGTTGCTATAGGCATGAAGTTCCCTGACTATGTGAGGACTGTCATTCCTCAAGCTATTGCAAAGTTGCCAATGATAGTGATTGCAATTGCTGAGCACCAGGATATGCTTGTGAGATCTATCAACAAGAAGATCACACTAGCAAGCTTAGTCTTCAAGCTTCAGACAATCTTGCATCAATAAGGAGTTGCCAAGGTTCAGAAAGATTGCAATGAGAGCTACTTTCATAGTGGTTCTCATTGTTTGCATGTATCAGAATTCGGTCCGATAAATAGCCAAACGTAAGCGAACCGTATTCATATATGTCATTAGAAAACGATGTAAGGAATCGCAAGTTCTTTGGATACATTGATACTAAGTACAATGGCAAGAATGTCAGATTGTACGGAAAAGTGATAGGAATCAACGAGAGTGATTGCACTGCATCGATGATCTTTGCAGATGGAAAGACTCCTGTTGTGAGATCAGGCATTCCTCTTGAGGCTATTGAGCTTGATGAAGGACTGCTAGATGATCTCGGCAAGTCTGCAAAGAGAGCTGCAGCTTGGGTGAAGACTAAGTACAAAGTCGTTGCAGGATTGGCAAGATCTCTATACAATGGCACAATCATGCCTGTTGTGAACAGCTTGATGATTGGACAATATGCTGCAAAAGGAAGACTTCCACAGTTTGTTGGATTCCATCCTTCTGAAGATGTCATCAACCAAGCTAAGGCAATTGGTGTGCAGGTAGGCTCGCAAGAAGCAGTATATGACACTGGAAGAGATGAAGAGATCAATGCATTCTGGAGAAAGATTGTTGACAAGCTTGCTAAGGTGAATGAGTCAATTGCTGACACTACAATGGAAGATGTTAAGAATGCATACATTGAAGTTGCTAGAGAGACTAACTCACTCACTGAGTCTGCACTTGAGCATCTTGAAGAGAATCCTATGTTCAATGAGTTCTTCAGTCAGTCATTCTCTTTCAAGAACCTTTGTGAAGCATGTGCAGGATCTGAGTACACAAGAGAGATTCTAGAAGATGCATCATTCAAGAGTGAGATCAACAGGCTCTTTGAGTATGCCGCAGATGACAATGAGAATCCAGGAACTCAGTCTTATAAGAGTGAGAACATTCCTGAGATGAGTGTTGGTGAGATTGTCAACCTTATCATGATGCAGCTCAAGATTGTCTTTGGTGAAGGTGAGTTTGACTGGAACAGCGACGCTGGCCAGAAGTTCCTTGACAATCTCTGGGATGGATATGTTGAAGAGTTCAAAGAAGGTGTCAAAGCCAAGAACCCTAATCTCAGTGAAGATGAGATCCAAGAGCAAGCTGAAGACCTTGCAGATGATCAGATTGAAGCTATCCAGAAGAGAGGTGGCATCAAAGGTATCAAGCCGATCATGATCTGGGGTGCACCTGGTATCGGTAAGACTCAGACAGTGCAACAGACTCGTGCTATGTTCAGCAAGATGACTGGAGGTAGACGCAACATATCAATGCTTGAAGTTGTGCTCTCAAAGATGGAGCATGATGACTTCTCGCTTCCTTCTCTTGGTGATGACAACAGAGCTCACAATGCTCCTCAGTCATGGCTTCCTATCTGGAAGGTGTCTGGTGACAAAGAAGAAGATCAGAGAAGAGATGCTGCTGCAAATGCAATGATGAACTTTGACAAAGACTCAATCAAGACCAAAGGTGTGTCTCTTGAGAATGACAAGTTCGGAAGAGTGTCTGCATCCAATGAGACCTTCATTCCAAAGATCAACAACATGGACTATGTCACTGAGTCTAGGAGAACCGAGCGTGCACAGCGCAAAGAAGACATGAAGAAGAACATGGTCCTTGATGGAGGCATCATCTTCTTCGATGAGTTCACACGTGCTAAGCATGATGTGATGAATGTGTGCATGAACCTCATCAATGACAGACAGTTTGGTGAAGGTTGGCATCTCGGCTCACACTGGATCATCGTTTGTGCAGGTAACCGCTTCTATGAGATGGCTGGACAAGAGGTCACTTGGGAGTCTGCATTCGGAACTCGCTTCTTGCAGATGACATTTGTTCCTAAGTTCGAAGACTGGCTCATGTGGGCACAAGGATATTCAATTGATCCTAACACCGGTAACTACGACACCTCAAGGAAAGGACCTAACAAGATTGATCAGGACATCATTGACTTCTTGAGAGCTAAGAAAGAAGCTGCATGGTATGAGAATGTAGATGATGAGAACGTCGACAAGAAGAAAGCTGCTCGCACATCTGCAAATCCTCGCTCATGGGAGACTGCATCTAACTTGATCTGGGACAAAGCTGTTGAGTATGCTAAGCGCAATGGACAGAATCCTTCTACAATCATAGGTGACCGTGAGTACTACAATCTTCCTATTGAGGACAAGCTGCAAGCTCTGTCTACTGCAATAGGTATGGGTACTGCTTCATACAAGTCATTCCATTCATTCCATACTGGTCTGAAGTACATGACTCCTGAGATGTACAAGAATGTATGGAGAACCGGAACTCTTGATGGAAAGCCTGTCAAGGACTACAAGAATCCTGGATCTGCACTTCGCTCACTTCTTCCAAGAGGCATGCAGCCTGAGGACTCTACTCTGATGAAGCTCACTGAGCAGATTATGAAGATGAATCCTAAGTCATGGAAAGACACAACTTCACAAGACTTGGTGAATGTCCTCTCTTACATTGTCAACATTGCTAAGTACAGAGGAGGTGGCAATGCCATTGTCTCTTATGTCGTTGACAAGATCTCTGACTATATGGCACCTGTCGCTGCAGAGAAAGGAATGAAGTGGGGAGTTGTCAAAGATCCTGCTTTCTACAAGTTCATTGAGCCTATTGCATCTGTGTACTTGTCATTCAAGAGTCCTATCAACTATGATCCTTCACAGAGCTCACAAGACAAAGCTGAAGAGCTCATGCAGAACTGTGAAGAAGACAGGAAGACACTCAAAGATCTAGCTGCTGCTAATGGTGTAGATGCTTAAGTAGCAACAGATCTTGCAATATCACAAGGACTTGCACAATTCGATAAATACGACAAACGAATGTGCAAGTCCTTATAGCATGTCTACAATAGCCATCAATGAAGCTAAGAAAGCTGCATCAGTGTTTCAAGAAGCATTCAATGATCCAACAGCAACTCTAGTGTATCATAATGTTCCTGATCCTAACAATCAAGGCAAGGTGATCAAAGAAGTGAAGATCTCTGTTGCTAAGATGCAGAACTACATCAACATGACTTTCAACATCATCAGAGCAGGATATCCTCTCTTAGGAAAGTACATAGATGATGATGGAAATGGAGCTCTTGGAGTCTTGTTCACTGATGAGATCAAGACAATGGCAACAGATGGCAATTTCATATACATTAGTCCTATCTTCTTGTGGAAGCTAGCACACACTAATGACTATGGATTTGGACAGGATATGTCAGTGAATGACTTTGATGATGTCGATGCAGCAACTCAGTTTGTTGTCATGCATGAGATATACCACAACTTCCACTTCCATCAAGGCAGAGAGAGAAAGATGGCTCAAGAGTATCCTAATCTCGATCATGAGAAGTGCAACATTGTGCAAGACCAGGAGATCAACTCAGCGCTTGAGTCATATTGTGGATTTGACAACTATGTCAACAACACAGGCATCACTCCAAGACTAGGAGGAGTCTTGATGAGACATGATGACGAGAACTTTCCTATCAAGAAGGACTTTGAAGAGATGCTCTATCAGCCTAAGTTCTCATGTCCAGTTCCTGGATTTGAAGAGATCACTACATCTCATAGGTACTATCCAACAAAGTTCGGCTCTGTATGGGAAGAGATGTATGTCCACATGGACAAGAACGACTTGTGGCCTAAAGCTAAGCCTCAAGATCCATTCAACAAGATGCAGCCTTCTCAAGGACAGAGTCAAGATGACATGAGTGGAGATCAGGACATCTATGATCAGGGCTACTATGATGGATATAGAGGCAACCCAAGAGCTAAAGTCTCTGAGAAGGAATACCATCAAGGATACGATGATGGTGTCAAGTGGTCTACATATGACAAGCAGAATGGATCATGCATGAATGATCCTGACTACATAGCAGGAAAAGAGTATGCAGAAGGACTGAGTGAGTCTTATCATGAGATCTCTCCATTTGCATTCTCATCTGATGAGTTTGTTGATGCAGTGAGATACTCAAGGATTCACGGAATCTATGAGGCATTCAAGACAATCAACAGGAACTCTGAAGCATGGAAGAAAGCCATTGAAGATGTGAAGAGGGCTAGAGCTGCTCAAGCACAGGCTTCAGGAAAAGCTCAGCAAGGACAACAGAGACAATCAAGTGAAGATATACAGAAGAGAGGACAGGATGCACAGAACCAAACACAAGGTCAGCAGAATGGAACTCAACATAGAGGAAACGGAAGCGAGCAGAATGGCCAAGGCGCTAATGGACAAAATGCGTCTAAGAGAGGCCAGGAGTCAAAAGATACTAGACAAAGCCAAGGACAGGATGGGAATACCCAGGGACAGCAGAATGGAAAAGAAGGCTCTCAGAGCAGTGATTCTCAATCTGGTCAAGGAAATGGAAACAGCGGTCAAGCAGGACAATCTGGTCAGAGCCAAGGTTCTAAGAGAGGAAGTGATAGAGCTAGCAGCAATCCTGGGAAGTACAATCGTCACCAAGGAGTAGACAAGAACGGCAATCCTATCAAAGATCAGAGCAACGGAAGTGCTAATGGCCAAGGTCAGCAAGGTCAAGGTCAAGGATCATCTGGAGAGACTGATGATAATGCTCCTGTAGTCAACATTGATAGAGAGCTCAAGCCTGAAGACTTCGACTTCGGAAAGCAAAGAGATCAGCTTACTCCAGAAGAAGGAAAGATGCTCCAGAAGAACATAGGAAGGATTGTTCCTGACTTAGGCAATGATCCAGTAGAGAAGTGGAAGAAGAAGATCACAGCTAATGGATTTGAAGGTGCACCTGAAGACAATCCTATGGTCACTCCTCCATCAGTGAGTGACAAGTTCAATGCACACGGCTCTGGCAAAGGAATGAATGCTAAAGCTGTGATGGATCGAATCTTCAAAGCAATGAAGAACAATGTGAACTGGCAAGACAAGCTTGCTGGATACATAAGAGGTGCATTTGACTTGAGCTCTAGGAAGATCAACAAGAGAGCAATGGCGGTCAACAAGAAAGTTGTGAGGAGAATCAGCCGAGATTGGGGTGGAGACTCTGTAGGCAACATAGTGTTCAGTGTCGACCAATCAGGTTCTATGTGGGGTCAGGATGCAGTAGGAGGCCAGAAGGTGTTCAACAAGTTCTTCAGTGAGATCAGCAAGATAAGAGAGCAGATTGGCCAGATTAAGAACATCATTGTGTTCCCATTCACATCAGGACAAGACTTCTTTGAAGCGCAAGTGTTCCCTGGTGGAGTTGTCAATCCAAGGTACTTGAAAGTTGACAATCAAGGAGGAACAGACTTCAACAACATATTCCAGAACATGAAGAAAGGAAGAGTTGTTGATGAGAAGACAAGACAGCGCTTATGGGACTCAAGTGACTCAGGAGACTTCCCTGTAGTGACAGTTGTCATGACAGATGGAGAAGATGCAGTTCCTGAGAGAAAGACAACATGGGACACTGATAGGAACTTGATTATCTGGTTTGTGATTAACAGTCAGCCTAATGCCATCTTGCAGTTCAAGAAGAGATTGAAAGAAGCCAAGTATCCTTCACAGTACTTCATTGGAATTGCTACAGAAGACATCTAACACATCTGCTATATGGAGAAAGAGATTGATGAAAAGAAGAGAGAAGAGAGAGGAAGCTTAACAAGATAGACAAGGCTCATGCTGCAGGAAATCCAATTGACATAGATCCTATACAATACATAGACGAACAAGCAATCGCTCAAATGGATACATCAAAAGAGAAGTACAATCCTGAACTAGACAACGGAGGAGTTCCTTTTCCAACTCTTCTTTTCCCTGGGTCGTTCAGTCCTTTCACTGACGGGCACTATGTTCTTCTATTGAAGAACATCGTTGCATTGAGGAATCAGCTGAATGCACCTGCTGGCAATATCAAAGTCGTCATTCTCATGTCTTCTAAAGATCGAGAAGGCATAAAGAGCAAGTCAGTCTGGAAGTTCGTTAGAAGGATATATGCAGATGATCATCGCGTGAATGTAGTATTGTGTGATGAGTCTCCTATATCATTAGCTTACAAGATTGTGCAAGAAGCACATCCTGGAGAGAAGTTCGCCTTAGTTGCATCTACTAAAGATGATGACTCTAGGGTCTCTTCATTTGTGAAGTCATTCTCTGAAGATGGCAAGTACCACAAAGAAGGAGTTGAAGTGATTGATCTCAAAGTTGACAAGAGGCCTTATTGTTATGACAACAGGTTTGATGAGTTCAATGGCAAGCCTGTGAGTGCAAGTGTAGTGAGAGAAGATCTGAGGAATTGTGGATTCAGAGAGTTCAAGACAAGCTTTGCATTCATCTTGAAGAACACCAGGACTATTGATGAGAAAGCTATTGAGCAGCTTTGGCAAGCACTCAAGAAGCAAGTGGCTCCTATAACAAAGGAAAGTGAAGAGAAGCTGAAAGCATGAGACGAAAGACAGGAAGAGATGCATTTTGCTTCATCACTCACTTTGTGAATGACTTTGTCATTGAGCAGATAGACAAAGTTGTGAGAGAGCTCTCATCTGAGAAGATGCAGATTTGGATCTTCTACAACTTGAAAGATGACAAGAGCAATGACTTTGACTTCAAAGAGAAGTGGCCAGGTGTCAGTGTGTTCAAGTATGATGAGAAGACTCTAGAAGCAGAGCACTTTGAGAAGCCTGGATTTGACATGCACAACAGATGGCTCAATGCAGAGATTCCAATGCTTACATGGGCTAAGACATACAGATCACTCTATGACTTTGTGTGGTTCATGGAATATGATGTCTTGTTCAATGGAGACTGGAATGATGTGATTGGACTATATGAAGACAATGATGCAGACTTGATAAGCTCTCACATAGGAAAGCATGATCCATATTGGTACTGGAAAGATGCATGGAACTTCAGAGCAGACTTCTTAGAAAGGCATTCGCTGAAGAAAGATGACTTCTTCAAGAGCTTCAATCCTTTGATGAGACTTAGCAGATCATTGCTAGGATGGATGTACCGTCTATACAAGAATGGAAGCTATGGATACTCAGAGCTAGTCATTCCTACGTTCTTGAACTGGTGGAATGTATGGACTGAAGATGAGAGTGAGAGAATGAGATATGAGAATCTCAAGTTTGTGTCTAATCAAGGTGACTTAGACAAAAGCAGCATGAGATTCAAGCCTGAGTGGAATGTCAGTGAGATTGTTGATCAACTGATATACCATCCTGTCAAGAACATAAAGAAACAACAAGAGTGAAGCAATGAAGATGAGTGCAGTGTGCTTTGTCACACACTATGTAGATAAGTATGTTGAGAGACAGATACAAAGACTCTATGATGAGCTTGGTGACAGAGAAGATCTGAAGTTGTTCATAATGTACAATCTCAATGATGAGCATACAAATGACTATGACTTCACTAAGTGGAGTGACAAGATTGAAGCTTGGAAGTTCGATGAAGCAAAGCTTGATGAGTTGAGATTGCCATACAAAGAAGGATTTGATAACAGAGACCGATGGCAGAATCCAGAGATGCCAATGCTTGGATTCTGGAAAGAGCATCAAGGTGAGTTCTGGAGGTTCTGGTTCATTGAGTATGATGTCTGGTTCAACGGAGATTGGAATGTCTTCTTTGACAGATATAAGCCTTTGAACTGCAAGACTGACTTGCTTGCATCTCATGTGAGGAAGACTGAAGACTCATGGTATTGGAAAGGCAAGTACAATGATCCTAATGGTGAGATCACTGATGATATGGTCTGGAACAGCTTCAATCCTATAATTGGTGTGACTGATAGGTTGATCTCTTATCTGTACTCTTGCTATGAGAAAGGAATGACAGGATACTTTGAAGCGATGTTCGCAATATGTGTGAATCACTTCAACAAGTATGCTAAAGGCGAGAGAGACCGAGCTATGAAGATGGAGAATCTGGACTTTGTCTTTGAGCAAGGTGCAGGAGAGGTCAGTATCTCTAGTGTCAGGTACACTCCTCCTGTCTATTCATATGAGCTTGTACAGGAGAATGTCTTGTATCATCCATTGAAGAGCAACACAATTGATGACAAGTTTGTCAAATCAGAATGAGCTCTGCTTGATATGACATTCTAAAGACATTCTTGTTCAATGAGTAGTGACATAGAGAAGATAGAGTTGCTTAGAAGGATCTGGCAATCCAAGTTTGATGCTATCTATTGCATACACTATCTTCCATTCAAAGAGAGAAGAGCAAGACTTGAGAAAGAGCTTGCTAGAGTTGGCATACTTGACTTAGACATCTTCAAGTGGAAGTTCACATTTGACAATCCATTTGACAGAGTGTCTATGTCAAATCCAAACTTGAAGTACACAAGAAACAACAAGAGATTCAACAAAGGTGCATACAACCTTGCAATGGCACACTATGATGTCATGAGAGAGTCTCTTGAGCTCGGACACAAGAGGATACTCATAATGGAAGATGATGTTGCATTCCTCAAGAACTTAGGATCAATCATCAAGATTGCATGGAATGTTCCTAAAGACTATGACATCATCTTGTTTGACAAAGTGTCTAACAACATGTCTGAGTATGCATCTTATATCACTGAGCGCTTAGTCAACAACAGTGAAGGCCAGCTTACTGGATATGCAGAGTTTGATCTCTTGTGGACAACAGCATGCTTAGCATTGTCTGAGAAAGGAATGAAGCATATCTGTGAGTGCCAGGAGAACTATCTTGGTGTAGCAGACTTGTATACTAACAAGTACAATCCTGACATCCATCAGTATAAGTCAAGCTATGAAGACTCACTCAAGAGATGCTTCAGTGTAAGGAGCCTTGTCTGTCAAGTTCCAAATGAGAACTCAATCAATGATCATGGAGAGACTAACTCTGTGTACAATCAGCCAGGACTCTATGATTGTGGCATGAAAATGGAACTATACAATGTATGATGGAAATGCTTAAAGGAATAGAAGCTCTGGTTGAAGAAGGCAAGTCTGTTGACATCATGGAAGAGATGTCAAAAGGATGGACCAAAGAGGATTGGGACAACTACTATGATCAGATTGAAGAGAATAGGAGCTGGCAAAGACAGCAAGCTTTCGCAATTCATGGACCTACACATGTAGGATGCTGCACAAACATCATTCCCAGGATCTATCCAAAGCACATTCAAGAGCAGATCGACAGAGAGGAAGCTCTGAAGAAAGAGTCGCAGAGCGTCGACATAAGTCGTATAGCGTCGCCTAGTAGCATCAATGAGGCTGCAGCTGAAGCAATGAATGTCACCGAGAATGGTGTTCCATTTCGACCAGACTATCCAATGTCATGAAGATCTTCACTAGTTACTACTCCAACTTTGCTCGCATACCATCAGACTTGCTTTGTATAGGCATAAGCAGATACATTCCTGATGAGTTCAAGACTACTAAGATACACAACTTCTTGTACACTCCTAACTCTATCCTTGCTCCTTCTAGAGAGTTGCTTATGAAGATCAAGAATGGAGAGATTGGACAAGATGAGTATGCTAAGATCTACTTTTCGGAGATTGGTCAATCATTCATCAAGCTTGGATACAGAGATGCAAGAGAGTACTTTGCTAAGATGATCTCAGACTTTGAGAAGTCATTCTCAGAGAAAGATGGGCCATTGTCATCATTCAATGGAATAGTGTTCTTATGCTATGAGAAGCCTGGAGACTTCTGTCATAGGCACTTGCTTGCAGCACTGATGAGAAGTCTTGGATATGATGTGAGTGAGTATGAGAAGAGGAAGCTTGCATCTAAGAATGACACAATAAGCAATGAGCTCTTCTAGTATGTCTCTCCATAAGCTATCACATAGTATCCTAGTGAGACTCTGATAGTCACTTGCTTTCCTCCGCCTAGATTCACATTGCTTCTTATTGTGAGTCTCTCGGCATTTGTTATGTAGTGGTATCCTGCAGTGTTGATGATACCATCTTCATTGTTTCCATCAGAGTTCCAGCTCCATGTATTGAAGAGACCTATGTTAGAGCCTGTTCCTATGATAGGGCTGCCTTCATACTTAGACCATATCCTCACTTTGATCCTTTGCCATCCTGCATCTTTCCTTATGCTTGCTACATAGAGATCAAATGTCCTGTCTGATACAGCATTGAAGTCATAGCATGCATGGAGATACTTGACATAGTCCTTTGAAGTGCCATTCTCGTTGTATAGCGTGATGTAGCATCCAAACACAATCTCGTAGTCATTTCCTCCAGCATTGAACTCCATCTCATCCCAGAGAACGTTTCCATATTGATTGTCTGTACACTTGCTAAGAGATGATGAATATGTTCCTCCTGTATATCTGTACAGTCTCACTTTCATAGGAGGAAGAGTAGTCATATATGGCAATATGCCTACATTCATTATTGCTAGTGCTTGGTTGCCAAAGTCTCCATTTGTTAGAAGTCTGTTCTCATTGTATGCTTTCGCAGATTGAGGATTGCCTGCACCACCTTGAGTACCTGTTGTGAATCCAGTTTCTAATACGCTACTCTTCAATCCTACAGAAAAGTCTGTGAACACTTCAATAGGCTCTACTCCTTGATATGGACTATGAGAGTAAGGCATGATTCCTCCTATAGTAAGGAGTCTATTGTGAGCAAAGAAGTTGTAAGATTGAGGATTGAGACTGAGGCCATTGGATGCATTTGGCATAGGGCAAATTGTAGTATACATCCAATTTGCCCTATTTATATGGCGCCTCCTATTCACAATGGATTAGTTCTGTTGCATTTCATGGTACAATTTGGACCGGATAAATAGGCAAACGTAAATGTGGCAAGCATAGAGATGAGTGACTACTTCTACATATTGAACTGTGATGAGTTAGAGAATGCAGGCTTCAAAGGATCATTCAATGATCTCAGAGATGAGATTGAGAGCCGAGGAGGAGAGGTATCAGGACAGCTATCTGAAGATGATCGTCCTTCTATGATAGTGAAAGAGATGTCTTCTGTAGACCTTGGTGACATACTTAGCAACTTTGGCATTGAAGATCCATCTCAGTTCCTTGACGATCTAGATGAGAAAGATGATCAGTTTGACTTTGACAAAGCGATGAAAGGCGATGAAGGTGATCCAAATCCTAACGATCCAAATCCTGGTGATGGAGATGGAAAAGGAGATGAAGGTGATGGAGATCCAGATCCTGATGAAGGCGTCCATCTAGACGAAGATGATGACGATCATCAAGATGACACTCATGAAGGTGAAGATGACCATGATGATCCTTACGGAGACATCATTGATGAGGATGATGACGATGATGAGCCTCATGATGATGACGATGATGTCATTGAGATCACTGATGAATTCGATGATGAGCACAATGAAGAGCATGAGATAGATGGAGAGATCTATGATGATAGAGACATCTATGAAGCTATCACTCATGAGCACTCTTCAACTAAAGGCTTGAGTGAGTCTACTACAAATGCAATCATTGATCAGGTCATTGACTATGGATTGTTCAAGAGGATCTCTACAAGGACAAAGACTCTAGCCGAGATTGACAAGATCAATGAGACTATCAAGGTTCCTATCAATCCTTGGTCAAATGTGAGAGTCAACAAGACTGAGATATACAAGTATCCTAATGCAAGGATAGCTGAGTTGCTGAATGAGGCAAAAGCAAACCTCAAGAAGATGAGGAATGTTCTCACAAAGCTCAATGAGAACTCACAGAAGAGAACTGCTAAGAAAGAAGAGCTTGAGGCAATGTTCAAGAAGCAGCGTCGCCTTGTCAAGCTTCTTGAAGCAGAAGTAGCATGGAGAGAGATGGACAAGTCAGGAAAGATGATTGACTTCAAGCTTCTTGAAGAGTTCAATCCTGGTCCTGCAATCTCTTCTAGTGATGACTCTTCTGATGGCAGTGATGGATTTGGAACAGGTGATGAAGGATCTGCACAATCTGCTGATGACAATAAGCCTAAGGAGACTGAGCAAGAGCTTACTCTCACAAGTATATCATTCAAAGTGAAAGATCCAGAAGCATTCAAGCAGCTTCTTGTTGATCATGGCATTCCTGAGGAAGCTCTGGAGATAGCAAGCACTCCAAATGATGACGGCAGTGAAGCAAATCCTGATGATCAAGCACAGACACAAGATCAAGGTGCAGCTCAGCCTATGCAGACACCTGAACAGATGGGTCCAGGCGCAGCACCTGGTGCTTCTGCTAATCCTTTTGAAGGTCTTGTCCAACATGGCAACAAGCTGAATGAGGATGAGATGCCTAATCCATTTGATGAAGGCGATGATGCATCAGCAACAGGTGATCAAGATCAGCCAGGAGATGATGTTGATCCAATGAACAGCCAAGATGCAGCAGATGCAGGTGAAGCAGGAGAGGTGAGACTCACTGACACTAAGTACGCTGCTAAAGTGAGAGAGATCCTTGTTGATGTACTTCACTATCCTGCTGAAGAGTTTGATGACAAGGTCGGCAAGATTGTTGATGATGGATCACAAGTCGAGGCTGATGGCTCAGAGAATGATGGATCTGATGATGGAAGCGAAGATGCTGAGATTGCCGGTCCTGAAGCGTATGACAAGACAAAAGACCCTGAGCTAGTCGGAACAAGAGATGAGATTGCTCCTGAAGATGTCTTCGGAGATCTCTAATCACATTTGACATAAAGACACATCTAAAGGCTTGAGTGACGCTAAACTCAAGCCTTTGTTGTCTATATGACTTCTATGTTACATAAGAGACTTCCTAGTTGCAGACTGTCTGAGCTTAACTCATGGATCATTGATGACAATCCAGAGAGGGCCAAAGAGTGCAAGAATAGACCAATTGACAAAGCTACTATAGAGGCATGCTGCAGGAATTGGGCTAGAGCTCACTTGGGACTAGACTTCAAGTTCAGAGAGCATCAGCTTGAGCACATTGTTGAGGTGCTTCACTGTATCTTATCAAAGAAGCACAAGATGAATGTGATTGAAGCACCAACAGGCTCAGGAAAGTCAATCATAGGAATGGTCATTGCAGGAACAGCATGGGAGTACTACAGGAAGACATCTTACATACTTGTCTCTGATCTTGGGCTCATGGATCAGTACATAGACGACTTTGACAAGTACAAGTTTGATTGGGGATACATCAGAGGGATGAAGAACTATCATTGTGCTGTTGATGGCATGATGTTCCAGAACGCCATGTGCAGAGTGAGGAGATGCTCATACTTGACACTGATGGATCCTTCTAAAGCTGCTACTAAAGGCTTCTCATGTGCAGAGTACTGTGAGATCATAAGGCATAGGATTGCATCAATGACTTCTCCTGTTGCTCTCATGACATATCAGCTCTATCTTTGCTACATGAATGATGTGAGGCCAAGATACAATGATCCTAATGTCAGAGCTAAGGAAGGTCCTGCTCCATTTGATCTTCGAGACATAGTCATTGCAGATGAGTGCCACAAGATTCCAGGAATTGTGCAAGACTGGTGCTCACCTTCATTCACATCATATGACATTGAGCACTTCAAGATCTTGATTGACTTTGCATATGAGAATGGATTCATGAACAAAGATGGCATCAGTCACAAAGACTTCAGAGAGCTCATGAACAGGATGTGGGACAACACATCTAAGTGGGACATTCTCAATGCATTCAAAGACTACTACAACAGAGCAGAAGAGGTCCAGAAAGCAGGAATGAAGATCATGGATCACTATGCTAAGAAAGAGACACTAGACAAGCATGACTACAAAGTGATTGCTGCTCAGTCTTGGCTAGAGAATCACATGTCACACATTGATGAGTATGAAGCACTGATATCAGCTGAGTCTCTTGTGAAGACAGGAGAGTCTAGAGACAGCTTCCAGCTGAAGTGTGTCTATGAAGATGCCCTTGTTGACAGATTCTTCAATAGGCAATGCAATGCACAAGTGTTGATGAGTGCGACTATTGGAGATGCAATGATGTTTCATCATGAGATTGGAGGCAACCATCTCACTAATCCTCTTGAGTACCATCTGTGGCGAATTCCAACTACATTTGACTACACTAAGTCTCCTATCTATGTCCTTGGAAAGTACAAGATGTCATTCAATGAGAAAGAGAACAACTTTGCTCCACAAGCAAAGCTCATAGAAGAGATATGCAACCATCATCTCTCTGAGAAAGGAATCATACACACTGGATCATATGAGTTCTCTAAGAAGCTCCTAGAGCTATCAGGACCAAGTCTTAGAGAGCGTCTTCTCTGTTACACAACATCTAAAGACAAGAAGGACCTCCTAGATGAGTATCTCTATTCTAAGAACAAGATCTTAGCTGGGCCTAGTCTCATTGAAGGTGTGAACTTGCCTGATGACTTGTGCAGATTCATGATTGTCATGAAAGTGCCATATGCAAGCTTAGGTGACCAGCTTGTCAAAGCAAAGATGAGGATGATACAAGGCTGGTACAAAGCAGACACTCTCAAGAAGATCATACAGAGCCTTGGTAGAGGAGTCAGATCAAAGACTGACTGGTGCATCACTTACATACTTGATGGATGCTTCTGCGACCTCTATCTCCAGTCTAAGTCGAATCTCAATCCTGAGCTTGTTGAGCGCATCAAGTTTGTTGAAGAGTAGCACATGCCGATAAATGAATCGACATGAAACACATTGACAGAGACATGCCTAAGAAAGATGCATTTCAAGTAGCAGACATGCTTCTTGAAGGATTTGGAAAGAAGATACAGACAAAAGCTGAAGACAAAGAGAGTAATGTCAAGAAAGCCATTGCTGAGATGACAAGCAGGAGCATGCCTCTCTCAGACGGAAGAGAACTTCCTGTTGAGAAAGGAAAGTCATTTGAGATGAATGCATTCTTCTCATTCTTCTGGCCCATCTTCAGGATTGATCCATACAAGTACAAGTATGACTTTGACAAGCATGAGAATGTAGCTATAGACACAACAGGAGAAGGATGGACAGTTGACAGGCTCTATTCAAGGACAGGTGGATTTGACGAAAAGTATGAGTTCAAGATACCTGTCAAGCAATATGAGAATGAGAGCTTTCAGAAAGGCAACATCTTTCCACAGACATGTCTTTGGCCAAAGTCAAACACTGAAGGAACATCCGTGGATGACTGGAATTGGCTTAAGGACAAAGAGAATCCGAACTTCGGAAAGGTTGTCATCAAAGCTGGTGAAGGATCAACTGCATGCTTTTGCTTCATGAGAATGAAGAAGTGCTGGCGCATCATATATGAGTACAGTGAGCCTAAGTTCAGAGAGAAATGGGACAGGAGATCTCAAAAGGTGATCAGAGTTCCAATGGGCCTCTCATGGAAGAAGGCAAAAGTGATAGACTTCAATGTGACATCTAAAGACTCGATTGAGATCTTGAAGTGTTACTTTGAGTAGCCGTCACCTTCGATTCTGAGTCAATCTATTGCTAGATAGATACTATACTAATTGCTCATACATTTGATCTTCAAACACTTGTATGAGCAATTGTTTGTCAAATAGGTTTGCGAAAACCACCAAGATACATAGTGGTTACCTTACAGTTTTGCTTGCATTTTGCCTTATAAATAGCAAAACCTAACGAGAGCTTACCGATAGAACATTCAATCGTTTAACACTCGTTAACATTCAAAGCAAACTAGACGAGCATTCTAATGAGACGCAAAGACAAAGTCCAGGCTTATGATGAGTCTGTGAAAGCTAGTGCAGAAGATCTTTCTCAAATAGTTCCAGGAAAGCGAAAGGTCAGAGTCATCACAAAGAGAGATGGTTTCAGAGAGAAGTACAGCATCAAGAAGATCAAGAAAGCTGTAATTGCCGCATACAGAGAGGAAGGAAAGGAGGTTCCATCTAACTTGTTCAGGAGATTTGACTACTATCTCAACAAGCTAGATGAGCTCACAGAGAAAGACAGTGTCAGTGTAGAAGAAGTCCAAGATGTCATTGAGTACTTCTTGATGAAAGAAGATCAAGATGTTGCTAAGAGGTACATTCTCTACAGAGCTCAGCGCAAGAACACTAGAGACTTTGTGAACAAGAAGCGTGCATGGATTGAGAACTACAAAGGCAGCAAGAACACCGCAGCTGCTACTATTGATGACAACTCAAATGTTGGAAGCAAGAACATCGGAGTCCTCAATGCAGAGATTCACAAAGAGGACAACATACAGATAAGCCGAGGAATGGTCATGTCGAAGCTGAAAGAGCTTCATCCTGACTTTGATCCTAAGAACTACATCAGAGACCTGCAGCACCACATCATCTACAAGCATGATGAGAGCTCATTTGCAGGTGCAATTGCTCCATACTGCTGCTCAATATCAATGTACCCATTCTTGATCAATGGCTTGAAAGAGCTTGGAGGACTGTCTGCAGCTCCAAAGAACCTTGACTCATACTGTGGATTGTATGTCAACTTGATCTTTGCTGTCGCTGCACAGTTTGCAGGCGCAATAGCAACATCTGAGTTCTTGCTCTACTTTGACTACTTTGCGAAGAAAGACTATGGAGAGAACTACTGGAATCATTCAGATGAGTTCTGCCAGATAGGACACAGTGTCAGAAGGCTTCAAAAGCTCACGGACTGGAAGAAGGTCGTCAAGTGCATTGATGATATCAGAGACATAGCTCAGGATTTGGACGTTTCTGATGAAGCCAGGACACTTGCACAGACATTGATTGATAGCTATAAGGATGGAAAGCTGGAGGACAACACACGGTCCATAAAGAGCTTGATACACCAGAAGTTCCAGCAGGTGATCTATAGCATCAACCAGCCTGCAGCTGCTCGAGGATTGCAGAGTGCATTTGTCAACTTCAGCTACTTTGACAAGCCATTCTTTGATGGAATGTTTGGCAACTTTGTGTTCCCTGACTTGTCTGCTCCTACATGGGACAGCTTGAACTGGTTGCAGAAGGACTTCATGAGATGGTTCAATGCAGAGAGACTGAAGACAATGATCACTTTCCCTGTAGAGAGCTTCGCATTGGTCAACAAGAATGGCAAGTTCCTTGATGAAGAGAATGCAAGGTTCGTTGCTGAAGAGTATGCAAGAGGCCACAGTTTCTTCACATACATAAGTGATAGTGTAGACTCACTTAGCTCGTGTTGCTTTGAAGGTGATGAAGTGATCAAGGTATTAGAAAATGGAGAAGAGTACTTCATTTCGATTAGAGACTTTGTTAATAGTTATAAGACTCCTGTTGATCAGATTGGTATTCAACAAGAAACGAATGTAGCTATTGATGCATTTGATTCAAATGGGTCTTCTAAAGGCAAAGTAGCAATTACAGGACTATTGAAGAAGAAGTATACTGGCAAAATGTACAAATTCGATGTGAATGGCAAATCCATCAATGTGACATCTGATCACGTACTTCTTGTAAAGAATGTCGAAACTGATAGAATCGAAGAAGTTCCTGCTGAGATTGTAGCAAATGACACTGACAAGTATCTCATAGCTATTCAACAAAGAAGATCAATAACATTTGCAAAGATAGATGCAGTATGCATTTCAAACGTTAAAGATAAAGAGGTATATGATATTCAATTAGCAGATCATCACTACTTTAGTGCTAATGATATCATAACACACAATTGCCGTCTAAAGAACAAAGTGACCACTCATGAGTTCAACTTCACTAATGGCAACATGGGTGTAGAGACTGGTTCAAAGTCAGTCATCACCTTGAACTTGAGCCGTATCATGCAGGATTACTCAGAGAGTGCTGAAGTCTCATTCACAGAAGATGAAGAGAGGTTCTATAAAGGCTTCAAGAAGCATCTTGTGAAGATACTAGACAGAGTGTACAAGTATCATGAAGCATACGACAGTCTTCTCCATGACATGCTTGACGCAGGTCTTCTTCCTGTATACTCAGCTGGATTCATCAGCTTGAACAAGCAGTACTTGACAATCGGATTGAATGGACTGAATCAAGCCTGGGAGTTCCTTGGAGGAAGATGCTCAGACAATGAAGAGTACAAGAAGTTCTGTCAGCTTGTGTTTGGAACTATCAAGGCACAGAATCAGAAGCAGAAGCAGTTTGGTCTCTCTCCAAACACAGAGATGGTTCCTGCAGAGAGTCTTGCAGTGAAGAACTATGACTGGGACAAAGCAGATGGATACTGGGTTCCTGAAGACACAAACTTGTATGCTAGCTATGTGTTCAAGCCTTATGATGACACAGTGAGTGTGCTTGAGAAGTTGAGAATGCATGGATCTGAGTACATAGGAGACTACTTAGATGGAGGAAGTGCAGCTCACATCAACTTGAGTGAGCACTTGACAGCTGAGCAGAACTGGCAGATACTCAACTATGCTGCATCAGTAGGATGCCAGTACTTCACATTCAATGTTCCTAACTCCGAGTGCACTGAGTGCGGATACATCACTAAGCATCCAATCGATGAGTGTCCTAAGTGTGGAAGCAAGAACATCGACTACTATGACAGGCCAATTGGATATGTGACAAGAATCAAGAATTGGTCACCTGGAAGACAGATTGAGCAGAAGAAGAGAGTCTATCATGACATCAGTAAGATCAGTCTGAGTGAATGAGACTTGACTAGACATGACATACAGCAAATGCACTCACAATCATGAGTGCATTTGTGCTTTCTATCAATCAACCTCCATGATAGTACCATCCGGGCTTGTAAGTGAAGAGTGTGTCACTAGATGAGTGCGTTCCTGTGTTGACTAATGTCATTGTTGCCGAGATAGATCCATAGGTTCCACCTATTCCATATGGATGGTATCCGGTTCCTTGAAGAGCACTCGACACAAGATTACTCCACTCACTCTGGTTGATGTACACATATACACTATTTGAGTACTTAGGAATTGTCACTGTATATTTGACTCTGTCCATGTACACAGTGCCAGAGCTACTTTGCACAGGAATGCTGAATGTCACTGTCAAGTTATTCATCACAATGTACTGAGACTTGACATAGCAGATGAACGGAACACTGAAGTTAGGACTATCAACATATATGTAGTTTGTAACATGCAAGTATCTTGAGCCGTGTGAGTTGACTGTGCCTGAGTAGTCTGTGATGTCTTTCGAGAGATTGCGATGGTATGACACTGTGTCTACATGGCAATGGATGCTTGAGTATGAAGATGTCTCAAACACGAAGATGTGCCTGTAGTTTATGTTTGTGCCTGCTCCAGCGACATCAGATCCTCCTATTTGTACATTGCCGACATATCTTGGTGTCAATATAGTGCCTGACTGTGAGTTTCCTCTGAATGTCATCTTGATGTGAGAGTCAGGATACTCAATTCGAGTAGAAGATGTCTTGTACAGCTGAGGCTCCTGTCCATATATCAAGATTGTTCTGTTAGTCTCTGATGAAGGTGAAGTCACATAGAAGCACTCTAGGTACCATCCTGATCCTATGTATGGTGTCCATGTAGGACCTGCATATGAGCTGTCAACAAGCTTGTGAGCATCTCCACTATAAGAGATGTTGAATGTGTCAAGCTCATCAGTTGTCAGCATTCTTGTAGATGCATCTCCTGTAGGAACTGAGATTCCTTTCACGATATCAGCATATCCTGTGTAGAATGCATCATATCTTGACATTAGTCTGCCCATTTTGATGAATGTGTAGTATTAGGTGTCGAGGGATTTATCCCTCGACAAATAGATACCTTGTAGTGAGATACATAATCAGAATGGACTGTTTGTGATACAAGTATTATGAAGCTCATCGAAGTATGTGAGGCTTTCGGCAAGCATCTCTTTGACAAGGTCCTTGAAGATGTGCAAGAGACAAAGCTCTTTGAGACGGCTATAAGCAGGCAAAGGTATCAGGATATCGCAGAAGGCCTGTTTGCACAGATCGCAGAGAATTGGATATTGATAAGGTATCAGCTCAGATATGGCACAAGTCGCAACTTGATAACTCATTGGAGCTATGAGCTCATGGCTCACTTAGACAGAGTGCAGAGATTGCATTTGAAAGCAGGAGACAGAGAAAGAGCTCTTAGGCAAGTCTTGATAGATCAATTTGAGTGGGATGATCCTGAGAGCGTCTTCAGGATGGTCAGAGCAAAGATGAGACAAGAGCAGATCTTTGACAATGACAAGATCAAAGAGGTCTGTGAAGAGTTCATCAGTGAGTATGACTATCTCTTTGAGGTGATGACACAGGATGAGATTGATGTTGAGCAATATGTCAATGACTTGCTTGAGTTAGAATAGACACAACAGTACAATAAACACTAGAACAATATGAATACGACACAGATGAAGAGACTTGATGTATGGGACAGAATCAGACAGTACATGCCTGACTATTACCACACTCTAGTCAACCAGCCTATTGGCATATATGGCCACAGAATTGAAGACTATCCTAACCTTGTTCCTTTGCATGGAATGATGGCATTGCAAAGAGCATTCTATGAGAATGGTTCAGAAGCCTCAAAGAGACTTGCATATGACAATGAGCTTTGGAACTATAGGATTGCATCTCATGTCTTTGTGACACAAGATCCTGTGCAGTTCACATCATACAAGATCATGACAAGCGTTGATGCTAAGATTGATGGATGCAAAGGATACAATGTTTATCCATTGATGGATCTCTGGGACATCTTGAAGATGATGAAGCAAGTGACTCCAATGATCAGTGTCATGGATTCAGTCTCTCCTGACAGATACTGCTTTGATGTCACTTACAAGCACAGGGCTGATATCCTTAGTGGAGAGAGATTCGGATGTGGAGAAGGCAACAACATTGGATCTGATGACAGATGGAACATGATAGATGCTGCATATGGATGCATGCTCAAGTGTGTCACTCAAGGAAGGATAGACTTGTCAAAGTACGGAAAGCAGCTCAATGTTCCAGGACTTGCCAAAGTAGAAGATGAGTACTAAGCAGATGAGCAATCAGTTTGACTTTGACGGTGCATATGGAGCGTGGAAAGATGGACAAGCTCTGAATGAGGCTAAGAAAGATGCTTCGAAAGGCTTGTACATTGCTGTAGACTTCGATGGTACATGTGTCTTTGAAGAGTGGCCTGAAGTAGGTGAAGACAATCCATATGCAGTAGAAGTACTCAAGGAGTGTGTCAAGAATGGACACAAGATCATCCTTCTCACTATAAGAGAGCATGAGACAAAAGGAATTGAAGGAAGGGATCTTCTCAAAGAGGCTGAAGACTGGTTCAAGAAGAATGAGATTCCTTTGTATGCAGTCAATGAGAATCCTGAATGGGAAGAGAAAGTAGGCAAGTCAAGGAAGGTCTATGCAGATGTGATCATTGATGACAAGTGCTGCAACATGCACACTATTGAAGATGAGAACAGCAAAGGAGAGCTTTGTGAGTACTGCTCATGGAGATACATTGACAAGTGGATGGTCAAGAGAGGAGTCTACAAGAGCAGAGTCACAGAAGACACCGATGACTACTTGGCAGAAGACAAAGAAGTAAGGTATGAGGATCTTTGACAATGAGAAAGAGAGCTAGAGTCATATATGCACCAGAAGATTGGTTTGCAAAAGGACACAAGAAGAGTGAAGGAACATTTGTGTTCTTAGCAGGGCCTATACAAGGAGGTCCTGGGTGGCACAGAGACTTGATTGAGAAGTATGGAGAAGATCCTGCTTTTGATGATGTCATCTGGGTTGTGCCAAAGAGAAAGACATTTGACAAGGCTGCATTTGACTGGAATGAGCAGGTCGAGTGGGAGACAAAGCATCTGAGAATGTCAGATGTAGTCCTGTTCTGGATTCCTCCTGAAGTTGAGCACATTGAAGGCAGAGACTATGCGCAGACAACAAGAGTTGAGTTCATGGAGAGCTTAGCTCGAGGCAAGAAAGTCATAGCTGGAATTTCAGAAGGAATCAACTTGAGGAGGTACATGGTCTACAAAGGCCAGAAATACGGCATGAAGAAAGTGCATGACAATCTGGATGATGTCATGACTGAGCTCAAGGAGTATCTTCAAGGTGAGTACTCAAAGAACTCAAAGCTGCACTACTTCACAAGTGACACTCACTTCAGCAGTGACAGGACTCTTGAGCTTAGTGTAAGGCCATTCAGAGATCTTGATGACATGGACTGGACTATGATCCAGAGATGGAATGACAAGGTTCCTGCTCATGCAAGTGTGATCCATCTAGGAGACTTTGGCAACTATGACATTCTGAAGTACTTGAATGGCAGAGTCTGCTTGATCATGGGAAACTATGAGAGAAAGGAAATGGAAGATGCTAAGATCTCTTTTGAGAAGAAGAGAGAAGAGTTGAAGTCATTTGGATTTGACACTGTCTTCAAAGGAGAGTCTATAGATGAAGAGATGCTATGGACTAAGATCAAGAGCAAGTCAGGAAAGAATGGGTTAAGGAAGGTCTGGCTATGCCATGAGCCTACTCTTGTCAAAGACTCAAAGAAGATAGGAGAAGGTGAGTATGTTCTCTTTGGACACATACATGGAAGGCAGAAGATGAAGCCATTTGGAACTGATGTTGGAGTTGATTGCAACAACTACACACCAATGTCAGAAGAAGATGTTGAGTTCTTCATGAATGCTCTTGACAAAGGATACTATGATGAGAATGTCTGGATTCAGTCTAGAGAAGCAGAAACTGAACAAGAGAGTGGCAAATGAAAGTGTTGATCATTCCTGATGTGCATGGCAGGACATTCTGGAAAGATGCTCTAAAAGCTGTCAAGTTTGGGCATGAAGACTGCAGTGTAGATCATGTTGTCTTCTTAGGTGACTATCTTGATCCTTATAAAGCATATGAGCACATCTCTTATAGTGTAGCATTTGACAACATGATGGAGATCATTGAGCTTGCTGACAAGAACAGAGACACAGTCACACTTCTTCTTGGCAACCATGACATGCACTATGTAAGCAAGCTGTACAAGAGATTCGTAGCGCTCTGTAGATATGACTATGACAATGCGAAGAAGTACCATGAAGTGTTCAACAAGTGGATAGATCTCTTCAAGCTTGCATGGGAGCCTGAGCCTGATAGTGAGTTCTTGCTTACACATGCTGGTGTCACAAGAGGATGGCTCAAGGCTTGCAGAGAAGTGCATCACAAAGAGATCTTTCCTTCACCTTTGACACTCAATTTGCTCATAGAAGATCTAGAAGACCATGACAGCATGGCAGCTCTCACTGATGTTAGCAGAGAGCGAGGAGGAAGAGATGCTCATGGCAGTGTAGTCTGGGCAGATGTAGAAGAGCATAGATGGGCTAAGCCTATCGTAGGCAAGTTCCAGATCTTTGGACACTCTTGGCAGTACTACACAAACAAGCCAGCATATGGAGACAACTGGATATGCATAGACACAAGGCATGCATATCTGCTTGACACAGAAAAGAGAACACTTGAAGAGATAGCATGAATGCAGAGAAGCTGAATGGAACACTTGACAATGAGCTTGTTGAGTATGTGAGAAGATGCATAGCAGACAAGAATGACAGAATCTTGACAACAGAGCCAGGTGAATGGGAAGAAGCTCGATTCACTGCAGATGAAGTCGTAGACATCATGAGAAGATGGACTAAGTATGCACAAGGCAGGCTTGATGGCAGTCTAGCCAAGAAACTGAAGGACCTCTTAGAAGAGACTGAAGCATGAAGTACATACCTGAAGATGTGCGAGTCACATTCCGTGAGATCCCTGATTGCATATGCTTGACGATTAACATAAGTGGATGCAAAGTACATTGCCCTGGATGCCATAGCAAGTACCTTTGGGAGGACATAGGAGAAGAGCTGACTCCAGAAGTCGTAGCAGATCTTCTTGACAAGAACAAAGGTGTTAATTGTGTAGTCTTCTTTGGAGGAAATGACTATGAAGCTCTCAACAGCTTAGCAATGCTAGTGAAGCTCAGATCAGACTTTCCTTACAAAGTTGCATGGTACACAGGAGAAGACAAGATTCCTGACAAGATTGCACTTGGTCTGTTTGACTATGTGAAAGTAGGTCCATATATTGAAGAGAAAGGTCCTCTTGACAAAGAGACAACTAACCAGAAGCTCTATAAGGTTGATCACGTAGGTGATGGATGGAACAAGATGACAGACATCACACCAGAGTTCTGGCACAAGCAGCCTTGAGTGTTGCTGACAAGAGACTTGTATGGCTCAGGCTGATATGATTTAGGGTCAGCCTGAGCCACTTTTGTTGCCAAGGTTGGTTACTATGTATATGATGAGAAACTGAGCTCACCTTGCGTTTATGTCATATGAGCTAGACTGGTTCCTCTTATACTCTTCTCTGATGACTTCATCTGAGTATCCATACTCATAGCAGTATCTCAGTTGCCTGTTGGTTTGACTGAGTCTGTCATTCATCAAGTGTCTTCTTGCAATCATGTAGTCTGCACCAAATCCTTTGTCAATGTGCATTCCGGTGACATGATCTGAGATGTAAAGATCAAGATTCGGTGTGACATTTGCTACATGAGCTCCTGGAACATAACCTATCTCATCTACAAGGTGAGGATCGAAGAGTGTGAACTTGCCTAGTTTGACATGAGTCTTGTTGATGTTCTGGTGATAGAACTTGTGGCATTGTGTGTGCAAGAGGATTCCATCTTTATGCTTTGGCATGTAGTCTTCACAGAGAGTGTGCCATTCACATCCTAAGACATTGAAGTGGCCATCTTTCACCTTCTTGAGCTCATCTTCAAAGTCATCTGACCATAGGACTTCATCCATGTCACAGACTATGACATAGTCTACGTCATTCTCTTTGCACTCTTTCCAGCAAGAGTTCTTGATCTCAATATGTGTATTGTCATTCATTCCATCTGTCTCAAAGTGCCTAATCTCAGCAAATGGAATCTTGGAGAGAAGCTCAAGGCTCTTGTCAGTTGAGCCGTTGTCATACACAATAGCTTTGTCAACACTCAGGTGCTTCCAATACTCAACAACAAAAGGAATGATGTCTTCTTCATTCCAGCACAATGTGTATAGCCATACTTTCATAGGTATTATGCGGTGATAGGAATAGGAGTGCCACCTGCAGAAGCAATCTGCTTGTTGAGCATGATGAGCTGGTTGTTGTAGTTAGTCAGCTGTCTTCTGATGTTCTGCATTGTTTGCTGTATCTGAGTAGCTTTAGTGTACAAGCTTTGAAGCTGATCATTTCCTTGATCTTTAGCCGCATTAGCAGTGTCTTGTCCCTGAGCTTGAGCCTGCTGATCTTGTGCAGCTTGTCCACCAATTTGTGATGAAGCAACAGCAGATGCTTCATTCAATATCACTCTCTTTCTTACTTTGACGTAGCTCATGATTCACACTGATATATACACAAACGGCCAAGTCGCTTGTGTTTGGCTATTTATCGGACATCTGTACACATGGCAAAAGATCAGGCAAAGAAGAAAGTTGTCTACAAGAAAGCTCCTTCAATCAAAGGAAACAGCAAGATTGCATCTGAGAAGGACACTGAGAACAATCCGTTGCTTAGGATAGATCCTGCTAGTGAGTTCATCATTGAAGTAGGCAACTTCCTTGAAGATCCTTACATACTGATCAATCCAGGCTATGAGTCATTCAATCCACAAGACAACTCTAGCCTGGATGGAGACAGGCTTGATGAAGCAAGTGAGATGATGGTCATCCTTAGGTACTTTGAGTATGTCATCATTGCTAGGTTCCCTGTCAGATTCATATTGCCATTGTGGATGGATGGCAACAAGACCGGAGACATGAGCCTTGCTGACATCATACAAAGCATTGAGCACAGGCTTCAGATGGAGCTGCAGCTAAGGACTCCTAGCTTTGATCAGATCAATACCTTGGACATACATTACCTATACAAGATCATGTATGTCACTCAATCTATGATAAAGTCACGCAAAAGTGCAAGTGAAGCTAATCAGGCTTCATGAGTTGTGATACAACATTAAGACACAAAGCAAACATATTACATCTACACATAACATGGCAGACGAGAAGAAGCTTGATGAAGAGCAGAAGCCAATTGTGAGCTCTGATGACGAGATGCCAGAGCCTAAGACAAAGGACTACAATGCAGCAGCTCAAGCCAGTGCACAGCAGCCAGGAGTGACCGCATATGTGCGTGTGAAGCCTGAGTTCGAAGATGCTCTGAAGAACACAATCGGCACACTCGGATATGACAGGCGAATTGGAAGCCCTGAGATCAACATTCCAGTGTTCCAGATCTTTGAGATCCTTGACAAGACCAGAGGCAAGTTCCTCACTAACTTGCAGGCAGATGAGCTCATAGGAATGTGCTCAAAGGCTCCTTACAACATCATCGCTGGTGTGATGGCCAAGATCAAGACTGATCAGAATGAGTACTTTGAGGTAATCAGTCCTGCACAGCTTGACCAGCTCATTGCAGCAGAGAATGCTAAAGCTGCTGAAGCTGCTAAGAAAGCAGAGGCAGTTGCAGAAGAAGTAGCAGATGCTGCTCCAGCACCTGATGAGAAGGCTCAGTAACATGGACAATTGCAATTGATACTGATAGAGCAACACATTCTAGAGTGTTAAAGAAGTGTTAAAGGCCTTGATACAGGATCTCTGTGTCGAGGCTTTTTGTTACATTTGCACTCAGAATGGCAAGACTTAGAAGATAGATAGGACAACAGACAATATGGATCACATGTATGACTATCTCCTGAAGAAAGGAGACAAAGCTAGTGCATTCCTTGAGAATGCTGAAGTGACAATCACTCTCAAAGTGGATGGCACTCCTATGCAGATGAGTGTAGATGGAGAAAGGTGCAAGTTCTACAAGAAAGGAACTGATCCAAAGAAGCCTGGCAAAGAGCTCACTCCAATGGATCTCTATACGAATGTAGCATTTGCCAAACCTAAAGCATACCTGGAGAGTGTTGTGCAAAGCCTTGAAGGAAAGAACCTTCCGTCTCTCATGAACTTTGAGATCATCAGAGAGAATGAGCACCACTTAGTGCAGTACAAGAGGTATCCAAAGGAGAATCTGTGCTTGCTTAGTGCATTCAACAATGACAACAAGTTGTCACAAGATGAGATTGTGAAGCTCTCGCAGAGACTTGGAGTGGATACTGTTCCTGTCATCTTCATCGGAAAGCTTGGCAAGAAAGCAATGCTGCTGAAGAAGTATGTCATTGACAATTGCAATCCTAACTCTCCTGTTGTTGACAAAGTGTCTTTCAAAGATCACATCTTCAAGATCATTGGTGTTCCAGTGAACACAGATCACTTCTTGTTTGACACTCATAATGGTGCAATAGAAGGATTCGTCTTTGACTTCAAGAATGAAGATGGATCATTTGTGACACTGAAAGTTGATGATCCTTACTTCTGCAACACTTTGCGAGACAACAAGAAGAAGGAGATGCCTATACAGGACAAGCAGAGCATTCTGAACCTGGTGAAGCTGATCACTAGAGAGATCAACAAAGGAGAGCTCTGCAAGATGAGTGACGACTTGCTCACTAACCTGATTGAGAACTTCGATCACCAGTTTGGTAGCAATAGAGATGTCCTGAAGCGAATCGCAATGGCCGCAAGGAATAGTGGCAAAGTCAATCTTGCATGTGATGTGTCTGCGATTCCTGAGAAGTGGAGATCAAAGATGAGAGACAAAGACTATGCTGATGCACTAAGGACTTTCACTTGGCTCTTCATGAAGAAGAGGACAGGAATGCTTAGCGATGTGAATGACTATGTAGAGCAAATGCTAGAATAGAGACAAGAAGATGCTTGAGGTATGGACATGGATGACAGAGAACATAGCTATATTGAACATCGCTTCTTTAGTGGTGTTCATATTCGCATTCTTCGGAATTGCACTCGTTAGCATTGATAAGAGACTTAAGAATCAGCTTAACAAGAGAATAGATGAGTAGAGAACAGTGGATAGAGTGGATCAAGTTCATACAGATAGCACAGTGCTCGTCATTCGTTGACAGCAGTATATCAAAGTTCGATGTTGATCTCAAGATGTCTGGCACTAGGATGAAGTGCAGCATTTGGATATCAGTGAAGAAAGACAGGAGCTCATCAAGCTACTTCTATGATGTGTGCTATGATGACTCTATGGAGAAGGCACAAGACGTTGCAAAGAGCCTGGTGGACTTCTACAAGAAAGGACTGGTGTTCATGCATCTCAGTGAAGATATGTCTCCAGTTCTTCAATGGCTCAACTGAAGAGAAAGGACATGGATAGGAATCTAGAGATAAGGAGAGGAGGATCATACTCACAGAGGATTGCAAAGCTTGAGAGAGACATTACTGATGCACAAAGAGGATTGAGAAAGCTCAATGAGCACAGCAAGCCTTTGCAGATAAGAAGAGACTATCACGGAAAGGATCTCTATTTGCAAGACAAAGTCATGTTTGTCAATGACAATGGAGAGCTCCAAGATGGATATGTTCTCAACTATCAAGACTCATACAACATGGTCATAGGATGCATAGAGATGCCTGGTCAGAAGTGGATACGCAATAGTAATCAAGTGTTAAAGTTGAGCGATGTTAACACTCTTTAACACAGATTCTTAGCTATTGTCACAGAAAGTTGGTACATTTGCATCGTCAAATGACAAAAGTCGCATCTTAACACATTCAATATGATAGAGAACGAAATGATTGATGAGGTGATGAACCTCAATGGAGTAGAGCTTCCTGTTCTACCAGGTCAAGAAGAGGAAGAGTATGGTCTTGAGAGATCAGAGAAGCGTAAAGAGAAGAAGCTCACTGAGGCTCAGCTCAAAGAGAAGATGAAGAAGGCAGAAGACACAATCGATGCTTATGCTTCAGTCTTCTTAGCAGAGCCTACTGAGAAGCACTTCCAAGAGCTTTGGAAGAGATCGTGGTGGGGTCTCAGACAGCATGCATTCAAGATCCTCAAGGACAATGACACAACTGAAGAGATTGTGATCCAGGTCTTAGAGAAAGTCTGGAACAAGCATCACCAGTACAATCCTGAGAAGGCCAAGTTCAGCACATGGATGTACAGAATCTGCAGGAATCAGGCATTGCAGTATCTTGAGTGCAAGGCTAAGGAGCGCACTGTAGACAATGACATCAGTGATCTCTACAACAAGACTCTGTATCAGAATGGCCAGAGTGATGCATTTTGTGATGATGCTCACAAGATGAGTGACAAGTTCGACACAGCAGAGAATGGAGATCTCATTATGGTAGATCGTGAGCACATCATTGCAAAGCTCTATGACACAAGTGTTGGAATCATCAACAGCTTCAAAGAGAGTGATCCGAAGGTCTACAATTGCATGGTAGAGAAGCATCTGAACGGAATGAAGCTTTGTGACATCGGCAAGAAGTATGGATATCCTCTCAGCTCAGTGAAGAACTGGATTCACAAAGGCAAGATGAAGATGAATGATGAGATCAGGCTGCATCACAGAGAGCTTCTGTCAATGTGGAATGAAGTCATGTAAAGCAACATAGAGAAAGAGATGAAGAAGTTCGATCTATACGAGAAGCAAAGGCTCTTCATGCAATGGAGAAGGACAACAGGAGTCACTAACACATTCATGATGTTGATCACTCTGGCGATTCTGCTTGTATGCATGCAATCAATGGCATTTGCATCAATACCATGGATAGCAGGTGCTCTAGTAGTCCTTGCTATGTTCTCATATGAGCAGATGATTGATCCAGAGTCAATGAATGCAATCAAGCGATTCTCAACTCGGCCTACTAGATTCACCATGCTCATGGATGGAGCTAACTACTTGGTTGCATATTCAATGATGGTGATATCTGCTGTGTTTGTGTTCACATCACATGGATTCATAGAATTGTGGCAATATGCTACATGGTTCTGGCTGAGCTTGTATGTTGCTGTAGACACATCACTTGTGAGAGACATTGAGAATGAGATATGGGATTTGTGAGCGCCATAAAGAATGCATTGCATGTCATCCTGTTTCTCATTCTTGGAGTCATTGGATGGATTGTGTGGACAATTGACAAGATTGTCTCTAAGCTAGGATTGGCAATGTTGCCAGAAGGAACAAGACAACTATTGAAAGGACTATATGGAAGCAATTGAGATCAAGAAGACGAAGATCACATTCGAGTACAGTGAGAAGCCTTGGATGAAGTTCATTGAGCTGAAAGGCCTTGCAGGAAAGCTAGGTGTTCACTCAAGAGGATGGTTCAGGTCATACTTCACTCAAGATGGACAGTCAACTATCAGTGACAATGATGACATTTGGCTTGTGAAAAGTGAAGGAAGAGAGATGGTGTTCAACACATCTGACTATGTCATGTTCTTGAAGCTGATTGGCAAATGTGAGCTTGCGGCAAAGATCGCCAATGAGTACCTGTGTTAAAGAAGTGTTAAAGGTGCACCATTCTTTCTCTATCTCACAGAAAGTTGGTACATTTGCAACATCAAACAATTAGCTATATGAAAGAGAAGCTTACTATACAAGACTTGAAAGATCGAGGACTACTCTTGTACGAGTATGTCCGAGGCTCTCATGCATACGGCTTGCAGAAGCCTGACGGAACTAGTGATATTGATCTCGGCGGTGTCTACCTAGAGCCTGTTGAAGATCTCCTAGGTCTGCAGATTGACGTTCAAGACCAGGTCGCAGATGAGAGGAACGATGAAGTGTATTGGTCTCTTGGCAAGTTCATGAGGCTCATACTCAGCAGCAATCCTACTGTTCTTGAGTCATTGTTCATTCCAGACAAGTGTGTCAAGTTTGAGCATCCTATCATGAAGTGGATCAAGCAGAATCGAGATCACTTCATCACTAAGGACTGCTTCAATCCATTCATTGGATATGCAGTGAACCAGATCAAGAAAGCTAGGTCACTCAAGAAGAAGATCGTCCAGCCAATGGATGGTCCTCGCAAGTCTATACTTGAGTTTGCAACCACTTTCAAAGATCAGGGCACTATCTCTGTGAAAGAGCATCTTGCCAACTGTGGCTTGATGAACAAGTACTGTGGCCTTGTGCACCAGCCAAAGATGGACAACATGTACGGTGTGTACTATGACTTCATGAGCCATGTATGGTATGAGTTCAAGATACAGACCGCCCAGGACTTCATGAATGACTGCATTGATCAAGTGGTCCATGCAAAGAGACGCCAGAAGTTCTACACCACTCTCTTGAAGCACTATGGAATTGAGAAAGTGAACACTCACTTTGATCAGGACCTTCTCTCTTGGTTCAATGAGCACAAAGACAAGAAGGACTTTGGATACAAAGGCATTGTGAACATTGATGAGTCTAGCAACGAGCTTAGGATCTGCAGCTCAATTCCAATGGGTGAGAAGCCTGTGTTTCAGATCAACTACACTCTTGATGGATACCAGCAGTATTGCAAAGCATGGAAAGAGTGGCAGGACTTCAAGATCAACAGGAATGAAGAGAGATTCAACCTTGCTAAAGAGAAGCAGTTTGACAGGAAGAACGTTGCTCATGCTGTGAGACTCATGCACATGGGCCTCGAGATCGCTAGAGGAGAAGGAGTTAAGATTGACAGGACTGACATCGACAGAGATGAGATCATGAAGATTCGTCTTGGAGATGCAGACTATGATGAGATCATCAACAAGCTTGAGTCTCAGAAAGATGAGATGAAAGAAGCAATGATCAATGCAAAGCTGCCTGAGCACATTGATGTCGACTTTGTCAATAGCATGCTTCTCAAGATACGCACCTGGCAGCTCTATGGCCAGGACGAGATTGACAAGATGATGTGGAAGGACTTTGAAGAGATCCTTGAAGCAAACAAAGATGTCTTGATCAGGCTTAAGAACGCATGAAGTGTTAAAGAAGTGTTAAAGGTGACTAGATCTTTCTCTATGTCACCTTTTTGTGTTACTTTTGCACTGTCAAATCATTCAAATTGAAACAATATGGAAGCAAACAAGCATCAGCTTAACAGTCTCAAAGTGAGATTCACCTCTGATATGAGGATTCCAATTGGAGTCTTCGAAGATGAGTACTTTGAGTACTTCTTGGATCTCTATGAAGAGAGCCACAAAGCTCGCACAAAGTGGAACAACCTTGTCAAAGTCATTGATGAGAGGTTCAATGGCAATCCTGATGCATTCCTTGAGCACTATGCTGATGTGAGGAATCGCATGATTGAAGACCTTGAGAAAGAAGGAAAAGGTCTTCTTGAGAAGATGGTCAACCAAGACAAAGTGTTTGACATTCCGAAAGTCAATGTGAGCCAGAACAATGTCTTCAATGAAGGCAATGTAGGAAACCTGTTCCTTAGCATTGATCTTCGCAAGGCCAACTTCCAGGCTTTCCTCTACGCTGTTCCTCTTGCATTCTTTGACACTCTCCAGGATCGAGTTGAGTGGCAAGTCTGCAAGCATGACATTGATGAGATCTATCGCAAGTGGGTCTCTAAGTACACTGACCTTGACTATGTAGTTGACAGCAAGTACACTCGCCAGGTAGTCTTCGGCAAGCTCAATCCTAAAGTGCAGATACATGTTGAGAAGTGGCTTGTGAGCCAGGTCCTTGATGAGATTACTAAGCTCGCTACAGAGAAAGAGTTTGAAGGCAGCTTTGAGCTAGTGAGCTTCTGCACTGACGAGCTTGTCTTCAAGATTGATGCGACTTCTCTCAGCTACTGGAATGAGTGCAAAGATGGCTTCATCAAGAAGATCACTGAGTCATTCGGCATTGCAGTCAAGTGTGAAGTCTATGAGCTTGGCATCTACCACTTCATGTGCAAAGGTGGAGTTGATGGCCACATTCTTCCTGTGTTTGTCAAGCGGTTTGCTGGAACTGACAAGACTGAGCTGAAGAGCTGCCCTGAGACTTACTATGCACAAGTCACCAAGCTTCTCAGAGGCGAGCTAATCAATGAGAAAGACAGGACTTTCTACCATGAGAAGCAGCTTGCACGTTTCCTTGAGCCTATCAGCCTTGTGCTTGATGACTAAGAAGTGTTAACAAGCGTTAAACCAAAGGTTGCATTCACGATACAACATATCAAATGTGAATGCAACCTTTGTTGTATGCGTAAAGTAGGCCAGCCTATACAGAATGATCAGACAAGGAAATGGTATGAGAGGATATGGCTCATAAAGCACATTGCATGGCTTTATATGGCTATTCTCATGTCATACTATGACATCAAGAACTTCATTGTCTTCAGGAAGATGATGAAGAACCTAGCGAAAGATCCAAACTCAAAGTTCAGCAAGCTAGGCTTAAGGAACAATTGGCTAGGCAACATTGTCTACACTGAGAAGATGCTAGACAAAGACAGGATGCTCTACCTCTCTGAGCCTCTGAAAGTGCAGTATATCAAAGAAGCTACAGTTCCTGAGCACTCTTATCTATTTGATGAGCTTGGATTTGGTGAGTACCTTGTGACTGAGTTCATAGACTTCACAGATCCTCAGACAGGAATTGTAAGTGGATACTATGGAGTGACATTCACATTCAAGCCTCTCGCTATCTCAAATCCAAGGCTCTATAGAGAGCTCGTCTTCTTCATCCTCTTCTTTGGTCTCATAGGATGGATCTTCAGACACCAGATTTGGGCTGCAATCCTTTGGTTCATTGCATTGCTTTGATGCAAAGTGGACATTCTTGAAGGATGGCGATAAATGGCTTGTCTTAACACACAAAGAGAAAGAGACAACATATACACAATATGCCAAGAACTAAGAGCACCGAGAATGCTGCAGAGCAGTTTGTGAAGAGCATTGAGGCTCAGCCAATTCCAGGATTCGAGTCTCCTGCACAGCCTGCACAGATTGTGTCTCAGCCTATTGACAGAGAGCAAGTCCTTGCTAACATGCAGATGAACATGGGACCTGCTGCTCGAGAGAAAGCCAAGACTACATCTAACCAGACAATGAGCTTAGATGAGGCTCAGGAAGCAAGAAGGAACGAGATCAGAGAGCAAGTCCAGTCAAAAGGTCTTGGATACTTGAGAATCAATCCACAAGACTTGCCGACTAAAGGTATCTTCTATGAGCCTGGAACAGAGTTCTTTGTGAGAGCTGCTACAGGAGGTGAGATAAGACACTGGTCACAGACAAATGAGACTACTGTTGCTGATGTCAATGACTCTCTCAACTATATGCTTGAGAGATGCTTGAGTGTCAAGATGCCTGGTAGAGTTGCAGACTGGAGAGACCTTGTTGAGATTGATCGCTTTTACATGATCCTTTGCATCCGTGACTTCACATTCGTTGATGGCAATAATGAGCTGATGATCACAATCAATGAGAACAAGCAAGTTCCTCTCAAGAAAGACAACATCCAGTTCATTGATCTTGGTGACAAGCTCATGAGGTTCTACAATGTAGAGAAGAGATGCTTCACACTGCAAGAGTTTGACACTAAGTATGGCAAGCACATCAGGCTGACTAAGCCTCTTGACATCTACATGCCGAGACTTGGCGTGACTGAGTGGCTCAAGAACTATGTGCAGAGAAAGCAGCAAAGCCGAGAGATGTTCGACAGAGACTTCATCTCAATGGCACCATTGCTTGTGCCTGACTTCAGAAGCTTGAATGATCAGACATACAGCCGCCTTATTGCAGACTGTGACTACTTTGGTCCTGTTGAGTACAGCTTGATTGAGCAGTTCAAGAGAGTCATCGCACAAAGCGTTGAGCCTAAGTTCATATACAATGATGAGGAAGGAGTTGAGCAGCAAGCTCCTCTGAACTTTCAAGGCGGATGGAAGAACCTCTTCCTCGAGACTGGATTGGACGAGCTCCTCTAATCAAGGAGCTTTCCAAGATCAATGGCAAGAAGAGAACATCTTTGATGTATGGCAGAGAGAGCTTGATGATTGTCTTGGATGGACACAGTGCTATGGAGAAGACTTTGGCATCAAGCTCAACCAATGCTTCAAAGTGCCATTCAACATATGGATCTCCATTGTCTTCATCTTCTCTAAGGACTTGCATCTCACATGGAGTGAGCTCTGCAAGATGCCTTTCTTCGAGATACTCTTAGTGATGGACAAGTACAAAGAGTATGTAGAAGAGCAGAATGAGAACCAGAAGAAGCAGAATGCATCTCAAGAAGCTCAGATGGCTCAGATGAGGAAACAGATGCCTGACTATAGCAGAATGCAGCAACCTCAGACTCCTAGCATGCCAAGCATGCCACAGATGCCATCTCCTCCATCAATGCCTTCTATGCCATCATTCAACATGCCTAGCATGCCTTCTTTTGGAAGCTAACATGATACAAGTGTCATCTAGTGTGAATCTAGATGACACTTTTGCAATACAACATATTGAGCATTGTCGCATAAATAGACGAAATGCAAGAGAACCAATCAAGATGGACGCACTTAAGAAGTACGCAAATTGGATCATAGTTGCTCTCCTATGCTTGAATCTCTTCACTTGCACAAACACTTGCACAAGTGCCAGGAGTGAGAGGAAAGCACAGAAAGAGCTTGTGATAAGAGACTCAATAGTCAATGCAAAGACTAAGACCATTGACTCTCTCAAGCATGAGATTGACCTGAGAGATGAGAAGATCTTTGGCCTTGAGCAGACAATCAAGACACAAGGCGAAGCGATGAATCAGATTGTTGAAGCTCGCAAGAACATCAGTGTCACTGTAAAGCAGAAGAAGTGATGATAAGGTGATGGCAAGAATAGTCTCTCCTGACATTCCAAGACCAAAGCTGGCAATTGAGCAATTCATAACTAGCACCGGAGGTGGAAATGTCGCAGTTGTAGACAGAATAGAAGATCTTGAGACAAGGATAAGCAGAAAGCTAGAGACGATGGAATCACAGAGATCAGAGATGAAAGCTAGATTCATATCACTTGAGAGGAAGCCTATCAAGAAGAAGATGAAAGATGGAGAAGCATGGATTGTCCAGGAAGCAGGAATGTTCTTGCTAGACCCATCTAAGCTCGTCAATGCATATGAGGTCTTTGATCCTGACAATGGCTCATATGAGTGCACAAGAGTTGAGATAGTCAAAAGCAATGGAGACATTGAAGTAGTAGAGACTGGCACTCCTATTGAGTCCATCATAATGAAGCTTCGAGAGTATGATGACTATGTCCTTCAGTATGAAGAGCGAAAAGCTGCTATCCAGAAAGCATCTGCTAATGGATCTAGAGCTTTTGGAAACCCTCTGTAGCAATCAAATCAATATACAAACAACATAGCAAATGAATAGCAAAAAGTGGAGATCAGTCTTCTACAAAGGCCTGATATGGTCTTTTGTAGCACTGTACTTTCTTGTTGCCTTCATCTCATTCTACCATTGCATTGCTTTCTGTCTTGTCGGCAATCCTATGTGGATCTCCGTCATGATGAGCTTTGCATTTGAGGTCGGTCTTGCACTGACACTTTTCTCAATCCTCACAACAGACAACAACAAGACTCTTGTTCCATGGGTCCTCATGGTGTTGCTGACAATTGTGCAGATATGTGGAAATGTGTACTCAGTGTTCAAGTACATGGTTGAGAGTGGCACCAACTTCTACACATACATACAAGGCAGCCTGCTTCATTGGTTTGTTGATGATCTTCCTCAAGGAGACATTATGAGTATCATATCAATCTTGCTAGGTGCATTGTTGCCTGTTGTAGCACTGCTGATGACAGACATGGTTGCCAACAACATCAAGTTGAAGATGAGAGAGCAAGAAGAGAGTGGGAAAGAAGATGACACCAAAACTGAAGAGAGAGACATCTCTGGAGATCAAGAAGAGAAAGATGACACCAAAGAGCAACCTTCTCAAGGAGTCATTGCAGTTGCAGATCCAGAAGAGTATCCAAGAGTAGAGACTAAGCTCAATGAAGAGGCAATCTCTAAGAAGCTAGATGAGCTTATAGGAAAGGCACTTGCAGGAAAGATCGATACTAGCCTGCCTGACAGATACAAGAACCCAATCTTGAACGGAGATGATCATGCATTCGATGGTACACCTAAGGAGCTCACTGATGCATTCTTTGGTCCATCTGGTGATGCATCAGTATCAGATGCAACTGAGCCAATAAGTGATCCTATAAGTGAGCCCATAAATGATCCAATAAGTGAGCTCAATGAATCTGAGGAGAAAGATGACTTTGTACAGAATCTGACTGCATCAATCTTAGATGGAGTCTCAACAGAAGGCTCATACAAACCGAGTGAATTGACTCATGCAGAAGTCGTTGAGACCGTAGAAGATGGAATCAATGATATGCATCACCAGACTCAGGCAGAGGACACCCATGTTGACCAGGTTGAAGAGAAACAGTCTGAGTTGGTAGACATACAGCAAGAGAACAAGACGGTCCCAGACTCAACAATCTCAAGTGATGAAGGATCTGATAGATTGGCGCCAACAGATGTCATCAAAGATGAGACTCATTCAGAGATTGTTCCTGAAGATGTCATTGATGAGACTGAAGAAGTGCCTGAGACTCTTGATGAGCCAACCTATGTTCCACAACCTGGGACAACATCAAGAATCAGGAGACCGTCGAAGATAGGAGAGATGAATCCTGTCAACTTGCTTGGAGGCAGAGAACAAGGCCAGTATCCTTTCCATACTCAAAGACCCGGTGTGCAGATTCAGACTGCATATGACACAACAGTGACCTCTTAAGCTTACAAGAGGCATTCATATAGACAAGAGGCAGATTGAGATTCATCAAGATCTGCCTCTTCTAGGGGTATCTGATAAATACGACAAACGCACAGAAAGGACTCTCAAAAGTCAATGGCTACTATAGACGTCAACAAGATCATGCTGTCTAACTACAACAATGTCTTGTCAATGAACAAGAACATCACTAATGCTGTAGGGATAGATACCAAGTGGATGAGAAGTGTTCCTCATGAGAACAGCGAAGATGTGATCTTCAATGAGTACACTCTCTATGATGTTGAGTGTCCTGTTGATGTCAAAGTTGTCACTACAAACAGTGGATACAATCCTGGCAACTTCAGTATTGACTACTTTGGAATCCAATATGAAGCGCCATTTGAAGTGCAGATAGACAAGCTCACATGGGAAGCTGCTTATGGAAAAGAGGTGATGCCTCAGAAAGGTGACATCGTCTATGTAGCCTTGTTCAATTGCTTGTATGAGGTTGCTACTAGCACAATCATCTATGGATACATGGAGCGTGAGACTGGATACAAAGTTGAGCTTGTGAAGTACAATCCTAAGACAAACAGAAGAGAGAGTGAAGCCGTCGCTGAGACTATTGATACTCTGACTAACAGCACTGAAGATCTGTTTGCTGAAGCTATAAGCAATGAAGTGAGCGACTTGGTAGATGGATCACAGACTGATGCAATGATCAACACTACTGAGCCTAAGCATGACATCTACAAAGAGAATGACATCAATGCAATCATCAATGATGAGATATGGACTGATGTCAACATTGTCTCAAGGAGTTGCTATGACTTGAGGAAGATGAAGACTAGCTTGATCTGGGATTGGAATGACAAAGTTGACAGTATGAGCGAAGACTTCAACAGACTCTTCACATGCTGGTTCAAGATACCTGATGATGAGAAAGTCAAAGAGTATGACATCAAGCTTGAGAGAGATCCTGAGATGAAGAGCAGGTTTGCACTCACTAGTGTGAATGGAAGCAACTTCGTCATGAGAGAGAATGAGAGACTCATGCTTACTAGAGGCAACTTCATCAAGATACAAGCCGCTGTCACTGAGAAGAGAGAAGTCAATGGCAAGATGAGATGGATGATTGCATTTGACAAGAATGAGTTCATGGCACTGAACCAGAGAATGACTGACTTCTGGAAGATGAACATGAAGATGACTAAGTCTGTCTCTCGGAGCCTTCTCATGGCTAAGACAAATGGACAGCAGAGCCTTGACATCAGCTTGATAGGAACATCAGGACTGTATGTCAAGTTCGGAGCTAAAGAAAGAGAGATCACACTAGCAAATCCAATTCCTACAAATCAGTGGGTAGGCATAGGTGTGAACTTAGGTCCAGAGAGCTTAGTAGTCATCTATGCAATGAATGATGAAGGAAAGTGGACAGTGCGAGAAGTTGCAAGCCTTGGCAACATGCAGAATGACTTCTTGATTGGATCATTCTACAACACTGTGAATGATTTGCTCATGACCAACATCAGATGGTACAGGATGAACAGCATTGCAGATCCTATGCTGATTGAGAGAGACTTGAATACAAGGACTGTTAAGAATGAGAGCAAAGCAGTCATCAATGACAGTGCGATCACTCCTAACTTCAGTCCATACATAATTGAACAGAGATAAGAGATGCCATTTTCATTAGGAACATACACTTCACTAGGACCTAACTCTACACAAGAGCTGGATCTTTCAAATCCATTGAATCTGAGCTTGAGTGGAACACTTGAGCCTTCACTCGGAAATGAAGGCTCATTAGGAGGTTTGCTTTCTTCTACAGACGGATCATCATTCTTTGGCACTGGAGGCTTATCAGGTGAAGGAATCTCAATAGGTGAAGTGACAGTTCCTGGCAATAGGCCATCAGATGGATTGCAAACTGCAACAGGTTTGGATAAAGGACAGGCTCCATTTGATCCAAGACTTGCAAGATCTGACATGTTTGTATGGGACAACCTGAGAATGCCATTCTCTGCAGATGAGGCTGCTCCAATGCTCAGTGACTTGATAGACATCACTGTAGATGGCAAGAACAATGGTCATGTTGTTCCTGCATCTAAGAAGCACTACCAGGATCTTGTCAAGAATCCTAACACATGGGGTACTCTCTCACTCATCAATCCTTATACAGTGACAAGATTGTACAATGGATTAGGAGGATTAGCCGTCTCTGGAAAGTATGCAAGAGCTGAAGTGAATAGGATGCTTGATATCAGAGACCAAAAGCGATTCTATGACATTCACTCTAAGAGGAAAGGAGGTGACATTCTTAGTGGTGATGGAACATCTTTGAGGTCTACTGATGTAGGAGACATTCTCTCTGTAAGCAATCCTACTCCTACTAACATCATAAGGCTCATGAACAATGATGCCTGGGGTAGGACTCCATACTCATACCAGGACTTTGCTTATTGCAGCAACTTCAACAAGATACCAACAAACAGGCTCATCACTCTCAGAAAGTATGCATCACCTACAACAGACAATCTCTGTTGGGAACTCATGGGTGCAGACAGAAATGAAGAGATGAAGACCAAGTTTGCTCCTATTGCCACGATGCTCACATACTTCGGAGGAGAAAGTGGCAACACTCTCAAAGACATTCTGAACTTTAGCTCAGGTCTTCCTTGGGAAGAGATACAAGCACAGATATGGAATGTCACTGGTGATGCAGGTGATGCAGGAACTGGTCAGTGGCTCGAGAACTTCATTGGCAGTAATGGAGGTGGAATGCTTGATCAGTGGCCAGGAATTGGACGAATTGGCTCAAAAGCTCTTGCAATGGCCAAGTTCTTCGGCATGACAAGATCTCCGAATGCATTCGATGGAGGTGCAGCTCTCACTAAGAAGAACATGGAGAACCTACATGATCCTAATGAGAATGGCCCATATGCAAACCGCATCAAAGGTCCTATCAACAGGATTGACAAGGTGTACAAGAGAAAGGAAGGCCTTGTTTGGGATCACAAGATCAACCTGAAGTTCAGCTACAAAGCACATGCTCTCGGTGGCATCAACTCAAAAGCTGCAATGCTTGACATCATGTCAAACATATTGCTCATGTGCAGTGCAACTGCAGTCTTCTGGGGTGGAGGAAACAGATTCCAGATTGAGCCTCATGCATATCCATGGACTTCTACACTTAGCCCTGGTCTCATGAAAGACATCTACAACGGCAACTTGTTTGGTCCTAAAGGTGCAATCAGGAAGACTGTTCAAGGATTTGTGAACACTGGCCTAGATGGAAACGGAAACTGGTCATGGGATGCTGCAGTGAAAGGTCTTGCTAACCTTGGTGTTGGCATACTCGGTGTCATTGGAGGTGCAGTGAACACAATCATAGGATCTATCAGTGGAAAGGTTGCAGACATGGTAGGTGGAGCTGTAGACAAGCTTGCTAACATGGTGCAGTCAGGAACTGGAAGTGGAGATGGAATGTATGAGAAAGGCAAAGCAATCTTCAGTAACTTGATGGCAAATGGTCTTGAGGTCTGGAGAAGCAATGCAATCAAGACATCTGTTCTTCCTCACACTGAAGGTCTTCGTGCGATCTTAATCGGCACACCTGTAGGCAACTGGCATCTCACTATCGGCAATCCATTGAATCCAATTGCAACTATTGGCAACTTGATATGCAAAGATGTCAAGTTTGAGTTTGGCGAAGAGCTTGGACCTGATGACTTCCCAACAGAGCTTCACTGCACTGTCACACTAGAGCATGGAATGGCAAGGGACCTTGCTGCAATTGAGTCTATGTTCAACAGAGGAGCAGGACGAATCTACCAAGCACCTGACTACATCAGGATGTTTGGTGGACAGGCAAGCTCAGATCAAGAGACTCGTGTTGATGAGATGACAGGAAACACATCTAGCAGAGTTCCTGCATCATTCAGCAGAATGGGCCAATATGCAAGACATGCCGGAAACACCGGTCATGTTGAGATGAGTAATGGAGTCACTCCTCCTACAAATGGTGACAGACAGAGCAGACAGATTGTGACACCACTCAACAACATTGATGTCATTGACTATGATCATGGAGTGAATGCTACATACTCTCACAAGAATACAAGTGCTGAGGTAGGCATCAGATCTAGAGTGATGGGTAACATGATGACACGCAAATACGTAGATGAGTAAGAGAAAGAGATGTTTGAAGCAACTATAGACAACAAGCCAAAGACAATGGATCCTAATGGCAACGAGATAGTTGACCTTACGGCTCCAATCTTCAGGAACAATGAGAAGATTACAAGCTATAGACTCAGGAGAGTCCCTAGTGACTTTGCTATGAGACCCGATCTTGAAGCATTTGTTGAGCTTGGATCTATTGACCACACTGAGTACATCATGATGTTCAATGCTGTTGGCAATCCTTTCAGTATTGACAAAGATGATGTCTTGCTTATTCCTAATCTCATTGAAGCTCAAGGACTTGTCTACTCATACACTGATCAGTATAGCCTTGGAGGTGATCCTAATGATGCTTCTATCCAAGATCTTCTTGTAAGGAACTACTATAAGCATAGCAGAAGGCACAACACTGTTGACATGTCTAGCTATGACAAGTTTGAAGACACTGCAATTCCTTCAGGCAATCCAGACTTTGATGACAAGTACAATGCACAAGGTGAGTCTACTGTTCCTTATCTCCTTGGAAAGAATGAAACTGCTGTCAAGATCAAGAATGGCAGGATCTATCTCACTGAAGGCTCAGGAACTCCTCAGATAGATACATCAGAGATCACTAGTGCAAACATCGATGCAAAGATACAAAGCATCATATGTGGTGTCGGCACAGACTTGAGTGACTCAAACTGTGTCTACAATGGCAGCAACTTAGCAGACTTCATCAAAGCGATGAATGAGTGCAATGAGCTCCAGAGACCAAACTCGAACACATCATCTTGACACTTGAATGTTGTTTCCTATTAGCAGATATGAGTATAGTGCAACAGGCCGGAGACGAGGCTTGAACAACACAGCTCCCGCAGATGTGAGAGCTCATCTACAGGAGACAGATGCTCTTGTCGCTAAAGCACAGGCATCATGGAATGCATATTGCCGTAGTCATGGATATCCTGCAACAGGAATCATGATAACATCAGGGTACAGATCTCCTGCTGTCAACTCTGCTGTAGGTGGTGCAGCAGGCTCTGCACATAAAGTAGGATATGCAGCTGATACTCAGCCTAACAATGGCCAAAAGAATGCATACTTGCAATGGGCACAAGAGTTCGCAAGGTCCGGTGTGAGGTTTGATCAAATCATTGCAGAAGGTGTAGGTTCATCAAAGTGGGTACACATCGCTGTGAAGAGTCCAAGTGGTGCACAAAGGATGATGGCAATGACATATGATGGCAAGAAGTACAGGACTACACAAGTAGGCACTCCAACTGCAGGATCAGGAGATCAAGGAATCACTGACTATGGAGAGAATGGAGGTGCTACACCTGTAGACATTGATGCTAATGAGTATGTCATCACAGATGCTCTCAAACAAGAGATGGAGAATGCTAAGAACACAGATTGGAATGACAACTCACTCTATGACTTTGACAGCTATGATCCTGATGCAACATATGATGTCTTCGAAGTGACTATCCCTGACAACATCAAGACTCAGCAAGCAAAGATGAACACTGATGAGCCTGGAGGTGCGCCTGTTCCTAAGCCTATAGTAGACAATGACCTGAAGCCTTCTATAGATCTTGATGAAGTTGCAGGACCAATGGATGATGCAGACAGCTCTGAGTCTATACCTAACAATGGCGGAACATGGGTACCAGGCAGTCAAGCAATGGGTGAAGACTTGTATGGAGTCTAAACAGAACGAAGGAGAAAGAGAATGCCAACAACAGCACCTGCTCTAGAGAACAAGCGACAAGCCAGATATGAAGACATGATTGGCAACACCTTCCCGTATGTCCGCATACGAGACTATGTGTTGCACAAGCAGGAGATCTTGAGATTCGAGCTTGAGACGTCTAAGATGCTTCCTACTCTCATTCTTCACTTGGCACTTGAAAGCAAGACTCTGAACAGAGACAATGCACCTGTTGATGGAGATCGAATCAACATCTGGATTAGGCAAGACCTCAAAGTCATGAGGCCTATCAATGGTGACTACATCATCAGGAATGTCAGAACAACAGGTGAAGGAAGCTCCAAGAACAAGTTCAATGAGTTCCTTATCAAGGCGGAGCTTTGGGTTCCTAATCTGAAGAGTGACAAGATCAGGTTTGACTACTTTGGCAAAGCTGAGACTGCACTCAAAGACATTGCTAAGCGATTAGGTCTTGGATATGTCCATACAAAGCTCACTGAGACTAAGTATCAGCAAAGCTGGTATTGCTACAACAATCCTTTCGAGTACATCAGGTATGTGACATCACATATGTGGCTTGCTAAAGACAGTTTCTTTGACAGCTGGATTGATGTCTATAGGAACTTGAATGTCTTCAACATGAATGACATGCTTGGCAGGAAGATGTCGGATGATGGAAAAGCTGACATCACTAAGTTCCAGAACATCATCGGCACCATTGGTGAAGATGGAAAGTATGTCAGCAATGATGTAGATGAGCTCAAAGGAAATGAGTGGCCTAAGATCTTCACGAATGACATCAGGTTTGAGCATAGCTTGATGTTCGTCCAGGAATATGACTATGAGAATCACTCAACGAAAGTGTCTCAGCTTGTTGGTGCACAAGTGAGTGGTGAGCTCTATCTCCAGAACAATGGACTTGGACAAGCAGATCAGGACTCTAATGAGAACCTTGACATTGGAGTCTGGTACAATCAAGAGAAGCTAGATGCAGGATATGTGATTGCAAATGGTCCTACTAACTACAGTGAAGTATATAGGACTGCTAACAATGGTAGCTGGAGAGATCAGCAGACACACATAGTCACTAATGAGATCACTCCTGTCGAGTCTGATGGTGATCAAGGTGACAAGATTGCATCACAGAACAACAACAATGCTAGTGGAAATGTCTTCAAGATGTTCAAAGCTGCAGAGCGACACAACTATGTCAACAACATGGAGCTCGAGAAGCAGCTTGTAATCTTGAAGTGTAATGGCCTCAATCTTGGAATCGCAAAAGGTGAGAAAGTGCCTTTGCTTCTTGAAGAGAAGGCAAATGACAAGTGGGTATCACATGTCAGGGCTTCTAATGACTACTCATTCATGCTTGACAGGAAGTGCAGTGGATGGTTCATCATCAAAGGCATCAAGTGGATCTATGCTCCAAGAGAAGTTGGCAGCATGATGACTGACTGGCACACTGAGATCACTGTCACAAGAAGGGAATGGTGGCCTCCAGAAGCAACTGCAACAGCTGAAGAAGCAGGAGATGTCGAGAACAACACTGCAGGTGGATCAACAGCAGAAGGATCATCTGAAGAGCCTACTACAACAGCTAGCCAACCTGCACCTGCAGATGAAGAGGAAGCAATAAGAGAGGCAGAGGAAGCAGAAGATGCAATTGAGGCTGAGCTCAGTGGAATGGAAGAAGAGTTTGAGTCTAATAGAGCAAACGCCAGTTCAATGTACAACACTGAAGCTTGTGTCTCTGCAGCTGAAGCTCTCAATGAAGCTAGTGATGCACTTAATGATGCACAGAACATGATGGATGGATTGACAGATCCAGCAAAGTATGCAGAAGGACTAGCCTGATGACTACATGTAAACCATAATGAGAAAGAGATGAATCTACAAGAAGCAGGAGAGAAGTTCAATAGTGTGAGCTCTAAGACAGAGCAGATGAGTGCTGTTGCAGGAAATGTCCTGTCTCAGTTCAATGGAAGTCCTATGAATCCACTTGAGATTGAACAGACTTCACAAGCACTTGAGAATGCGGTAGGCTTAGGAAGATCTGCAGTCAATGACATGACTGACCTAGTAGACTTAGGTCTAGGAGGCGAGAATGCAAGTGCAATCAAAGACAAGCTCACTGCTGCTACTGCAAGTCTAGACAATGCTTCTGCTGCTCTGTCTAATGTGAATCCAATGGTCACTAAGCTTGAATCATTAGGTGAGACAAAGCTAGTCACACTCCTCGAAGAGAAGAAGAAAGCTGAAGAGGACAAAGCAGCTGACATGGCGTATGACGGCAATGGACAGAAGCACTACATCAACAAGTTCATTGGTGTCATGTCTGCTGAAGGAATGCCATTCATTGTGCTTGCAGAGAGAAGATGGGCAGTTGACAGGACTGATCAGAAAGTGTATGGAGATGCATTCTTGCAGAAGCAGTCATCTCAGACATTCAAGACTCTTGATAGTGATGGTCTTCTCTATTGGTATGCAGACTTTGAGTCTAGACACTACTACGGTGAAGCAGTAGACATCGCTCCTACAAGCAGCATGAGTGACCTTCTCACAGCAATGTGCCTCAATGACAATGTGTGTGACATCATGTGGAAGTATGGCATATGCACACAGATTGAGATTGAAGAGACAGGTCCTGCTAAAGGAACACACTTCCATTGTGGAACTGACAGAGACAATCCGCAGACTAAGTGGTGGGGCATTGTCAACAAGAGAAGGACCGAGAACAACATTGACAAGCTCTATCCTGTGATCATTGAGTCTCAGTACTACGAAGAGAACACCAAGAATCCGACTGAGATAGCATAGTGCGATAAATGGACAGAATCTATCGCATTGTAGTGTAGAATGATCAAGCTTGGTACTGGTACAACATACAACATAAGGAAAGGCTTCATAGGAAAGGAGCCTATACTGACTGCATCAGAGTTCAGTGATAGGTATGATGAGCCTACATATCTAACATTCAAGTTAGACTTCTATTCTGATGAGAGGCTTGTTGAGAACACTTTGTATGACAGTCTTCCTCAAGCTTTGTTCACAATTCCTAGCTGGACTAATACTGACAACAAGCAACTTATTGGCAACTTTGATCCGCTAGACTTAGATCCTAATACTGCTTATAGTAATGGATCAGAGTCATGGGCCTCTGATGAATGGGCAAATAGAGTCAGGAGTTACATTACAAGAAGCTCTGCATACAATGCAAACAGGAAGTACAGTGCAATTGAGTATCTCTTGCAGCGCAATGAAGATTATAGAGCCTTCTACTTAGCTTGCTTCATCAAAGGATGGAATGATCTACAAGATGAGTACCAGTTCTACTTCCAAGAGATCTCCGGTCTCTCTAATCTCTTTGCACAGTCTACTGACAAAGGACAGAAGATTGAGCAATCTGCTGCAATCAAAGTGAAGTGCCTTGAAGGAATAGACCAGAAAGTCAAGTATCTTCTCAGTCTTTATCGTGCAGCAGCATGGGATGATCACTACCAAAGATGGATCCTTCCTGAAGTGTACAGATGGTTCAAGCTAGACATCTACATCAGTGAAGTGAGGACATTTCATCAGAGCAACTTTGCGAATCAAGGCTCATTTGCTAGCTTAGCATCTAACTTGATCACTGGCCTTGCTAACAAGATTGTTGGCAAGATTGAGTCTAAAGTGAGTCAATGGACTAAAGGTGCCCTTGACTTCAATGCAAAGCTTGATGCTGAAGTCCTCTCTATCATAAGTGGATTCTGCCCTGTTACTAAGATACACTGTGAGATGTGTGACTTCAATGTGATTGAGAATCTCTTCAATGACTCATACTCTATCAACAATGACTCAATGGAAGAGACGACTTTCGAAGTGAAAGTCAGGAAAGCAGAGATCATACACAACTGGCTAGGAATGTCAGCACAGAGAGTTGCTAACCTCATCTCAAGAAGTGAGCGTGAGATTGGCCCATCACAGTATGCAGGCAACTTTCCTCTCACTCAAGATGAAGACTTCAACAATGCTGCATGGCTTGCTGAGTCTGATCGAAGCAGAAGCTATGCTGAGATGCTCAAAGATGGTTGGCTCAACAACATCTTAGACTCAGCAATTGGAGCATTCACTAACAAGAACAACACTGCACTTGACATTGCTGCAGATCTCTACCAAGGAATCAGAGATGGCATTGCTCGCAAGAAAGCAGATGAAGACAAGAATGTCTTGTCTAAAGCAAACTCATATGACAATGACATTCCTGAGAGCATGAAGAACAACATTCTTGAAGCAATCGGAACAAGGAGCACAGCTAACTCTAATGAAGCTGCAATAGCTAAAGATCTGCTGACGAATGTCAACAATACATTTGATAGTCTAAGACAAGAAGAGCAGCAAATGGTGCAGAATCAGATAAGCAAGATAGCTGGAGCTCTGCAGAACAGAGCTACTCCTGAGCTTAGTGGATCAACAGGTGAGCAGAATCTGAAGAACACTGGATTTGAAGAAGCATTCAAGATTGACAGAAGCATATCGACAGAGCTTGATGGTGGTCCTGGAGACCTTGGCAATGGAGAGATCCATGATGCAATTCAGAGAGAAGCTCTCTCTGAAGCAAATGATGATGACACTAAGCTCACACTCACACTTACTGGTGCAGAGCCTGGCAAAGCAAATTGGGTTCCTGTTGACATGAACATTGATAGATCAACAGCAACCGAGCTTGATGGTGGTCCTGGATCAATTGAGTTTGGTCTCACTGGTGCAGATGTCTCTGCAGGAGCAATGTCTGGAGTTGACATGAACATTGATCGAAGCACTGCAACTGACTTGGATGGAGGCCCTGGCAACATCACACTTGAACTTTCAGGCAACGAAGCAGGAAAAGGTCCTATGACAGGTCTTGACATGAACATTGTCAGATCAACAGCAACAGAGCTTGATGGAGGACCAGGATCAATCAACCTTAGCTTGATAGGAGGTGACCCGGGAAGTGCATCATGGCAAGGCTTAGACATGAACATAGACAGAAGCACTGCTACGGAGTTGGATGGTGGTCCTGGGGATGTCGCTAATGGCCTTGACATGAACATAGATAGATCTACCGCAACTGAGCTAGACGGAGGCCCTGGTTCGATTGCAATTGAACTATCAGGAAGTGGTCCTGGAATGCACTCAATGACAGGACTTGACATGAACATTGACAGATCATGGGCTACTGATCTTGATGGAGGTCCTGGAGGAATCGTAGACAATGGACTAGAAGATGCAAACTCTGAAGGAGATGAGATCTTAGGTGGTGCACCAATGGTAGGCCTCAACACTAACATTGACAGATCAACAGCAACTGAGCTTGATGGTGGACCATACTACAGCCAGATGCCAATAGTCAATCAGAATGTCACAATTCCTGCTTCTACAATGACAGGAATCAATCAGGACATAGACAGAAGCACTGCTACTGAGCTTGATGGCGGTCCATACTATGATGACAAGCAGATGCCTAAGCTAAGTGAGCCTAACATGTCAACACAGAAGATGCAAGCAGCTAGCTTGCAGCAATCAATAGATAGATCAACAGCAACAGAACTAGATGGAGGACCAAAGACAATGAAGAACGCATCACTTTTCGAGCAGATTGCAGCTAAGCATGCATCTACAGCAACATCAGGAACTATAGGTGAGTCACATGTCTTAGTGAGCAACTCAAAGCCTCAGCCAACAATCCTTGAGAATGGCATAATCAACCCTAAAGCAAAAGTTGCTGATGTCATAGAAGCATATGCAGGCCTTAGAGAAGCAAGCGTGAATCTCGAGATGAGAGAGATCAAGCTCATAGACAACTCTAAGAAGACACAAATGACAGACTTCAAGCTTGAAGGTGAGAAGCCTAAGTCTAAAGTAGTCCTCTAAGCCAAACTCCAACATCTTAGCACACACCTATGGCAATGAGACAGACATCGATGACTTCTGACACTTTCAGTCAGAAGCTCGATCCTGAGAAGGACTATCTAGGAACAGTCATCGAGAACAAAGACCCTAACTGTGCCGGAAGATGCAAAGTGAGAGTCTTCAAGCTCATGGATGGAATGGATGACAGCTTCATTCCATGGGCATCTCCTGCTAACATCAACATCTTCGGTGGAGATGGAGGAGGCAACATCTCGATTCCTAAGAAAGGAACGACTGTCAGAGTGAGATTCAATGCAGGTGAGATACAGTCTCCTGAGTGGTTCAACATTCAGAAGCTTGATCCTAAGCTTGTTGAAGAGATCAAGAATGACTACATTGACACTCATGTGCTGCTATATGACCATGATCATGACCTGAGTGTCATATACCAGCCTAACAATGGCATAAGGATGTACCTTGGAGGAAGCTACTACCAGATCAGCCCTGATGGCATGATAACAATCAACCACACCGGTGAGACTGCTATCATACAGCTGGTGAATGATGTCATCACAATCACTACTAAGAATGAGATCACTATCAATGGAGCGAACAATGTGAATCTCCAGAGCAAAGTCATCAACCTTCAAGGAACTGAGTCAACTACAATCAAAGGTGACACTCTCAGGAATGGTGCAGAGTGTGCTGTGAATGGAATGGCTCTGATGCAATATCTGCAAGCAATTGCTAAGATGATCGACTTGAAGTATCCGACCGCTCCAAGTGCTGAGCCTTTGCTCCTTTCTAGCAAAGCATCTATACTCAACAGGAAGATCAAATATGTCTAAGGGAATGACTTTCTGGGATACATAGTGGTCCCGATAAATAGGACAACAAAAGCAACAGCAACAATTAGGCATGGCATCTACTTCTAATCGAAATTCAGAGCTTACCTACAAGATCATTCCTGAGAAGTTGCTCCAGCAATTAGCAGTTATTGAGCAGCTTGATGCGTCTGTGAAAGACCTTCAAGATCTCAAAGACCTTAAAGAAGGAGTGCTAGACAAGATCATCACAAGACAAGAAGTGTATGATCAGTTTGACTCCATTAGGGATAGTGAAGACCAGATACACAATCAGGTCTTTGGGCTAATCAGCGGACTGAGTGACTCTCTTGAGACAAAGGCAAGCAATGACTATGTTGACAGTACATTCGCTAGACAAGACAACACTTACACAAAGAGTGAGACATACTCAAGAGACGAGACTGACTCAAGCTTGAACAATCTTGAGAGCAGGATCACATCATCATACCAAGATGAGATTGCAGAGATGCGCTCTCTTCTTGAAGTTGCAGACGGAAGCATTGGCCTTAGGATTGACTCAGTGATTGAGAATCTTGAGAATCACAACAACAGGATCACTGCACTTCAAGACTGGGCAGATAGCAACCCATGGAATGATGACCTAGACACTATCGAGACAAGGCTCAATGAAGACATTGATGACTTGAGGACATCTACTAGCAATGCTATAGATGGCCTTGCAGGATCCGTCAATGGATTGAGTGATGAAGTTGACTCAATAAGAGATGAGATGCAAGGAAGCAAGTTCGGTGTCATCGTGATTGATGGCACAGAAGATGACCTTCCTGATCCATCTGAAGCTGATGAGACGAAGCTGTATGTTGTGAGATTCAGTGATGAAGCAGGATTCAATCGATTCACGGAGTATGTGATTGTCAATGGAGAATGGGAGAAGCTTGGAAGCCAGGTCGTAGACTTGTCAGTGTTCCAAGAGAAGGCTGCTGAGCTGACAGCACAGATTGAGCAACTAGAAGAAAGGCTACAAGGTGACATTGAGTCACTGAGATCATTCGATGAGCAACAAGAAGAAGAGAATGAGCTCAACAACTGGAACATCGTCACTGCGTAGTGAGGAAGCTTGATAAATAGGACGAAAGAAAGCAAATCGAAAACCATAATCGAACACAAAGTTCGAACAAACAAATACGAACAACAATTAAGCATTTATGGCACAAACACTAGGTTCAAAGTTCAAGCTGCTTAAAGGCCCATTCGAGCTTATCGGCTCTTATGGAACAGTGGACGGCAATGACATCTACTTTGCTACCGACAAAGGCATCATCAAGGCTAACGGTGTGATGATCGGTGCACATGCAGTAGCTGATGCATCTATTCTTGCAGGTACCAACACATTGCAGATCAACTTCATTGATGGCAATAACACAACTGTAGATCTCTCTGGTATCAATCTTGCTCAGACTCTGAAGGAGGAGTTGATTGGTCAGTCTACTGACTCTTCTGCTGCTGATACCATCTATGGTGCTAAGAAGTATGCTGAGGACTTTGCAAAGGCTTATGCAGATGCTTCTATCAGCGGTCTTGATGTTGACGACATCTCTGTTGCTGGAAAAGCAATCATTGCTGTAGGCGAGACTGATGGTAAGATCCATGCAACTGCTGGTAACATCGCTGCTGCTAACGTCACAATCGCTGATGCTAGTGGTAACTTCACTGCTGAGACTGTTGAAGCTGCTCTTGCTGAGTTGGCAACTGGCGCTGCTACTTATTCATTCACTAAGGTGACTGATGGTCTTGATAACAATGTCAAGGAAGCTTGGCAGCTTGTTGAGACTAAGAATGGTACACCTTCTAATGTAGCAGGTTCTCTGATCAAGATCTACAAGGACAGCGCACTTCTTGGTGTTAAGGTATCTAAGCATGGTATCCAGTGGTCAGGCAATGATTGGGGTGCTGATCCTACTGATTCAAGTGTTGATGTTCTTGCTCTTGCATACGAAGACAAGAATGGTGCAGTCCAGGTCGTTGAGCTCAATGTTGGTGACTTCCTTAGAGAGAGTGAGTTCAAGAACGGTTTGCAGGTCACAAACAATGAAGTAAGCGTCAAGATTGATTCCACTTCTGAGACATTCCTTACTGTAAGCAGCGAAGGTGTCAAGCTTGCTGGTGTACAGGCAGCTATCGACGATGCTAAGGATGATCTGATCGGTAATGATTCTGATAGCCTTGTAGGTGATCCATCTGCTCTTACTCTGAAGTCATTGAAGAACAAGGTTCTCAACTTGGATGGCACTGATGTCAAGATTGCTACTGGCTATGCAAAGGCTGATACAGCTACTGGAGTTGCAGCTAATGACACTATCAATGTTGCATTCGGTAAGGTTGAGAAGCAAATCGACTCTCTCGGTGCTGATGCAGTCAAGAATGTGACTGTCAATGGCCAGAACGCTGATGTCTCAAACAACACTGCTACTGTAACAATTGATGGTGCTGACATCGCTCTTGATGGATACGCCAAGGGTTCTGCTGAGGCTGCAATTGCTGCAACTGACAAAGTGAATGATGCTCTTGGCAAGCTCGAGTACAAGACTGATGCTAACAAGGCTGCTATCGATCTCCTGAACGGTCCTGATACATCTACTGGTTCAGTTGATCAGAAGATCAAGACTGCTATCGATGGTCTTGATGTATCTGACGCATCTGTTGCTAACCAGTATGTTGCAGAAGTCTCTGAGACAGATGGTAAGATCCATGTCGAGCGTGCAGCTATTCCTGTGATTGGTGTTGAAGATGCATCTGTAGCTAGTCAGGTTGCTATCAACGCTAAGCTCGATGCTAACAGCAAGGTAACTACTGAAAAGGCTAACTTGACATCTATCACTCTTGGTGGATACTCTACTGATGGAGTTGCTGCAGGTAATGTTGCAGCTACCGATACCCTCGGCGCTGCAATCGCTAAGATTGAGGCAATGCTTTCATGGACAGAAGTAACTGCTTAAGCTTAGCCTAAGCACTCAAACATACTTCAATTGGAGTTCTCTAACCAGGACTCCAATTGTTGTCTCTATGCGTTCCTATCTCACTGGTACTGACCAATCTTTGGTCTTCTCTGCATTCTCTTTCATTGCCTCTTCAATGTTGTGGTTAGGCAATCCTTGGCACTTGTTCCTCCATCTTTGTCTAAGTATGAAGTTGAGCCTTATCCAATTGTAAGGCTGTATATGGTTGAGAATGCTGATGCAAAGATCTGCTTCTCTGTTTGTGAGACCACATACATAGTCAGTCTCTACAAACCTGAAAAGCTGCTCTTCTAGCATGTCATCGTCATCGTCTAGTATGACATACTCTTCAATGCCTGGATGATGCTCTAGCCATTTCTTGATCTCAAAGCCTCTCACTCCTCCTATGCTAGGTGTCACTCCGATGACAAGATCACCAAGCTCTTTAGGAAGTCTCCTCTCTTTCCATACATCAATCTTGCTTTGAGACTGATCAAGTCTTGGTCTCCATGAGCTGCTTACTACAACTCTAGCTCCTGTCTCATTGCATATCTTCTTGACCAACTTGACTTTAGATCTGTCAATGTGCCAATGTGAGTGTGGAGTAGTGATGACTCCATCAAAGTCCAGGAAGATCACTTTCATTGCTCAGCTTCTTCTAACCACTTAGGTCTAGGCTTGTCATCAAACTCTATTGATCTCCAGAATGAAGATCCCATCCATCCTCCTAGCTTGCTAGACTTCATCTCAACTTCAGTGACCAAGAATGATGCATCAGTCTCTGTTCCTCCTAGTGCATCAAACAGTTGCTTGACAAGATCATCTTTGTCAATATCAGACTTCAAGAAGAATGTGCCATCAATTGGATGCACAGCTCTCATGTCAACATCTGGATTTGCTTCTCTAGCAAGCTTCTTGATGACATCATAGAACGCAAAGTGCTGCTCTTGCTTCTCTCTGTCATCATTGTCTCTGAACCAATAGCTTATGATGTACTCTCTCATAGTCTTATCCACAGAATCCTTTTCTCATATCAAGCTTCTTCTCATTCATGTCTATGAAGAGATCAACTTTGCGCTTCAGCATATCATCTTCAATGTCATCATAGATGCACATTGCCTTGCCTATCAAAGATGCCATGCACTCTTTAGTCTTTCGCCAGAGCTTTGACTTGACATCTGATGGAATCTCACTGAGAGGAATGTAGTTGTTCTTGTATGAGTACTCTCTGAGAGCATCACAATATGCTTCACCATGATTCCTGTCTAGGATCGACAAGTCATTGAAGTCACCTCCATGCTCGCAGTACTTCTTGATGTCTTGTGCCGTCTTGAACTCATGGAAGCAACTCCTGACATCATCTCCAGCTTTCTCCATCAGGTGCTCATACTTCTGATCCATTGTGATCAGGAACACTTCCGAGCTGCTGTTAGTGATAACATCACTTATGCTTTGTATCTCAATCTTCATTGTCACTGCACTTCTCATTGAGAAGGTCTTCTAAGCACTTCACAACATGGACTTTGATATTGTTTGCTGATGCAGAGCCTTCCTCGAATCCTTCTCTCTTAGCTGTTGACCACACTACAAAGCAAAGCTGCTCGATAGATCTTCTCATAACATCAATCTTTGTCTCTGATGACAAGTCTTCAATCAGCGCTTGCAAGTACCTGCTGTTCTCTGTCTCTTTGATGCCAGATCTCTCCAGGAACTCCTCAAAGTCAGCCTGTGAGAGCTTTGGCTCAGTTGCTTTGTATCTACTCATGTCTTGTTCTCTATGCTTCTGTGCGTCAATCTATTGAATGCTCTTAGTGACAGCTTCATAGTCTGTTCTCTTCATGAAGTATGCAATCTCACCCATACCAAGATCTGCACTTATCATCTCTGGCATTGCACTTGCTTTCTTAGCGAGCTGCTTTCTCTCAATAGGATCTGTGCATATTGCTGCTTGGCCTAATGCAACGTCTTTAGCTTCATTAGGAATCATCACATGCCAATGCTGTACAGACTTGATTCCTGGTATCATGCTTTTGTCAATTGGCACCCAAGTCTCTTCTATTCCTATAGCAGCTTTGTCTCTTGTCTGAGATGTCATCCAGTCTTTGCCATAGAATGTCTGCTTTCCAAATGGGTACCTTACATATGATGCATAGTCTTTGTACAGGCAAAGGTGTGATCCATACAGAGGCACCTTCTTAACTGTGCCATTGAATGAGACAAATGCATCAAAGAAGTAGAAGGGCTTCCTGTACTCAGGCTTGTTCATCTCAAGCTCTGCACTATACAGTGATGTGCTATCATAAGGCTTCAGCTTGACATCTTTCACTTTAGGAATGAAGAGACCTTGGTTGTACTTGACCTGTATCTTGCTAAGGCCTTTCCTATTAGTGTGAGATGGATCAATCTTCTCATGTCTGATGATTCCTTCTTCATCGACATAGAATGGTCTCTTCTTTCCATAAGGCTCATAGATGAACTTGTCTTGCCAGACTTGGTATGAGTGGCCTAGCTTCTTGAAGTCACCTCTGTCTAAGTAAAGCATCCATGAGTCTTTGTCAATGTCTACTCCAATTAACTCCTTCACTTTATGGTTGAAAGCCTTAATGAATGAGTCAAGAGGCTTGCCTACATACTTGTTGAGAAGACCAATGACATACTTGCGCTGCACCTTTGGCAAGTGTCCTGATCTCCATCTGTGAGTTGAGCACGGACCAGACTTGTGAGTCCATCTCCTATGCATTCCAAGATGAGACCCTTCAAAGCTGTTCATCATCCGGCGATTGAACATGTAGTCAATTCGCTCACCATTCTCTATGTTCCACTTATGCTCACTCATTCTTTGGCTCCTCTTTCTCTTCTTTCTTCTGGACGATGATCTCAAGTCCACTCAGTTCTTCGATGTACTTCTTGATGGACTTCATCTCTCGGTGTTTCATGTCATATACTGGAGTATGGCTTCCTACAACATCACACAAGATGACAAACGGATTGTGAGTGATGCACATGACACAAGCATTGAACACCAATGCAATGTTGCCAATGAGCCTATGGAATGTTGACTGTCCATCAATATCAAGGCCGTTGTCAACTTCATCAATGATGACTAAGCACTTCTTGTCAAAGGTCTTGCCTTCTTTGTGATCTGCAATTGAGAATCCAGTTGCTTTCTGCATCTTAGCAATGAATCTAGCGATCATCGCTTTGCTGTTCTGGCCATTGCTGTGATTGAGTGCATCAAGTCCACCTCCACATACTAAGCCTGATGCTGTAGCTGCATTGATGAATGATGTAGGATTGTCATCAACAGAGTCAAGGACAAAGACATAGTCAAAGGCATCAAGACCTTCTATTGTAGCAACACTAGTCTTGTAGAAGACTCCGTCCTCATTGTTAGACATTCCATCAAACTCGTTCTTATTGATCTCTCTAAGAGAGTGCTTCTGTGCACGGATGATGTGAACAAAAGTAGACTTTCCACTACCATTAGGACCAACTATCCATGAAATGAGTGACTCACTCACAGGTATCTTGATGTCTTCGCCTTCATTGAATGATCTGAAGGCCTTGTTGACATGCATTGTGATGTACTTCAGTTCTTCTGCCATTGCTACTCTTGACTTGTGTTAGGCTTGCCTGATGGAGCGAACTCAGAGATGTTGCGCTTGTCAAACAAGATGTTGAGGCTGAATGGATTTGTGAATGCAGATGACCACAACCTTCGGCTTCCGAAGAGCGAGAACAGCTCATGCATCTGAAGCTCAAGATAAGGCACTCCTTCAATCTCTACCATGTAGTCTTTCTTGAGGAGATCGACATATTCAGGATCACTGACTTTCAACAAGTGTTCCCATCCTCTGTCATTCATCTTGACATAGACATGATCATTCATGTTGAATGAAAAGAAGTCTACATCTTCTTCACTGATTACCTTTCTTCTTACTTTGCTCATATAGTTCTATATCAAGATTGAGGCCTTCTGTTTAGAATGAGAATGCGCTAGGATCTTCTGGTTCAATAGCAGGAACTGAGTCTCGAGATCTGATGAGATCTGTATCATGATTCCAGTCAAGAATCAATCCTTTCTCTTCAAGCATCTTGTAGAACTCCACACACTGCTCTTCAGTTGCCCAATGCCACTCTCCATAGAATAGTGACTTTCCAATAGTGCCGTCTCTCTTCAAGAAGTCTATTCCTTCGAGATCTTCAACAATGAAGTGCACAATGCCAAGCTCTCCAACTTCATTGACTACAATGTCTTTGACATCAAAGAGTGCATGCTGCCAGTGTCCAGGTTCCCATTGATATCCAAATGAGCCTGCAGGAATTGTCTTGGTAGGATCATTGTATGTCAGAGATGGAATGCCACCGCCTTCTTTGTAGACTCCGTATCTGTCGAAGTGAATGTATGTGCCATCACTTGTCTGGCATGTGATTGTCTCATCACTGATAGCCTTCAGACCTAGCTGGCCAAATGTGTCATTCCAGAGAAGGATTGGCCTCTTCTTGTACGGTGCATTCTTGAGGATCCTTATGAGATCGATCTTCTGCTTCTTCATGGCTTCTCTTACTTCAATACAACTTTCTTGCCATTGATGACATAGATTCCTTTGTCAGGATTTGTCACCTGTCTTCCATTCAAGTCGAAGATCTTAGGCTTGCAATCAGAGCGTTCATCTGCATGGACATAGTCAATGCCTGTCTCATCTCCTTCTTCTACAATGTTGATGAAGTTCATCCAATGCTTAGCAGCTCTGTATGCAGGAATTGATCCTTTAGGAACATAGAGTGTTGCCTGTGAGTAGATCTCATCTCGGAACATGACAATCATGTATTGTGCATCTTTGTCAGGAACAGGAGGATTTGCACAGAGCATATGGATCTCTTCTACACAATGTAGTCCATAGAAAGCCATCACTCCATATGATGAGACTGACTTAGGAACAACAAGTCTCTTTGCATACCAGAAGTTGTGCAATCCTTCAGATCCAATCTTTGTGACTCTGCACACATGATAGACATTAGGATCTGTAGTGGTAGTGAACTCTTCAGGAATCACACAGTCTTCTCTTCCTTGATAGACTGGGATTGATCCATCCTGATTGTACTCAGCAATCACTTCTGCATTGTACATCCATGTTGTCCTGGACCATCCTCCAATTGAGATAGAAGAGCATGACAGGTTGCCTCCTGTCCATTGGAAGTGCATGCCACCATACTCAAGAATCTCTCCATTAGCAAATGTGCTAAGCGTTCCTATGACAAGGAACAACAGTGATACAATTAGCTTTCTCATCTCTTTACCGTATTTGAATTGTTATACATGTGACAGCAGTCTCTTCACTACTTCATCAATCTCTTCTTTGCTCTTCTCGATAGCAAGACCTTCATCAATGAGGTTGCTAAAGTCAAAGTGCTTCTCAAGAAAGAAGTCAATCACTCTTCTTGGAAGGAATATGTAGAGACCATCATGTGACAAGCTGTGTCCTGATTTGAGATGTGCGGCAGAGTCATGAATGCTCTCATCAATCAGCTTCATCACCTCACTCTTCTCATCTTCTGTCATGCTCTCCATTTTCCTGAGCCATGGCTTCGCCATCAGATAGCCAAATCGATTCACAATCTTGTTCCCTTGTGATGTATTCCAGTAGGTGCCAAATGTTACCGTTGAGTACTTAGCATTCGCTGGCTCTATCGTCACTCCTTTAAGCAGGATTGGCTCCTCATCATAGTTCGGATTGTTGATTCCAAATGATACAGGAACAACAACAGCATTGAATGGAACTCTCATGCTAAGGTCTCTAAGCAAGAGCTTCAGCTGATCATCTGTGACTTTCATCTTCTCCATCTTCTTTCAATTTGAATTGTTTGTTTGATAGTGCAAAAGTACACAAAAAGATCGACACTATGAAATGAATGCCAATCTTTAACACTTCTTTAACACAATCCTAGTCATCTATCATGTCTAAGAATGCACATGCCTCTCCTTCACACTCAAATGTCATTGGATCAAGATCATGTCTTTGCCTGTAGACAGACAGCTCTTCTAAGACCAAGTGTGCAAGATCAGCTGCCTTCTTGATGACTTCATCAATGTCTAGACCATCAAGTGTCACAATAGCACTTGCCTGTGTTGTCACTTTGAGATGCTTCACTTCTTTCCTCCTTTCTCTTCTTTAGGATCATAAGGCAAGAAAGGTACTCCTGGTATGCTCACATCGCTATAAAGTCCTCCAACTGCCTTGCAATGCCAACAGAGCTTGATCTCAACATGGCCTGTCCAGTACTTCTCTGTAGCAGGACGCTTCTTGCATCTTGGACACACAGGAGCACCAGATTTGATTGCATCAGCATCATTCTGATCTATCAAGTCTCTCTTCAGCTGAGAGATCTCACTGTTGAGTTCATTCTGTTTCAAGATGAGTGCATTCACTTTCTTAGTGAGAGACTCAATCTTCATAGCAATGCTTTTTGCCTTTCTTGACATTGGCTCTCTTATAGTTACATCATCGATATCCATGTCTTTCTATCTATATGATTATGATTCAACATCACAGAGAATGTTGTCAATCTCATCTTGTGACTCACGCGAGAGATTGTCAAGCCATGTGAAGAACCGACGTCTGTTTCCTTGCATCAGCACAACAATCACTGATGATGGATGAGAAGATCTGACACTCCGAAGGATATCAGTGACTGAGTTGAATCGTGTCGTTCCTTCTTTGTGGATGATCTTAGCTTGCAATCTGAGAAGCTCAAGCCTCTTAGGATCTGTAGGCAACGGAGTGTTGTCTTTCTCAACAAGTGCCTGTGCCTCATCAAGACTAGGAAACCAGATCAAGTCTGTGTCACAAAGGTACTCTGAGAAGTCTGAGCCTTCTGCGAATGACTCAACGATCTTAGCAGAGTCTGAGACGATCTTAGCATAGAAGTGTTCTGCATTCGATGAGATGCCTCTGTAAGTCGTTATGTTCACTAGTTGGAAGTCCATGATTATGCTTGTTTAGATCTTTGGTGTCAAGTCATCGGTATAAGCCCACTTCACAATATCGGTCAATGCATACATCTTGCATGGTTCTGCAACAATATGGCCTTTGTAGAAGAAGTTGTTACTATATGTCACTACATCCTTTGTCTGGTGCTTGCTTATGATCATGCACTCTGTCTTGTCATCAGGCTCATCAGAAATGTCATGCCATAGCTTTTGAATGAGATGCTTGTCATGATCATCTGCAATGTTCGTCCACTCCACATCAAGGTGATAGTCATTCTCAGACACAATCATACTCTCGTTGTATGTCTCATCTGTCACAATGTCTATGTGGCCATCGACTTTGAAAGCCAAATCAGCACAACTTTGCACTCGCTTTGCATCATATAGTCTTACTATCATATTCTATTGTATTGAATTGTCAGTGCAAATGTACCAACTTTCTGTGACATGATATGATTCTTAACATTCTTTAACTCAATCTTTAACACTCATTAACTGTGGAAGGTGTTCTCGATTCTCACAGATAAATGGTACAACACTAAGAAACGTAACAATCAAACATACACAAGTATGGCAGCATCTAGATTTGCACGATTTGATTCCTATGCACTATGGCAAGCTAAATGGGCACTATGGAATACAGCAAAGGAACAATCTCCTATACCTGACACTTCAATAGACTCAAGCACAATATGCTTTGTGAAGAATGGAGACAAGAACACTATCCTTCTCAATGGTGAAGAATATCCTTCTCTCGATCTTCTCGCTAAGCTTGAAGGAATTGACTACATCCTGAATCCTGATGGAACTTGGAAGTCTTGGATTGATCATGCATGGTCTAAAGCAATTGACCAGATTGGTGTTCAAGTCACTAATGACTATATCACAAGAAATGCATGGGTCAACAATCCTAATTGTTTCGGTATCCACTGGTCAGGCGCTGATACATCTAAGAAAGCAACAATTGTAGGTAGTGAGTCTGCATATACTACTTTCAGGAACATGATGAGAAACAACACACAGCCTTGTGAAGTTGCTAAGTCTAGTATCCAGATCATCAATAGTGATGTTCCTACCAACTCTCCTATCTACTATGTGAATGAGAGCGCTATCATTGACCTTGACAAAACTGATCTCACAAAGACTGCTACTGGTGCAGATTCTCACAACTCAATTCAGATTGAAGGTCACAATGACTATCTGCAAATGGTGAAGATCCCTCAGCTCTATGTTGGATTCATGGTTGAAGGAGATATGCCAACACAAACATATGAAGTATGGTTCTATGTTGGCAACCAAGCCGCTCCTGCAGGAATGTCACCATGGTTCTTGAAAGAGACTATACAGGTTTCAGAAGTTGACAACACTGACGCGATATCAAAGATTGATTCTGCTGGATCTTATAAACTATTCTGCAGATACAATTCATTGAGCAGTGATACAGCAGCTGGCGGAACAACTATCTGTTCATGTTCAGGATCTAATCAAGCAAGTGGTAACTGGTCAGCTAATGCATTGCATACTGCAAATGTCAACACTAAAGTGTATGAGATCACTTATTGGGAGTACATCATCATGTGCTATGTGTTCATTGCATACTTTGCAAAAGGTGTGAGTGGAACCGAAAGCAATGCTGCAAGCTCATTCAATATTGAGAACTATTACCATGGTCTTGAATCTGGATCTGAGGCTGCAGCTAGAGCCAGCGGTGATTACTCATCAACATATAATGGATGCTTAGATACAGTTGCAGCTGCAAACAATGGCATTGGACCTAAGAATACATCAAATGCTCCATATGTGTTCCTCTGGATTGAAAATGCATTGCATGCTAAGCAGTATATCTGGACAGCAGGTTGCAGCAATATGCAAACGGAGATTGATGAGTATTTTGATTCAAGCTATAAACACTTAGATTCATCATCTGGTGCAACTTGGAAGGCTATGAGATCATATCTCACTTATGCACCTAACAAAGCTAACTCTTATGTGCATAGTACAACAGTCTATGATAAGATCTTCCATTTCAACGGATTAGTGTCAAATTCTGGATGGAATGGATACATTTCACAGATTGACATCTATGGATATCCAAAGAGAACAGGTTCTGGTGCAGGTGCATCTGCAGGATACTATGATCAGTGGTACACTAATGCAACAGCATCTACAGTGATGTATGTCGGCGGC